>Ga0065165_1000116_pt1 | contig 134997 bp, 111 predicted proteins | sample AraplaMF_Cvi_mMF_FD_63813 | JGI IMG/M metagenome (GOLD analysis project Ga0065165, IMG submission 63813) | Arabidopsis root microbial communities from the University of North Carolina, USA - plate scrape MF_Cvi_mMF (version 2) (version 3) | ecosystem: Host-associated > Plants > Roots >... | reverse complement strand
GAACAGCTGTTCGAACAAGCGAAGTGGGCGGGCGCGAGCCCGGATCGGCGCCATGCCGCCACTGCGTTTTCCCGCCCCTCTTCGGTCGGCTTGCCGTCGGACGTCGACGCACGTACATTGCGTCCCCGCGCGACAAGACCTGACCCCGGACAGGGGATCCGGCGGCGCGCGATCAGGGAGAAGCTCATGTTGTCGACGATCCGGCGGCGCCTGCCCGCCACGGGAAGCTTGTGCGCGCCGTTGCTGGCGCTGGTGGCGGCGCTGACGCTGTCCGGCTGCGGTGGCGCGGTCGAGAAGGCCATTGGGGACCTGATCGACGAGACCAAGGTGCCCTACTCGCTCAGCCAGTACAACGCGGACTGCAAGGCCGCCGAGCCGGGCGGTTCCTGCGCGGACGTCAAGATCTACGGATCGAAGCGGCACGACGGGACGAACATGGTCCGGCCGTACTGGAGCGAGGTGCCGGACAACAACGCGACCGTCCGTGTCATCGACCATGTCTATCGCGACGTGCTGGCCAACGGCGACGTGCAGTTCAGCGTCGGTTTCGTGACCCAGCTGCCGCCGGGCGTCTACACCGGCACGATCGAGATCAACATCTTCTCCATCGACCCCTTCACGACCTATGTGCCGGACAAGGTGCGCTTCCGGCTGGAGATCGGCACGGGCGGCACGCCCAACCTGACGACACTGCCGGCGGCGATCCCGGGCCAGTCGGACTGGACGGGCTTCGGGGGCACGTCCTCGCGCACGGGGTATGTGCCGGTGACGCTGGACGCATCGAAGTTCGGCGCGCGCTGGTCGCGCTGGTTCTACCGGAGCGCCGTCGTGTCGGGCGAAGGCCTGACCCTGGGACTCGGACGCATCGCCGTGCCCGGCTTGCGGCTCGACAGCGCGGCCACGACGAATGCGATGGTGCTGGACCTGCAGGATGGCAGGGCAGTGTGGTCCGCGACGCTGCCGTCGACGCCGTTGCAGGTGATCGCCTCCGGCGGACGGCTGTTCTGGAGCGCGCAGCGCGGTCGCGTGATGGTGACGGCAGACACCTCGGGCGCCGTGCTGGGTCAGCACGAGAGCCTGGGCATCACCGACGTGGATCCGGGTTGGACCGTGGCGGGTGACCGCCTGCTGATCCCGGTCGATCCGCAGGTCAACAACCTGAGCGCGATCAGCATCGCGGACCTGTCGACGTCCTGGACGACGGTGCTGTCGGACCGGGTCACCGGCGTCAACTACCGCGGCTGGGGCGTCACGGCAGATCCGGTGGCCGGCCTGGCCTTCGTCAACGCGGGCGGCGTGTACCGCGCGCTGCGGCTGTCCGATGGCGGCATCCTGGCCGAGGCGCAGGTGCCGACCCGCGAGGACCAGTCGCTCGCGCAGGTGGCGACCTACCAGGCGCCGGTGTTGCCGGACGACGGGGTCAGCGCCGTGCTGCTGAGCCATCGCGACCGGGAGGCCGGTTCGGCCGTGGACAACCGCCTCACCGTGGTCGACCGTGCCAACGGCGTGCAGCGCTGGGACGTCGCCGGACAGTTCATGGACCATCCGGTGACGGCTCACGGCGTGGTGTACGCGGCCAATCAGAAGACCCGCTCGATCGAGGCCCGCCAGCTCGGCGACGGGGCGTTGCTGTGGTCGTGGCCGATGGAGGCCAGCGACAACTATTGGCAGCGCCAGATGGTGCTGACGGACAGCCACCTGTTCGTCTCGACCGACAAGCAGACCCTGGCGCTGGACCTGGCGACGCGCCAGGTGGCCTGGCGCACGCCCAACGCCGGCTGGCTCGGCATGACCCGCGAAGGCGTGCTGGTGGTGCTGGGACAGGGCGAGGGCGTGGGGACGCAGGCCCTGGCGACGCTGAAGACCTTCAATCTGCGCTGAGGCAGCTCATTCCTCGTCGATGGTCAACCCGGACTGCCACACCGGCAACGCCGCCTCGAACATCGACGACGCGCTTCCCAGCGCCTTCGGATCGCGGGCCAGCTTGAGCCACGCGAGCGTGTCGTGGTGGCTGCCGGGCAGCAGGTCGCGGCTGCGTTCCTGCATCAGCCAGGCGTGCAGCGCGGCGTACTGCCCAGGATGGCGTTGCGCGGTCCATCCCAGGGCGACGAGGTCGCCGTAGCCTTCCTCGCGGCGCGCGGACTTCATCGAGACGTAGGCGCGCTGAAGGTCCGGACTCAGGTCCTCCGGGACCGGCGCGGCGGCGAAGCCGGCCGGCAGGTGGAACCACGCGCCGTCGAGGTAACGGCGGCAATGCCCGAGTTCATGCGCCGCCATCAGCTCCAGCGCGCTGTCCTCCAGCCCTGCGGGCAGACGTGCGATCGTGGCCTCGCCCTCCGGGTTGCCGCGCAGGCTCAGCACGAGCTTGCAGCGCCCGTCCTTGAACCCCAGCGCCAGCGGTGCGGCGTCCGGCGCGTCCTGCGGCTGCACGACGACGTCCACCGGCATGCCCGAGGTCTTCGCATGCTGCAGCACCGGCGACATGCCCGCGATCCAGCGCTGTTCCAGCGTCGTCAGACCGGCGGCCTGGGCGGCCAGGGCCGACACGGCCAGCGCGCACGACAGCGTGGCACGGAGGAGGATGGACGAACGCTTGAACATCGGGGGCCTGCGAATTCCAGGGAGACATCGGGCGGGGCGAGACCCGATGGTGACGGGCGGCCGGGCCGCGCGCACGCCGCGCGGGGCAGCAAGTCGGCGGGCGGCGTGACAGGTTGCGCGGCGAAGTCCCACAGTCGTCGGGGTGGCCGGCGTGGCGCATCGGCGCGCGCTGCGCGATTCGTGAGTTCGATCACTCAGCGCGACCCTCCCCTGCCTGCGAGTGCTCGATGTCCGCCGTTCCGACCTTGCCGCCGCCGCGGCCCCACCTGATCCCGTCTTCCCGCTGGGATCCGCTCCAACCCGGCGATCTGATCGATGTGATCGCACCCTCCTCGCCCCCCAGCGATCCCGCCGCCACCAGCGCCGCGATCCAGGCCTACTTCGCCCGCACGGACCTGCGGGTCCGCATCCCCGACGGGCTCATCGCGCCGACCGCACCGCTGCAGGCCGCCAACACCGCCGAACACCGCGTCGCCTTCATCGAGCAGGCGCTGCACGCCGAGTCCAAGGCGGTCTGGGCCATCATGGGCGGCGGCTGGGGCAGCGAGCTGATGCCGTTGCTCCAGACCATGCGCAAGCCGTCGCGTGTCAAGCCGGTGATCGGCTACAGCGACGTGACCGCGCTCCACGTCTTCTTCAACCACGTGTGGGGCTGGCCCACGCTGCACGGCATCGAGCTCGGCGCCAATGGCGACATCGGCGGCGGCTGGAACCACGATCCCATCGAGGAGATGCTGGCGGTCCTGCGCGGCGCCGATCAGACGCTGAGCTACCCGCTGACCGCGCTGAACGATGTCGCCGCCCGTCCCGGCGTGCTCGAGGGCCTCCGCGTCGTGGGGGGCAACAGCCTGCTGCTGTCGGCCTTGAAGGGCAGCGTCGATTTCACCAGCGACACCGCCGGCGCCGTGCTGTTCATCGAGTCCGTCGCGAATGGACCGGGCGAGGTCTCGCGACTGCTGGACGGTTTCCGCTACGCCGACCTGGTGCGGCAGGCCAGCGCGGTCATGTTCGGCGACTTCATCCATGTCGGCGGCCAACCCAATCCGCCGCTGGAGCGGACGCAGTTCGACTACATCCAGCGTCGCTTCGGCGCGATGCTGGCGAGTCGCGGGATCCCTGTGCTTCGAGCAGAGAACCTGTTCGGCCATGGACCGGTGAACCGGCCGTTGCCGCTCAATACGCCAGCCAGGCTGGTGCTGGGCGAGGCACCGATCCTGGCGGTGCATTCGGGGAGCGCATGATGGACGACGCGATGCCGTCACCGGCGGCGAACGCGCCGCCCGCGTCGCTCGCGCGGCCCTCGGGCGCGGCGCCATGCGACATTCCCGGGCTCAACGCCTTCGTCGACCTGAGTCACCACAACCAGGACGTGGACCTCGCCACGGCTCGCCGGTCCGGACTGGTCGGTCTGCTGCACAAGGCGACGCAGGGCGTTTCCTTCGTCGATCCGACCTGGGTCGAGCGCGCCAGGCAGGCACGCGAGCTGGGACTGCTGCTTGGCGCGTACCACTTCTGCACCAACGAGCCGGTCGAGGCGCAGCTGGATCACTTCCTGGGCGTGCTCGCGCGCGCCGGCGCGGCGGGCGTGTTGCCGTGCCTCGACTGGGAGCCCAACCCCGACGTCTCGCAGGGCACGTTGACGCTGGAGGGCCTGGTGGAACTCACGGACCGCTTCCATGCGCGCACCGGCGTGTACCCCGTCCTGTACGGCGGCTACTGGATGCTGGGCGCCCTGTCGAGCGGCCGGCCCCTGGGCGGCATCGGGCGCTGCCCGCTGTGGCAGGGCTTCTACTCGCGGGCCTTCGGCTGGCTGAGCGACATCTGGGAACGTTGGACGCTGCTGCAGTACACCGACGGCACGCTCGGCCCGGGGCCGCACGCTTTCCCCGGCCTCGGCGCGGTGGACCGCGATACCTTCAACGGCACGCTGGAAGACGCGAACGCGTTCTGGGCGGCGAACGCCTTGCGGGGCTGATCCGGAGCCGGAGCCGGCGCCCCGGCCCGCGGCGCGTGGTGGCCCGGCGTTCAACCCAGCGCCGTGTCCAGCACCATCATGAGCGCGAAGCCGAGCATCAGCCCCTGCGTCGCCCAGCGCTCGTGGCCCTTGCGATGCGACTCGGGAATGATCTCGTGGCTGATGACGAACAGCATCGCCCCCGCCGCGAAGCCCAGGCCCCAGGGCAGCAGCAAGGGCCACGCGGATACGACCCAGGCGCCCAGCACCGCGCCGACCGGTTCGACCAGGCCCGAGGCCGCGCCCAGCAGCAGCGCCTTGCGCCGCGAGTAGCCCACCGCCATCAGCGCCACCGCGATGACGAAGCCTTCGGGCAGGTCCTGGATCGCGATCGCCAGGCCCAGGCTGGCCGCCGCGACCGGATCGTTCGCCGCGAAGGCCACGCCGATCGCCAGGCCCTCGGGCAGGTTGTGCAGCGTGACCGCGATGACGAACAGGGTGGTGCGGCGCAGCCGTGTCGGATCGGTGCCCTCGCGGCCCTTGATGAAGTGCTCGTGCGGCAGCCAGCGGTCGAGCGCCATCAGCGCCCACGCGCCGAGCAGCACCGCCAGCGCCACCTGCGTCGCGGCGCCGGTGGGCGTCGCATGCTGCCGCGCGGCGTCGAGGCCGGGAATGATCAGCGAGAACGAACAGGCGGCCAGCATCACGCCGGCGCCGAACCCCATCAGCGCATCCTGGCCGCGCGCCGACAGGCTGCGGGTGCCCAGTGCCGGCAGGGTGCCCAAGGCCGTCGCCGCCGCGGCGAGCAGGCCCGCCTGCAGCGCCAGCGCGATGACCGATCCGTGGCCGTCGCCGCCGCCCGGCCGGATCCATGTCCAGCCCTGCTGCAGCAAGAGCACGGCGCCGATCAGCAGGATCGCGAGGCCGAAGGCCTGGCGCAGCCGGTGCCGGCGCGCCACGGTCCTGTCGTGGCGGGCGAGCGCGTCAGAGTCCGCCATCGGTGAGCTTGGCGGGATCCAGCATCTGCTGGAGCGTGGCGCGATCGAAGTCGGTCATCTCCTCGGCGACGTCGACGATGGGCCGCTTCTCCGCATAGGCGCGCTTGGCGATCGCCGCTGCCTTCAGGTAGCCGATCTCGCGGTTCAGCGCGGTGACCAGGATCGGGTTGCGCGCCAGCGCATGCTGCAGTCCGTCGGTGTTGACCTTGAAGTCGCGGATCGCCTGCTCGGCCAGCGCCTTGGACGCCGCCGCCAGCAGCGCCAGGCTGTCCAGCAGGTTGGTCGCGATCAGCGGGAGCATCACGTTGAGCTGGAAGTTGCCCGACTGCCCCGCGATCGTGATCGCCGTGTCGTGTCCGATGACCTGCGCGCAGACCATCGTCACCGCTTCCGGGATCACCGGATTCACCTTGCCCGGCATGATCGACGAACCCGGCTGCAAGGCGTGCAGCTCGATCTCCGCCAGGCCGGCCAGCGGGCCGGAGTTCATCCAGCGCAGGTCGTTGGCGATCTTCATCAGCGACACCGCCAGGCCCTTGAGCGCGCCCGACAACGCCACCGCCGTGTCCTGCGCCGACAGCGCGGCGAAGAAGTCCGGCGCCGGCCGGAAGCTCAGGCCGGTGAGGGTGGACAGCTCCTCGCAGAAGCGCTGCGCGAAGTCCGGATGCGCGTTGATGCCGGTGCCCACCGCCGTGCCACCCTGGGCCAGTTCGCACACCGTCGGCAGCAGCGCGCGCAGCTGCGCGCGGCGCGCGTCGATCTGCGCGCACCAGCCGCCCAGTTCCTGTCCGAGGCGCAGCGGCATCGCGTCCATCAGGTGGGTGCGGCCGGTCTTCACGTGGTGCCCGTCGCTCCTGATCTTGTCCTGCAGCGTCTGCACCAGCAGGTCCAGCGCCGGCAGCAGTTCGCCCTGCAACGCCTGCGCGGCGCTGATGTGCAGCACCGTCGGGATCGAGTCGTTGCTGCTCTGGCCCGCGTTGACGTGGTCGTTCGGATTGACCGTGACCGGATTGGCCGCGCCGCTGCCGATCAGCCGCGTGGCGACGGTGGCGATGACCTCGTTGGCGTTCATGTTCGAGCTGGTGCCCGAGCCCGTCTGGAAGATCTCCACCGGGAAGTGGTTCATCAGCGCCGGGTCCTGCAGCAGCTGCGTCGCCGCGCGGTCGATCGCCTGGCCGATGTCGGCTGGCACCTGCTCGAGCGCGATGTTCGCGCGCGCCGCGGCGGCCTTCTGCAGCACCAGCGCGCGCACGAAACGCTCGGGCATGGGCTGGCGGCTGATGGCGAAGTTCTCGACCGCGCGTTGCGTCTGCGCGCCGTACAGCGCGTCGACGGGCACGGCGACCTCGCCCATGGAGTCGCGTTCGGTGCGGGTGGCCTTGTTCATGAGGGATCCTTCGTTCCTGGTCATTCCTGGATGGGGCTGCGGCCCAGGCGCCACTGGAAGCGCTGCAGGCGCGCGACGAGGGCACTGTCGCCCTGGGCGTCCGCCAGCCGGTGCAGCGCCGCGAGCGGACGGTTGAGCTGATCCAGGCAGGCACATCGCCAATGCCAGGGTAGCAGCGTGTTGTGAGCGGCGCCGTACAGCAGCCGGAGGGCCTGTTCATGGGCGGGGATCGCGGCGAGCACGCCGGCCGCCACCAGCTGCTCCAGCGCCAGCTGATGCCGGCGCAGCAGCGCGGGCTCGTCCGGGGCCAGGCCGCAGGAGATCTTCAGCGCCATCCAGCGCAGGCACTCGACGCCGGGATGATCGGCCGCGGCGCATCCCCCGTCGACCGCCATCGGAGCGGCTCGGGACTCCCCCGAAGGAGGGTGCGCGTGCGGAGCGCCGGCGGATGTGGCGCCCGGCGCGGGCATGCGGGAGGGAAGCAGGGGCATGGCGACTCCTGACGATCGTGGCGTGAACCGGCTGGGGTGGCGGACACGGGCTGGCAGGAATGCTCGCTGTGGCGGAACGGGAAGTGGGCTCTGGCAAGACCGGCGCCCGACGCCAGGCAAAAAGAAAAGAGAGGTCGAGCCGCGAAACGATGCCGATCGAATCGCGGCGCAACCTCTCTGCAATTTGCATTGGTCGCGCGGGGTCGGAACCCGCAGGAGTCTTCTCGTTTGCTGTCGATACTAGATGAGAATTGATCGCATCTGCAAGCCTGCGGCTGCAAGCGCTTGCAGGACTTGGGGGCTTTGACCGAAGCGGGATCAGACCAGCCGAAGGTCCTTGGGCCGGACACCCGGGAAGACGCGCCCCAGTGCCGCATCGGACAGGCCGAACTGGCGCTGCCACAGCCCGCCGAGCACGGCGCGGTAGTCGTTGAGCACGGGGTAGTCGCGGTTCTGGAACAGCGAGGTCGCCGTCAGCGCGATCTGGTCGCCGGCCACCGGGCCGCCCGACGCGAGGCCGCCGCCCAGCAGCCAGTAGACGCTGCCATGCCCGTGGTCGGTGCCGCGGTTGCCGTTCTCGCGGAAGGTGCGGCCGAATTCGCTGATCACCATCACGGTGGTCTGCCGCCAGACGTCCGGGCCGAGTTCGTCCGCGATGGCCGCGAGGCCCCGGCCGACTTCCTCGAAGCGGTTGGCCAACTGGCCGGTCGCGCCGCCCTGGTTGACGTGCGTGTCCCAGCCGCCGACGTCGATGAAGCCCAGGCTGAAGCGGCCGCGCATCAAGGTGGCGATGCGGCGCGCCTCCAGCTCGAAACCCTTGGCGGGCATCGCGTTGCGGCCGGCGGCGTCGGTCATCGTCTTCATCCGGTCGGGCGACAGGTCCCGCGCGAGTTCCTCGCGCAGCGCGAGCCCTTCCTCCACGGCGGCTCCGAGGGTCTGCCCCTGGTACATGCTCGCGATCAGCGCCCGGTTCTTCGCGTCGACGGCGGGCCGCGCGGCCTCGCGCAGCCCGGCGTTGGCGATCCTCACCGGGCCGCGGAAGGCGATCGGCAACTGGTCCGTGAACGACAGCGCCTGCTGCGCATCGAGCTCGGCCGCGAGGCGGTTGAGGAACCCGGAGTTGTAGTCGCGGGACCCGCCGACCGGCTGACCCAGCTCGATGCTGTCCTGCGTTTCGAAGTGGCTGCGCGAGAGGTCCTCCGTGCCGGCGAACGGGAGGAATCGCGCCTGGCCCGCCTGCGCCAGCGGGAACACGCTGTTGCGCAGGGCCGGATGCAGGCCCCAGTCGGCGTTCAGCGCGAGCGCCGAGGCCGCGTCGGCGGTCGACGGTCTCGCGATCGCGATGCGCGGGCGCTGCTCGTAGTAGAAGCTGCTGCTCGTGGGGACCAGCAGGTTCGCGGCGTCGTAGCCGCCGCGCAGGAACACCAGCAGGAAACGCGGCCTGTCCGCGCCCGCCGCGAACAACCGGGCGCCAGACATCGCCAGCGGGGCCGCGGCGAGCGTTTGCAGGAGGTGACGTCGTCTCATGGTCTGCGGTTCCGGTCAGCGATACATGAAGTCAGGACTGGAGAGCCACAGCGTCAGCCATTGCTGCGGCGTCGTGGTCTGCGACAGGGCCGTGCGTGTCGCCGGCGTGAGCGTCGGCTCGACGCGGGCGCGCAGCGGCTGCAGGTCCGGCAGCGGCACCGGCGTGTTCGTGCCCTCCGGACGGTACAGCGCCACCGCGCCGCCGCCGATCTGACGCGCCACCTCGAACCTCAAGGTCATCTGTCCGGGACTGTTCCACGCGTCCGCCGTCAACGGATAGCCGTCCGGCGTCTGCTTGTCGTACAGCCCCTGCCCGAGGCGTCGCAGCCAGTTCTGCAGCGGCTGCGCGTTCTGCAGTTCACGCCGCTCGAAGCCCGCGCGCAGGCTCGACAGCAGGTAGACGTGAGGATCCTTGAACCGCGGCGTGTCCGCCGAGGCGAACTGCGGCGCATACAGCATCGGACGCAAGGTCGCCGGCAGGTCGCCCCGGGTCCGGAGGAAGACCGCCGTCATCGCCTCGACCACCTCGCGCGGCGGCTGCTCGCCGAGGAAGTACACCGCCAGCTTGCCGCAGACGAATCGCGCCGTCGCCGGCTGCGCGACGAGCAGGTCCAGCACCTCGTCGAGCTCGTCGGCGCCCCGGCCCTTGATCGTGCGGCCCAGCAGCTGCTTGTCGCCGAAGTCATGGCGGCCCGGATGGAACTCGAACAGGCCGTCGCGCCGGTAGAGCGGCTCGAACCGCGGCGCGACCTTGGCCGGCTCCGGATCGATGCGCACGCCGAAGCCCGTCAGCACCCGCGCCAGTTCCTGCACGTCGCGCTGGGTGTAGCCGCCGTCGACGCCCATGGTGTGGAGCTCCAGCAGCTCGCGCGCATAGTTCTCGTTGAGCCCCCGCACGGCATTCTGGTCGTTGTCCAGGTAGCGCAGCATCGCCGGGTGGCGCGCGACAGCGCCGAGCATCGCGCGGAACGACCCCAGCGCGTTCGGACGCAAGGCCCGGTCCTGGTAGTCGGCCAGCAGCAGTCGGATGTCGCGCTTGCCCTGGTGCACGTTGAAGTGGTTGAACCAGAACCACGACATCTGCTCGAGCAACTGCTGTTCGGCGTAGAGCTCGCGCAGCAGCTGGCGCTCGCCGGTCTCACGCGCGGCGAGCCCCTGCGCCTCCTGGTAGGCCTTGCGCGCGGCGACGCGTTCTTCTTCGGTCTTCACCCTGTCGTCGCCACCGCGCCGGAACGATTCGGCCGCCCACACGCGCGACGCGACGTCGCCGCGGCTGATGCCCATCGCGTCGATGCGGGACTGGATCGCGGCCGGCATCGGCGCCTTCGGATCGGCCCGCAGCTGGCGTTCGACATAAGGCCCCCAGCCCAGGCGTTCGATCTCGCCGAGCTGCGCCTGCGTCGCGCCCCAACCGATGCGGTTGGCGGCACGCAGGCGCTGCGAGGCGTCCATCGGGATGTCGGGCGCGGAAGGCAGGCCGCCGCAGGCGGCGAGCGCGGCCGAGGCCGTCGCCCCCAGCAGCAGCGATCGACGCCGCAGGGCGGCCGTCGATGCCGCCCGGCGGACAGGGGGGAGCCATGCGTTCGGGGAAGCCATGCGGCAAGCATGCCGCCCTCGTGTCGACCATGTCCAGAGGCCTTTGCGCTACTTCACAGTTGTAGCGTCCGCAGCGGCGCGCCGCGCCGCATCGCCGACATCCAGCGTCGCGTGCCCATCAGGCCTTCGAGCAGCCCGGGCAGGTAGACGTCCGCGTTCAATCGCGGGAAGTGCACGCCGAGGCCGGATGGCGAGATCACCGCCTCGACGAGGTCCCCGGCCTCCGCGCCGCCCAGCCCCTGCACGAGCCACGGCGCAAACGCGAGTTCGACGCCGGTGTCCAGGATCACGAGCACGCGGTCGGTCGCGCCGTCGTAGCGCACGGCGACGGCCGCCGGCAGCAGCGAACGCTGCAGCGCGTCGGCACGGTCCGCGGCCTCGAAGGCGTCGGCGTCAATGCCGTCCATGCAGCGCCCTCCAGTCGGCGACCAGGCGCGGCATCTGCCCGGCCAGCAGCCCGGCGATGCGGCACAGCCGTGCATGGGTGAAGAAGTGGTTCTCGCGCAGCACGAGCGCACCGGCACCGGTCACGGCATCGGCGCCAGCGCGGAGGTCGAGCAGCTCGAAGCGCGCTTCGCAGCCCTGGCCCATCACGTGGATGTGGCCGGGCCGGTGATCGTTGAGGTAGATCACCGCCCGCAATCCATCGAACATCAGGATCGTCGGCATGGCAGGGATAGGTCCGCGTTGTCACGGACCGCTCCGGGGAGTGGCACAGGGGACCGAGCATCCCCGGCTTCCTGACCGCATACCTTGACGGATGTCGAAGAACGCAACGACCGCACCCTGTCTCCCCTTTCAGCTGGACAGCGGGGGAGAAACGGGGGGATGAGCGTTTCGGACCCGCGCGTTCGCGCGGGGCGGCGTCACAGTTCGGCCACGCCCTTCACCCGTTCGGGCGCCTTCGCCGCCGGCACGATCGCGACGGGCGCCTCCACCGCGCGACCATGGAATCGATCCAGCAGATCCTTCCATTGCGCGCGCACGGTGACGACGTTCGCCAGCTTGACGTGGCCGTAGCCGCGGATGCCTTCGGGCAGCCGCGCGAGCTTGACGGCGACATCCAGCCTGTCCGCGCTCAGGTGCGCCAGCAGTTCGTCGACGAGCGCCTCGTAGTCGCGCACCAGCTGGCGCTCGATGCGGCGTTCCTCGGTCTTGCCGAAGAGGTCCAGCGCGCCGCCGCGCAGGCCCTTGAACTTCGCCAGCGTCTTCAGCGCCTGGAAGGTCCACGAGCCCAGCTCGATCTTCTTCGCGCGGCCGTCGGCGCCCGGCTTGGACAGCAGCGGCGGGGCCATGTGGAAGCTGAGGTGGTCCCAGTCCTCGAACTGCGCCTTGAGCGCCGCCTCGAACTTGCCATCCGTGTACAGGCGCGCGACCTCGTACTCGTCCTTGATCGCGAGCAGCTTGGCGTAGTAGCGCGCGACGGCCTTGGTCAGGCGCAGGCCCTTGCCCGCATCGCCCAAGGCGGTCTCCGCGGCGCGCACCCGCTGCACCAGCGCCTCGTAGCGCGACGCATAGGCCGCGTCCTGGTAGTCGGTGAGGAAGGCCTTGCGGCGCGAGACCAGGCCGGGCTGGCCGTTCTTGTCGTCGAGCTGGTCGAAGTTGAACCACTGCACCGCGCTGCCCGGCTGTTCGCCGGCGAGGCGGCGCAGCGCCTCGGGCGCGGCGATCGCCAGGCGGCCCAGCGCGAACGCGGTCTTGTTGTTCTCGACGGCCACGCCGTTGAGCTCGATCGCGCGCATCAGCGCCTCGAAGGACACCGGCACGAGGCCGCGCTGCCAGCAGGCGCCCAGCATGATGATGTTGCTGGGCATCGTGTCGCCCATCAGGCGCTTGGCGATGTCCTGCGCGTCGATGCTGGCGAGCAGGTCCTGGCCCTCGCCGACGGCGTGGCGCATCTTGGCCAGCAGCGCGTCCGCCTGCAGGCTCGCATCGGGGTTGCGCACGAAGGCGGCGGTCGGCAGCTCGTGCGTGTTGGCCAGGATCACCGTCCGGCCGGCCTTGATCGTGGCCAGCGCGTCGGCGCTCGCGCCGACGACCATGTCGCAGGCCAGCAGCACGTCGGCCTGCTGCGTGTCGATGCGGACCTGGTTGAGCAGGTCCTGCGTCGGCGCCACGCGCACGAAGGACAGCACCGCGCCGCCCTTCTGCGCGAAGCCCATGAAGTCCAGCACCGAGCTCTGCTTGCCCTCCAGGTGCGCGGCCATCGTGACCAGCGCGCCCACCGTCACGACGCCGGTGCCGCCGACGCCGGTGACCAGCATGTCGAAGGGGCCGGTCCACGCCCACGGCGCGGGCGGCTGGATGGCGGCGATCTCGCGCGCCAGGTCCGCCGGCCCGAAGGCCGCGCCGGCGCGCTTCTTCAGCTTGGCGCCGTGCACCGAGACGAAGCTCGGGCAGAAGCCGTTGACGCAGCTGAAGTCCTTGTTGCAGCTGCTCTGCTCGATGACGCGCTTGCGGCCGAAGTCGGTCTCCACCGGCACCACCGACAGGCAGTTGCTGGCCTGGCCGCAATCGCCGCAGCCTTCGCAGACGGACTCGTTGATGAAGATGCGCTTGTCGGGGTCGGGGAACTCGCCCTTCTTGCGGCGGCGGCGCTTCTCGGCGGCGCAGGTCTGGTCGTAGATCAGCACGGTGACGCCGGCGATCTCGCGCAGCTCGCGCTGCACGGCGTCGAGTTCGGCGCGGTCGTGGAAGGTCGTGCCCGCCGGGAACAGGCCGTGGTGGCCCTCGTACTTGTCGATGTCGTCGGAGACGACGACCAGCCGCTTCACGCCCTCGGCCTCGACCTGGCGCGCGATCTGCGGCACCGAGGTCTGGCCGTCGACGGGCTGTCCGCCGGTCATCGCGACGGCGTCGTTGTAGAGGATCTTGTAGGTGATGTTGGCCTTGGCCGCGATGGCCTGCCGGATCGCCAGGTAGCCCGAGTGGTAGTAGGTGCCGTCGCCCAGGTTCTGGAAGACATGCTTCTCGGTGGTGAAGCGCGAATGCGCCGCCCAGTCCACGCCCTCGGCGCCCATCTGGATCAGGCCGGAGGTGCCGCGTTCCATCCAGCTCGCCATGAAGTGGCAGCCGATGCCGGCCAGCGCGCGCGAGCCGTCGGGCAGCTTGGTCGAGGTGTTGTGCGGGCAGCCCGAGCAGAAGTAGGGCTGGCGGCGCACCGCGTCGGCGCTGTTGGACAGCAGGCAGGGCGTCAGGAAGTCGACGACCAGGTGGCGGCGGTCCAGCGCGGGGTTCAGCCGCGCGAGCCAGTCGGCCACCGTCGGCATGATGCGCGACGGGCGCAGTTCGCCGAGCGCGCTCAGCACCGGCGCGCCGTGCTCGTCGGACTTGCCGACGACCCGCGGCCGCTGCGCGTCGGGCAGGTGGTACAGCAGCTCCTTGATCTGGCGCTCGACGACGGGCGCCTTCTCCTCGATGACCAGCATGTCGGTCAGGCCCTGCGCGAACTCGCGGATGCGCGTCGGCTCCAGCGGATACACGAGGCCGACCTTGTAGACGCGCACGCCGGCGGCGGCCAGCGCGTTGGGATCGAGGTCCAGGCGGCGCAGCACTTCCATGAAGTCGTAATGCGCCTTGCCGACGGTGACGATGCCCAGTGTCGCGCGCGGGCTCACCACGATGTGCTTGTCGATCGAGTTGACCTTGGCGAAGGCCAGCACCGCGTCGATCTTGTGCGCGAGGCGCGACTCCAGCTCCAGCGAGGGCAGGTCGACGGCGCGGATGTGCAGATTCGTCGGCGGCGTGTGGTCGACCGGCAGCTCGAAGTCCATGGGCACCGCGTCGAGATCGACGGTCATGCCGGACTCGACCACCTCGGAGATCGCCTTGAAGCCCACCCAGGCACCCGAGAAGCGCGACAGCGCCCAGCCGTAGAGGCCGAATTCCAGATACTCCGCGACGTTGCCCGGATGCACCAGCGGCATGGACCAGGCCTGCAGCGCCAGGTCGCTCTGGTGCGGGGTGGAGGAGGACACGCAGCCGTGGTCGTCGCCGCAGACGACGAGCACGCCGCCCTGCTTCGCGGTGCCGTAGACGTTGCCGTGCTTGAGCGCGTCGCCGGAGCGGTCCACGCCCGGACCCTTGCCGTACCACATGGCGAAGACGCCATCGACCGTGCGCTTGGGGTCGAGCGCCACGCGCTGCACGCCCAGGCAGGCGGTGGCGGCGAGGTCCTCGTTGATCGCGGGCAGGAAGTTGACCTCGGCCTTGTCGAGGAACTTCTTCGCCTTCCACAGCTGCTGGTCGACCATGCCCAGCGGGCTGCCGCGGTAGCCGCTGACGAAACCGGCGGTCTTCAGGCCCTGGCGCTCGTCCTGGGCCTTCTGCATCAGCAGCAGCCGCACCAGCGCCTGCGTGCCGGTCAGGAACACCGGTCCGGCGCTGGCGGCCAGGTTGTCGGAGAGCTGGTAGGGGCGCAGGGCCGGCGCGGCGGCAAGACTGGCTTCGGTCATGGCTTGTCTCCCCAACGGGACGAGCCGGCCGGGGGCGGGCCGGTCGGCTCGGGATCTAGAAAGAATGGATGGAGGGATTCTTTCCGAGACAATGCGCACTTTCTTGCTCCGTTCGCTCGCCGGATGCCTTGAATCAAAAGATCCATACTCAAAAGGTGCCGACATGGAAAATGAACGTTTCGATCGCGCGACGCGCCTGATCCTCGAGGCGTTGCAGGCGGACGCACGCCAGAGCACGCAGCAGCTGGCGGACAAGGTCGGCCTGTCGGCGACGCCGGTCTGGCGCCGGGTCAAGGAGCTGGAGGAGCGCGGCGTGATCCGGCGCCATGTGGCGCTGGTGGACCGGGAGCAACTGGGCCTGTCGATCTGCGTCCTGGCGAACGTGAGCCTGGTCCGTCATACCGAGGGGGCGGTGGATGCGTTCGAGGCGATGGTCGCGGGCAGTCCGGAGATCGTCGAATGCCAGGCCATCACCGGCGAGGCGGACTACGTGATGAAGATCGTCGCGCCCGACATGAAGGCCTACGACCAGTTCCTGCAGAGCAAGGTATTCCGCGTCCCGGGCGTGGCGAGCGTGCGCAGCAACGTCGTGCTGCGCGAGGTGAAGTACGAGACCGCCTACCCGGTCCCGTGACTCGCGATCGCCAGTTCAACGTGTAGGCAGCGAGGGCGGCTGGGGCCGGAATGGCGCTGATACCTTTCGGTTGGCTTCCCTTGCGCGAAGGGAGCCTGAGGGTCCCTGGAGGGGGGCCCTCTGCGCCGTGGAGTGCCCGCGCTTGGCGCCGGGCAGGACAGCGGCGGCCGCAGTGCGCGTTCTCCTCAATGGGCATCGAGGTTCCACCGTGAGATCCTGATCGCATGTTCTCCGTCTACGGCACCTCGGGAAAGATCCTGACCGGCGGCCTGGAGCAGGTCCGTGACCTGGCTCCGGTGCAGGCGGTGGCGCGCACGCGCGCGGTGGCGCCGACCGCGCGCCAGGGGGACCTGACGCCGTCGACGGTGGTGCTCGCGGGGGTGGGGCAGGGCGGCGGCGGCGGTGTCGGCGGCGCGCCGGGATTCGGCCCTTCGGCCTACATGGCGCATGAGGCCATGGCGGCCTATGCGGGCGACACGACGCGGGTGCCCTTGACCCAGGTGCATCAGCTGATGAGCCGCAAGCTGATCAGCGTGATGGCGGGGTCGCCGCTGCGGCAGGCGATGCGGGCGATGTCGCGTGCCGGCGTGGCGCAGGCGCCGGTGCTCGGGCCGATGGGCGAGGTGCGCGGGCTGGTGTCGCGCGGCGATCTCACCCGCGGGCTGGCGGACGACCTCGAGGACATGGCCGAGATGATGCTGATCGCCCGCCGCCTGGCCGCGCCGGTGGATGAGGTGATGTGGACGCCGGTGCCGGTGGCTCAATCGGACACGCCGCTGCGCGAGGCGGCTCAGCTGATGCTCGACCTGGGCCTGCCGGGCTTGCCGGTGGGGGACGACAACGGTCGTCCGATCGGTTTCCTCTCGCGCAGCGACCTGCTGCGCGGCATGACGCACGAACCGCCGCTGGACCTCTGGACCTGAGGATCCCCGGGGGTCAGTACTTGCGCATCCCGCGCTCGGACTCTTCCTGCTCGATCGCCTGCAGCGTGCGCCAGTCGGTGCACACGAAGACGCCGTCCTCGACGATGCGGTCCGGCAGCGAGCCGTCGCCGCGCGCGACCTTGCCGTCCTTGCAGATCATCGTGCCGCGGGCCTGGCCCTGCTCCTGCAGCGCCTTGCCGATGACCATCGAGTCCCGCGTGTACAGCGCCAGCAGCAGCAGCGCGAACAGCACGCCCAGGCTCAAGGCGACGCCGACGACGATGTCGCTGACGTCGCGCAAGGCGGACGGCGGCGCCGGCGTCGCCGTCTGCGCGCGTGGCGCGGCGGCGAAGCTCGGTCCGTCGTCGCGCGCGGCGCTCGAGGGCGAGCGCGACGTGGACGACGAGCCGGACCGCGCGGAGGCGCGATTGAAACCGGGCGAGGGACGGGTGGTGGCCATGTTCATGAGACGGATCGCTTTGCCTGGAACGAACGACAGAGGACCGAAGACGGACGGGTTGAAGGCTACAGGCGACTGCCGCGGTCACAACCTTAAATGCGCAGTCGCCCACCAAAAATGCACGGGTGCACTACCCCCTTTCCGTTGGTTACAGCAGTTGCAGAACTAAGATTTCTGCTCTCGAAAAGAGCGCTCATCAGCGCCTCGGAAGCCCCGGAAGGGGCGCTCTGCGCACCACCTGCGCGAAACCACACGCCCCTGCGTCCACCTTCGCGAGTTCGACCACCATGTCCCATTCCGAACCTCCTCTTTCGGCGGCCTCGCATCAGGCGCTGCAGAAGCTGTCGCATGAACTGCCCGATGCCTGCGAGCGTCTGGACTACGTCAAGCGCATGACCGATCAGGCCGCCAACAAGGTGCTGGGGATCGTCGAGTCGGCGCAGGAGGATGCGCAGGCCGTGGCGCGGCAGGGGCACGAGTTGTCGGAGTCGCTGCAGCGACTGGCGGCCGCGCCGGACCTGAGCGTCGAGCGGGCCCGCGCGATGATGCGGCTGTGCGCGGCCTATGCGGCCGGCGCGGCCGGCTTCGCGGACCGCGTGAAGGGCCTGCAGACCGAGATCATGATGGCCCAGGACTTCCAGGACCTGTCCGGCCAGGTGATCAACAAGGTGCTGAACATGCTGCGGCCGGCCGAGGAGCCTTTGCAGCAGCTGCTCGCCGCTCAGGAACAGGCTGCACCGGTCGCTGCCGCGGAAGAACAGCTCGCCGGCGTGCAGACGCCGGACAAGGCGCTGCAGCAGGACGACGTCGACGCGCTGCTGGCCGAGATGGGCTTCTGAGCCCACCACTGCCCCGGCGGCTCCGCCGGGCCTGCGCCCATCCCGCCGAGCCTGCCGACTCTGCCGAGCCTGTCTGCCCGCCTTCAGGACCACAGCATCGGATCGACTTCGTAATACCGCCGCAGCTCCTCGTACAGCGCCGGGTGCGCCTGCGCCAGCGCCCAGGGCTGGCCGAAGAAGCGTTCGCTGGCGACGGCGAAGAATTCCGCCGGTTCGGTGGCGGCGTAGTCGCCCAGCGGATCGGGCTCGCCGGCCGCGAGCCGCGCGCGCAGCAGTTCGAAGCTGCGTTGCATCACCATCGCCCAGCGCGCCTGCCGCGCGCGGTTGCCCAGCCACGGCGCACCGTTGGCCAGGCCCTTGACCTGATCGAGCTGGTGCGCGAACTCGTGCACCGCGACGTTGTGGCCGCGCTCGGGAGTCGTGGCGTCGCGCAGCACGTCGTCCCAGGACAGCACGACCTGGCCCTCGCCCCAGGATTCTCCGCTCAGCACCTGCCGGTCCTGCATCTGCAGCGGGCCCTGATGCCGCACGCGGTCGACGATGAATGCGCCGGGATACACGAGCACCGTGTGCAGCTTCGGGTAGTAACCGCGCGAGCGGCCCAGCAGCGGCAGCGAGGCCAGCGCGGCAATGGTCACGCGGACCTCGTCGGTGATGACCTGGCCGGCGCAGCCGATGAAGGACTTCTCGGCGAGGAAGACCTGCATCTGGCGCTTGAGCCGCAGCTGCAGGTCCGCCGGCAGCCGCGCCACCTGCGGCACGTTGCGGCGCAGGATCGCGCGCCAGGCGGCCGGGAAGGCCTTGGCGCGCAGCCGCGCGCGGCGACGGGCCTGCCGCCAGGAATGGCTCATCAGCCAGAAGCAGATCAGCGCCGCGAACAACGCGAGCAACAGCAGGGTCATGGCGGAAGGCGCCGTGCGGCGCTTCGCTGCGAAGACCTCGAAGATGCGCGCGTGCGCCGCGCTTTTCAAGAGCGGACCGATCGGGGCCTGATGGCGGCCGGCAGGTCCTCCTCGAAGGGGTGATGGACGCCCGCCGGGCCAGGTCTTGCCCCTGTGCATCCGTAGTCCGAACTCGACTGCGGCGTCGACGCGACGAAGTCGTGCCGCACGGGCGATAGACGTCCGGCGCAACCGTGTCGATGCTCGGGAAGGTTCTGCTCGACCCGGACAATTTCGGCTCGGACGACCGCGGACTTGAGCGCTGATTCAAGCGCCGGCGCAAGACGGTCGCCTATACGAACAGACGAGTCATGAGGGAGGGCGACGGCCGGCGGATCCGCACGGCCGCCGTCGGGACGATTTGAAGTTTTCGGAAGTGCAGGCGACGCCGCTCAGGACGTCGCCGTTCGACGTCAGTCCGCTGCAGCAGTACCGCGCGAAGGTCCAGCAGGAGATGCTGGACGGTCCGCCGCCGTCCGTCGTGCTGCGGCTGTCGCCGTTCATCGGCACGGAAGGTCCGCTCAAGGAGATGTACGCGCGCAACAGCGCCGACGTCACCTATGGGCGCCAGCCGCTCGGCCAGGAAGCGCCGGCGGCCAGCCGCATCGGGACGCCGCCGTATTCCCACGGCAGCTTCACCGCCGCGAGCTTCCCGGACCTGCGCGTGCAGGTCGAGCTCGGCCCGCTGCTGGTCAGCCACGTCGAGCGCTCGCGCGGCACGGCGCGCATCCTGGACGTGACCGCCTGATCGGCCGCCCTGCGGCGACCGCAGCCCTCACCCCCACCCTCTCCCGCAAGCGGGAGAGGGAGTGAGAATGCACCGGGCCGACCGAATTGCTCCCTCTCCCGCTTGCGGGAGAGGGCAGGGGTGAGGGCCAGCAGCCTCACGCCGTCAACGGATCAACAACCTGACGGCACGGCAATCAAGCCGCCGTCACCGCGCGCGCGGCGCGGATCGCCTCGCTGAGCACGTCCAGCACCTCGATCGAGTCGTCCCACGCCAGGCAGGCGTCGGTGATGCTCTTGCCGTACTCGAGCTTGGACGGATCGTCCTTGCCGGGGCTGAACTTCTGCGCGCCGCCCTTGAGGTGGCTTTCCACCATCACGCCGAAGATGCTGGTGCTGCCCGCACGGATCTGCCCGGCGATGTCCTTGGCGACGTCCAGCTGGCGCTCATGCTTCTTGCTGCTGTTGGCATGCGAGCAATCGACCATCAGCCGCGTGTCCAGCTTGGACGCCGCCAGGTCCGCACAGGCCACGGCCACGCTCTCGGCGTCGTAGTTCGGCGCCTTCCCGCCGCGCAGGATCACGTGGCAATCGCGGTTGCCCTTGGTCTCGACGATGGCGACCTGGCCGTTCTTGTGCACCGACAGGAAGTGATGCGGCCGCGCCGCCGCCTGGATCGCGTCGGTCGCGATCTTGATGTTGCCGTCGGTGCCGTTCTTGAAGCCGATCGGCGCCGACAGGCCCGAGGCCAGTTCGCGGTGCACCTGGCTCTCGGTGGTGCGCGCGCCGATCGCGCCCCAGCTGATCAGGTCGCCGATGTACTGCGGCGAGATCACGTCCAGGAACTCCGACCCCGCGGGCATGCCCAGACGGTTGATTTCCAGCAGCAGCTGGCGCGCGATGCGCAGGCCCTCGTCGATGCGGTAGCTCTCGTCGAGGTAGGGATCGTTGATCAGGCCCTTCCAGCCCACCGTCGTGCGCGGCTTCTCGAAGTAGACCCGCATCACGATCTCCAGCGTGTCGGCGTGCTGCTCGCGCAGCGTGACCAGGCGCTTGGCGTACTCGAGCGCCGCGGCCGGATCGTGGATCGAGCAGGGCCCGATGATCACGAGCAGGCGGTCGTCCTTGCGCTGCATGATGTCGCGGATGCGCTGGCGCGTGCCGACGACGAGCTGCTCCATGGCCGTGCCACGGATCGGGAAGAAGCGGATGAGGTGTTCGGGAGGCGGCAAGGGCGTGATGTCCAGGATGCGTTCGTCGTCGGTCTGGGAGGTCTTGTCCTGCGGCGAATACCAGCGCTCCGCCTGCGCGGCGCTGGGATAAGGACTGGTCGACTTGGCATTCATGGGTGACGCTTTCAGTGGTGGGCGGTGTGACTCTGGGTGCTCGGGGCCCGGCCGAAAAAAAACCGCCGGGCTTGGGGCCCGGCGGTTTCTTGAGGATTCTTTGGCGCTCTGCTTATGCGTTCGCCTCTCCTCCGCCGGGGCGGTGCGAGAACCAAAAATAAGCAAAATAAAACTTGGGTGCGGAACGCATGGGGCCAATAGTGCCTGCGCGGGACGCGCGGCGTCAAGCAAGAAGGGGTGACTGCCGCCCACGTCGCGCGACGACATCGGGCAAGCCACCCTTCGCCAAAAGACGAACCCGGCACGAAGGCCGGGTCGGATCGGGGAGGCAGGCGCGGCGCTCGCGGCGCCGGCCGCCGGGGTCAGGCCGTGCCGCCGACGGTCAGGCCGTCGATGCGCAGCGTCGGCTGGCCGACGCCCACCGGCACGCTCTGGCCTTCCTTGCCGCAGACGCCCACGCCGGTGTCCAGCTGCATGTCGTTGCCGATCATGCTGACGCGGGTCAGCGCGTCCGGGCCGTTGCCGATGATGGTCGCGCCCTTGACCGGGTACTGGATCTTCCCCTTCTCGACCCAGAAGGCCTCGCTGGCGGAGAACACGAACTTGCCCGAGGTGATGTCCACCTGCCCGCCGCCGAAGTTGGTCGCGTACAGGCCCTTGTCGATGGAGGCGATGATCTCCTTCGGGTCCTTGTCGCCGCCCAGCATGTAGGTGTTGGTCATGCGCGGCATCGGCATGTGGGCGTAGCTCTCGCGGCGGCCGTTGCCGGTGGGGGCGACCTTCATCAGGCGCGCGTTCATGGCGTCCTGGATGTAGCCCTTGAGGATGCCGTCCTCGATCAGCACGTTGCGCTGCGAGGCGCAGCCCTCGTCGTCGACGTTGAGCGAGCCGCGGCGGTCCGGGATGGTGCCGTCGTCCAGCACGGTCACGCCCTTGGCGGCGACGCGCTCGCCGATGCGGCCGGAGAAGGTGGACGAACCTTTGCGGTTGAAGTCGCCCTCCAGGCCGTGGCCGACGGCCTCGTGCAGCAGCACGCCGGGCCAGCCCGGGCCGAGGACCACGGTCATCTCGCCGGCCGGGGCCGGGCGCGATTCGAGGTTGGTCAGCGCCGCGCTCACCGCCTGCTCGACGTAGGAGGCGATCATCTCGTCGGTGAAATAGGCCAGGCCGAAGCGCCCGCCGCCGCCGCCGGAACCCACTTCGCGGCGGCCGTTGCTCTCGGCGATGACGGTCACGGACAGGCGCACCAGCGGCCGGACGTCGGCGGCCAGCGTGCCGTCGGCGCGGGCGATCAGCACGACCTCGTGCTCGGCGGCCAGGCCGGCCATCACCTGCGCGATGCGCGGGTCCTTGGCGCGGGCCAGGCGCTCGGTGCGCTCCAGCAGCGCGACCTTCTGCGCGCTGTCCAGGCTGGCGATCGGGTCGGCGTCGCCGTAGAGCGCGCGGCTGCCGGAGACGATGGGTTCGGTCGGCACCTTGACGCGGCGGCTTTGGCCGGCCGACGCGATCGCGCGCACGGTGCGGGCGGCGTCGAGCAGCGCGGCCTCGGAGATGTCGTCGGAGTAGGCGAACGCCGTCTTCTCGCCGGCGACGGCGCGCACGCCCACGCCCTGGTCGATCGAGAAGCTGCCGCTCTTGACGATGCCTTCCTCCAGGCTCCAGCCCTCCGCGCGGGTGGTCTGGAAGTAGAGGTCGGCGTCGTCGACGCGATGCTCGGTGATCAGCCGCAGCGCCTGCGACAGCGACGCGTCGGTCAGGCCGAAGGGTTCGAGCAGCTGGGCACGGGCGGTGACCAGGCGGGCGAGGGTGGGTTCGCGCGAAATCATCGGCCGATTGTAGGCATCGCCCATGACGCCCGCTCGCGGGCGTGGCGCACCGACCCTGCCGGGGAGAGGGGGACCGCCGCCAGCGAGGTCGACACGCCGGAGGGCTGGGCACACGCGGGCGGGCGGTATCGGCTGGTAGCAATCGCTTCACCGATCTTTACGGCGACCCGGTCACCCGGCGCGCGGCGGCCTTCGTTGTCTCCCCAGCGGCAACGAAAACCGCAGCCAACCCTCCCAAGGAGCACCTCGATGAAGCGCATTTCCCTGTCGATCGCCCTCGTGTCCAGCCTGATCGCCGCATCGGCGTTCGCCCAGACCGCGCCTGCTTCGACCGCGACGCCGCGCGTCGACCAGCGCGAAGCGAACCAGCAGCAGCGCATCGCCAACGGCGCCGCCTCCGGGCAGCTGACCGCCAAGGAGACGCAGCATCTGGAGAAGCAGCAGGCCCGCGTCGACAACGCCGAGGCGAAGGCCAAGTCCGACGGCGTCGTCACCGCGAAGGAACGCCGCCAGCTGCAGCGCAAGCAGGACGTCGCCAGCGCCGACATCCGCCGCGCCAAGCACAACAACAAGACCGCGGGGAACTGAGCCAGGCCTGACTCCCTCTCCCGCATCGCGGGAGATCACCGGCGTCCGGTCCTCATACTGCCGAGGTTGCTGACCCTCACCCCAGCCCTCTCCCGCTTGCGGGAGAGGGAGCAGCTCGGTCAGCTCGGTGCATTCTCACTCCCTCTCCCGCTTGCGGGAGAGGGTGGGGGTGAGGGCCGGGGTCTGCGCAGGAAGATGAATTCAGGACGCCTCGTCGGCGTCCTCGTCATCCTCGCCCTGGGCGTCCTGCTTCCATTCCAGCGCCTGCTGATACAGCGCCTTGCGCGACTCGCCGGTCAGTTCGGCCGCCAGCGCCGCCGCCTGTTTCAGCGGCAGGTCGCGCACGAGCACGCGCAGCGTGCGCAGCGCCTCGTCGGGCAGGCCGCCGCCGTCGGAGACCGCCGCCGCCGCATGCAGCACCAGCACGAATTCGCCGCGCTCGCGCTGCTTGTCCTCGGCCAGCCACGCGGGCAGGGATGCGCAGGGCGCGGTATGGATCGTCTCGAACTGCTTCGTGACCTCGCGGCAGACCGTCAGGGTCTGCTCGGGCGCCAGCTCGGCCAGCAGCGCGAACAACTCCTCGATCCGATGCGGCGCCTCGAACAGCACCTGGCTGTGCGGCGCGCCGGTCAGCGCCTGCAGCGCGGCACGGCGCTCGGCCGCCTTGGTCGGCAGGAAACCGACGAAGCGGAAACCCTGCGCGCGCGCGTCCCCGGCGACGCTGAGCGCCGCCGCCGCGCTGCTGGCGCCGGGCAGCGGCATCACGCGGATGCCGGCCGCGGCCGCCGCGGCGACCAGTACCGCGCCGGGATCCGAGATCGCCGGCGTGCCCGCGTCGCTGACATAGGCGATGCGCTCGCCCGCGAGCAGGCGTGCCACCAGTCCTTGCGCCGCCTGCTGCTCGTTGTGCTGATGCAGCGCCAGCAGCGGCTTGTGCAATCCCAGCCAGCGCAGCAACTGAGCGCTGACGCGCGTGTCCTCGCAGGCGACGGCGTCGACCAGGCCCAGCACGTGGATCGCGCGCAGGCTCAGGTCGGCGAGGTTGCCGATCGGGGTCGCGACGACGTAGAGCGTGCCGCCCGGGAACTGCTGATGTCCGGCCGCGGCGGAGGCGGCGGCGATCAGCGCGGCGGACGGGGTGGTGGACATGGTCAAGAAGTTCTCCAGGGGAAACGCGGGCAGCACGACCGGCGACACGGGGGACCGTGCGGCCGGCGCCGTGGACCGGCAGGCGCGTGGGGCCGAGGCCGAGCAGCGCGCGCTCGATCACCTGAGGCGGCAAGGCCTGCGGCTGGTGGCGCGCAATTATCGGGTGGCCCGCGGACCGTCCGCGCGCGGCGGCGAGGTCGACCTGATCCTGCGCGAACCCGACGGCACGCTGGTGTTCGTCGAGGTCCGCTCGCGCGAGGACGACGCCCACGGCGGCGCGGCGGCCAGCGTGACGCGGGCCAAGCAACGGAAGGTGATCTTCGCGGCGGAATGTTTCCTGCGGACGCAGTGCGTGACGCCGCCTTGCCGCTTCGATGTCGTGGCGATCGATGGGGATCGCATCGAGTGGCTGCAGGGAGCGTTCGACGCGGCGTCGCCGTGGTCGAGGGATCCGTGGCGGCACGATTGAAGGCGTGGCATGCGCAGGCCGCCGGCCCTCACCCCCGCCCTCTCCCGCAAGCGGGAGAGGGAGCAATACGGGAGCGAGCCTTTATCATCCCCGCACCTATGTTGGAACAACGCATACAACAACAATTCTTCGAAAGCGCCGATCTGCTCTACCAGGTCGCCGAAGGTCTGTCGCGCCCGCTCGCGGTCGCGGCGCAGATGATGGTGGACGCCCTCACCGGCGGCGGGCGCGTGCTGAGCGCCGGCCTGGGCATCTCGGCGGCGGACGCGACCTACATGGCCTCGCTGCTGTCCGGCCGCTTCGAACAGGAGCGTCCCGGCCTCGCCGCGATCGCCCTGGACGCGCAGGCGCAGGGCTACGCCGATCCGGCGTCGGCGCTGATGCGCCAGATCCAGACCTTCGGCCATCCCGGCGACCTGCTGCTGCTGTTCGAGGCCCAGGCCAGCGGCGCCGCGGCCGCGCTGCTGCAGGTGGCCCACGGCCAGGAGATGAGCGTGATCGTGCTCAGCGGCACCCAGGACGACGACTGGCGCGGCACGCTGCTCGACACCGACGTGCAGCTGCGCGTGCCGCACAGCCGCTTCGCCCGCGTGGCCGAGGCGCACCGGCTGCTCTCGCACTGCCTCAGCGACGCGATCGACCTGCAGCTCCTCGGCGCGGGGGAATGAGCAGGCGCGAGCACGACCGCCGCGCGCGCACGTCCCGCCCCTCGCTCCCCACCCCGACGGCGACGCCGACGACTTCCTCCCCGACTCCCAAGGACCTCCGCATGACGACCCAGACCCGTTGGAACCGCCGCCTGATCCTCGCCGCCGTGCTCGGCGGCGCCCTGCTGCAGACCGCCTGCGTGCCGCTGATCGTCGGCGGCGCGGCGGTGGGCGGCGCGTTCGTGGCCACCGACCGCCGCACCTCGGGCACGCAGCTCGAGGATCAGGGCATCGAGCTCAAGACCTCCAACCGCATCCGCGAGCAGCTCGGCGATCGCGTGCACATCAGCGTCAACAGCTACAACCGCATGGTGCTGCTGACCGGCGAGACCCGCAACGACGAGGACAAGGCCGCCGTCGAACGCATCGCCCAGGGCGTGGAGAACGTCAGCAGCGTGCTCAACGAGGTCGGCGTCGGCATGCTGAGCTCGCTGTCGAGCCGCGCCAACGACGTGGCCATCGCGGCCAAGGTCAAGGCCAGCCTGGTCGATGCCAAGGACCTGATCTCGAACGCGTTCTACGTGGTCGTCGAACGCGGCAACGTCTACATCATGGGCCGCGTGACCGAACGCGAAGCCAATCGCGCCACCGACATCGCGCGCGGCGTGCGCGGCGTCCAGAAGGTCGTGCGCGCGATGGAGATCATCAGCGAGGCCGAGCTGGCCGCGATGGGCCAGGCGCAACAGCAGGCCAAGCCCGCCGGCAACCCCTGACCCCGGACCCGGCCGGCGCGAGGCCGGCCGCCCACCTTCGCAGGGACCGCATGGCGGTCCCTTTTTCGTGGCTTTTTCGTGGCCGCTCGACGCGTGCCTGCCGCATCTCGAACAAGGGCGCGTCAGTGTGGAGAACCGGCGCGGCGGTGCCATGCGCGCCGGTCGGTTTCAGGCATTTTTGCCTGTCCTTTGACTTGGCTCACACATCAAGGCAGTCGCTGCTGACGGATCGGCGGGCGCTCCTCATCATCGCGCCTCCATCCATAAGCAAGAGCGGAGGACGCCTCTCATGTATTTCCCCTATCTCCATGGCAAACAGAAGGAGGTGCTGGCGCTGCGGCACCTGGCGCCGCTGCTCGGCGCGGAGGGCTGCCTGCAACCGGTGCTGGAGCCGGTGCGCCAGGTGGCGACCTCGCTGCGCCATACGCTGGAAGCCTGCGAAGCCCAGCGGCTGCAGGCCTGGCTGGTGGTCAATCCGGTGCGTCAGGACTTCGACCTGCTGCCGGCGGCACAGGCGCTGGAGTGGGGGCGTCAGCTCTTCACCTCGTTGCCGAAGCGGCAATGGATCCATCCGACGCTGCTGCTCGGGCCCGACCTGACGCCGGAGACGCTGCGGCGCTTCGTCCAGCTGTTCGCTGCGAGGCCGCTGGGCCTGGTCGTCGGTCCCGGGGCGCCGCCCTTGGTCGAGGTGCTGGCGCTGCTCGGGGGCGCGCAGGTGCGCATGGTCTTCCTCAAGGGCGGCGAGCTGTCGCCGGCGATGCGCGCCGCGATCGCCGCCGCCGGCGCCGGATGCGTCCGGGTCGAGGACCCGCGGCTGCCGGAGAACCACGACCTGCGCCTGAGCGAACGGCATCTGTTCACCGACAGCGCGCTGAGCTTCCGCGCCGCCGGCCTGGCGGGGTTCTCGGACTACACGACGCTGCCGTCGCGGCCGGAGGCGCCTGAGCTCGCGTCGCGGATCGCCTCCTTCAGGCTCAGTGGCCTGCGGGTCGCCTCGCCGCTGGGAGAGATCTGGACCGAACACTTCATCGGTGCGCGACCGGGCCCGGCGGAAAGCAGCGCCGACGCCCGCTTCCATCTGGCGCTCCAGGCCCTGCGCACGGCGATCGAGCGCGGCGATCTCTGCTTCGGTCCCACCGAGGCGGTCCGGCTCTACCTCTGCAGCCTGATCGAGGGCAGCCTGCCGACGCGGGCGCTGAGCAAGCAATGGGAGCTGATGCACCACCTCGAGCTGGTCAGCGGGATGCTGGCGGGGCGTTTCCCGCCGCGCTCGGCGGTCGGCGGGCCCCAGGGCCTGCTCACGTCGGCGCCGCGCTCAGGCGTACTGGAATGCCGCTGAGCACGGAGGTCCCCGAGATCGGGTCCCGGGCCTCCTCATCCAGGAGCAGGTTCATGTTGACGCCCGGGTGTCGGGCGGCCACGGCGAGCTGGCTGCCGGCGAGATCGTGGCCCCAGCCGTGCGGCAGGCTCACCACGCCCGGGCGCATGTCCGGGCTGATGCTGATCGGTGCGATCAGGCTGCCGCGCGCGTTGCTCAGGCGGGCGGACTGGCCGTCGCTCAGGCCGGCGCGCGCGGCGTCGTCCGGATGGACCAGCAGCGTGCAGCGTTCGCGCCCCTTGGCCAGCACCGGCAGGTTGTGCATCCAGCTGTTGTTGCTGCGGGTCTCGCGGCGACCGATCAGCAGCAGTTCGTCGCCGGTCGGATGGCGCAGCGCGTCGTCCGCGTGGGCGAGGTCGGCGAGCAGCGAGGCCGGCACCAGGTCCACGCGGCCCGAGGCGGTGCGCAGGACCTCCGGGATGCGCGGCTGGAGTTCGCCGAGATCGACGCCGTGCGGCGCGGCCTTCACCTTCGCGAGCGTGAGTCCGTCCGGTGTCGCGCCGAAGCCGTCGCCGTACGGGCCCGAGCGCAGGCCCAGGTCGAGCCAGCGCGCCGGACCGGCGCCGCCGTCGAGCATCGCGAAGACCGCGTCCGCGTGATCGCCGGCGTGGCGCTTGAGTTCGGCGCGCAGCGCGGCGTCGTCGAACGCCTGCAGGTCGGCGTCGGCGGGCTGGCCGGCGGCGATCGCGGCCAGGCGCAGCAGCGTCTGCCATTCGGCGCGCGGGGCGTCGGGCGAGTCGTCGACCGGCAGCACCGGTCCGGACCAGCGCGCGTGATTCCGCCAGGAGAGCTGCGCGAACACCATGTCGTAGTGCCAGTCCTCCAGCGGCGAGGGCGGCGGCAGGATCAGGTCCGCGTGGCGGCTGGTCTCGTTGATGTACGGGTCCAGGCTGACCATGAAGTCCAGGCCGTCGAGCGCGCGGGCGAGCCGGGCCCCGTTCGGCGACGACAGCACCGGATTGCAGGCGATGGTGATCAGTGCGTGGACCTGGCCGTCGCCGGGTGTCTCGATCTCCTCGGCGAGGCAACTGATCGGGAACTCGCCCATCACCTCCGGCGCCTTGCCGACGCGGCTGTGGCGGCGTCCGGTCGACACGCCCTTGCCCTGGCCGGGCCGGCCCATCGTGTTGGCCGCGAAGGCCGCGGCCTTCGGGAACATCAGGCCGCCCTCGACGTCGAAGTGGCCGGTGACGATGTTCAGCGCATCGATCAGCCAGCTGTTCAGCGAGCCGAAGCGTTGCGTGCAGGTGCCGAAGCGGCCATAGAGCACGGCCTTGGGCGTCGTCGCGAACTCGCGCGCGAGACGCCGTTGCGCCTCGGCGGGAATGCCGCAGTGCGCGGCGCCGCGTTCGGGGGGGAAGGCGGCGACCGCGGCGCGCAAGGCGTCCAGGCCCTCGACGTGCGCGCCCATGCGGCCGAGCCGTTCCAGGCCTTCGTCGAAGATGGTGTGCAGCAGGCCCAGCAGCAGGAAGACGTCGCCGCCCGGGCGGATCGCGAGGTGCTCGTCGGCGGCCTGCGCGGTCTCGGTGCGGCGCGGGTCGATGACGACGATGCGGCCGCCGCGCGCGCGCATCGCCTTGGCCTTGCCGCGGTAGTCGGGGCTGGTCCACAGGCTGCCGTTGCTGACCATCGGGTTGGCGCCCAGGCAGATGAACAGATCGGTGCGCGGCAGGTCCGGCACCGGCACGCTGAGCCAGTGGCCGTACATCAGCCCGCAGGCCAGCTGCTTGGGCATCTGGTCCAGCGTCGAGGCCGAGAACAGGTTGCGCGTGCCCAGCGCGCGCGCCAGGTGCGGGAAGTAGCTGAACAGGCCGATCTTGTGCGAGGCCGGATTGCCGATCGTCAGCGCGACCGCGTCGGCCCCGTACTGCGCGCGCAGCGGCGGCAGGCGGCGCGCGATCTCCTCGAAGGCCTCGTCCCAGCCGACCGGGTCGAAGCCGGAGCGGTCCGCGCGCCGGCGCATCGGTTGGCGCAGGCGGTCCGGATCCTCGTGCAGGTCCTTCAACGCCACGCCCTTGGGGCAGAGGTAGCCGTTGCTGAAGGGGTCCGCGTCATCGCCGCGGATCGAGACGACGGCCGTGCCCTCGGCGGTCGTGCGGGTGCGGATCTCGAGCCCGCAGCAGGCCTCGCAGAGCGGGCAGATCCGGGTGTGCGTCTGTTCGGTGGCGGCGGCGTCGATGGCCATGGCTGTCTCCCGTCGTTTGGCGACGATTGTGGGAGCGGCCCGGTGCCCGTCAGGTCATGTAGGCGACAGGCGCGAGGGCTTCGGTACTGCCGCCGCTGCTGGCCCTCACCCCCACCCTCTCCCGCAAGCGGGAGAGGGAGTGAGAATGCACCGAGCGGACCTGGAGACGGCAGCGCTCCTCTTATCCCCTCTCCCGCTGGCGGGAGAGGGCCGGGGTGAGGGCCGGCAGCCGAGGGAGCGCTGAAGCCTTCTTTCTCCCTCTCCCGCTTGCGGGAGAGGGCCGGGGTGAGGGCCAGCGGCCGGTGCGGGCTACATCTGCCGGAACAGGTGGGTGTAGCTCTCCGCGACGATCAGCGCGTCCTCGCTCTCCTTGAGCTTGACCTGCATGCGGCCGCGGAAGTCGCGCGACACGCCGGCGACGGCCGCCGCGTTGACCAGCGTGGAGCGGTGGATCTGCCAGAACTGCTGCGGGTCCAGTTCCTCGACCAGTTCCTTGAGCGGCTTGCGGATCAGCGCCTCGCCCTGCCGGGTGGCGACGCGCGTGTACTTGCTGTCGGACTGGAAGTACAGCACCTCGTCGACGGTGATCAGCTTCAGCGTCTGTCCCACCGACGCATTGATCCAGCGCAGGTATTGGCGTCTGGGCGCCGTGGCGGCCTGCGCGCCGAGCTGGCTCAGCACGGCGCTGAGGTCGGCCGGCGGTCCCGCCATGCGCTGCTTGACGCGCTGGATCGCGGTGAAGAGCCGCGCCGCCTCCAGCGGCTTGAGCAGGTAGTCGACAGCGCCTTCGTCGAACGCCGACACGGCGTACTGGTCGTAGGCCGTGACGAAGACGACGTGCGACCGCCCCTGCACCTGCCGCGCCACATCCAGCCCGGTGGCGCCGGGCATCTGGATGTCGAGGAACAGCACGTCGGGCCGGTGCTCGTGCAGCAGGCGCAGCGCCTGCACGCCGTCCGTGGCCTCGCCGACGATCGTCAGCTCGGGCCAGAGCTGCTCCAGGCGCTCGATCAATTCGTGGCGCAGCGTTTCCTCGTCCTCGGCGATGACGGCGGTGGCCGCGGCGGTGTGGAAGCTCATGCGGGCAACTCCAGCGTGAATTCGGTGTCCTCGGCATTGCTGCGGCAGTGCAGGCGCGGCGGCGGCGTGCCCGGGGCGCGGTCGATGCGTTCCAGCCGTTCGCCCAGCGCGTGCAGCGCCGCCTCCTCGCCGCCCAGGCCGCCGCGGTCGAAGGACAGCCGCAGCCGCAATCCGCCGCCGGGCGACTCCTGCGCGCTCAACCGGGCCTGCGTCGGCAGCCGGGCAGCGTCGCGCAGCATCAGCTGCGCCAGCGGCAGCAGCAGCATCGGCGGCACGGGCCGGGACGCCAGCCACGCGGACCACTCGGTCGACAGGGACAGCGTCCGGCGCTGGCGTCCCGCGACCACGGCGAGGTAGCTGTCCAGTAGCGCCGCCTCGGACTCCAGCGTCACGCCGCGGTCGCGCAGGCGCGGCAGGGCCACGCGCAGATGGCGGATCAGGCGCTCCATCTGCTCCGGGGCCTCGCGGTCGGCGCGGCCGTAGGCGCGCTCGATGTCGACCAGCGTGTCGAACAGGAACTGCGGCTCCACCTGCGCCTGCAGCGCGGCCAGCCGCGCGGCGACGGCGTCGCGTTGCATCGCGCTCTGCTCGCGCAGCAGCGCCTCGAGCTTCGCCCGGGTGCGGCGGCGGCGCATGGCCATCTCGTACCAGGCCACCGACAGGCTGGCTGTCACGCAGATCGACAGGCTTTCGCCGATGAAGTTGAGCCAGCCCACCGGCTGGCACGGCGCGTCGCACTTGCGTTCGCGCGCCAGTTCCGCGATCGAGGGCAGGTGCAGCAGCGGCATCAGCTGGTCGTAGAGCAGCTTGGCCAGCACGGCGCCGATCAGCACCGCCATGCCCAGTCGCACGGTGCGCCAGCGGTTCTCCAGCGTGCTGCGGGACGCCGGCAGCCAGGTCAGCAGGATGACCGTCGCCACCAGCAGCGGCGTCAGCATCTGGTTGGCGAGGGCCGCCGGCCAGCGCGGGTCCTCCATCACGTAGAAGATCGACGAGGCATCCACCAACCCGTAGAACACCCCGATCAGCAGGAACCAGGCGAGTTCCTCGCGGCGCAGCGAGCGCCACGAATGCCACAGGTGCGCCAGCGGCGACCTCAGCGTCGGCCCGTTCACGGCGCGGCCCCGGCGGCGGCGGTATCCGGCAGCGCGGCGGCGGCGGCGTTGCGCGCCGCGCCGGCGAGCGGCACGCGCACCCGCGCGACGACGCCGCGGGGTTCGGCGGCCTCCAGCTCGAGCCAGGCTTGGCGCCCGAACATCGCCATCAGCCGCGCGCGGGTGTTGGCCAGGCCCACGCCGCTGCCGCCGCTGGCCGCGAAGCCCTGGCCGGTGTCGCGCACCTCCAGCAGCAGGCCGGGGCTCCCGTTCGCGCCAGCCGTCGCGCCGATGTCCTCGCGCCGCGCGCTGATGTCGATGCGACCGCCTTCGGGCAGCGGGGACAGGCCGTGCTTGATCGCGTTCTCGACCAGCGTCGGCAGCACCATCGGCGGCAGCGGCGTGGCGAACAGCGCGGCGTCGGCCTCGATCTCGAAGCGCAGCCGGTCGCCCATGCGCATCTGCAGGATGGTGAGGTAGCTGCGCGCCAGCTCGAGCTCCTGGCCCAGCGTGGACATGCCCTGGCGCATGCTCGGCAGCGCCGCCCGCAGGTAGGCGACCAGGCTGGCCATCATGTCGCGGCCGCGCTCGGGCGCGGTCTCGTAGAGGCGCTTGACGTTGGCCAGCGTGTTGAACAGGAAGTGAGGCTCGATCTGCGCGTTCAGCGCGGAGAACTGCGCCTCCATCTGCTGCGCCTGCAGGCGGTCGTGCTGGCGGGCCAGTTCGGCCAGGCGGGCCTGGGCGCTGCGTTCCTCGCGCACGCCGTGCAGCAGCGCGGCGAAGAATCCGCCCAGCAGCAGCCACAGCGCCGTCGTCGAGGCCAGCCAGTCCCAGTGCAGCGGCGCTTCGGGATCGCCGAGGTTCGCGACCTTGTAGCGCAGCAGCGTGCCGACGGTGGCCCCGGCGGCCACGGCGACGGCGCGCACGGCCAGCGGCCAGCGCAGCGACACGCGTGCGAGCAGCGCCTCGGCCAGCGCCAGCGCGGCCAGCACGCTCAGCGCGGTCAGCAGCGTCTGGCGCGTGAAGCGCAGCCAGTCCATCAGCCAGCCGAAGACGCTGGTGTCCTGCGTCAGCCAGGTCAGCGAGCGCGCGCCGGCCATCGCGAGGCAGAAGTAGAAGCAGGCCGCGATCATGCGCAGGTTGAACAGCTGCAGCGCGGCGTCCCGCGCCGAACGGCGGGGCGCGGGCGCTTCCCCGGCGAGCGGGGCGCCGGACGGAGTCGGGGACGCATCGGACATGGCCGGCATTCTGTCCGCCTCCCGGACCGCCCGCCACGCGGTGCGACGAAGCCCCGCCTGACCGGACGAGTCCGGCTCCCGCCGGACCGAAGGCCCGCGCAGGCATACTCCCCGCCCATGAAGATCTCTATCGGAAACGGCGCCCGCCTGTTCGTGGACGTCGAAGGCCCCGGCCTGGTGCCGGACGGCGCGCGCATGCGCGAGAAGCCCACGCTGATCTGCATGCACGGCGGACCGGGGTTCGACCACGCGGCCTTCAAGCCGGCGTTCAGCCAGCTGGCCGACCTGGCGCAGATCGTCTACTACGACCACCGGGGCCATGGCCGCAGCGATCCGCGACCGTCGTCCGAGTGGACGCTGGACATGTGGGCCGACGACATCGTCCGGCTCAGCGACGCGCTGGGCATCGAGAAGCCGATCGTGCTCGGCCAGTCCTTCGGCGGGTTCGTCGCGCAGCGCTACATCGCGCGGCATCCGGGGCATGCGTCCAAGGTGATCCTGTCCAGCACCTCGCACCACATGGGGCTGGCGCGCAAGCTCGACGCCTTCGAGCGGCGCGGCGGTCCCGCGGCGCGCGCGCTGGCGGAGGCCTTCTGGAGCCGGCCGACGCGCGAGACCTTCGAGGCCTACTGGGAGGGCGTGCGCCACCTCTACAACACGCGTCCGGCGGCGGACCCGGAGGCGAGCGGCCGCACCTTGGTGAACCTGGACATCCTGCTGCACTTCGTCAGCGGCGAGAAGCAGGACCTGGGGCTGCTGAAGGGGCTGGAGAAGGCGCAATGCCCGGTGCTCGTGATGGTGGGCGAGGACGACCCGGTCTGCCCCCTCGAGGATGCGCTGGAGATCCACGACGCGCTGCCGGCGCAGTGGCGTCAGCTGGCGCGCTTCCCCGGTGTCGGCCACGGCGCGTGGCGCGACGACCCGGTCGCGGCCTTCGCGGTGCTGCGGCAGTTCATCGCCGGGTGATCGGTCTTACTCCCTCTCCCGCTTGCGGGAGAGGGCGGGGGTGAGGGCCAGCGGCCCAGGCAGTCAGAAAAAGGACTGCCGCACTTCCACCGCTGCTAGCCCTCACCCCTCCCAGCGGGAGAGGGGGAGGAGAGAGCGTCCGCTCATGACGCGGCCAGCGCCTTGAGGTCGCGTTCGGCCAGCGTGGCGTCGCCGAGGTTGAGCTCGATGACTCGGCGCAGGTGGGTGATGCTCTCGATGTCGATGCCCAGGCAGAGCAGCCCGGCGCGGTCGCCCTGCACATGGGCGATCTGGGCGGCCATCGTGATGTGGCCGTCGTGCGGCGCCAGCGGCAGGTCCAGCAGGCACAGCGCGCCGGCCTCGACCTGCGCATCCGCCGGCAACAGCAGCAGCGCGCCCTTGAGCGACAGGTCCAGCACCTGCACCGGCAGGCGGTGCTCCACCGTCACCAGCTGCGCCGGCCCGGCGAAGGCGATGCGGGAGAAATGACGGCGTTCGTCGCTCATGGTGGGTTCGCGGTGGGCCGGGCGTTCAGAGCTCGGCGTAGATGGTGCTCTTCTCGATCGCCTGGTGCAGGCGCGACGGCGCCAGCGGTTCCAGGCCCATGGTCTCCAGCAGGTACCACGAGGCACGCAGCAGCGCGGAGGTGGCCTGGCGGAGCTCGGTCGATTCCGGCGATTCCTGACGCGACAGCATCGCCTGGAGCTGGCGCGACTGCTGGTGGCTGGGCACCTCGGGCACCTGCGCCGGCACGTGCTGCTGCGTGACCCGCGCCAGCAGCTGCTGGACCTCATGGCCGTGTTCGGGGGACTGGATCAACCGGGCGAGGTCGCCGAGCAGGCGTTCGCCCGCCGCGGCGAGCAGTTGCGCGGAATGGTCCGCGCCGCCGGCCAGGTAAAGCGCGGACGCCATGTCCAGGTACTCCAGCGCTCGCGCCAGACGGGGCAGGTCACTGCTCACTGCAAGTCCTCCTTGATGCATTCTTGTCACGGCCGCTGTTGGCAGGCATCGCCGCTTCCCGCTCCGGAAGCCGGTTCCCTCTCGACGGCGTGGGACCGAGTGTATCGGCGTGCCGCCGCACTGCGCACGCCGTTTGTCACGTCGCCGGGTAGCATCCATCTGTTCGGAGGGCGGGCACTCCGCTTGCCTGCCGGACGAGGTCCGGGTCGGGCGCGAGGAGTGCCCGACGCCATCCTGACTTACCCGGAGACTTCACATGCACCGTCAAGACCACGCGGCCGAGGGGCTGATCGATCTGAGCGAGGCGCCGTCGCTGCGCGCGCGTCGCGACGCGCTGGGGCGGCTGGGCCGCTACGCCGCCGCGGGGCTGGTGCTGCCGCCGGGCCTGGCCGCGCTGCCGGCGCTGGCCGCCGACAACGAGGACGACACCTACGACCAGGATTCCGTGCTGAAGGAGGCGACCGACTTCTTCGGCGAGACCACCGAAGGGCTGGCCAAAGTGATCGAGAAGGCGTTCAAGGACCAAGGCCGCCCGAACGCCTACATCAAGGGCCAGGAGGCCAGCGGTGCCCTGACGGTGGGCCTGCGCTACGGCGACGGCGAACTGATCATGAAGCGCGGCGGCGGCGGCAAGGTGTACTGGGCGGGGCCGTCGGTGGGATTCGACGTCGGCGGGAACGCGTCCAAGGTGTTCACGCTGGTCTACAAGCTGCCCAAGGCGAGCGCCATCTACCGCCGCTTCCCCGGGGTGGACGGCAGCCTGTACTACATCGGCGGCGCGGGCGTGAACTACCAGCGGGCCAATGGCATCACGCTGGCGCCGATCCGCCTGGGCGTGGGCCTGCGCGCGGGGGCGAGCGTCGGCTACATCCACTACCGGCGCGAGAAGTCGATCAATCCGTTCTGACGGCAGGCGGCGCGGGGCGCCACGGGACCGGTCCGGCGCCGGCCGCGCGACCGGCGGTTCAGCCGGTGCGCAGCGGCGCGCCTTCGCGCTGGCTGCGCGCCAGCGCGTGTTCGGCGCGGCCGAGCAGGCCGCTGCCGGTGTCGCCGGGACCGCGCCAGGCCGTGAGGCCCATGCTGAGCGGACCGGCGGTGGGTTGCTGCTGCATCCACACGGCGCGGAAGCGTTCGCAGACCTTGCGGCCGGTGGGCAGGTCCACGTCATGCAGCAGCATGAGCATCGCCTCGCCCTGTCCGAGCGCGAGCACGTCCTGGGCGCGGCACTGCTGGCGCAGCATGTGCGGCAGCGCGCCGGCGGGGGCCCGTGCCGCGCCCAGCGCGACCAGGCACCAGGCCATGTCCGGGGAGTTCTGCTGCTGGCGCTCGACCAGCCGCGCGAGCAACTGGTCCCGCGACGCCAGCGGCGAGGAGGCGCCGGCCTCGATCGCCAGCGCGTGGAAGCGCTTGAAGTGCGCGAGGGCGACGTTGTAGTCGCCGTGGGCCTCGGCCAGGGCGCTGAAGGCTTCCTGCATCGGCGCATGATCGTCGCCGTGGATCTTGCGCAATTCGTCCAGACGGTTGCGGGCCGCGTCGAGCTGGCCGTCCTGGATCAGACGACGGGCATCGGCGCAGCCTTGTTCCAGGTCACCCAGGGTGTTGGGGCTGGATCGCAGGACCTTGTCGGGCGTCATGGGCGGGAAGAATAGCGTCCGCTATACGACCAATCCATGGGGCCAACCCGTGGAAACGCCGTTGCACACGCATCAAATGGTGTGTTGCCCGCAAGTGCGTGCTTACCGAACGACACCTGGACGACGGATTGGTGACGGGTCGATGAGCGATCGGCGACGGCGGGTTGCCGCTCCCATGACGCTTTCGTGGATTGGGGGGACAAGGCGGGGGAGGGGGCGGGACTAGGATGGTCCGCGCCATCGCGAGGTTCGAGTCGCGTGGTTCGAGTTGTCCGAAGGAGACCCCCGCATGACCCAGCAGACCGTGCCCCCGACCCGGCCGGTGCCTTCGGGCGCCGCGACCCTGCCCGTGCAGGCGACCGCCGAGAGCCTGCCGCCGCAGGACATCAGCGCCGAGGTGCTGCTGGAGAAATACGCGAAGGACGGGGAGCGCAGCCTCGAGGAGGTGCGGGCGCGGGTGGCGCGGGCACTGGCCGCGGCGGAGTCGCCGGAGCAGCGCGCGCACTGGGAGGCGAAGTTCCTGGAGGCGCAGCGGCGGGGTTTCGTGCCGGCGGGGCGGATCGCGTCGGCGGCCGGGACCTCGCTGTCGGCGACGCTGATCAACTGTTTCGTCCAGCCGGTGGGCGACGCCATCGCCGAGGAGGAGGACGGCCATCCCGGCATCTACACCGCGCTGACCGAGGCGGCGGAGACGATGCGGCGCGGGGGCGGGGTCGGCTACGACTTCTCCCGGATCCGGCCCAAGGGCGCGTACGTGAAGTCGACGCAGTCGAGCGCGTCGGGGCCGGTCAGCTACATGCGGGTGTTCGACCGCAGCTGCGAGACGGTGGAGTCGGCCGGCTCGCGGCGCGGCGCGCAGATGGGCGTGCTGAGGTGCGACCACCCGGACATCGAGGCCTTCATCCACGCCAAGGATCAGGGCGACCTGAAGAACTTCAACATCTCGGTGGGCGTGACCGACGCGTTCATGGAGGCGGTGGAGGCGGATGCCGACATCGAGCTCGTGCACAGGGCAACACCTGGCGCCAAGCAGCGCGCGGCGGGCGCGACGCAGCGCGCGGACGGACTGTGGGTCTACCGCCGGATGCGGGCCCGCAAGCTCTGGGACCAGGTCATGCGCTCGACCTACGACCACGCGGAGCCGGGGGTGCTGTTCCTGGATCGGATCAACGTCGACAACAACCTCCATTACTGTGAAACCATCAATGCAAGTAATCCTTGCGCCGAGCAGCCACTACCTTCTTATGGGTGTTGCTGCCTTGGATCTGTCAATCTGACTGCGTTTGTGAGTCATCCATTCAGTCCGAAAGCCAGCTTCGATGAGCAGGGTTTCATCGAGGTTTGCAAGACCGCCACCCGCATGCTCGACAACGTGCTGGACGTGACGCCGTGGCCGCTGCCGCAGCAGGCGCGCGAGGCGGCCAACAAGCGGCGCGTGGGGCTGGGCTTCACCGGGCTGGGCGACACGCTGGTGATGCTCGGCCTGCGCTACGACGGCGAGCCGGCGCGCGCGATGGCGCGGCGCATCAGCGAGCTCATGCGCGACGCCGCCTACGAGGCCTCCGCCGACATGGCGCTGGAGCGCGGGCCCTTCCCGCTCTTCAACGCCGACCTCTATCTCTCGGGCGGCAACTTCGCCTCGCGGCTGCCGCCGTGGCTCAAGGACAAGATCCGCGCGCAGGGCCTGCGCAACTCGCACCTGCTGTCGATCGCGCCGACCGGCACCATCTCGCTGGCCTTCGCCGACAACGCCAGCAACGGCATCGAGCCGGCGTTCTCCTGGAGCTACACCCGCAAGAAGCGGATGCCCGACAACTCGTTCAAGGAATACGCCGTCGAGGACCACGCCTGGCGGCTCTACCGCCACCTGTTCGGCGCCGACGCCCCGCTGACCGAGGCTTTCGTCACCGCGCTGGAGCTGCAGGCCTCCGATCACGAGGCCATGGTCGCGGCGGTCGCGCCCTTCATCGACACCTCGATCTCCAAGACCGTCAACGTGCCGGCGGACTACCCGTATGTCGACTTCCAGGACCTCTATCGCCTCGCGTGGAAGAGCGGGCTGAAAGGCCTGGCGACCTACCGGCCCAACAGCGTGCTCGGCGCGGTGCTCAGCGTCGAGCCGATCGCCCAGCCGGAGCCGCTCAAGGCCGATGTCGGGCCCAACCAGCGGCTGCGCGTCGAGCGCCTGCCCAAGCCGGTGCTCGCGTCGCTGCGCTGGCCGAGCCGCCCCGAGATGCCCGGCGGCAATCCGGCCTGGTCCACGATGATCCGCCACCCGCATGGGGACTTCGCGCTCTTCGTCGGCGAGCTGCCGGCGGAAGGGCCGGACGCCGGCCTGTTCGGCCGCACGCTGCCCTTCGAGGTCTGGGTCAACGGCGCGGAGCAGCCGCGCGGCCTGGGCGCGCTGGCCAAGACGCTGTCGATGGACCTGCGCGCCAATGACGCGGCCTGGCTGCGCCTGAAGCTCGACGCGCTGGCGACCGTCGCCGAGGAGCGCGCCTTCGAGATGCCGATGCCGCCGCTGGGCGAACCGCGGCTGTTTCCCGGCGTCGTCGCGGCGACCGCGGCGGTGATCCGATGGCGCTGCGAGCAGCTCGGCGCCTTGCAGGAGGGCGGACCGACGCCGGTGCTGGACGCGATGTTCTCGCGCGAGGAGCCGCGCACCGGCACGGCCGGGACGCTCGCCTGGGCGGTCGACGTCGACAACCCCGCCACCGGCGAGCTGTTCACGCTGACGCTCAAGGAGGTGAGCCTGCCCACGCCCGACGGCGGCAGCGTCACGCGGCCTTGCGCGATGGGGTTCTCGGGCAACTATCCGAAGGCGCTGGACGGGCTGGCGCGACTGCTCTCGCTGGACATGCGCGTGCTCGATCCGGGCTGGATCGGCATGAAGCTGCGCAAGCTGCTCAATGTCGGCGAGCCGCTGGGCCACTTCATGGCGCCGGTGCCGACGCTGTCAGGGGAGAGACGGCAGCAGGTCTGGCCGTCGACGGTCGCCTACGTGGCGCGGCTGGTGATCCATCGCTACGCGATGTTGGGCGTGCTGGACGAGCAGGGGTATCCGCTCGTCGACATGGGTCTGCTGCAGCGGGCACCGACGACGTCGGCCCAGGGCGCGGTGGCGGCCCGGACCGCGTCGGAAGCCGGCGGCATCGTCGCGATGGCCGGCAAGAAGTGCCCCGAGTGCGGCAACGCCACGCTCATCCACCGCGACGGGTGCGAGTTCTGCACCGCCTGCGGGTTCGTGGGGCAGTGCGGGTAGCGCGGCGGGCGCTCCGGGTCCGGCACGCCCGGGCGTGCCGCGCGCGGTAACCGCCGGGGAAGCGCCGGGGAAGCGCCGGGGAAGCGCCGGGGAGGCGCCGGATGCTCAGTTCTGGCCGGCTTCCGGCTGCTTCTGGGCGTCAGGCGCCGGCGCCTGGTCCTGATCGCCGGCGTCGGCAGGCTCCGGATGTCCGGCGGCCTTGCGCTGGGCCTTCTCTTCCTTCTTCTTTTTCTTGGCCAGCTCGCGTTGGCGTTTCTCGTATTGGTAGTTGGGGGTAGCGATGTCGGCCTCCGATGGGTTGGGGGTGATCGATGAGCCTGAGGCTTCCGCCAGAGCACGGATCCGGGCCAGCTCCTGGCGGTGGATGTTGGTCCCGGTGGTGGTCAGTCGCAGTCCGCCTCCATGCCATTCCAGCCAGTCCAGGTCGACCAGACGGTCGATCAGCTTCTCCGGAATCTCGTTGGCCTGACGGCGCTGGAGCGCGTCGACACTCTGCCGCAACGACGCGCGTAGCTCGTCGAGGGTTTGTGGGACAGGCATGGTGCTCCTCCTCCGAGATCGCGCCGCGACATGCGGCGCGAACAGATTCGCCAGGCAATCAAGGCGAGGACTTGCACGGCTTCCGACAGGAGAGACGAAGCGAAGACTTCGGGATGACAGGCTCACGGTCTATCGGCTGATCGTAGCGCAGACCCGGGCGCCCGCCTTTTTCATGCGAAACGAATCCGTTAAGGCGGCGTTTGCGTACAGCGTTCCTGGCGAGGCGCTTCCGCCTCGCCGCCAACCCCCGAGGAGCTGCGATGACCACGATGTCCCCCCGCGCGAAGTCCGTTCTCGCCCTGCTGGCGCCCATGGCGCTGCTGGGCGCCTGCGCCATGTCCGGCCCTTCGGGCTCGAACGCTCCGGTCTTTTCCCAGGCCGGCCTGCCGGCCGCCGTGCAGGTGCCCGACGGGCACAAGGTGTCGATGGAAACCGTCGGCGTGGGCAGGATCACCTATGAATGCCGCGCGAAGAAGGACATGGCGGGGCAGTTCGAGTGGGTGTTCGTCGGCCCGGATGCGGTCCTGAACGACCGGCGCAACATGGCCGTCGGCAAGTACTACGGACCGCCCGCGACCTGGGAAGCCCGCGATGGCTCCAAGGTGACGGGCACCCAGGTCGCGGTGGCGCCGGCCTCGCCCGGCAGCATCCCGCTGCAGTTGGTCAAGGCCAATCCGGCCGTGGGCGTGGGCGCCATGCAGGGCGTCAGCCACATCCAGCGCGTGGCGACCAAGGGCGGCGTCGCGCCGCAGACGCCCTGCGACGCCGCGGGCGTCGGCCAGAAGCAGATCGTCGAGTACCAGGCGGACTACATCTTCTGGTCGCCGGTGGCGATGCGCTGAGCGGCGGACTGCCGCGGCCGCTGGCCCTCACCCCAACCCTCTCCCGCAGCGCGGGAGAGGGAGCAAGACTGGCGGCCTCAGATTGAACGCCAGCCCGCCGCCCAGCGGCGAGAAGGCGTTGATCAACCCGTGTCGACCCAAGACCCTCGAATCCATCGGGGAAACACACGATCCGTGATGGCCGTCACGGCGCCTTTCCCCTCGACTGCGGGGGGCCTCGGAACGGTTCCCTCACTGCGTCACGGCCAGGGCAGACTGATACATTCGAAACACAAGTTTCAAAAGTAGCATTTCGACCGTTTCGACGACTTCCAAGGACGGGTCATGAACGGTCTCTCGATCAAGAAGCAGCTGGTATTCGCCTTTGCCGTGCTGGTTGCGGCGCTCGTGCTGGTCAGCGTTGTCGCCTTGCGCAACCTGGCCAGCGCCGACGCGCGCTTTCGTGGCTTCGTCCACGGCATCGACGAACGGGAATCGATGGCGGTGGACGTCCGCATCGATGCCAATCGCCGGGCGATCGGGGTGCGCGACATGGTGGTCGTGAAGGAACCGGCCGACGTCGAGTCCGCGAAGAAGATGGCCCTCGAGGCTCATGCGGCCATCGGCGAGCATCTCAAGCAACTGAGAGAGGCGGTCGCCGCCGCGCCGGATGCCACGCCGAAGGAACGGGAGTTGCTGGCCCGCATCGTCGAGGTCGAGACGAAGTACGGCCCGGTCGCGGCGAACATCGTCGACCTGGCCGCCTCCGGCAAGCGCGACGAGGCCATGGCCTCTATGACCAGGGATTGCCGGCCCCTGCTGGCCGCGTTGCTGAAGGCGTCGCGCGATTACATGGACTACGCCACCAAGGCCGGCGACGACATCGCTGCTGACGCCACCGCGCAGTACAACGTGCAGCGCTGGTGGATGATCCTGGTCTGCCTGGCCGCGGTCGCCGTCGCCGCCGCGATGGGCTGGCTGATCACGCGCCGCCTGATGACGGCGCTGGGGACCGAGCCGGCGCAGTTGGCCGACGCCGCCCACCGCATCGCCGGGGGCGACCTGCGGCCGGTCGAGGGCGCCGGGATGGCGCCCGCCAACAGCGTGCTGGCCTCGATGGGCACGATGCAGTCGCAACTGGTCTCGTTGATCGGCCAGGTGCGCGGTTCGGCCGACCAGATCGCGATGGCCAGCGCCCAGATCGCGCAGGGCAACAACGACCTCTCGGCCCGCACCGAGGAGCAGGCGTCCGCGATCGAGGAGACCGCCGCCTCCATGGAAGAACTCAGCGCCACCGTGCGCCAGAACGCCGACAACGCCCAGCAGGCCAACCAGCTGGCGCGCAATGCCAGCGAGGTCGCCATGCGCGGCGGCGAGGTGGTCGGGCAGGTCGTCGAGACCATGCGCGGCATCAACGACAGCAGCCAGCGCATTGCCGACATCATCGGCGTCATCGACGGCATCGCCTTCCAGACCAACATCCTGGCGCTGAACGCAGCGGTCGAGGCCGCCCGCGCCGGCGAGCAGGGCCGCGGCTTCGCGGTGGTCGCCTCCGAGGTGCGCAGCCTGGCCAGCCGGTCCGCCGGCGCCGCCAAGGAGATCAAGCAGCTCATCAACGACAGCGTCGCCCGCGTCGAGCAGGGCACCGGGCTGGTCGACCAGGCCGGCGCGACGATGACCGAGGTCGTCGGTGCCATCCGCCGCGTGTCCGACATCGTCGGCGAGATCAGCGCCGCCAGTGTCGAGCAGAGCGCCGGCGTCACCCAGGTCGGCGAGGCCATCACGCAGATGGACCGGGCCACGCAGCAGAACGCCGCGCTGGTCGAGGAGAGCGCCGCAGCCGCCGACAGCATGAAGCAGCAGGCCGCCGACATGGTCGGCGCCGTCGCCGTCTTCCGCATCGGCGAAGAGGCGCCGGCCGCCGCCGCGCGGACCGCGCCGGCCGTCCGTGCCACGCCGACCCCCGCCGTGCGGCCGATGCCGGCGCGTCGCGAATCGGCGCCGGCCAATGGCGCCGCCATCCGCCCGAACGTCCGCGTCGTCGCCGCTACCCCGACGCCGGTACGTCGTGCCGCCCCGTCCCCGGAGCTGCAAGTGGTCCGGCCCGCTGCCCCCAAGCCCGCCTCCGTCAAGCCGGCCGCCGAGCCGGTGTTGGCCGGCGACGACGAGTGGACCTCGTTCTGAAGCCGCCCGCCCGGGACTACCCTGTCCCGAAAGAGAAGGATGTCGAGCCAGGACGCTGCTGACTATGCTTCGCGCACCGCCGCGGTGCCCGTGAGCCCCGGCGGGCCGCCGAGGAGGACGCCATGCCGTCACTTGTTCCTGTCAGCCCGCTGACCCGATTCGACTATCCGCATGCCGCGCGCAAGGAGATGCTGGCCTTCCTGCCGAAGGACTCCCGGCGTGTGCTCGATGTCGGCTGCAACACCGGGGCCTTCGGCGAGGCCGTCAAGCTGGCCCGTCCGGGCACCGAGGTCTGGGGCATCGAGCCCGACGCCGGGGCCGCGGAGCGCGCCACGGCGCACCTGGACCGGGTGATGGTGGGTTTCTTCGGTCCGTCGCTGCCGCTGCCCGAATCGCATTTCGACGCCATCTCCTTCAACGACGTCCTCGAGCACATGCCCGATCCCTGGGCCGCGCTGAACCATGCCGCGCCGCTGCTCGCACCGGGCGGCGTCGTGCTGGCCTCGCTGCCCAACCTGCTGCACCTGGACACGATCTGGCCGCTGGTCCACGACCGCGACTTCCGCTACGAACCCTGCGGTGTCCGCGACCGGACGCACCTGCGCTTCTTCACCCGCACCAGCGCCCTGCGCATGTTCGACGAATGCGGCTACGAGGTGCTCAGCGTCCAGGGCATCAACGAGCAGTGGTACACCTCCTCGATCAAGCGGCGGCTGGCCTTCCGCCTCTTCAAGCGGCAGCTCGAGGAGACCAAGTGGGTGCAGTTCGCCTTCGTCGCTCGGCCCAAGGCGCCCCGGCTGGTGTCCTGAATCGCCCCACCGCCCACGGGTGTCATCGGCACACGCGACAATGCGTCGCATGCGCGCCCTGATCGACCTGCTGATCCAGCACGATTTCCTGCTCGTCTTCCTCGTGACGCTGGCCGCGCGCGTCGGCGCGCCCGTGCCCGCGGCACCGCTGCTGGTGGTGGCGGGCGGCCTTGCCGCCGCGGGGCGGCTCTCGGCCCTGTCGCTGGTCGTGGCGGCGGTGCTCGCCAACGTTCTGGGCGACGCGATCTGGTTCATCGCCGGCCGCAACTACGGTCACCGCGTCCTGCGCCTGCTGTGCCGCGTGTCCCTGTCGCCCGACGTCTGCGTCCGTCAGAGCGAGAGCCTGATCGCGCGCTGGGGCGGCAGTTCGTTGCTGGCGGCGAAGTTCCTGCCCGGCATCTCCGTCGTGGCTGCGCCGATGGCCGGCGCGCTCGGCATGGGGTGGCGGCGCTTCGTCGCCTACGACGCCGTCGCCGGACTGGTCTGGACCGCGTGTTTCCTGGGCCTCGGCCTGATCTTCAGCGACCAGATCCAGGACGTGCTGGACGCGCTCTCCAATGCCGGCCTGCTGGCGGTGGGTGCCATCGTCGCGGTCCTGCTGCTCCTGGTCGGCAACCGCTGGCGCCGTCGGCGCCAGATGGCGCGGCTGCAGGGCGAGGTCGAGCGCATCAGCGTGGAGGATGCCGCCGCGCTGGTCGAGCAGGACATGGCGCCGCTGTTCATCGATGTCCGCAGCGATCCGGGCCGCGCCGCCGATCCCCGGACCTTGCCTGGCGCGCTCAACATTCCGTTGACGCGCCTGCCCGAGTACGCCCAGGAGCTGCCCGACGATCGCCTGCTGGTGCTTTATTGCAACTGCCCCAACGAGGTGTCCGCGATCCAGGGCGCGCACGAGCTGATGCAACGCGGCCATGCCCGCGTGCTGGCGCTGGACGGCGGCCTGGACGGCTGGCATGAGTTGCAGCGCCGCCAGAGCCGGGATCGTGGCGACGGTGATGGCGACGCGACCGCACAGCCGTTGGCGCCGATGGCCGCCACCCCGGCGCCGGACCTGGCCGCGCCGGCCCATCCGGCGGCGCATCCGGCCACGCCCGCCGTCCCCTGATCTGAGGAGGGGCGGTCCCCACGGCTGGCCCGGCGATTGCATACTGGGCCCTCATGACCGTTGCCGTCCTGCCTGCTGCTTCCCCGGTCGTCGCGCCGACCATCCTCGACCTTGAGGCGTCGGGGTTCGGGCGGGGCAGTTATCCGATCGAGATCGGATTCGTCGAGGCGGGCGGCCTGCCGTTCTGTTCGTTGATCCGGCCCGCGCCCGACTGGGCGCACTGGGACGAGCAGGCCGAGGCGCTGCACGGTATCTCGCGCGAACTGCTGCTCCGGCACGGGCGTCCCTGCGAGTGGGTCGCCGACGAGCTCAACAGGCGCCTGGCCGGGCAGACCGTCTATTCCGACAGCTGGGGACATGACTATCCCTGGATGAGCAAGCTCTTCGAGAGTGCTGGCCGCCTGCCGCGTTTCCGGCTCGAGGATCTGCGCCGACTCCTGAGCGAGGACGAGGTCCAGCGCTGGAACGCGGTCCAGCAGGAGGTCCGTGCCGAGGCGCAGCTGAGGCGTCACCGCGCCAGTGCCGACGCCAAGGTCCTGCAGATGACCTTGATGCGCCTGAAGCACGGCGCCGGCACGCCGACCGCGGGTCTGAACGGCCGCGACCCGGGCGACTTCGGCAACTGCGGCTGAGGCCGTCAACCCATCGGGGACGCACCGACGAACGCCGTGCGCCTGCGTCGAAGTCAGCTGACCTCGGTGGGGCCGGAATGGGGCTTGGGGGTCCTGGAGGGATCCCCCATGCCCCGTGGAGAGCCCGCGCTTGGCGACCCGGCGTCGGACGGTGCCTGCATCCGCGCCTGCATCTGCGCCTGCACCTGCACCTGCGCCGCTGCAGGCTTGCGCTCCGCGCAGAGGCTCCCGCTCGACCGTCCTCGCCCCGCGCGTTTCGCGCGATAAAGCTGCTCATCCGCCTGTGTGACGAGATTGTCGATGTCGGCCTGCCTGGCCCATTGGACGCAGAACCCGATGCTGGTGCCGATGTGGAGTTCGAGCGCACCGATGCGGAACGGCATGGTGAGGGCGTGCACCAGCTTGTCGGCGACGACCTGGGCGTCGACGGGTTTTGCGACGTGGGTGAGGAACACGGCGAACTCGTCGCCGCCGATGCGTGCGACCAGGTCCTGGGGTCGCAGTGCGTGGCGCAGCCGTCCGGCGACGGCCTTGAGCAGCGCGTCGCCGACGGGATGTCCGTACTCGTCGTTGACGGGTTTGAAGCGGTCGAGGTCGAGGTACAGCAGGGCCACCAGTTCGTCGCGGTCGGTGGCGCGGCCGAGTGCCGCGTTGATCTGCGACGCGAAGCCGGCGCGGTTGAGCAGTTCGGTCAGCGGGTCCGTGTTCGACGCGCGCAGCAGCCGCATCTGTTCCTGCTTGACGTCGGTGACGTCGCGCGCGACGCCGTAGGCGCCGATGATGCTGCCCTCGTCGTTGAGCAGCGGCGCATAGGTGAGTTCGACGTAGCGGGTTTCGCCGCGGTCGTCGCCGTCCAGCGGCATCGGGCGGCTGATGCCGTCGTCGTCGCGCATCTCGACGACGCTGGTCTCGCCCGCGAAGGCGCGCCGGATCAACGGCTGCACGGCGGGGTACAGGTCGTCGAGGACGTCTGCGGCGTGGCGGCCTTGCCAGGAGCGTTCCGGGATGTCGAAGCGGCGTTCGAAGGCCTTGTTGCAGAACAGCACGCGCTCGTCGGTGTCGACGGCCAGCATCATCACGTTGACGCTCTGGGCCATGGCGCTCATCACGGCCTGGCTGCGTTCGCGCTCGCGGCGGGCGGCGAGTTCGGCGCTGATGTCGGCGATGGTGCCGGCGTGCGCGACGATGCGCCCGCCCAGCCGCATCGGGCGCATGCGCAGGCGCACCAGCAGCTCCGAGCCGTCGCGGCGCGCGAGCTGCCGCACGCGGTCGACGGGTTCGCCCTGGGCCACCAGCGCGGCCCACTGCTCGCGTGTCAGTTCCCGCTCCGACGCCGGCAGGCGCTCGAGCCATCCCCAGGCCAGGTCCTTGCGGTCGACTTCCAGCAGCCGCAGGTAGGTCTCGTTGGCGTAGACGGTGCGGCCCTGGAGGTCGCAGCGGAACAGTCCCATCGGCGATGCGTCGGCGGTGGCTTCCCGCTCGGCCTCGCGCAGCCGGGCGCGGTGCTGCAGCCGCGTGAACCAGGCCATCAGCCCGACGGCGATCACCGTCACCACCACTGAAAAGCCCAGGACGGCGCGGCGCTGCTGCAGGTAGCCGGCGAGGATGCGGTCGCGCTCGAAGGAGACGAACAGGCGCAGCGGGTAATCCTGCAGCACGCGGTAGGAGACGATGCGCTCGAGGCCGTCCGCGGGGCTCTGCGTCACGATGAACTGGCCGCTGGCGGGCGGGCTGGGCGGCAGCACCTCGCCGCCCGGCACCTGCCGCATGTTCTTGCCGACCAGGCCCGGCACCTCGGGCCAGCGCGCCATCGCGACGCCGTCGTCGCGTTCCAGCAGCACCGCCATGCCCGAACGCATCGAGCGGGTGCGGTAGACCCGCAGCAGCGTGTCGAGATCGATGAACCCGACGGTCGCGGTGAACGGCCCGGCCGGCGCGCTCAGCCGCGTGGCCATCGGCAGCACGAAGTGGGCGCCGGGGCGCAGCCGTATCGGCGCGCCGATGACGATGCTCGGTCCGCCGGGGCGGCCCAGTTCGGACAGGAAGCTCTTCGGACCGAGGTCGACGTAGGGTTCGCCGGTGACCGAGGGAATGCGCCACAGCCGGCCGTCGGGGCTGGCGAGCATCACGTCGGTCAGCCCGCGCGAGTTGTCGCGCAGCGAATCGGCCAGCAGCGACACGGTGGCGTCGAGGTCCTGCCGTTCGTTGCGCCGGGTGAGCAGCAGCAGGTCCAGGGTGCGCAGGCTGCCTTCGGTCTCGCGCAGCAACTGCTCGGTGTCCTGCGTCGCGTTGAGGGCGATGCTGTGCAGGTCGTCCTGGAGTTCCTCGACGAGGGACCGCGGGTAGAGCAGCGCGAACCACAGCACCAGCGCCCACAGCACCACCAGCACGAGTCCCAGCGCCAGGAACGGGCCGAAGACCAGCAGGCGCCTCACCTGGAGGCGCTCCGCGACGGACTGGCTGAAGGGGGAGGCGGGCATCGGACGGATTGTGGCCGTGCCGCGTACGCCTTCAAACGCCCAACAGCGGGGGCCCGGGCGGTTTATTCGGCGCGTCCGGCACGTGGCTGTCCGGATCGTCGCGTGCGAGTTCGCTCAGGCAGCGCATGCACAGGCAGCGGTCGGGCCAGCGTTCGGCGAGTTCCCGCTTGAGGCTCTCGCCGAGCCGCGTGCCGAAGCAGGCGCACCAGCCCTCGTCGACGCCGCAATGGAAACCGCCGCCGCAGCGGGGGCAGGTGGTGTCGAGGCGAGCGGTGGGGCGGTCGGGGACGGACATCGGCGCGGCGGCAAAGAGGTCACTGTAGCCGCCGCGCGCCGCGCCGTCATTTCGCCAGGAGGAAGTACTCCAGCAACTGGGCGCCGCCGGCGCCGCCGAGCGGGATCAGCAGGGCCTTGACCAGCGGTTGTTCGAACAGGGGCGCGAAGGCGCCGCGACGCTCTTGCTGGACCGCGGCGATCAGGTCCTTGAACGGCCCAGCCAGCGGAGCGAGCGCCACCGGACCGCCTTGCAGCCAGCGCAGGTCTTCGGCCATCCGGTCCAGCGCGCGTTCGCGCGCATGTTCGGCGGCCCGTTTCAACTGGAGCGCGAGCACCAGCGCGCCGAGCAGGTAGGCCGCCGCCGCCATGCAGATCGGCAGATTGACGGACCAGGCGTCGAACAGGCGGCTGTGTCCGACGACCAGCAGTGCCAGCACGACGAAGGGCGCGATCACCAACGGCGTGACGAGCTGCGTGCGACGCGCGACCAGCTGCACGTCGATCCAATCGTCCAGCAGCGTGTGGCGATGCGGGGAGGCGGCGGTCGGCGGCAGGGCGCGGTCTTCGGGCAGGCGAGCCAGGCGTGTCTCCCACAGGGCGGCGTGAGACGGACCCAGTTCGCGGGCGAACTTGTTCACCGAGTCCTTGGGATAGCTGCTGCGACGTTGGCCGAGCAGCCGGATGAAGCGGCTGGCCAGCCAGGTGGCGTCGCCCACGGTCACCACGACCAGCGGCAGGCCGGCGAGGCACAGGGCCAGCGTGCCGCCGATCAGCAGCCGATGGGACGCCCCTCGCACCGGCAGCTCGAGGACGTCGCCGTCCGACCAGGCCACGTAGATCAGGCCGATCGCGCCGATGACCACGACATAGGACAGCGCGACCCGGAGCGCGCGCGGCAGCGGACTGGCCCGGCGGACGTATTGATGCCAGAGCACCCGGGCATCGAGGCCGCCCGACCGGTCGTGGGCCTCCGCCGCCGTCCATCCGAAGATGCCGAAGCTCTCCCACCAGGAGGCGGACAGACGCCGCAGCGGCAGCGCGCGGCCGGCCCGCAGGTTGGGCGGAGGAAGGGCGAGCCAGCGGGTGTCGCTCAGCAGCCCTTCCTTGGCGACGGACCACGTCCGGTCCAGCGTCCAGACGACGCAGAACAGCGCCAGCAGATGGAACAGGTGAGGCGGCCAGGCGCTGATGCCCTCGGCCCAGTATTTGGGTTCGCAGTCCATGCAGTCGTCGGGCTGCAGCCATGCCAGGACGGCCAGCGCGGCCCACAGCGCCGGCACATACAGCCCGATCCGCCGGAACTGTCTGGCGCGCCGGTCTTCCTGGTGGTCGATGCAGGGGCCGTGGAACGGTGGCGCGTGCATCGTCGTCAGATGGACCGCCACGGCGGAGACCAGGCTCGCCAGGACGATGACCCACGGAGCCAGCGTGCCGGGCCAGAGGAGCTCGATCAGCGATCCGAGCGTGAGGCCGCCCACCAGCGCGTAGAGGATCAGCAGGCCGGAAGCACCGAGGCCCAGGACGCCGCGGGCGCCGGGCGGGAGGCCCCAGGTCGTCGATGCCGCGCGCACGGCCGCCGAGCCCGGCCAGATCCACAGGCCCGTCGCCACGATGATCAGCAGCGTGAGCGAGGCCAGGCCCCAGCCTCGGGAGTCGCTGCCCAGGGCGCGCTCCTTCGCGTAGCCACTGAGCACCACGGCGTCCTCGCGGCCGATCTCGTACAGCGACGGCGCCGACAGCGCCTGCTGGATGGCGCATCGCTCGGCGGCGCGGCAGCTTTCCGACCGGCAGCTCGCCAACCGGGCCGCCAGGTAGGTGGAGGACTGATAGACGTCCCGCCACGGCGGATTGCCGCCGTCCAGCGTCGCGCTGTCGGACGCCCGCCGTGCCGGCTTGGCGGGGGGCGGCGGCGCCGCCTCGATGGTCTTGCATCCGGCGTCCCGGGGGAAGGTCAAGGGCAGGCTGGATGCCACCAGCAGGTTGCGGGTGAAGGCCTGGGTGCGCGGATGGGTCAGCCGCGAGTCCATGTCGGTGGTGAAGAAGACGCGGTCGGGGAAGGTATCGCGCAGCGCCTGCAGGATCAGCAGCTTGTCGTGGACGTCGCTGGCCAGCAGGCCGATCGCGCCGATCGGACGAGGTGGCATCCCCGGCGGCGTCTCGCTGGACTTCAGTTCCCGGGCGATCCCTCGCAGGTAGTCGAGCTGGTCGCGGCTTTCGGGCCACTCGATCGGCGCCGCCCGATCCGGGCCGCCCGGTCGCGCCTGCGCCGGCTTGCCGTCCTCGCGCTTGGTGTCGCGCGTCGTGACGCCGTCGAGGCCCCGGTAGAAGTAGGCTTCTTCAAGGACGAGATGAGCAGAGCCGTTGCCAGCCGGGCTGGCCGCGCCAGTTGCGCTGGCCGAACTGGCCGAACTGGCTGCCTTGTCGGCCTTGCGCACCTTGTCCGCCTTGTCGCTGTCGTCGGATTCTCCGGCCGCGGTCAGTTGCCGCTCCAGCTCGCCCTGCAGGGCCTGCGTGTACAGCGAGTCCCGCTCGGTGATGACGACGACACGCCGATCGCGCTCGGGCAGCCGTCGCTTCAGCTCCTCCACCAGCGTGGCGAGCAGGACGTCGTCCGTGGCGATCGTCCGCGTCATCGTCAGCGCTGGCGTGAAACGACCATCGAACATCCGGCAGAACTGGCGGTTCAGGAAGCGGTCGAGGTTCAGGCGCGTCTGCAAGGTCTCGGGACTGCTGTTCCTGAGCACGTTCAGCATGCCCACGGGCGCCGTCGAGAACGGGTTCATGAACTGGGCATGGGCCATCAGCCAATAACCGCGTTCCAACCGGTTGTCGGGGACGTCCCTGTCGTTGTCCCGCCGTATCCAGTCGCGATGCAGTCGTGGCTCGGGCGACTCTCGCGTTTCGTCCTTGCAGTAGTCGGGGATCGGCTTGTTGCGCCCGCCGATCTTGCGCGAAGGCGGGTTCGGCTCGTGGGCGCGGGTCGCCAGGGCGGCCGCCCGGCGACTGGCATCCCTCAGATCGAGCAGGCCTGTCCTCAGGGCATCGGTGGTGGACGGGCCGATGATGGTCAGCGCCGCGCGGTCGTCCTTGCCGGGACCGTCCGGTCCGACGAACAGCGCATCGAGCGCCCGGGCCAGTCCGTCGAGCTTCGGGCTGGGGAGTTCCGTCTCGTTGATCCAGACCACGACGACGCGGTCGTAGAGTTCGTTCTTGGGGCGCTGGTCCAGTTGCTCCTTCCGCTGGGCGCTGAGCCGGTCGCTCGACAGGACCTCCAAGGGCACCAGCAAGGTCCCGCCCGTGCCGTCGAGCGGGTCGCCTGCAGCGCCCGGGACGAGCGGCAGCGCGAGCAGGCCGAGGCGTTCCGCGTTCTCCGGCAGATACCCCTGGCTCTGCAAGCCCGACAGCAACGCGTAACGCGTTCGTCGCCGGCTCTCTTCCGCGCCGACGAAGGCATTGCCGGGCACCATGACCACCATCACGAGGAAACCGCTTCTCAGCGATTCGATGGGCGCGGCGTCGGAGGAGGCGCTCGCCGCCGAGGCGGGTGAAGCGGGCGGTGCGGGTGTGGCGGTCGCCTTGGCGCCCGATTCATTCGGCAGTTGCCGGAGATAGTCCTCGAAGATGTAGCGCCCCAGGACCTTGGGCTGGCGCGTGGACGGCGCGGCCCGTTTGCACGCCGTGGCCTTGTCCGCCTCGCGATGCAGCTTGTCGCATCGTTCGAAGCGCTCCGCCTCGTGCCGCCGGACCGCGTTGAAGGGGTCCTCCCACAGCCGGGCCTCGACCTCCAGCTCGACTTCGAAGACGGGTTGGGACCGCTCCTTCTCCGTCGGCCTCAGCTGATCGAACGCGCCTGGCACCAGCTGCGTGCTGGCGGCGAATGCCAACAGCACGGCCAGGCTTCCCCACGGGAATCCACCGGATTTGTCGGACATGGCGACCACCTCCCGGCGGCACCGTCCCACTCGCGCCCGCGAGCGTCAAGGCAACCGGTCCTCAAGCTTGTGGAGGGACCGCCCGCGCGGCCGCCGGAACCGGGGACACGGCGGCCGCACTGATCGCCTCCACCACTGCTGGAGGCGCCATGTACTGGCCGCTCGTGTTCCTGATCCTCTGCTGATGCCGAATCAGCCGAACAAGGTCCGGTGCCGCTCGCGCAGCAGGTTCTTCTGCACCTTGCCCATCGCGTTGCGCGGCAGCTCGGTCTCGACGAAGACCCGCTTGGGCACCTTGAAGCCGGCGATGCGGTCCTTCAGCGCCGCGACCAGCGTCGCCCCCTCCAGCGCGGCGCCGGCTCGCGGCACCACCACGGCGATCACGCCCTCGCCGAAGTCCGGATGCGGCACGCCGATCACCGCCGATTCCGCCACGCCGGGCAACTCGTTGAGCCAACCCTCGATCTCCGCCGGGTACACGTTGTAGCCGCCGGTGATGATCAGGTCCTTGCTGCGGCCCACGATCGTCACGTAGCCCCGGTCGTCGCGCCGGCCCACGTCGCCGGTCCTGAACCAGCCGTCGGCGGTGAACTCCTCCTTCGTCTTCTCCGGCATGCGCCAGTAGCCCGAGAACACGCCGGGACCGCGAACCTGGATGTGGCCGATCTCGCCGTCGCCGCTGGTGGGGCAGGGCGCGCCCGCGTCGTCGACCACTCGCAGGCCCACGCCCGGCAGCGGGAACCCGACGGTGCCGCCGCGGCGCTCGCCGTCCTCGGCGCGGTACGGGTTGGAGGTCAGCATGACCGTCTCGCTCATGCCGTAGCGTTCCAGGATCGTGAACCCGGTGCGGCGCTGCCACTCGTGGAAGGTCTCGATCAGCAGCGGCGCGGAACCGCTGATGAACAGCCGCATCCGCGCGCACTGCTCCTTCGTGAGCGTGGCCTGCTCGAGCAGCCGCACGTACAGGGTCGGCACGCCCATGAACAGCGTCGCGTCGGGCAGCCGCGCGATCACGCCGCGCGGCTCGAAGCGGTTGAACCACAGCATCTTCGCCCCGGCCAGCAACGCGCCGTGCGACGCGACGAAGAGCCCGTGCACATGGAAGATCGGCAGCGCGTGGATCAGCACGTCGTCCGCCGTCCAGCCCCAGGCGTGCCGCAGCACCTCGGCGTTGGACAGCAGGTTGCCGTGGCTCAGCATCGCGCCCTTGCTGCGACCGGTCGTGCCGCTCGTGTACAGGATCGCGGCGAGTTCGTCGGCGGACTTGCGCGCCGCCTGGTGCGTGTCGGGCATCTGCACCGCGCGGTCCAGCAGCGTGCCGCTGCGGTCCTCGTTGAGCGTGAACACCCATGGCACCTTGGCCTGGAAGGCGAGCTTGCTCACCCAGCCGAAGTGCTTGCCCGCGCAGACGACCACCGCGGGTTCCGCGTTGCCGATGAAGTACTCGAGCTCGGCGGCCTGGTAGGCCGTGTTCAGCGGCAGGTACACGTAGCCGGCGCGCAGCACGGCGAGGTACAGCAGCAGCGCCTCGACGCTCTTCTCCGTCTGCACCGCGACGCGGCTGCCCGCGGGCAGGTCCAGCGAATCCAGCAGGTTGGCGATCATCGCCGTGGCGCGGTCGATGTCGCGCCAGCTGTAGCGCTGGCCGGCGTCGGGGCCGTCGGCCAGCTCGATCGCGCAGGCGTCCAGGTCGTCGGGGAAGTTCGCGCGCAGCGCGGCGAACAGGTTGGCGTTGGCGGTGTTCATCAATCCAGTTTCGCACCGCTGCGCTTGACCACGTCGGCCCAGCGCACGACCTCGCCGTGCACGAACTTGCCGAACGCGTCCCCGTACAGCGTGGGCATCTCGGTGCCCAGGCCGGTCCAGATGGTCTTCAGTTCCTCGGTCGCGTAGGCCTTGCGGAGTTCGGCCTGCATCGCGGCGATCACTTCCTTGGGCGTGCCCTTGGGCGCCCACAGGCCATACCAGGTGGCGACCTGGTACTGCGGGATGCCGGCTTCCACCGCGCTCGGGATGTCCGGGAAGCCGGGCGCGCGCTTGGACGAAGCCACCGCCAGCGCCTTGATCCGGCCGCCACGGATGTGAGCCGCCGACGAGCCCAGGCCGTCGAACATCAGGTCCACCTGGCCCGCCATCAGGTCCTGCAGCGCCGGCCCGGCGCCGCGGTAGGGGATGTGGGTGATGAAGGTCTGCGTCTGCAGCTTGAAGAGCTCGCCCGCCAGGTGGTGCGAGGTGCCGTTGCCCGCCGAGCCGTAGTTCAGCTTGCCGGGGTTCTTCTTCAGGAAGTCCAGCAGGCCCTTGACGTCGGTGGCCTGCACCTTCTGCGGGTTGATCACGATCACCTGCGGCACGCTGGAGACCAGGGCGACGGGGATGAAGTCCTCCTCGAGCTTGTACTCGAGCTTGGGATACATCGCCGGCGCGATCGTGTGGTGCACCGCGCCCATGAAGAAGGTGTAGCCGTCCGGCTGCGCCTTCGAGGCCAGCGTCGCGCCCACGGTGCCGCCGGCGCCGCCCTTGTTGTCGATGATGAACTGCTTGCCGGTCTGCTTGGTCAGCACCGCCGTCAGCGGGCGCGCGAAGGCGTCGGTACCGCCGCCGGCCGGGAAGGGCACGACGATCACCACCGGCCGGCTCGGCCAGGCGGCCTGCGCGAACGCCGACGGCGCGATCCCCGCGCCCGCGGCGGTCAGGGAAGCCAGGGCGGCTGCGCCCAGCAGGCGGCGGCGGGTCGTGGAACTCTGGGTCATGCGGGTCTCCTGTGGGCCTCTGCGGGCCGGTGTCTTGGGCAAGGTTGAGGAAATGGGGGGCTGAGGGAACGAGGGAACGAGGGAACGGAAGCGGATGAAGGAACGATCAGAGCAGGCTGCCGACGGCGCGCGCGGTCGCGATTTCTCCCTGGGTGAAGGATTCGTGGTGCTCCTCGATGCGGTCGAGGTCGTAGAGGTAGTTGACCATCATTCCGTGCGACTGTTTCAGCCCCTTGGCCGAGCGGTCGCCGCCCGGATTCAGCCGTTCCAGCCGGGCGCCGTTGTCGAGATGGAAACGCGCGACCGGATCGCCGCCGGGCAGCGGCGTCTGGCCGATCAGGTACACGGCGGCGAGGCGGCGCAGGTCGGCCTGCAACGCGTCGTCGTCGAGTGCGGCCGGACTTGCGAGTTCGGCCGGCGTGTGGTGCTTCAGGCGTTCGAGCGCCTCCGCCGCGCGCGTGCGCTGCGCCGGCTTCAATCCGGGGAGGGCGGAGAAGCCGGCGTCGCCCGCGGCATCGTCCAGTGTCCGCATCGCCTGCAGCCAGGCGGCGAAGCCCGGCATCGGCGACAGCGTGCAGAACAGCTTCAGCCGTGGCAGCTCGCGCCGCAGGTGTTCGGCCACGCGCTTGATCAGGAAGTTGCCCAGCGACACGCCGCGCAACCCCGGCTCGCAGTTGCTGATGGAATAGAAGACGGCGGTCTTGAAACTGCTCGGCGGCATCGGCTCGCCGCGCTTGCCGATCAGCGGCGCGATCGCGTCCGGCATGTCGGCCAGCAGCGCGATCTCCACGAAGATCAGCGGCTCGTCGGGCAGCTGCGGATGGAAGAAGGCGAACAGGCGCCGGTCCGGCAGCAGCCGGCGCCGCAGGTCGTCCCAGCCGTCGATCGCATGCACCGCCTCGTGGCGGATGATCTGCTCCAGCAGGTGCGCCGGCGAATGCCAGTCGACCTGCCGCATCTCCAGGAATCCCGGGTTGAACCAGGAGGACAGCAGGTGCAGCAGGTCGGCGTCCACCATGCGCCAGTCCGGATGCGACGACAGTCCGTCCAGCAGCCGGCGGCGCATCCGCACCAGCGTGCCGGTGCCGCCGGTCGCGCGGTTCAGGCGGCGAAACAGTTCCTGCCGCGGCGGCTCGCTGACCTCGGTCAACTGGCGCAGCGTCTCGGTGCCTGGTGTGTCGGCATAGGCCTGCGCCGCGCGCAGCACCTCGTCCGGGGCGGGATTGAAATCGGCGGCGAGCTTGTCGAACACCGTCGGCCACGCCTCCGGCGACAGCGCGCCCATCCTGCCGATCAGCTCATGGGCCAGGCCCAGGCTGTTCGCCTGTCCGCGTTCCGACAGCAGTTTGTGCGCCAGCGACAGCACCTGCCTTGCCGCACGCGCCGAAGTCCAGGAATCCACGATGGCCATGAGGGCGGTTTATAGCCGGATCGCCCCGCGCGCGGCTCGATGCGCTCCCCGGGGATTCCCCAGGGAAACGGTCCCGTGCACGGCGCTCGCACCGGCGGGCCGGCTGCTACATTGGTCCGCATCAGATCCGAGGCGGCGCCGCGCGGCGGCCGACCGACCCGGACACCCCGGCCCCGCGACGTCGGCCCGGGGCCAATGCCCGGGACGAAGTCCAGGAGACAAGCCATGAACGACATTCCGCAGGATGCCGAGGCGGTGCTGCGCCTGGCGGCGCAGTCGATGTTCGACGTGCTGGCCAGCACCGCGCAGGGCGCGATGGTGGTGAACCGCGAGCACCGCGTCGTCTGGATCAGCGAGGGTTACAAGCGCTTCCTGCCCGCGCTGGGTTGCCGGGACGAGACCGAGTTCGTCGGCCGCCGTGTCGAGGAGGTCGTGCCCAACACGCTGATGGCGCAGGTCATCGACACCGGGCAGCCCATCCTCGTGGACCTGCTGACCAACAAGGCGGGGACCTTCCTCGTCAGCCGGCTGCCCTTGCGCGGGCCTGGCGGCGATGTGATCGGCGCGATGGGCATGGTCCTGCTGGATCATCCCGAGACGACGATGCAGCCGTTGATGAACAAGTTCGCCTGCCTGCAGGCGGAGCTGGACGAGACGCGCCGTCAGCTGGCGGCGGAGGTGTCGCGCAACCGTCGCCCGAAGTTCCGGATCATCGACTTCGTCGGGGCGAGTCAGGCGGCGGTCGAGGTCAAGCGTCAGGCGAGGCGCGTTGCGCAGTCTGACGCCACGGTGCTGCTGCTCGGCGAGACCGGCACCGGCAAGGAGCTGCTCGCGCATGCGATCCATGCGGCGTCGCGGCGGGCGTCGAGGCCGCTCGTGTCGGTGAACATCGCCGCCGTCCCGGAGACCTTGCTCGAGGCCGAGTTCTTTGGCGTCGCGCCGGGGGCGTACACGGGTGCCGAGCGCAAGGGGCGCGACGGCAAGTTCAGGTTGGCAGACGGCGGCACCTTGTTCCTGGACGAGATCGGCGACATGCCGCCGGCCTTGCAGGCCAAGCTGCTGCGCGTGCTGCAGGAGCAGGAGCTCGAGCCTTTGGGCAGCAATGAGGTCGTGAAGGTGGATGTTCGCGTGATTGCGGCGACCAGTCGTGACCTGGCGGCGCTGGTGGCGCGTGGGGAGTTCCGGGCCGACCTCTTCTATCGGCTCAACGTCCTGCCCGTGCGTCTGCCGGCGTTGCGCGAGCGTCGCGAGGACATCGAGGCCCTGTCCGAGGTGCTGCTCGAGGACATTGCGAGACGGGGCGGACTTGCGCCGAAGACCTTGGGCGACGGTGCGCTGCGGCTGCTCGAGGCCAGGGACTGGCCGGGCAATGTCCGTGAGCTGCGCAACGTGCTGGAGCAGGCCTTCCTGATGAGCGACGAGGGCGAGCTTGCGCCACGCCATTTCGGTGCCGACGCGACCACCCCGAGTGCTGCGGACGCCACGGCGGCCGGGGCCCCTCCGAGCGACCTTCCGAGCGTGCGGAGGAGTGGGAGCGAGGAGGGGCCCCGGCCGCCGTGGCGTGTGCTCGGTGAGGGCGGTCCAGGCACCCTCCCTGCGAGAAAGGCGGAACTGGAGCGGGCCGCGATCGCGCAGGCGCTGAGGAGCACCAACGGGAACCGGATGGCTGCTGCGAGGATGCTGGCGATTTCCCGTGCGACGCTCTACGAGAAGCTGGCGAAGTATCCGGAGCTGGCGGGCTGACGCGTACGGTAGTGGAGATGGCGTCGCCTGCGTGACGGGGCGGACGTCACATCGTCACGACTGGCCTGTGTTCATGGGCTTGATCCAGGGTTCGAGGGGCTTGCCGGACGATGTGCGGCATGCGCATATTCGTGGTCAGGGAACACGAGGACCGGATGGACCGGCCCGTCCAGGAGACTTCATGAACACGCTCACCACGACCGCCGGCGCTGATTTTTCCGCTGGCCAGTCTGCTGCCCGTCCCGATGGTGCCAAGGGATCCACTGGCAGGGCCTGGACCTTGGCCACCAAGCTTCGTGTCGCGGTGCTTGCCGCGGTGGTAGGTTTTGTCGTGCTGGTGATGTGGCTCAGCCATCGCTCCGCGATGAGTCTGCTCGACGTCAAGATGATCACGACGGTCGAGCAGGTGAAGAATGCCGAGCAGATTGCCAAGCGTCATTTCGACCGCATCGGCAGTGGTGGCGTCACCGACGCCGAGGCGCGGAAGGCGGCGGCGGCTGAGATCGGCAAGATCAGGTACTCCGGCAACGAGTACATCTGGATCAACGACATGAGCCCGAAGATGGTCATGCATCCGATCAGGCCGGAGCTCAACGACAAGGACCTGTCGGGCAACAAGGATCCGAACGGATTGAAATTGTTCGTGGCGTTCGTCGACACCGTCAAGGCGCAGGGCAGCGGCTTCGTCGACTACCTGTGGCCCAAGCCGGGCGCCAAGGAGCCGGAGCCCAAGCGGTCCTACGTCGCCGGCTTCAAGCCCTGGGGCTGGGTGATCGGATCGGGGGTCTACATCGACGACGTGTCCGGCATCGCCCGCCGGGATGCCGCGGTGGCGTTGACCTTGGTGATTGCAGTCGGCATCGCGGCCCTGGTGGCGGTCGAATGGTTCGCGCGCGGGCTGAAGCGGCGCCTCGGGCAGATGCGCGAGGTCGTCGAGGCGGTGGCCAACGGCGATCTGCGGGCGCATGTGATCGGCGGCCAGTCCCTGGGCAACGACGAGATCGGCGAAGTGCTGACCCAGGTGGCGGCCATGCAGGTGCGGCTCAGCGACCTGGTCCGCGCGATCCGGGACGCGACGGACTCGATCCAGCATGCGTCGCGCGAGGTCGCCATGGGCAGCCAGGACCTGTCGCAGCGCAGCGAGCAGGCGGCGTCCAGCCTGCAGCAGACGGCCGCGTCGATGCATGAGCTGACGCAGCAGGTCACGCACTCCGCGCAGGCCGCGCACCAGACCAACCAGTTGGCCATCGGCGCGGCGGATCGTGCCAAGCTGGGCGCGGACGTGATGGGCGAGGTGGTTCAGACCATGGACGGCATCGCCGGCGCCAGCCGCAAGATCGCCGACATCATTTCGGTCATCGACGGCGTGGCCTTCCAGACCAACATCCTGGCGCTGAACGCCGCCGTCGAGGCGGCTCGCGCGGGCGAGCAGGGGCGCGGCTTCGCGGTGGTGGCGTCGGAAGTGCGCGCGCTGGCGCAGCGCAGCGCCAACGCGGCCAAGGAGATCAAGGCCTTGATCAACGATTCGGTCTCGCGTGTCGACGCGGGCGGCGCCCAGGTCGGGCGCGCCGGCGAGGCGATGGGCCAGATCCTGCAGTCGGTGCAGCAGGTGAGCGGCACGGTGGCCGAGATCAGCCAGTCCAGCGCGGGCCAGTCCGACGGCCTCGCGCAGATCAACCAGGCCGTGAAGCACCTGGACGACATGACGCAGCAGAACGCCGCGCTGGTCGAGGAGACGGCCGCCGCGGCCGAATCGCTGCAGCAGCAGGCCCGCCTGCTCAACGAGCACGTCGCCACCTTCCGCACCTGAGGGCGCATCGTCCGATGTCCGGACATTGACCGGATTCCAGACACCCCTCCGTTTCCCACCGCACGCCGCTGTCTGGAACCCGGACAGCGGCGTCGTCGTTTCCGGGCCGCCGATGTCGGCACGGTCCTTGCGACGGAGGAACGCCGAGACCGGCGCACGACCGGTCCATCCAACAGGAGACAAGTCCCATGACCCATGGCCTCATCCGCGCCGTCGCCGGCGCGGCGCTGGCGTTGTCCGCCGCCGTCGGCGCGAGCGTTCCGGCCTTCGCTCAAGGCAAGGAGATCCGCATCGCCCACGTCTACAGCCGCACCGGCCCGCTCGAGGCCTATGGCAAGCAGACGCAGACCGGATTCCTGATGGGCCTGGACTACGCCACCGGCGGCACGATGACGGTGGCGGGACGCAAGCTCGTGGTCCTCGAGAAGGACGACCAGGGCAAGCCCGACGTCGGCAAGAGCCTGCTGGCCGCCGCCTACGGCGACGACAAGGCCGACATCGCCGTCGGCCCGTCCTCGTCGGGGGTGGCGCTGGCCTTGCTCCCCGTGGCCGAGGAGTACAGGAAGATCCTGCTGGTCGAGCCGGCCGTCGCCGATTCGATCACCGGCGACAAGTGGAACAAGTACGTTTTCCGGACCGGCCGCAACAGCTCGCAGGACGCGATCTCCAACGCGGTCGCGTTGGACAAGCCGGGCACCGTCATCGCGACCTTGGCACAGGACTATGCCTTCGGTCGCGACGGCGTGAAGGCGTTCAAGGATGCGGTCAAGAAGGCGAAGGTCGTGCACGAGGAGTATCTGCCGACCACGACGACCGACTTCACCGCCGGCGCCCAGCGGCTCATCGACAGGCTCAAGGACCAGCCCGGCCGCAAGGTGATCTTCATCATCTGGGCCGGCGCGGGCAACCCGTTCAAGATCGCCGACCTCGACCTCAAGCGCTACGGCATCGAGATCGCCACCGGCGGCAACATCCTGCCGGCGATGGCCGCGTACAAGGCCTTGCCCGGCATGGAAGGCGCGACCTACTACTACTTCGGCATCCCGAAGAACCCGGTCAACGAGTGGCTGGTCGCCAACCATTACAAGCAGTTCAGGACGCCGCCGGACTTCTTCACCGCCGGCGGCATGAGCGCGGCCATCGCCGTCGTCGAGGCGCTCAAGAAGACGGGCGGGGACACGGCCACCGACAAGCTCATCAAGGCCATGGAAGGCATGAGCTTCGAGACGCCCAAGGGCCGCATGACCTTCCGGCCCGAGGACCACCAGGCGATGCAGTCGATGTACCACTTCAAGATCAAGGTGGACCCGGCCTTCGCCTGGGGCGTACCCGAGCTGGTGCGCGAGATCAGACCCGAGGAAATGGCTATCCCAATCCGCAACAAGCGCTGAACCCAGGGGCGCCACGACCCTGGGATGGGGCGCACATCCAAAGGACAAAGGAGGTTCTCGATGAAGTCTTCTGTCATGCGATTCCTCGTGCCCGCAGCCGTCGCGCTGGCAGGCGCCGCGCAGGCCGCCGTGCCGCTGCGCTCGCTCAACATCGACAAGACCCAGATCACCGTCTCGGGCCTGTCGTCCGGCGGCTTCATGGCCAACCAGCTGGGGTACGCGCATTCGTCGACGTTCAAGGGCGTCGGCGTCTTTGCCGCGGGGCCCTACAACTGCGCCGGCCACAGCAACTACACGGCCTGCATGTACAACGCGACGATCTCCTCGTCGGCGCTGAACACGATGCAGGCCGACATCAACAACTGGAGCGGCTCCGCGATCGACGCCAAGAGCAACGTCGCCTCGCAGAAGATCTACCTGTTCGTCGGCACCAGCGACACGACCGTTGGCCCCAATCCGATGAACGCGGTGCAGACGCAGTACCTCAACAACGGCGTCACGTCCGCCAACCTCGAGTACGTCCAGCGCAGCGGTACCGCGCATGTGCTCCCGACCGACTTCGACGCGACCGGCAACAACAGCTGCGGCACCAGCGCCTCTCCCTACATCGCCAACTGCGGCTACGACGGGGCCAAGGCCGTCCTGACCAAGCTCTACGGCACGCTCTCCGCGCGCAACAACAGCCCCGCCGCGGCCAACTACATCGAGTTCGACCAGACCGCCTTCGGCACCAACCCTGGCCTGGCCTCGACCGGCTGGGCCTATGTACCGGCCAACTGCGCCGCCGGCCAGGTCTGCAAGCTGCACGTGGCGCTGCACGGCTGCCAGCAGAACTACGCGACGATCGGCGACAGGTTCGTGAGGAACACCGGCTTCTCGCGCTGGGCCGACACCAACAGCATCGTCGTGCTGTTCCCGCAGACCAAGGTCGACAACACCTCGCGCACGACCGCGGCCAGCGGCCTGCTGCCCAATCCGAACGGCTGCTGGGACTGGGTCGGCTGGTACGGCTCGAACTTCGCGCAGAAGGCCGGCACGCAGATCGCCGCGATCAAGGCGATGGTCGACCAGGTCTCGGGCGGATCGACGGGCAATCCCGGCGACCCCGGCGATCCGGGCGACCCCGGCACGCCGCCGCCCGCGTGCTTCACCGCGTCGAACTACACGCATTCGGTGTCCGGCCGCGCCTACGCGCTGTACGGCCTGACCTATGCGAATGGTTCCAACCAGGCGATGGGCCTATGGAACATCTTCGTGACCACGACGCTGAAGCAGACGGCGCCCAACTATTACGTGGTCGGCACCTGTCCCTGAGGGCGGCCACGCGCTCCAAACCCCATCCGCACGCATGCTCGAGACCCGCGACCTCACCATCCGATTCGGCGGCCACACGGCGGTGGACCGCGTCAGCTGCAGCTTCCATCCGGGCACGCTGACCGCCATCGTCGGGCCCAACGGCGCCGGCAAGACGACCTATTTCAACCTGATCTCCGGCCAGCTCCTCGCGAGCGCCGGTCGCGTGCTGCTCGACGGCGAGGACCTCACGCGCCTGGCCGCGCCCTTGCGGACGCGGCGCGGCCTGGGCCGGGCCTTCCAGCTGACGCAGCTGTTCCCGACGCTGAGCGTGCTCGAGAACGTGCGTCTCGCCGTGCAGGCGCGGCGCGGGGAGGGCCTGCGGATGCTCGCGGTGTGGCTGTCGTTCCGGGAGTCGCTGGAGGAGGCGCGCGCGATCGTCGAGCGGGTGAGGCTGGCGGCCCGTGTCGACGCACCGGCCGCCAGCCTGTCGCATGGCGACCAACGCAAGCTGGAGGTCGCGATGCTGATGGCGCTGCGGCCCAAGGTCTATCTGTTCGACGAGCCGACCGCCGGCATGAGCGTCGACGAGGTGCCGGTGATCCTCGACCTGATCCGGGCGCTGAAGGCGGAGGGGACGCACACGATCCTGCTGGTCGAGCACAAGATGGACGTGGTGCGCGAGCTCGCGGACCGGATCGTCGTGCTGCACCACGGGCAGCTCGTCGCGGACGGTGAACCCGCGGCGGTGATCGCTTCGCCGCTGGTCCAGAACGCCTATCTCGGGCTGGCGATGCCGGAGGCCGCATGAGCGCGGCAACGGCGCTCCTTCGTCTCGAGGGCGTGCACACGCACATCGGGGCGTATCACATCCTGCACGGCGTGGACCTGGCCGTGGCGGAAGGCGAAGTCACGATGCTGCTGGGCCGCAACGGCGCCGGCAAGACGACGACGCTGCGCACGGTGATGGGACTGTGGCGCGCGAGCGCGGGTCGCGTGGCGTGGGACGGGCGGGCGATCGAGGCGTTGCCGACGCCCGAGATCGCGCGCCTGGACATCGCCTACGTGCCGGAGAACATGGGCATCTTCGGTGAGCTGACGGTGCGGGAGAACCTGCTGCTGGCGGCGCGCCGGGCGCGTTCGCTCGACGAGCTCGACACCGCGCGGCTGGACTGGCTGTTCGACCTCTTTCCGGCCCTGCGCAAGTTCTGGCTGTATCCGGCCGGCAAGCTCAGCGGCGGCCAGAAGCAGATGCTGGCGATCGCGCGCGCGATGGTCGAGCCGCGCCGGCTGCTGCTGATCGACGAGCCGACCAAGGGACTGGCGCCGGCGATCATCCGCAACCTCATCGACGCGCTCACCGAGATCAAGCGCGGCCGGGACGGCACCCGCACCACCGTGCTGCTGGTCGAGCAGAACTTCATGGTCGCCCGCGCGCTCGGGGACGGCGTCGCCGTCATGGACGACGGCCGGGTCGTCCACGCGGGGCGCATGGATGCGCTGGCCGCCGACGAGGCGCTGCAGCAGCGGCTGCTGGGCCTGTCGCTCGGAGCGCATCAATGAACATGTCCACGTCCACGTCCACGTCCACGTCCACGTCCACGTCCGCGACTGCCGCCGGACCCGTGCCGCAGGCGCGGTTCGACGCGATCCCGCTGTTGCTGGTCCTCGGGCTGGCGTTCGCGGCGCTGCCGATGATCGGCTCCACCTCCAGCTGGGCGACCTTGACGATCGCCGGCCTCGCGATGGGGCTGATCGTCTTCGTGATCGCCTCCGGCCTGACACTCGTCTTCGGCCTGATGGACGTGCTGAACTTCGGCCACGGCGTGTTCATCGCGCTGGGCGCCTTCGTCGCGACGACGGTGATGGGCGCGATGGGTTCGGCCGGCGGTCTCGCGGCGGGGTCGTCGCTGGCGCAGCACCTCGTCGCGGTGGGCATCGCGTCGCTGGCCGGCATCGTCAGCGCGGCCGCGTTGGGTCTGGTCTTCGAGCGCGTGCTGGTGCGGCCGGTCTACGGCATGCACCTCAAGCAGATCCTGATCACGATGGGCGGGATGATCATCGGCGAGGAACTGATCAAGCTCGTCTGGGGACCGCAGATGATCCCGCTGCAGCCTCCCGAGTCGCTGCGCGGCGCGCTGGTGCTCGGCGACGTGGCGGTCGAGAAGTTCCGGCTGCTCGCCGTCGCGGTCGGACTGGTCGTGTTCGCCGGCCTGCTGTGGATGCTCAACCGCACGAAGCTCGGCCTGTTGATACGCGCCGGCGTCCAGGACCGCGAAATGGTCGAGAGCCTGGGGTACCGCATCAGCCGCCTCTTCGTCGCGGTGTTCGTCGCCGGTTCCGGCCTGGCGGGCCTGGGCGGCGTGCTGTGGGGGCTCTACCAGCAGAGCGTGACTCCCCAGATCGGCGCGCAGGTCAACACGCTGATCTTCATCGTGATCATCATCGGCGGGCTCGGCTCGACCCTGGGGTGCTTCGTGGGCGCGCTGCTGGTCGGACTGATGGCCAACTACTGCGGCTTCCTCGCGCCCAAGGCGGCCCTGTTCTCCAACATCGGACTGATGGTCGCCGTGCTGCTGTGGCGGCCGCAGGGCCTGTATCCGGTCGGCCGGCGTTGAGCGGAGCGGACTTCCCATGACCTTGATCCGATCCCTGCTGTCGCACGACCTGCCGCGCAGCCGCGTGCTCGCCGCGCTGCTCCTGCTCACCGTGCTGGGCCTGGCCTTGGCGCCCTTCGTGTTCCCGGGCACCAAGGCGCTCAACGTCGCGGCCAAGATCCTCGTGTTCATCGTGCTCGTGGGCAGCTACGACCTGCTGCTGGGTTACACCGGCATCGTCAGCTTCGCGCACACGATGTTCTTCGGCATCGGTGCCTACGGCGTCGCCATCGCGAGCTCGCGGATGGAACCCGGCTTCGCCGCCCTGGCCGTCGGCATCGGCGGCGCGCTGGCGCTGTCGCTGCTCCTCGCGCTGGTGATCGGCCTGTTCTCGCTGCGCGTGAAGGCGATCTTCTTCGCGATGATCACGCTCGCCGTCGCCGCGGCCTTCCAGGGCCTGGCCTCGCAGATGTCGGACCTGACCGGCGGCGAGGACGGCCTCAACTTCCGGCTGCCCGCGCTGTTGTCGCCGTCGACCGGGTTCCTGGAGGAACCGGTGCTCGGCGTGTCGGTCGACGGCCGGCTGCTGAGCTACTACCTGCTGTTCGTCGTCGCGCTGGTGCTGCTGCTCGCGCTGCTGCGCATCGTCAATTCGCCGTTCGGACGCGTGCTGCAGGCGATCCGCGACAACGACTTCCGCGCCGAGGCGATCGGCTACCGGCTGGTGACCTACCGCACCCTGTCCACGCTGATCGCCTCGGTGTTCGCGACGCTCGCCGGCGCGTTGCTCGCGATCTGGCTGCGCTACAACGGACCGGACACGTCCCTGTCCTTCGAGATCATGCTGGATATCCTGCTCATCGTCGTGATCGGCGGCATGGGCACGATCTACGGCGCGGTGATCGGCAGCGCGCTGTTCGTGCTGGCGCAGAGCTACCTGCAGGACCTGATGCGGGTGGGGGCCTCGGCGGTCGACGGGGTGCCGGTGCTGTCGCAACTGATCGCGCCCGAGCGCTGGCTGCTGTGGCTGGGCGTGCTGTTCGTGCTGGCCGTGTACCACTTCCCGAACGGGCTGGTCGGGCGCCTGCGGCAGGCGAGGAGGGAAACTTGAAGTCGACGTCCCACTATCTGCGCTGCGAAGGCCGCGAGATCCACTTCCAGGCCTGGGGCGACCCGCGGGCCGAGCCGGTGATCGCCTGGCACGGACTGGCGCGCACCGGACGCGACATGGATGACCTGGCGGCCCACCTCGCGGGGACGGGGCGCTACTTCGTGGTGTGTCCGGACACCCTCGGCAGGGGGTTGTCGCAGTGGAGTCCCGATCCGGACCGCGAGTACTGCCTGGCGTTCTACGTGAAGCTGGCGGTGGCGCTGGTCGATCAACTGGGGTTGGAGGACTTCCACTGGGTCGGCACCTCGATGGGCGGCGCGATCGGCCTGTTGGCCGCGGCGACCTCGCTGCGCGGGCGCATCCGGCGGCTGGTGCTCAATGACATCGGCCCCGAGCTCGCGGAGCCGGCCGTCCAGCGCATTCGCAGCTATGCGGGGTCGCCGGCGGCATTCGGCACGGTGTCCGAGCTGGAACAGTACTTCCGCCAGATCTACGAGCCCTACGGCTGGATGAGCGACGCGCAATGGCGCCGCCTGACGGAGACCTCGATGCGGCGCCTGCCGGACGGCCGCGTGACGCCGCACTACGACCCGGCGATGGTGCGCCAGTTCTTCGTCCATCCGGACGACTACAGGCGATGGACCGAATGGGACTCGTTGAGCCTCCCCGTGCTGTGCCTGCGCGGGGAGCGTTCGGATCTCCTGCTGCCGGAAACGGCCGAGGCGATGCGGGTGAGGGGGCCGCGGGCCGAGGTCGTCACCGTGCCGGGCTGCGGCCACGCGCCAGCGCTGAATGTGCTGGAGCATTTCGACATCGTGGAGAAGTTCCTGGACGACGCCTGAACGATGGGTTTCATGGCCGACCTCATCGCTTGATCAGCCAGCCCAGCACGCCGCCGAAGACGGCGGTCAGGGTGGACAGTGCCCACTGGCGGTTCTCGTCCAGCACGCATTGATCCTTGAGCGTGAAAAGGCTGAAGCCCACCAGCACGACAAGGATGAAGATGCTGGCGAAGAAGAGACCGAGATCCTTGATGCGGCGGACCCGGCCATCTGCCCTTGATTCCGGGATGCCCACCTTGGCATCGAGCAACTGGGCAGCCTTGGTGGTGGCTTCTTCGCTGCTCATTTCAGATCCAGTTGACCTGGGTTTTCAGGTGATGCTCGTGACCTTCCTCGACGAATCCGAGGATCCGGCCGTACCGGACCTCGCGTCGCAGCTTGAAGTAGGTGTAAAGCGCGCGACTGATGACTTCCATCTCGGAATGACGGTCTTCCCTTGCGGCCCAACGAATGTCGTCATAGGCCTCGTCGGTCAGCGTGGCGGTCAGTGGAACGGGCATGCAGAAATCCTTTCAGACCAGCGTATCCGGACATCGGATGCGGATCCAAAGTGGAGCACGCACGTCACGCTTGGTGCCAGCGCCGCGAAGGGGGATTCGCACGAGCCTTGCGCGAGATCAAAACCCCTCGAAATCGAGATCGATCACCCCTTGTGGCGAGGCCTCGTCCCTCTTCGGGGTGACTCGACGGAGGGTCAGTCGTTGAGTTGCGGCAGATCCAGCCAGCGCGCCAGGCGGCGGCGCAGCGTCAGGAAGTCCAGCGGCTTGGTCAGGTGCTCGTCCATGCCGGCCTTCAGGCTGTCCGCGACGTCGCTGTCCAGCGCATGCGCCGTCAGCGCCAGGATCGGGAAACGGGGCAGCCGCCCTTGCGCCTGCTGCTCCCGCAGCCGGCGCGCGCATTCGAGGCCGTCCATGCCCGGCATCTGGATGTCCATCAGCACCAGGCTGGGCGCGGCCAGCTCGCACAGGTCCAGCGCTTCCTGGCCATTGCGCGCCAGTTGCGTCTTCAGGCCCATCAGCGCCAGGAACTCCAGCGCCACCACCTGGTTGATCGGGTTGTCCTCGACCAGCAGCACGAAGGGTTCGCCGGGCGCCGGGCGCTGGCCGGACACCGAGGGATCGGTCATCGACGACGGGGGCGTGGGCTTCGCGGGCGCGTCCGAGGTCATCAAGACCAGCGTGGTCTCGGAATGGGGATGGCCGTCGTGTCTGTCCATGTCGCTTGTCGTCCCCGATCCGATCGGGATGCGGGTATTCCCTGATAACGTCGCCCGCCGTCCGGGTGGACCGGGAGCCGGTGTTGCTCGACGGCGACGGGGTCCATTGTTGCCGCAGCGCACGAAGACTAGCAAGTGTGCGGAAGTCATCGGTCGGAGGCCTTGACAAGAGGTAGGCGCCGGCTTCCTGAGCGGTCGCTCGCTTGCATTTGCTTACGTCCGTGTCGTCGTGGCCGCCACGCGCGCGGTCTTCCCGCTGCTGCCAATCCCTGGCACCGGCGCTCCCTAGAATCATCGCCCACTGCCTTTTCCGAGGCTCCAGAGCCCACACCACATGTCCGATTCCGATATCCGCATCCGGGGCGCCCGCCAGCACAACCTCAAGAACCTCGACCTGGACCTGCGCACCGGCGAGCTGACGGTGGTGACCGGGCCCAGCGGATCGGGCAAGTCCAGCCTGGTCTTCGACACCCTGTATGCCGAGGGCCAGCGCCGCTACGTGGAGACCTTCTCCGCCTACGCGCGCCAGTTCCTGGACCGCATGGACCGGCCGGCGGTCGACAAGGTCGAGGGCGTGCCGCCCGCCATCGCGATCGACCAGACCAACCCGGTCCGCACCAGCCGCTCCACCGTCGGCACGATGACGGAACTCAACGACCACCTGAAGCTGCTGTTCGCGCGCGGCGCCGAGCTGTTCGACCGCGAGACCGCGCTGCCGGTCCGCCACGACACGCCGCAGACGATCTACGCCGAGCTGCTCGCCAGGACGGTGGACGGGGACCCGCGCCTGGTGCTGACCTTCCCGGTCGAGCTGCCCGAGTCGGTCAGCGCGGGCGAGGTCGAGCAGTGGCTGTCCGCGTCGGGCTTCACCCGGGTGCAGTCGGAGCGGATCGTCAACGGGCGCAAGGTGCTGGACGTCGTGGCCGACCGCTTCCGCATGCAGGGCGTCGAGCAGGCGCGCGCGATGGAGGCGATCGAACTGGCGCTCAAGCGCGGCAGCGGCCGCCTGACCGTCCACGTGCTCAGCCCGGAGGAGGGCGTCGAACCCACCCTGTGGCGCTACTCCACCGGCCTGCACTGCCCGGAGAGCGACATCCGCTACGCCGATCCGCAGCCGGCGCTGTTCTCCTTCAACTCGGCGATGGGCGCCTGCGAGACCTGCCGCGGCTTCGGCCGGGTGATCGGCGTGGACCTGGGCCTGGTCATCCCCGACGAGCGCAAGACGCTGCGCACCGGCGCGATCAAGCCGATGCAGACGCCGGCCTGGAAGGAGTGCCAGGACGACCTGCTGAAGTACGCCGGCGACGCCGGCATCCCGCGCGACACCGCCTGGAACCAGATGACGCCCGCCCAGCGCGACTGGGTCATCGAGGGCAGCCCGAACTGGAACGGCAACTGGAACAAGCAGTGGTACGGCGTGCGCCGCTTCTTCGACTACCTGGAGAGCAAGGCCTACAAGATGCACATCCGGGTGCTGCTGTCGAAGTACCGCAGCTACACCGAGTGCCCGGCCTGCCGCGGCGCGCGGCTCAAGACCGAGGCGCTGCTGTGGCGCGTCGGCTCGAAGGCGCTGGCGGACGCGGCGCTCCCCGCCGCGCAGCGCTTCATGCCGGAGGGCGTGACCTGGACGCGCGCGCAGCTGGAGGCGCTGCCGGGCCTGTCCGTCCATGACCTGATGCAACTGCCGATCCACCGGCTGCGGCGCTTCATGGACGAGCTGCAGCTGCCGGGTTCGCTGCTCGACGAGGCGCTCAAGCTGCTGCTCGACGAGATCCGCAACCGGCTCAAGTACCTCGTCGATGTCGGCATCGGCTACCTGACGCTGGACCGCCAGAGCCGCACGCTGTCCGGCGGCGAGGTGCAGCGGATCAACTTGACGACGGCGCTGGGGACCTCGCTGGTCAACACGCTGTTCGTGCTGGACGAGCCCAGCATCGGCCTGCATCCGCGCGACATGAACCGCATCGTCGAGGCGATGCAGCGCCTGCGCGACGCGGGCAACACGCTGGTGGTCGTCGAGCACGATCCGGCGGTGATGCTGGCCGCCGACCGCCTGATCGACATGGGCCCGGGGCCGGGCCAGCAGGGCGGACAGATCGTCTTCGACGGCACGCCGGAACAGATCCGCGCCGCGGACACGCTGACCGGCGCCTACCTGGGCGCGCGCAAGCACGTCGGCATGGGCCTCAAGCGCGTCGTCGAGCAGGGCACGCCGCGGCTGATCCTCGAAGGCGCGCGCGAGCACAACCTCAAGAACGTCAGCGTCGAGTTCCCGCTGCAGCGCATGGTCGCGGTGACGGGCGTGTCGGGCTCGGGCAAGAGCACGCTGATGCAGGACGTGCTGTATCCGGCGCTGGCGCGCTGGTTCGGCCAGGCCACCGAGGCGCCCGGCGCACACGACCGGCTGCTGGGCGCGGACTGGCTGGCCGACGCGGTGTTCGTCGACCAGTCGCCGATCGGCAAGACGGCGCGTTCGAACCCGGCGAGTTATGTCGGCGTCTTCGACGAGATCCGCAAGCGCTTCGCCGACACACCCATGGCGAAGGAGCGCAGCTACGGCGCCGGCATGTTCAGCTTCAACGCCGGCGACGGCCGCTGCCCGACCTGCGGCGGCTCGGGCTTCGAGCATGTGGAGATGCAGTTCCTGTCCGACGTCTACCTGCGCTGCCCCGATTGCGACGGCAAGCGCTTCCGCGCCGAGCTGCTCGAGGTCAAGCTCGAGCGCGGGGGGCGCCAGCTCAGCGTGTCGGACGTGCTGGACCTGACGGTGGCCGAGGCGCTGGTCGTCTTCAAGGACGACCGGGAGGTGATCAACAAGCTGCAGCCGCTGTCGGACGTGGGCCTGGACTACCTCACGCTGGGCCAGCCGGTGCCGACGCTGTCGGGGGGCGAGGCGCAGCGGCTCAAGCTCGCCGGCTACCTGGCCGAGGCGGCCTCCAAGCCGCGCCAGGCGACGGCGACCAAGGGCACGCTGTTCCTGTTCGACGAACCGACGACGGGCCTGCACTTCGACGACATCGCCAAGCTGATGCGCGCGATGCGCAAGCTGCTGGGCGCGGGGCACTCGCTGATCCTGATCGAGCACAACCTGGACGTGATCCGGGCGTCGGACTGGGTCATCGACCTCGGCCCGGAGGGGGGCGAGGACGGCGGTCTGGTCGTCGCCACCGGCACGCCGGAGCAGCTCAAGGACCATCCGACCTCGCACACCGCGCAGGCGCTGCGCGAGTACGCGGCGGAGATGGACCGCGCGCCGGTCAAGGTCGCCGAAGGCAAGCCGCTGCAGTCGCTGCTGCGTCAGCGCAGGAAGGCCGACGAGGCGATCCGCATCGTCAACGCGCGAGAGCACAACCTCAAGTCGGTCGACGTCAGCATCCCGCGCGGCAAGTTCAACGTGGTGACCGGCGTGTCGGGCTCCGGCAAGAGCACGCTGGCCTTCGACATCCTGTTCAACGAGGGGCAGCGCCGTTATCTGGAATCGCTGAACGCCTATGCGCGTTCGATCGTGCAGCCGGCGGGGCGGCCCGAGGTCGACGCGGTGTGGGGCATCCCGCCGACGGTCGCGATCGAGCAGCGCCTGTCGCGCGGCGGCCGCAAGAGCACGGTGGCGACGACGACCGAGGTCTGGCACTTCCTGCGCCTGCTCTACGTGAAGCTCGGCGTGCAGCACTGCGCCAACGACGGCACGCCGGTGAAGCCGCAGAGCGTCGAGGCGATCGCCGCGCAACTGCTGCGGGACTACAAGGGCACGCACATCGGCCTGCTGGCGCCGCTGGTGGTCAACCGCAAGGGCGTGTACACCGACCTGGCGAAGTGGGCGAAGCAGCGCGGGCATACCCACCTGCGCGTGGACGGGGAGTTCCTGCCGACCAGCCCGTGGCCGCGCCTGGACCGTTTCAAGGAGCACAGCATCGAGCTGCCGGTCGGCGACATGACGGTGACCGCGGAAACCGAGGCGGAGCTGCGCGAGCTGCTGGCCAAGGCGCTGGATCATGGCAAGGGCGTGGTGCACGTGCTGTCGCCGCTGGCGGGGCTGCACGAGGCGCTGCGCGCCGGCCAGCCGACGCGCGGCATCGGCGAACTGCGCGTCTTCTCGACCAAGCGCGCGTGCCCGCAGTGCGGCACCAGCTATCCGGAACTCGACCCGCGGCTGTTCAGCTACAACTCCAAGCATGGCTGGTGCACGACCTGCGTCGGTACCGGCCTGGCGCTGACGCGCGAGCAGCGCAAGGCGCTCGACGACACGCTGCAGGACAAGGACAACCGCGGCCGGGAGCAGAGCTTCCCGGCCGAGGAAGCCGAGATCGAGGACCTGAGCGACGCGCCGTGCCCCGATTGCCACGGCGCGCGACTGAATCCGGTGGCCCGCGCGGTGAGCTTCGAGCACGAGACGATCGGCACGGTCGCGTCCTGGAGCGTGACCGAGGCGCGCGAGTGGATCGCCGGCCTGACGCTGACCGGGCGCGACGCGGAGATCGCGCGCGACGTGGTCAGCGAGATCAAGGGGCGGCTGGAGTTCCTGGAGGAGGTGGGGCTGGGCTACCTGACGCTGGATCGCGCGGCGCCGACCTTGTCGGGCGGTGAAGCGCAGCGGATCCGGCTCGCGGCGCAGCTGGGCAGCAACCTGCAGGGCGTCTGCTACGTGCTGGATGAACCGACCATCGGCCTGCATCCGCGCGACAACCAGATCCTGCTGAAGGCGCTGTCGACGCTGGGCGACAAGGGCAACACGCTGGTGGTCGTCGAGCACGACGAGGACACGATCCGGCGCGCCGACCACATCATCGACATCGGTCCGAGCGCGGGCAAGCGCGGCGGCCGCGTGATCGCGGAAGGCACGGCGGCGGAGATCGCGAAGAACCCGGATTCGCTCACCGGCCGCTTCCTGTCGAGACCGCTGGTACACCCGTTGAAGGAGCGCCGCGAGATGGCCGTGGATGCGCCGAAGCTGACGGTGCTCGACGCGACGCTGCACAACCTGCGCGGCGTGACGGTGGACGTGCCGCTGCACCGGCTGGTGGCGATCACGGGGGTGTCGGGCTCGGGCAAGTCGACGCTGGCGCGCGACGTGCTGCTGGCCAACATGGCCGCGGCGGTGCCGCTGCGCCGGGCGCCGTCGACCTGGATCGGCTGCGACGCGATCGAGGGCCATGCGCAGGTGGACCGCGTGCTCGAGGTGGATCAGACGCCCATTGGCAAGACGCCGCGCAGCTGCCCGGCGACCTACATCGGCTTCTGGGATGCGATCCGCAAGCTGTTCGCCGAGACGCTGGAGGCGAAGGCGCGCGGCTACGGGCCGGGCCGTTTCAGCTTCAACACCGGCGAAGGCCGCTGCCCCGGCTGCGAGGGCCAGGGCATGCGCACGATCGCGATGAGCTTCCTGCCGGACGTGAAGGTGCTCTGCGACCAGTGCCACGGGCAGCGCTTCAATCCCGAGACGCTGGCGGTGAGCTGGCGCGGCAAGAGCATCGGCGAGGTGCTGCAGATGGAGGTCGACGAGGCGGTGGAGTTCTTCGCCGCGATGACCTCGATCTCGCACCCGCTGAAGCTGCTGCAGGACGTCGGCCTGGGTTACCTCACGCTGGGGCAGCCGAGCCCGACCTTGTCGGGCGGCGAGGCGCAGCGGATCAAGCTGGTGTCGGAGCTGGTGAAGGTCCGCGACGACGTCACGCGCCGCGGCCAGAAGGCGCCGCACACGCTGTACGTGCTGGACGAGCCGACGGTGGGGCTGCACATGGCGGACGTCGAGAAGCTGATCCGCGTGCTGCACCGGCTGGTGGACGGCGGGCACAGCGTGGTCGTGATCGAGCACGACCTCGACGTGATCGCGGAAGCGGATTGGGTGCTGGACCTCGGGCCGGAAGGCGGATCGGCGGGCGGGCGCGTGGTCGCGCAGGGCCGGCCGGAAACGCTGGTCGAGCAGGGGACGCACACGGGGAAGGCGTTGCAGCCGGTGCTGGCGCGGCGGTGAGCGGGACCTTCGCGCCGCGCCATGGAAAACGGCCTCGCGAGAGGCCGTTTTCGTCGGTGTCGTCGGCGATATCGCAGCGCTGTTCTCAATGCGGCTTACGCCGCTGCCGCTGCTCGAAGTCGTCGCCGTGATAGACGTTGCCGTCCCAGGTGCCGGACCGGTGCTTCGCGCGGGCGATCGCATCGAGTGCCGCATCGTGCGCGGCGCGGCGGCGTTCCCGGGAGCTGAAGCGGCCGCTCCAGCTGAAGCCGTGGGTGAACCAGCCCGGCCGCTTCAACCGGGCGCGCCAGGCCTGCTGGACCCGGCGCGGCAAGGCCATGTCGATCGCGAGGAACACGCAGGTCAGCAGACCGAGGGCGGCGAGGACTTTGGCGAACATACGTCGGCGCGGTGAATCACACCTTGCTGGTGTGTAAGCCAACCACTATACGCGAGCCGCCAGGACCCGTCTGTCAGCCGATCGCCCGTTCCACCGAACGGACGATCAACTGGCCGAAGGGCGGATCGACGCTCAGTCGCGATGGTGACCGTGACCATGGCCGCGGTCGCCGCCACGATCGCCGCGATCACCCCGGTCGCCGCCGCGATCCCAGCCGCCCCGGTGGTCGTCGCGGCGCTCGTCCCAACGGCGGCCTTCCCAGCCGCGGCGGTCGTCGCGATGGTCATGCCAGTCGCGGCGGCCGTCCCAATGGTCGCGGCGCGGCGGATCCCAGCGCGGCGGGGGCGGCGGCGCGTACACCGGCATCGGATGCACATGGGGGCGTCCGTAGTAGACCGGCGCATAGGTCCGCGAGTACCAGTCCTCGCGAACGAAATACACCGGTCTGCCGCAGGCCCGGTAGTAGCCGCAGTGGCGACCCCAGGCGTGGTAATGCGCCGGTGGCACGCGCAGATACAGCGGCGGCTCCGGGGCGTAGACGCGCTCGATCACCATCGGCTGCGCGTACACCACGTCCGGACGGACATTGCCCACGTCGATGCGGCCGTAGAAGCCCGGCTGGCCGACGCTGATGGACACGCCCACGTCGCCGGCGAAAGCCGCCGGCGCCGCCAGGGCGCCGACCGTCAGCGCCGCGGCGCCAAGAATGCGTTGGATCAGCTGCTTCATGCGAGGTCCTCTTTCTGGTGCATTCCGTTCGTCCTGCGACCCGCCCCCCTGCCGGAGGTCATGGTTGAAGCGTTCGGAACTGGCTTGCCTAGGGAAAGTATGGACAGTTAACGCGCGCTTGACGGATCCGGTGCACAGCCGATGGGTAAGCAGATGTTGAGCCCGTCCCTAGAATCCCGCGTCCCTGCCGACCCCGCAGGGCGTGGAGCAACGATTGAAGCAATGGATCCTGACTTCCCTGGCGCTGGCGACCCTGGCGACGGGACTGGGCGCGAGCGAAGGTTCGCTGGCGCAAACCACCTCCGCGGCCTCGCCCGTGGCCGTGGCCAACCGGCCGCTGACCTTGGAGCAGCTGTTCCGCGCGGAGCCCTATCGCGGTGAGGCCGCGAAGGACGTCAAGTTCAGCGCGAGCGGGCGTTACGTCGCCTACCTGTGGAATCCGTTCGGCGAACCGGGCAGCGACCTCTACGTGCACGACACGCAGACGGGCAAGACGCTGCGCTTGAGCTCGCCGACCTTGATGGCCGCGGTGGAGACGCCCGAGAACCTGGAACGCTACGCGAAGAAGCTCAAGCAGAAGCGCGATGAGCTGGCCGAGCGCCAGGCGCGCGAGGAGGCGCAGGCCGCCTACCTGCGCGGCGAGGCGGTCGACCTCGACCAGTGGGAACGCAAGGCCATCGAGGAACTGAAGGTCGAGCTGACCGAGCGCAAGGCCCGCGAGGAGGCCCGCAAGGCGGCCGAGAAGGCGGCCTGGGGCGAGGCGCCGGCCGCCGCCGCGGCGCCCGCGTCCGGCGCTTCGGCGCCCGAGGCGAAGAAGCCGGCCAAGGATCCCAAGGACATGGCGCTCTGGGAGCTGCGCGACGAGCTGAAGAAGAAGCGCGAGCGCGAGAAGCTCAAGCCGGAGGACCTTTACCCTGGCGTGTCGCAGTTCGTCTGGGCGTCCAAGGGCGAAGAACTCGTGCTGGCCTATCGCGGCCAGCTGCTGCGCTGGAAGGCCGGCGGCGAGCGGGCCGAGCCGCTGCTCGCCACGGGCCGCACGCTCAAGCCGGTGGCCTATGCGCCGGACGACCAGTTCCTGATCGTGCAGGACGAGACCCGCGTGCTGCGCGTGCGCCTGGCCACGGCCGGCATCGAGGTGATCAACCGCGAGCTGTTCAACCCGGACGACGAGGACCGCAAGTTCAAGATCGCCCAGACCGCGATGAGCGAGGACGGCCGCTGGATGGCGCTGGTCGCCAACGCGCCGCTGGTCGGCGCCGACGGCAAGCCGCTGCCCAAGCCGGGCCGGCAGGTCGAGATCATGAACTACAACGACCGCTGGGCGACCGCCAAGAAGGTCGACCGCGAGGTCTCCGACGACAAGCGCGGCGTGCCGTCGATGGCGATCTACATCCGCAAGGTGCCGGCGCCTGGCGCCGCGCCGGAGCGCCAGCCGCAGCCGGTGTTCACGCATCCGGGCGGCGACAGCTGGTTCGAGATCTCGCCGGTCGTGTGGGCGCGCGACGGCAGCCAGTATGCGTTCACGACTTTCGAGCGCGAGAAGGACCAGTTCCGCGTCTACCTCGGCAAGCCGGGCGACGCGAGGCCGGAGATGGTGCTGGAGCGCCGCGCGCCCATCCATCATGAGCTGGTCAACGTGATGACGCCGAGCTTCACGCCGGACTCGAAGCAGCTGGTCCTGATCCTGGCCGACAACGGCTGGCGCCAGCCCTATGCGATGAGCCTGGCGGCCGGCGCGGACCGCTCGGTGAAGCCGCTGGTGAGCGGCGAGTTCGAGGCCTTCCAGGTACTGGGCTTCACGCCGGACGCGAAGACGATGTTCGTCGTGGCCAACAAGGACGACTACGCGGCCATGAACGTCTGGCGCGTGGACCTGAAGGACGGCCGCATGACGGCGCTGGGCCGCTCACCGGACTACCACCGCAACGCGGTCGTGTCGCGCAACGGCCAGTGGGCCGCGGCAGTGGCCGGCAACTGGGCGGAGCGTCCCGAGCTCAAGCTGCTCAAGGGCCAGGCACTCTCGGCCGGCGCGGAGGCGGGCAAGCTGCTCACGCAGAGCCACGACCCGGCCTGGGCCCAGGTCGACGTGCTGCGCCCGGAGCGCTTCAGCTTCAGGAACCGCCACGGCGACATGATCCCGGCCTATGTCTTCAAGCCGCTGGGCTGGGCGCCGTCGGACAGGCGCGCCGCGATCGTCTACACCTACGGCGGACCGCTGAACGACCGCCACTCGGTCGAGACCGACAGCTTCCAGCCGACCGGCTACGTCTTCGCGATGTACATGGCGGCCAAGCATGGCTACGTCACGGTGACGGTGGACCCGCGCGGCCACTCCAACTACGGCGAGAAGTTCGCCGACGCCAACTGGGAGAAGCCGGGTGCGCCGCAGACCGAGGACCTCGAGGACCTGGCCGCGTACATGAAGGCCAACCTCGGCGTGGACGGGGCGCGCATCGGCCTGAACGGCTGGAGCTTCGGCGGCTTCCAGACCCAGTACACGATGTACACGAAGCCCGACCTGTTCGCGGCCGGCATCGCGGGCGCAGGCCCGACGGAATGGGAGAACTACAACAGTTGGTACAGCGGACGCACGATCGGCAAGGTCGACCGGACCAAGCCCGTGCTGCGCAAATACTCGCTGCTGCCGCTGGCGAAGAACCTGAAGAAGCCGCTGATGCTGGTGCACGGGATGCAGGACCCGAACGTCCTCTACCAGGACACCGTCAACGTGTACCGCGCGCTGCTGGAGTCGGGCAAGGAAGGGCTGGTTGAACTCTTCCTGGACCCGGACGGCGAGCACGCCCTCGGCGGCGCGGTGAAGGCCGTCGGCTGGCATCGGAAGTATGAGCAGTTCTGGTTGCGGAACCTGGGGGCGGCGCAGCAGAAATGATCGCTGGTTGAATCGAAGGCGCGACGATCCTGTCGCCATACACCTCTGAAATGGCCCGTTTGCCTCTTGGCAGCGGGCCTTTCTTTTCTCATTGCCCGGGCAGGCGTTGGCGGCGCGGCTGCCGCCGAATGCATCGCCACTTCAATATTTGGGATTCACGCAACAGGTGGAAGTACGTTTTGATCAAAGGACTGCGGCTAAAAAGCTGGCGGGCCTTTTTCTTTTGTAGGTTTTCGAACGGCTTGTTGACTTGAAGTTAACGAGATCTGAGCGTTGGGTTGATCATTCTTACGCCGGACCAATTTATTTTTCACGCCGTCTTTACGAATCGCGCCGGGGATGATTTTGCATCCCACCTAAGGGGGATCTTGTCAGTCGTCGAGGTCTTCGGAAAGAATCATCAACATTGACTCTGGAGGTTCCGATGTGGCGATTAGGCTTGGACGTTCAGAAGGTATTGAAAAATTGCTTGGAAGCAATTTTCGCGTTGATCGCGTGGGCGGCGGTCAATCCTGTCGTGGCCGCTGATGCGGAGCCGATCCGTCTTTGGAAGATTACGCCGCACCCAGGGACGACTGTATTCATTCTTGGAATCTCCCATTTCGGTAGTCGTCTGGAGCAGGATGCATATTTCCAGAGAGCAGTTCTTCCCGCGTTCGCCAAGTCGGATGTGCTTCATGTCGAAGGCGGCGAGCGCACGCTGATTGAGAGGCTCCCAGCCTGCCGCGAACCCCTGAGAGGGCGGGATCTTGCAGTCGTGGAGGAGGCGCGAGATCTCCTGCGCAGAGGCGCAGCCCCTTACTTCAGGACCATCCTTGCAGATATTCCCGGGGGGCCTCCCAGCGAAGATGTCATTCAGCAGAATGCTGCACTTTATGTGCGCGATGTCTCCGAGTTCGGTCTGCTGTTGATGCTGAGGTTGCAATATCAATTTCTGAAGGAAACCTCTGATCGGGGTGCGGCGGAGGTGCTGCCAGTGCCTGTCGTGAAATTACTACTACAGGCACGCCCCAATATTGATATTCGTTCAGTGGATAAGCCTGATGATCTTTGGTCGGCGTATTGTGAGAGTAGTACGCGGGTCGATGTTTTGAAATGGCATATCGAGAATTTCGACCCTAATCGTCCGCCTGAACAGGCCACCCTCATAGACGCTGCGGGGCAGGTCGAGGAAGTCGCCCGTAGAGTTTTTGTGGATGGGCACACCGATCCAAATCCGTTCCTAGATATGTTCGTCTGTCCGAGAAACGAACGCTGGTTGCCGCGCCTGCTCTCACTCGACGATGGAAAGACGCACTTCGAAGCCCTCGGGGCCGCGCATCTCTTTTCCTACGAGGGGGGCTCCCGTCGCTGCGACGGGTTGCTACAGGATCTGCGACGCATGGGTGTGGAGGTCACGCCCGTGCAATGAGTCGCCGATGTCGTGGAGCTCCACGACTCCAGGTCGGTGCTCCCGACCTTTTCATTCAAACCAAGGTGAGGAAATAGCAATGGAAGTTCTTGATCGTGCCCTGTTCCGACATGTCTCCGGCGCGGGTGGCGCGACGCAGGTGCAGAAGCCAATCTCCAGCACCATCAAGGATGGCGTCCAGGTGGACAAGTTCGACTTGGGCAATGGCGGCATTGCGATCGTGACCTGCACTGGTGTCACGGTGTCCTTGAGCCTGGGGCTCGAAGGCAAGAAATTGATCGACCTGAACGGCGGACTCGGAACCACCGTCACTTCGTGCACGATCACCACGATCGACAAGGACGGCAAGATCGTCGACCAGAAGCGCGCCGACGCGGACGACGTCGACAAGGGCGACGTCACGATCGCCGAAAGCGGTGCCATTGAGAACGACGGCGATGGCAATGGCAATGGTGATACCGGCGACACAGGTGACACCGGCGGCGGTGACAGCGGCGGCGGGAGTGACGGCGCTGGGGACGGTGGAGGAGACGGCGGCGGCGAGGGCGGTGGTGGTGGCGGTGGCGGCAAGCCGATCTTTGAAGACGACGAGGAGTAAACGCCGCTCAGAAGGGCGCTCGCACGGGCGCTCTTCTTCCGGATTGAGTTGCCACATTCGCTGCGGCCGACCGACCGGCCTGGGAAGTCGACGTGAGCCCATTCTTCCGACCCGAGGTGTTGCCTTCCGGAGATCTCCAGCCGGGCGGGATCCTCCTGGTTCGACCGCCGTCACACAACGCTTTCGCATTCCTGGCAGGCGCGCTGCTGCTCCTGCTGGTGCTGGCCATGACGCTGATCAAGTACACGCGGCATGTGGAGTTGCAGGGCGTGCTGGAGCCCGAGTCCGGCGTGGCGAAGATCTACGCGCCGCAGAGCGGCGTGCTGGTCGAGGTGCTGGCGCCGGTCGGCACGGAGGTCCGCCGCGGCGATGTCCTGCTGGTCTTCAGCACCGAGCACCTGGCGCGCGATGGCGGCGCGGTCGAGGATCGGCTGGATCGATCGGCGGCGGCGAAGGTGACGACGCTTGAAGCGGAGCTCGCGGCGACGCGTCAGGCACAGCGCGACGACATCGACAACGCCGAGAAGAGCCTGGGCGAGCAGCGCGGACTCGCGACGATCCAGCGCGACCAGGTCGACGGTTTGATGCAACGTATCCAAAGCGCGCAGGCGGAGGTCGATCGCTACCGCGGGCTGGCGGCTGAGGGATATGCCTCGACGCAGATGCTGGACGGCAAGCGGGCCGACCTTCTCGACCAGCGCGTCCGTCTTCAGACAGCTCAGCACGATCTGCAGTCGACCATCGCGGAGATCGGCCGCCTTCAGCGCGAGATTGGGACCATGCCCGCGCGCCATCGGGTGGCGATCGCGCAGCTGGAGCGCGCGCTCGAGATCTCGCAGAGCGAACTCAGGCAGCAGCAGGGATCGCACCGGTGGTCGATCGCGGCGCCGTTCGACGGCGTGGTGTCATCGTTGGAGTTGTCGCCGGGCCAGGCCGTCGGTCCCTCGACGCCGGCCGCGACCCTGACGCCACGGGGCCAAGCCCTTGTGGCGCGCCTGTATGCACCGAGCCGGACGATCGGCTTCCTGAACGGCGGGGAGGCCGTGCACATGAAGGTCGACGCCTTCCCCTTCCAGAAGTTCGGCCTGCTGGACGGTTTGGTGAAGCACGTCTCCAGGACTCCGGTGACGGCCAGCGAGCTCTCGCCGGCCTCACACCTTGCGGTGATCCTGCCCGAGACCCAGCAGACGCCCGAGCCGTCCTACAGCGTGACGGCGGAACTCGCGGCGCAATCCATCGAGGCCTACGGCCGCGCCGCGCCGCTCAAGCCTGGCATGCAGATCACGGCCACGGTCACCTTGGATGAGCGGCGCCTGTACGAATGGGTGATCGAACCGCTGCGCGAGCACGGACACTTCGGGATCTGACATGGACATGGGCCTGCTCGGCTTCGGCGCCCGAACCCGCTTGCCCGTCGTCCTTCAAGCGGAGGCTTCGGAATGCGGGCTGGCCTGCATGGCGATGTTGCTGTCCGCGCATGGACACCACGCCGGCCTCGCGGAGCTCCGCACGCGCTTTCCCGCCTCGCTCAAGGGCACGACGCTGGAAACACTGGCGCACATCGCCGAGGCGACCGGCCTGGTGCCTCGCGCCCTCCGGCTCGAGATGCACGAACTGACGGCCCTTCAGGCGCCGGCCATCCTGCATTGGGATCTCCAGCATTTCGTCGTCCTGCGCGAAGTCCGTGGCGAAGTGCTGCACATCCATGACCCGGGCGCCGGTGCCGTGAGCCTCACCCTCGAGCAGGCCTCGCGTCACTTCACCGGCGTGGCCATGGAAGTCAGTCCGGGCCTGGACTTCAATCGCAAACCGCCTCCGCCGCCGGTCGCCCTCGCGCAGGTGGTGGGCAGGACGCGCGGCGTGGTGCGTTCGCTGGTCCAACTGTTCCTGCTGGCATTGGTGCTGGAAGCATTCGCGCTGTTGACGCCCGTTCTCACGCAGTGGATCACCGACGAGGCGATCCTTGCCGGCGATGTCGGTCTGCTCAACGTGCTGGCGCTGTCGGCCCTGCTCGTCGGCTTGGTCTCGGTCGCGATCTCGGCGATGCGATCGTGGATGGGCTTGTATGTCACCACGTCTTTCACCGCGCAATGGATGGGGCAGGTCATGACGCGTCTGCTGCGCCTGCCTGTGGCCTTCTTCGAGCGACGCCATCTCGGCGATGTGGTGTCCCGGTTCGGCACGGTGGCGCCCCTGGCTGAGACCGTGACCCGCTCCGCCGTGGAACTGGCATTGGATCTCGTGATGGTGGGCGGCAGCCTGGCCATGATGCTGCTGTACTCCCCCGCGTTGGCGCTGGTGCCCGCGGGCGCGGCCTTGCTGTACGGCATCGTCCGGTGGAGCCGCTACGCGTCGATGCGGCTCTGGTCCGCCAGCTTCTATGCGAAGCAGGCCAAGGAACAGTCGTACTTCTTCGAGACCATCCGCGGCGTGCGCACGATCAAGCTCTTCAACCGTGAGAATGAGCGGCGTGGTGCCTGGATGAGACTGTGGATGGCGGCCACCAACGCGCATGTGAAGATGCTGCGACTCAATCTCTGGTTCGGCTCGGGCTGGTCGGCGCTGCAGACCGCCGAGCGGGTCGGCCTGCTTTGGCTGGGCGCCGGACTGGTCCTGAGCCATCGCATGTCGCTGGGCATGCTGTTGGCGTTCATCTCCTTCGCAGAACAGTTCACGTCGCGGGCCAACCAACTCATCGATCGCGTGGCCGAGTTGAAGCTGACGGTCGTTCAGACCGAGCGCCTGGCCGACATCGTTCTGGCCACTCCGGAGGAGTGCCAGCCGTTCGAATCGGATCCGCCCGCGGATGCCTCGGTCGCCCTGGAACGCGTGACCTTCAAGTACGGCGCGGATGAGACCCCGGTGTTGTCGCAGGCGTCGCTGCGGGTGGCGCCCGGCGAATGCGTGGCGCTGACCGGGGCTTCCGGTGCCGGCAAGACGACCTGCCTGAAATTGATGCTGGGGATGCTCAGTCCTGCCAGCGGGCAGGTGCTCATCGGCGGCAGGCCGCTTGATCGCCTGTCCGTCCGGGGCTATCGCGACATCATGGCGACCGTGCTCCAGGATGATCACTTGTTTGCCGGAACCTTGCTCGACAACATCTGCTTCCATGATGCGAAGCCGGACGTCGAGTTCGCAATGGCATGCGCCCGGGTGGCCCGGATCGACGACGAGATCCGCACGATGCCGATGTCGTACCAGACGCTGGTGGGGGACATGGGGACGGCCTTGTCCGGGGGACAGAAGCAGCGGATCCTGCTCGCACGAGCGCTGTACAAGCGCCCCAGGATCCTGTTCCTCGACGAGGCGACGAGCCATCTGGACCTGGAGAACGAGCGCGCCATTGCGGAGGCGCTTGCCGGGCTGGACATCACGCGGATCATGATCGCCCATCGTCCGCAGACGATCGCGATCGCAGACCGGGTGCTGCGCCTGGAAGGCGGCAGGTTCGTGCCCGTGCGACGCGGTGAAGGCCAGTCCATCGCTCAGTCGCCGGACCATCTGGCTGAGGTTGCCTGATGAGGCAGGGGCCGCTCGCTGTCCGGGCCCTTGCAGCCCGTGCATGCGACGCTCGTCAGGGCGCCGCGACGACCGTCTTTACGCGCTCGCCCACCTTAGGCAGCGCCTCGCCACCATAGCGGCCATTGAGCAGCTTCAACTGCGCCTCGGTGATCACCGCGCTCTTCGCCATCTCGGCGAAGCCGCCGGCCGGGTAGGGCCGCAGTGCGACCTTCCACGGCTTGGCGAGCTTCCTGTCGTCGGCCGTCAGCGCACGGAAGCTCTCTTCAGATTGCGTGAGCGCAGCGCGACGCGACTGCAGCGACTGGCCGTCCTTCGCCGCGTACACCAGCGCGTACACCGCACCCTTGGCACTCGTGACCAGCGTGATCTCGGCGTTGCCGCGCTGGCCCTGCGCGTTCTTGCGCACGCCGCTGAAGTGCGTGGCCTTCAGGCCGTTGATCGTCTTCGCGTCCGTGCGGCCTTGCTCCGCGCCCCAGCGCCTCAGGATGTCGTCGTGCACCGTGCCCGCCTTCTCCGGCACCGGCTGCAGGATCAGCGCCGCGTCGCGTTGCGGACTCATCACCGTCAGCGACTCGCTGCCGTTCTGCAGCGACCAGCCCGCCGGCGCGGTCAGCGCGATGTCCAGCGTCGGATGCAGGAACTGCTGCCCCCGCACCAACCCCTGCGAGGGACTGTCGCCGAACACCATGCCGTCGATCGCGGCGAGGAAGGCCGCGCGGTTCTCGTCGACCGCCTGGCCGGCCGTCAGTTGCGCGGCCTCGTCGCGGATGCGCGCCAGGCGCTGCTCGTTGCTCGGATGCGAGGCCAGCCAGCTGTTGCCAGTCTGCGGCTGCCGGCCCTGCGCCCGGGCCTGGTCCGCGGCGAACTGCTCCTGGTCCTTCAGCACCTGGATCACGTCGACCATGTGCTTCGGGTCGTAATGGTTGCGGGAGAGGTACTCCGCGCCGAGCTGGTCGGCCTGCAGTTCCTGGTCGCGGCTGTAGGAGGCGATGTAGCCCGCCGCGGCGTTCTGCGAGACCTGGCCCGCGATGTCCGTCGCGCCGCTGACGCCGCGCGACTCCAGCACCGCGCCCAGCACCGTCGCCGCCAGCACGCCGAAGCCGGCGTTCTGCTGCCGCGTCGCGCGCTGCGCGCCGTGCCGCGCGGTGACGTGGCCGATCTCGTGGCCCATCACGCCGGCGAGGTCGGCCTCGTTCTCCATGTACGCGAGGATGCCCCGCGTCACGTAGACGTAGCCGCCCGGCAGCGCGAAGGCGTTGACCTCCGGGCTGTCGAGCACGGTGAAGTGCCATTCGAGCTCCGCCCGGTGCGACTGCGCCGCGAGCTTGTTGCCCAACGCGGTGACATAGGCCTGGAGCTTGGGATCGTCGACGACCGAGTACTCCTTGAGCACGTCCTGGTGCGCCTTCTGGCCGGTCGCGACTTCCTGCTGCAGGCTCATCGCGCTGCGTTCGGTGCGTCCGGTGACCGGATTGACGACGTTCGTGCCGCAGCCGGCGACGCTCAGCAGGACGGCGGCGCTCAGTGCCGCGAGCGGGAATCGCTTCATCGGTTCAGCCGTTCATCGGTTCAGGGTTCAGGGTTCAGGGTTCAGCGTTCAGCGTTCACTCAGCCTGCTGGCGCAGCGTCCACAGCGTCAGCACGCCTTCGGGCACCTCGCGGCTGAGCGCGTCGCGCCAGTGCAGGTCGGTGAGCCTGGCCTGGTCCTCGGCGCTGAGCTGGCTCTCGTCGCCGCCCAGCAGCGCGATCGGCGCCAGCGCCGCCGCCGTCTTGACGTGGTCGAACAGCGGCGTCCAGGCGTCGCCGTCCTGGTCCACGCCGATCATGAAGCCGGTGCACCAGTCCTCCGCGTCCACCAGCTGCTGTTCGCCTTCCTCGGCGACGCTGAAGATCGGCTCCCATTCGTCCTGCTTGGTCGACCACTGCACCGCCAGGCTGTGCACATGACGCAGCAGCAGCAGGGCGATCTTCTTGCGCTGCTTGCCGCTGGGGAACGGATCGCCGCCGCCCCACACCGGGCTCATCCACTCGGCGCCGGGCTTGTCGCTCAGCGGCAGCGGGCTCAGCAGCTGCGCGCTCAGGTAGCCGTCGATCGCCTCGATGTTCATCGCGGCGTCGCTGTCCAGTTCGGACAGGAAGTCGTCCAGGTCCGAGAGCTCGTCGTCGGTCAGCGGATGGTAGGTGGCCTTGTCGGGCTGGTACTGCGGAAAGTCCATGTCGGATCCTGGAGGAGTCGGGCGAGGGCGGTCGATCGCCGGTATCGGAGGGTTCAGCCGTGGCGGCCGTGGCGGCTCTTGGGCTTGCGGCCGTCCATCTCGGTCAGCTGCGTCTTGAGCAGCGCCATCAGCACGCGGGCGTTCGCTTCGGTCATGACCAGCAGCGTGCTGGGTTCGATGCCCTCGACCGGCTCGCGGTCCTTCACGAGGGCGTCCAGCTTGAAGGTCACCAGGCCGCTGGTGCTCGAGTTCGAGGCGGCCTTGAACTTCTGGACTTCAATGTGTTGCGTCTTCATGGGGCGTCATTCTCGGCGATGACGCAGACGCTGGAAACCGGTGACCACGGCCACGACGACGGCGCCGGCCAGGATGCCGACGATCGCGTCGGCCAGCACCTCGACGATCGTGCGGACGAAGCCGGCCACGCCCAGCGCTTCGACGACATGCTGGATCGCGTGGTGCAGGAAGGGCGCGCCGTGCGTCAGGATGCCGCCGCCGACCAGGAACATCGCCGCCGTGCCCGCCACCGACAACGCCTTCATCAGCCACGGCGCCAGCCACAGCAGCCCGCGGCCCAGCGCCTGCTGCCAGGCGGCGGCCTTGCGGCTCAGCCACAGGCCGGCGTCGTCCAGCTTCACGATGCCCGCGACCAGCCCGTACACGCCGATGGTCATCACGATGGCGATGCCGGACAGCACCAGCAGCCGCGTCGTGAACGACGCATCGGCGACCGTGCCCAGCGTGATCGCGATGATCTCGGCGGAGAGGATGAAGTCGGTCCGGATCGCGCCCTTGACCTTGTCGCGCTCCAGCGCGGCGAGGTCGACGGCCGGATCCTTCACCGCCGCCAGCAGGGCCGCCTCGTGGGCGTCGTCGTCGGCGCTGTGCAGCCACTTGTGGGCGAGCTTCTCGACACCCTCGAAGCACAGGTAGGCGCCGCCGATCATCAGCAGCGGCGTGACCAGCCAGGGCGCCCAGGCGCTGATCGCCAGCGCGGCGGGGACCAGGATGGCCTTGTTGAGCAGGGAGCCCTTGAAGACGCCCCAGACCACCGGCAGTTCCCGGTCGGCGCTGACGCCGGTGACCTGCTGCGCGTTCAGCGCCAGGTCGTCGCCGAGTACCCCGGACGTCTTCTTGGCCGCCATCTTGGAAAGCAGGGCCACGTCGTCCAGGACCGTGGTGATGTCGTCGAGCAGTGCGAGCAGGCTGGAGGCCATGGCGGAGGAGTCCCGTTCCCTGAAGGTGAGGATTTGTGCGAAACCCGCCTTTGTACCCGAAGCCGGGGCCGCGGCGAACGCCGTCGTGCAGGAATCGCGCCGACGGGGCCGCGGACGCCACCCGCCCTGACCCTCGTCACGGGAATGACGTCGGTGGCACACTCAGCCGTCATGAAACGCCGCACCGCCACCCTGCTGTTCGCCGCCGCGCTCGCCGCGGTGTCTGTCACCTCGGTCCACGCCGCCGACGCCGCCTCGGGACCCGGTCCCTACGACGAGCAGGCCGACGCCCGTGCCGACATCAACACCGCCGTCGCCCGCGCCGCCAAGGACGGCAAGCAGGTGCTGGTGGTCTACGGCGCCAACTGGTGCAAGGACTGTCTCGCGCTGAACAAGGGCTTCGGCGGCGGGCACCTGGGCACCGCTGTCGACAAGCGCTTCGTGACGGTCAAGGTCAATGTCGGCCGCTTCGACAAGAATGTCGATGTCGCCAACCAGATGGGCGTGACCCTGAAGAAGGGGATTCCGACCGTCGCCGTGCTGGGCGCGGACGGCCAGGTGCTGGGCACGACCAGGGGCGGCGAACTCGCCGACGCCCGCAACATGGGCGAGGACGCCGTCATGAAGGTGCTGGAGTCCCTGGGCAAGACCTGAACCCGGTCGGGAATCCCCGGCCCCGCGATCAGGGGTCAAGTCTTGCGCCCGAGGCCGGATCAGCGGTTCGGGCGCTTGTCTTTTGTGCGCTCATCGCCTACTTATTGGGCATGGCCAGGCCCCTTCGCATCGAGTTCCCCGGCGCCGTCTACCACGTGGCGACACGTGGCGACGGGTCCGTCTTCTCCGACGACGACGATCGTCAGACCATGCTCGGACTCATCGAGCAGGCGGCGGAGCGCTTCGACGCCCAGGTGCTCGCCTACGGGCTGGGTCGCGACCATTACGAGCTGCTGCTGTTCACGCGCCAGGCGAACCTCTCGCGCCTGATGCGCCATCTGAACGGCGTCTACACCCAGGCGCACAACCGGCGCCACGGCCAGTTCGGACATGTCTTCCAGGGGCGCTTCAAGGCCGTGCTGGTGGATCGGGAACACCTGCTGCTGGATGCCTGCCGCTACGTGGAATTGATCGGGCGGCGTTCCGGACTGGCGTCCTCGCCGACGGCCTGGCGCTGGAGCAGCCTGCAGGCGCACGCCGGGCTCGTGGCCGCGCCGGACTGGCTGGAGATCGACGGCCTGTGGACGAACGTCCTGGGGCGCGTCCCGCAGAACGCGGCGGACCGCCGCAAGGCGGCGCAGCGGTATCAGGCGATCGTGGAGTCGGAGCCTGACCTCGACATCTGGGGGCAGTTGCGGCACCAGATCTTCCTGGGCGATGCCGCCTTCGTGCAGCGCACCGTGCGGCTGAGCGAGCATCCGCCGCGCACGCCGCGGCCGCGGCGCTGGGGCGATTGGCTCAAGTCCAGCGGCAGCCGCGAAGAGGCGCTGTACCGCGCCCATACCGAAGGTGGTCAGTCGATGACCGAACTCGCCCGGGAGCTGGGGTTGTCAGTCTCGCGTGTCAGCCGGCTGATTGCCGGGCATGAGCGACAGCGCTGAGGATCAGTGCAGCGCCCGCGCGGGAGCGGCGGGGCAGGCTGCCACCGTGGCATCGATCTCGGCCGCCTCGTTCCAGGCGGCCGTTGTCATTTCGCGGGCGGCGCTGAGCTGGTGGCAGAGTTCGGCGACACCCAGGCCGTCCGCTTCGCCTTCCGGCATCGGCAGCGCCGACACCTCGGCAGGGAGGTCCGCCAGGGCGCCCAGCAGCTGGAACAGCAGTTCGAGGTCGGGCGCCGCATCCGCCGACTGTTGCTGGCGGGCCAGCCCCAGGCTGCGGCACAGGTAGAAGCAGGCATCCGCCGCCTGGTCGCACATCGCATGCGACAGCGCAAGCTGCTCCAGTGCCTCGGCCCGGGCCGCCTGGGCGGCCGGCTCCTCCGAGCGGTCCGCCAAGGCGTCCAGCGCGGCGGACGCCGGCGGGACGGCGATCAGCTCGTCGTCCTGGGGCAGCAGCGGGGAAGCGGTCTTGGAGTTCGCCATAAGGATTCAGCTGGGAACAGCGGGTCAGCCGGTCAACGGAATGGATGCTAGGCAAGCTCTGGCAAACGCGCCTCCCAGGGATCGGGGGGACTGTCCGCCAGTTCGGTGCCGTAGCGACCGTTCGCGGGAACTTGTCACACTTCGTGACACGAACTGTCCGAGCTTACGGGCTTTCCCGCCGGTTTGGGTGAATCACTTCGCCTTCTTGGGGCGGCTCCAGCCTGAAATCACGGTTTGTCGGCCCCGCGCCACAGCCAGGGCGCCGGGTTCGACATCCTTGGTGATCGTCGAACCGCCGCCGATGGTGGCGCCGTCGCCCAGCGTGACGGGCGCGACCAGCACGCAATTGGAGCCGACGTGCACGTCCGCGCCGATCGTCGTGCGGTGCTTGTTGGCGCCGTCGTAGTTGGCGGTGATGCTGCCGGCGCCGTAGTTGACGCGCTCGCCGACCGTCGCGTCGCCCAGGTAGGCCAGGTGGTTGGCCTTGGCGCCCTTGGCCAGCGTCGAGTTCTTCACCTCGACGAAGTTGCCGATGTGGACCTCGGCGCCCAGCCGCGCGCCCGGGCGCAGCCGCGCGAACGGCCCGATCAGCGCGCCTTCGCCGACGCTGGCGCCCGTGGCTTCGCCGTCGATGTGAGTGAATTCATGGATGCGGGCGTTGGCGCCGATCGTCGCATTGCGGATCACGCAGTTCGCGCCGATGCGCACGCCGTCCCCGAGGGTCACCTCGCCTTCGAACACGCAGTTGACGTCGATCTCGACGTCCTTGCCGCAGCTCAGCGAACCGCGCTGGTCGAAGCGCGACGGATCGGCCAGGCGCACGCCGGCGGTCATCAGCGTCTCGGCCTGGGCCAGTTGGAAGCGCCGCTCCAGCTGCGCCAGCTGCGACGGGCTGTTGACGCCCAGCACCTCGGTCTCGTCCGAGGTCTTCACGCCGACGACCGGCACGCCCTCGGCCACGGCCATCGCGACGATGTCGGTCAGGTAGTACTCGCCCTGCGCATTCCTGTTGTCGAGCTGGCCGACCCAGCGCTTCAACGCCTCGGTCGGCGCGGCCATGATGCCGGTGTAGCACTCGCGCAGGCGGCGCTGCTCGTGGCTGGCGTCCTTGTGCTCGACGATGGCCTTCACCTGCTCGCCGTCGCGCACGATGCGGCCGTAGCCGGTCGGATCGGCGTACTCGATGGTCAGCAGCACGAGCTTGTCGCCGCCGCAGGCCTCGACCAGCGCGCGGGTGGTCGTGGTGCTGATCAGCGGGGTGTCGCCGCTGAGGATCAGCGTGCTGCCGCCGGAGGCCAGCGCGGGGACCGCCTGCTGGATCGCGTGGCCGGTGCCGAGCTGCGGTTCCTGGCGCACGAAGCGCAGGCCGTCGCCGCCGACGGCGGCCTCGACCTGCTCGGCGCCATGGCCGGTGATGACGATGCGGGCGTCGGCGTGCAGCGCGGCGGTGTTGCCGAGCACATGCTGGAGCAGCGCGCGGCCGGCCAGCTTGTGCAGCACCTTGGGCAGGCTGGACTTCATGCGGGTGCCTTTGCCCGCGGCCATGACGACGATGTTCAGCGACATAAGAAAAATCGCGGTTCCCTGTTGGAGAGACCGCGATTATCGGGGCCGCCGGTGACACGATTCATCGCGTCGCGGTGACGGTTGTCGCCGTTTGTCGGTGCCGGTCCGGCGCCCTCGCTGCGCGAGGGCGCGGTGCCGTCACTTCGACGGTGCCAACTGCACCGTCACGCGGTGCGGCTCGGGGCGGGTGGCCGGGAAGTCGGACATCGAGGCCTCGAACAGGGCGCCGAAGAGCTCCTTGCCGCCTTCGGTGAAGCCGTCGCTGGAGGCGCGCGCCTCGTACAGCGGCTCGTTGCTCTTGCGGTCGCGCAGCAGCATCGCGACCTCGCGGTCGTAGCGGCGCTCCATCATCGGGTCCATCGGATACGAATAGCCCCAGCGGCTGTAGTACGGACGCCAGGCCGGACCGTAGCGCCAGCCCCAGTAGCTGCCGTTCCAGCGCCACCACAGCGGGTCGTCCCAGGCCGCGGTGGCGGTACGGGTGATCCGGGCGCCCAGCGACACCAGCACGTCGGCCGATTTCGGATCGGCGGCCTCGGTGAAGCCGGCCTTGAGCAGCGCGGCGCGGGCGGCGCCCTCGAGCGAGGCCTGTCCGTCGGGGTCGCGCTGCTGCGAGGGCAGGCGTTCGAAGGCGAAGCTGCCGGCCTGCCGCGCGGCGGGCCAGGAACCGAAGCTCTGCGCGTCGGCCGTGACGCTGTTGAGCGAGGCGCAGCCGGCGAGCGACAGCGCGGCCGCCGCGCCCAGGCTGATCAGGGCCAGTCGACGATTCAAGGTGAACATGGAAACCTCCAGGTCGGAATCCGCTCGGCGCCGTCGACCGGGGCAGGTGCCGCTCCCGGTGAACGCCGCGTTGCGGCATGACAGTGCAACGATTGTGGCCCGAGCCGGTTGACCCGCGCGTCGGGACGGCGTGACGGTGCGGTAAGCAGCAGGTTTCTCTTCGTTGGAAAGCGCGAAGCCCGCAGTACTGCCACGGCCGCTGGCCCTCACCCCCACCCTCTCCCGCAAGCGGGAGAGGGAGTCCGACCGGCGTTCCTCTTACCCCCTCTCCCGCTTGCGGGAGAGGGCAGGGGTGAGGGCCAGCGGCCTCACGCACGAGGCTACCGCCAAGCGTGGAGGTTTCTCAGTCGTCGCTGGCCGAGTAGGCCTCGCCCGCGTCGTCGACGGGGGCCGGGACTTGCCCCGGGCGGATGAAGTTCACGACGCCGGTGGCCGGCGCCGGGGTGCCGCACTGCTCATCCTCGTCGAAGGCGATGTCGCCGTCGGCGACCGGTGCGCCGGTGGCCTTGATCGTCTCGAACGGGAACAGGTTGCGGTCCAGCATGTGCGAGGTGACGATGTTCCCCATCGCGGTGAACATGTTGTCGACCCGGCCCGGGAAGCGCTTGTCCCAGTCCTGCAGCATGGCCTTGACGGTGGCGCGCTGCAGGTTGGGCTGGCTGCCGCAGAGGTTGCACGGGATGATGGGGAACTCGCGGTGCTCGGCCCAGCGCTCGAGGTCCGATTCCTTCACGTACGCCAGCGGCCGGATCACGACGTTCCTGCCGTCGTCGCTGACCAGCTTGGGCGGCATGCCCTTCATGCGGCTGCCGAAGAACATGTTCAGCATCAGCGTGGTGACGATGTCGTCGCGGTGATGGCCCAGCGCGATCTTGGTCGCGCCGAGTTCGCCCGCCACGCGGTACAGGATGCCGCGGCGCAGGCGCGAACACAGCGAGCAGGTCGTCTTGCCCTCCGGGACGAGGCGCTTGACGATGGAATAGGTGTCCTGCTCCTCGATGTGGAAGTCCACGCCGCGCGACTTCAGGTAGGCGGGCAGCACGTCCTCGGGGAACCCGGGCTGCTTCTGGTCCAGGTTCACCGCGACGATGTCGAACTTGATCGGCGCGCGGTCGCGCAGGTTGATCAGGATGTCCAGCAGCGAGTAGCTGTCCTTGCCGCCGGACACGCAGACCATGACCTTGTCGCCGTCCTCGATCATGTTGAAGTCGCCGATCGCCTGGCCGACCTGGCGGTGCAGGCGCTTGGAGAGCTTGTTCATCTCGTGCGCGTGCTTCTTGGCGGCCTCGGCGGCGGCCTTCATGGCATCGGCGGCGGCGTCGGGGGCGGAGGAGAGGGTTTCGGTCGTCATGGGGGTCACCACTGGCCGCATTCGGCGCTGATTGCGACTTGGCAGTCGGGGAAGATCTCGAGCTTGGTCACCTTGATGCGCACGCCCACCACGCCGGGCAGCTTCATCAGCCGGACGCAGAGCTTGCCCAGCAGGGCTTCGAGCAGGTCGGTGTGTTCCGCGGTGCACTCGTCGATGATGATGGTGCGCACGCGGCGGTAGTCCAGCACGTGGCCGATGTCGGCGTCGCGCGAGACGATGGTCTGGGCGCCGAGGTTGATCTCGGCGTCGACGAGGATGGGCTGCGGGCCTTCGCGCTCGAAGTCGAGCACGCCGAGGTTGGCGCCGAAGCGCAGCCCGTTGATGTGGATGACCTGGCGGTTGTTGCGGCGCAGCGCCGGCGGCGGCTGCGATTCGCGCAGCGGGCGCAGGAAGGCCTCGATCTGCTTGGCCGCGACGACGCCGTCGCCCAGCGCCGTCTGCACGCAGGGATGCTGGCGGCCGCTGGCGTCGCCGGCGACGAACAGGCCCAGCACCCCGAAGCGCGGCTCGTCGCGGAAGGGCTGCGACGGCGCGGTGACGCCGGCGCGCTGCAGCGCGTCGGCGACCTGCAGCCAGGCGGCCGGCGCAGGCTCGTAGCCGAGCAGCACGGCGACGTGGTCGAAGCGTTCCTCGCCGTAGGCCTTGGAGCTGACGCGCACGCCGTCCGGCGAGGCGCTCACCGCGGTCGGCAAGGTCTGGGCCGGCCGGCGGCGCAGTCCCGGCGCGCCGTCGAGCTGCTGGATCAGGTGGCTCTGCGCGCGCCATTCGGAGCGCGACCACAACGTCACCGCATGGCCGCGGCCAGCCAGGTACAGGGCGTTCTCGATGGCGTTGTCGCCGCCGCCCAGCAGCAGCACCTTGCCCGGCGGCAGCCGGTCGCGGACGGCGGTCAGCTCGATGGCGTCGAGCACGCGGTCGTGGCGGTCCCGTTCCGGATACAGCGGCGACGGATGGCGCGGCGTCAGGCCGGTGGCCAGCAGCAGCGAGCGGGCCCGCAACGGGCGCAGCCCCGAGGCGTCGGCGACGGTCGCGGTGGTGGTGTCGTCGGCGTTCGCGGCGAAGGCGGGGCCGCCGTCGAGGTACAGCGTCCAGCCCTGCTCGGCCTGCCAGTCGAGGCCGCGTACCGTCTGGCCCAGCAGCGTGTGCGCGCCGACGAGCGAGCCGGTGTGGCGGGCGTAACGCTCGCCGAGCTCCGCGAGCGATTCTCCGGGGGCGCCGAGCAGCCAGTCCTGCCGGTAATCGAGCGGCCGCAGGCTGTCGCACAGGCGGGGCGCGCGCTCGATCAGCGCGACGCTGAGGCCCAGCTGGGTCAGCCAGCTCGCGGCGCTGCAGCCGGCGGGTCCGCCGCCGATGATGGCGGCGTCGACGAGCGCGGGCAGGCTGGCGGGCACTGGGTCTGGCGTGGGCTGGGACATGGGGTGGCGGGGGTGACGGCGCGGGAGCCGCGCCGGAGCAAACCCCGGATTATCCCGGATGGTCGCCGGAAACCCGACCCCGGGGGCTCTTCGTGGCGGTCAGGGGGTGAAGCAGTACCGGGTCAGGTGGAAGAAGATCGGCGCCGAGAACGCGATCGTCCGGCCGGCACCAGCAGCGCGATGACCGCGCTGAAGGCCGAGATCTGGTTGGGCGTGATGCGGGAGCGCGCCAGGGTGCCGGCGAATCCGCGGATCAGGCTATTGGCGCGGGATGAGACCTCGCGACGCGCCATGGCGCTGGGCTGGCTCAGCGGCGGTCTGCTGCGCTCGAACGAGTCGTTGCAGAAGCACATCGCGTCGCTGACGCCGCTGGGCCGCTACGGCGTGGCGGAAGACGTCGCCGGCGCGATCTCCGCGCTGGTGAGCGAAGGCAACCGCTTCGTCACCGGGCAGCGGATCGAGGTGTCGGGCGGCATTCACCTGTGAGCCCGATCGCCTGCCATCGCGCGGGCGATCCGGACGCATCGGACGAACGCTTCAGAAGCACTCGTCCAGCAGCAGGTGGAAGTCGACTTTGCGAGTGTCTGGCGCTGCGAGGCCGTAGGCGCTGAAGAACGTGTCGCGCAGCGCCGGATCGAATTCGTCAAGGCAGTTCGCGAGGATCGCGAGATCGCGGTAGCGGTCCGCGATGCCGGCGCGGCCGACGTCGATCACGCCGACCACCTCGCCGTCTGCGCGCATGAGGATGTTGTCGAGCGAGAAGTCGCCATGGCTGACGACGGCGTCCTCCTCGAACGGGAGCATCGTATCGATGGCCTCCAGCACTTGCCGTGGCGTCCAGCCGAGACGCGCCTCGTCGAAGTCGTCGGCGTCGATGAGACCGGCGGCGAGTCGCTGTCGGGCGTGGCCGAGCTGGAGCAGGTGATTCGCGTTGAAGGGGCAGGTCTCCACCGGCAGCGCGTGCAGACGACGCAGGAAGCGCCCGAGCGATTCGACGATGCCGGATGCGTGCTCGGGCGCGTCCGCCAGCCACTCGTAGGCGGTGCGACCCGGCAGCGCGTGGGTCAGCAGCCAGGCGCCGCGGTCGCTCCATTCGAAGTGCTCGACGCGAGGCACGGGCCACTGCGCCGCAAGCCACTGCAGCCTCGCGAACTCCTCGGCGATGGCGATCGCGGCAGCTCCGTCGCCGTGCTTGAGATAGAGCGCCGGCGCATCGACCCGATGCGGCTGATGCAGCCGATACACGATCGCGCCGGCTTCGCCGACGAGGTTGCGATGCCAGGCGTAGCCGGCGAGCCTCGCCGCGAGTGTTGTCGGCAGTACCGCCGGCTTGGCGGGAATTTCCCTCGGGTCGTCGTGCTCGTCGTGGTCGGTCATTGTCCCGGCGCCCGGCACTCGAAGTACAGCATGTCCTCCCACTCGCCGTTGAGCTGGAAGCTTCGCGTCGAGCGTCCGAACTGGGAGAACCCGTTGCGTTCGAGGACCTTGATCGAGCCGGCGTTCCCGGCGCGCGCCTTGGCCTCGACGCGGATCAGGCCCAGTTCGCCGAAGGCCTTCGCGAGCACGAGCCGCACCGCCTCCTTCGCATAACCCTTGCCGTTCTCCGATGCCGCGATGCGGTATCCGAGTTCGCACGAGTGGTAGTGCTTGCGCTTGATCTGGCTCAGGTTGATGCGGCCGATCAATTCGCCGGCGAGTCCGCGGATCAGGAACTGATGACCGGCGTCCGTGTCGGCCTCGCGGCGCGCGGTCGCGATGGCGGCCTCGATGCCGCCGGCGTCGTAGTAGGCGGCGGGCCGCGCATTGATGCGGGCTTCGAAAAAGGCGCGATTGTCGAATTCGAAGCGACGCAGATCAGCGAGATCGCGCTCGGAGACAGGGTGAAGGCTCAGCATGGGCGCCGAGCATAGCGGTGTCCCTCCCTGCGCCTCCGCGTCCGGCGGAGCCGGACCGTCGAGCTCGGCTCAGCGCCGCAGGCGCTTCCACGCCCGCCATCCCAGCAGCACCGCCAGGATCGACCCATAGACGATGGGCTCGGCGAAGTTGTTCTTCCCGGCGCGCATCCAGATGAAGTGCATCAGCCCGACGATCGAGATCGCGTAGACCAGCTTGTGCAGCATCTGCCAGCGCGCCGCGCCCAACGCCTTGATCGCGCGGTTGAACGAGGTCGCCGCCAGCGGCACCAGCAGCAGCCACGCGACGAAGCCCATCAGGATGAAGGGCCGCTTGGCGATGTCACGCAGGATCTCGGCCAGGTCCAGCGACTTGTCCAGCCAGCCGTAGGCCAGCAGGTGCAGGCTCGCGTAGAAGAACACGAACAGCCCCAGCATCCGGCGGAAACGCGCCAGCGTCGGCTGGTTGAACCAGGTGCGCAGCGGCGTCACCGCCAGCGTGATCCACAGGAAGCGCAGCGCCCAGTCGCCCAGGCCGCGGATCAAGGTCTCCGCCGGATTCGCGCCGAGCAGGTCCGGGTTCGCGACCGCGCCGTAGACGTACCAGCCAAGCGGCAGCAGGCACAGCACGAAGAGCACCACCTTGGCCGCCGGATGCAGCAGCGGATGGCGCTTCGCGGGCGCGCGGCGGGGCGCGGGCGGGGCTGGCTGCGACCGTGTCGGCGCGGCGGGCGTGGCACTCATCGTCGGATCCGTGGCGGTCTCAGAAGTTCCGCTTCAGGTCCATGCCGGCGTACAGCTGACCGACCTGGGCCTCGTAGCCGTTGAACATCAGCGTCTGGCGGCGCTTGGCGAAGAGGCCGTCCTCGCCGATGCGGCGCTCCGTCGCCTGGCTCCAGCGCGGATGGTCGACGTTGGGATTCACGTTGGAATAGAAGCCGTACTCCTGCTGCGCCGCCTTGGTCCAGCTGCTCACCGGCTGCTTCTCGACGAAGCGGATCTTCACGATGGACTTCGCCGACTTGAAACCGTACTTCCAGGGCACCACCAGTCGAAGCGGCGCGCCGTTCTGGTTCGGCAACACCTCGCCGTACAGGCCGAAGGCCATCAGCGCGAGCGGGTGCATCGCCTCGTCGATGCGCAGGCCTTCCACATACGGCCAATCCAGCACGCCCGAGCGCACGCCCGGCATCTGCGCCTTGTCGGCCAGCGTCGTGAACTCGACGTACTTCGCCTTGGACGTCGGCTCCGCCTTCTTCAGCAGCTCCGCCAGCGAGTAACCGACCCACGGGATCACCATCGACCAGCCCTCGACGCAGCGCAGGCGGTAGACGCGTTCCTCCATCGGCGCGACCTTCAGCAGGTCGTCCAGGCCGAAGCGGCCGGGCTTGGCGCATTCGCCCTCGATCAGCACCGACCAGGGCCGCGGCTTCAGCGTGTGGGCGTTCTCGGCGGGGTCCGACTTGTCGGTGCCGAACTCATAGAAGTTGTTGTACGAGGTGACGTCCTTGTAGGCCGTCAGCTTCTCCATCACGGTCGCGCCGGCAATGGTGCTCTTCGCACCGGGCAGCTTGGCGAGCTTGCCCGGGCCGGCCGTCTGCGCGAGCGCCGCGTCGGACAGCCCGCTCAAGCCCAGGCCGGTCAGGCCGAGCGCGCCGGCGCCCTTGAGCCAGTCGCGGCGCGCGGCATAGACCTCGCGCGAGGTGATCTCGGACGACAGGATGCGCTGACCGTGGCGCGGCTTGTGGAAATGCATGGCGGAGACCTCGGGGATCGGGGAAGTTCGAACCTTACGCTCTCGGCGTCAGGTTTTCATGAAGTGCCGCTTAAGGCCCCCCGGTCCGGGGCGCCCGCCAGCGCGAACCCGCATTGCAAATGGAACGGGGCGGGCACCGGGCGCGCACCCGATGCCGCCCCGTGAAGGACAGCGGGCTGGACCGGCAGCCTTACAGCGTCCCGTATGAGTGCAGCCCCGACAGGAACATGTTGACCCCCAGGAACGCGAAGGTCGTGACCAGCAGCCCGATCAGCGCCCACCAGGCGCCGACGACGCCGCGCAGGCCCTTCATCAGCCGCATGTGCAGCCAGGCCGCGTAGTTCAGCCAGACGATCAGCGCCCAGGTCTCCTTCGGGTCCCAGCTCCAGTAGCCGCCCCAGGCCTCCGCCGCCCAGAACGCGCCCAGGATGGTGGCGATCGTGAAGAAGGCGAAGCCCAGCGCGATCGCCTTGTAGGTCAGGTCGTCCAGCGTCGGCAGCGCCGGCAGCCGCGCCGTCAGCGGACCGCGCAGCGCCACGCTCGCCGCCAGGAACACCGCCACGCCGGCCATCTTGCCGGCCCAGCCGTTCAGGCCGGCCGCGATCTCCGGCGACACGTTCGCGCCGAAGCGGAAGCCCACCAGCACCAGCACCAGGCCCACCGGCACGCCGATCAGGCCGATCACCAGCGCCCGCGGCGTCGCCGTCTTCAGCAGCGTCGCCAGCGCCACCATCGCGGCCATCGCGAAACTGCCGTAGCCGATGAAATTCGCCGGCACGTGGATCTTCATCCACCAGCTCTGCAGCGCCGGCACCAGCGGCTGGATCTCATGCGCCTCACGCGCCATCGTGTACCAGAGCAGGAATCCCACCGCCGCGCTGACCACCAGCATCACGTACGCGCCCAGCGCCCGTGTCGCGAAACGCTGCTCGTAGTACAGGTACATCAGCGTCGTCAGCCAGGTGAAGAGGACGAACACCTCGTACAGGTTGCTCACCGGGATGTGGCCGATGTCGGGCGCGATCTGGTGGCTCTCGAACCAGCGCACCATCGTGCCGATCAGCGCCATGCCCACCGCGCCCCAGGCCAGCCGCGTGCCGATCGCCTCGGCCGCGCTCTCGCCGTCCTTCTTCAGGAAACCCAGCCAGTAGAACAGCGTGCTCATCCACACCAGCACGCTCATCCACAGGATCGCGCTCTGGCTGGACAGCATGTACTTCAGGAAGAAGGTCTTCTCGCCGGCCGCCAGGTCGGCGCCGAAACCGTCGGTCTGGCGCAGGTAGAGCTGGATCGCGAACAGGCTCGCCGCGCCGACGATCAGGCACAGCAGCCGCAGCGGCCGCCAGAACCAGCCCAGCGCGATCAGCGCGGGCGTCGCGCCGGCCAGGATGCCCTTCTCGTAGACGTCCATCGACGCGGCGTAGCGGCTGAACGCGAAGCCGGCGCCGATCAGCACCAGCGCCGCGAAGATCCAGTCGAAGGTGTTGCGTCCCTGGAAGTAGCCGCGCTTGCCGATCACGAGCGAACGCGTCGGCGTGCCCTCGGAGGACCCCGGGAACTGCGACGGCGCGTGCGGCGGCAGTTGCGACGGCAGGTGGGACGAATCCGCGGTGGTGGTGTTCATGTCAGGCCTCCTCATGCAGCAGCCGCTGCTTGAGCGCTTGGAATTCAACGGGCAGGTCGGGGGTGTCTCGGTTGCTGGACAGCGCCATGCGGACCCGCGTCTGCTCGGTCCGGCCGGGCGCGGCCTCCAGCCACAGCCACAGGCGGCGTTCCTTGATGTAGAGCATCGCAAACACGCCGACGATCAGCAATACCGCTCCGAGGTAGACCAGGGTCTGCCCCGGCGCGCGCGTCACCTGGAAGACGCTGGCCTGCACCTGCTGGAAGTCGTCCAGCTGGATCAGGACCGGCGCCGGATAGAACATCGCGTCCGACAGCGACAGCACCGACTGCGCCATGAAGGTCTGCGTCGCCTCGCCCGGCTCGGGCCGCGGCCGGCCGGCCTGTTCCTCGGCCTGCTTGTGGAGCTCGAAGAGGCTGCCGTTGAGGATGCGCAGCAGCACCTCGGACACGCGGGAGCGTTCCGCCTGCGGCACCTCGCGCTCGACGAACTGCGACAGCGCCGGCAGGCCGCCCACCGCCGCGTCCTGGGCCGGCGCGTCCGCCTTCAGCCCCTCGGCGCCGGCGAACAGCGTCAGCGTCCGCAGCGCCGTCGCCTCCAGCTGCGCCTGCATGCCCGGCTTGTCGGGCGGGCTGGCGCCCAGCGCGTACTGCCGCGCCGCCATCAGCCGCTGCGCCGGATCGGCCAGCGCGCGCCGCATCGCCAGCCAGCCCTCCATGCTGTCCTTGGCGTCCACCGGGATGCGCAGGTAGCGGAAGCTGTCCGACAGCGTGTCGCGCACGCCGAGCAGGTAGACCCGGTGCCCGTCCAGCTCCAGCGGCAGCATGTAGTTGTTGTACTCGCGCGCCTGGCCGCTGGCGTCGCGCAGCTTGTAGCTGAACGACGGGCCGACGTTGCGCAGCGTCTTCTTGCCGTCGAGGTTGGCGCCCGAGCCCAGGTGCTGCTCCAGCCGGCCCACCAGGTCGACCTTGCGCACGTCGGTGCCGCCCTTGTCCTGGCCGTCGTTGGCGAAGTTCTCGACGTTGATGACGCGCAGCCCGGTGAACTCGAGTCCGTACTTCTCGCCGTCCGCCGTCAGCGTCGTCGTGCCGTTGACCGCGCCGTCCAGCGGCGTGTCGTTCGCGGCTTGCAGCGCGCGCAGCTTCAGCTTCAGCGAGGAACCGCCGTCCTCGAAGCTGCTCTGGTACAGCGTCACGCCGCGGAAGGTCACCGGCTCGTTGACCTTGACCGTGGCCTGGGTGGACGTGCCGTCACGGCGGTCGTGCAGGACGATGTCGCTGGCGAACAGCTTGGGCATGCCGGTCGAGTAGTACTCGACGATGAACTTCTTGAGCTCGACGTCGAAGGGCAGGTCCTGCACGACGACGCCGTTGGGCATCGAGATCAGCGCCGTGGACGAGCGGCTGCCCTCGGGCACGTACAGGTTGCCGCGGAAGCTCGGATTGGCCGGCGTCAGGCGGTTGACGTCGGTGACCTTGGTGAGGTCGTCGCCCTGGTAGATGTGCTTGCCCTGCGCCCACATCATCACGCGCACCACCAGGTCGCCGTCGAACAGCCCGCCCAGGCAGATCAGCACGATGGCCGAGTGCGCCGCCAGGTAGCCGATCTTGTGCGCCGAGCCCTTGCGCGCGCCGATCATCACGCCGCCGTTGCGCACCTGCGCCCGGGCCCTCCAGCCCTCGGCGCTCAGCCACGCATTGATCTGGGCCAGCGCGGCCTCCGGATTCATGTGCAGGTAGCCCAGCGCCTTGTGCTTGAAGGCCTGGATCGATTGTTCCCGCATCGTCTCCTTGTAGGTCTTCAGGTCGCGCAGGATCTTGGGCGTATGTCGCGCGATGCACAGGCTGGTCGACACCACCAGGAAGCCCAGCATCAACAGGAACCACCAGGCGCTGTAGACGGTGTACAGGTCGAACTTGCCGAACAGCTCCGACCAGAACGGTCCGAACTGGTTGACGTAGTTGGGCATCGGCTCGCGCTGGCGCACCACGGTGCCGATCACGGAGGCGATGCACAGCACCGTCAGCAGCGCGATCGCGAAGCGCATCGACGCCAGCAGCTCCATCGCGTCGTCGAGCGCGACGCGCACGGCGGCCTGGGCCGGCCGGGCGGGCGGCCTGGGGGAACTCTCGGGAGACATCTCGGGGGACGGCGGGGTCATGGCCGGCATTCTCGTTGCCCCGGGCGACGAAACGGGCGAAGGCCGGCAAAAGCGAAGGCCGGTGATCGGATCACCGGCCTCGTTCGTCGGAACCCTCCCCGAAAGGTGCGGCCCCGGGGAATCGCTCAGCGCAGGCCGGCGATGTAGTCGGAGACCGCCTTGATCTCGCGGTCGCTCATCTTGGCGGCGATGGCCAGCATCTGCGGGCTGTTGGGACGGCCGCCGGCGCGGAAGGCGGTCAGCTGGGCCTCGGTGTAGTCGCCGTGCTGGCCGCCCAGGCGCGGGTACTGCGCCGGGATGCCGGCGCCGTTGGGGCTGTGACAGCCGGCGCAGGCGGGCACCTGCTTGTCGGCGATGCCGCCGCGGTAGATCTTCTCGCCCAGCGCGATCAGCTCCTTGTTCTTCGCGAAGCCGGGCTTGGCGCCCTTGCTGGCGTAGAAGGCGGACACGTTGCGGATGTCGTCGTCCGTCAGCGGCGCGGCCATGCCCGACATCACCGCGTTCTTGCGCTTGCCCGACTTGAACTCGTGCAGCTGCTTGGCGAGGTAGTCGGCGTGCTGGCCGGCGATGATGGGATTGGCGGGGCTGCCCCGCGAGCCGTCGGCCGTGTGGCAGGCGGCGCAGACTTGCGAACTGATGGCCTGGCCCTTGGTCAGGTCCGGCTTGGCGGCGGCTGTGGGTTCGTTGGCGTTGGCGGCGCCGGACATCAAAACCAGACTCGACAACAAGAAAGCGGCAGTCTTCATGAATGTTGAGGGTTGGGTGAGCGCAACCACGGGATCTTACAATGCACCTCTTTAGAGCCCCGCAGCCCGATGACCGATTCCAACAAGAAACCCGCCCCGGCGGCCCCAGGGAAACCCGCAGGCCGTGGCGCGGGACGCGCTGGAGCGTCGAAGAAGAAGCAGGGCCCCGGGAAAACGGGGATGCGCGCCGCCGCCAAGGCGAAGGCAAAAGCCAACGAGAAGGCCAAGGCGCAAGGCCTGCTCCCGCCGGTCAAGCCCGTCAGCACCGAGCCCCTGACGCCGGGCAAGCGCGCGCTGGCCTGGACGCACACCGCGCGCTTCCTGACCACGGCCAGCCAGCTGAAGCACCTGCCGGTCAACGGCGTGCTGCCGGCCGAGGCCGCGGCGCGGTCGGCGGAGTTGCCGGATGAGCTCGACGACGAATTCCTCGACGACGCGGACGTCGGCGCGCCCGAGGGCGACGCCGGTTCCGCCGCGGCGGGCGAGGGCGAGGCGCTGGCGCAAGACCTGGCCCCGCGCCAGTTGCCGGAGATTGCCTTCGTCGGCCGCTCCAACGCCGGCAAGTCGACCGCGGTCAACACGCTGGCGCAGCAGAAGCGCCTGGCCTTCGCGTCGAAGACGCCGGGCCGCACGCAGCACATCAACCTGTTCGCGGTGGGCCCGCGCGATGCGCCCGACGCGCTGTTCGCCGACCTGCCCGGCTATGGCTACGCGGCTGTCGCCCGCGACGCCAAGCTGCGCTGGCAGCGCGTCATGGCCGATTACCTCGGCCAGCGCGAGTCGCTGTCGGGCGTGGTGCTGATGGTGGACTCGCGGCTCGGGCTGACCGACCTCGACAAGCAGTTGCTCGAATTCGTCTCCGACCGCGTCACCGCGGGCGAGGTCAGCCTGCTGGTCGTGCTGACCAAGGCCGACAAGCTCAACCGCAAGGAAGGCACCGCGGTGCTGGCGCAGGTCCAGAAGGACCTGGCCGTGCTGGCGACGGAAGATTCGGACATCGGCATCACGCTGTTCTCGGCGCTGAGCAAGCAGGGCCTGGAAGACGTGGCCGAGGTGCTCTACGACTGGGCGCACGCGGAGCCGCGCGCGCCGTACGTCGAGGATCTGGACGAGGAAGACGACGAGGACGCCGCTGCCTCGGACGATGCCGCCGGGGGCGGCCAGGCCTGATCCGCCGGGACGCGGGCCGGTGCGCCCGCATGCGCCTGCGTGAGCCCGCTCAGGGCCGGCCGATGAACACGTAGAAGGCGGTGCCGCCGCGCGGCGCGTACCCGACGCCGACGTACAGCGGTCCCAGCCCTGTGTCCGAGCCCAGGAACACGCTGCTCGCGTAGCGCATGTCCTTGACGCTGACGTCGCGGCGCGAGAGCCAGGTGTTGCCGGCCTCCAGCGTCCCGCCGATGAAGAAGCCGCGCGACAGGAACGGGTTGTCGTTGAGCCGCCGGTAGTAGGTCGCGCGGGTGAACAGCAGCGAATTGCCGCTGAGCTGGTTCGGGTTGTAGCCCGACAGCTGGTGGAAGCCCCCCAGCGTGTAGCCGCCCAGGCCGGTGTCGTCGGGTTGCTGCGAGGCGACGGCCCGCGCGTACAGGCTGACCGTGTGGCCGCCGAAGCTGCGCACCACCGTGCCGTCCGTGTTCAGGCGCAGGAAGCGGCCGCTGCTGAGGTTGCGGTTGTCCTGGCGGCCGCCTTGGGCCTCGACGGTGAAGCGGTAGCCGTGCTGCGGGAAGTTGGCGTAGTCCAGCTGGTCGACGACGGTTCGGATGCGGTAGCCGCGTTCGTAGCTGGTCCAGCGCAGCTTGCCCATCTCCGGCGTCGCGAGCGTGATCAGGTCGGGCTTGGCATGCCGGACCTGGCTGATGACGCCCAGCCGCACCTCGCCCCAGCGACCCCAGGGCTGGCCGATGTCCAGCCCCAGCGAGCCGTCGCGCCGCACCAGCCGCGCCTGGCCGAGGCTGGCGTTGTCCGGGTCGTTGTCGTCGTAGACGATCTGCTTGCGCTGGTTGGCCTCGCCCCAGGCGCTGACGAACCAGTCGTCGGCCACGCCCAGCTTCAGCCCCAGCGGGTGGTAGAGCTCGGTGTAGAGCCGCGGCGTCTCGCCGATCGTGATCTGGTTGCGCCACTCGGTGCCCTTGTCGGTCAGCCAGTGGCGGTTGTGGCTCAGGCGCAGGTTGAAGAAGCTGTCGCCGCCGGAGTCGGTCGACAGGTCCATCCCGACGCGGAAGTAGTTCGGCCCCCAGGGCTTGTCTTCCATGTTGAAGACCAGCGTCTCGCCTTCCTCGCGCTGCTCGACGTGGTAGTCCACGCGGTTGTAGTCGCCGCTGGACGACAGGAAACGCATGTCGCGCTCGGCGGTCTCGTTGTTGAAGGGCTGGCCGGGCCTGGACTCGAGCTGGCTGCGGAAGCGCTCCGGGTTGGTGTTGTCGGAGCCCTCCAGCTTCACCGCGGCGATGAACACGCCCGGCGCCTTCACGCCGATGCGCGCGATCTGCCAGTCGGCATAGGTGCGCTCGTCGACGGCGTAGGCCCGCAGCTGCGGCAGCAGCGCCTCGGCCGCGGCTTCGCCGGCCTGGATCAGTTCCCTGACCTTGTCGAAGTCGCCCGAGCTCAGCTTGCCGAGCTGGGGCGTGATCAGCAGGTCCTCGCCGGCGGACATGCTGGCGATCGAGCGTTGCACGTTCTGCTCGGTGAGGATGTTGATCATCTGCGCCGTCAGGCCGATCAGCGAGTTCAGCGTCTCGCGTCCGCCCACCGGCGTGCCGACGTTCACCGCGATCAGCCGCGTCGCGCCCATGTCGCGCGCGACATCGACGGGCAGGTTGTTGACCAGGCCGCCGTCGCCCAGGATGCGGTCTTCCCACTCGACCGGCGCGAACACGCCGGGCACGCTCATGCTGGAGCGCAGCGCCAAGGCCAGGTCGCCCTCGGCGAGGATGCGCTCGTGGCCGTTCTCCATGTCGGTGGCGACGGCGCGGAAGGGCGTGGGCAGGCGGTCGAACTGCCGGAGCTCGCGCACCGGCAACGTCAGGCGGCGCAGCAGCGCCTCCAGGCCGCGGCTGGACAAGGTGCCGGTGGGGACGCGGACCTCGCCGTCGCGCAGGCCGAACTCGATGGTGGCGGAGAACTCGAAGTCCTCCTCCTTGCGGCGCTGCGACAGGTCCTGGCGGTCCACGCGGCTGGCGAACAGGCGGTCCCAGGCGATCCGGGAGAGCTCGCGGTCGAGGTCCTCGGCGGTCATGCCGCTCGCGTAGAGCCCGCCGATGATGGCGCCCATCGAGGTGCCGGTGACGATGTCCACGGGGATGCGTTCGCGCTCGAGCACCTTGAGGACGCCGACGTGCGCCAGGCCGCGCGCGCCGCCGCCGGACAGCACCAGGCCGAGCTTGGGCCGCTGCGCCTGATCGGCGGCCGGCGTCGCCACCGGGCCGGGCGGCGGGTTGGGCGGAACCGTCTGCGCGAGCAGGGCGGCCGGCGCGGCCGGGCCGGCCAGGACGAGCGCCAGGAAGAGGCGCAGGCCCATCGGGGCAAGGCGGCGGGGGCCGCTCAGGCCGGAAAGACGGAGAAGGGCGCGGGATTCTCGGGACACGGCGGACATCGGGCTGCGGCACAGCCTCGCGGGAAGGGGCGAGGCGGGCGCATTGTGACCCGAACCGGACCCGCGATCCGGCCCGGGCGTGGCGTGCCTGAGTGGCCGGCGCTCAGCGATCGTTGCCGTTGGCCGGCGCGCGGTCCAGGTCCAGCATCAGCGTGCCGATCGCGCGCTGCAGCAGCGGTTCGTCCTCGAGCTGGGTGATCAGGCCGTTGGCGACCAGCTGTTCCAGCGCGCCCCGCGTGACCGAGTGACGTTCGTCCGCCACCTGGCCGATGAACAGGAACATCTGGCGGCTGTCGCTGATCCAGGCGATCTGCGCGGTGATCCATTCGCTGCGGTGGAAGAGGTGGTACCAGCCGCCGATCTGCACGCCGGCGATCCAGTCCTGCAGCGCGGCCTGCGCATGCGGCGAATGCTCCGCGTTGTAGAGCTCCACCGGCACGGTCGGCAGCTCGCCGCGGTCGACGCGCTCATAGGCCCAGCGGGAAGGCAGTTGCGATTCGCGTTCGTCGAGCAGCTGCTGCAGCAGTTCCTCGGGCGTGAGCGCCGGCCGCCGGAGCGCGGGCGCCGACGGCGCTTCCACCACCGCCGGCTGTCCGCGCAGCACGCGGCCGTGCTGGCGCATCAGCTCGTCGAAGAAGGCCTGGCGCTGCATCGGCGGCAGCGCGATCGAGTCCATGCCGCGCTCCAGCGCGCGGATCAGGTCCGGCAGCTGGCTGCGCAGGCGCAGCCGGGCCGCCTCGTCCGGCTGCGGGGACACGCTGTGCAGCAGCGCGTCGACGAGCTCGATGTAGGTCTGCGGTTCCGACGCGTCGCGGCCGTGCTGCACCATCGCCTGCGCGATGACCTCGACCCAGGGACCGAGCAGGAAGCGCCGCATCAGCTTGCCCGCCTGGGCATCGTCGAGCTGGTGCTGCAGCTGGTCGCGCAGCATGCGCTGCCACTCCTGGCGGCGCTGTTCGCGGTCCAGGCGTTCGAGGGCCACGGCGCTGCGCTGGCCGCGCGCCTCGGCCTGGGACCGGATGTGCTGGTCGACCTCGGTCAGCGCCTGCTGGAACTGCAGTCCCGACGGATTGGCGCTGTCCAGCAGCGGCTGGATCACGCGTTCCAGGAACTGGAGGAAGGACTTCAGCTCCGTGTCGTCGGTGCGCTGGAAACCCGCGCCGTGCGCGGCGATCCGGTTCAGCAGCATCCAGGTGGGATGGTCCTGGCGGCGCAGCAGCGTGGGATCGGTCTTGGACAGGCGCACGATCGCGACCTGCAGCCGGCCCATCAGGACCTTCAGCGGCGGTTGCAGGCTGTCGTCGGCCAGGATCTGGTCGTACAGGCGGGACAGCAGGTCCGAGCCCGGCGCGCCGATGCCCGGCCCCAGCCGGGGCGCCGGCCCGGACGCGGCGGACGACGGCGCGGCCATGCGCGACGGCGCCAGTTCGGCGGCCCGGGTGTTCATCAGGTCCAGCTTCATCGCGACCTGGTCCAGGGTCGCGTTCTGCGTGGGTGTGTCGGTGAGGGCCTTGAACTGGCGCAGGCGCAGGTCCGCTTCCTTGATCGCGGAGCCGTGGCTGGTCAGCATGCCGCTCAGATGCGCCTGTCTGAGGCTCTGGCAGAGCAGCGTGTAGATCGGCTGCAACTTGGTGGCGAGCGGAAGGGCGGCCATGCGCATCAGCGCGTAGCGGCCTTCGGCATCGAGGTCCACGCCCTCGACGGCGCGCGCGAGCGCCTGCGCGAACAGCGCGGCCCGCAGCGGGTTGTCGTTCTTGAGCGGGCGGGCGATGCCGCGCAGCGCGGCGAAGAAGTTGCCCAGCTGGTGGAGCTCGGCGCGGGACTGGTCCTCGATCGCGGTGATCACATGCGCCAGCGCGACGTCCTTCAGCGCCTGGCCTTCGTCGACCAGGCTCAGGGACAGCTCGCCGCCGCGCTGGGGCGACCGTTCGCGCTGCAGCGGATCGCCGCCGTCGCGGGCCACGCGCAGCAGGTGGTTCAGCGAGCCCTCGAAATCGGAGGCGAAGCTCGCGCGCCGCTTCGACCAGCCGGCCAGCAACTGGTGGTATTCGAGCCGGCTCTTGAGCTCGTCCTGCAGGCCGTTGTAGAGCGCGTGCGCAAGCGCCGGCACATGCGCGAGCGTGTCGTCGATCAGGGACTGCAGGGAGGGCGAAGACGCTTGGACCATCATTTGTGACAAGTTGTCAGCCGAATTATGGACGCCCCACATTCAGGTGACATCCCCTGGGGCACGGGGCCGTGCGGCCTGGGGAAAGCCCGATGGTGGCAGCCCGCGCGGGCGACGGACCGGAATCATTCTGGGCGATTGGCAACCTGGGTGCGGGCAAGAGGCGAGCCGAGTCGTATCGAGGCGAAACGGCGAGTATCTGCCCAACAAAAAAAGGGGTCGCCGAAGCGACCCCTTTGCAGAGCGGTGGTCCGAGGCGCGAGCGCCGCGGACCGGGCTCAGGCGGACATCACATGTCCATGCCCATGCCGCCCATGCCGCCGGGCATGGCCGGGCCGGCGGACTCTTCCTTCGGCGCTTCGGCGACCATGCACTCGGTCGTCAGCATCAGCGAGGCCACGGAAGCGGCGTTCTGCAGCGCGGTACGGGTCACCTTGGTCGGGTCCAGGATGCCCATCTCGATCATGTCGCCGTAGGTGCCGTTGGCGGCGTTGTAGCCGTGGTTGCCCGAACCGGCCAGCACGTTGTTGACGACGACCGACGACTCTTCGCCGGCGTTGTAGACGATCTCGCGCAGCGGGGCTTCGATGGCCTTCAGGATCAGCTTGATGCCGGCGTCCTGGTCGGCGTTGTCGCCCTTGATGGTGCCAGCGGCCTGACGGGCGCGCAGCAGCGCGACGCCGCCGCCGGCCACGATGCCTTCTTCAACGGCGGCACGGGTGGCGTGCAGCGCGTCTTCGACACGGGCCTTCTTTTCCTTCATCTCGACTTCGGTGGCGGCACCGACCTTGATGACGGCGACGCCGCCGGCCAGCTTGGCCACGCGCTCTTGCAGCTTCTCGCGGTCGTAGTCGCTGGTGGCTTCCTCGATCTGGACGCGGATCTGCTTGACGCGCGCCTCGATGTCGCCGGCGGAACCGTTGCCGTCGATGACGGTGGTGTTTTCCTTGCCCACTTCGACGCGCTTGGCCTGGCCCAGGTCAGCCAGCGTGACCTTCTCGAGCGACATGCCGACTTCCTCGGCGATCACCTTGCCGCCGGTCAGGATGGCGATGTCTTCCAGCATGGCCTTGCGGCGGTCGCCGAAGCCCGGGGCCTTCACGGCGACGACCTTCAGGATGCCGCGGATCGTGTTGACGACCAGGGTGGCCAGCGCTTCGCCGTCGACTTCCTCGGCGATGATCAGCAGCGGACGGCCCGACTTCGCGACGGCTTCCAGCGTCGGCAGCAGGTCGCGGATGTTGGAGATCTTCTTGTCGTAGAGCAGGACGAAGGGGTTCTCCAGGATCGCCGACTGCTTTTCCGGGTTGTTGATGAAGTACGGCGACAGGTAGCCGCGGTCGAACTGCATGCCCTCGACGATGTCGAGTTCGTTGTCCAGGCTCTTGCCGTCTTCGACGGTGATGACGCCTTCCTTGCCGACCTTGTCCATCGCCTTGGCGATGATCTCGCCGACGTCCGCGTCGGAGTTGGCGGAGATGGTGCCGACCTGGGCGATTTCCTTGGAGGTCGTGGTGGCCTTGGAGGCCTTCTTCAGCTGCTCGACCAGGGCGGCGACGGCCTTGTCGATGCCGCGCTTCAGGTCCATCGGGTTCATGCCGGCGGCCACGTACTTCATGCCTTCGCGGACGATGGCCTGGGCCAGCACGGTGGCGGTGGTGGTGCCGTCGCCGGCGTTGTCCGAGGTCTTGGAAGCGACTTCCTTGACCATCTGGGCGCCCATGTTCTGGAGCTTGTCCTTGAGCTCGATCTCCTTGGCGACCGAGACACCGTCCTTGGTGACGGTGGGGGCGCCGAACGAGCGTTCCAGCACCACGTTACGGCCCTTGGGTCCGAGCGTGACCTTGACCGCGTTGGCCAGGATGTTCACGCCTTCGACCATGCGGGCACGGGCCTCGCCGCCGAAGACAACGTCTTTTGCTGCCATGAGAATTCTCCGAAATCTGACTTATGAATTGACTGCCACGCCGATGCTCGGGTCATTGCCGAGGAAAGCGTAGCGAGCGGTGCGCTGGCCAGGAGGCAGGAGCGGAGGGACCGGAACGTACTTGAGTACGTGAGGATCCCGAGCACCGCCCGACGACGCCAGCGTGCCGCGCAGTAGCTTTACTTGGCGATGACGGCGAAGAGGTCTTCCTCGCGCATGACGAGCAGTTCGTCGCCGTCGACCTTGACGGTCTGGCCGCTGTACTTGCCGAACAGGACACGGTCGCCGACGGCGACGTTCAGGGCGATGAACTCACCCTTGTCGTTGCGCTTGCCCGGGCCGACAGCCAGCACCTCGCCCTGATCGGGCTTCTCGGCGGCGTTGTCGGGGATGACGATGCCGGAGGCCGTCTTGGTTTCGTTTTCCAGGCGCTTAACGATCACGCGATCGTGCAGAGGACGCAGTTTCATCAGATCTCCTTGACTGTGCTGACTTGCTTCAAGGACCCGCCGTGCGCTCATCGCACTGGCCGGCCCCTCACAAGAAGTAAGCCCCGCCGACGATGCCGCGGGGCTTGTTAGCACTCGACCATCGCGAGTGCTAGCAGGGAGATTATATGGACCGGACTTGACGTTTCAAGGGTTGCGGCGAAGACCCCATCCGAAGACATGGTCCAGCGACCACCGTCCCGGCCCCCGGCCCACCAGGTACAGCATCGGCGCCGCCCAGCTCAGGTGGGTCGGCCAGCCCGAGGGGTAGACGAAGAGCTGGATCACCGCCGTCATGCCCAGCACGCCCAGCGCCGCGAAGCGGGTGAACAAGCCCAGCACCAGCAGGATGGGCAGCACGTGTTCCGCGGTGGTGGCCATGTAGGCGGCCATCTCCGGCGGGATCAGCGGCAGCGCGTAGTCCTGGCGGAACAGCAGGAAGGTGGTGTCGGTCAACGTGAACCAGCCTTCGACCTTGGTGCGGCCGGACAGCCAGAAGACGCCCGCGATGCTGAAGCGGGCGGCGAGCGCGATCAGGTCGTCGGAGATCCACGCCTCCAGGCGGTGCCGCAGCGAGGCCAGGGACCACGGCGAGCCGGATCCGGAGCGGGAAGTCGAGGTCATGGTGTTCATGCGGAGATCTCCGTGAGCGCGGCGAACGCGCCTTGGTTGAGCAGACGGCCCAGCGCGGCGCCGGGATCGAAGGAGGGGAAACGGGCCTGGACCGCGTCCAGGGCGGCGCCCAGCGGCGTGCCCTGCGCGCAGGCGTCGAGCAGGGCGCACTCGGCGGCGCCGAGGTCGATCGAGATGACCGCGCCGTCCGGCCGTGTCAGCAGCGCGCCTTCGCCGGACCAGTGCGGCGGATTCGGATCCTCGGCCGCGGTGCGCGCGGCGTGCCACAGGCTGTAGGCCGGCCAGTCGGCGCTCCAGCGCCAGCGCGCGGCCGGGTGCGGGACCAGGTGGGAGGCCGCCAGCCGCTCGAGATCGAACAGGGCCAGCGTCGCGACGTCCACCACCGGCGCGTCGGCGGCGACGTGGCTCTCGCTCCAGAGCCTGTCCAGCCGGGCGACCTCGCCCAGCCAGGGCAGCTCGCTGTCGGCGAGCGCCGTGTCGAGGAAGGCCGGGAAGAACGCGCCGTAGTGCTGAAGCTCGCCGCTGGAAGGCGGATGGGCGCGCACCGCGTCGATCGCGGCGGCCCGCATCCAGACGTCGCCGGTGAGGCGATGCACGGCGGGATACAGCGAGATCAACGCGTCCGCGCAGCCTTTCAGCACGGTGTTGCGATAGACGGCGAAGCCGGGTTGCGCCGCGGCGCCCGAGGCGGGGAGGGTGTCCGGCTCGGCCCAGAGGTCCCGCCAGAAGCCGTCCTGGAATTCGACGAGCGTCATGCGGCCACCTCCGGCAGGGCGGGCATCGCCGGCCGGGCGCGCGCCGCGGCCCGGGCGTCCGCCCCGGTGTCGAGGACGGACTGGGCATGCCGCCGCTCGGCGCTCAGCTCCGCGAATGGCGGCAGGTTGCCGTCGCGTTCGACCAGCGTGGGTCTCGGGCCGATGCGCGCCGTCAGTCTCTCCAGCAGCGCCCACACCGGCGCCGCGACGGGGGCGTCGTGGCTGTCGATCAGCAGGCCGGTCGCGGCATCCGCGTCGGCGCGATGGCCGGCGACGTGGATCTCCATCACCGCATCGCCGGCTATCGCGTCGACCCAGGCGTCGGCATCGACGCCGACATTGCCCGCCGACACGAACACGTTGTTCACGTCGACCAGCAGGCCGCAGCCGGTCCGGCGGACCAGTTCATGGAGGAAATCGACCTCGCTCCAATCATGGGCGAGGGTCAGGTAATGCGAGGGGTTCTCGATGGCGACGCGCCGGCGCAGCGCATCCTGCATGCGCAGGATGTTGGCCGCGACCCGATGCAGCGCCTCGGTCGTGCGCGGCACCGGCAGCAGGTCGGGCGCGTAGACGCCGCCGAAGCGGCTCCAGGCCAGGTGCTCCGACACCAGCGCCGGCTGCAGCCGGTCCGCCAGCGCGGCGAATCTGCGCAGGTGGTCGGGGTCCGGCGCCGACGCACCGCCCAGCGACATCGAGATCCCGTGCAGCGACAGCGGATGCGTCGCGCGCACGGACTCGAGCAGCGCCAGGCGCGGGCCGCCCGCGACGAGGTAGTTCTCGGGATGGACCTCGAACCAGAGTCCCGGATCGCGCGCGTCCAGCGCGTCTTCCGCGAACTCGGGCTTGAAGCCCAGGCCGGCGCCCAGCGTGTGCGTCATGACTGGTCTCGGAGGGGTCAGGACTTGATCGGGGTCAGCGAGCCCATGCCCTTGGGCGTCTTGATCGTCGTGCAGGTGCCCGCCTTGACGTACTTCCAGGCGTTGGCCTGGTAGTCGGTCTTGGAGGTGCCGGCGCACGAGGTGCCGGGACCGGCGGCGCAGTCGTTCTTGCCGGCCAAGGAGACGCCGTAGCAGCGTTCCTTCTCGGCGGCGGCGGGCTTGTCCTGCGCCATCGCGGAGGCGGACAGGGCGGTCAGGGTGACGAGGGCGAGGCTGAGGGTGGTCGACTTCATGGGGCACTCCTTGTGCGGTGGGGGTTGACTTGAATCTGCGATGTGATCGCGTCGATATGTCATTGGCGATCGAGGGCTAGTTCGCTGCGAAGCGCCTCGGGGTTACAGCGCCGCACAAAAAATCCTTGGAATCTTTTTTCGGGCACGCTGTAACCTTCCGGCCCCATGACGCGAATAGATCCCGTGATCGCGACGGAGCACGAGTTGCACGACCTCTTCCTGGCCGGGCTGGACGGGGATTCGGTGGCTTACCACCGCTTCCTCCAGCGCCTGGGCGGGCTGCTGCGCGGCTATTTCCGGCGCCGTCTGCAGCAACTGCCGGACGAGGTCGAGGACCTGGTGCAGGAGACGCTGATGGCCGTGCACACGCAACGCCAGAGCTACCGCCGCGGCGAGCCGCTGACCGCCTGGGTGCATGCGGTGGCGCGTTACAAGCTGGTCGATCTCTGGCGCCGGCGCGAGCGGCAGGAGGCGCTGAACGATCCGCTGGACGAGGACCTCGCGGTGTTCGCGAGCGCCGACCACGAGGCCGGCGACGCACGCCGGGACCTGGGCAGGATGCTGGATCGACTGCCGACCAACCAGCGTCTGCCGATCCTGCACACGAAGGTCGAAGGACTGTCGGTGCAGGAGACGGCGCAGCTCACCGGGCTGAGCGAGTCGGCGGTGAAGGTGGGCGTGCACCGGGGTCTGAAGACGCTGGCACGGCTATGGAAGGACATGACATGAAGACCGACGACCTGATCGGGATGCTGGCGCGGGACGCCAGCCCGGTGCCCGCGCATGCGGGCGAGCGGCGGTTCGCCATCGCGCTGGTGGTGGGCGTCGCGCTGGCGCTGGCCTGGGTGCAGGGCGCCTTCGGCATCCGCGCCGACCTGGCCGAGGTGATGGGCACCGGCGCGTTCTGGCGCAAGGTGGCGATGCCGCTGGCGGTGGCGGCGACCGGCTTGATCGTGGTGTTCCGCCTCGGCCATCCGGGCGTGCGGATGAACGGCTGGTGGGTCGGCGTGTGGCTGCCGGTGTCCTTGCTGTGGGTCTGGGCGGCGACGGTGCTGTGGATGGCCGAGCCGGCCGCGCGCGTGCCGCTGATGCTGGGCACGACCTGGAAGGTCTGCGTGTTCAACGTCACCGCGACGTCGGTGCCGATCGGCCTGGGCCTGCTGTGGGCGCTGCGCGGCCTGGCGCCGACGCGGCCGGCGCTGACCGGCGCGGCGGCGGGATGGCTGGCGGGCGCGGTGGGCGCGTGCGTCTACTCGCTGCACTGCCCCGAGATGGAGGCCCCGTTCGTCGCCATCTGGTACGTGCTCGGAATGGGCATGTCGGCGGTGCTCGGCGCGATCGCGGGGAGACGGTGGTTGAGGTGGTGAGCGCGTCGGCGCCTCACTCGATATACGACAACGGCAACGCCGTCGTGAACTTCAGTTCCTCCATCGCGAAGCTGGAGCTGACGTCCGACAGCTGCGTCCCCGCGATCAGCCGCTTGTAGACCTGGTCGTAGGCCGCGATGTCGGGCACGACCACCCGCAGCAGGTAGTCGACGTCGCCGCTCATCCGGTAGAACTCGACCACCTCGGGGATCGCCTCCATCGCCGCGCGGAACTGGTCGAACCAGGCCTGCGAGTGCACGTTCGTCCGCACCGACACGAACACCGTCACCCCGACGTTCACCTTCCTCGGGTCCACCAGCATCACCTGCCGGGTGATCACGCCCGATTCCTTCAGCCGCTGCACCCGGCGCCAGCATGGCGTCGTCGACAGGCCCACCTCCGCCGCCAGCTCGCTCATCTGCACCGAGGCGTCGCGCTGCAGCACCTCGAGGATCTTGCGGTCGATGGAATCCAGTTTCGTCATGTCAGCCAACCTTGGAATGCGTTTGCCGTAATCGGTCAAGGAAAGTCAGATTTTGCATGCGGATTCCAAGCGTGAATTCTGACAATCGATGGCCATGGAAATCTATCTCGACGCCAACGCCACCACCCCCGTCCTGCCGCAGGCCCGCGATGCCGCGCTGTCCGTGATGGCGGACGCCTTCGGCAACCCGAGCAGCATCCACGGCAGCGGGCTGAAGGCCCGCGCCCGTCTCGACGCGGTCCGCGCCACCGCGCGCCGGGTCCTGGGCGCCCCCGGCGGCCGGCTGGTGTTCACCAGCGGCGCGACCGAAGGCATCCAGACCGCCGTGCTGTCGGCGCTGACCGCCCTGCGTCAGCGACGCGAGGCCGGCCAGCCGCTCCCGCCCCGGCTGCTCTACGGCGCCACCGAACACAAGGCGGTGCCCGAAGCGCTGCGCCACTGGAACGCGTTGCTCGGCCTGGGCCTGGACGTCGTCGCGATCCCGGTCGGGCTGGATGGCCGCCACGACCTGGCCTGGTTGCGCGCCAACGCCGGCGCCGCCGGCCTCGTCTGCACGATGGCCGCCAACAACGAGACCGGCGTGATCAGCGACCTCGACGGCATCGCCGACGCACTGCGCGGCAGCGGCGCGCTCTGGCTGGTCGACGGCGTGCAGGCGCTGGGCAAGCTGCCGCTGCAGCTCAAGGAACGCGCGATCGACTACGCGCCGTTCTCCGGCCACAAGCTCTACGCGCCCAAGGGCGTGGGCATGCTCTACGTCCGCGAGGGCGCCCCGTTCACGCCGCTGATGGCCGGCGGCGGGCAGGAAGGCGCGCAGCGTTCGGGCACCGAGAACATGGCCGGCATCGCCGCGCTCGGCGCGGTGCTGGAGGCGCTCGAGGGCGGCGGCGTGTTCGCGTCGCTCAGTCAGCTGCTCGACCGCCGCCAGCGCCTGGCCGACGCGCTGCGCGACGCCTTCCCTGGCGTCGTGTTCAACGCGCCGTTCGACATCAGCCTGCCGACGACGCTCAACGTCTCGGTCCCCGGCCTGAGCGCGAAGCTGCTGCTGGACCTGTTCGACGCCGCCGGGCTGCGTGTCAGCGGCGGCTCCGCCTGCGGCGCGGCGAAGGCCGCGCCCAGCTACGTGCTGCAGGCGATGGGCCTGCCGGCATGGCGCGCCGGCTCCGCGGTGCGCCTGTCCTTCGGCGCGGCCGACGCCGCCTCGACGATCGACGAAGCCTGCAGACGCCTGCGCGCCTGCGGCGATTCGCTGCGCGCGACCTGCCAGATGCCGGCACCCGACGAGACCCCGCAGGCGCCCGACCTGCTGACCCGCTTCGCCGTCGACGGCGCCTGCTGCTACGTCGTTGCCGACGTGCCCAGCCGTCGCTGCGTGGTCGTCGACCCGCTGCCCGAGCTCACCGGGACGCTGGCGCAGTGGATGCGATGTCGCGGCCTGACGCTGGCCGCGGTGCTGGATACGCACAGCCACGGCGATCACGCGTCGTCGGCGCCCGCGCTGCGCGACGCGATGACCAGCCTGCTGGCCGAGGAAGCCTTGCCCGACCGCGTCGAAGCACTCGGCTGGCCTCGGGGCAGCGAGGTGATCGCGTTGGGCGAGCACCGGCTGTCCCGACTGGCCACGCCGGGCCACACGGCGGATGCAACAGCCTATCTGCTGCATCAGGGCGGCGAGCTGGTCGCGGCCTTCGTCGGCGACACGGTGATGCCGGGCGCGCTCGGCCGCAGCGATTTCGAGCAGAGCGCGCCAGCCGCCTTCGGTCCTTCGCTGAAGACGCTGGAGCGCAATGTCGGCGCGCACGGGCTGCTGCTGCCGGGGCACGACTACGACGACCGCTTCGCGACCACGCTGGCCGTGGAGTGCGAGGCGCAGCCGCTGCTCGACGGCGTACTGAAGGGACGGCTGAGCGCCGAGGCCTTCGCGATCGGCAAGGGCGTGCTGGAGCACGACCTGGCCCCGACGGAGTACCAGACCATGGCTTGCGGTGCGCGCGTGGCGTGCACGCGAGGGGCGGAGCGCGTCGAGCTCGATGTCGCCGGATTGCAGGCGATGCTCGGTGACCGCTTCGGCGCGAAGCCGGTGCTCGTGGATGTCCGCGAGGCCTACGAGGCGCGCATGAGCCCCACCGAGGAACTCGCGCCGGAGCCGGTGCCGCTGTCGGCGCTGATCAACGCGTTGCCGCGCTGGCGCGCGCTGCCGGCGCAGACGCCGGTGATCTTCTTCTGTCGCAGCGGCAACCGCAGCGCGCAGGCGGCACGCGCGTTGCGGCGGCTCGGGCACGGCCAAGCGTGGAGCTTGGCCGGGGGGTTGGCGCTGTGGCCCGTCGAGCGCACGGCCAAGGCGCTGGACGCGATCGCGATCTGAACGCGGGCGTCCTTCCACCGCCGCTGGCCCTCACCCCCGCCCTCTCCCGCAAGCGGGAGAGGGAGTGAGCATGCACCGCGCTGATCTCGCGGCTCCCCTTCGATCAAGTCTCGCCCGAAGGCCTGCGTTGCGGCACGCCGGACGGGATCGGCCGTCCGAAGTCCGGCCGACCGTCGGCCGTCCAGCCGAAGCGCTGGATCCGCATCGTGCGGCCGCGGGCGTCGTTGCCGTCGCTGTCCTTGGCGTGATAGACGAGCCAGTCCTCCGTGCCGTCCGGCGAGGTGGTGAAGCTGTTGTGCCCCGGCGCGAAGACGCCGTCGACACCCGCCACGCCGGTCGGGCCGTCGGCGGGACCGAACACGGGCTTCGGATGCTTGGTCCAGCTCTTCGGATCCATCGGATCCGGGCCGGTCAGCTCCAGCAGGCCGAGGTAGTACACCGCCGCCGTGTGCCCCGCCGAATAGATGGCGAAGTCGCGCCCGTTGCGCCGCAGCGGCTGCGGGGCCTCGATCCAGTAGTCGTGCGGCTGTGGCGACCACTGGCCGTCGACCTTGTGCCAGCCCCGCTCCCAATCGTGTTCCCCCTGGACGATGCGCACGCCCGGCCCCACGGCTTTCGCCGGACTGGCCATCGGCGCGATCCACAGCCCCGAGTCGGCATACATCCAGTACAGCCGGCCATCGGCCAGCCGCAGCACGGTGCCGTCGATCGAATAACGCTCATGCGCCAGATGCACCCGACCGAGGTCGCGGTACGGGCCCATCGGGTGATCGGCCTCGAGCACGTAGTGCCGGTGGTTCGCGTCGACGTGGTCGGACGCAGTGAAGTACAGGTACCAGCGCCCGTTGAGGTGGTGCAGCTCCGGCGCCCAGATCATCGCGCTGCGCGGGCCGCTCGGGTCCGCGGTCCAGACCTTCCTGCGCTCGGCCTCGCGCCAGTCGCTCAACCGGTCCGAGCGGTAGACCCACACGCCGCCGTCCGGATCGAAGGTGGCGGTCAGGTAGTACGCGCCCTCGTGGAAGACGACGTACGGATCGCCGGCCTCGCGGCCCGGCAGCACGGGGTTGGTGAAGGTGTTCGACATGGCGGTCCCGGAAGTCGCGGAAGTCGCGGAAGAAGTGGCGCAGCCGCTCGACATCGCGGCGCCCGCGAGTCCGAGCCCGGCGGTCAGCACGAGCCAACGGCGGCGCGGCAGGTCCGCGTCCGTGTCTGGATGCATGGGAAGGTCTCCTCGTCCCGCCGCATCGGCGCGGCCTCATGCCGCGCCCCGGGTCGGATCGGCGCGGATGGTAGACCGGATCGGTCGCTTATAACAAGTATGTTTGTTATTAACGCATCTCGCGGGGCGGTCTCGGCGAGATCGACGCGCCCCCGGCGACCGCATCGGGCCCGTGGCCGCGCGGGAAGTCGAACGCGATCCGCATGACGATGTCCTGCGGGTAGTTGCCGAACTTGCGGCCGAACAGGTTCAGGCCGCCGCGGTTGCGGGCGTCGTCCTTGACGCCCAGCCGCACCTTGATGTGATTCGTCTGCGGCAGGTCCAGGTCGCCGATCTTCACCGCGCCCAGCGCGACGCCGTCGATCATCGAGCCCTTCTCGCCGACGCTCCACTGCTTGAGCAGCCCGTGCGTCGTGCGGTCCACCTGCCACCAGCTCGGCATCAGCAGCGACGGCTTGCCGCCGTAGTCGCCGGGGCTGGTCCAGGTGCCGATCTCCTTGTCGTTGATCCAGAGCGTGATGTCGGACGGCCAGTCCTCGTTGAACTGCGGCGCCTCGGAGCAGATCTCCATCGACAGCTCGAGGTGGCTGGGCACCGCGCCGTAGGGCAGGTTGTTCGGGAAGGCGTAGTCCACGTAGCCCGCGCCGCCGAACCACAGCAGCTGCGCGTAGACGTGCTCCGGCTCGAAGAAGGAGCGCGAGTCGTCCAGCATGCCGATGATCTTGCTCTCGCTGACCAGGCCGCAGGTGGGCTTGGCCTCGACGTGGCGGTAGCTGCCGATCGGCATGCTGATCGAGATCACGTTGGGCCGCGATTCGATGGCCGCGCCCGGCAGGCGCAGGCGGACCTCGTCGTAGCGCTTCGAGCAGAGCTTCTGCTGGCCGCGGGTGCCGGGCTCCACCTCGACCGAGACCAGGCCCACGGCCTGCAGCTGGTTGATGTTGAAGCTCACCGTCGAATGCGGCAGGTTCATCGCCGACGCCAGCTCCGACACGTTCAGCACCTGGTGGGTCAACAGGCCCAGCATCGCCTGCCGCGTGTCCGAGGCCAGCGCCTTGGCCACCGCCAGCGCCGCATCCCCTTCGACCATCAAGACCCGGCTGCCCGAGACCTCCACCATCGCGCGTCCCCTCTCTGCGTCGCCGCAGCTCATCGTTGTGCTTCGGCCTTTTGGGCCAGAAGGATTGGCGAGTTTATGCGGATCGCCCGGTCTCTCTGAGGTCCTAGGGTAAAGACGGATCATTAATAACAAACAAGTTCGTGATAATGGCCGCCATGAACCCCGCACACCACGACGGGCGAGGCGCCGAGACCGCCACCTCCGCTGATTCCCCCGGCCGCGTCCACCGCCGCCGCAATCCGTTGACCGGCCGCCACGTGCTGGTCTCGCCGCATCGCACGCAGCGCCCCTGGCAGGGCGCGCAGGAGCGGGTCGACGACGCCCCGCTGCCCGGCCACGACCCGGCCTGCTACCTCTGCGCCGGCAACGTCCGCGCCAACGGCGAGCGCAACCCGGACTACACGGGCACCTTCGTTTTCACGAACGATTTCGCGGCATTGCAGCCGGCGCACGGCGACGAGGGCGGCATCGCCGTGCCCGACATCGACGGCGCGGACCTGCTGCAGGCCATGCCGGTCGCGGGCGAGTGCCGCGTGTTGTGCTTCTCTCCGGACCATGCGCGCACGCTGCCGGAGCTGGAGCTGCCCGAACTGCGCGCCGTCGTGACCGCCTGGATGGACCAGTCCGCTGACATGGGCGCGCGTCACCGCTGGGTGCAGGTCTTCGAGAACAAGGGCGCGGCGATGGGCTGCTCCAACCCGCATCCGCACGGCCAGGTCTGGGGCCTGGACCAGTTGCCCGACGAGGCCTTGCTCGCCGACGCGCATCAGCGCGAGTACCTCGATCGCCACGGCGAGCCGCTGCTGGTCCGCTATGTTCGCGACGAACTGGCTTCTGGCGAACGCGTGATCGTCGAGACCGACCATTGGGTCGCCGTCGTGCCGTACTGGGCGGCCTGGCCGTTCGAGACGCTGCTGCTGCCCAAGGCCCACACGCTGCGCCTGGAGGCGATGAGCCCGGCGCAGGCCGAGGACCTCGCCGTCGCCGTGCGCCGCCTGACGACGCGCTACGACAACCTGTTCCAGTGCTCCTTCCCGTACTCGATGGGCTGGCACGGCGCGCCGCATGGCGCGGGACAACCGGACGACGACGCGAACCGCCACTGGCAGCTGCATGCGCACTTCTATCCGCCGCTGCTGCGTTCGGCCACGGTGCGCAAGTTCATGGTCGGTTTCGAGATGCTGGGGGAGGCCCAGCGGGACCTGACCCCCGAAACGGCCGCCGAACGTCTGCGAGCGGTGAGCGACAGCGAGCACTACCGTCAGGCGCGGCGCACGGCGCCATCGGCGCAATCGGCGCGGACCGGAGCGGCCGGGCAGGTCACGCGGGCGGAGGGCGCATGAGCCAGGACCGCCAGGCGACACCGCGCGAGCGTGCGGTGCAAGGATTCGAACGCGCCTTCGGCCGGGCGCCCGAGCGCCTCAGCCGCGCGCCGGCGCGCGTCAACCTGATCGGCGAACACACCGACTACAACGAAGGCTTCGCGATGCCCTGCGCCATCGACCGCGACACGGTCGTGGCCGCGGCGCACCGCGACGACGATGTCGTGGAAGTCCTCGCCTGCGATCTTCCCGACGAGGGCGGCGGTGCGGGGGATGCGATCGGTGCCGACGGCGCTCGTCGCTCCGGCGGTCTCGGTGCACGAGGTCGCTTCCGCATCGGCGATGCGGCGGATGTTTCCGTCAGCCCGCAGTGGCTGCGCTACGTGCAAGGCATGGTCGCTGTGCTGCGCGAGCAGGGCCAGGCGGTCCGCGGCGCGACGCTGTCGATTGCGGGCAACGTGCCGCAGGGCGCGGGGCTCAGTTCCTCGGCCTCGCTGGAGATGGCGATCGGTCACGCCTTCTCCGCGCTCAACGGCTGGACGTTGCCGCCGACGACGATGGCACTCGCCGGCCAGCGCGCGGAAAACGTCTACGCCGGCTGCCGCTGCGGCGTGCTGGACCAGCTCTCGTCCTCGCTGGGCGTGCGGGGCCACGCGCTGCTGATGGACTGCCGCAGCCTCGAGGTCCGGCCGATCCCGATGCCCGAGGACATCGCGGTGCTGGTGGTCGATTCGAAGATCCAGCGCGGCCTCGTCGACAGCGAATACAACCTGCGCCGCCAGCAATGCGAGGCGGCCGCGCAGGGCCTGGGCGTGAAGGCGCTGCGCGATGTCGACGACGGCCTGTGGTCGCGGCTCGGCGGCCAGCTGGATCCAGTCGTGCGCCGGCGTGCGCGCCACATCATCACCGACAGCCGCCGTTGCGCCGGCCTGGCCGAGGCGCTGTCGCGCGGCGACTTCGCCGCCATCGGCCACCTGATGCGCGAGTCCCACTGGTCCATGCGCGACGACTTCGAGATCACCGTGCCGGCGATCGACGCGCTGGCCGCGTTGATGCAGGACGTGATCGGCGAACACGGCGGCGCGCGGATGACCGGCGGCGGCTTCGGCGGCTGCGTCATCGCCCTCGCGCCGCGGAAGATGGTCGACGAGATCCGCGCCGCCGTCGAACGCTGCTACCGCTCGCCGGACGGCCGCGCGGCGGAGGTCCACGTCTGCGCGGCGTCCGACGGCGCGGGAGTGCTGGCATGAGCGCGCTCAAGACCTTCGAACTGCGCTCGCCCGACGGGCTGCGGATCACCGTCACCGATGCGGGGGCGTCGTGGATGTCCTGCCTCGTGCCGCTGGTGGCGGACGCCGGGCCCACCGAGCCCGCGGAGCCCGTTGAGCCCGTGGAGATGCGCGAGGTACTGCTCGGCTACCAGACGCCCGAGGACTACCTGCGGCAGCCGGGCTACCTCGGGGCCGTCGTCGGCCGTTACGCCAACCGCATCGCAGGCGCCTCGTTCGAGCTCGACGGCCAGCGCTTCGCGCTCGATGCCAACGAGGGCCCGAACCAGCTGCACGGCGGCACCGTCGGTTTCCACCGCCAGGTCTGGGACGTCGCGCGTCACGACGGGCAGTCGCTCGATCTCACGCTGCGCTCCGAGGATGGCGACCAGGGCTATCCAGGCCGGCTGGACGTGCGCGTCAGCTACCGCGTCGAGGCGCCGCTGACCGTGCATGTCAGCTTCGAGGCCCGCACCGACGCGCCGACGCTGGTGAACCTCAGCAGCCATGCCTACTTCAACCTCGACGGGCCGGATCGTCTGATCCTCGATCAGCAACTGCAGATCGCGGGCAGTCGCTACCTGCCGGTGCGCGCCGACCTGATCCCGACCGGCGAGCAGCTCGACGTCGAGGGTACGCCCTTCGACTTCCGCCGGCCACGCCGCATCGGCGATGCGCTGGAGGCGCTGCGGCGGCTCGACGTGCAGCCGGCGTGCCACGACCACTGCTGGCTCATCGACGCGCCGGACGGCGACACGCCCGCCGCGCTGCTGCGCTCGGGCGACGGGGCGCTGACGCTGGCGCTGCACAGCGACGCACCGGGCCTGCAGTTCTACGCCGGCGAGTTCCTGCCCCAGACCCCCGACCGCGACGGCCGCCCGCATCTCAAGCACGGCGGCCTGGCGATCGAGCCCGAAGCGCTGCCCGACAGCCCCCACCATCCCGAATGGCCGCAGCCCGACGCCGTGCTGCGCCCCGGCGAGGTCTATCGCCATCGCCTGACCTACCGCTTCATCCGCCACACCCGATCATGAGCAACACCACCGTCATCCCCGCCCGCTGGACGCCCGAGCAGGCCCATGCCTGGTTCAAGGCGCAGCCCTGGGCGCTGGGCGCGAACTTCGTGCCCGCGTCCGCGATCAACCAGCTCGCCATGTGGCAGGCCGGGAGCTTCGACCCCGAGCGCATCGACCTGGAACTCGGCTGGGCCGCCGGCCTGGGCATGAACACGATGCGCGTGTTCCTGCACGACCTGCTGTGGGCGCAGGACGCCGAGGGCTTCAAGATGCGCATCGGCCAATACCTGGACATCGCCGATCGCCACGGCATCAAGACGATGTTCGTGCTGTTCGACTCCTGCTGGGATCCGCATCCGAAGCTCGGCCCGCAGCGCGAGCCCATCCCCGGCGTGCACAACTCCGGCTGGGTCCAGAGCCCGTCCGCGACCCAGCTCGCCGACCGCTCGACCTGGCCCGCGCTGCGCGCCTACGTCGAGGACATCGTCCGGACCTTCGGCCAGGATCCGCGCGTCACCTACTGGGACGTCTGGAACGAGCCGGACAACCAGGGCGGCGGCATGGGCTACTACCTGCCGCGCGAGGCCAACGACAAGATCGCGCTGGTGGCCGAGCTGATCCCGCAGGTCTTCGACTGGGCGCGCGCGCAGCGCCCGTCGCAGCCGCTGACCAGCGGCCTGTGGCTGGGCGACGACTGGAACCCTGGCTCCAAGGAGCTGAACGCGGTGCAGCAGGCGCAGCTCGCCGGCTCCGACGTCGTCAGCTTCCACGACTACAACTGGCCCGAGAAATTCGAGGCCCGCATCCGCCAGCTCCAGGCCTACGGCCGCCCGCTGATCTGCACCGAATACATGGCGCGCAGCCTGGGCTCGACCTTCGACGTCACGCTGCCGATCGCCTGGCGCGAGGACGTGGGCATGCTCAACTGGGGCTTCGTCGACGGCAAGAGCCAGACCAAGATGCCCTGGGACTCGTGGAAGAAGCCGTACACGATCGATCCGCCGCTGGTCTGGTTCCACGACGTGCTGCACACCGACGGCACGCCGTACCGGGCGCGCGAGGCCGAGCTGTTGCGGCAATATGGCGCGCGCAAGCGCGGATCGACCCGCGCTGATTGAGACACGGCGGCCGGGGCGCGAAGACCCCGGCCGCCTTCGACCAGAGGCGCTGCGACGGATGGCGCCCGGTAGGAGACGTATGACTGCCAGTATCGAATTCGCGGGCGTGGCCAAGCGCTACGGTGCCGTGGAGATCATTCCCGACTTCTCGCTCGACATCGGGGCCGGCGAGTTCATCGTGCTGCTCGGCCCGTCGGGCTGCGGCAAGTCCACGCTGCTGCGCATGCTCGCCGGGCTGGAGAGTGTCTCCGGCGGCCGCATCCTGCTCGCCGGCCAGGACGTCACCGCGCTGCCGCCGGGCCGGCGCGGCCTGGCCATGGTCTTCCAGCAGTACGCGCTCTATCCGCACATGAGCGTGTTCGACAACATGGCCTTCGGCCTGCGCAACATCGGCCTGGCCGACGCCGAGGTGAAGCGCCGCGTCGAGGACGCCGCCCGCATGCTCGAACTCGACGCGCTGCTGCAGCGCCGCCCCGCGCAACTGTCCGGCGGACAGCGCCAGCGCGTCGCGATCGGCCGCGCCGTCGTCAAGGAACCGAAGGCCTTCCTGTTCGACGAGCCGCTGTCCAACCTCGACGCCAAGCTGCGCCACCGCACCCGCATCGAACTGGCGCGGCTGCACAAGCGGCTCGGCGCGACCATGGTCTTCGTCACCCACGACCAGGTGGAGGCGATGACGCTCGCCGACCGCATCGTGGTCCTCAACGGCGGCCGCATCGAGCAGGCCGGTCCGCCGATGGACATCTACCAACGCCCGCGCACGCGCTTCGTGGCGGGTTTCGTCGGCAGCCCGGCGATGAACTTCCTGCCGGTCGAGCGCATGGCCGATCAGCAGGGCCGGATCGCGGTGCGCCTGCCCGGCGGTGCGGTGGTGCTCACGCAGGTGGCCGCGCGGCCGATCGCGGGCCAGCTGGAACTCGGCGTACGCCCCGAGGGCCTGCGCCTGGCCGCCGACGGTCCCGTCGCCGGCTGCGTCGAGCTGCTGGAGCGCCTGGGCGAGCGCAGCCTCGCGCACGTCGGCCTGGGCGACGGCACGGTCGTCGTGGCCGAGGTGCCGGTGAACAGCACGCTCGCGATGGGCGAGACGGTGCGCCTGCGGCTGGACGTCGACCAGGTGCATCTGTTCGACGGCGCCGGTCTTGCGCATCACGCCGAGCCGGCCCCGGACGGCGTGCCGGCCGAAGCCTTGCTGGCCGGCGCCGCCGCGGCGGAGGTCCGATGAGCGCCACCGCCGACGTCATGGCCGCCGACATCGTCGCCGGCGCCGAGCCGCCGGGCGCCGCGCTGGGGCGCAGCGCGATGGACGGCCCGGCCTGGGTCGGCTGGGCCTTCATCGCGCCGTTCGCGCTGTGCTACCTGGGCCTGCTCGCGGCCCCGGTGCTGGAAGGCTTCTGGCTGTCCTTCAACGCCGTCGACCTGCTGACCGGCAAGGGCCAGTTCGTGGGACTGGCCAATTTCCTGGACCTGGCGCGCGACGAGGTCTTCCTCCGTTGCGCGGTCAACAGCGTGCTCTTCGCCGCGATCTGCACGCCGGCCTTCGTCGGCCTGGGGCTGGCGCTCGCGCTGGTGCTCAACCGTCCCGGCCGCACCGGCGCCTGGCTGCGCGGCACCTTCTTCGCGTCCAACGTGCTGTCGGTGACCGTGGTCACGCTGATCTGGCGCCTGGTGCTGCTGCCCGACCGCGGGCTGATGAGCCAGGGCCTGTCCGTCTTCGGCCTGCCCGACCTCGCGCCCTTGAGCAACGAATCGCTGGCGCTGCCCTTCATCGCGCTGGTGACGCTGTGGTGGGGCATCGGCCTGCCGATGATGCTGATCCTCGCGGCGCTGCAGCAGATCCCGCCGGATCTCTATGAGGCCGCCGCGCTGGACAACGCCAGCCGCTGGCGCAGCTTCCGCTTCATCACGCTGCCGGCGCTGCGCCGCACGCTGGTCCTGGTGGCCATCGTCCAGGTCATCGGCCAGCTGCAGGTCTTCGGCCAGGCGCAGCTGCTGACCAACGGCGGCCCCAACAACAGCACGCGGACGCTGGTGATGTTCATCTACGAAGCCCTCTTCGACCAATGGGCGCTGGGCTACTCGGCCGCCGCGGCGCAGGTCCTGTTCGTGCTGATGGTGCTGGGCGTCTCGGTGCAGCGCTGGGCCGAGCGCCGCGAAGGAGCGCCGTCATGAGCGCCCGCGTCTGGCAGAACGGTCCGTGGGACCGCGCGCTCATGGGCGCCGCGATCGTGCTGGCGCTGCTGTGGATGCTCCCGCTCGCGTGGGTCTTCGCGCTGTCGCTGAAGTCGAACGCGGTGCTGATGGAACGCACCGACGCCCTCCTCACCACGCCCTTCACGCTGCGCAACTACGCGGACATCCTCGCCAATCCGGCCGTGTTCCGCTGGGTGCTCAACAGCTGCGTGGTGGCGCTGGCGCAGACGGCGCTGGTGCTGTTCATCTCGTCGCTGGCCGGCTACGGCTTCGCGCGCTGCGAGTTCCCGGGCCGCCGCATCGCCTTCGCGCTGGCGCTCGCCGGCCTGGCCGTGCCCGAGCCGGCCGTGGTGATCCCGCTGCACCGGATCTTCGCGGAGCTCGGCCTGCACAACAGCTATGCCGGCCTGATCCTGCCGCGGCTGGCGGCGCCGTTCGGCGTGTTCCTGATGACGCAGTTCTTCAAGGCGATCCCGCGCGAACTCGAGGAGGCGGCGCTGATGGACAACGCCTCGCGCTGGAAGATCTTCTGGCGCGTGATCCTGCCGCAGACGCTGCCGGCGCAGGCGACGCTGGGCATCTTCAGCTTCCTGGCCGCGTGGAACGACTACCTCTGGCCGCTGATCTCCGCGACCCGTCCCGAGATGTACACGCTGACGCTGGGCCTGGCGGCCACGCAGACCAACTTCGCGCAGTCCGAGGGCCTGGGCTTCCTGATGGCGCAGGCGGTGTTCGCCGCGCTGCCGGTGCTGGTGCTCTATGCCTTCTTCCAGCGGCACATCGTCGCGGCGGTGGCGGGAGGGAAGGCCGCATGAAGCCGCATCGCATCCAGCAACGGACGACCCGCCGTGCGCGCTCACCGTTGCGCCGGCTCGCCGTCGCCGCATGCCTGGGCCTCGCAGGCATCGCTGCCTTCGCGCAAGGGCAGGGCGGCGCATCGGGCGGCGAAGTCCACATCACGCTCGCGCGCTTTTTCGGCAGCTGCGACGCCGAATACGGCCAGGTCACCGACCCGTCCAAGGCCAGCAGCGAATGCGGGATCATCACCGCGCTCACCAACCGCTTCAACGCGCGCGAGGCCGGCCGCATCCGCGTCGACACGCAGGTGGTGGAGCACTCGGCCTACTACCAGCAGCTCGGCGCGCGCATCGTCGGCGGCGACCTGCCGAGCATCGCGATCATGCACAGCTCGGTGCTGGGCGACTTCGCCAAGCGCGACCTGCTGCAGCCGCTGGAGGACGGCTTTGCGCGAGAGGGCGTCGACGTCGCCGACTTCACCCCGCATGCGCGGCACGGCGTGAGCTTCGGCGGCCATGTGGTGGCGCTGCCGTACGACTCGCACGCGGCGCTGTGGCACATCAACCTGGGCCTGATGAAGCAGGCCGGGCTCGTCGACGAGAAGGGCCACGCACGGCTGCCGGCGTCGGTCGAGGAACTCCTCCAGCAGGCCCGCGCCTTCAAGCGCGCGACCGGCAAGCCCTACTTCGTCTGGCTGACGCTGAACGATCCGAGCTTCTTCGCGCGGTCGGTGTTGGGGCTGGTCGCGCAGCAGGGCGGTTCGCTGTTCCCGCGCGGCGACCGGGCCGTCGATCTCACGACGCCCCAGGTCCGCGAGGCCGTGCAGTTCATGCGCACCGTCTACGCGGAGGGCCTGTCCACCCGCAACATGGACTACAGCGCGGCGCTGCAGGCCTTCATGGCCGGCGCCGGCGGCGTGATGCCCAACGGCACCTGGCTGCTGGGCGACCTCACCACCCGCGCGGCCAAGCCCGGCAATCCGCTGAGCCGCCAGTACGAAGCCGTGCCCGAGCCGACGCTGTTCCGGCAGCCCGCGACCTGGGCCGACAGCCATGTCTGGGTGATGCTGCGCAATCCGCGGCAGACGCCGCAGGAGCGTGACGCCGCGCTGCGCTTCCTGCGCTTCCTCAACGACGAGAGCCTGGCCTGGGCCCGCACCGGCCAGTTGCCGGCGCGGCAGTCGGCGGTCGACAGCGCCGCGTTCAAGGCCCTGCCGATGCGGGCCTCGCTGGGCCCGGTCGCCGCGCACGGCACCGGCCTGCCGACGACGGTGGCGCGGCAGTCGCGCGTGATGGGCGTGCTCGGCGACACGGTGGCCGCCATCGTCGTGTCCGGCGAGCCGCTGGAGGCGACCTTGGCCAAGGGCCAGCAGCGCATCAACCGGCTCCTGGAGCGGGAGTCGCGCTTCCTCGGCGCGAGTGCCGTCGAGGCCGGCGTGGCGCCGACGGCACAGGCCGGCGTCTCTCATGGTTTGCGCTAGGTTTATAACGAATTAATTTGTGAATAATCAAAAAAACCGAAGTCTAGGGTCCTGAAAGACCGTGTCGGAATGCCCGGTTCACGCGGAGATCCCGCGCACCGGGGCGATGAGCGGCGCAGCGATGTGCCGGCAGGCGCCGAATCTCGTCGAATGCTGCAAGAAAAGTTGTTTGTATTAAAACCCGGCCCGGACCTGGCGTGCGTTCCTCCCCGCGCACCGGTCACGAGGCCCCTGGAGACAACAATGAAGCGAATCCCTCACTCCGTCCGGCGCTCGCCGATCTCGGCGGCCGCCTGCCTGACGCTGTGCCTGGCCGGCCAGCAGGTCCTGGCGCAGGACGCGCCGAAGTCCCCCGCCGCTCCCGAGACTGCCGCGTCGGGCGCGGCGGGCACCAAGCTGGACCAGGTCGTCATCGTCGGCCAGCGCGCCAGCCGCGCGGCGGCGGTGCAGACCAAGCGCGACGCCGACCAGGTCGTCGAGTCCATCGTCGCCGACGACATCGGCAAGTTCCCGGACAACACGGTGGCCGAGGCGCTGCAGCGCGTGCCGGGCATCCAGACCGTCGTCAACTTCAACAACGAGATCGTCAACCCGCTGATCCGCGGCATCGGCGACATCATCACGACCGTGGACGGCCGCGAGATGTTCACCGGCGTGGGCCGCGGCTTCGCCTTCCAGGACCTGCCGGCGGAGGCGATCTCGCGGGCCAACGTCTACAAGTCGGCCGGCGCCAACCTGATCGAAGGCGGCGTCGCCGGCGCGATCGACCTGCGGCTGCGCAAGCCGATGGAATTCGCCAAGGGCCTGACGCTGGTCGTCAACGGCCGCGCGAGCCAGGGCGACTATGCCGACAAGCTCAGCACCAAGCTCGGCGTGCTCGGCTCCTACCGCACCAACACCGGCGCGGGCGAGATGGGCGGCCTGATCGACATCTCCTACGCGGACCACAAGTTCAACCGGCCGATCTCGTTCAACTGCGATCCGCGCTCGGGCACGAACGGCCCTCCGGGCGCCCCGGGCCTCGTGCTGCCGACCTGCGTGGGCGGCCTGACCGACACCGGCAACTACCAGCGTCCACAGGTCAACGCGTCCTTCCAGTGGCGGCCCAACCAGGAGAACGAGTTCTACCTGGACGGCCTCTATGCCGGCTACCGCGCGAAGTTCGCGACCTTCTTCATCTTCTCGGACATCTTCGCGGCGCAGAACATCACCAATCCGAAGGCGAGCGACGACTGCTTCGATGCGCACGTCGACGGCGCGGGCTTCCTGGGCCCGTCGTCGCAGCCGGTCCAGCGCCTGTGCAACGGCGTGTCGGCCACCTTCAACAACGTGCCGGGCCTGACCAGCACGCAGGCCAAGACCGCCTCGACCGACCAGCGCGTGCTCGCCGGCGGCTGGAAGTACAACGCGGGTCCGCTGTCGATGAACCTCGACCTGTCGCGGATGGAGTCGGCCAACAGCAACCGCAACATCATCGTCGACATCGGCAAGCAGATCAGCGCGGTCGACATCGTGGTCAACAACGGCGGCTACGGCACGACCAACATGCCGGGCAACCCGCTCGGCCAGGCGACGGACTTCCGCTTCGCCAACTCGCTGTACCAGGACATCAACCGGGCCAAGTCCAAGCAGGACGCGGTGGCGCTGAGCGGCAACTACGAGCTCGGCGGCTTCATCACCAACGTCGACTTCGGCGCGCGCGTGACCAAGCGCGATTCGCACTGGCGCGCCAACGCGGCGGGCGGTCCGAACGCGCCCGGCGGCAACCGCGCCACGCTGGTCAGCAGCGCCACGCAATTGCCCGGCAACTTCCTGATCCAGGCGCCCAACTGCATCCCGCAGATCAACAACTGCGCGCCGTGGATGACCCCGAATCCGGACTACCTGCGCGACAACACCGACGTGCTGCGCGCGCTGTACGGCGGCGCGCTGGGCGACCCGGCCTACGACCCGCTGAACAACTACGACTCGGACGAGAAGACCTACGCCGCCTATGTGCAGCCGCACTACGAGACGCGGATCGGCGGCATGCCGCTGGACGGCGTCCTCGGCGGCCGCTTCGTGCGGCTGGAGCGCGACATCAGCGGCGCCGGCCGGATCAACGGCGTGGTGACGCCGCAGACCGCGTCGTCGACGGCCTCGCGTTTCCTGCCCAACTTCAGCGCGAAGCTGGAGGTCGTGCCCAACCTGCTGGTGCGCGCGACGGCCGGCAAGACCATGTCGCGGCCGGCGCTGGGCGACCTGAATCCATCGCTGACCTACTCGGTGCCGACCAACGCCAACATCCGCCCCAGCGGCAGCGGCGGCAACTCCGAGCTGAAGGACCAGACCAGCACCGCCTACGACCTGTCGATCGAGAAGTACTTCGGCAAGGGCAGCTACCTGCAGGCGGCGATCTATCACCGCGTGCTGAAGAACCGCGTCGTGCGCTCGACCGCGCCGGAGGTCATCGACGGCATCGAGTACGACATCAGCCGCCCGCGCAACCTGGGCAAGGCCACGCTGAAGGGGCTGGAGCTGAGCGGCCAGTACTTCATGGACTTCCTGCCGGGCGCGTTCAGCGGTCTGGGCGTCTTCGGCAACTACACGCTGGCGGACAGCGAGGTCAACACCAGGACCGATCCGCTGTTCGGCAAGCCGCTGCTGGGCGTGTCGAAGAACAGCTACAACGCGGGGCTGCTGTATGAGAAGTACGGCATCACCAGCCGGCTGACCTACACCTGGCGCAGCAAGTTCAACGAGAGCTCCTTCGGCTGCCTGCTGGCGCCGTCGGCCGAGAACGGCATGGCCATCGCGGCCTGCGATCCGAACGTGCCGCCGACCTACAACCGGGTCAAGGCCTACGGACGGCTGGACTTCGCGATCGGCTACGCGTTCAGCGAAAAGCTCAGCGTGAGCTTCAACGCCAACAACCTCACCGGGTCGAAGTACTACAGCTACTTCCAGAACGAGAGCTTCCCGCACGACATCCGGTCGGATGACAAGTTCTACGGCTTGAGCTTCAACGCGAAGTACTGATCCCAAGGCTGCCGTCCTTCACCCGCCGCTGGCCCTCACCCCCGCCCTCTCCCGCAAGCGGGAGAGGGAGTGAGCGTGCACCGAGCTGACCTGGTGGCTCCCTGTCCCGCAATCGGGGGCAGCTGAGCAGGGCCCCGGTCGGACTCCCTCTCCCGCTTGCGGGAGAGGGCAGGGGTGAGGGCCAGCGACCGTTGCACACCGCCACACAAGGAGTCCCCATGCGTCAGGCTCGTCCGGCTGCACGCCGCCGTTTCGTTCTCGGTTCCGTGTCCATGGGCGCGCTCGCCGCGCTCGGCGCGGCGCCCACCGCCTTCGCCGCCGACAAGAAGATCGTCCTGGGCTTCTCCCAGATCGGTGCCGAGTCGGAATGGCGTACCGCCAACTCCGCCTCGATCAAGGCCGCGGCGAAGGAAGCGGGCATCGAGCTCAAGTTCGCCGACGCCCAGCAGAAGCAGGAGAACCAGATCAAGGCCCTGCGCGCCTTCATCGCGCAGAAGGTCGATGTGATCGCGCTCTCGCCGGTCGTCGAGACCGGCTGGGGCACGGTGCTGCGCGAGGCCAAGGCCGCCGGCATCCCGGTGATCCTGACCGATCGCACGGTGCAGGAGAGCGACACCACGCTGTGGGCGACCTTCATGGGGTCCGACTTCGTCGAGGAAGGCCGGCGCGCCGCGAAATGGCTGACGGACAAGGTCAAGACCCGGCCCGCCGGCAAGGAGATCCGCATCGTCGAGCTGCAGGGCACGGTGGGTGCCGCGCCCGCGCTGGATCGCAAGAAGGGTTTCGAGGAAGGCATCAAGGCCGACCCGCGGCTGAAGATCGTGCGTTCCCAGACCGGCGATTTCAGCCGCGCCAAGGGCAAGGAGGTCATGGAGGCCTTCCTGAAGGCCGAGGGGCGCAACATCGACGTGCTCTATGCGCATAACGACGACATGGCGATCGGCGCGATCCAGGCGATCGAGGAAGCCGGGCTGAAGCCGGCCAAGGACATCCTGATCATCTCGATCGACGGCGTGAAGGGCGCATTCCAGGCGATGGTGGCGGGCAAGCTCAACGTCACCGTCGAGTGCAGCCCGCTGCTCGGGCCGCAGCTGATGCAGACGGTGAAGGACCTGAAGGCCGGCAAGACCGTGCCGCGCCGCATCGTGACCGAGGAGGGCGTGTTCCCCGCCGAGGTCGCGGCGCAGGAACTGCCCAAGCGGAAGTACTGATGCGCGTCGTGCTGGAGGCACGCGGCGTGGCGAAAGCCTTCCGCGGCGTGCCCGCCTTGGTGGACGCGGCGCTCACGCTGCGTGCCGGCGAGGTGCAGGTGCTGATGGGGCAGAACGGCGCGGGGAAGTCCACGCTGATCAAGATCCTCGCCGGCGTGCAGGACTTCGACGCGGGGGCGATCACGTTCGACGGCGCGCCCTTCGCGGCCAGGTCGCCGCTGGAGGCACAACGCGCCGGCATCGCGGTGGTGCATCAGGAAGTGCAGCTGTGTCCGAACCTGCCGGTGGCGGAGAACGTGCTGGCGGGGCGCTTCCCGCGCCGCTGGGGCGGTGTCGCCATCGACTGGCCGCGCGTGCGCGACGAGGCGGCCGCGGCGTTGGCGAGGCTCGGCATCGAGGCGGATGTGCGACGGCCGCTCGGCGACTTCCCCGTCGCCGTCCAGCAGATGATCGCCATCGCCCGCGCGCTGCATCAGCGGGCGAGGGTGCTGATCCTCGATGAACCGACGTCCTCGCTCGACGAGGCGGAGACGGCAAGGCTGCTCGCGATGGTCCGGCAGCTGCGCGAGGCAGGCGTCGCGGTGCTGCTGGTCACGCACTTCCTCGATCAGGCCTATGCGGTCGCGGATCGATTCACGGTGCTGCGCAACGGCGAGTTCGTGGGCGAGCGTCCGGCGGCGGAGTTGCCGCGCATGGAACTCGTGACCTGGATGCTGGGGAGGGCGCTCAGCACTGCCCCCGCCGCTGGCCCTCACCCCCACCCTCTCCCGCAAGCGGGAGAGGGAGTGAGAATGCACCGAGCCGACCGGGCATCGCCTCGCTTCTTACCCCCTCTCCCGCTTGCGGGAGAGGGCAGGGGTGAGGGGCGCGCGCAGCGCGCGGGGTCCAGGCAGTCA
>Ga0065165_1000114_pt1 | contig 135928 bp, 125 predicted proteins | sample AraplaMF_Cvi_mMF_FD_63813 | JGI IMG/M metagenome (GOLD analysis project Ga0065165, IMG submission 63813) | Arabidopsis root microbial communities from the University of North Carolina, USA - plate scrape MF_Cvi_mMF (version 2) (version 3) | ecosystem: Host-associated > Plants > Roots >... | reverse complement strand
TTGTCGCTGCGCGCGTCGGGCGCTCGGTTGAATTGTCGGTCGAGGTCGTACACGTGCGCCTGCGCATTGAGGTACAGGGCACGGTCGGGATGGGTCGGATCGTCGAGCCGGACGACCGGCGCGACGGCCGGTGGCGGAGTTGGCGCAGGAAGGGGTGCAACCGGTACGTCGACGGTTCGCGTTACCTCGGCGGCATCCGGGAGCCGCGGAGGTGGCTCAGTCCGTTGCGGGGTGACGCGCTGCCAGTCGAACCGGTTTACCAGAGATTGATCCACCGGTTCGGCGTCGCGACAGATATCGACGACCTTGCAATTCGCCAGCTCGTCGCGGAGATCGCGCTGGCCGTCCTTGTCCATGCGCAAGCCGAAGGCTGCAGTGACGCCGCCGGCCTGGAAGATGGTGAATTGCGACGGATCTTGCGGCACCTCTCGATGCGCGAACAGTGGCCGGTCGGTCAGCGCGTTGAGGTAATCGGCCATGCCGTTGAAGGCCAGCGTTTCGAGTCCTGCCTCTTCATTACCGCCGCCGATGTTCGAGTGGCCGCCGGGCAGGGTGGCACTCAGGAAACGCCCGTCGTCGGACCAGTCCGGATCGAGGATGGTCTGGTGCGGGAACAACTCACGTAGCTCGTCGCGGGCGATCTGCGAGAAGCCGGACAGCACCGACTTTGGCAGGCGTGCGTCGTAGTTCTTCGGCAGGTTGGTGCCAACGGGGTCGAACAACCCGACGGCCTGGGCGACCTCACCAGGTGGAATGAGCCTACTTGGCGACTTCACGGTGAGGTTGCCATGAGGGGTCGCGCCCGAACTTCAAACCTTCTGGATGGACGATGCCGAACTGATCGACGAGACGCGCCAATCCGGGTACCAGGACCGCACCGCGACTGTAGCCGACCCCGACGACGCGAATCTGCGCCTGCGGATCCTGGCGCTTCCATTGATCTGCTGCCGCGACGAGATCCCGGTAGACCTTCTCGATTTTGTCGTCCCACGTGTATGGGAACGCACCGTCGATGGCACGGGTGAGCGGATTTTTCTGCGTGCCGATGCCTTCGGCGTAGCCGACGCCGATTCGACCGTTTGACTGACGCTTTAGTTGCTCGGCTTGCTCCTTCAACTCACCGACGTTCGTCAACGTTCGATCGTTGTAGGCACTCTGTCCGGTGCCATCAAACAGGGCGATAAACAGGTACTCGTGTGGCCGGCTGTGATGTTGCAACACGGGAACGGTCTGCTTCGCCTGCTGTTCGCGCATCCGCTCGTAGGCGGCAAGATCGCTCGCGCTCGCAGGGCGAGTCGTACCGCCGGAAAGAAGTTGTCCCATGGGTCACGCGCCGTGTGTTCAGTACTGGTAGGTCTTGGCGAGGATCAGTTCGCTGCGTGAATTGCTATAGGGATTGCCCTGGATCTGGAAGTGTTTCGTCGGGATATAGGTGCGCATGTAGACCCGTATCGTCCGGTCGTTGATTTCCAGAAGGATCAACGGGTCGATAGTGAGTTCGCCATCGGGAAGGTCGAGCACCTCTTCTCTGGGCACATGGTGCCTAGCGATTTCGCCCACAGCGACGAGCGTCGCCATGGCAAGTTCGCGAGGTTTCATGTTTTCCCTTTCTTTATCGGGTTTCGGTTGGGGTGGGGTGTTTCGCGGTGGCCCCAACTCGCGCCTGACCCTCTCGTTGATGATCGCCACGTCGCGCAATAGCTGCATGTCATGCAATGGGTCGCGCGTAGATAGCTTGTGCACGGGGATGAGCGATGAAGGGCGCGCGCCTTCCTCGCCGAAGTCGTCTTCCGTCGTCATCCTTTTCTCCATGGAGCCGTCCGATCGGCGGGTCACTCGACCGGAAGCGCGCACTGCGCCAATGCAGACCTTGCTGGTCCGCCCCCAGGCCGCGCCTTGGCGCCGATGGCCGGAATGGCGTCGGCCTCACGTGGCCGCACGATGGCTGCCGGCGGCATGCTCGCCGCCTTCTTCAACATCTTGTCCTTGAAGAACCAGTTCTTCCGGGCCCGGATCGGCTTGCAACCTTCGTAGAAGATAAGCTCTTGGTCCGCGGGCAGTTCCTTGATTTCCTGCGGCAACAGCAGCGCACGGCGTTCCTCGACGTGGCTGGTGGAGACCTGCCGGCCGCTGCCGCCATGGCTCGTGCTGCGTTGCTGCTTCCGTACGGTGCGGTAGCCCAGCATCTCGCTGTACGCGTTCGCATCGGCCTGCTCACGCGGTGCGAAGACGATCTGCGCGCCGTGGTTGGTGATGAAGTTCTGCGCATCGTTGTCGCCGTAGGTTCCGCTCAACTGGGCCCGGCTCTGGACGATGCAGAGGTCGCGCACGCCGTAGCTGGCCGCGATGGAGATGCGCTTGGCCCAGACGTCCACCCGGCCCATGGCGGTGAACTCGTCCATGAGCATCAGCATCTGGTACTTGAGTTCGGGCTCTTCGCCGAGTTGTTTGTCCAGGTTGTTGCCGATCACCGTGCTGAAGAAGATGTTCAGCAGCTTGCTGCTCTCGTCCAGCTTGTTGGTGGGGATGTTCACGTAGAAGGTGGTCGGTCTCTTGCGGAAGCCGCGGATATCGACGTCCGTTGCGTTAGTCGCCGCCGCCAGGATCGGGCTGAGAAACTGCTGCAAAGGCGCCTGCATCGTGGCGAGCACCGACGAGAAGGTGTCGTCGGACAGTCCCGCGAGATTGGCGAACACGGTGCGTGTCTGCGGACTGATATCGCCGGGCTTCGCATTCGTCATGAGGTTGCGGAGCATGTCGCGGGTGGTTTCTTCGTCGGACCCGCTGGAGAAGCGTAGGATGCGCTCGAAGCTGGGAAAGTCCTCCAACGTGTTGACCAGGGAGGGGGCGGCGCCGCCCGGGTGCTTCCGGTCCCAGGCTTCGAACATGTACGAGGCGAAGGCGGTGAACGCCGCACGAGCCTGCGTGGTCCAGAAGGGATCCGAACCCGGCTGATCCGGGTAGAGGATGGCGGCGATGGTCTGCACCTCGCCGATCCGCTTCGCGGGCGCCATGCCGGCCAGCAAGGTCATCGGATTGAAGCGATGCGTATGCCCTTGCTCGTCGTAGGGTGCCCACACCAGGATCTCCTGGCCCATCGCCTTGCGTTGTCCGCTGGTGGCCTTGTAGAGCTCGCCCTTGAGATCGAGCACGACGATCGAGTGTTCGTAGGTGAGCAGCACCGGAATGGCTAGGCTGGTGGTCTTGCCGGAACGGGTGGGGCTGATGGTGATGACGTGCTGTGCGCCGCCGAGCCAAAGGTAGCGGCCCTTGTACTTGCCGATCAGGATGCTTTCCGGTTTGCGCGCGAGCAGGCCGGCCTTCTTCATGTCGGCCAGGGTGGCGAAGCGGGCGTCGCCGTGTGTCGGCTCAGCAGTCGATCGGTGCTTGAGCAGCTTGGCCCACACCGCGCAACACGCCAGTAACGGCAGGGCGCAACCGGCGGTGATCGCCAGCTTGATGCGCCAGGCGTAGGGCGCCACGCGTGGCTGATCGAGTGCGTTGTAGTACCGCCATGCGTTGTCCCACCGCACGGGCTGGTCGTCGAGTCCGAGGAACAAGTTGAGAGCGTAAGCCGACCCGTAAGCCGCGGCGACGACGGCGGCGAGCGGAGCAATGACGGCGATGGTCGCCTTCCATGAGCGCATGAGCGTGTTCCTTGCGAAGTCGGCAAGGATGCTCATGTAAGTTGGTTGGCGTGGCAATAATCAGTTGCTGACGCGCGCTGTAGGCCGCGCTACGTCGTGCTTTCGTCGATCGCCTGCGACGGGTGCGGTTGGTCCGTCGCTTCAGACGTTTCCGAAAGCTGCGCCTTTCGTCAGTGCCCGCGCTGCGCGGAATACCGTGCCAGTTCGGCGAGCCACTCGCCGCGTTCACCGAGGGGCCCGATGGCATCCAGGGCTTCGTCGACCAATGTGGTCAGACGTTCGCGTGACGCATCCAGGCCAAGGATGGAGGGGAAGGTGGGTTTGTCGGCGGCGGCGTCCTTGCCGGCGGTCTTTCCGATCACCGCGGATTCGCCTTCGACATCGAGGATGTCGTCGCGAACCTGGAACGCGAGGCCCACGGCATGCGCGTAGCGGTCGAGCCGATCGAGCATCGCGTCGTCGAGGCAACCCGCGGCCAGCGCTCCGAGCCGGACGGACGCTCGAATGAGCGCGCCTGTCTTGTAGGCGTGCATGCGCTCCAGTTCGTCCAGCGAGAGTTTCCGGCCAACGCCGGCGAGATCGAAGGCCTGGCCGCCGGCCATGCCTTCGGCGCCGCAGGCAGCGCCCAGGGCGCGCAACATGGCGATGCGCTGACGCGGATCGTCGCCGCCGGGCGCGCTCGCCAGGATTTCGAAGGCGAGCGCCTGCAGCGCGTCGCCGGCGAGGATCGCCATGGCTTCGCCGAACACGATGTGACACGTGGGCCGGCCACGGCGCAGCGCATCGTCGTCCATCGCGGGCAGGTCGTCGTGCACCAGCGAGTAGGCGTGGATGATTTCGACGGCACATGCGGGCGCATCGAGGATGGGCCCGTCGCAGCCGAGCGCGTGGCCGGCGGCGTAGACGAACAGCGGACGCAGTCGCTTGCCGCCACCCAGTACTGCGTAGCGCATGGCCCGGTGCAGTTCCGCGGGCGGCAGCTGTTCGCCGGGAAGGACACGCGCGAGCGCGTCGTCCGCCCGGCCGACCAGCGCCTTGAGCGGCGCCGGCAGGTCAGTCGATGCGGGAGTCAAAGGGTTCGGCGGTATCGGGGGCTTCGGGATCGAGCAGCAGGCGCACGCGTAATTCCGCTTGCTCCAGTGCCGTTTGGCAATGCCGGTAGAGGCTGATGCCGCGCTCGAACGATTTCAACGACTCGTCGAGACTGAGTTCCCCGCCTTCCATCCGCGTGACCAGTTGTTCGAGTTCGTCCAGCGAATGCTCGAATTCGGCGATCGACGATGCGGGCGCGGGGGTGTCTGGGGCTTTCGGCATGGCCGCAAAACTAGCTCAGGCGGGCCTTTCAATCAATCGTCGAGGTGCCACACCGGCGCGCCGCCGGCCGCGTCGAACAGTATTTTTCCTTCCTCGCTCAGCCATTTGTCGGCCACGGCGACGAGGCGGCCGCGGGCTTCGACGAGGGGTATGCGTGGGCGTTCCCAGGGCGGCACCGCGGCTTGCTGGAACAGGTCGCGCAGTTCCCGCGTGTGACGGTCGCCATGCGGTCGCAGGGTTTCGCCGCCCCGGCGGTAGCGCACGGTGGCGGGTGTGTCGAGGTGTCCGCCGGACAGGGCGAGCGTGCCGCCGCCCGGAAGTGCCAGGGGTTCCCCCGACCAAGGCGCCGACCAGCCTTCGTCGAAGCTGGCATGCCGCCGCATGGCCCACAGGCGCCCCCGCCACACGCGGACCTCGGTGTCCGCCCATGCGACGAGTGGCAGGCGTTCCGCCCCGGCCTCGCGAACCTGGCGCTCGAGTGCTTCGCGCTGTGCGGTGGTCGGAGCGGACAACCCCGCCGCATGCAGCCAGTGGTCGAGGAGCGGCGAGCGCCACGCCGCCGGCAATGCCAGCCAGCCGGCGGCATCCAGCGTGCCCCGCTCGTCGCCGAGCCGGTCGAGGGCGGCCAGCCAGCCGTCGCGCAGGGCTTCCGCGGCGTCGCCGCAGAGCCGGGCGCTGTGCGCGATGCTGGCCGCCGCCTGCGGCCACTGCGCCAGGAGCGCGGGCAGTACCGTGCCACGCAAGTAAGCGCGCGCGATGCGCGGATCGTCGTTGGAGGGATCGTGCACGGTGTCGAGAGCGAAACCGGCGACGTGGTCGAGCAACACTGTACGAGGCAGTTCGAGCAGAGGGCGCCATAGCAGGCCCGCGCCGAGCGGGCGGCAGGCACGCATGCCCGCAAGTCCCTCCGGACCCGCGCCACGCAGCAGCTTCAGCAGCACGGTTTCCACCTGATCGTCGCGATGGTGCGCCAGCACCAGTCGTTCCCCGGGTTTCACCGCGGCGGCGAATGCTGCCAGGCGGGCGCGTCGGGCCGCGGCTTCGATGCCTTCTCCACGAGTGAGGTCCACCGTGACGCGAATCGCCTCGAACGGCACGTCCAGGGACGCGCAGAAGCGCCGGCAGTGCAGTGCCCAAACGCCGCTCTCGGCGTGCAGGCCGTGATCGACGTGCAGGGCACGCAGGGCGGGGCGCGGCGCGCGCGTGGCGAGGGCGTGCAGCAGGGCGGTGGAATCGGGGCCGCCGCTGTAGGCAACAAGCAGCGAGGCCTCGCCGGCCTCTTCCAGCGCACGCTCGAGGTGTGCGGAGAGATCCGGCGTCATTTGTTCCGCGGCTTGTTGCGCACGTAGGGATGCTTGCCGTTGCCGATCTGCCTTTCTTCGATGTCGAAGAGGCCGATGGCACTGATGAGTCCGCTGAACTTCGAGTATCCGTAATCGCGGGCGTCGAAATCCGGGGAGCGCTTGTTCACGATGCTGCCGACGGCACCGAGCGATGCCCAGCCGTTCTCGTCGGAAGCGGCATCGACGGCATTGCGCAGAAGGTTCGTGAGTTTCGTGTCGCCACGCAGTTCGTTCGGGGACTTCTTCGCCTTCGGTACCTCCGGCTCGCTTTCCACGGTACCGACGAGGCGGTCGGTGTAGATGAACTTGTCGCAGGCCGACACGAACGGCTGCGGCGTCTTGCGTTCGCCGAAGCCGTACACGATGAGACCTGCTTCGCGGATGCGCGAGGCGAGCCGGGTGAAGTCGCTGTCGCTGGAGACGATGCAGAAACCGTCGAAACGTTCCGCATAAAGAAGATCCATCGCGTCGATGATCATCGCCGAGTCCGTGGCGTTCTTGCCGCTGGTATAGGCAAACTGCTGGATAGGCTGGATGGAATGCTCCAGCAACGCGGTCTTCCAGCCGCCCAGATTGGGGCCGGTCCAGTCGCCGTAGATGCGCTTCACGTGTGCGGTGCCGTACTTCGCCACTTCCGCGAGAAGACCGTCGACGATGGCGGGCCGCGCGTTGTCGGCATCGATCAGCACGGCGAGCTTGGCGGTAACGTCGTTAGCCATGACAGCGTCCGGGAATGCGAGGTCGAGTCATGTTAACGCGCTTCCCGCACACGCAGCGCCCGGGCAGGGGCGGCCTGCCGGTGAGAAGTGGTTCAGCCCTCGTTGAAGGCGCCGTAGCCACGCAGGCGGTGGTAGCGCTTCTCGAGCAGTTCGTCGATCGGCAACGCCTGGAGTTCGTCGAGCTGGTTCAGCAGCACGGCCTTGAGGCGCGTGGCCATGGACTGCGGGTTGCGGTGCGCGCCGCCGAGTGGCTCCCGCACGATCTTGTCGATGAGCCCGTTCTCGAGGAGGCGCGGCGCGGTAAGGCCCATGACCTCCGCGGCGTCCTTCGCCTTGTCCGCGCTTTTCCACAGGATGGACGCGCAGCCTTCTGGCGTGATGACCGAATAGGTGGAGTACTGGAGCATGAGCGTGCGGTCGCCCACGCCGATGGCCAGTGCGCCGCCGGAGCCGCCTTCGCCCGTGACCGTGCACACGATGGGCACGCGCAGTTCGGCCATTTCGAGCAGATTGCGCGCGATGGCCTCGGATTGGCCGCGTTCCTCGGCGTTGATGCCCGGCCAGGCACCGGCCGTGTCGATGAAGGTGAACACCGGAATGCCGAAACGTTCGGCCATCTTGAACAGGCGCAGCGCCTTGCGATAACCCTCGGGACGGGGCATGCCGAAGTTGCGCTTGACCTTGGACTTGGTGTCGCGGCCTTTCTGGTGGCCGACGATCATGACCGAACGGCCGCTGATGCGCGCAAGACCGCCCACGATGGCCTGGTCGTCCGCGAACATGCGGTCGCCCTTCAGTTCGTGGAATTCCTCGCACATGCCCTGGATGTAATCGAGCGTGTAGGGACGGGCAGGATGGCGCGACACCTGGCTGATCTGCCAGGGCGTGAGGTTGCGGAAGATCTCGGCGGTCTTGACCTTCAGCTTCTCGCGCAGCCGACCCACTTCTTCGTCGATGTTGAACGCCTGACCGCTGCTGGCATGGCGCAGTTCTTCGATCTTGGCTTCCAGTTCGGCGATGGGTTGTTCGAAATCGAGGAAGTTGGGATTCATGAAGTCGCGTGATCCGGGCAAGACCGCTGATTATACCGAGTGGCGGGCCGGTGGGTGTGCGTGGGGGTATGGACGCCGCCGGGGAGCCGCCTTCGCCCTGCTGCGCCACGTCTTGACACCGGTGTCAGTCCCGTTACACCCTGATGACCAATCCGGTGCGGGGGCACCTGGAAGGGGCGGTTCACCCATGGGTCCAAACGGCCGTGGGTCCAACGGGGTGGGGTGGGGGGATGCACTTTCTCGCGGGCGACATTGGCGGCACGAACGGGCACGTCGCGCTCATGCGCACCGTCGACGGGCGTCCGGGCGACGTCGAGACGCTTGCGTATCGCCTCTACCCCTGCGCGGCGTTCCCTTCGCTCGCCGCGTTGCTGCAGACGTTCATCGCGGCGGAGGTCCGCACCACGGTTTCCCGCTGCGTGCTGGCCTGTGCCGGCCAGCCGATGGGCGACGAGGTGGTGAACGACAACCTCGCCTGGCCCGTCCGTTCCGACATATTGCGTGCCACGCTGGGCCTGGACGAGGTGGCGCTCCTCAACGACTTCGAAGCGCTGGGCCACGCCATCGAGGGGCCGCTGGCGGCCAGCGGGAGGCATCTGTGCGGTCCGCTCGTCCGCGGCCGGGGGCCGTCGCTGGCGGTCGGCCCGGGTACCGGACTCGGCGCGGCCGTCCATGTGCCCGGGTCGCCGCACGCGGCGGTCTTCGCGACGGAAGCCGGCCAGATGGACTTCGCGCCTCACTCGCTGCGCGAGCGAGAGGTGCTGGCGTGGTTAGCCCCGGATGGCGGTTACGTGCCGGTGGAACGCATCGTGTCGGGGCCGGGGCTGCTGACGGTTTACGAGGCGCTGTGCGCGCTCGACGGCACGGCACCCTCCCTGGCGACGCCCCGGGCCGTCACGTCCGCGGCTGCGGCGCAGGCTGATCCGCGCGCGTTCGAGGCGGTGGAGCTGTTCTGTGCGGCCCTTGGCGGCTTCACGGGCAATCTCGCCATGACGACCATGCCGACCGGGGGCATTTTCCTGGCCGGCGGTTTCCTGTCCTCCATGTTCGATCTGCTCGCGCGCAGTGCTTTCGAAGAACGCTTCCTGCATGGACGCAGCGTGCGGGCCCTGCTGGCCCAGGTGCCCGTATGGGTCACCGAGCACGGCTGCCACGGCGTGCAGGGTGCCGCCCGCTGGTACGTGCGCCATCGTGCGCGGTCGGATGCCATGGAGGGCGCGCACGCGTGAAGCCGGGCATACCCGCGAGCCGCAGCCGCCGCTTCGCCATGGCGTGCGCGGCCATCGGCATGGCTCTGCTCACGGCGGACGCTTCTGCCGGGTCCGTGTCGGCGTGGTCGCTGCTGCCCATGCCTGCGGTGGTGAAGCCGGCCGGCTCCGGCACGGTCGACATCCGCGACGGCGCGGGTGTCGCCATGCATGGAACCGTCGACGCCGCTACGACAGCGGTCGTGGACAACTTCCTGCAACGCGTCGCCAGCGTGCGTGGCCTGCGGTTGCGCAAGATCGCGAACGGCGAACCGGCGGCAGTCACATTCGACGTGCGTCCGGACGCGGCGGTGGTGGGCGAGGAAGGCTATGCGATCGCCGTGGGCGGGCAGGGCATCGTCGTCACTGCGCGCACGGCGCGCGGCGCATTCTACGGTGGCGTGACGGCGTGGCAGCTGCTGACGCAGCCGGGCTGGACGCGTGGCGGCGCGGCACGTGTTCCCTACGGCGCCATCGAGGACCATCCGCGCTTCGGATGGCGCGCCCTCTTGCTCGACTCCAGCCGGCATTACCAGAGCGCCGACGAGATCAAGCGACTGATCGACTGGATGTCGCTCGACAAGCTCAACGTGCTGGTGTGGCACATCACCGACGACCAGGGCTGGCGCCTGCCGGTACCGAAGTATCCGGAACTGTCCACGAAAGGCGCGTGCCGCGACGCCGTGGGCAACGACAGCGAGGTGTCGGGCGGCCGTGCGAAGCCTTATTGCAAGGTTTACGCGGCGGAAGAAATCCGCGACATCGTGCGCTACGCCGCCGAGCGCTACGTCGAGATCGTGCCGGAGATCGATCTTCCGGGGCACTCTCAGGCCGCCATCGCCGCCTATCCGTGGCTGGGTGTGACGGGAAGGCGCCCGCCCGTGTGGACCGATTGGGGCGTGAGCCCCTGGCTGCTGAATCCGAACGCCAAGACGTTGCGCTTCGTCGACGATGTGATGGACGAGACGATGCGCCTGTTTCCCTCGCGCCACGTTTCCATCGGTGGCGACGAAGCGGACAAGCAGCAGTGGAACGCCTCGCCCGAGGTCAACGCGCAGATGAAGGCGTTGAAGCTGGCCAACATGGACGAGTTGCAAGGCTGGTTCATGCAGCAGGTCGCTACGTATCTCGTGGAGCACGGGCGTGTACCGGTGGGCTGGGACGACGAAGTGGCCGTCGGCGTAGCGCTCCCGAAGGGCCAGGTGGTGATGTCGTGGCATGGCGATCACGACGAGCGCGCGGCGCTCGCCGCGCTGCGCCAGGGCCACGACGTGGTCATGACGCCGCAGGAATCGCTTTATTTCGATCACCTGCAATCGGGCAATCCGGATGAATGGGCGGGGCCGCCACCACAGGTCACGCTGCGCCAGGCCTATGACACGCAGGTGGTGCCTCCGGGCGCGAGCGTCGAAGAAGCGAAACATATCGTCGGCGTGCAGGCCGGCCTCTGGTCCGAGCAGATGCTGACGTTCGCGCACACGCAGCACGCCGCGTTCCCTCGCATCGCCGCGCTGGCGGAGCTGGGCTGGTCGCCGCCGGACACGCACGGCTGGAACGGTTTCCTGACGCGCCTTCCCGCCGACATCGGGCGTTACCGCGCGCTGGGCATCGCTTCGGCGGACAGCGCGTTCGCACCGGCGTTCGACGTCTCGCGGGAGGCGGACGGGTCCTTCCGTGCCGCGCTCGCCAACCAGGTGCGCGCCGGCGACATCCGTTACACCACCGACGGTACCGAGCCTGTCGCCACGTCCGCGGTTTATACGCAGCCGCTCACGCTGCCGGCGGGCAGCGTCGTGCGGGCCGCTGCCTTTGCGGCGGACGGCGGTGCATTGTCCGGAGGGCGGTCCCTGTCGCTGGACGACGCCACGCTGTGGAGCCGCGACGGCGCCGCGCTGGAAACCTGTACCGGCGAACCGCCGTCGCGCCTGCAGGGCGCCGCCCCGACGCACGGCCCGAGCCCCGTCTACGCGGTCGAGATCGGCAACGCGTGCTGGATGTGGCCCGCGGCGAACCTGCAAGGAGCCCGCCGCGTCGTCGTGACGGCAGAAAAACTGCCATGGCGTTACGGCGACGAAGCTCGTGGCGCGGTGGTGCGTGCCGGCGGCGGCGCGGACGACGCCATCGAGGTCCATGCCAACCGTTGCGACGGTCCACGGCTCGCAACGTTGCCGCTCGGTCACACCCTTTCCGAGGCGGGGCCAGTGCGGCGGGAAGCGAGTTTCGCCGCACCTGTCGCCGCGGATGTGCGCGCACTGTGTGTTTTCGCAACGGGCGACCCACGCCAGGGGCAGTGGGCGATCGGAAAGCTTTCGTTCCTGAAGTAAGGCGGTGCGCCTCACGGCGCGGCCGGGCAGTACGCGTTCCCGACAGGCAACAGTCACGAGGTCACGGCTCATGTCCACAGCACTTCGCAAGCATCCCTTGTCGTTCGCCATCGCGGTCACCCTGCTGGCCGTCGCTTCGACGCCGGCGGGTGCGCAGGACGCGCCACCCGCCCAGCCGGCGACCACGCAAGCCACGCCCCCACCGCCCGCCGCGAAGAAGGCTCCCGGCAAGAACGGGCAGGGCGACGATACGAACGGCACCGTCGAACTCTCCGGCGTCACCGTCACCGGTGTGCGCGCCTCGCAGATGAAGGCGATCGACGTAAAGCGCGATGCCGACAAGATCCAGGACAGCATCACGGCCGAGAACATCGGCGCGCTGCCCGACACGACGATCACCGACTCGCTCCAGCGCATCACCGGTGTGCAGATCAACCGCGACGCGGGCGTGGGCACCTCGGTGGACGTCCGCGGCCTGCCGCAGGTGGGCACCATGCTCAACGGCGAGGTGTTCATCACCGCCGACCAGATCGATTCCCAGCAGCCGGACTTCAGCATGCTGCCGTCCACGCTGTTTCACGGCGCGGACGTGGTCAAATCGGCGACCGCCAACGAAACCGATGCGGGCATCAGCGGCGCGATCGACCTGCATACCTACCGCCCGTGGGACCTTCCTTCCGGTTTCACGTACAGCTACTCCGCCAACGGCGAGCGCGGCTCCACCACGAAGCACACGGGGCCCGAGGCCAATGGCCTCTTCGCCTATAACGACGGCCGCTGGGGCTTCCTCATATCGGGCGACTACTCCGATACGCGGCGCATGAACTCCACCGAGGGCCTGGATCAGTACGGCGCGGTGCTCAACGGCGAGAACGCCACGAGCGCGGGCGGATACAACGGGTTCCTCACGCCGTGGAACGGCGCCCCCATCCCGTCGCAGATCGTGCAGAACGCCGATGGCAGCGTGGACGTGAACGGCGACGGCAAATCGAACGGCGTCTTTCTGGGCAGCCAGAACTTCGGCATCAACCAGATCATTACCCAGCGCCAGCGGAAGTCCGGCAACGCATCCTTCCAGTTCGACATCGGCAACGGCTTCACCCTCACGAGCGATTATTTCTACTCGCAGCAGCACCAGTTCGACCGGAACGTCGGTGTCCAGTTCAACTCCACCAACTGGCAGGGCGCGACATACGTGCCGCTGCAGTCGCGCGATACCGGCCGGCCGGCGCTCGGTTCGTACGGCACGCCGGAGCCCGGTTGGGAGGGGTCGAACATCTACACCACGCAGGTCTACAAGAAGTGGCCGGGCGACGTGGAATCGTATTCGTCGATGATCCGCAAGTTCTCCGTGGCGAAGAACCTGAACCTGCAACTCGACTACGACGACGGCGGCCCCTTCACCGGTTCGGTTCGCGGTATCCACGACACGGCCTCGCAGCACCTGCAGGAAACCGACGTCAACATTTCCGATTCGGACGGTGCCCTCTGGCCCAACGTGCTGAAGGATGGCGTGCCGGACGACGCGGTGCCGCCCGGCACGATGGTGTATCCCGCGGAACTGGGTGGCAATCGCGTGTTCAATCCCACGGGTATTCCGCAGAACACGATTCCCATCGTGGCCGACTTCCGCGGCCGGTACCTCAAGATCAGCACGCCGGCCGAGCTGGCGGCGGCCTTCGCCAACCCCGCCGCCTGGACCATGAAGACCCTCGAGTCGTCCGGCAACTACGACCGCAAGGTGGCCCTCAACGCCTTGCGGTTCGACGGCAAGTTCGACTTCAACGACGGCTTCAAGCTCGAATTCGGCGTGCGCAACAGCATTCGCAATGCGGGCAACAAGGGCTGGACATTCGAGACGCCCGTCTACGCCGGGATGGGTGCGAGCGATCCGAACGGCTGCCTCGTGCGCTACGTCGGTGCCGACGTAGTGCTGAACAGCGGATCCTGCACGGCCGGCAACGACCTGGGCTACTTCCGTGCCGGGCCGCTATCGGCCATTTCCATGCCGAACACCGCCGGGCCGTTGGCGAACAACTTCAAGGCTTATCACAACCTGCTCGGCTCCGGCATCGACTTTTGGGCGATTAATCCCGACGCCATGAAGAATCCGGAGGCGTACTGGAAATCGCTGTATCCGGACACCGTCCGCGTGGCCGAGCCCGGTACCACCTGGGGTGTGCGGCTCAAGGAACTGTCGGGTTACCTGCAAGGCGACTTCAACGGCACGATCGGCGACATGCCTTACAGCGGCAACGTGGGCGTGCGCCTCATCCGCAGCAACCTCGACGTGACGCAGCACCTCAGCGGCGATCCTGGCGCCTACGGCGACGAGCCGGAGGATGTCGGCAGGGATATCACGAAGCGCTCGTACCAGGACGTGCTGCCCTCGGCCAACTTCGCCCTGGACGTGACCGACAGCCTGAAATTCCGCCTGGCCTACTCGAAAAACATGATGCCGCTGGACCTGAGTACGTGGGGCGGTGGCCTGCAGTTGAACTATTCGCTGGCCGAGACGCCCGACGGCCCCATATTCCGCGTGGCCAACGGTACGTCTTCCGGCAATCCCAAGCTCGACCCCTGGCGCTCGACCAATTTCGGTGCCTCGGCGGAGTGGTACATCAACCCCACGAGCATGATCAGCCTGGCGCTGTTCCGCATCAACGTGGACAGCTTCATCAAGAACGGCAGCGTCACCAACTGCACGCTGCCGGATGAAGACGGCGTGGTGCGCAATCACTGCATCGTGATCACCGAGCCGGTGCAGGGCACGGGCAACAGCATCAAGGGCGCCGAGTTCGATTATCGTCAGGGCTTCACCTTCTTGCCGGGCATCCTTTCGAAGACCGGCATGGAGATCAATGCCACCTATGCGCCGAGCAACTCGGGCGAAAAGGACCTTGCCGGCAAGAAGATCCCGTTCCAGGACAACTCGACGAAATCGGGCAACGTCATCCTCTGGTACCAGGACGACCGCTTCCAGGCCCGCGTGGCATACAACTACCGCTCGCGGCGGGCGGTATCCGACAGCGTCGGCGGCATCACCGGCCTGGAACTGTACGAGGCGCCGCAGGAATACATCGACGCGTCCGTTTCGTACAAGTTCGCCAAGCAACTGGAAGTGTTCCTCAACGGCACGAACCTCACCAACGAGTACCAGCGTTACTACCTCACCTGGAAGGACCAGCCCGGGCACTCGACGTTCTCCGAGCGCATGTTCATGTTCGGCATCCGCGGCCAGTGGTAGGGGAACCCATGAGCGAGCGTCACTTCCATCGGTCGATCGGCGTCTTCTCGGGCACCGCCATCAACATGACCCAGATGTGCGGGATCGGTCCGTTCATCACCATTCCGCTGATGGTGGCGGCCATGGGCGGGCCGCAGGCCATCGTCGGGTGGATCGTGGGCGCATTGCTGGCGATGGCCGATGGACTGGTGTGGGCGGAGCTGGGGGCGGCCATGCCGGGTTCCGGGGGCACCTACGTGTATCTCCGGAGGGCGTTCCAGGAACGCACCGGGAAGCTCATGCCGTTCCTCTTCATCTGGACGATGCTGCTCGCCATACCGTTGCTGATGTCCACGGGCATCATCGGCATGGTGGAGTACCTGCAGTTCTTCTTCCCGGACATGGGTTGGTGGACCGCGCGTCTCGTCGGGGTGGCGGCCACGGCGCTCGTGACATGGCTGCTCTACCGGCGGATCGAATCGGTGCGCGTCATCACCATCGCGCTGTGGGGGATCATGCTCGTATCGATCGTCGGCGTGGCGGCCGCCGGTTTCTCGCATTTCGACGCCAGGCTGGCGTTCGATTTCCCGCCCGGTGCGTTCGGCTCCCGCTTCTTCGCCGGCCTCGGCGCAGGCCTCATCATCGGCGTGTACGACTACCTGGGCTACAACACCACGGCGTACATCGGCGACGAACTGCGCGACCCGGGTCGCACCATGCCGCGTACCATCATCATCTCGATCGTCGCGATGATGGTGGTCTACCTCCTCCTCAACATCAGCGTGCTGGGCGTGGCGCCGTGGCGGGAGATCGCCGCCTCAAAATCCGTCGCGTCGCTGGTGGTGGAGCGCAGCTGGGGCCACGCGGCCGCCGAGGTGATGACCGCCCTCATCATCGTCACGGCGCTGGCCTCGGTGTTCACGGGGTTGCTCGGCGGTTCGCGCGTGCCGTTCGAAGCCGCGCGCGACAAGGTTTTCCTGTCCAGGTTCGGCCGGCTCCATGCGAAGCACGGATTCCCGCACGTGGCCCTGCTGACGATGGGGACGGTCACGGCCATCGGCACCTTCTTCGACCTGACCGAGGTGATCAACATGCTGCTGACGGCGACCATCCTGGTGCAGTCCATCGCGCAGGTCGTCGCGCTCGTCGTGCTGCGCCGCCGGGAGCCCGGTTTGCACCGGCCCTACCGGCAGTGGCTCTATCCGGTGCCTTGCATCGTCGCGCTCGTGGGCTGGGTGTATGTCTATGTGTCGGCATCGCCGCTGTCGCTGCTGCTTTCGGGCGCCTGGATCGTTGCGGGGCTGGTGGTTTTCCTACTCTGGGCGAGGGTGAACGACGCCTGGCCTTTCGCACCGATCGAGATCCGGCGCACGGCCGCCGGGGAGCACTGACGACATGCAGAGAATCATCGTTGCCGCGGCGGTCCTGGCAGGCCTGGTCACTGCACCGGCCGCCGTGGCGGTCACCTCGTACACCGATACGCGTGTCGCCGCGGAAGCGGGTACGGTCACGCCCATTGGCCACTGGCAGATTCAGGACATGGCGAAAGCGCAGCAGGACGGCGCCGCGATTTCCGCGAACGGCTTCGCCACGAAGGAGTGGTATCCCGTCAGCGGCCGTGCCACCGTGATGGCCGGGCTCCTGGGAAACGACGTCTTCAAGTTCGACGTGTTCCACAGCGACAACCTTCGCGCCGTGCAGGTGCCGGACGCCAGCGGCAACCTGTTCGTCACGCCGTGGTGGTACCGGGCAGGCTTCGTGCTCCCGAAGGTTGCCGGGACGCGGCGCACCTTGCTGCGCACCCACGGCATCATTGCCGCGGCGGACGCCTGGGTGAACGGGCAGAAAGTCGCCGATCGTGCGGATCTTGCCGGGGCCTACCCCGAGCACGACATCGACATCACCCGATGGGTGCATGCCGGCGCGAACGCGGTGGCCCTGAAGGTCTACCCCGGCGACCCGCGCATGAGCCTTTCCATCGGCTGGGTGGACTGGAACCCGACGCCGCCGGACAACAACATGGGGCCCTGGCGTGGTGTGGACATCGTTCAGACAGGTCCCGTGGCGCTGAGTGCGCCGCATGTCGCCGCCGACCTGTCGGCGGACCTCGCGCGGGCCAACCTGGCCGTGACCGTCACGGCGACGAACCTGGACACGGTGGCCCACGAAGCCACCGTTGCGGGTACCGTCGCCGACACACCGGTGCGGAAGACGGTGCGCCTTGCGCCGGGAGAGGTGAAGGTCGTTTCACTCGCTTCGGATGCCGCGGATGTCGTGGCGCTCGACCATCCCAAGGTGTGGTGGCCCATCGGCATGGGCGAGCACCCCCTGTATCGGATGGCCGTGACGGCAACGGTCGACGGCGCAGCGTCGGACCGGGCGACGACGAGCTTCGGCGTGCGTCGCATCGAGGCGACGCTCACTCCCCAAGGCTATCGCCAGTTCATCGTCAACGGCCAGCCCTTGCTGATTCGCGGCGGCGGGTGGGCGCCGGACATGTTCCTGCGCGACGATCCCGCGCGTATGGAAGCCGAATTCCGTTACGTCGTGAACCTCGGCATCAATACCATCCGCAGCGAGGGCAAGCTGGAGAACGAGCGCTTCTACGACCTTGCCGACCGCAACGGCATCCTCGTATTGCCTGGCTGGGAATGCTGCGACAAGTGGGAAGCCGCGGCGAAGACGGGCGGCGAGCCCTGGACCGATGCCGACATGCGCGTGGCACAGGCCTCGATGGCGAGCGAGGCCCGGCTGTTGCGCAACCATCCCTCGGTGATCGGCTTCTTCATCGGCAGCGACCATGCGCCGCCGCCGGCACTCGCGAAGATGTACATCGATACGCTGCGCGCCGAAGGCTGGACGTTGCCCATCATCTCCGCGGCCGTGGACGAGAAGACGGGCGAAGCCGGCCCCTCCGGCATGAAGATGGCCGGCCCCTACGACTGGATCCCACCGTCGTACTGGTATGCCGACAAGCTCGGTGCCGCGTTCGGCTTCGATTCGGAAGTCAGCGCGGGAGCCGTGATTCCGCGCCTGGAGGATGTGCAGCGCATGCTGTCGGCACAGGAGCAGGAAGCCCTGTGGAAGTATCCGGAGGCCCGGCAATACCATGCCTCGGCCGACTGGTCGACGTTCGCCGTGCTCACGCCGTTCGACACGGCGCTGGCGAAGCGCTACGGCGCCCCGACCGGCCTCGCCGACTATGTGGCGAAGGCCCAGCTGGACAACTACGACAACGTGCGCGCGCAGTTCGAGGCGTTCAATGCGCGCATGGGGGCCCGGAACCCGGCGACCGGCGTCATCTACTGGATGCTCAACAACGCCTGGCCGTCGCTGCACTGGCACCTCTACGACTACTACATGAACCCTGCCGGTGCGTACTACGGTGCCAAGAAGGCAAACGAGCCAGTGCACATCCAGTATTCGTACGACTCGCGCTCCATCGTGGTGGTGAACCACACGCTGGAAGATCGCCACGGGCTGCAGGCGTCGGTCAGGGTCCGCAACCTCGACGGCGGCGTGCGCTACGAGAAAGCGGTGCAGCGCATCGACCTGGCGGGCAACCGCGCCCAGGCCGTGCTCGACCTGCCGGCGATCGCGGGATTGTCGCCGGTCTATTTCGTGGAGCTGGAACTGACCGGAGCCGACGGGAAGCCCGTGAGCCGCAATGTCTACTGGCTGTCCACGCGTGAGGACACGCTCGACTGGCCGAAGTCGAACTGGTATCTCACACCGGTGACCCAATACGGCGACTTCACCGCCCTGGCTTCGTTGCCGAAGGCGACGCGCGAGGCGCAGGTCTCCACCGTGCGCGAGGGCGACGAGGAGGTCACCACGGTCACGCTTTCCATCCCTCTGTCGTCGCCGTCGGCCGCCGTGCAGGAGCACCTGGCGATACGCCGTGGGGTCAAGGGCGAGCTTGCGCTGCCCGTGACCTGGTCTGACAATGACGTGACGCTCTGGCCTGGTGAATCCATGCAGCTCACGGCGCGCTATCCGGCAAAGGGCACGGCAGGAGCGGTGGTCGAGGTATCCGGTTGGAACACCCCCGCGGAGCAGGTTGCCGCGAAAGTCACCCAGGGAACCAAGCATTGAAGAGGCCTTCATGTCGCGCGTGACCATCAACGATGTGGCTCGTGCGTCCGATACGTCGAAGAAGACCGTCTCACGCGTGCTCAACCAGGAACCCGGCGTGCGCAAGGAAGTACGCGAGCGCGTGCTGGCGGCCGTTGCCGAATTGAACTACCGGCCGCTCACCTCGGCGCGAAGCCTGGCCACCAATCGCTCCTTCATGATCGGCCTGCTCTATGACAACCTGTCGCCGAGTTACGTCATGGAAGTGCAGGCCGGCGTGCAGGAGGCCTGCGAGGCACAGCAGTACAGCATGATGGTGCAGCCGCTCGACTCCAAGGCGCGCGATTTCATGGAGCGCGTGGAAGGCATCCTCTGGCGGCACCGTCCCGACGGCCTCATCCTCACGCCTCCCATCACGGACCATCCGGCGCTGCTCGCGCACCTTCGCGGCACCGGGTTGCCGTTCGCCTCCATCGCGCCGCGCAAGTCCAAGGGCATTGCCGGAGTCATTCTGAACGAACGCGAGGCCGCGGCGGCGATGGTCGACCACCTTGTCGCGCTGGGCCATCGCCACATCGCGCACATCATCGGCGACCCGAAGCACGGCGCGGGTGTATGGCGCCTGGCGGGCTATCGCGACGGCCTGAAGCGGGCGGGTTTGGAAGAGCGCGCCGAGTACATGGTCCAGGGCCAGTTCTCGTTCGAGTCGGGCGTGAAGGCCGCGCGCCAGCTGTTGCGCCTCAAGGAACGGCCCACGGCCATTTTCGCGGCCGACGACGACATGGCGGTGGGCGCCATATGGGCGGCTGCCGAAGCGGGCGTCTCCGTGCCCGCCGAGGTATCCATCTGCGGTTTCGACGACACCACGATCGCGACGCAGGTATGGCCCTTGCTCACGACCGTCCACCAGCCCGTGCGCGACATGGGCAAGCGTGCCACCGAGGAACTCCTCCTTGGCCTTCTCGGCAAAGGCGAGCCCCGCATGGTGGAAGTCGACTACCAGATGCGCCTGCGTGCATCCACGGCACCCGCACCCCGATAGAGGAAACGCAGCATGTTCGAGCGCCGGTTCCATTTCATTTCCGGCCTGCCCCGCGCGGGCACCACGCTGCTTGCGGCCATCCTGAACCAGAACCCGGGTTTCCGCGCGGGCATGACGAGTCCGGTGGCCGACATCATGGGCGTCGTGGTGGCCGAGGCCAGCAGCAAGAACGACTTCGCCTTCGACGTCACGGACGAACAACGGGTCGCCGTGCTGCGCGGGCTGGTGGAGAACTTCTATTCCGTCGACACTCGGGCCGAGGCGGTGTTCGACATGAGCCGCCTGTGGTGCAGCCGCATGGGTCTGCTCGCCACGCTGTTCCCGGGGGTGAAAGTCATCGCCTGCGTTCGCCAGCTGGCGTGGGTGCTCGACAGCATGGAGCGGCTTGTCCTCAAGCAGCCGGTGAGCGTCAGCAAGGTGTTTCGCTTCGACACCAACACCACGGTGTACTCGCGGGTCGAGGCACTGACCGATCCCCGCGGCATGGTCGGGTTCGCGTACCAGGCCACGAAGGAGGCGTTTTATGGCGAGTACGCCCGCGACCACCTGTTGCTGCTGACCTACGAGAGCCTGGTGCGCGATCCCGAGGCGGCCATGCGCGCGGTGTACGGGTTCCTGGGCGAGCCCTGGTTCGAGCACGACTTCAACGACATCGCGTACAGCGCCGACGAATTCGACGCCCGCGTCGGCATGCCGGGCTTGCACGCCGTCCGTGCGAAGGTGGAGGCCGTTGCGCGTGCGCCCGTCCTGCCACGCGAGGTGTTCGGCCGTTTCGCCAACGAAGCCTTCTGGGCCGATCCGAAGAACAACGTGAACCAGGTGCCCATCGTCTGACCATGATCGAGCCACATGGCGGTGTGCTGAAGGATCTGTACCTTCCCGACGCAGGCGTCCTCGAAGCGACACGCGCATCCGGCGCGCTGCCGGGCGTCGTGCTCGGTCATCGGCAGCTTTGCGATCTGGAGATGCTCCTGGATGGCGCCTTGTCGCCGCTCGAAGGATTCATGGGGGAGGCGGACTACACAGCCGTCGTGGATGGTCTTCGTTTGTCCGACGGCACCCTGTGGCCGATGCCGATCGTGCTCGATGTTGCCGAAGATGCCGCCGCGTCGCTGACCACCGGGCAGGAGGTCGTGCTGCGCGATATCCAGGGCACCGTGTATGCGGTGCTGACCGTATCCGACATCTTTCGTCCGGACACGGCCCGTGAAGCCCTCCAGGTTTACGGTACGCAGGACCCTCTTCATCCCGGTGTCGCCGATCTGCTGCGCCGGGGCAGCGTCTGCCTTGGGGGTCGCGTCCGCGGCGTGCGGCGGCCCGCCCACTACGATTTCACCGACTTGCGTGCGTCCCCGCGCGACATGCGGGCCTGGTTCGCCGACCATGGCTGGGAGCGCATCGTGGCCTTCCAGACGCGGAATCCGCTGCATCGCGCGCACGTGGAGCTCACCCGGAGAGCCTTGGAGGCGGTGGATGGAAAACTTCTGCTGCATCCCGCCGTCGGCCGTACACGCGACGGCGATGTCGACACGTACACTCGCGTGCGCTGCTACCGTGCCTTGCTGGCGCATTACCCGCCGGAGTCCGTAAAGCTGTCGGTGCTGCCGCTGGCGATGCGCATGGCCGGCCCGCGCGAAGCGCTCTGGCACGCCATCATCAGGAAAAACTTCGGCGCGAATTTCTTCATCGTCGGGCGAGATCATGCCGGCCCGGGAGCGGACGCGTCAGGTCGGCCTTACTACGAGCCGCTGGCCGCGCAGGCCCTGGTCCAGGCCCACGCCGACGAACTGGGGATGATGGTCCTTCCCTTTGCGGCCATGGTCTATTCGCCAGGCCGACGGGCGTATGTCTCCAGCGAGGAACTGCGCGCGGGCGAGGCTGTGTGCGACCTCTCCGGCACCGAACTGCGCAAGCGCCTTCGCGATGGCAGCCCTATCCCGGAGTGGTTCACCTATCCGGAGGTGGAAGCGATCCTCCGGCAACGCTTCCCGCGTCCGCAGAACCGTGGATGCGCGATCTTCTTCACCGGCCTTTCCGGTGCGGGAAAGTCGACCATCGCCCGGGCGCTCATGGCCGCCATTCTCGAAAACACGGGACGGCAGGTCAGCATGCTCGACGGTGACGAGGTGCGCAGGACCTTGTCGGCGGGCCTGGGATTTTCGCGCGCGGACCGCTCCGCGAACATCCAGAGGATCGCCTACGTCGCAGCGGAAATCGTCCGCCATGGCGGCATCGCCATCTGCGCGCCGATCGCTCCCTACGCCGACGACCGGGCAGCCGCACGTGCACTGGTCGAAGCGCACGGCGACTTCATCGAAGTACATGTCAGCACCGCACTCGATGTCTGCGAAGCCCGCGATACCAAGGGGCTGTACGCGCAGGCGCGCTCCGGCGCGCTCGAGCACTTCACGGGCATCAGCGATCCTTATGAAGTACCCGAGTCGCCCGAGCTTCGCCTGGACGGGGCGGAGGAGACGCCGGTGTCCCTCGCGGCGCGGATCGTGGGTGTGCTTCGGGAGCGTCAACTGATCGCTTAGCGACGCAGCGGTTCGTCGGCTGGAATGCGACGGCATGCGCAGGTCCGCGAGGCGCGATCGCTCCCAGGCCTGGCCTGGTAGGCGCCGCCGTGTGAGCCAACGCCGCCAAGGCACGTCGGGTCCGGACCCGTGCCATGTGGGGCCCGCCCTGGGCGTGACCGGACTGGGGTGTAATTCCCGCGCGGAATCGGACTCCGCGTACGTCCATGACCCACCATTGCCAAGGAGCACCATGAACACCCGTTACCCATCCAGCCTCGCGATGCGCGGGGCTGCGGTCTGCGCTTGCCTTTTCGCCAGCCAGGCGATGGGCGGCACCATGCCGTTCCCATCCCATTTGCCCGCGTGCCACTCCTACATCGAGGCGGACACCACCTGCCGTCTTCCGCTGAAGAACGGAACGTTCGCCAGACTTGCCGGCTGGGAAGCCCTCGGACATGCCGCTCTCGGCGAAGAAGGCGACAAGACCTACGTATCGCTCTCGCGAGGAGCCTCGATCGAGCAGCCCGTATACGCCATGTTCTACAAATGGCAGGGCGCCACGTATGCACTGCGCTTCCTCGTGCGCGCCGAGTCGTCCGACGCGGAAGTGGACGCGTCGCTGTACATGAGCAACGGCCTGGGCCGTAATGCTTCGTACATCGGCAGCGTGAAGACCATCGCGACCACGGGCGCATGGCGCGTCGTCGAACTGGTAGCCAACGGAGTGCGGTTTCCGCCGCCGGCGCACGTGCTCGTGAGCATCTCGCACGGTGGCGGCGATTCGGCGGTCCAGGTGACCGACGTCGCGCTGGTCGAGTCGCCGCAGGCCGAAGCGGTGGAAGCGGTGGAAGCGCGCTGATGGCATGTCGCTGCCCGTCTGCACGGGCGGCGGCAACTCAATCCGAGGGCCTGACGATACGAAGTTCCGTGCCCAGCACGCCGGGCAGGGTGCGCAGGGTACGCACGAGGTCGGGTAGCGCGCGCACCCGCCAGGCATCTCCCAGTTCGAGGCTGGCCTGACCGACGTCGTTGCGATATCCGGCCAGCAGAAGCGGCGTGCGGCCGCCCCGATAGCCCATCAGCGCCTGGCGCAGGTGCTGCGGGAAGTCCGAACCCACCCCGTTGAGCTTTAGCGTGAGCAGTCGGCCGAAGTGTTCCATCGCGTCGGACAGCGAATACGCCTTGCGTGCGCGTAGCTGGTAACCGCCGGCGAAGTCGTCGATGCGCAGGCCACCTTCCACCACGATGAGGTTGCCCCGTGTGAGCAACGGCGCGGCATCGGTGAATACTTCGCGGAAGAAACTGGTTTCGAGCAGTCCCGTAGCGTCCTCGATCTGCACGAACGCGTCGCTGTCGCCGCGCTTGCGCATGCCGACGACCATGCCGGCCACGGTCCACGGTGTTTCCGGGCCGCGACGGAAGCGGCTTGCGTTCTCGTCGTCGTCGCCGCGACGTGGCTTGGGCGGCTGGTAACGCTGTGGGATCTCCCCGATGGGGCAGCTCGACAGTTGCGCCAGTTCCGCTTTCCACGGGTCCGTGGGATGGCCTGAGAGGTAATGGCCCAGCGTGTCGTGCTCGCCTTGCAGAAGTTGTTCCAATGGCCATTCCGGCACCGAGCCCGAGAGTTCGATGATGCTGGGCGCCTCGGCGGCACCGAAGGCGTTGCCGAAGATGTCCACCTGACCGGACGCACGATTTTTCGCTTCCTGATCCGCCGCCCGCATCGCCTCGGGAATGTGCATGAGCAGCGTGGCGCGGTTCTCGCCGAGGGCATCCAGCGCGCCCGACTGCACCAGCGCCTCCATAGTGCGCTTGTTGAGCTTGTTCGACCCGACGCGCTGGCAGAAATCGACCAGCCCGCGATAGGGACCGCGCGCGTTGCGCTCCGCCACGATCTCTTCGCAGATGCCCTGGCCCACGCCCTTGATGGCGCCGAGACCGTAGCGCACCACCTTCGGTTCCACGGCTTCGAACATCCAGGCGGACGCATTCACGTCGGGCGGCAACACCTTGATGCCGATGGCGCGCGTCTCGTCGAGGAAGGTGACCACCTTCTCGGTGTTGTCCATGTCCGACGAGATCGTCGCGGCCATGAATTCCGCGGGGTAATGCGCCTTCAGCCAGGCGGTCTGGTAGGACACCAGCGCATACGCCGCCGCGTGCGACTTGTTGAAGCCGTAGCCCGCGAACTTCTCCATGAGGTCGAAGATCGCGTCGGCCTTGTCGCCGTCGATGCCGTCCTTCGCCGCGCCCTCGCGGAACGTGGCACGGTGCTTGATCATCTCCTCGGGTTTCTTCTTGCCCATGGCACGACGCAGCAGGTCGGCGCCGCCGAGCGTGTAGCCGCCGACGATCTGCGCCATCTGCATCACCTGCTCCTGGTAGACCATGATGCCGTAGGTCTCTTTCAGGATAGGCTCGACGCGCGGATCGGGGTACTCCACCGGCTCCTTGCCGTGCTTGCGGGCGCAGAAGCTGGGGATGAGGTCCATGGGGCCCGGGCGGTACAGGGCCACAAGGGCGATGATGTCCTCGAAGCGATCCGCCTGCGCTTCTTTGAGCATGCCCTGCATGCCGCGGGACTCGAGCTGGAAGACGGCGACTGTCTGCGCCTTCTTCAGCAATTCGTAGACCTTGGGGTCGTCCAGTGGCAACGATTCGATCACGAGCGGCTCGATGCCTTCGCGTTCGCGCCGTCTGTTGATCGCCTTCACCGCCCAGTCGATGATCGTGAGCGTGCGCAGGCCGAGGAAGTCGAATTTCACGAGGCCGACGGCTTCGACGTCGTCCTTGTCGTATTGCGTAACCACGCCTTCGCCGCTCGGTTCGCAGTACAGCGGCGCGAAATCGGTGAGCGGCGTCGGCGCGATGACCACGCCGCCGGCGTGCTTACCCGCGTTGCGGGTGAGGCCTTCGAGGCTCAGCGCGAGATCGATGAGCGTGCGCGACTCTTCCTCGGTCTCGTAGATATCGCAGAAATCCTTGACGACGCGGTCGGGCTCTTTCTTCGCTTTTTCCGAACGGCCGAGTGCGTCGGACAGCGTGAGGTCCAGCGGACGGTTCGGAATGAGCTTGGCGATGCGATCGACCTGGCCGTAGCCCATGCCAAGCACGCGCCCGGAGTCGCGCAGCACGGCCTTCGCAGCCATCGAGCCGTAGGTGATGATCTGGCTGACGTGATCGCGGCCGTACTTGCGCGCCACGTAGTCGATGACCTCGTCGCGGCGGTCCATGCAGAAGTCGATGTCGAAGTCGGGCATCGACACGCGTTCGGGATTCAGGAAGCGCTCGAACAGCAGCTCGAACTGGAGCGGATCCAGGTCGGTGATCTTGAGCACCCAGGCCACCAGCGAGCCCGCGCCCGAACCGCGTCCCGGGCCCACCGGTATGCCGTTCTGCTTACCCCAGTTGATGAAGTCGGCCACGATGAGGAAGTAGCCGGGGAAGCCCATGCGAATGATGACGTCGACCTCGCGGTCGAGTCTCGCCTGGTAATCCTCCAGGGTCTTGCCCGGCGCCAGCGGATTCGTCGCAAGGCGTTCTTCCAGGCCCTTCTGGGCCTGTTCCCGGATGTAGGTATCGAGCGTATGACCCTCGGGTACCGGGAAGTTCGGCAGGTAATAGGTTCCGAACGAGAGTTCGAGGTTGCAGCGGCGTGCCAGTTCGACCGTGTTCTCCAGCGCTTCGGGAATGTCGGCGAACAACGCCTCCATCTCCTCGGGCGACTTGAAGTACTGCTCTTCGCTGTAGTCGCGCGGACGCTTCGGGTCCGCGAGCACGCGGCCCTGGTTGATGCAGGTGCGCGCCTCGTGGGCTTCGAAACCTTCCCGTTCGAGGAAGCGGACATCGTTGCTGGCGATCACCGGCAGTTCGTATTCGCCGGCCAGCGCCATGGCCGCGCGAACCCAGTGTTCTTCGTTCTCGCGCCCGGTGCGGGTCAGTTCGAGGTAGAGGCGGTCGGGGAACAGGCGGCGCAGGCCTTCCAGCCGCTGGCCCGCGGCGGGCAGCCCGGCGCCGAGGGCGACACGAGCCACCTCGCTCTCGCGGCCGGCGATGGCGATGAGACCGCGCACGCTTTCCGGATGCATCCAGGTGGCGTCCACGAGCGCCCGTCCGCTGCCCTGGCCCTCGCGCCATGCACGCGAAACCAGCCGCGAGAGATTCAGGTACCCGTCGCGATCCTGGCAGAGCAAAGTGAGGCGCCATGGCCGCGGGTCGTCGGGGCTGGACACCCAGATGTCGCAGCCCGCGATCGGTTTGACGCCAGCCGCCGTGCACTGCTTGTAGAACTTCACCAGGCCGAAAAGATTGTTCTCGTCGGTCAGTGCGACGGCCGGCATGCCCATGCGCGCGCAGGCGGCGACCAGCTGCTTGATGCGGATGGTCGAGTCGACCAGCGAATATTCGCTGTGCAGATGGAGGTGGGCGAAACGGACGGACATGGACGGCGCCGGATGAGGCAGAGGGAAGGCTACCCGGCGAGGGGGCGGAGGACAAGAATTGACAGGTCGGCTTCGGGGCCCAGCGGACTTCCGCCCGCCTCAACGCATATGCGCATCCGGATGATCGATGAACCACAGGCCGGCGAACAGCTTGGCGTCGATCGAGAAACCTTCCTTGGCGCGCTCGAACAGCCAGCGACCCGCTTCGGCGCGCGGTACCTCGTGCACGACGATGTTCTCGGTCTCGTCGCCGCCGCCCTTGCCGACCTTCACGAGGTCCCAGGCGCGCGCGAAGGCGATCATCTCGGTGCTCATGCCGGCCGACGACGGCCCCTCGTGCACGAATTCGATGCGTCCGCAGGCGTAGCCGGTTTCCTCCTCCAGTTCGCGCCGGGCGGCCAGCAGCACGTCCTCGTCTTCCGAGCCGGCAATGTCGCCTACCAGGCCGGCGGGCATCTCGATCGTGTTGGCAAGGATGGAGACGCGGTATTGCTCCACGAAGACGACCTTGTCCTCGGGCGTGACCGCCAGGATGATCACGGCCCCGCGCGGATTGTTGCGTACGGCGTATTCCCAGCGCCCGCGCTGCTTCAACGTCAGCCACTTGCCGGTATACAGCGTTTCCTCCGGCGCGGAAGCGTCGTCGGGCACGGGCGAGGCATGTGGCAGCGGGCTGATCTTCATGGGCGGCTCCTTGGCGGTACGACGAAGTATCCGGTCAAGGGTATCGCGCCTGTGTGACGTTGGGCGCGCCGAGCGATGCACCACCCGCGTGTGGGAGCCGCTATCGCGGCTCCTGCAGGGAAGCCAGGTCAGATCAGCGCCCTGAGCCTCGTGCGGGTCAGCGGGCCGAAGCGGATGCGCTCGCAGAGATCGTCCACGGCGGTTGCGTCGCCCGCGCGGCGGCTCAGCGCATCCGCGGTCTCGGCCACGGCGATGTCCAGCGCGATGCGGGTGAGGCGGCGGCAGAGCAGGGCCTGCTCCGCGTGCTCGCGCAGGCGGGCGGCGCAGGCGGCCGCACCACGGATGCGCAGGTACGGCACCTCGTCCACCCGTTCGAGGATGTTGTCGAGGCTGCCGAAATGCGCGAGCAAGGCCGCGGCCGTCTTGGCACCGATGCCCGGCACGCCGGGAATGTTGTCCACGGCGTCGCCGCACAGGGCCAGATAATCGGCCACTTGATGCGGATGCACTCCCATCCGCTCGAAGACGCCGGCGGCTCCCCAGCGCACGTTCTTCGCGAAGTCCCATTGCTCGTCGGATTCGCCGAGCAACTGGCCGAAGTCCTTGTCCGCGGAAACGATCACGCCGCGGAAACCGTGCGAGCGCAAGCCCCACAACGCGCTGCCGATGAGGTCGTCGGCCTCGTACTGGTGATCGTTGAGCACGGTGAGCCCCAGCGCCGCCGCAATCTCCCGGCACAGCGCGAACTGGCGCACCAGTTGCGGGGGCGGCAACTCGCGATTGGCCTTGTAGGCGGGGTAGATCGTGTTGCGGAACGAGGTGGTGAGCGACGCGTCGAACGCGACCGCGATGTGTTCGGCGCGGCTGCGTTCCAGTAGTTCGCAGAGGAAGCGGGTGAAGCCGTGCACCGCGTTGACGGGTTCACCCTCGTGGTCGTGGAACTCGTCGGGCATGGAATGCCATGCGCGGAACACGTACAGGCTGCCGTCCACGAGATGGACGAGGGAGTCGCCGTTCACGGCTGCCACACGCTGGCGACGTCGTCGTACGAGGGACGATCGCGGTCGGGAGCCTCCATCGCGGGCGTTCCGACGTGGATGAAGCCGACGACGTGTTCGCGTTTCTTCATGCCGAGCAGCTTCGCCACGTCGCGGTCGTAGGCCGCCCAGCCCGTGAGCCACTGCGCGCCGTACCCGAGCGCCTGCGCACCCAGCAGGAGGTTATAGGCCACGCAGCCGGCGGTGAGGTTCTGTTCGAGTTCGGGCACCTTGCTCTCGTCGTCGATTTTCGCCGAGACCACGAGCACCAGCGGTGCATGCTCGTAGCGGTGCCGTTCCTTTTCCCGCTTCGCTTCGGAAAGATCGGGATTGGCCTCTTCCGCGATCTTCGCCAGCTTGCGGCCGAAGGCGAGTTTCGCCTCGCCACGCAGGATGCGGATGCGAAAGGGAACGAGCTTGCCGTGGTCGGGCACGCGCAGTGCGGCCTCGATCAGGCGGCGCAGGGTGGCATCGTCCGGCGCGGGCTCGCCAAGCTGGCGCGAGGGCACGGAACGGCGGGCGTTGAGGAAGGCGAGGTCGGTCATTCGCCCAGTTTACCGGACCCCGTCTGCCGCAGCAGCCGCACCAGCCGTTATCAGGGGCGGCCGGGGGGCTTGTCGCCCTCAGGGGGCGGCGGCAGCGCGTCGTTCGGGCCCAGGTGATCGACCGCGTCCCGGCGCTGTTCGGGCGTCTGGCTCTGCCACCGGTCCATCAGGGCCTGCCGTTGGGCCGGGGGCAGGTTGCGGAAACGCTCGAACGCGTCGTGAAGTTTCGCCCGCTGTTCCGGCGAGAGGTCCTGGAACTTCTGCCGATTGCGGCGTGCCTCGGCTCGTTCCTCCGGTGTCATGTGCTGCCAGCGCTCGATGCGTTCGCGGATCTCCGCGCGGCGCTCGGGCGGCAGGCTGCGCCAGCGCTGTGCTTTGTCCAGCATCTTCGATTGTCGCTGCGGCGGAAAGGTGTCCCAGTCGTGTGCGAGCGGCGCGAGGATGTCCTTTTCGTCTGCCGACAGCGCGCTCCACGGCCGCGGTGCGGGCATGGGCGGTTCGGCCTGCCCCGGAGGCGGCGCCGGGCGATCCTGCGCCATGGCGGCATGGGGTGCCGCGAGCGCGAGCAACAGGGCGAGGACGAGCGGGACGCGGCGCATGGGCATCACTTTCGGGACGAGGGACGGGTGTCGTTGTAGGCCAGCCAGCTGTAGAACTGGAGGTCCTTGTAAAGAGCGGGGTCGGCGCTGTCGGCGTCCGGCGGCAGGTCGTTGGGCTCGTTGTCGCCCGGCTGGGCGACCACGGTGGGCGACGGCGGACCGCCGCCCGGCTGCCACACCATGAGCGTGGCGAGGGCGAGCACGGCAAATGCACCGGCAGGCAGCAGCAGGCGCCTTGCGGTCGAAGGATGCGGCCGGGCCAGCGCCGTGCGCCGTGCCGCGCGCAGGCGTCCCGCGATCACCGGATCGACGTCCCGGCTGGCGCGCAGGTAGAGGTTCCTGGCGCGGCGTTCGAGTTCCTGATCGTGCTGGCTCATCGCCATGCCTCCAGTTGACCGCGCAGCGCATGCATCGCGCGCGAAAGATGGGTCTTCACACTGCCATCGGAGCAGCCCATGGCCGCCGCCGTCTCGGCGACGTCCAGGCCTTCCATGATGCGAAGCACGAAGGCTTCGCGCTGCCGCCGCGGCAGCTTGCGCAGGGCCACGACGATGTCCGCGTAAGCCTGCGAATCCTGCAAGCGTGCGGACGGTTCGGGGCTTTCGTCGGCGGGCTCCCACTGGGGTAGCTCGTCGCCGTCGTCGTCCTTGCCGCCGCCCAGCCAGCCCACCACGATCGAGCGCACCTTGCGGCGGCGCTGCAGGTCGACGATGCGCCTGCGCAGGATGCCCCAGAACAGGGGAGTCCATTCGCCGGCAGGCTTGTCGCTGTAGTGGTGCACGAGCCTCAGCATGGCGTCCTGTACCGCGTCCAACGCGTCCTCACGGTTGCCGAGGTGGATTTCGGCCATGCGCCAGGCCCGCCGCTCGATGGCGGCCAGGAAGGCATCCATGGTCGCGGGGACCTCGCGCAGATCCTCGAGCGATGCGCTGTCGAGCGCGAGCGAGGCGTTCACGGCCTTCTCCGCATCGTCGATCTCGGCATCCTCGTGCTCCATACCGCCTGGTTCACTCCGGTAAACGCGGTCGGCGACCGCCGGTTGACTACCTGTTCGACGCAATATCTTCCGCGTGTCGAGATTTATGGGCCCGCAACGGCCACGCCACCATGGCTGCCAGGGTGGCTCCGACGAGGGCCAGCAGGATGTCGCCGGGGCCCTGGGCCAGGCGTGCCAACGCCACAAGCATGGCGGGGCCGGCGTCGCTCATGGCCCGGGCCAGGCCGATGCCCATCATGCCCGCAATGGTGGCCGCGGCGACGAGGCAGGCGGTATAGGCGGCGGCCAGCAGCGTGGCACCCGCAGCCAGCAAGGCTCCCGCGACGCCGCGGAAACCCAGCCAGCGCCTCGTCACGATGCCGAGCACCCAGCCGGCTGGCAGCACCAGCGCGGGCAATGCCCGGCCGAACATCATCGACGGAAGCATCCACACCGCACCCACGGCGAAGCCGAACATCGCGGCACAGACGATGCCGAAAAGGAGTCCGGCGAGCGTGGAACGCCCGGCCTGGGGAGGGTGGTTCGGATCGGACATCGGCTCGTGGCGGCGGGCAAAGCGGGCATGATAGCGGCCATGGACGCTTCGCGCTCTTGAGGGGGCCGGCCGCCGCCCCGACCTAGGGCCTGAGAACCGGCTCCAGGCCGGTGGATGCTTACCCCCGGGCGCCGGCGGGAGCATAATCGACGACTTTGCGGCCGCCCGGCGGCCTTCACAGGACAGCAATGAGCGGTTTCAGCCTCAGTAGCGAACCTTTCACCCTCGAGCGAGACTGCCACGCGGTCATGGTTCCGCAGGGCGAGACGGTGACGCTTCCGGCCGGACAGATCGGCTACATCACACAGGCTCTCGGCGGCAGCTTCACCGTGTACGTGGAAGGCAACTTGTTCCGCATTGCGGGCAACGACGCCGACGCGCTGGGCAAGGAACCGCCGAAGCCCATCGAATTGCCGGACGATGCCTCCGACGAGGACGTCGAGAAGCTGGTGTGGCAGCAGTTGCGCACCTGTTTCGACCCGGAGATTCCCATCAACGTGGTGGAACTGGGGCTTGTCTACGACGTGAGCCTGGAAACCGGTGAAGAGGGCGGTCGCAAGGTCTACGTCAAGATGACCCTTACCGCTCCGGGGTGCGGCATGGGCGACATCCTCGTCGACGACGTGCGGACCAAGCTCGAGATCATCCCCACGGTGATCGAAGCGGACGTCGACCTCGTGTTCGACCCGCCGTGGAATCATTCGATGATGTCCGACGCGGCGAAGCTCGAAACCGGGATGCTCTGAGCGAGCCTGCCTCAGCGCTCGGGCGGTTCGGAGGGAACGATGCCGATCTCGAGCGACGCGCCATAAGCCGCCAGTGCCTTGATGCTGGCCGGCGAGAAAAGGCAGGCCGGCACTTCTTGCCCATACATGCGCACATGCAGGCCCACGTGCGCGTCGAGTTCGAGCGAGCGGATCGCCGCCACGATGTCGTCGCGCCGGGACGCGAGCACCGCCAACAGTTCCGTCAGCGGGCCGTCGAGCATGTACGTGCGCTGCCAGGGTAATTCCACGCACCAGCCGTTGGCGCGGCGTTGCAGTTCCGACGACGCAATGCTCTCACCCTTCTGCCAGGTCGTCGCGCCGGGGAGTTCGATCTCCGTCAGCAGCCGTTCCAGCGGGTGCCGCTCCGACGTCAGCCGGAACGCGGCTCGCACGGATGGAGTGAGCCGCCTGAGGTCGCCGTCGATATCGGAGGTGACGCTCATCCGTTGTTCCTCTCTCGGGTTCGTTGGTGGGTGCGCCTGTAGCATCGCGTTTTTTTGCGTCAATGTCCCCGGGAGGCACGCCCCTAGGGAAATCCCTAGGTAGTCGACCGCGAATTCTTGCGTTAGGTTGACCGTGACCTTCGGCAGGGAGAACGAAGGTCGGTTCCGCGGGTGAAGGTGCAGGCCGCTACCGAGGGAGCAGGAGGAGGGGACGGCAGGCGACCACACGGGGCCGCAGTGCAACGGGCATCGCGCCACGGCGCGAATTCATATCGTTCGGAATGTGGTCCCCACGGCCGCAATGGCTTCGTGCGGCCCATTCCAGGAGGAGGAACGTAATGGCAAACCAAGTTCGCTTGAAACTCCTGGCTGCCTCGCTGGCCATCGTGGCCGCGTCGACAGCAGGTGCGGCCACCCAGCAGGCCTTGCGCGCGCAGAGCCTCGGTTCGACGCCAGTCGCGCAACTGGCCGTGCGCCTCGGCCTCTCGGCCGACAACGGCTTCGTCGCGCAGTCCGCCGCCCCGACGGTGCGTGGCACGACCACGGTGCGCATGCAGCAGACCTTCAAGGGTGTGCCGGTTTTCGGCCACAGCATCGCGGTGGAGCAGGATGCGCAGGGGAATGCGCTGGTCGCCAATGGCGTCGTGTCGTCCGAGCTGCAGGTGGACCTCGCCTCCGTCACGCCGCGCTTCGACAAGAGCCAGGCGGTGGCCCTGCTGGTCAAGCAGTCCAGTTCGTTCGTCAGCGGTCTGGCCAAGCCCGAGAACGGCAAGGCCGATCTCTTCGTCTACCCGCAGGAGGGCGCTCCCGCCCGCCTCGTCTACCTGACCTCGTTCTTCACCGGGGGCGACCATCCAAGCCGTCCCACGGCGATCATCGATGCCAACACCGGGCAGATCCTCGAACAGTGGGATGGCCTGACCTATGCGAACGCCACCGGCCCCGGCGGCAACCAGAAGACCGGCCAGTACACCTGGGGCGCCAACGGCCTGGCGTACCTCAACGTGACCAAATCCGGCAGCACCTGCACGATGCAGAACGCCAACGTGCGTTCGTACAACATGAACCACTCGACCTCCGGCAGCGGCACGCTGTGGTCGTTCTCCTGTCCCAACAGCACCGACCCGGTGGGTAACTCCAGCGGCGACGCCATCAACGGCGCCTACGGCCCCATTAACGACGCCCACCATTTCGGTGGCGTGGTGCACGACATGTACCAGGCCTACATGGGCGCGCCGCCGCTGAATCAGGTGCTGATCATGAAGGTGCACTACGGCAACAACTACGAGAACGCCTTCTGGGACGGCACTTCCATGACGTTCGGCGATGGCGCCAGCACGTTCTATCCGCTCGTTTCCCTGGACGTGACCTCGCACGAGATCAGCCACGGTTTCACGGAGCAGAACTCGAACCTCACCTATAGCGGCCAGTCCGGTGGCATGAACGAGGCGTTCTCGGACATGGCGGGCGAAACCGCGGAGTTCTACGACCGGAACGGCAACAACGACTGGCTCGTGGGTGCCGAGATCTTCAAGGGCAATGGCGCGCTCCGCTACATGTGCAACCCGACCCAGGACGGTGCGTCCATCGACAACGCCGCCAACTATTACAACGGGCTCGACGTGCACTATTCGTCCGGCGTGTACAACAAGGCGTTCTGCCTGCTCGCCAAGAAGACGAACTGGGATACGTCGAAGGCGTTCAAGGCCTTTGCTCGCGCGAACCAGCTGTACTGGACCGCAAGCTCCACATTCAACAGCGGTTCCTGCGGCGTCGCGACGGCAGCGAACGACCTCGGCTACAGCTCCGCGGACGTGGTGTCCGCATTCAGCAGCGTGGGTGTCAGCTGCTCGGGCGGTGGCGGCGGCACGGTGCTGCTGAACAAGACCGGTTTGTCGGGCGCGTCGGGTTCCGTGGTGAACTACTCGGTCTCCGCGGCGGCTGGCACGCTGACGGTCACCATGAGTGGCGGAACCGGCGATGCGGACCTGTACGTGCGTCGCGGTTCCGTACCGACGACCACGGCCTATACCTGCCGTCCGTACCTCAACGGCAATAACGAGACCTGCACCATCTCGGTGTCGTCGGCAGCCACGTACTACATCCAGATTCGTGGCTACTCGGCTTACTCGAACGTGGCGCTGAAAGCCGTGCAGTAACGGCGCAAGCGTCGATCCACAAGAAAGGCCCGGGCGGCGACGCCCGGGCCTTTCTTGTCTGGCGGGAAAGACCCACGCGATACCACGGACGTGGCCGCGTACCCGCGTCGCCAGTCGGCATCTAGGTTTGTCGGACCCACATACCTCGCGATTCCGAAGGACTTCCCATGCGCTTCGCTCCCCTTATGGCGATTGCCCTGCTGACGACATCGACCCTGGCGGGCGCCTCGCCCGCGCAGTACATCGTGCGCTTTCCCGCCGAAACACATGCGCGTGTTGCACGCAGCGTTCCCGACGCGTCCTCCCATGCGCTTGCACGCACCGGCGGCCCGCGTCATATCCGAACCCTCGCCTCCGGCGGCGAGGTCTTCGAACTCCGCGCAGAGGAAGCGGCGGCGCTCGCCCGCCAACCGGGCGTCACGGTGGAGGAGGACCTCCTCCTTGCGCCCCACACGATCGTCGATTCGCTCTGGAAGCGGCAGTGGTACATGCACGACGCCAAGGTGGGCGTGGACGCACAGGTGGCATGGAGATACACGCGCGGCGCAGGTGCGGTGGTAGCCATGCTCGATACCGGCATCACCGCCCATCCGGAGTTCGACGGCCAGCTGCTGCCAGGCTACGACTTCGTCAGTAACGTGGAGACGGCGCGCGACGGCGACGGCCGCGATGCGGACCCTACCGATCCCGGCAACTGGAGCGACCCGGGCGATTGCGGATTCGCGGAGGCAAAGCGGTCCACATGGCACGGTACGCATATGGCCGGGCTCGTGGTCGCGCGGGCAGGCAACCGCGCCGGAATCGTGGGATTGGCGCCGGAGGCGAAACTGATTCCCGTCCGTGTGCTGGGCCGGTGCGGCGGACGCGCTTCCGACCTGGCCGACGCGATCGTCTGGGCCAGCGGCGGCCACGTGCCTGGCGTGCCGCCTGTGGCCCGCCGTGCCGACGTGATTAACGTGAGCATGGGAACGAGTGGCCCTTGTGTGTCGTCACTGCGCGACGCCATCGCCGATGCACGCTCCCGCGGCTCGGTGGTGGTCACGTCCGCGGGCAACGACCAGAAAAACGTGAACACGAACACGCCGGCGAATTGCCCGGGGGTGATCTCGGTGGCCGCGCTGGGGAGGGACGGCGGCATGGCGTGGTATTCGAACTTCGGACAACAGGTCACGTTGTCCGCGCCCGGCGGCAACCTGCGCGCGGTCGGCATGGACAACATTCTTTCCACCTGGGATACGGGCAAACGTGGCCACGAACGCTCGGTATTCGGTTACCGCGGCGGTACGTCCGCGGCTGCACCTTTGGTTTCCGCGCTGGTGGCGCTCATGCGTTCGGCCGATCCCGGCATCGGCGTGGACGAGGTGAGGGCTCAACTCGTCGACAACGCGCGTCCCATTCCCGGCCGCTGCCCTAAGGGCTGCGGCGCGGGGCTGATGGATGCGGGGGCGACGGTCGACGCGGTGGTCGAAGATCGCGCGCGTCGCCGCTGAGCACGGCCGGATGTCGGCTCAGATGGCCTCGAAACGGTTTGCGTCGCGGTTCTTCCGCACCTTGGCCGGGTCCCACACGCGGCCGTTCATGGCGATGTAGACGCCGACGTCGAGCGTCTGTACGGCGCCCACGGCGCAACCGATGTTGAAAACGGCGTCCGAGCCCTGGAAGCGTGCCGGATTGAGCGCGCCCGTCAGCACGATGACCTTGCCCGGAATGCCGGCGAGCACGCGGGCCGTTTCCACCATCGTGTCGGTGCCGTGCGTGACCAGTACGTGCCGGTGCGGCTGCGCCTCGATGGTGCTGCGGATGAGGGCGCGGTCTTCTTCGGTCACGTGCAGGCTGTCCTTGCGCAGGATGGGAATCACGTCGAAACGAAACGCGACGCCCAGTTGCTGGAGGATGTCGCCGATCTGCGGCGAGCCGATCTGGTAGTCCGACTTGTCGTCGAAGTACACCTTGTCGATCGTGCCGCCGGTGGTCACGATGGTGAGTTGCTGCATGGTCGGGCCTGGAAGCGGGTGGAGCGGGGGCGCCATTCTACATGGCGACCGCCCCGGCGCCGGCCAGGAGCGTGTCGTCCTCGTTGGCGGGCAGGGCAAGGCGGTCCAGGCCGCGGGCGAGGAAGCGCCGGCTGGCCGCCGCAGGGCGCGGATCGCCCATCGCCGCGCTCCAGCGTGCCGCGCGCAGGAGCAGGGCGGCGGCCATCGTCCGGGCCAGGGTGAACGCGATACCCCGTGCCGAAGCTTCGAGCGATGCCCGGTCAGCCGCGACCTCGCTCAGGAGCGCTTCCGCGGCGTCCAGCGCAGCGACCACAGTGGCCCGCTCCGGCGTCCCGTCGTCGGGTACCAGTTCGTCGACGGCCTGACGCAACGGCGCCAGCCCGCCCGACAGTGCGCGAAGCATGTCGAGCGAGAGTACGTTCGTGGTGCCCTCCCAGATCGCATACACCTGCGCATCGCGCAGCAACTGGGGCAGGCCCGTGTCTTCGATGTAGCCCGCACCGCCGAAGCATTCCAGCGCTTCCGACACGACCCCAATGGACACCTTCGCCGTCCACAGCTTGGCCAGGGGCGTGAGCAGGCGGAGCAGCGCGGCTTCGTGGGTCGCGTGCTCGCCGTGCTCGACGCGACCGAGCAGTTCCGCGACGTGAAAGGTGAGCGAGAAGGCGCCCTCATATTCGGCCTGCATGTCGGCGAGCGTGCGCGAGTGCAGCGGCTGATCGATCAGCCGGGCACCGAAGGCGCTGCGCCGGGTGGCGTAATCGCGGGCCAGCGCGATGGCCCGGGCCATGCTCGCTACCGCGCATACGGCATTCCAGGTGCGCGTGACGTTCAGCATCGGCGCGATCTGTCGTACGCCGTGATCGAGCGGGCCGACCGGCGTGGCGGGAAGGCCGTCGAGGTGGATCTCCGCTGTCGGCAATTCGTGCGTGCCCAGCTTCTTCTTGAGCCGGTCGATGGTGATGCCGCGCCACGCGCCGGTGTCGTCCTTCGTTTCCACATAGAACAGCGCGAGCGCCGCCGTGCCCGTGCCGGCGCCTTCGGGGCGCGCCAGGGCCAGCGCCGCTTCGCCCACCACGGCCGAGCTGAACCACTTGCGGCCGTACAGCCGCCACTGGCCCTCGGTGTCCTGGCGCGCCACGGTTTCCGTGCGGCCGACGTCGGAACCGCCTGGCGTTTCCGTCATCCACTGGCCGGACAGCCAGAAGGTGGCCGGATCGCGGCTGAGGAAGTGCGGCAAGGCACGCTCGATCAACGCGCGGTTGCCGGACGCATGGAGCGCGGTGGCCGCACCGTCGGTCATGGCCAGTGGGCAGCAATAGAACTCGCTGGCGACGTGATAGAGATAGACGCGCGCGAATTCCTCCACCCGGGCCCATGGCGAACCCGCATGGCCGGCGGCGAGCACGGCGTGCCGCGTCGTGATGCCGGGCCCTTCCTCCCATGCAGGCGTGAGCGCGATGCGGTCCACCCGGGAACCCCACGCGTCCCACTGCGTCAGCACGGGCTCGCTGCGCGGCGTGCGGCAGCGGCGGTCCCACGCCATGAGGGCGTAGTCCGCAAGCGCCTCCAGGTCCGGGCGCATCGCCTCCAGTCTTGCCGGCGGCAGGGTATGCGCCAGCCATGCGTTCAGCACGCGGTCGTCGCGGTACGGGTGGGCGAGCCTGGGCGCGCTCTGTACAAAACTCATCGTGGCGTCCCCGCCATTGCAGTAGCCCTAGCCTGCACCGCGGTCATGCGTTCGTCGATACGCTGCGCAGCATGGTGAGGTGACGGGCTGTTAGCGCGGGTGCCGCTCAGCGCCGGCGCCGCACGCCGGCGCCCAGGCTGCCGATCAACAGCAGGGTGAGGGCGATCTCGATGAAGGCCAGCCAGCGATCGCCCGTGGAACTCCACGCCTCCGATACGCCGTGGCAGAAATAGAACAGCGCGAGGATGCCCACCCACAGCAGGGCGCGGGCCACGTTGGGCAGCGCCAGGAGCGGCAGAAGCAACGGCGGAACGGTGAGCGCGAAGGCGACCCATGTCGGTATGGATACCGGCGGATACACGGTGTACCAGAGCACTTGGACCAGGAGCAGGCCGGCCCAGGCAAACAGGCCGGTGCGCTGCATGGCGCTCACGCGGGCGTGCCCAGCCGGCGGGCCACGTCGGCCAGCCGTTTGCCCAGGGCACGTGCGAGTTCGCGCTCGTGCTCGCTGATGGCGTTGTCGCCCCGCGGGCCTGCCACGTGGCTGGCGCCGTAAGGGCTACCGCCCGTGACCGTGCTGCTGAGCGCGGGCTCGGTGTAAGGGATGCCGACGATCAGCATGCCGTGGTGGAGCAGGGGCAGCGCCATCGACAACAGCGTGGCTTCCTGGCCGCCGTGCATCGTGCTGGTGGAGGTGAACAGGGCGGCCGGTTTGCCGGCCAGTGCCCCCGAGGCCCACTCCGCCCCCGTGGTGTCCAGGAAATACTTGAGAGGGGCAGCCATGTTTCCGAAGCGGGTGGGGCTGCCCATGGCCAGCGCCACGCACTCGCCAAGGTCGGCCCGCGTCACGTAGGGCGCGCCTTCCTCCGGTTCCGGCGGCATGGCCGTCTCGGTGACCGGAGCCACCGGAGGTACCTGGCGCAGCCGCGCGCGCATGCCGGGAACTTCCTCCACGCCGCGCGCGACGAACCGGGCAAGCTGAGCGGTGTGCCCGTAGCGGCTGTAGTAGAGTACGAGGACGTCGTGGGACATGGATGGGGGCCTTTGCGAAGGCCCTTAGTCTCGCAGAACTGCCACGCGTTCCCAATCGTTCGGGACGCAAGATGAGGATGGACATGCCGCTGCGCATCGACCGCGACCGCGCGCTGAGCTTCATGCGCTTCACCTGGCTGCGCTTCGTCGACGACAAGTGCTTCGAAACGGCCGGTGCCCTTTCATACACCACCCTGGTGTCGCTGGTGCCGCTTACCGTGGCGGTGTTCGCGGTTCTCTCCGCCTTTCCCGTGTTCGCCGAATGGCGCGGATCCCTGGCCAATTATGCGTTCCAGAATTTCGTGCCCGCCACGGGCATGAAGATCCAGGAATACATGCTGGCCTTCGCCGACAAGGCCAGCCAGCTCACCGGTATTTCCATTCTGGTGATGCTGTTCAGCGCTGTGTCCATGATGATCAGCATCGAGGACCGCCTCAATCGCATCTGGCGCGTGCGCAAGCCGCGTGGATGGACGTCGCGCCTGCTCCTGTACTGGGCCGCGCTCACGCTGGGCCCCATCCTCGTCGTGGGCGGGCTGGCGCTGTCGTCGTACATCGCGGCATTCCCGTTGCTGCACCAGGCTGCCGATCAGATCGCCATGCAGAGCCGCCTGATCAACCTGCTTCCTTTCGGCATCACCTTCGTCACGCTCGTGCTCATGTACACGATGGTGCCGAACCGGCGGGTATCGTGGCGGCACGCGGCGGTGGGCGCGCTGCTCGGCGCCATCCTCTTCGAGTTCGCGCGCTGGGGTTTCGCGGCGTTCATCCGCAATTCGCCGAACTACGAGGAAATCTACGGCGCCCTCGCGGCCATCCCGATCTTCCTGCTCTGGATCTACCTGTCGTGGATCATCGTGATCCTGGGCGCGTCCATCTCGGCATCCATCTCGGCGTTCGAGTACACGGTGCCGCACGAGGCGTTGCCCGACGGCGCAGAGTTCATCGGACTGCTGGTGGTGCTCCAGCACTTCGTCGGTGCCCAACGCACGGGCGAAAGCGTGGACCCGGCGATGATCCGGCTGCGCGAGCCTTACCTGCCGTCGAGCGCCATCGCATGTTATTTCGACGACCTGCAGCGCGCCGACATGATCCAGCGCTGCGAGACCGGAGGCTGGATGCTGAGCCGCAGTCTCGACGCCACCGAGCTGCTGCGGGTGTACCGTTGCACGCAGTACCGGCTTCCGCTGGCCCCGCGCAAGGAAGTGCAGCGCCTCGACATCAAGCTGCCTCCGGAACTGCTGGGTTTGTTGGACAATCTGGCCGAAGCGCTCGACGCCACGCTCGGCGCGCGTCTCGACAAGCTGTTTCCGCCCCCGTCGGTTCCCGTCCCCACCGAGGATACCCCCGCATGATCCGCCGCTTTCTCGCCGCCGCCGCACTGGCCATGGCTCTGCCCGTTGCCGCCGCGCCGGCCACCAACCCCGAACTCAAGGTCACCACGCTGGACGGCAAGCCGTTCGATCTCGCCGCGCAGCGCGGCAAGTGGGTGGTGGTCAATTACTGGGCGACATGGTGCGTGCCCTGCATCAAGGAGATGCCCGACATTTCCGCGTTCGTGAAAAGCCGCAAGGACGTCGCGGCCATCGGTCTCGCCTTCGAAGACACCGAGAAGAAGGATATCCAGGCTTTCCTGCGCGAGCACCCGGTGGGCTATCCCATCGCCCAGGTGGACGTCACGGAGCCGCCGAAGGATTTCGATCCGCCGAAAGGCCTGCCCACCACCTACCTGATCGCGCCGGACGGGCATATCGCCCATCGCTTCGTGGGCCCGGTCGATGCCGCCAAGCTGAACGCGGCGATCGCCAAGGGAGCATGACATGAGCGCCGCGCGCTTCATCGTGAGGGGCAGGGTGCAGGGCGTCTTCTTTCGCGCGTCGGCGCGAGACCATGCCATGACGCTGCGGCTCGACGGACACGCGCGCAACCTGGACGACGGCAGTGTCGAGGTCGTGGTGCAAGGCGACACGACCGCCATCGACCGGATGGAAACATGGTTGCACGACGGCCCGCCGGCGGCCGAAGTGACCGAGCTGTATCGCGAAGACCTGGGTGTGCACGAGGTGCCGGCCGGCTTTCATATCCTGGGCTAGAACGCTGTAGGAGCCGCTATAGCGGCGAGGAATTCTTGCGATAGCGTCGCAGGTTGAACTCGCCGCTATAGCGGCTCCTACAGCAGAACGGCCAGAGAATGCTCAGTCCTTCGGACCCGACGCATTCGCCGGGCGGGCCAGCAGGGTGGCTGGAATCTTCTCGCCGTCCGAGAGCGTGAAGGTCACAGCGATCGTGTCGCCGGGTTTCACCGTCTGCTTCGGTTGCATCAGCATCACGTGGTAGCCGCCCGGCGCGAAGGCGAGGGAACCGTGCGCCGGAAGCGGCACGCTGTCGACCATCTCCATGCGGCCCATGCCGCCATCCGTGCTGCTGCGATGGATCATCGCGTCGCCGTATTGCGGGCTCTCGGCGCTCACGATGGACAATGCGCGATCCGAACGATTCTCAAACGTGAGATATCCGCCCGCGGGCAGAGCGCCCGGCAACACGCGCACCCACCCGTTCTTCGCTTCGACGGCCGGCTTGTCGGCCGCGTATGCGGCGCCGCCGGCGGAGAGGATCAGCGCAAGGGCGAGGGAGCGGACCATCATGAGCGTGTCTCCAGCGAAGTGAGCAGATGCAGGTCGTGGACGATGTCGTCCTGGGATGCCGACGGTGTGGCGAGCAGACGTGCCTTGCCGTTGGCATCGAAGAAGTAGATCGCGGAACTGTGGCTGACCTCGTAATTGCCGTCGCCGCGGTCCGGTTCGCGCGTGAAGGCGGAGCGATAGCGCTTGGCCAGGGCTTCCACGGCCGCCTGCGAGCCGACCAGGCCCACTGCGCGCTTGTCGAACGCGTTGACGTAGGCATGCATCACCGCCGGCGTATCGCGAGCCGGATCGACACTGACGAAGAGGATGCGCACGTTGTCGGCCGCAGGACCGAGGCGGTCGAGTATCACGTGCAGTTGGGTGAGCGTGAGGGGACAGACGTCCGGGCAGTGCGTGTAGCCGAAATACATCACCGCGACCTTGCCCTTGTAGTCGGCCCCGGTCACGGGCTTGCCGTTGTCGTCGGTCAGTTTGAAGTCGAGGTCGGGCAAGTGGCCCGATACGTCGTTCAGTCGCCACTCGGGCTGCGCTTCGCGCTGGCAGGCGGCGAGCGAGGCCACGGCCGCGGCGGCCAGCAGGACCACGAGGGCCCGACGGAAGATGGATGGCTTCATGCGAGTCTCCGCGAGATATCCTGCGCAGGATACGCCACCCTGCCTGCCCGAAGGCGCGCACACAGAGGAATCCCAGCGCATGCGACAACCTGTCAGCACGGCCACCGCCATCGTCGTCGGTCTCGCGGGCGCGTCTGCGGTCGCTTTGGGCGCATTCGGCGCGCACGCGCTGCGTAACAGCCTCGACGCGGCAGCCATGGCCACGTGGCATACCGGTGTCGAATACCATTTCTGGCACGCGCTGGCCTTGCTGGTCGCGGCGGTGGGATTGAACGAAGGGCGGGCACGAAACGTCGCGATCGGCGCGTTCGCTGCCGGCATCGTTCTTTTCTCGGGGAGCCTCTATGCGCTGGCGCTGGGGGCGCCACGCATGGTGGGCGTGATCACCCCGGTGGGCGGCGTGGCGTTCCTCGCAGGCTGGCTGGCGGTCGTTTCAGCACTTCGCCCCCGCCGCATGTAGGAGCGCGCCCTGCGCGCGACAGCTTTTCGGGCCAGTCCCCACGCTTGCGCGCCAGCTTCGGGCCACGGCATCGACACATGTCGCGCGCAGGGCGCGCTCCTACCGCAGCGATGGTCACTCGTCGGGATCGTCCACCGGATCGACCTTGCGCGCCTTCAGGCGCCCGGCACGGCGCAGCGCGTCGCGCAACACGTATTCGATCTGCGCGTTGAGCGAGCGCAGTTCGTCCTCCGACCATGCCTGCATGGCGTCGAGCACGGCCGCACTGATACGCAGCGGGTATGCTTTTTTCTCGGCCGACACGCGCGAATCAGCTGTAGAGGCTGCCGGCGTTGACCACCGGTTGCGTGGCGCGATCGCCGCAGAGGACGACCAGCAGGTTGGAGACCATGGCGGCCTTCCGTTCCTCGTCGAGCTCCACGACGCCTTCGGCGCGAAGCCTGTCCAGCGCCAGAGCCACCATGCCCACGGCGCCTTCCACGATGCGCTCCCGCGCGGCGACGATGGCGCTCGCCTGCTGTCGCTGCAACATGGCCTGGGCGATTTCCTGCGCGTAGGCGAGGTGACTGATGCGCGATTCGATTACCTGCACGCCGGCCTTCTGCAGCCGCTCCTCGATCTCCTGGCGCAGATGGTTGTTCACCACCTCGCCGTGACTGCGCAGCGAGGGCTTGCTGTCGTCGTGCGCATCGTAGGCATAACTCTGCGCCATCTGCCGAAGCGCGGATTCGCTCTGGATCTGCACGAAGTTCTCGTAGTCGTCCACGCAAAATACGGCTTCCGCGGTATCCACCACCTGCCAGACGACGATGGCCGCGATCTCGATGGGGTTCCCGTCGCTGTCGTTCACCTTCAGCCGGCTGCTTTCGAAGTTGCGCACGCGCAGGCTGACCGGACGGCGGGAATAGAACGGGTTCGTCCAGCGCAAGCCCTCGCGCCGCTCGGTACCCGCGTACTTGCCGAACAACTGCATCACCTGGCCCTGATTGGGCTGGACCTGGAAGAAGCCCTTCATGAGAAAGGCGAACACGGGCACCAGCGCGACGCTGGCGGCCGCCAGGGGGTTGCCGTCATGGGCGACCAGGCCGAGTACCGCCCCGGCGATGAGCACGATCAGGACAATGAAACCGAAAAGGGCGGGAATGCCCGGGAGGGACGCGGCGGCGCGCTCGTTCATGACGGTTGGACCCCTGGGTTGGTTGGAAAACGATATCACTTTGATATCAGATTTCAACTGCCGGTCAGGGAGCGTCGCGTCCCGCCGGCATGACGGGCCCGTCGCTGGGCGCGGGCAGATCCATGAGGTTCGACGAGGGAATCGCCCGGTCGATCCTGATCCGGGTGAGCGCATTCATCGCCGAGAAGAACCGCCAGGGTTCGCCGCTGCCGGTGCCGAGCGCGATATGCGTGGAGTCGAAGCGCCGCTGCGCCGAATCGAAGCTGATCCAGCGATTGTTTATCCATGCCTGGGTCCAGGCATGCGGCACGAAAACGCGCGTCGCGCCGCCCATGCGCTCCGCGTACACGATGCCGGTGACCACGCGCGCGGGAATGCCCAGCGCGCGCGCCATGGCGGTCAGCAGCACCGCATGTTCGGTGCAGTCGCCCCGGTGCGTCGACACGGTTTCGAGTGCTGAGGCGTAGCCGACGTCCAGGCCCTTGGCGTCGATGTAGTCGGAAAGGAACGAGCGCAGGCGTCGCATGCGCTGCAGATCCGTCGATGCATCGCCCGCCGCGCGGCGCGCCAGCGCCACGACCTCCGGGCTTTCCGATTGCACCCAGGCGTTCGGGGCTGTGTCCTCGGGAAGCGGGCCCGGCTCGTCGCTGTGACGCATGCCGAAGCCTACGTCCACGATGTACACGCCATCGCCCAGCGAGCGCACTATCTGCTCGTCGGTGTCGACAAAAGGATTGGCACCGGCATCGGAACCGCGCACCGTGATGGTGTAGCGCACGGGAGCTATCCGCAGCGCGGCCACCATCGGTCGCGGCGAACTGATCATGGCGGCACGAAGCAGGTCGATGTCCTGGTCGGGCGCCTGCGCGCAGGCGGCGCTGCACGAAGCCATTTCCAGCCTGAAGCCGAGGAGGGGCGCGAGGCTGCGGCGGATGAAACCCTCGTTGTCGACCCAGATGTCCACGGCACGGTCTGCGCCCGCGCCGGCGATCGACTGGCGAAGGTGATGCAGCGTTTCCTTGCGCTCGTCCGGCATGACCACGACCTCGTCACCGAGCACCTGCACGTCGACGTTCGCGACCTGCTGCCGGACCGAATCGAAGTTGCGCAGCCGGTAGGCGGTGCCGGCCTTGAAGCCATTCGCCACCATGGCCAGTCGCTGCCCTTCGGCCAGCGTCGCACCGGTCGGCCATATCAGCAGGTTCACCTTGGACTGGCCGCCGACGGTGTTGGCCACCTGGAACAGGCCGTCGCCACGCACCTCGCCGGTGGCGAGATTTTCCTGCGACGACATGCGCGTGCTCGCATAGAACGCCAGGGGCGCGCCGGCCTGGGACTCGGTGGAGCGGAGTTCCGTGCGCAACGTCATCGGCGTGCGCGAGCGGGTCATGCGGAAATCCAGGACCTGCCAGGTGACCACCTTGTCCGGCTGCACCTGGCGGTCGATGTGCAGGCTTCCGACCTTGCGGCCGTCCAACAACACGGTCATCCAGCGATCTTCCGCCACCGAAACGGCAGGAATGGCGCACAGTACGGCGAGGACGGCAAGAAAGCGTCTCATGAGCGTACTTCCGGATTGTTGGGGATGCCGCCATCACAGCACGTTCGCGGCGCCAGTCAAGTGCCCCCTTCGGCAGGGAAGGGAGGTATCAGGGTTTGTTTCGGGGCGGCGTCACCGGTCGGGGCATGTTCGGCTCGGGCGGTGGCGTGCGCAGCACGGGCGCCGGTGGCATGAAAGGCAGGCCTCCGATCGGAGCCACCCGGTCGATCCGGATATTCCCCAGGGACGCCATGGCGGAAAAGAATCGCCAGGGATCGCCGCTACCGACCCCCAGCGCGATATGCGTGGAGTCGAAGCTCCGTTGCGCCGAGTCGAAACTCATCCAGCGATCGTCGATCCACGATTGCACCCATGTGTGGGGGACGAAAACGCGCGAGGCGCCGGCGAACCGGTCGGTATAGACGAGCCCCGTGACGATGCGCGTGGGGATGCGCAGCGACCGTCCGAGGGCGGCGAGCAACACGGCATGTTCGGTACAGTCTCCGCGGCGCGTGCCGAGGGTTTCCAGTGCCGAGGCGTAGCCCACGTCGAGACCCGTCTGTTCGATGTAGTCGCTCAGGAAACTCCGCAGGCGGCGCATGCGCTGAAGATCGGTGGACGCGTCGCCAGCGACCTTCTCTGCGAGGGCATGTATCTCCGGGGCGTTCGACTGAACCCAGGGATTGGGCGCGAGATCTTCCGCCGTCGGTCCAGCTTCGCCATGCGGCTGTGCGTCGCCGATCGTCACGTCGTATACGCCCTGCCTGACCCGCGTTACCTGTTGCTCGTCGGTCGTGGCGAGGGGTTGGCGTGCGTCGCCTTCGATATCGATGGTGTAGCGAAGGGAAAGGACGCGTAGGCTGCCCATGGCGCGTGGCGCCTGCACCATCGACGAGCGAAGAACATCGAGATCCTGGTCCGGCGCGTTCGCGCAGTCCTCGTCGCAGGCGACCGTCTCCATCCGCAGGCCGAGCATCGGCGACAGCGTCTTTCGCGGATTGCCGCTGTCGTCCACCCACAGGTCGATGCGACGGGCGCTGTCCGATCCCGCGAGACCCTGGCGCAGGTGGTGCAGGGTTTCGTTCCCACCAGGAAGCTCGACGACTTCGTCGCCGACCACCTCGACGTCGAGGTTCGCCACCTGCTGTTTCGTCGCATCGAAGTTCCGCACCCGGTATCGCGTTCCGGGTGCGAATCCATGCGCCACGATGGCCAGCCGTTGGCCTTCGGCCAGACTCGCCTCCTTTGGCCACGTCAGGAGACCCACGGACGATCGGCCGCCCACAGTCGTGCTGACCTGGAACTTGCCGTCGTCGCGACGGTGTCCTTCGATGCGGGTTTCCTGTCCGGATGACAGGCTGCTGGCGGTGAAGGCATGCGGCTCCCCCGCGGCGCTTTCGGTTGCGGCCAGTTCGTTGTGGACGACGAGGGGCGTCTTGCCGCGATTGATCCGGAGATCGATCGTCTGGGTGGTGACGACCTGGTCGTCTTGCCGGTCTCTTTCGACAAGCATCTTCCCGATTTTCCGCCCGTCGAGCGTCACGGACATCCACGTCCCGGTCGTGGTCGCCTGTGCAACGCCCAGGAATGACAAGAGGAAAACGACGGCGATCCTGCGTCTCATGGACAACTCCCCTGGGTCAACCCCTCCATATGAGGTCGTGCGCGAGTACACGTCAATGCCCGGGCACGATGCGGTGTGCACGGCAGGCTAGAATCGCGCCCACCGCCTCCCAGGACGCTTTTCGTGAAAACTTTCGGAACGCCGCACTCCCACACGGCCTTCAAGGTCCTCCTGCTCGGTTCGGGCGAACTCGGCAAGGAAGTGGCCATCGAGCTGCAGCGCTTCGCCGTCGAGGTGGTGGCGGTGGACCGGTACGCGAACGCGCCGGCGATGCAGGTGGCCCATCGCAGCCATGTCATCGACATGTTGGATGGAGCGGCGCTGCGTGCGCTCATAGAGCAGGAGAAGCCGGATCTGGTCGTGCCCGAGGTCGAGGCCATCCACACGCCGACGCTCGTCGAGCTGGAAAAGGAAGGGATCAAGGTGATCCCCACCGCACGGGCCGCATGGCTCACGATGGACCGCGAGGGCATTCGCCGCCTGGCCGCGGAAGAACTCGGCTTGCCGACATCGCCGTATCGCTTCTGCGACGACCGCGACAGCTTTCTGGCCGCCGTTGCGGCGTTGGGCACGCCCTGCGTCGTCAAACCGGTGATGAGCTCGTCCGGCAAGGGGCAGAGCGTCGTGCGCCACATCGACGAAGCGGGAGCGGCGTGGGAATACGCCCAATCGGGTGGCCGGGCAGGGCGGGGTCGCGTCATCGTGGAGGGGTTCGTCGACTTCGACTACGAGATCACCCTGCTCACGGTTCGCCACCGTGACGGCGTGTCGTTCTGCGCGCCGATCGGGCATCGCCAGGAGGAGGGCGACTACCGCGAATCGTGGCAGCCGCAGCCGATGAGCGAGGCCGCGTTGGCATCCGCCCGGCGCCAGGCCGACGCGATCACCGCCGCACTGGGCGGGCGCGGCGTGTTCGGCGTGGAGTTCTTCGTGCGTGGCGACGAAGTCATCTTCTCGGAAGTGAGCCCGCGGCCGCACGACACCGGGCTCGTGACGCTGATCTCGCAGGACCTGTCCGAATTCGCGCTGCACGCTCGCGCCATCCTTGGCTTGCCCGTGCCCGAGATCCACCTGTTTGCACCCGCTGCCTCCTGCGCCGTGCTGGTCGACGGCGAAGGCACGGCGCCGAGGTACCACGGCGTCGCGGAGGCCCTGGCCGAGACCGGCACCATGCTTCGCATCTTCGGCAAGCCGGAAGTCCGCGGGCGGCGGCGCATGGCCGTGACGCTGGCGCGTGCCGCCACAGTGGAGGAGGCGCTTGCGAAGGCCACCCGCGCGGCCGGCCGCATTCGCGTGGAGCTGTGAGCCCTACAACGGCCGTTCACGCCCGAATGTTAAGCTGCACCGCTCCTATGGACGACCCAACCCCATGAGCGGACGCAGAGATTCCAACGACCGCGAGTCCCGCGGTCGCACCGAACCCACCCTGGGCCGGCTCGACGACCTCGACAAACCGGCGTCGCCGGTCGACGACGGGCTGCCGCACATCGTCGTAGACACCCCGCGCCGCCGCGCGGCGCCACCTCCGGTATCGCCTCGCGGGCCGCGCAAGCGCGGCTGGCTCATTCCCGTCCTGGTGCTGGTGCTGATCGCCGCGGTCACGGGCCTGTGGCTGCAACAGGACCGCTTGCGCAACATGGTCCCGGCCACCGAACTCAACGACACGCTGGCCCAGGCCAATCGCGCGCTCGACGAAGGCCGCCTGGACGGCACGAACGGTGACAGCGCGCGCGAACTGTTCGAAAAGGCGCGCGACCAGCAGCCCGACAGCGACCAGGCACGCGACGGCTTGCGCCGCGTCGGTCAGGCGGAGGTGGCCAGGGCCGACGCCGCGTTGACAGCGGGAAACCTCGATCAGGCCGAGGCCGCGCTCAATGTCGCCCGCGAACTCCTTGGCGGCGGGGCCGACGTGGAGCGGCTTTCGCAGAGGCTTTCCCAGGCTCGGAATCCGGAAGCCCGCACCGAAACGCTGATCGATCAGGCACAGCAGGCGCTGGCCGCCGGCCGCCTGGATGGCGATGACGGTGCGGGAGCGCTATACCGCCGCGTACTCGATGCCGACAAGACCAACGCCGTGGCCGCACGCGGGCTCGACAAGGTGGGCGATGCGCTGGCCGTCCAGGCTCGCCAGGCGATTGCCGCCAACGACAAGGAAAAGGCAAACGCCATCGTCGACCGCATCGCCATACTCGTTCCTCGCTACGGCGATCTTCCGTCCTTGCGCGCGACATTGGCGGAAACGAAGAAAGAAGACGGCCAGGCCGTCGCCACGCTGATCCAGCAAGGCAACGAAGCGCTGCGTGCGGGACGATTCGTGGGCGACGGCGACGACAATGCGCTAGCGCGCTTCCAGGCGGCACTCGCGGCCGATCCCGACAATGCCGAGGCAAAGGCCGGCGTCGGCCGCGTCGCGCAGGCTCTGATCGTGCAGGCGAACGCGGCCATCGACAGCGAGGACGACGATCAGGCCACGCGCTTGCTCGATCGCGCAGCGAAGCTCGCGCCCAAGTCGGCGGAGCTGGCCGCGGCCCGTGCCCGCATTGCCGGCGGCGACCGGCGCGCGGCCGGCACCGGCGACGACGTGGGCGCCGCCACCGGCGACGACGCCGTGTCCGAAGCCTCGATGGCCGTGAGCCCGGAACAGAAGGCGAAGGTGGCCGATCTGGTCCGGCGCGCGCAGGCTGCCGCCGCGCGGGGCGACATCATGGATCCTCCCGGCGACAGCGCTTACGACCTGTACCGCAACGCTCTGGCCATCGACGGCAACGACCCGGCGGCACGCGCCGGTTTGCAGGGTCTTCCCGCCCAGGTGGAGAAGCAGATGCAGCAGGCCGTGTCGAACGGCAACGTGCAGCGCGCCGAAAACCTCTACGGCACGCTGTCCGACCTGGCGCCGGGCGATGCCACCCAGGGCGAGGCACGGCACCGGCTCGGCAGCGCATGGATCGACAACGCTTTGCAGCGCGCGGCGCAGGGCGATCGCCAAGGGGCGTTCCAGGCACTGGATCGCGCCCGCCGTTACGCGCCGGACGACCCTCGCCTGCAGAGCGCCTACGAGCGCATCGCGACGGGCCGTTGAACGCGGGCAAGACGGTCCTGGTGATCGGAGCATCGGGGCAGATCGGACAGTTCCTCCTACCGCGCCTGACCGAGGCCGGCTTCGATTACCTGGCGCTGAGCCGTCGGGTGACCGGGGGCGATGCGCGCTGGATACGCGGCGGTCTTCCCGACGCGATGCCTGAGCTGCCGCCCCTGCGTGCGGTGATCAGTCTCGGCCCGCTCGATCACCTTGCGCCGTGGCTTGCGGCCACGCGGCTCGCCGGAACGCCACACGTCGTCGCCACTTCGTCGATGAGCGCCGAAACGAAGCGCGACTCGGCCGTTCCCGCCGAGCGCGAACTGTCGCGCCGGATGCGCGACGCGGAAACCACCCTGGTCGCCACCTGCGCATCCCGCGGCATGCCGTGGACCTTGCTGCGGCCGACCCTGATCTACGGGGCCGGCGTCGACAAGAGCCTGACCCCGATCGTGAGCGCCGCGTTGCGCCGCAAGGTGTTCCCTCTGCCGGCGGGACGTGGACTGCGGCAGCCGGTGCATGCCGATGACATCGCGGCAGCCGTCGTCGCCGCGCTCGGCTCACCTTTTGCCCGCGGCAAGACCTTCCCGATCGGCGGAGGCGAGCGCATGTGCGCGCGGGAGATGTTCCGGCGCACACGGCGCAGTGCCGGCGGCGCCACCGTGCCGGTGCCGATCCCGCGGCTGGCCCTGCGCTTCGCCACCCTCGTCGTTCCTGCCCTGCGCGGACCGGTGGAGCGGCTCGACCACGACCTGGTCGCCGACAACGGGGAACTGGAGCGCGTCCTGGGCATCCATCCGCGCCCCTTCAGCCCCTCTCCGGACACCTGGCGGCCCCGCTCCTGAGCGCGGTCGCCATACCCTTGCCAGCATCCGTTCAGATGGGTGCCGGGAAAGTGCCCCTATCATCCCCGCACGTCTTCTTCCCCAGGACTCCTCCGCGTTGGCTCTCCTGAATCGTCTCGGCTCCCTCCTGCGCGCCAGCTGGCCCTGGCTGCGCGTTCCCTTCTGGCTGTTGATGGGCCTCATCTTCGGCTTCCTGCTGCCGTATACGCTGGTGCTGAACGCGCGCCTGCAGAGCCGCTTCAACGACCTCGTGTTCGCCGTGCCGACGCGTGTCTATGCGCGACCGCTGCCGCTGGCCCAGGGCCTGCCAATGACACCGGCGGCGCTTGAACTGGAACTCACCTTTGCGGGTTACACCCCCGAAGGGGGCGGCAAGATCCAGGGCAGCTACTCGAAGAACGGCTCGCGGTTCCTCATCGCATCGCATGGCTACGCGGGACCGGACGGCGGCGAGTTGCCGCATCGCATCCGTGTCGCGCTGTCCGGCGGCCAGGTGGCCTCGGTGGTCGACGACACGAACGACAAGCCGATCAAGGCGATCCACCTCGACCCCGCGCGCATCGCCACCCTCTATGGCGCGCAGCAGGAAGAGCGCCGCATCGTGCGTCTGGAAAATGTGCCGCCCCTGCTCGTGCAGGGCCTGCAAGCCGTGGAAGACCGCGACTTCAAGAGCCACATCGGTCTCGACTTCTCCGCCATCCTGCGCGCGTCCTTCGCGAACCTGCGCGCCGGGCATACGGTGCAGGGCGGCTCCACGCTCACCCAACAGCTCGTGCGCAACCTCTTCCTCGACCGCAGCCAGAACATGCTGCGCAAGGTGAACGAGGCCATCCTCTCGTTGCTGATGGAAGCGCACTACTCCAAAGGCCGCATCCTCGAGGCCTATGTGAACGAGGTATTCCTCGGCCAGCAGGGCAACCAGGCCGTGCACGGGTTCGCCGCCGGCGGCGAGTTCTTCTTCGGCCGCCGCCTCGAAGACCTGCGCCCGCAGGAGATCGCCCTGCTCATCGGCCTGGTGAAGGGCCCCAGCTATTACGATCCGCGCCGCTATCCGGAGCGTGCGCTGGCGCGACGCAACCTCGTGCTACAGCAGTTCCACGACACCGGCCTGCTCGACGACGCACAGACAAAGGCGGCGCAGGCCACGCCGCTCGGCATTGCGGCGAACGCCCAGTTGCCGCACAACCGCTTCCCTGCGTTCATGCAGCTTGTCCGTTCGCAGATCACCGCCGACTTCGACGAGGCGGCGCTGCGCGACGGCAGCCTTTCCATCTTCACCACACTGGATCCCGCGGCCCAGCTCTACACCGAGCAGGCCATCCTCACCACCACGAAGGCGTTGGGCAAGCGCGGTGCGGCGGCGCAGGCGGCGGCGGTGGTCACGGACACGACCAGTGGCAGCGTGCTGGCCGTGGTCGGCTCGCGCGATCCGGGCGACCAGGGTTTCAACCGTGCCCTCGATGCGCGCCGCCCCATCGGTTCGCTGGTGAAGCCGTTCGTTTACCTGGTGGCGCTGGCGCAGCCTTCGCGGTGGTCGCTGGCATCCATCGTGGACGACACCCCGATCAACATGCGCCAGCCCGACGGCACGCCGTGGACGCCACAGAACGACGATCGGCAGATCCACGGCCAGGTGCCCATGCTCGATGCACTGGTGCATTCGTGGAACCTGGCCACGGTGAACCTGGGCTTGCAGGTGGGGGTGCCGCGCATCAAGGGCTTCCTCGAATCCTTCGGGCTGGAGAACGTGAATCCCAGTCCTTCGCTGCTTCTCGGCGCGGTGGATCTGTCGCCGTTGCAGGTCGCGCAGCTTTACGAATACATCGCCGCCGACGGTCATGCGCTGCCCCTGGTGGCGGTGCGCGGCGTCATGGATGCCAAGGGCCAGGCGATCAAGCGCTACGAGGTGAAGGGCGGTGAGGGCGAATATCAGACCGCCGCGCGGCTCACCACCTGGGCCATGCAGCAGGTGGTGAACAGCGGTACCGCCGCGGCCATCGGCAATTCCGGGCTTTCCTGGTTGCACGCCGCAGGCAAGACCGGCACCAGCGACAGCCAGCGCGACAGCTGGTTCGCGGGGTTCACCGGCGATCGCCTCGCCATCGTCTGGATGGGGCGCGACGACAACAAGCCGACCGGTCTCTATGGCGCCACCGGCAGCATGCGCGTGTGGCAGGAGCTGTTCCGCAAGATGCCGACTCGCCCGCTGTCCACGGCGCTGGGCGACGGCCTGGAAATGGCCTATGTGAATCCGCAGAGCGGCAAGCGTACCGATCCCTCCTGTGAAGGCGCGCGGCAGTTCCCCTTCGTGTCCGGTTACGTGCCGGAAGCGGAAGAGGGCTGTTTCTGGCAGCGATTCAAGGGTATGTTCGGCGGCGACGCCGAGCCCGCAGCGCCGGCGTCCCCGGTACCCAGTAATCCTACGGATTGACCATGCATCGCCTTCGCCTTTGTGCCATTGCCACCGTCACGCTCGTCGCCGCCTGCAGCCAGCCCGCGCCGCCGCAGGCCACCCGCCCCAGCAAACCCACCTACGACATCGTGGCGCAGGTTCGCGCCGCGGGCGAAAGGGAGAAATCCGCCATCGAGGTCGCGCCGCTGCGCGACCCGGGCGTGCAGGGCCTGGAGCAGGCCGCCCAGGCGGACGAACGCGCGGGCAGGTACGACGACGCCGACGCGAAGCTCGTGCAGGCGCTGAAGCTCGCGCCGGAAGCTCCGGAACTCATTCAGGACCGCGCCGAGATCGCCATCCGCCGGCAGGATTACCCCCTGGCCGAACAACTCTCGAAGCAGTCGTTCGAGATGGGCCCGAAGTCGGGCAGCCTGTGCGCGCGCAACTGGCAGACGGTAGTGGAAATGCGTCTTCAGGCCGGCGACACCAACGGCGCGAACGCCGCGCGCGGCGAACTGGCGAAGTGCCATATCGCCGGGCCCAACCGGTTCTGACGGTCTGGCTCTCGCCGCTATAGCGGCGAGAACGGCGCCTCAGCGCCGAATCGCCCTGCCGTGCTCATGCACGGTGTCCACCAGCACCTTCACGTTCTCCGGGTTCACCTCCGGCGTGATGCCGTGACCCAGGTTGAACACGTGCCCCGGGTGGTTGCCGAAGGCGTCGAGCACGGCTCGCGCCTCGCGCGCAACGACGTCCGGCGAGGCCAGCAGCACCGCCGGGTCGAGATTGCCCTGCAGCGCCACGCGGTTGCCCACGCGACGGCGGGCTTCGCCGATGTCGAGCGTCCAGTCGACGCCGAGGCCGGCGCAGCCTGTGTCGGCAAGCGCCTCCAGCTGCCCGCCAGCTCCCTTCGAGAAGAGGATGACGGGCAGGTCGCGGCTTGCCGCGTCCGCCTTCAGTGCCTCGACCACCTGTGCCATGTAGCGCAGGGAGAACTCGCGAAAGGGCCCCGGGCCCAGCAGACCGCCCCAGGTGTCGAAGACCATGAGGGCCTGAGCGCCGGCGTGAGCCTGGGCGATCAGGTAGGCAGCGACGGCGCGGCCCATCGTATCCAGCAGTCGGTGGGCGAGCGCGGGTTGGTCCCACGCCAGCGCCTTCACCCGTGCGAAGTCGCGCGAGCCTTGCCCCTCCACCATGTAGCAGGCCAGTGTCCATGGACTGCCGGAGAAGCCGATCAACGGTACGCGGCCGTCCAGTTCCCGGCGGATCAGACGCACGGCGTCCATGACGTAGCGGAGTTCGCCATCCATGTCGGGCACGGCGAGTGCCTCGATGGCAGCGGCGTCACGCAACGGTCGCGCGAAGCGCGGGCCCTCGCCTTGGGCGAATGACAGCCCGAGGCCCATGGCGTCAGGAATGGTGAGGATGTCGGAGAACAGGATGGCGGCATCGAGCTCGAACCGATCCAGCGGCTGCAACGTGATTTCGCACGCGTACTCCGGATTTGTCGCCAGCCCCATGAAGCTGCCGGCGCGGGCGCGCGTGGCCCGGTATTCCGGCAGATAACGGCCGGCCTGCCGCATGACCCAGATGGGCGTGGTGTCGGTGGGTTGGCGGCGCAGGGCGCGAAGGAAGCGGTCGTTGCGGAGTTCAGCGGCCATGCGCCGACTCCTGTCCCTGACTGAACATCACTTTGAAGCCTTTCTTGATCTGGGCGTCGCGCGCTTTGGTGAACGCGGCCAGCGCGGCATCGCGGTCGACGAAGACCTCGCGTTTGAGCATGGCCTTGCCGCCCTGCACGCCGCTCTCGCGGTAGAGGGTCCAGCCGCCGAGCAGGTCCTGCTCGAGCGTGATCTGCACGTACCGGGGCGACTCCGCCCCCGCTTCGGGCATGGTTTGCAGGTAGATCCGCATCAGCGATCCGTGACAGGCGCAGGGCCGATCATTGTAGGGCCTTTACCGAGAGGTTGCTCCGCGCTTGTGCGGCCCCAGTACGCCGAGCACTTCCTCGTCCGCCACGCCGGACACGATCTCCGCCTTGCCGATGCCGCGCCAGAGGATCAACCGTAGCGTGCCCGCGCTGTTCTTCTTGTCCAGCCGCATCAGGTCGATCAGCTGGCTCGCCGGGTACAGGCGTGAGGTTTCCGTCGGAAGGCCCAGCCGGCGGAGCAGGGCGATCAGGCGTGCGGTGTCTTCGGCAGCGGACATCGCCAGGCGCTCGGAGAGCCTCGCGGCCAGCACCATGCCCACCGCCACGGCCTCGCCGTGCAGCAGGTCGCTGTAGTTCCCCGCGGTTTCGATGGCATGGCCGAAGGTATGGCCGAGGTTGAGCAGGGCGCGTTCGCCCTGCTCGGTTTCGTCGCGCGACACGACGCCGGCCTTGTAAGCGCACTTGCGCGCGATCGCCTCGATGAGGGGCGCGGTCTCGCGGGCGGCCAGCGCGTCGGCATGGGCTTCGAGCCAGGCGAAGAAGGCTGGATCGCCGATGGCTGCGCCCTTCACGACTTCCGCCAGGCCCGCGCGGTATTCGCGCTGCGGCAGCGTGTGCAGAAGATCGATGTCGGCAACCACGGCGCGCGGTTGGTGGAAGGCGCCGGCGAGGTTCTTGCCGACCGGCAGGTTCACACCCGTCTTGCCTCCAACGGAGGAGTCGACCATCGCCAGGAGGGTGGTCGGCATCTGGATGAAGTCGATGCCGCGCATCCAGCACGCCGCGGCGAAGCCGGCGAGGTCGCCCACCACGCCGCCGCCGAGGGCGACGACGCAGGCGTCGCGCGTGGCACCGAGCGCGCCAAGGGCTTCGAGCACCTTGCCCACGTTGGCGAACGTCTTGTGCGTCTCGCCGTCGTCGAGCAGGAACGAGGACCAATGCAGGCCCTCCAGTCCTTTGCCCACGCGGTCGAGGTAGAGCGGAGCCACGGTGGTGTTGCTCACCACCAGCACGTGCCTGCCGCGGATCAGGGCCCGCCAGCGGGCCTGATCTTCCAGCAGCCCGGGACCGATCCAGATCGGATAACTGCGACCGGCGAGGTCGACGTGCAGGGTTTCCATCAGGGGCGTTTCCAGTGGCGGTCGAGGAGGGCGATAGCGCGGGGGACCGCGTCGTCGACGCTTTCGTGGCGTCCGCGGAAGATCAGGTCCGCGATGTCCTCGTACAGGTGATTACGGTGTTCGGCCAGCGTTTCCAGCCTGCCCCGGCGGTCGCCGCCGGCGATCATGGGGCGAGCCGTGTCGTGCTGGAGCCGGTCGAGCTGCTCGTCCACGTCCACCCCCAGCATGAGCACGGTGCCGCGCGACATCAGCACTTCGCGATTCGTGGGATCGAGCACGGCGCCCGCGCCGGTGGCGAGAACGATGCCCTGGCGCAGGCTCGCCTCGGCAAGCTGCGCGCATTCGCGGGCGCGGAAGGCCGCTTCGCCCTCGGCCGCGAAAAGGTCGGCGATGGTCGTGCCGCAGCGCGCCTCGATTTCCAGATCGAGATCGACGAAGGGCAGTCCGTAGTGGGCCGCGAGGCGCTGTCCGATCGAGGTCTTGCCGGCGCCCGTGGGCCCGACCAGAAAGAGGTTGGGCGAAGGATTCATTACGCCCATGATAGGGCACTCCGTTCGAATGTCGCAGGCGCCATGTCCGCAGAATGCAACGCCGAAACTCCCTTTCCACGTTCCGTGCTGATTGCGGGCGCCGGCGACGTGGGCACGCGGCTGGCGCGCCGCCTGCTGGCGAAGGGGCGCAAGGTGTTCGCCCTCCGCCGTGGCGAAGCGGCTGGGGGCGACGGCATCGCATGGCTTCGCGGCGACCTCACCCGGCCAGACACGCTCTCCGGCTTGCCGGCGGTGGACGCGGTCGTCTTCTCTCCGACCCCGGGTGCCCGGGACGAAGCCGCGTATCGCTCGGTGTTCGTCGAGGGGCTTCGCCACCTGCTCGACGCGCTACCCGTGCGACCGCAGCGGACCGTGTTCGTTTCGTCGTCCGCGGTCTATGGCGACCATGGGGGCGGCTGGGTGGACGAAGACACTCCGCCCGACCCGCCAGGTTTCAACGGCCGCGTACTGCTGGAAGCGGAGCAAAGCCTTGCCGCGCGGCAGGTGGGTGGGGTGTCCCTGCGGCTGGCGGGTCTTTACGGCCCCGGGCGCACGCAACTGTTCGAACGTCTGCGCGAGGGCAAGGCGGCGGTTCCGCGTGGGCGCGGGGTGTACGCGAACCGCCTCCACGTGGACGACGCCGCCGCGGCGCTGGCCTTTCTCCTGGACCTGCCCGCGCCGGAAGCCGTGTATGTCGGCGTGGACGACACACCGTTGCCCATCGACGCCCTGTACGATCATCTGGCCCGACTCATCGATGCGCCGCGCCCGCCGGACGGGGTCGGCCCCGCCGGCGTCGGTAACAAGCGCCTTACGAACGCGCGCCTGCGTGCTGCAGGGTTCCGCTGTGCGTGGCCCGACGCGCGCGAGGGTTACGCCGCGCTGCTGCCTCCGTCCCACCCGTTGTAGGAGCGCGCTCTGCGCGCGACATATTTTGAGGCCGAGCCTCGGAGCTTGCGCGCAAGTTGGGGGAACTGGCCCGAAAAGCTGTCGCGCGCAGGGCGCGCTCCTACCACGGAGTAACGGCGTTTCGGTGCGCATCCAGGTGGATCACGAGATCGGTCTTCGTGGCCAACGTCTCCAGCGCCCTTCGGCTGATCCGCTCGTAGTGCTGCAGGAAACGAGACAGCGCGGCACGGTCCATCGCCGCAGGATCGCCGCGCCGCCGCAGGGGCTCTTCCGCTTCGTCGCGCCATGTCGCCACGATGTCCCACGACGGCGCGCGCAACAGCACGAGCGCATCGATGCGTTCCCAGATGGGGAGGTAGTCGGCAAGCCGCGCATCGACCCATCGGCGCCACCGCCCGTCGGCGTCCTCGGTACGTTCCAGTGCATTGACCGGTTCGATCAGTTCGGAGCCCTCGGTGGCGGGTTCCGCGCCCAGACACCACCCCTCGAACACCACAAGCTGCGGCGGCCGCACGACGGAAGGCCATAAGCCCGGTTCCTGACGGTCGTCATGGCCTTTGTCGAAACGCGGGAGGCGTACCGGCGTGTCCGGCGATGCCTTGCCGAGGTTGTCCAGGGTGGACGCGAGCAGTGCCAGGTCGTGCGTGCCGGGTACGCCGCGCGTGCGCAGTAGCGGGTGCACGTCGACGGCGAGCGACTCGCGTTCGCCGCGGGTCAGGTACACATCGTCCAGCGAAAGCGATACGGCGTTCCAACCACGCCGGCGCGCGGCCTCGACGAGGCCGGCCGCAAGGGTACTCTTGCCGCTGCCCTGCAGCCCCGAGATGCCAAGCACGAACGGACGATCGGCACGCCCGATGGCTGCGGCAAAACGCTCGAGGACGGCGGTCGCCTGCGTGCTAGCATCGGAACATTCCATGGCCGACAGCATAGTCCCTTCGTCATGCTCACTCCCGAGATACTCGACACCTTCCGCGGTCTGCTCGACGAAGCCAAAGGCAGCGGCGATCCCGAGCCTACCGCCATGAACCTGTCCACCGCCGATTCAGGCGGCAGGGTGCATTCGCGCATCGTGCTGCTCAAGGCCATCGACGAGCGAGGGCTGCGCTTCTTCACCAATTACGAGAGCGCCAAGGCGAACGAGATCGCGCAGCATGCGCAGGTGGCACTGTGTTTCCACTGGAAACAGATTCGCGAGGGCATCCAGGTGCGCTTCGAAGGGCGCGCCACGAGGACGGACGCCGCCGAATCGGATGCGTACTTCGCGACCCGGCCACGCGGCAGCCAGATCGGCGCCTGGGCTTCGAAGCAGAGCCAGCAGCTGCCCGACCGGCAGACCTTCGAAGACCGTGTGGCGCATTACGAGAAGGAGTTCGCCGGCCGCGACGTGCCGCGCCCCCCGCACTGGGGCGGTTATCTCGTGGAACCGGACCGCGTGGAGTTCTGGTACGGCGCCACGTTCCGTCTGCATGAACGCATCGTGCACGCCGCCGACGGTACAGACTGGACCAGCTGCCTGCTTTATCCGTAACGCACCCCGGGAGTCCGCCGTGAGCCGAGCCCAGCCTGTCCAGCACATCGCGCAGAGCACCTTCACGGTGCACACGCGGGGCCGTTCCCTCACCGAGGTGACCGCTCGCATCGCCGATGCCGTCGCCGCGAGCGGCGTCGGCACGGGCATCGCGCACGTCTTCGTGCAGCACACGAGCGCGTCGCTGCTTATCGGCGAGAACGCCGACCCGACTGTCGTGGCCGATCTGGAGCGTTTCTTCGCGCGCCTCGTTCCCGATGGCGACCCGCTGTTCCACCATCGCGACGAAGGCCCCGACGACATGCCCGCGCACGTGCGCACGGTGCTGACAGGCGTGTCGCTCTCGCTGCCGGTGCACGGTGGCAAACCGCTGCTCGGCACCTGGCAGGGCGTGTTCCTTTACGAACACCGGCACGAGGCGCACCAGCGGAAGATCACCATCACCATTTCAGGTCATTGATGTCCGACGCCTATCCGCAGCGTATCGTCTGTCTCACCGAAGAACCGACCGAGGTCCTCTACGCTATCGGCGAGGATCACCGCATCGTCGGTATTTCCGGTTTCACCGTGCGGCCGCCGCGGGCTCGCAAGGAAAAACCGAAGGTATCCGCGTTCACCAGCGCGAAGATCGGCCAGATCCTCGATCTGAAGCCCGATCTCGCCATCGGCTTCTCCGACCTGCAGGCCGACATCGCACAGGAACTGATCCGCGCGGGTGTCGAGGTATGGATCAGCAACCATCGCAGCGTGGACGGCATCGTTGCGTACATTCGCCGGCTGGGCGCGATGGTCGGGGCGAGTGCGAAGGCCGAAGCGTTGGCGCAGCGCGCGGAGGAGCACCTCGCGAGCGTGGCGGCGCAGGCCGCCGCGTTGCCACGCCGGCCCAAGGTCTATTTCGAGGAGTGGGACGAGCCGCTCATCACCGGCATCCGCTGGGTCGGCGAGCTGGTGCGTATCGCCGGCGGCGACGACGTCTTTCCCGAACTGCTGGAAGAACCGTTGGCGAAGCAGCGCATCCTGGCCGATCCCATGGAAGTCGTGCACCGTGCGCCCGACATCGTGTTCGGTTCCTGGTGCGGCAAGCGGTTTCGGCCGGACCACATGGCGGCGCGCCCCGGCTGGGCCGATATGCCAGCGGTGCGCGACGGTGAGCTGCACGAGATCAAGTCGCCGATCATCCTCCAACCCGGTCCCGCGGCGCTCTTCGATGGCATCGACGCGTTGCACTCGGCCATCGCGCGCTGGGCGCACCGTCAGGCACGGCCCTAGGGCATCGGAATCCAGCGGCCGTGCCTGCGGATCTCCAGCGCCTTGAAACGCCGTTTGTAATCCATCTTGGGGTGGCCTGCGATCCAGAAACCCAGATACACGTAGGGGATGCCGCGGCGTCGCGCCAGTTCCACCTGTTGGAGAATGCCGAAGGTGCCGAGGCTGCGCGCATCCTCGGACGGGTCGAAGAACGTATAGACGGCCGAAAGCCCGGCCAGGGCGACGTCGGTGACCGCGACGCCCAGCAGCCGGCTTCCGATACGGAATTCGAGGAAGAGCGTCGGGCTCCAGGGAGCCGCGAGGAAACGCTGGAAGTCCTCGGCGTCCGCGGCATCCATCCCTCCGCCGCTGTGGCGGGCGTGCAGGTAACGCCGGTAGAGCGCATGCCGCTCGCGCGTGAATCCGGGCATCTGCTCGCTCACCTCAATGTCGGCATTGCGCTTGAGGCAACGGCGCTGCGAGCGGTCGGGAGAGAAGTTGGCCACGTCGATGCGGCAGGGCACGCATGCCTGGCACGCGTTGCATTGCGGAAGGTAGAGATGACCGCCGGCGCGACGGAACCCTTTGGCCAACGCGGGACCGTACAGCCGGTCGAGGTGCGGTGCGGCCGGATCGACCACGAGGTTCTGCGCCGTCCGCTCGGCGAAGTAGCCGCAGGTGTGCGGCAAGGTCTGGAACAGGCGGACGCGATCGGTCATGGCCCGATCTTATAGCGCCCCGGCAAGCGCCGCGTCACCGCGGCGTGGAGGCCGTTCGGCAAGCGGCGCAGCGCGCATCGCGGGCAGTCAGTCGGCGGGGGCGTCCGTCGATCCGCGGATCATCGCGCGCAATGCGAGTACCGACTCGAGATGCTGGCGCGACCAGGGGCGCGAGCGTCCGCGCACCGTTTCCTGCCAGGTTTCGAAACTTTGCCGCGGCGACAGGCGGGCCCCCGGGATCGTCTCGAGCTTGGCGAGGGAGGGGTTGCCGCCCCAGCGCACCTGACGAACCTGCTCGCTGCGAGTCCAGAGGATCGCGCTGTCGTGCCCGATGGGCAGAGGGAGGTAGATGAGGCCCGCGGCCATCTGCGCCACGGCGGGATCCGCCAGCTCCACGTCCCATGCCCCGATGTCGTCCGTGTGCACCACGTCGGCGAACGTGGCCGGCGCGTTTTTCGCCTTGTCGAGAATACGCAACAGCACGGCGTCGCCGGGCAGTTCGCCATACCGGACCATGCGCCCGTCGGCGGCGATCGCGATGCCGTCCGCATCCACCATTTCCAGCAGTTCCGGTGCGACGCGGCCAAGGAGCGCGGGGTCGATCCGGTCGCTCTCCTCAAAGGCCGTGATCAGCTTTTCGCGCACCGTGAGCAGGGCGCTTTCGAGTTCGATCTCCGCAAGCTCCTCGATGGCTGCCACGCGCGCCGCCAACGTGGTGGCGATGGCGTCGGCGACGTCGCGCATGCGATGGTCGGCGAAGAACGGGCTGTAATGGTGGCAGGAGATGAGGCCCCACAACCTGCCGTCGACGATGATCGATGCGACCAGGGTACCCGTGACGCCCATGTTGCCCAGGTATTCCAGGTGAACCGGCGATACGCTGCGCAGCGAGACGTCGCTGAGGTCGGTGGCTTCGGCCGTCACCGGGTCGTATGCGGGAAGGATGCGCGCCGGCACGTACTTGCAGTCGCTGATCTGGCGCACGCGGTTGCGCAGGTAGAGCGCACGGGCCTGGGCGGGGATATCCGTGGAGGGATAGTGCAGCCCGAGGTATGCCTCCAGGTCGTCGCGCCGCGCCTCGGCGATGATCTCGCCGTGCCAGTCGCGGTCGAAGCGATAAACCATGACACGGTCGTAACCCAGCAGGGTGCGGATGGTTCGCGCCGCGCGGGCGCCGGCCCGCTCCACACCGAGGTCTGGTTCCATCGAGCGTGCGAGTTCGCGCGCCACCTGCCGTGGGTCGTCGTCGAAATGGACGTCGCGTCTTTCGATCTCGACCAGCCAGCGGGTGTCATAGGCGTGCACCGCGGCGTACCACGGACCACCCGTGCTCGCATGCGGAAGCTTTACGGGAACCCAGGCGCTGTGAGCCGGCCTGGTTTCATCGAACAAGTCGGCCGGAAGTTCGACGACCTCGTGCAGGGGGGCGTCGAGCGCCGTCTCCACGCCGACGCCAGTCACCTCGCCCACATTCTCGCTGGCCTGGAGGATGGTGTTCGTGGCGACGTCGACCACGAGCAGGGCACCATGGGGCTGGACGGAACCGGGAATGTGGATCGGTTCACGATCGCAGCTGGTGAGGTCGGGAAGCTTAGACATGCGAAGGGTGGTCCTGTAGTGTCTGTCGATAGCGCGCAAACATGCGCAACGCGCCTTCCACGGCGCGACGCAACGCGGCGGGTTCGGCCAGCACGCGGTCGAGCAGCCCCTGGAAGCGGTGCCAGGGCGCGTCGGCGTTCTCGCCGATGGCGTAGAAGCGGTGGTTAAGGGACGGGAAGCGTTCGCGCAGGCGCTTCACGATGACGCGTCCGCCGAGCGCCGAGCCTTCGATAACGTAAAGCTCGCCCCAGGCCTGTAGGAGCGCGCCCTGCGCGCGAGAGCTTTTCGCGGAAAGCAGCAGGTCCTGTGGCTCACGGCTCCCAAGGCTGTCGCGCGCAGGGCACGCTCCTACGGGGGTGTGGCAGTGGGACAGATCGTCCAGGTCCTGGGCCAGCGCCGTGGCACGTGAGGCATAACGCCAGCCCTGCGCGTCACCGATACCGGCCAGCCATGTCGACCGGTCGGCCTCCCATTCGCTGAGCAGACTCCACTGCGCCGCCAGCAACGCCCGGTACCCGGCTTCGTCCAAAGCACCGGAAAGCATCCGCTGCATGACAGGAGACGCCTCGGCGGCATCGTGTGCGGCGCGCGTGGACTCGCGTAGGGCGACGTGGGGAGGAGGGCGAACTGCGCGAGCGCCCTCCACTCAGAGCACCTGGGTGGCCTTGAGCACCACCACCAGCATGACGCCGGCGACGACCGCGAGCATCATGAGGCGAATGCGCGAGGCGGTGCGCTGCGCGGGGGGCCGGTAGTCCGGCTGCCGATGCAGGCGCAATTCTTCCTGGAAACGCACGACCGGCTCGATGCCGATGTCCTTCAGGAGCGCGCGCGCCTTCGGGAAATCGTCGGCGCTTTTCACCCAGACCTGTGGCCAGGAATCGCGGTTGTTGCTCCGCTCGGAATAGCTGAAGCGCTGATAGGTGGGCCGGTTCCAGCTCGAGCGGTTCGTCACCGTGGTCTCGACGCCCTGTTCGGTGAGCAGGGCGACCACACGGTCGATGTTGTCCTGGCGTGGCGAAGTGTAGATCTGGCGCATGCCGCCGATTCTACGGGAATCGGGCCGTGCCGGTTGCCGGGGAGCGCAGTGCGCCCTTCACGTCGTCGAGCCTGCCATCGTTCGGCAGCGGCCGCAGGCCCAGCAGGTGCGCCAGGAGGGGGTAGATATCCACATTCGGGAACGGCGCGATGCGGCCCCCGCTCGCCAGGTCCGGGCCACGGGCGACGAACATGGCGCGCATGGTCGGATCGAGGTTGTCGTAACCATGCTCGCCGCGCGACATCGGCTCCTTCCGTTTCGCCAGCACCTCGCGGCTGGTGATCGACCAGCCCGTCTCGGCCAGGCAGAGATAGGCCGGCACACGGGGGTTCTTGCCGTAATCGAGCCGGGCCGGCAGGTCTCCCTTGCGATAGCAGCGCATGTGCGCGTGGGGGCCGAGCAGACGCGCCACGGCGCGCGACGCGTCCACGCCCGGCTTTGCGTTGAACGTGGCCATGACGCCGTAGGAAACGGCATCCAGCGAGGCCAGATCGGTTTCGTCATCGGCGAACACGATGTTGCCGCGGGGCACATCGGCCATGCCATGGTCGGAAACGATCACGAGGTTGGTCGTGTCGTACAGTCCCCGGCGGCGCAATTGGGCCACGAGATAACCCAGTGCGTCGTCCACGGTGCGCAGGGCCTCGTTCAGTTGCCTGGAGTCCGGCCCGAACTCGTGGCCGGCGTGGTCCACGTCGTCGAAATACAGCGTATCGAACGCCGGTTTCTGGCCCGGTTCGTCGATCCACGACAGCAACGTGTCCACACGCTGCCGTGCTGTCAGGGAGTCGTCGAAGGGCATCCAGTGGTCCGGCCTGACGCCGTGGATCTCCGCTTCCGTGCCCGGCCAGAACATGGTCGCGGTGCGCAGGCCATGTTTTTGCGCCGTGACCCATATCGGTTCCGCTTCGGTCCACCACCGCCCGTCGCCCTTGGCTTCGAGATTCGCCGTGGCGAACTTGCCCAGCGACTCGTCCCACATGGTGTTGTTGATGATGCCGTGGCGGTCGGGTACCCGCCCGGTCACCAGCGTGTAGTGGTTGGGAAACGTCAACGACGGGAACGACGGCAGCATGTAAGGCGTGGTGACACCTTCGCGAGCGAGGGCCACCAGGTTCGGTGTGAGGCCGCGGTCGATGTAGTCGGCCCGGAAGGCGTCGATCGATACGAGAAGCACGGCGTGGCGGGCAGGCGGGGCCGGCGGTTGCGCGGCGCAGCCGCACAGGGACAGCAGCAAAAACGTGAGCAGCGCGCTCCAGCGCGACAACATGGTGTTCATGGGGAAAGACGTAGGCTCGTACACAGACAATCCTTCCATGATGGACGAGTCCCATGACCAATTCATCACGCAAAATCCTACTGGTACTCCTTGCCGCCTCGTTGCCCACCCTGTCGCTGGCCCAGAGCCAGCCTGCGAAACCGGCGCCGCCGCCGCCGCGCCCGAGGCCGATCGTGATCACCACGCCCACGCCCAACCAGCAATGGCAGCGGCAGGTCGACCGCCAGCAGCTGCAGGACAGGCAGAACCAGAACGCGCTGCGTGAGCAGTTGCGGCAGAGCTCGCTCGACCAGCAGCGCGCCAACGCCACCGACCCGGCACTGCGCAACCAGCTCGATGCGGCGGATCGCAGCCAGCAGGAGCTCTACCGCGCCCGGCAGGACGCGGCGGCCCGCCAGTACCAGACCCTGCCGCAGCCCGACCGGACGCGCACCGCCCCCGCGCGCGCCGGCACCGCCGGCCGCTAGCGGCGGCCCCGGGCGCGGGACCATAATCGGGGATTCCCAGGATCGACGGAGTCCCCGATGACCGCAGTCACGCGCATCGACACCACCCGCACCGTTCGCGCGCCGCGCGGCAACGAACTGAGCTGCCGCAGCTGGCTCACGGAAGCGCCGTTCCGCATGCTGCAGAACAACCTCGACCCGGAGGTGGCCGAGAATCCCGCGGAACTGGTGGTGTATGGCGGCATCGGTCGCGCGGCGCGCAACTGGGAATGCTTCGACGCCATCCTTCGCACCCTGCGCGAACTGCGCGACGATCAGACTCTGCTCGTGCAGTCCGGCAAACCGGTGGGCGTCTTTCCGTCGCACCCCGACGCGCCGCGCGTGCTCATCGCCAATTCGAATCTCGTGCCGGCATGGGCGAACTGGGAGCACTTCAACGAACTCGATCGCAAGGGCCTGATGATGTACGGCCAGATGACGGCCGGCTCGTGGATCTACATCGGTTCGCAAGGCATCGTGCAGGGCACCTACGAAACCTTCGTGGAAATGGGGCGGCAGCATTACGGCGGGCGTCTTGCCGGCCGGTGGATCCTCACGGCCGGTCTGGGCGGCATGGGCGGCGCGCAGCCATTGGCGGCCAGCCTGGCCGGCGCCTCGTCGCTCACCATCGAGTGTCAGCAAAGCCGCATCGACTTCCGCCTCAAGACGCGCTACGTGGACGAGCAGGCCACGGACCTCGACGACGCGCTGGCCCGGCTCGAGCGCTACGGCAAGGAAGGGCGGGCCGTCTCCGTGGCCCTGCTGGGCAATGCCGCGGACATCCTCCCGGAACTCGTTCGTCGCGGCGTCCGTCCCGACGCGGTGACCGATCAGACCAGCGCGCACGACCCCGTGAATGGCTATCTGCCCTCCGGATGGACCGTGGAGGAGTGGTTCGAGCGCCGCAAATCGGATCCCGCAGGTACGGCACGCGCGGCCAAGGCGTCCATGCGGCGCCACGTGGAAGCGATGCTGGCCTTCCACGCGATGGGCGTCCCCACCTTCGATTACGGCAACAACATTCGCCAGATGGCCAAGGACGAGGGACTGACCGAGGCCTTCGCATTCCCGGGCTTCGTCCCGGCCTTCGTGCGGCCGCTGTTCTGCCGCGGCGTCGGCCCGTTCCGCTGGGTAGCGCTGTCCGGCGATCCGGAGGACATCTACAAGACCGATGCCAAGGTGAAGGAGCTGATTCCGGACGACCCGCACCTGCATCGCTGGCTGGACATGGCCCGGGAGCGCATCAGCTTCCAGGGCCTCCCCGCCCGCATCTGCTGGGTGGGTCTGGGCCAGCGCCATCGTCTCGGCCTGGCCTTCAACGAGATGGTTCGCAACGGCGAACTGAAGGCGCCGGTGGTGATCGGCCGCGACCACCTGGACTCCGGCTCCGTCGCCAGCCCCAACCGCGAGACGGAAGCCATGCGCGACGGCAGCGACGCGGTGAGCGACTGGCCGCTGCTGAACGCCATGCTCAACGTGGCCGGAGGCGCCACCTGGGTCAGCCTGCACCATGGCGGCGGCGTCGGCATGGGCTACAGCCAGCACAGCGGCGTGGTCATCGTCTGCGACGGCAGCGAGGCGGCCGACAAGCGCATCGCACGCGTGCTCTGGAACGACCCAGGCACCGGCGTGATGCGCCACGCGGACGCGGGCTACCCCGAGGCCATCGCCTGCGCGAAGGAGCAAGGCCTCGACCTGCCGATGCTCTGACCCGCCCGGCCGCAATACCACGGGAACCCGCGTCTGTAGGAGCCGCTATAGCGGCTCCTACAACGGCAAAACCGGTACGTTTAGCGGCCGTTGGCCCATTCGGGGGTGTAGCGCTCGGGGTAGAGCCGCTGCAACGCCAGGACCTTCGGCCGGTCGTTGATGGCGATGTACATCGAATCGGGATTCAGGCGCATGTAATCCTGGTGGTAACCCTCCGCAGGATAGAAGGCCTTCAGGGGCGTGACCTCGGTGACGATGGGCGCCGGAAAAGCATGGGCGGCCTTGAGCTGGGCCACGTAGGTCTCCGCGACCTTCTTCTGCTCGGGACTGGCGTAGAAGATCGCCGACCGGTACTGCGAGCCCACGTCGGGGCCCTGGCGGTTCAGCTGGGTGGGGTCCTGCGCCACGGAGAAGAACACCTGCAACAGCTGGCCATAGCTGACCTTGGAGGGGTCGTACACGACCCGTACGGATTCGGCGTGACCGGTGTCCCCGTCGCTTACGTCGTCGTAGTTCGCATGTGCGGCGTCGCCGCCCGAGTAGCCCGAGCGCACGCTCTTCACGCCCCGGACGTGCTGGAACACCCCCTGGACGCCCCAGAAGCAGCCTCCGGCGAACACGGCGGAGGCATCGCCGGCCGTGGCAGGCCGCGCGTCGACGACCGGGGCGGGCAGCTTCACCCCTTCCTCGCCGGCGGAGGCGGCGGAACAGGCGGTGAGGGCGAGAAACAGGGAGGGAAGCAGGCGAAGGCGCATGGGGAGCTCCTGGGGTGGGCCTGTCCGATAAGACCGGCCGCCCGGCCTTTTGCTGACAGAACGGACGGCCCCGGTACCGGTATTCAGCGCCCCGAGCCCTAAAGATCCGGTAAACCGCGCCGATATCCCATCGGATGGGCCGGTGTAGTGGAGAGGGGCAAGTGGCTTACGACCTGGTAGAGAGACGCGTCTTCGTTGCCGACCTGGAGGTCGGCATGTACGTGAGCCGTCTCGATTGCGAATGGTCGGACACGACGTTTCCCCTGCAGGGCGTGCCGATCACGTCCCAGGAAGACATCGACAAGCTGGCCCGGTTCTGCAAATACGTGTTCGTGGACCTGCATCGGCAGGTGGCCCGCGAGAGGCCGGCGCTGCGCCCGGCGCACGTGGCGGCGCCGGCCCGGCCGGTGCCGGCCCGCCCCGCGGTGAACCCGCGCCTGGTGTCCCGGCACGTCTATCGGGACACGGTTCGTTTCGAAGACGAGGTGCCCCATGCTCAGGCGGCGTTCGACAAGGTGACGCGTTTCGCGGAACGCCTCGTGGACGATGTCCAGCGTGGCCGCAGCATCGAGCCGGTCGCGGTGGAAGAGGCGGTGCGCCCGCTCGTCGCGAGCGTCCTGCGCAGCAGCGATGCCTTCGTGTGGATCGAGAGCCTTCGCCGTCGCGACAGTTACACCTACCAGCACGCCGTGGGCTGCAGCACCCTGGCGGCCGCGTTCGGCCGGCACATGGGCTTCGCCAGCGACGCCATCGTGAGCCTTGCCGCCGGTGGCTTGCTGATGGACGTGGGCAAGGTGCGCATCCCGGAAGAACTGCTCTCGCGCGCGGGCCCGCTCAACGACGACGAGTGGACGCTGGCGCGTCAGCATGTGGACGAGGGCATCGCGATCCTCGACCACTCGGGAGTGACCGACGCCGAGGTGCGCGACATGGTGCTCACCCACCACGAGCGTTTCGACGGCAGCGGCTATCCCGCGGGGCTGACCGGCACGGAGATTCCACTGCCCGGGCGGATGGCCGCCATCATCGACACCTATCACGCCATGTCTTCGGCACGTCCGTATCGGCCGGCCGTTTCCCAGCACGTGGCCCTGCGCCAGTTGTACGCGGGCCGCGAAGCCGCCTTTCAGGGCGAGCTCGTCGAACAGTTCCAGGCCTGTCTCGGTGTGTACCCCACAGGCTCCATCGTCGAGCTCAACACGGGTGAAGTCGCCGTCGTGATGGTGCAGAATCAGGCCCGCCGCCTGCAGCCGCGGGTAGCGGTACTGACGCATGCGGACAAGGGGCAGCGCGAGGATTTCCTCATCGTGGACCTGATGAACCAGGTGGACACCGTCCGCCGCGAAATCCTGCGCACCCTTCCGGCAGGCAGTCATGGCATCGATCCCAGGGAGTTTTTCATTCAGTGAGTGAGCGTGCCGATATCCTGCCAGCGGTGCAGATGATCCTCGACCGGGTCGTTCCGGATTCCGGCTGGCGTGCCGTGCTGGTGGTGCGGTTGCAGGGGATGCGCGAGGCGCAGCTGCGCTTCGGATACGAATTCGGCAACCAGATCATGCTGGCGGCGCGCGAACGGCTCGTGGAAGCCGTGCGTCATTTCGACACCGTCTTCGTCGCCGGCGACGACACCTTCGTGGTGGTGCTGCCCTCGGTGCGCAACCGCACCCATGCGTTGCTCGCCGCCACCCGCATCGTCGGCGCCTTCGATGCGCCCCTGCTGCGGGGCGACCGCCCCTGGCACGGCCGTCCCATCGTCGGCGTGGCAGTACACCCGGAACACGGCACGTCCGCGGAACTGCTCTATCGCCGCGCGGAGCTCGCGCACGACGAGGCCCTGCGCGTGGGCGAAGCCTTCGCCCTGTACCAGCCCGATGCCACGCCGGTCGAAATCCTCTATGGGGAATTGCGCGAGGACATCGAGGCCAACCGTCTTCATGTGGCCTTCCAGCCGCTGCGCGACCTTCGCTCCGGGGAGGTGGTGCGCGTGGAATCCCTTTCGCGCTGGACCACCACCGCCCAGGTGCATGTGGCGCCCGCCGACTTCATCCAGTTCGCCGAGCGCAGCGACCTCATCGTTCCCCTGACGCGGTGGAGCCTCAACGCATCTCTTCGCCACGCGGCGGCCTTGCATCGCGGCGGATGCCCGCTGGACGTCGCCATCAATCTGTCCCCGCGCGTCTTCGCAGAATCCGGGTTCGCGGAGCAGATGCTCGGCGCCATGGAAATCTGGGGCGTGCCACCCACGGCCGTGATCGTGGAGATCACCGAGACGGCCCTGCTCACCGACCTGGACATGAGCGTGCGCGTGCTGCGCTGCCTGCGTGACCGCGGCGTACGCGTGGCCATCGACGACTTCGGCACCGGCTATGCCTCCTTCGCCTACCTGCGCCACTTCCCGGCGACCGAGCTGAAGATCGACCGGACCTTCGTCGATGCCATGAACACGGACAGCCGCACCGAGCTGCTGGTGCAGGCGATGATCGACGTGGCCCACCGCCTGGGCATGGAAGCCGTCGCGGAGGGCGTGGAGAACGAAGCCACGCTCCTGCGCCTCGTGGAGATGGACTGCGACCTCGTCCAGGGCTATCACATCGCCGAGCCGATGAAGGCCGAGGACTTCGTGTCGGAACGGCTCGCGGCAGCCTCGCTGATCTAGCCTGCCTCGTAGGAGCGCGCCCTGCGCGCGACATCTTTTCGGGACAGGCCCCAAGCTCGCGCGCCAGCTCCGCGTCGCGACCTCAAAACATCTCGCGCGCAGGGCACGCTCCTACGACGCCATAGCCCGATAGCGTCGATCCAACGCCGCCACCGCCTCATCCAAAGCCGCCTCGTCGCCGTCGTTGACGATCACGTCGTCGGCCATGGACAGGCGGTGTTCGCGCGAGGTCTGTGCCGCGACCATCTTTGCCGCCAGGGCCGCGTCGATGCCGTCGCGCCGCGTCAGGCGTTCGATGCGCACGGCCTCCGGGGCATCCACCACCAGCACGCGATCCACCCACGCGTAATGTGCGCGGTTCTCCGCCAGCAGGGGAATCGACAGGATGCAGTAAGGGCCGTCGTCGGCTTCGACGGCGTCGCGCAGCCAGGTGCGGATGCGCGGATGAAGGATGCCTTCCAGTGTGGCACGGGCTGACGGATCCTCGAACACGCGCTTGCGCATGGCCGCGCGATCGAGCCTTCCATCACCATCCAGGGCATCGGGCCCGAAGGTGCGGGCCACTTCCGCCAACGCCTCCGACCCGGGTTCGACCACGGCACGGGCCGCCACATCGGCATCGTAGGCACGAATGCCCAATGCCTCGAAGCGGCGCTCGACGGCGCTCTTGCCCGACGCGATGCCGCCCGTGAGCGCAATGACGAAGCTCATCGCAGCCCGGTGAATTGCAGATAGGCCGCCAGCAGGCGATCGCCGGCGAGGAACCAGACCCAGCCCGCGGCCGCGATATAAGGGCCGAAGGGAATCGGCACATCGCGCTGGTGGTTACGGAAGAGCATGAGTCCGCCGCCCACCAGGACGCCGATGAGGGAGGACAGCATGATGACCGGCAGAAGGGACACGGGCCCCATCCATGCGCCGAGCGCGGCCAGGAGTTTGAAATCCCCGTAGCCCATGCCTTCCTTGCCGGTGAGCAGCTTGAACAGCCAGTACACGCTCCACAGGCTCAGGTAGCCGATAAGCGCCGCCAGGATGGCGGAGGAGGGCACCACCGGCACGGGCTGCCAGGCGGGAATCAGCGACAGGCCCAGGCCGATCCAGAGCAACGGGTAATTGAGTTCGTCCGGCAGGAACTGCGTTCGGGCGTCGATGCCGGAGAGGGCGATGAGGAAGAACGTGAAGACCAGCCCGGCCAGCGCCGCCGGCGTGGGTCCGAAGTGCCAGACCACCAGGGCACTGGCCACGCCGGTGGCTAGCTCAACCAGCGGATATTGCGCCGAGATCTTCGTGCCGCAGTAGCGGCAGCGCCCGCGCAGGAACAGCCAGCCGAGGACGGGAATGTTGTCGTAGGGGGCCAGCCGGTGCTTGCATTGGGGGCAGTGCGAGGCTTCCAGCGCCACTCCCGGCGGCTTCGGGTCGTCCACCGGTTCCAGTTCCAGCACCTCGCGTGCCTGACGGCGCCACTCCCATTGCATGCGCGCAGGCGTGCGCAGGATGACCACGTTGAGGAAGCTGCCGACGACCATGCCGAAGACGGCGGCCAGGGCGATCCAGAGGGCGAGCGGGAGTTCGGGCATGGACGGTCCGTGGTCAAGAAAAACCCTTCGCCCGCGAAGGCGAAGGGTTCTTATTGTGCCTGCTTGCGGCGGCGTGGATCAGACCGTGCCGGCGAGCTTGAAGATGGGGAGGTAGAGGGAGATCACCATGCCGCCCACGAGGACGCCGAGGATGATCATGATGAACGGCTCGAGCAGGCTGCTCAGCGTGTCGACCGCCGTGTTCACCTCTTCCTCGTAGAACTCCGCGACCTTGAACAGCATGTGGTCGAGAGAACCCGACTCCTCGCCGATGGCCGTCATCTGCACCACCATGTTCGGGAAGAGGTTGGTCTGCCGCATGGACAGCTGCAGCTGGTGACCGACGGCGATGTCGTCACGCATCTGCTTCACGGCTTCCCCGTACACGATGCTGCCCGTGGCACCGGACACCGCGTCGAGGGCTTCCACAAGTGGCACGCCGGCATGGAAGGTGACGCCGAGCGTGCGGGCAAAGCGGGCAATGGCCGATTTGTGCAGGAGGTCGCCGATGACAGGAATGCGCAGGGACACGCGGTCCAGGAAATGGGCGAACTTCGTGGAGCGCTTCTTGAAGAAGATGATCAGGAACACCGAGCCGACGATGCTGCCGATCACCGCCCACCAGTACGACTGCATGAATTTCGACGCCGCCACCACGAACTGCGTGGGGGCAGGCAGCTCAGCTTTGGCTTCAGCGAAGGTTTGCTGGAACACCGGCACGACGAACAGCAGCAGGATCATCGAGACCAGCAGCGCCACCACGAGGACCATGACAGGGTAGAAGAGCGCCTTCTTGATCTTGGCCTTGATGCTCTCCATGCGCTCTTTGTAGGTGGCGACGGTGTCGAGCACGGTGTCGAGAACACCTGCCGACTCGCCCGCATGGACGAGATTGCGATAGAGCTCGTCGAACTGCACCGGGTACTGCGCCAGGGCCTCATGCAGGGAGGCGCCACCTTCGATGGCGCTCTTCACGTCGATCAGCATGTTCTTGAAGCGGACGTTCTTCTGCCCGTTCGCGATGATGTCGAAGGCCTGCACCATCGGCACGCCGGACGCCATCATGGTGGCGATCTGGCGGCTGAAGATCGCGACGTCGCGCGGCTTGACCGTGCTACCGGACGACCCGAAAAGTGGTTTGGCCTTCTCGCGCACCGTTTGCGGGTTCATGCCCTGACGGCGCAGCTCCGCCTTCACCAGCGCGGCGTTCTTCGCCTGCATCTCGCCCTTCATGCGCTTGCCGCGCTTGTCGAGGGCGGTCCAGTCGTACATGACCAGCTTGTTGACTTCGGCGCGCGCAGCGCCAATGGCGCGCGCGTTCTTCGTGGCGGTGGCGGTAGCCATGGCGCGGTGTTCCCCCGGTTTGATGCGTGGTGGCCACCCCTCCCGGGACGGCCCCTGTTCTTATTCTAGTTTGAACGGTAGGGCTGGTGCCTTTCTGCCGTCTGGCGCACATCTTCACATGCCGCGGCGGCCGCGGGCAGCCGTCAGTCCTTGGTGACGCGGTTGATCTCCGCCAGGCTGGTGACCCCGTTCCGGACCTTCAGCAGCGCCGAGGCGCGCAGGTCGTTGATGCCTGCCTTCTTCGCCACCTCCGCGATCTGCATGGCATTGCCGCCTTCCAGGACGATCTTCTGGATGTCCTCGACCATGGGCATGACCTGATAGATGCCCACGCGGCCCTTGTAGCCCTCGTTGCAGCTGTCGCAGCCGACGGCTTCGTAGATGGTGATGCCCTCGTCGATTTCTTCCTGGGTAAAACCCTCGGCCAGGAGGGCGGCCGGCGGAAGCTGGATCGGGCGCTTGCAGTCGTGCAGGCGACGCGCCAGGCGCTGGGCGATGATCAGGGTGACCGACGAGGTGATGTTGTAGGGCGCGATGCCCATGTTCATCAGGCGCGAGATGGTCTGCGGCGCGTCGTTGGTATGCAGGGTGGACAGCACCATGTGGCCCGTCTGCGCCGCCTTGACGGCGATTTCGGCCGTTTCGAGATCGCGAATCTCGCCGACCATGATCACGTCCGGGTCCTGGCGCAGGAAGGAACGCAGGGCGGCCGCGAAGGTCATGCCGCGCTTGGTGTTCTGCTGGACCTGATTGATGCCCTCGACGCGGATTTCGACCGGGTCTTCCACCGTGGAGATATTGCGCCCCTCGGTGTTGAGGATATTGAGGGCGGTGTACAGCGACACCGTCTTACCCGAGCCGGTGGGGCCGGTGACCAGCACCATGCCGTAAGGTTTTTCGATGGCGTCGAGGTAGAGCTTCTTCTGCGCGTCCTCGTAACCCAGCTTGTCGATGCCCAGCTTGGCCGAGGAGCCGTCGAGGATACGCAGCACGATCTTCTCGCCAAACAGCGTGGGCAGGGTGCTGACGCGGAAATCGATGGCCCGGGTCTTGGTCAGATTGAGCTTGATGCGGCCGTCCTGGGGCACACGGCGTTCCGCGATGTCCAGGCCGCTCATGACCTTGATGCGGGAAGCGATGCGATTGCCCAGCTTGATCGGGGCCGTGGCCACGACGCGCAGGATGCCGTCCATGCGCAGGCGCACCCGGTAGACCGTTTCGAACGGCTCGAAATGGATATCGGAGGCACCACGTTTGATGGCGTCCACCAGGATCTTATTGACGAACTTGACGACCGGGGCGTCGTCATTGGCGTTGGCGTCGATGCCGGTGGCGCTTTCGCCGTCCTCATCGCCGCCCTCGAGGGCCAGGTCTTCCAGGCCGTTGTCCTCGAAACCCGGGACGTTGGCGGTCATGGCGGAGAGGGCGGTGTCGATCACACGACGCAGCTGCCCCCGCTCGACCAGGACCGGCTCGACCATGTGGTTCGAGTGGAACTTGATCTCGTCAAGCGCATGGGACTGCATCGGATCGGCAATGCCGACGAACAGGCGCTTGCCGCGCTTGAAAAGGGGCAGGGCTTGATGCTTGGTGATCAGCGCTTCCGTGACCAGATCCAGCGGCATGTTCGCCGCAGCCATGCCCGCGATGTCCATCAGCGGCATGCCGAACTCGGCCGAGGCGACCTGGGACAGCTTGGCGCTGTCGACCAGGTTATGGTCGACCAGCCAGGCGGAAAGGGAGACGCGCTTCTCGGCCGCATCCTGCACGGCCTTGCGGACATCGGCCTCCGGCAGGACGTTCTCCGTCACCAGCCGTCGCGCCATGCCGGTAAGGCCAGCCAGGATCGGCGTATGCATTTGTGAAGCCATCTGGACGTTTCCCCGAGATACGCGCCTGAATCTACTCCAGATTATAGGATTGGTCACGTGCGACGGTGTGACGGCGTGACGCGGCAGCGGTGCCCGTCGGTCATATGTATCGCCGCTCTTTGCCAATCCCCAGTTCGTCATCGATCCGGGTAGGTCGATTGCGGGCCCCCGGGGCGCAGGATTGTGCTGGTTATCCTTATTTTTGAGCCCGGCGTGGCAAGCGCGCAAACTGAAATCCTTTAGAATTCGTCCCATCGGGCAGCCGTGGGAGCGCCGCGAGAGGGCCAGCCGCTGGGTGGCACGTCAGAACTGGGGATGCGTGCGTGCTCTTTAATTCATTGAGTTTTTTGGTTTTCTTCGCAGTCGTCCTTCTTCTGCATCATTTTCTCTCACCTGGCCGCCCTCGCAGGACGCTTCTGCTCGTGGCCAGCTATCTGTTTTATGCGGCGTGGAATCCGCCTTACCTACTCATTCTGATATTTTCCACCGTCCTCGACTGGTGGCTCGCCAGACGTATCTGGTACGCCAGTAATCCCGCGCATCGCAAACTCCTCCTACTGGCGAGCCTGGTGGCGAACTTATCGCTGTTGGGGTTCTTCAAATACGGGAGTTTTGCCCTCGAGAATGCACAGGCCTTGCTGGCGTTGGCTGGGGTGTCTTACGTCCCGCCTGAGTGGGATATTGTCCTGCCGGTCGGCATCTCTTTTTATACGTTCGCCTCCCTCTCTTACACGATAGACGTGTATCGCCGGGAAATTGAAGCGGACACGCCCATCCTTGAATATGCACTCTTCGTAGCCTTCTTTCCGCACCTGGTCGCCGGGCCCATAGTTCGAGCAAAAGTGCTGCTGCCCCAGATCGCCACGGCGCGTGAAGCCACGAAAGACCAGTTGGGCTGGGGGCTCACCCTTGTCGTCCTGGGGCTTTTCTGCAAGAGCGTTCTGGCCGATGCGTGCCTGGCGCCTGTCGTTGACGCTGTTTATGGCATGCCGGAAGCCCATCCGGGGTTGGGTGCGGTGGCTGGCATTTTTGGATTCGCCGGCCAGATCTACTTCGACTTCGGCGGCTATTCGCTCTGTGCGATCGGATTGGCTCTTTGCTTCGGTTACGCCTTCCCGGACAATTTCCGCTTCCCTTACGGGGCTAGGGGGTTCTCCGATTTCTGGCGGAGATGGCATATATCGCTATCGACCTGGCTGCGCGACTACCTGTACATCCCTCTCGGCGGTAACCGACGGGGCGAGTGGCGCACATGTCGCAATCTCATGCTGACCATGCTGATAGGCGGGTTATGGCACGGTGCGTCCTGGATGTTCGTGGCGTGGGGCGGATTGCACGGGTCCTATCTGATCGCGGAAAGATGGCTGCGAAGGGCCCGGCCGCGTTGGTTCGTGGGAGCACCGAACGACGTCGTGGTTACCTTGGTCACGTTCCTGCTCGTATGCCTCGCCTGGATTCCATTCCGCGCTCCGGATATCCATGCGGCCGTGGGGGTACTAGCCGCTTCGTTTCACAAAGGCGGCGCTACACAGGCGGAATGGTTGGCTTTGCTGGTAGTTGCCGCCTCGTTTGCGTGGCAATGGCGTGTGCGAGACAGTTCATTGGAAGAAATGGCGAATGAATGGTCAGGCTTGGTCAGGACTGCAGCCGCAGCCGCTTGCATGATCGGGGTCTTCCTGGCCTCGGGAGGGGACGATCGTGCGTTCATCTACTTCCAGTTCTGATCCGGAAATCGCTGATCGTTCCGTTCCCATGGGACTCTGGCTTCGTCCGTTCGTCCTGGCTGGGCTCGTTTTCTGTCTCGCAGTAGCTTTGCTCGAAGGTGTCCTTGCCATGCGTGGCTTCAAACCCACCGTGGTCGACTCAGGAGATCGTTGGGCACGCGAGCGAGCCCGCGTGGATGGCTTGGGCGAGCGTGCTTTCATCGTGATCGGTGCATCACGTGCGCAGTTGGATCTGGACCTTCATTCGTTGGCTACAAGGACGGGCATGGCGCCGGTCCAACTCGCGATCGATGGAAACTCATACGTCCCAGTACTCGAAGATCTTGCCGCTGATGAACGGGTCCGGGGCACGGTCCTTGTTGAATATCAGGATGGGGCGTTGCGAAGCGGCTTCCCCGATGATCGCGCTGTCGAATATGTCAAGTACTGGCGGCATCTCCGGACACATGGCATGTCTCTCAATTTCGAGTCGTCAGAGAGCGCGCTGGTCAAGGTTCGTCAGGCCTGGATGCGCAGCTATGCGGACGGTGCAGGCCCCTGGATGGCCCTATCCATGCGAGTCATGGTGCCGAATGCAGTGCCTCAATATCTCGTCACCCTACCGGACAGGCAGAGGGAGGCCAATTACAGTGTTGTGCCCATGCCGGGCTTCTATTTTCAGAGAGTGATGAGGAACGCCGGCATCGAGAAGCCGCCAACTGCGCCGGACTTCGCTTCTCTCAATCAGATGCTGAGCGCACGCATCGACCAACTGCAGCCGCTTGACGCTCCTGACTTGGGCGGTCGCGCGTCACATATTGCTGCATTGGTGCACCGTATCGAAGAGCGTGGCGGTGCGGTAATCTTCGTCATGTTTCCTCGTTCCGGCCTCGTCTGGAGTGCGGACGAGCGCCGCTTTCCCCGTTCGAGGTATTGGGATCGTTTCATTACGCTTACCGGAGCACATGGGGTTCATTTCGAAGATGTTCCTGCATTGAGTGCGTTTCGATGCCCTGATGGGTCGCATCTTGATTTTCGCGATCAAGCGGCTTTCACGAATGCGCTTATAGACACCATGGCCTCACGTGGCTGGCTCACGCGTAGTCATTAGACATCGCTGGGTAACTCTTTCAGGAGCATAAGTTGAACCGCTTAAGCATTATCATTCCGGCCAAGAACGAAGCTGCCGCGCTTGCCAGCCTGCTGCCAAGGCTGAGAGAACTCCATCCCGATGCCGAGATCCTGGTGATGGATGACGGCTCGACCGATTCGACGCCCCTGGTCTGTGCGGAAGCGGGCGTCGCATGTATGTCGGCGCCGTATTCCATGGGCAACGGTGCGGCAATCAAACGTGGCGCAAGGGCAGCCAAGGGCGATGTGCTCGTGTTCATGGATGGCGACGGCCAGCATGATCCGCTAGACGTCGAACGGCTGGTCATGCGTCTGGATCAAGGCTTCGATATGGTCGTTGGGGCGCGAGCATGGGAGAGTCAGGCAGGAGTGGGTCGGGGTCTAGCAAATACACTTTATAACTGGCTTGCCAGTCGTATAACGGGTCATGCCGTACTCGATCTCACTTCTGGATTCCGAGCAGTTCGTGCAGCCCGTTTCAGGGAATTTCTTCATCTGCTTCCCAATGGGTTTTCTTATCCAACAACGAGCACGATGGCATTCTTTCGAAGCGCCTACGGGGTGGCGTACGAACCCATCAAGGCTGCGCAGCGGGTTGGTCAGAGCCATATCAAGCCGATTCGCGATGGCCTGCGTTTTCTACTGATTATTTTCAAGATCGCCACGCTCTATTCTCCGCTGAAACTTTTTGTTCCGGCGAGCTTCGTTTTCTTTCTCCTCGGTTGCGCCAACTATGCTTGGACCTTCCTCCACGAAGGTCGCCTTACGAACATGAGTACGCTCATGTGGAGCGCTGCCGTCATAGTCTTCCTCATTGGTCTCATCTCCGAGCAGATCACCGCACTGACCTATCGGCACGTTGACTGACTGTGTCATGGAACACCCAGCCAAGGCACGCCTGCTCATCCTCGCATCCACATACCCAAGATGGGCGGGAGATCACGAGCCGTCCTTCGTGCACGAGCTCGCGCGCCGATTGACCGATCGCTTCGACGTCGTCGCGGTGGTGCCGCACGCGAAGGGCGCGCTTGATAATGAGTTGCTCGATGGGGTGCGGGTTGTACGCTACCGCTACGCACCTGAAGCACTCGAGACACTCGTGAACAACGGCGGTATTGTCACGAACCTTCAACGCTCACGTTGGAAGATCCTGCTAGTTCCTGGGTTCGTGGCTATGCAGTGGGTGGTAGCACGTCGCCATGTCAGCAACAACGCCGTCGTGCACGCGCACTGGATCGTGCCTCAGGGGCTCGTGGCACGCTTGCTCCGCAAGCCCTTCCTTATCACCTCCCATGGCGCTGACCTGTTTGCACTGAGGGGCAGGATCGCGATGGCCGCGAAGCGGTTCTCCATTCGTAAAAGCGGCTGCCTTGCCGTCGTCAGCGAAGCGATGAGAGAGCCGGCGCGAGAGCTCATTCCCCGCGACAATGTTGCTGTACGCCCCATGGGCGTCGACATGCGGGATTTGTTCAAACCGGATCCTGCCGTCGTGCGGGACGATAAGCATCTGCTTTTCGTTGGGCGCCTGGTGGAAAAGAAGGGCCTCGACGTGTTGTTGCTGGCGCTGCCAAAAGTTCTGGAAGCGCACCCGGAAGTGCGATTGACGGTTGTGGGTCACGGCCCCCTCGAGAGCGCTATGGTTGATCTGGCTGCGAGAATTGGGGTTGCGGATCATGTCACCTTCATGGGGCCGGTTCCTCAGCGCGATCTTCCGGCGCTCTACCGCCGAGCTAGCTTGTTCGTGGCGCCGTTCCGAGAGGCACGCAGTGGCGACAGGGAAGGCCTTGGCTTGGTTCTTGTCGAAGCGCTCGCATGCGGTTGCCCGGTTGTCGCCTCGGATATTCCTTCCACGCGGGACGTCCTGTATGGCTTCCCTGGCGTTCGCACGGTTTCTCCAGGAGACCCTCAGCCACTGGCCGACGCGATCATCGATGCTAGCGAAGGCGAGCATCGACTGAGCAGCGAAGTCGTCGGCGCGCGGGATAGGCTGTCCGAGCGGTTTGACTGGGATGCGGTCGCGGAAGGCTATGCAGATTTGCTTGATAGCGTTCGAACTGGCGGTCGTGTAGCCGACCCCTCCAGGTAGGCCGCCGCAACAATGATCCGAACGACCAGCGCACGAAGGCCGAACGGCCAGGCGCTGGACTCCATCCGGGGTTCCGCGATGACGAGCAGCAGTCTTGCCACGGCCGACGTCAACGGGCGCAATAAGCGAAGCCAGCGATGGCGCGTGGCGTCTAGGGCAGCATAGGGTAGGGTCGCATAGGCTGCAGGGTGTGTGCGGGCGAAGCGTTCCGCGGGTTCGCCGCCGGCTTCCCGCATTTTCCGGAAGATGGAGGAGAGATCGATGGTATCAGCGTGTATCGCGGTAGCGGCCGGTGTCCAGGCAGTCGCCAGCCCGGCCTCCAGCGCGCGGAGGAAAAAATCGCGATCCTCGAATCCATAACCGAGGTAACGCTCATCGAATCCGCCGAGGCCAAGGAATGCCTCCCTCCGGATCATGAAATTGGGCGAGGTGGCTGCAAGCGCAGCACCCATGCGCTGAGCCAGCGCCGTGCGCCGCTTGGCTACGCGTTCTTGGTAATGGTGCCAAAACCCCGTGCCCGTGCCCGTGATCGATCCCACCGAGATATCCGCCCCGGCGGCGAGAGCCTCAACATGCTGACAGAGAAACGTGGCGTCAGCCGGAATGCAGTCGCTATCGAGGAACAGCAAGTATTCAGATTCAGCAAGAAGACCACCAGCGTTACGCGTGCGACTTCTCCCAAGGTTTGCTGGATTGCGTATGACACGGACACATGGCGGCGCGACGGCTTCTATGGATTCGGCGCTGCCATCGCCTGAATCGTCGTCGACGACCAGAATAGAAAGGCGAACATTAGCTGGCACTTCGCAACGAAGAAGTTCGTCGATGAGTTTCGCGGTGACTTGTGCCGTGCGAAACATGGGAATGATGCAGGTGATGCGGGTGATCATGCGCGGGGCGGCTTGCGCATCGATTTCAAGTGATGCCCCACTTGTTGTGTCATACGCAGGAGCATGGGGTGCCGCTTTATCCACTCAGCTACTTCAAGTCTGAGAAGTCGGGTCAGCCTCCGCAAGGTGGGCCAGTGAAGTCGGCGATGCCGCCGCGTCTCGCCTATCTGCGCGAGTGACTCGAAGACCTTCCGCAGCAGGGGCGTCGCTGTGTGGGCATTGTCGGCAGCGCATAGGGACGCGAGTATCCGATCGGCGACACGATCCGCCGCATGACCATCAAACATGGGGAGGAACCTCTCGCGGGCCAATCGTCGTGAGAGGCTCCTTGGATCTGCGCCTCCCGCGTACACATTGATCAACTCGATTGCGTCAGGTGCCGTCCGAGCAGTGTCGATGTAGCTCGCCAGGGATGCGCCTTCTTCATTCAATCCTTCCCCATCGGATGCGTGGAGATAGACGAGAGGCTTACTCGTGGCGAGGTACTCCACAAGAAACGAGCCGAGGTCGGTAAGCAGCATGTTCGACACCGCGAAAGCGTGGCGGTGGTCTGATCGTTCATCCAGGATCACACCGGCCCCGCGAACCTCTTCGCGAAACGTGTCCAGTTCCTTAGGGGAGAGGATGCCGTCGTCGACAAGGGTGCGAAACAGGGAGGGGTGTGGGCGCCAGATCAGCGCAATGTCAGGCTTGGCCGCGGCGAGTTCGAATAGCGGCTTAGCCAGTACATCAAATGTCGAGTAACGAGCGTCTGCGGCGTAGGAAAGACCGAAGCTGAAATGCGCGTTCCAAAGCACTGCGAAGCGTCCAGCGACGGCGTTGCGAAGCTCGGGATCTGCCTTGAAGGATTCAATATCGTGCAATTCATCGAGGCGCGGTAGGCCCGTCACAGCAACGTGATCCGCGCCGGAAGGGCAATAACGCGCGTACATCTCGCGTTCCATCTCCGAGCGCGCCACTATCAGGTTCGCATCGCGTTGCGTCGGCTGGGCGTACTGGTAGTGTCGGTTTCGACGGCCCGAGCCCATAACCATGCCATAGGGAACGTAGACGGTCAGGGCTACGCTTGCCGCCACTCGGTCGAAATGGAAGGTCGCGATGCGCTCCCGGTCGTAAGGTGCATTGAATATGGCAACGTCGAACTCACCGGGCTCAAGGGGCGCGGGGCTTCCCGAAGGCTCCTCGACGATACTGACACCGACAGAATGGAGGTGGTCGATGCAGGCACGGCGCTTTTGCGTAAGTCGCTCCGCATCGTCGTCATATGGGATGACTCTTACATCGGCCACGAAGCGCTCGTCGCGACACATGAGGCGCCAAAGGCCATGGACGTTGATCCAGCTCTCCGCACGCTGAATCAGAAAGACCACGCGGCATGGCCTTTCACCTGCGGTGGTCGGATGTGCGGCGGTCACCGCAGGTTGCCTCCTCGAAGCGAGGCGGCATAAATCGTCGCGCTATCGAGGTCTGCAGGCGTATCGACTTCACGGAGGTCGATTTCCTGCGCTGCGATTGGCAGGAATTCGAGCAGCTTCTCGAAAACGTAACCGGATGCATCGGCGAGAAGATCGGCCGGCCCCGCAACGACGTTGGCCCACTCGAATGGCAGCGCATCGTTCCTGGTGAAACCACAGACCTGCGCCGGGTCGTCCTTGCTCAGTTGCACGCAGACGGCCTGTTCGCTTCGGGTCGGTGCTATGCCCACCAGTAGTGGGTGCGCAGCTGCCGTTGCGATAAAGCTTGCAAGCGAATTTTCGTCGATGATGAGGTCTCCATCGAGAAATAGCACCTTGCCGCGCACGCCAGCGGCACCGAGGTTCATGCTCTGTGCGGTATTGGTCGTTCTGAATTCAGGATTGCGGACGAGGATGACATCGCGGTGGTGAAGTGCGCAGTACTCGATGATCAACTCTTCTCGGTAACCGACGACGACGTGAATGCGCCCGACGTGCGGCCTCAGCGCGTCCACAAGCCTGGTGAGGATTGTCTTGCCGCCCACTTCGAGCATGCATTTGGGCAGTCCGAGCCCAAGCCGTGAGCCGAGTCCGGCGGCAGCTATTACAGCGCAGTCAACAGGTTGCACAGTGACCTTCCATCGTGAACGACGTAATTGGATTCCTTCACAGCTGCCGGCATGGGGCTGTGGACACCTCCGAAAGCGATGCCTGCGTCGGCCTTGCGCAGCATCGGGACGTCATTTGCACCGTCACCAACTGCGATGATCCGCTCATAGCCGAGCAGTCGCACCTCACTGACAGCGGTGCCTTTGTCGAGCACATGATCGACGCGGACCTTTCCTTCCTGTGAGCTGGCGCAAGACGTGAAGCTACGGCAGCCTAGTCGCTCGACAAGTGGCGAGATCCATAGATCCAGGTTTCCCGTCACGATGAAGCAATCGGCTTCGTGGCCTGAAATGAAGTCGGTGAGGAAAGGATCGAGTGGAATCGAACCGACGATCTCATGCACCCGGCGCAAGGGGACCTGACCGAGGATCAGCGAACGAAGCCGCATGGACTCCTCAAACGAGATCAGTCCGGACATGGTGACCCGGGTGAGGGTGGCAATCTCTTCCGCGACACCCAATTCCGAAGCGATGCACGGAAGTATTTCGATCGAGGTAAGCGTGCCGTCGAGGTCGAAGCAGAATGCGGTGCTCATCTACCACGATCCAATATGTAAATGCGCTGGCGTGTTTCCTTGCGATTATTGAGCGATCCGTTGAAGAGGTCTGCCTCATGCGTCAGGCGGAAGCCAGCGCATCGAAGTGTGGTATCGAGCATCGAATGCCACTCAGCATCCGTGCGATAGATACTGTTGTAGCTGGTGTTCAAGTCATCCGAGTAGTGGTCAACGAGGGAAAGTCTGGCATCGACCGCGGCAGGTTCACGCAGAACGATACGTGCGCTGCTTGCTGTGACGTCGGCGAAACGTCGCAGAGTGGCGAGTACTTCGTCGTCGTTGAGATAGATCATGAGGCCTGCGCAGAGGATGCGGTCGAAGGGGGCAGGTTCTCTCAGGGCTTCCAGCGAAAGTCTGTGCGCAGGCAACTGGGTGAATCGGCGGTTCTCGCTTTCGCCATAAGTAGACACGGCATAGGCGAGCAGACCTGCGCTGGCGTCGAGCCCGTGGTAGTGCCCGAGCTTGCCTTCCAGAGCCGAGTACCAGCGACCTGTGCCGCATCCGACATCCAGTAGACGGACGTCAGGCCCGAGGTCGAGTAGCGGCAGCAGCCTGTCCTTTTCCAGCGCGTCGCGTTCTTGCGCCAGGGTTGGGTGCTTATCCTGGTAGATCACGGCCTTGACTGGCCCAAGCTCTTCAATACGCCGCGCCCTCTCCTCGAAAAAAGCGGCCACTTTTTTCGGGTCGATGTCGGGTCGATCGCCGTCGCCAGGAGGAGTGGAAATACGTGCCATGAAGATTCCGTCAGACCGATGCCCGAATCATAAACCGCTCATGCCGAGCCATGGCGCGAAGTATGCCGCACGATAGCCCAAATCGTGAGCACGATGGCTCCGTGGGCCGCCGTCAGCGCGACTGCGGCGCCGCCGAGCCCAAAAGGAGGCACGAGCGCCGTCATTCCAACGGCAAGGGTGACTAGCCCGAGTAGTTGAACACCGATGCGATGACTGCGACGATTCGAGGCGATCAGAACATTGCATCCCAGCGAACTGAGTCCGAACAGCAGGGGAAACAGGCAGAGCCACCGGGCGAACCCCGCGGCGGCTTCGAAGCCGGGTCCGAGTACCCATGGGATCATCTCGGAAAGGATGAGTACCCCTATGACTGCCGCCGCGCCCCCGGCTGCTCCGAACAGGGCTAGGCGACGGACGAGGCGAGTTTGCTCTGGACGGGTTTCTATTCTGAACAGCCGCGGGAGAGCTGCCATGGCCAGCGATGTCACAGGTAAGGCCAGCACGGCCACCAGACGGAAAGCAGCGGTGTAGATGCCAGCCGCCTCTGCTCCGGCCAGGCGCAGCACGAGGGTCTTGTCGAGTGAGCCAAGGCCATTGTCGACGATCCGCATGAGGGAGAAGCCAAGCGCCTCCCCCGCATCCCGACGGGTGAGGGACAGCTCAGCGCGGCCAGGGCGGAGCAAGCCGGAGACGAGCGTCTGTCCGATCAGGGCGGCAGCGACGGAGCAGCCTGCATGCCAAAGGAGATAGTTGGCCAGGGTGCGTTCTTGGCCCGAGATTACAAAGCAGCCGACCGCTAAGAGGTTACTGGCGGGGACGAGCGAGTACATGGCACCGGCCCACCCCATGCGTTCGCGGGTCTGAAACGCATAGCTGGACAGGATCGTGAGCGGAAAGCAGACTAATTCGGGAATGCCGATCGCTGCAAATTGTAACCTGGGCAACGACACGACCAAGGGGGCGATAAGGACGAAGCCGCCCCAAAGCAGGGCGCCACTGGCGAAGTAGGCGAGAGTGGCACGTCTCCACCCCGTCGCAAGCCTGGCTGGGTCGCGGGAGGCGTCCTGCAACATCAGCAGCCCGAATCCAAGGCCAGTCAAGGAGCCCAAGGCCGTTGCCAAGCCCGCGGCGCCCGCAAAGTTTCCGTAGGCGGAGGGGCCGAGCGCGCGGGCGATCACAATCATCCAGACCGCCTGGCTGCCGACCCTGAGCCCCTGCCAGATCGTTGCCGCGACGGTCCCACGGCCTATATTTCCGGAGATCCATCGAGCAACAACGCCCGGGACCTTCATGACGATTTAGCCGCGCCAAGACGCTTGCGGAGGTCGGCGATGTCGCCATCCAGGCTTCCTCCGACATTGAGCGAATTCAGCTGAGCGATTTGTTTTTCCGCTTCTGCGTAGTCGCCATCGACGATAAGAAACCGGGCGAGGGTCACGTGGTAGGCCGGCTCTTCGGGGTAAGTCTCGCAGGCACCTTGCAACATTCTTATCGCAAGCGCATGGTCGCCCAGAACACCCATGGCGTAATCGCCGTACATCGCCTGAAGTCGCGCGCTTGGCCGCGGATAGTTCAGTGCGGTGGCAAATGCATCGACCATTCGTTCCTTCGGAAGGTCGCAGTTTCCTGAAATCTGGCAGGATGACAGCGCTCCTAGCGCACTCTCGTCCTGCACCCCCGGTTTTCTTCGGCGAAGTTTGGCATCCATGCTGTCCCACCACGCATCCTTGATGGGTTCATGCATCCTGGCGTTGAAGAAGATCAGTGCCTGTTCCGGCAGGATGGAGCTCTGCGGCAAGGCCGCTGCGCGCTCCAATGGAGCGTATACCAGGTCCGCAAAAGGCGAATTCTTGTCGTACTTCGAAAGGATGATGTAAGTGCGTCCAAGCTCGTATTGGGCACGGGGCGAGCGAGGTCCGCGGTCCGCAAGTTCGACGGAAAGGGATAACGGTGTTCCCCATGCGGCGGCAGTCATGGCGGTCTGTGTGAACCAGTAGGCGAGAAATGCCGTCACCAATGCCCAGCGAGCAAGTGGTAGCGACGACGAGCCGTCGATTGCACTGCCTTGCGGCACCAGGCTCGGAACGACGACCAGCAACAGCCCAAGGCTTGGAAAATAGTTTCTGTGCTCGTACACCAGTTCCAATGGAATGATCGTGGCGGTGAGTGCATGGCCGGCGAAGTACAAAGCTATGCCAAGCGAGGCCAGGGGAAAGCGTCGTCGGCTGACCCACGCCCCCAGCGCCAATGCAAGGAGCACCACGGCGGCCAGAAGCGTACTTGCGGGCGATAGCCAGCCCGTGGATACCACGAAGTCGTCGTGGTAGAACGACAACGCATCGGCGGATGGGGTGATGGTCCATACGATGTAATCGAGGACGATGCGTAGCTCGCTCAGAAGGCGCGTCGTCAAGGTGAAATCGCGTCTGGCCCACGAGTTCCCCGTCAGCAAGCCAGGAAGGAGCCAAGCAAGACCCGCCGCGAGGGGGGCGGCGAGAAGAACGACGTACAACCATGCAATTCTGCGATCCCGCGGGTGCTCGCCATGGACAGACAGGGAGCGCCCTTTGAACGCAAAGCACTCGATCAGAAAGGCATAGAGCGGGGTCAGAATCGCGGTCTCTTTCGCCAGAAGACCCAGAGCGGGCAGCAGAGTCAGTGAAACCACGAGGGCAACGAAATACCGCCCCGAGGTAGACTCCTGCATACGTGCACGCCAGGACACGTACAGGATCAGAGCAAGCAGAACGAACAGATTGGCCAGGCTCTCCATCCGCTGGACGATGTAGAGCACAGAAGTGAGGTTGATCGGCAACAGCATCCAGCCGGTTGCGACTAGCGCCGCCGTCAGCGCCGGTCGCCTGGCGACGGTGGTTCTGTGAAGGGGCACCCTTCGCAGGAGAAGATACACGAGAGCGAAGGATGCGATGCCGTTGAGCAGATGGATCACGATATTCGTGATCTTCATCGGCTCGGGATCTCGCCCTGTAGTGAGGTAGTTTGCCGCGAAGCTCAAGGATGCCAAGGGGCGTTTGAACTCGCTAGCGGGCGACGATAGGGCGACTCGTACGAGGGAGCCGACGGAAACCTCTGTGGGCTGAACGCCGGCGTTATCGACGATATTCGGGAAGTCGTCGAAGATGTACCCGCCACCCTTCCCAGGCAGATAGGCACTGAGGGTGAAAAGCAATCCAGCAACCAGTGCAACGATTCCCAGCCGCAGTTCCGAAGTGCGCAAGATCACTCGCCACTGCTCCTTGCGTCGTGCTGAAGGATGCTGCGAACTCTCTGGATTTCGGTCGGCCAGTAATTCTGCTTCGTAAGGATCCAGTCGTGGACCCACGGCATCCCTTGATCCGGCTTCATAGGCGTTACCTCAAGCGTGTCGAAAAAGTCGAGATGGGAGAGGCCTTCTCGAGGGTGGCCACTTCCGCCCAGGACCGCCGCCTGACCGAGAGCCACCGCCGGCTTGGGATCGAGCTTCAGGGCGGCATTGAACCACGCCAACGCTTTTTCCACATCACCACCGCGCAGCGCAACGAGGCCGCGCAGATGGGCAATGTCTTGCATGCGTCCGGGGACGGCTGAAATTCTCGGGTTAGAGGCTGCTGCATCGAGCAATCGCAACACTTTTCCGTCGTCTAATCCAGGGCAGGACGATTCGGCAGCTTGTTCCATGGCTTTTGTCATCCACTGCATGAGAAGCCGTCCGGGTTCCCTGGGCGTCGTGCGCAACGCGCGCTCCGCCGCCGCCCAGTCCGACTCGCTGACGATGTGCAGTTGGCACCGGAGGTCAATAATGGGCAGGGCTATCTGTAGCTCGCTTGGGAATACGGTCTTCGCCTGTTCGAGACGATGCAAAGCGCTTTCCACGTAACCGTATTCCGCCTCCATTTGCGCGGCGTATGCTTGGGCGCGAGGGGATTTTGGTGCCTCGGCCGCCCACACCAGGGACTGCTCCAGCGGGCGGCCCCAAAGCGACGCAGTCGCATAGGTGAGCGCTGCCAACCCCGACAGCAGCAAGATCGAGCCGGCTGTGGCGACGCGGCGAAGCCTGCAAGCAGCCATGCCGACTCCCACCGGCCAGAACAGCAGCATTGCGGGGAGATAGTTGCGGTGTTCGAAATACAGTTCGAGCGAAAGTGACGTCGACTCCATTACATGGCCGGCGAAGAAGAACAGGATCGCGATGGCGAATGCATGGTATCTGTGGCGGAGCTTCCACGCGGCAGTGGCGAGAGCGAGGCAGAATGCGATACACGGCACGGTCTGCCAGGGTGTCTTCCAGTTAATGGCTGGCCGATACTGATCGTGGAAAAGGCTCCCATAATGCGGATCGACAAGCCATAGCAGCTTGAGATAGTCGACGAGAACCCTCGGCTCGGTCATGAGTCGTTGCAGTGTGCTGAAAGATCTTCCCGGCACTATTCCGTGACCAATCGACCGCATCGCGACCACGACGACGCCTAGCAACACAAGCCCTGCACCCGGCCACGCCACCACGCGAAGCCAACGACGATAGACGAGCACCTTGCCGGTCTTGTGCTTCTCCGGCAATGAAGCTTCGACAACCAGGATCAGAAGCGGAAGCAGAGCGCCGTTTGCCTTGGAAAGTGTCGCGAGCAGCGTACAGCCAAGGACGCCTAGGGCAGCTGGCCATGCCGTCCCGCCCCTTGCAAGCAATTGAGCCCGGGCCCCAAGCCACACGTGGAGCCCGAGCAGGACGAACGTGGCGCAGAGAATGGCCTCCCGTTGCACGACGTACAGCACCGTCGACACAAATAGGGGGTGCAGCACCCACGCGCTTGCCGCGAAAATGGAGGCAAAGCGAGACGCACGACCGTCGAGGCCCTGGATTGTCCCGTAACGGCGCAAGAAGACGGCGAGAAGGACTCCATTCGCGAGGTGGAGGAGGAGATTGGTGCGCTTGAACGGGATGGGATCGGCGGGCCAGTTCCTCGCGTCTACAAGGAAGCTGAGCTGCGCAACCGGTCGGCCCGTAGGGTCCGCGCGGCCCGCTGTGAGGTAGCGGAGTAGGGCCGCCAGATTGTCTATCCGGCCGAAGTCGCCTAAGACGGGCAAGTTCGCCGCGTCATCGAACAGGAAGCCACTGTCGAGGCCGGGAGCATAAGCCGCGTAACAGGCCGCAATGGCAAGGGCCAAAAGCATCCACCACACCCACTGCGCGGTTTGCGACGTTACGGCATTTCGTGACATGTTGAACCGCACGCTAAAGAAAAAGGGGCGCTCTGCGCCCCTTTTTCAAGCCATTCGTGCTGACGCTATTACGAGCGGCAGGAGGTCGGCAGGTAAGCTTCCGGAATGTCCGTCTTCTTGGCGGAACCAGCCGTGGACTTGCAGTTCCACTGGATCGAACCGCCGACGTCGGCGGGGGACAGGACCAGGACCTTGTCCTTGATGTTCTTGTTCGACTCGCGACCGAAGGTGGCTTCGATCGTGCCGCCGGCGACGTCGACCTGGGTCACATACTTGCCCGAGATCGAAGTGGCGTTGGTCGGGAGGCCTGCAGACTTGTTCGCGGTCGGCCAGCGGCCAGTGTTGTTATAAAACTCGGAGACGGCAGTCTTGGCGCCGTCGGCAAGGTTCATGCCCTCGGAGACCTGGGTGCGGATGATGTAGTTCTGGTACTGCGGGATGGCAATGGCAGCCAGGATCGCGATGATGGCGACCACGATCATCAGTTCGATGAGCGTGAAGCCCTTCTGGATGTTCTTCATGGAGTTTCCTCGTAACTGTGGACTAACCGAAAAAGTGACGCCCCCTGAGCCCTAAGCATCTGCTCCAACCGGAACAGCAGCTCCCTCACTTGCTTTGGTCAGGAACCGACCAGGAAGCTCGCCGCAAAGCGTGCATCGAACATGCCATTGCGTTCGCGACCGGCGTATTCCCTCATATTTGCCGGTTCCGCGATTGTGCATCCCGTCACGCTTGGGAATCAACTGGAAGATTTCGCGAATTCAGTGCATTGCACAACATCGTGGCCGTGACGCATTGGGTCAGGATGTGACGTTTTACGTCAGCTTGTGCGGCACGAACTGGGAAGGAAGCGGTGGTTCAGGGTGGAGCGGCAGGTCCAGCCGATGCTGCCTCCGTTGTCGATCGGCGACAGCGACATGGTCTGGCCTTTGAGGGCAGTGTTGCTGTCCCCTCGATCGTAGGAGATCTTTATGGTGCCGCTGGTTTGCAGTTCTACTGAAGAGACGTATTTGCCTCCGATCGACACTGCCCGGGGAAGCCCGGCGGAAGCATTGGAGGGGGGGAACGTCCCCGTGTTGTGCTTGTATTCCCATACGGCCGCCTTCGCTCCGGCTGCCACCATCAGTCCTTCCGATGCCTGCGTGCGAATGACGTAATCCTTGTACTGCGGAATTGCGATGGCGCTGAGGATCGCGATGATCGCAACTACGATCATCAGCTCGATCAACGTAAAGCCGGCGGCATTGCGTCGGTGGCCCATGGCGCTCAAACCCTGTGGAAGACACGTCGGACGAGCACGATTCGTACCATCGTGGCGTCGCTATCATATCGATGACTCGAAATGTGACGCGCTTCTTCCTATGGCCTTGGCTTGCGCAAGCGGCCCGCCCCCCGTACCGTCCCCACCCAAGCAAAGCCCAAGGGAACCCTCCATGAAACCACTGTTCGCCGCGCTAGCCCTGGCCCTAGCCTCCGGCCCCACCCTGGCCGCCGACGCCGAGAGCGCCGCCCCGCACCCGTTCTCCATCCGCGACCTGGTGATGATGGACCGCGTGAGCGACCCGCAGCTGTCGCCGGACGGGCGCTATGCGCTGTTCTCGGTCCGGGCCACCGATTACGCGGCGAACAGGGGTGTGAGTTCCATCTATATGGTGGACCTCAACAAGCCGCCCCAGCCGGTGATGGTGGTGGAGAAGGGGTCTTCGCCGCGCTGGGCTCCGGATGGCAAGTCCATCTATTACACGGCGCCGCAGGACGGCACGGCACAGGTGTGGCATCGGGCCTTCGACGCGGACGGCACGGGCAAAGGTCTGTCTCTGAGCGTCCGCGCCGGCGAACCGGTGACCAACGCGCCGCTGGACGTCAACGCGTTCAAGCTCTCGCCGGACGGTGCGAAGCTGCTGCTGAGCTACGACATATTCACCGATTGCCCGGACTTGGCTTGCACCAAGGAGCGCCTGGACGGCCGGGAGAAGGACAAGTCCACCGGCACGGTCTACGACAAGCTCTTCGTGCGCCATTGGGACACCTGGGCGGACGGACGGCGCTCGCAGCTCTATATCGCCGACGCGAATGCCCCGTCGCAGCCGGTGCTCCTCAGCCGCGATATCGACGGCGATGTGCCCAGCAAGCCTTTCGGTGGGGATGACGAGTTCTCGTTTTCCCCGGATGGGATGACGGTCTATTTCGACGTGCGCATCGCCGGCAAGACCGAACCTTGGTCGACCAACTTCGACATCTACAGCGTGCCGGCCGACGGTTCGGCGGCCCCGACAAATCTCACCGCCGACAACCCGGCCTGGGACGCCAACCCGCTGGTGTCGCCCGACGGAAAGACCCTCTACTACACGGCCATGAAGGAGCCGGGTTCCGAGGCCGACCGCTTCGGCATCATGGCCCTCGACCTCGCCTCCGGCAGCAAGCGTGAGGTGGCCCCCTCATGGGACCGTTCCGCTGGCGCGTTGCAGATATCGGCGGACGGCAAGGCCCTCTACACCACGACCGACGACAACGGTCAGCACCCGCTTTTCGCCATCGACACGGCAACCGGCAAGGCCACCATCCTGGTCACCGACGGTTCGGTGTCCGCGTTCTCGGCGCAGAGCAAGAAGATCCTGCTGAGCCGCGACGATCTAAAGCGGCCGGCCGACCTCTACACCGCCGACCTCAACGGCAAGGGTCTCAAGCAGGTGACCCATTTCAACGCCAAGCGGATCAAGGGCGCGCAGACGGGCGACTTCGAGTTCTTCACCTTCAAGGGCTGGAACAACGAGACCGTGCAAGGCTACGTGGTGAAGCCGGTGGGCTTCAAGCGCGGCAAGTCTTACCCGGTGGCCTTCATCATCCATGGCGGCCCGCAGGGCGCGATGACCAACAGCTGGAGCTACCGCTGGAACGCACAGACCTACGCGGGCCAGGGCTTCGCGGTGGTGACGGTCAACTTCCATGGCTCCACCGGTTACGGCCAGGCCTTCACCGAATCCATCTCCGGCGACTGGGGCGGCAAACCGCTGGAAGACCTGAAGGCCGGCTGGAACGCAGCACTGTCGAAGTACAAGTTCCTCGACGGCGATCGCGCGTGCGCGCTCGGCGCCAGCTACGGTGGCTACATGGTCTACTGGATGGCCGGCAACTGGAACCAGCCATGGAAGTGCTTCGTCGATCACGACGGCGTGTTCGATGCGCGCGCCATGTATTACGACACCGAAGAGCTGTGGTTCGAGGAAAAGGAAAACGGCGGCACGCAGTTCGACCACCCGGAGAACTACGAGCGCTTCAATCCGGTCAACCACGTGAAGGACTGGCGCGTACCGATGCTGGTGATCCACAGTGGCAAGGATTTCCGCATTCCCGATACGCAGGGCCTCGGCGCCTTCACCGCGCTACAGCGTCGCGGCATTCCCAGCAAGCTGCTGCATTTCCCGGATGAGAACCACTGGGTGCTCAAGCCGCAGAACAGCGTGCAGTGGCATGAGACGGTGAATGCGTGGTTGAAAGAGTGGACGGCTCCTGAGGCCAAGTAAGACGTAATGGGGCGACGACTCTCGTCGCCCTTTATGTGCCTCGTCTGTCCAGGTGGTGAGCGGCTTTCACGGTGCCCGCCTTTTTCGTCACTTAGACGGGTGATGCAACTGGAATCTGCCGGGGAAGTGCTTCGCCTATCACGATGGCGTGTTCGATGCGCTCGCCATGTATTACGAAACCGAAGAACTGCGGTTCGGAGAGAAGGAATGCGGTGATAAGGTAAACACACGGTCTTAACTGTATGCGTGATATTGGTTCGGTGTGCGCCGCGTACGGCGAGCAGCGCCCCAGCGATGTGCGTTCACGGAGGAATGCCCATGTATCGCGGCCAGACACTGATCCACTTTGTCTTTTCTTGCTGCATCGTCGCGATTGTCGTCGCGTGCAGTCCAGACAGCGAACGCATTGCAACGCATTCACACCCCACCGGAGACGCTGCTTCGAACTCGACCGGCATCTTGTCGGGGCCTGCAATTCGAGCCGCGCCCCTGTTGCGTTCCACCGATCCGGGCGCCCAACGATTCCTTCCCGTCGGTAAGTTGCTCACCGGAACCGGGAGTTACAACTGCACCGCCACCTTGATTGCCGGATCGGATGTGCCCGCGCCGGCGCGTCGCGCCCTGGTCTTGACTGCCGGGCATTGCGCCGAAGAAACGGACGACAACGCAGTCATCGTCGATCGAGCTGCGGGGGCGGCGTGGTCATTCACACCAGCCTATTTCATAGATACCCAGCCGCAGCACAGAACCTTCGGCGTCGCCCGGATTCTTTATGCCACGATGAAAGGTGTCGACCTGGCCGTCCTTGAATTGAATGCTACCTACGGCGATCTGGCCGCCCTTGGCATTCATCCCCTTGCACTGAGTGCAGACGCCGTGACGCCGGGGACATCGATCGAACTGGTGCACATTCCTGTCACCGGTGTGCCACAGGGGGAGCAATTCCTTCGACATTCGTCGTGTCGTACCGAGGCCCTCCGGTTCCTTGTCGAAGGCACGCATCCATGGTGGTGGAGAGCGGCGTTACCCAACGACTGCGAGGGTGTGGCCGGGGGTACGTCAGGCTCGCCGGTATTCCAGGAGGGAAGCAACGTTATCGTCGCCATTCTCAACACCACGGTCACGCCCGGTCTTGTGGGATGTGGCCCCGGACGGCCCTGCGAACTGGGAGACGATAACCTGATCTCGCCGCGGGAAGGAGCAAGTTATGCCATACCCGTGAACAGCATCGCCCGCGCCCTGCGACCGGACGGCACCCTGGATATCATGCGACTCGATGACGGTCATGGCGTCGATCTGACACGCTTGAGTTCCAACTGGATTTCCCAATCGACGGAGTTGGTGGGCGGCAACCGAGTGCCTGCTCGCTGGAATCTCCGCGTGGGCGGCACCTTCGAGCTCATCCGCTACAAGGTGGGGCCGGCCGCCCAGACGAGCTGTGCCGATAGCGCCGGCTATGGCGCGCCGGTGCCTCTTGCGAGCCAGCCGTTGGAGCAACTCGCCCTGCCGGCGCAGGAAGGGATTTACGCCGCATGCGTCATCGGGGGCAATGGAGGCGGCATCTGGCAGCCGCCAGCCGACGCGACCATGCGCCTGCGGCAGCTTGACGATACGGGGCCATCGGTCAAGCCTCAGCTTGCTACCCGGGAAGCGGAGGGTGGCCTCGAAGTGAGGCCAGAGTACGTGCCTTGGGAACTGGTGTTCATTTACGTCAAACACGGCAGTGCGACAGAGACTGACTGCCATGAGATGTCCGGTTACCGGATCCACATCAACAACCGCTGGTATGCGGTGGACAATGCCAGCGAACCATGGCGGTTCTGTGCTTATGGCAACGATATGGCCGATAATGCCGGGCCGGTAGCCACTTTTGACTTTCCCCCTGAAGTCAAAACCACCGATTCCGCTTCAGCGCGATGAAAATTCCACCCACGATACATGCCACCAAACATGTAATCGCCGGATAAGCCCAAGGCTTATCCAACTCAGGCATGTGTACGAAGTTCATGCCGTACCAACTGGTGATCAACGTAGGCGCCGCCAACATGGCTGCCCACCCGGCCAGCTTCTTCATCACCTCGTTCTGCCCGAAGGTAACCAGCGCCAGGTTCACACTGATCGCCGCCCCGAGCATCTCCCGCATCGCGGAAATCGACTCGTTCACCCGGAACACGTGGTCGTAGATGTCACGGAAATAGGCGCGCAGTTCCTCGTGGATGAGGTGCGGGTGCAGGCGCACAAGCTGGGCGACGACGTCCTGTAGCGGTACCACGGCCAGGCGCAGCGTCATCAATTCGCGCTGCATGTCGTACAGGCGTTTGATGGTCTGCCGGTTGTACGTCTCGGCGAAGATGTCGTTTTCCAGCTCGTGCACCTCTTGCCGGAAGTCGCGGACGATCGGCAGGAAGTTGTCGACGATGAAATCCAGCACCGCATACAGCGCGTAGCTTGGGCCCATGGCCAGCAGTTCGGGGGTTTGCTCGCAGCTTCGCCGCGCCGGGGCATAGGAAAGCGACGCCCCGTGGCGCACCGTCATGAAATAGCGCTGGCCGAGGAAGATCTGCGTTTCGCCGAAGGCGATGTTGCCGCCGACCAGTTGCGCTGTCTGCGCCACGATGAAGAGGGAGTCGCCGTAAGCTTCGATCTTGGTGCGCTGGTGTGCATGCTGCGCGTCCTCGATGGCGAGGTCGTGCAGGTTGAACTCTTCCTGGAGCTTCAACAGCAGGGCCTCGTCGGGCTCATGAAGGCCGACCCATACGAAGGTGTCGGGTTCATTCAGCACGTCGCTGATCGCATCGATCGTGATGTCCCCGATGCGCGAGCCGTTGGTGCGGTAGGCGACGCAGTTGATGACCATACCGTCCGAAGGCGGAAGGGTTGCCGGGTCGGAGACGAGCGGAAGCAGGGACATTGCGGGTTCGAATTCCTGGGCAGTGTGGCGGAGCGGCATCGGGCGTGTGCCCGGAAGTGTAAGGCCAATGCGGATGCCACGCCCGGCACCAGCCCGATGTCGGGCGTGAAGTAGGCGTTATACCTTGAAGTTGCGGAAAGCGTGCGACACGGGCTTTGCCCGGTCCACGCTCTGACGCCAAGGACGCCGCACTCAAGGAGAAAAACCATGGCAACAGCTACGCTCCCGTCCCTTCCTTTCGATTACAAGACCTGGAAGGCCGGCACATCGATTACCCTGCCACCCCTTTTCGATAAGGTTTCCCGTGCGAAGTTCGAAGCCCTGGACCGGGCTGTCGAAACCTACCTCGTGAAACCGACGTCGTCTTCGCTCAACGTGCTCCGTGCGGTCCTGCAGGACTGGATGAAGCACAAGGACGCCACCGACGGCCCGGGAGCCTGGGCGGAGAGCAAGCGCAATCGCAAATTCCTGATCGCCCACCTCCATGCCGCGATCAACGGCGGCGATACCGACGCTTCTTTCGGCATCCCTGCGTTCATGTCGCCAGGCATGATCAACGCGCGCCTCGGCATCCTTTACCTGTTCTCCAACATCACATGGGACGAGAAGGCCCTTCGCTTCGTCACCAACGGCATTGTCGATTTCGCAGGGAAGGGCGACGGAAAGCCGGCCCGCCGCGTCGCCGACGCGAGCCAGTGGCTTGCCAAACCCGGCCCCGATCCGATGGATCCGGCACGCCGGAGCGCGCGCGACCGCATGGTCGCGCATCTGGAAAGCCTGGCGCTGAGGGTCGTGGAATCCATCGTGGCGCAGGTTCCGAAGATGCCGGGCGAATCCTTCGACGCGAAGCAGGTGCTCGGTATGTGGGATGTGGTGCCGGGCGGAGTGAAAGCCCTGAGCCGCTATCTTGTCGATAAGGGCCTGGATCACGTCGCTCCGTTCCTCGCGAACGGGGTCGGCGCGGTCGAGGGCCTGGTGAAGGCCACGTCGGCTGGCGTCGACCGCTACCGCGCTCACGCGCTCGGCAAGGGAGTGGCCATCGTACCCGGCACCCCGCGTACCACTGTCGACGGCATCAAGCGCGCGATGGATCTGCAGTTGGCGACCGAGACCTATGGCGTTTTGAAGAGCGCGGGAGCGCTGACGCTCGAAGGTCTCAGTGCCGGCGTGGCCGGTGTCATCGTGGACACGGCGTTTTCGCTGGTGGAGGCCTTCGTCTCGCTGGTCTGGCGCGTGTACGACTACTACCGGCTTCGAGTGTTTCGCCAACAGGCGCAGGCGCATTGGGAGGCCCGTGAAGGTAAGAACCCGCTCCACGAGCAGCCTTCGGCGTTCAACGAATGGTATCGGGGCGTGGCGCTCAAGGTGCCGGCCGTGCCCTGTCTCACGCTGGCCAGTGGCATCTGCGGCGACAAGATGCGTCTGCTGCGCATGTTCGACAAGGACGGCGAGGCCGTGACGCAGGCGAACTTCGACGCGGGCGTGAAGCACCTGGACAACCTGAAGGTATGGGGTGCCGGATACCTCGCCGATCTCGGTTATGGCTTCGGTAGCGACGACCCGGTGATCGCGAAGCTCATCGCCGCGAAGTAGTTCCCACGCCGCCGGCACCTCAGTCGTGCCGGCGGCAGAAACTCCAGGTCAAGGCGGCCCAGCACGGAAGGGCGAAAAGGAGCCAGGGAAGGTTCCGCTGGGGAAAGTCGGGCCAGAAGTGCAGGAGAAGGGCGATGACACACGCGGCGAACGATAGTGCCGTTACCCGCGACGCCAGCTTGCTCACCGTGCGCCCGGCATGACGCAAGCGCCAGATGCCCGGCACGATCAGGAGCGCGAGCGGTGAAAAGGCCAGCAGATTGAAGTTGCCCCACGCGGAGCGGTGCAGCGTCAGCGTCCACAGGCCGAGCATGAAGAGTCCGGCGATGCCGGCGAACACGACGAACGCCGTGCCGGCGGCGACGAAAATGGCACGTGCGCCGGGCCGGCGGGTGAGGGCCGGCAAGGCGAGCGGCAAGGCGAGCACCAGTCCCGCGATCAGCAAGGGCCAGCGCAGATCGGGTGCCTTTTCCGGCGGCGGCGCGAGTTTCGCGGGTACCAGGAGCGTGTCTTCGGCGACGAGCGGTCTGCCGCCGACGTCGACGTGGCGCAGGCCCTCTTCCAATGTCATCGGCAGGAAAGCCTCCTTCCACGCCGTCATGGGCTGGTCGGCGAAAGGACCGAGCCCGAGATCCATCCCGAGCATCAGCCACGGCTGGTTGCTCATCAACCGTGCGGTCTGCTCCCGGAAGGTCATGCCGCCCGGCTTGTCCCTCCATTGGGCGCTGAGCGTCCCACCCAGGGCGTCGTCCAGCGCGTCACGCACGCGTGTGGTGCAGTTGTCGCTGTAGTAGTCGTAGCGGTAGCCGGCGTTCTCGGGGCGGATGTTCCAGAGGAGGAAGCGCCGCAGATGCTCCTTCTGGGCGTCGTCGAGCGCCAGCCGCTGACGGCGCACGTAGCGGCCTTCCCCGGCGTAGAAATCGATGTCGGACTGCGTGGTTTCCGCATCCATGCGGTACGCCATGATGCCGCGCGCGAAGTTGAGCAGGAATCCCTTCTGGTCGAAGTCGAACACGCCGTAGTTGAAGGCGATCGATTCGCCGCTGACGGTATCCCGAACCTCCAGTGCGTCGTGCCCGAAGCGCTCCCAATAGATGTCGCCGGGACCGTAGGTCATCAGCGATATCTCCAGGTTGGCGGCCGGTGCATCGACGATGCCCGCGCGGGCGAGGGGCGCGATGCACAGGGCAAGAAGGAGAGTCAGGGTGTATCGCATCGATTCGGCTGGGTCCGTCTAATACATGTCGCGGGGTAAAGCTGTAGGAGCCGCCATGGCGGCGAGGGAATCTTGCCATTGCGCTGCAAGATTGTTCTCGCCGCTAGAGCGGCTCCTACAAAGTAGGGCGGTCAGGCAACGTCGCCTGCGCGCGTCACGTGGAACTGCTGCACGCGACGGTCGTCGGCCTCGGTGACGCGGAACACGAACTGGCCGACGGTGATCTCTTCGCCCGCGGCCGGCAGGTGGCCGAACTCGGACGTGATCATGCCGCCCACGGTGTCGAACTCCTCGTCCGAGAAATGCGCGCCGGCCACTTCATTGAAGTCGGCGATGGGCGTGAGCGCGCTGACGGCGAATCCGCCATCTTCCAGCGGCCGCACCAGCACGGGATCTTCCTCGTCGTCGTGCTCGTCGTCGATCTCGCCCACGATCTGCTCGAGCACGTCTTCGATGGTGATGAGGCCGGCCACGCCGCCGTATTCGTCCACTACCAGTGCCATGTGATTGCGGGTGAGGCGGAACTCGGCCAGCAGCACGTTGAGGCGCATGGATTCGGGAATCAGCACGGCCGGGCGGAGCAGGGCGCGCACGTCGCAGCCCTCGCTCTGGCCGAAGTACTTCAGCAGATCTTTCGCCAGCAGGATGCCCAGAACCTCGTCTTTGTCTTCCCCATGCACGGGGAAGCGGGAATGGCCGGATTCGACCACGGCGGCGAGGATTTCGGGGAGCGGCGCATCGACGGGCAGACTGACGATCTGGGCCCGGGGCACCATGACGTCGTCGACGCTGAGTTCGGTAACCTTGATCGCACCCTCGACCATGGTCAGGGTGTCGTTCGAAAGCAGGCCGTTGGCCTGGGCGGTGCGCAGTTCCTCGATCAGTTCGTCGCGGTTGCGCGGTTCGCCGGAAAACAGATGGCCCAGTCGGTCCCACCAGGAACGGTGGGCGGGGCCGTTGGTACTACCAGGGTCCTCGTTCATTACTCTTTGCGGATCTGCCCAGTTGGGGCGGAAAGGGCAGTCTACTGGAATTCGTGTGACGGTTCAGGGCGATCCGGCCGGGTAGGAGCGCGCCCTGCGCGCGACATGTTTTGAGGCCATGGCCTGGAACTGGCGCGCGAGCCTGAGGAACCGGTGCGAAACGATGTCGCGCGCAGGGCGCGCTCCTACGGGGCCAGGTAGGGGTCCGAAATGCCGAGGCCGGCCAGGATGCGGGTTTCGAGGGCTTCCATCGCTTCGGCCTCGCCATCCTCGATGTGGTCGTAACCCAGCAGGTGAAGGGTGCCGTGCACGGTCATGTGGGCCCAGTGGTCTGTCGGTTTCTTGCCCTGTTCTGCCGCTTCGCGAGCGACCACGGGCGCGCAGATCACAAGATCGCCGATCAGCGGCAGTTGCACGCCCGGCGGGAAGTCCGCCGGGAAGGAAAGCACGTTGGTGGCGTAGTCCCGGCCGCGGTACTGCCGGTTCAGCGCCTGGCCTTCGTCGGCATCCACGATGCGAATGGCCACCTGGGTGGCCTTGCGGCGGCGCGCACCCTTGAGCGCGGCCTCCACCCAGCGGCGGAAGCTCGCCGGTGCGGGCACGCCTTTCCGCGACGCGGTGGCGTAGCCCACCGCCACCTCCACGTGGCTCACCGTTCCTCGTCCTGCTTCTGCTCGAATGCCTCGTAGGCGCGAACGATCTTCGCCACCAGCGGATGGCGCACCACGTCGCGTGAGGTGAAGAAGGTGAAGCTGATGCCGTCCACGCCGCGCAGCACCTCGATGGCGTGGCGCAGTCCGGAGCGGATGTTGCGCGGCAGGTCCACCTGGGAGACGTCGCCCGTGATCACCGCCACCGAGCCGAAGCCGATGCGCGTCAGGAACATCTTCATCTGCTCGACGGTGGTGTTCTGCGCCTCGTCGAGGATCACGTAGGCATCGTTGAGCGTGCGCCCGCGCATATAGGCCAGCGGAGCGATCTCGATGACGTTGCGCTCGATCAGCTTGGACACCTTTTCGAAGCCCACCATCTCGTACAGCGCGTCGTACAGCGGGCGCAGGTACGGATCGATCTTCTGGCTCAGGTCGCCCGGAAGGAAACCCAGCTTTTCGCCGGCCTCCACCGCGGGGCGAACCAGCAGCACGCGCTGTACGCGGTTGGCTTCCAGTGCTTCGACGGCGCTGGCCACGGCCAGATAGGTCTTGCCGGTGCCGGCCGGGCCCACGCCGAAATTGATGTCGTGCGTGGTGATGGCGTGCAGGTAGCGGGCTTGGTTGGGGCCCCGGCCCTTGATGACGCCGCGCTTCACCTTGATCACCACGTCCTGCGCGGACTCGGCGGCCTGTTCATTGAGCGCGTCGATGCCGGATTCGGCAAGACGTACGTTGATCGTCTGGCCGTTGAGGGTTTCGTTCTCGGTGGCGTCGTAGAGTGCGCGCAGCACCTGCTCGCCGGCCTTGGCCGACGCTTCTTCGCCGATCACGCGAAACAGGCTGCCGCGATGGTCGATCTCGATGCCCAGGCGCAGCTCGATCTGGCGGATATGCTCGTCGAGCGGTCCGCACAGGTTGGCAAGGCGGGCGTTGTCTTCCGGGTCGAGAGCGAAGTCGCGCTGGGAGAGTTGGGTCATGGCGTTGATGGGAGTATCCCTAGGCGAGCGCGACCGCTTGGTCGAGGTGGACGCGGCCGCGCAACGAGTTGGACATCGCCTCGGTGATGGTCACGTCGACGAACTGTCCGATCATCCGGGGATGGCCGGGAAAGTTCACGTAACGCATGTTTTCCGTGCGTCCGGTCATTTCGTTCGGATTCTTCCGGCTGGGCTTCTCGACCAGCACGCGCTGTACGGTGCCGACCATGGCCTCGTTGATCTTGCGTGCGTTCTCGTTCAGCACGGCCTGGAGACGTGCCAGACGGGCGTGCTTCACATCGGCCGGCGTGTCGTCGGGAAGGTTCGCGGCCGGCGTGCCGGGGCGCGAGGAGAAGATGAAGGAGAAGCTCTGGTCGAAGCCGACGTCGTCGATCAGCTTCATGGTCTTTTCGAAATCGTCTTCGGTTTCGCCCGGGAAGCCGACGATGAAGTCGGAGGAAATGCAGATGTCCGGGCGCACGGCGCGTAGCTTGCGAATGCGCTGCTTGAACTCCAGCGCCGTGTAACCACGCTTCATGGCCGCGAGTATGCGGTCGGAACCCGCCTGCACGGGCAGGTGCAGGAAGTTCGCCAGCTGCGGCACGTTGGCGTAAGCCTCGATCAGCGAATCGGAGAACTCCAGCGGATGCGAGGTCGTGAAGCGGATGCGGCCGATGCCGTCGATCTGCGCGATGGCGTGGATCAACACCGCCAGGTCCGCCGTGCCGCCGTCGTGCATCGGCCCGCGGTAGGCGTTCACGTTCTGGCCGAGCAGGTTCACCTCGCGCACGCCTTGCTCGGCGAGCTGAGCCACCTCGACGATCACGTCGTCGAAGGGGCGGCTGATCTCTTCGCCGCGGGTGTAGGGCACCACGCAGTAGGAGCAGTACTTGGAGCAGCCCTCCATGATGGAGACGAAGGCCGTAGGACCCTCGGCGCGAGGCTCGGGCAGGCGGTCGAACTTCTCGATCTCCGGGAAGCTGATGTCCACCTGCGCCTTGCCGCTGGCGCGCTGGGCCTCGATCATCTCGGGCAGGCGATGCAGGGTCTGCGGGCCGAACACCAGGTCGACAAACGGTGCCCGCTTGATGATGGCGTCGCCTTCCTGCGAGGCCACGCAGCCGCCCACGCCGATGAGCACCGGCTTGCCGTTCTGCTTGTGCGCCTTCCAGCGGCCGAGCTGGCTGAAGACCTTTTCCTGGGCTTTTTCGCGGATGGAGCACGTGTTGACCAGGATGACGTCGGCTTCCGCTTCGTCCTGGGTCAATTCCAGCCCGTGCGACGCGCGCAGCACGTCGGCCATCTTGGCCGAGTCGTACTCGTTCATCTGGCAGCCGTGGGTCTTGATGAAAAGCTTGCCGCTCATGGGCATGGGTACCGTGGTTTCGTGGGGTTCGACCGAACCGCGCAGTTTACGCCGCCCCCCGCGGCGTTGCCACAGGGCCGCTGTGGATCAATGACTTGCGTGAAGAAGGTCACGTAACCGGCCCTTGGCACGGGGGAGGGGGCTCGGGCACACTCGCGCCATGGTGAACGACGCGACGCCAGGGGAGAGCGCCGGCCATCGCGCCTGCCGATTCCTGCCCATACGCACGGCTCTGCACAGGGCCGCGATCGGCTGCGTATTGTTCCTCGGACTGGGCGCCGCACCCGCGTTCGCAGGCTCGCTCTACCGCTGCGTCGGTGCCACGGGCGAAACCGTGTTTTCCGGCAGTACCGCCGGCTACAAGGACTGCAAGCGCATCGGCAGCACGCCGGCCGCGAGGCCGGCCCGGGCGGCGGCCAACCGGGAATCGCGGCCCGCGGCGACAACGGCGCCGGCGGGCGAAAGCGCGCAGACACGCGAATCGGGGCGGCAGGAATCTTCCGACCTCGCGTCGGCAAGAGCCGTGCGGGCCGGAACCGCCGAGGCGACGGCTTCCCTGGACGGCGTGGTGGGCTCGGCGGTGCTGGCGCCTTCGGGCGCGGCCTTTGCCGGCGTGAGTGGCAACGTCGTCGGGGGTCCGGACGAGGGCACGGTATTGCCGCCGGTCAGGGCGCCCAAGGGGAGCTGGGACTACCGTGAGTCGGCCACTCAGGACCTGACGGCCGCGGCTGCGCCTGCCGCGCCGAAGGGCTCGCGTGTGCTCCGTGGTGCCGTGTACCGGATCACGCGGCCCGACGGCGGCGTCGAATACACGAATATTCCCCCCGGCGGGGCCGGCAAGGGACAGAGCATCAAGATGCTCTTTACCTATATCGCTACCTGTGCAGCCTGCGACGTCCATTCCAGGATCGACTGGAACAGCGTGGCGCTGAACCTCACCTCCTATGGCGACGCGATACGCTCGGCCAGCGGCGAGTTCGGGGTGGACGAGGCCCTTCTGCGCGCGGTCATCCACGCCGAGAGCGCCTTCAATCCACGCGCTTTGTCGGTGGCGGGCGCACAGGGCCTGATGCAGTTGATCCCGGGTACCGCGCGCGACATGGGTGTGCTCGACGCTTTCGACGTGAACCAGAACATCCGCGGCGGCGCACGCTACCTGGCCCTGCTGCTGCGGAACTTCAACGGCAACGAGCGCCTGGCCGCGGCGGCGTACAACGCCGGCCCCGGCGCCGTGCAGAAGTACAACGGCGTACCGCCTTACGACGAGACGCAGGTGTACGTGGAACGCGTGGGCGTGCTGCGCAAGCGCTACGCGGAAACGTTGAAGCGGCGCGTAAGCACAGCGGTCCCGCTGGCCGACCGCGGCGCCTAGGACAGTCGCTGGCTCCTGCACTCCGCTGGGACTGTTGTAGGAGCGCGCCGTGCGCGCGACATGTTTTGAGGCCGTGGCCGGGAAACTGGCGCGGAAGGTTTTGGACTGGCGCGAAAAGATGTCGCGCGCAGGGCGCGCTCCTACTGCCGCAGTGCCTGCATCGGCGCACTCGGCGGCCTCTGCGCCGGCGTGACGGTCGCGGTGAACGGCGCGCCGTAGCGCAGCCCGGAAATCTGTACGGGTACCCCGGGCTTCAACGAGGCCTCGTGCCGCCGCAGGTCCGAGGGATCGAGAATGTCCTCATCGCCCAGGCGCAGCAGCACGTCGCGCTGCTGGATGCCCGCCAGGGCCGCCGGGCCACCGGGCGACACATCGTTGACCACCACGCCGCGTGCTGCCGAGGGCAGGCCACTGTTTGCCGATACGGGGACTGCGCCGTAGTCGGCGCCGATCCATCCGCGCACCACGTGGCCGGTCTGCACGATCTGGTCGAGCACGTTGCGCGCGCTCTGCACGGGAATGGCGAAGCCGATGCCTTCGGCACCCACGGCCTGCCCGATCAGGGAGGTGTTGATGCCCACCAGTTCGCCATGGGCATTGACCAGAGCGCCGCCCGAGTTCCCGAAGTTGATGGCTGCATCCGTCTGGATGAAGTTCTCAAGGCTGGAGAGGTTGAGCTGGCGCCCGATGGCGCTCACGATGCCCATCGTCACCGTCTGCCCGATGCCGAAGGGGTTGCCGATGGCCAGCACCACGTCGCCCACCCGGGGGCGGCTGTCGGCATCGGTCATCTGGATGGCGGGCAGATTGCCCGCGTCCACCTTCAGCACGGCAAGGTCGGTCTCGTCGTCGGAGCCCACCACCCGGGCGCTCGCCACGCGGCCGTCGTAGAGGAGCAGCTGGATGTCGTCTGCGTTGGCGATGACATGGTTGTTGGTCAATACGTAACCATCGTCGCTGACGATCACCCCCGACCCGAGGTTCTGCTGGCGCCGGGTGCGCGCGGGCCCGGTGGGTACGCTGAAGATGCGTTGCAGCACCGGGTCCGAATAGAGCTCCCGCGGCTGCTCGGTCACCAGCTTGTTGGCGTAGATATTTACGACCGACGGCGCGGCCTTGGCGACGGCATCGGCATAGGAGGCAGGCCCGGCCCCGGTGCCCGCAGCCGGTGCGGAGGTCTCCCGTGGCGCGGGCGTGCCGACAAAACGCTGACGCAGGAAGGCGCCGCTGCCCGGCCAGAAGAGGCCGACCACGAAGGCCACGGCCAGGCCGAGCACGACGAAGCGGGCAACGAAGGCGAGCGTGCGAGCGGCGTCTTTCATGGAAAGGGCTAGGGATCCTGCGAACCAATACCGCATCCGGGCGGTTCCGTGGCAGCCCTGTCCCTCATCAGGCACAAGGTGGCGTTCAGTTTATTGTACGTGGCTGGTGCTGACGTTACACTGACGCGATTTGCGGAAGCCGATTTCCGAAAAGAGCCGGCGTTGGGGTCCGCATTCTCAATGGCATAAGTTCCGGAGAGCCTGATGGCGAACGAAGTCGTCGATCACGGGCGCCGTCGCTTCCTAACCGTAACGACAGCAGTTGTCGGCGGAGCGGGAGTGGTCGCGGCGGTCGTGCCCTTCATCAAGTCGTGGGAACCGAGCGCAAGGGCAAAGGCAGCGGGGGCGCCTGTCACGGTCGACATCAGTGCCATCGAGGCGGGCCAAAAGGTCACCTTCGCCTGGCGCAGCCTGCCGGTGTTCGTCGTCAATCGCACGAAGGACCAGCTGGCGCAGCTGAAGGGCCTGGAACCCCGGCTGCTCGATCCGATGTCGGCGGACTCCGCCCAGCAGCCGAAGTACGCCACCAACGAAACCCGCTCCATCAAGCCGGAATGGCTCGTGGTCATCGGCCTCTGCACCCACCTGGGCTGCGTGCCGGACTTCGTGCCCGACATCAAGCCCGAGCCGTTCGATGCGAACTGGAAGGGCGGCTTCTACTGCCCCTGCCACAAGTCGCGGTACGACCTCTCCGGCCGTGTCTTCAGCGGCGTGCCCGCCCCGAAGAACCTGCCGGTGCCGCCGTACCACTTCATCGACGACACGCACATCCAGATCGGCGTCGATCCGAAGGAGGCAGGCTGATGGCTAACGTCTTTTCCCGCATCGGCGACTGGGTGAACGAACGGGCGCCGAACCTCGCGCCCACGTACCGCAAGCACATGACGGAGTACTTCGCGCCGAAGAACTTCAACCTCTGGTACTACTTCGGCTCGCTGGCGCTCCTGGTCCTGGTCAATCAGATCGTGACCGGCATCTTCCTCACCATGAACTACAAGACGAGTGCGCTGGAAGCGTTCAACTCGGTCGAGTACATCATGCGCGACGTGGAGTGGGGCTGGCTCATCCGCTACATGCACTCCACGGGCGCCTCGCTGTTCTTCGTGGTGGTGTTCCTGCACATGTTCCGCGGCATCATGTACGGCTCGTTCAAGCGTCCGCGCGAGCTGGTCTGGATCCTCGGCATGCTGATCTTCCTCGTGCTGATGGCCGAGGCCTTCATGGGCTATGTGCTGCCATGGGGCAACATGTCGTTCTGGGGCGCGAAGGTCATCATCTCGCTGTTCGGCACCATTCCCTACATCGGCGGTTCGCTGGTGGAGTGGATCATGGGCGATTTCCTGCCGGCCGACGCCACGCTCAACCGCTTCTTCGCGCTGCACGTGATCGCGCTGCCGCTGGTGCTGCTGCTCCTGGTGGTGCTGCACCTCGCCGCGCTGCACGAGGTTGGCTCCAACAACCCCGACGGCGTGGACGTGAAGCACGGGCCGAAGGGCAACAAGTGGAACCCCGAGAAGCCCATCGACGCCATCCCGTTCCATCCGTACTACACGGTGAAGGACCTGGTGGGCGTCGGCTTTTTCCTCACGATCGCCGCGTTCATCATCTTCTTCGCGCCCACCTTCGGCGGCTGGTTCCTCGAGCACGACAACTTCACTCCGGCGAACAACCTGGTCACGCCGAGCCACATCAAGCCGTCGTGGTACTTCACGCCGTTCTACGCCATCCTGCGCATGATCCCGTCCTTCTTCGGCACGGCGATCTGGGGCGTCATCGGCATGTTCGGCGCCATCCTGCTGCTTGCGCTGCTGCCGTGGATCGACAAGGGCGAGGTGCGCTCGGTGCGCTACCGCGGGCTCGGCTTCCGCATCGCCCTCGGCGTGCTGGTCTTCAGCTTCCTGGCTCTGGGCTTGGTCGGCGCCGGCGTCACCGCCGAGGTCATTCCGGAGTGGTTCCCGGGCGCCGACGTCACCACCTGGGAGAACGCCTTCGGCCGCCTCATGGTGCTGGGCTATTTCGGTTTCTTCGTATTCGTGTGGGTCTACACACGCTTCGGCTTCGAGAAGACCAAGCCGGTTCCGGAACGGGTGACGATGCATGATTAAGCGCACTATCTCCTCCATCGCCCTGGCGCTGGGCCTTGCCGTCGCCACCATCCCGGCGCTGGCGTCCGAGGGCGAAGGCCTGGCCCCCGCGGGCACGAACATCCGCGACCAGGCCTCGTTGCAGCGCGGCGCCAAGCTGTTCTTCAACTACTGCGTCGGCTGCCACTCGCTGAAGTACGTGCGCTATTCGCGCCTCGCCTCCGACCTCGGCCTGTCCGAGGAAGAGGTGATGACGAACCTCAACTTCACGGGCGCGAAGTTCGGCGAGCCGGTCATTTCGCACATGCCGGCAGACGACGCGAAAACCTGGTTCGGCAAGGATCCGCCGGACCTCTCGCTGGAGGCCCGCGCCAAGGGTGTGGACTTCATCTTCAACTACCTGAACTCGTTCTACCTCGATCCCACCCGGCCGGTGGGCTGGAACAACACGGTCTTCCCGAACGCGTCGATGCCCAACCCGCTGTGGGAGCTCCAGGGGCTGCAGACGGCGGTTCACGGCGAAGCCGCGCCGGGCCAGGAAGCTGTGGTGGAAAAGCTGCAGATCTCCACGCCAGGCCGCATGAGCCCCGAGGAATTCCGCGGCGCCACCCGCGACCTGACCGCCTTCCTCGAGTACGCGGCGGAGCCCGCCGCACTGGAACGCCAGTCCATTGGCGTCTGGGTCATCCTGTTTCTGGCCGGCCTGACTTTCCTCCTGTACCTTCTGAAGCATGAGTACTGGAAGGACGTCCACGAAGGTCACTGACTGACGTCCCCGCGGGGCGGCCGCTGGCCGCCCCGTCATCGTTTGATGCAGCAGGGAGGGAGATCGAAAGCATGGTCCAGAACGCACGTTCGCGCTCGGCACTGACGCTTTACACCAGCGCCGACGACATCCATTGCCACCGCACGCGTCTCGTGTTGGCCGCCAAGGGCGTCGCCTACGACCGGATCATCCTGAAAGCCGATCAGCCCACGCCGGACCTGCTGGAACTGAACCCGTACGGCACGCTGCCGACCCTGGTCGATCGCGATCTCACCCTGTACGACCCGGCGGTGGTCGTCGAATACCTCGACGAGCGTTACCCGCATCCGCCCCTGATGCCCATCGATCCGCTGTCCCGAGCCAGGCTGCGCCTGGCCACGTGGCGGATCGAGAACGATTGGCTGCCCGAAATCGAGGCGATCGGGGAGGGCGGCAAGGCGGCGGACGCGGCCCGGAAGCGCCTCCGCGAGCACCTGCTGATGACCGTGCCGCTGTTCCGTGCGTCGCGGTTCTTCCTGAATCCCGAAATGAGCCTCATCGACTGCCTGGTGGCCCCGGTGGTCTGGCGCCTGCCCCATCTGGGCGTGGATCTCGGCAAGGACGGCAAGCCCATCGTGGATTACGGCGAGCGTCTGTTCCACAGCCAGGGCTTTGCCCGCAGCCTCACGCAGGAAGAGCGTGACATGCGGCCGGACTTCAATTTCGCTCCGGGTTAACTCCCCCTCAGCCCTATTCGTTAAACTCTTCCCTGGCCTTGCCCCTGCCGGGCATCTGGTGATTCCCGACCCATACCGGCGGGTACGACGAGGACGGTTCCATGGATACGAACGAAAGCGCGGGCATGACTTCCAATCGCCCCTATCTGCTGCGGGCCATCTACGACTGGATCAGCGACAACGGCCTTACCCCGTACGTGCTCGTCGACGCGGGCCAGCCCGGCGTCCGCGTGCCGGCGCACGTGGTGAAGAACGGCCAGGTGGTGCTGAACCTAGCCATGCGGGCGGTGGCCAACCTGGACCTCGGCAACGACCGGATCTCCTTCCAGGCGCGCTTCTCCGGGGTCAGCCAGTCCATCGTGATTCCCGTGCAGGCCGTGCTCGCGCTGTATGCGCAGGAAAACGGGCAGGGCATGATGTTCCCGGCCGACGAGAACGATGCCTCTGCGGCGAACGCGGCCGAGCAGTCCGACAACGCCAACGAAGGTCCGGAGTCCACGGGCGGTGACGACGACCGTCCGAAGCGCGGCGCGCCGCATCTTCGCGTGGTGAAGTAGGGGATCCGGCGGCGAGAACGACGTCCTCGGTTATTGCAACCGTCGGCGATCGGCGAGCGACACCACATTCCCCGTGTGCACGAAGGCGTCGGTGGCGACGACGGTTTCCAGTTCCGGCGCGCCGGACATCGGCAGCGAGAAGCTGGCCACATCGTTGCCCGCCATCCACAAGCGCGCCGCCTGCCGTGACTGACCGTCTTCGCTTACCTCGAACGCGTAGCAGCGTTCCAGCCGGCGCACGCCATCGACGCCCTGCCAGCGCACGGCGCGAAGGCCGACGCTCTGGTCCAGCAGTTGCAACCCGTGGCGCTTGCACAGGGCCATGGCGGCGCGCACCGCGATTTCCCGCGCTCGGGTGAGGCGGTACCAGGTGGCGACGCCGGCGGCGAGCAGGAGCAACCAGAAGAGGTCAGTGAAGGATGACATGTGTGGAGTGTGTGGCCGCGCGCCGTCCGCCACAAGGCCCAGGCTCCTACAGGTCCAGGCGGAGAGAGAGGTCGATGGCCCTCACGTTCTTGGTCAAGGCGCCGCTGGAAATGAAGTCCACGCCGGTCTCGGCGATGGCGCGGATCGTGTCGATTTCGACATTGCCGGAGACTTCGAGCGGAATTCGGCCCGCCGTGCGCTTCACGGCCTCGGTCAGCATTGCCGGCGTGAAGTTGTCGAGCAGCGCGCGGTCGGCGCCGGCGGCAATGGCTTCCGCGAGTTCGTCCAGCGTTTCCACTTCGACGATGAGCGGCAGGTTCGGATGGATGCGGCGCGCCGCACGCACGGCTGCCGAAATGCCGCCCGCGGCGATGATGTGGTTTTCCTTGAGCATCATCGCGTCGAACAGCCCGATGCGGTGGTTGGTGCCGCCGCCGCAACGGACGGCGTACTTTTGTGCGCGGCGCAGGCCCGGGAGGGTCTTGCGGGTGTCCAGCACGCGAGTGCCCGTGCCCGCGATGGCATCCACATAGCGCGCCGTCACGGTGGCCGTGGCCGACAGCAGTTGCAGGAAATTCAATGCCGACCGTTCTGCTGTGACGAGGGCGCGGGCCTTGCCTGCGAGGCGGCAGATCGCCGTGCCCGGCGCCACGCGGTCGCCGTCGTGCGCGAGCCATTCGATGCGAACGTCGGGGTCCAGCGTGCGGAAGCAGGCATCGAACCAGGCCGAACCGCAGAGCACGGCGTCTTCGCGACAGGTCAGCACGGCCGTCGCCGTGGCGTTCGGGTCGAGCAGGTCGGCTGTCGCATCGCCCGGACCGATGTCTTCGGCGAAGGCCCGCTCCACGTCGGCAAGGATCTCGCTGGCCGGCGGAAGCGCGTCGGCCAGGTGTTGCGAATCGGGTGGGCTCATCGTGCGGCGGCGTCCTGTAAAGAGGCAGCTACCTTACTGTACGAGCCGCTATAGCGGCGAGGGGTGCCTGCCTCACGTCTTCATCGCTCCGCGGGCTTTTCGCCGCTATAGCGGCTCCTACAGTTCAGCCCTCGGGCTGACGGAGCTTCTCCACGATGGCGTCCATCGCGCGGTCGAACAGAAGGGTGGAATCGAGGACGCGCGCCGTGCCGCCGGCGAACGCCTGGGCCAGACCGGCGAGGCTGTGGTCGGCCACCTTGAGACCGCGGCGATTCACGAAGAGGTAGCGACCGCTGATCGGGCTGATCCACGACAGCTTCGCGCGGTCGGTGGTGCCGTCGGGCGCCGTGAACTCCAGCCATTGGCCGACCTTGAGTTCGCGTGCTTGCGCCAGGAAGCGCTCGTCGAAGGCTTCATCGGCCAGTGCCTCCACCTCCTCGTCGGGCTCCGGCGCCGCCAACGGCTCCTCGATGGCCTGGATAGCTTCCGGCAGCGGCATGACGCTGGACACGATGGTGCCCGAGGCCGTGTCGGGTGCGGCTTCGCCCAACTGCTGGCGGTAGAACGCATGCAGCTGGCCCAGCAGTTGTTCGGTATCCGCTTCCTGGAAGGCCACCGCCGCGAGACCTCGGCGCAGGGTGCGCTCGATGCCGGGCAACACGGCACGAAGGTCGCGCCGGCCGTTGAGGTCGTGCACCGGCCGGGCACTGGCGATGAAGTCGTCGATGAAGCGCAGCGATTCGCGGAACTCGGGTGATTCCTCGCCCTGACGCAGCAGGGTGAGCACGATGTAGTTGGCCCACGCGCGCGTGAGCACGCCATAGACGAGTGGCGGCAGCGACGCGCCGCCGATGCGACCGACGATTTCCTGCGCGGCGCGGCGGCGGGCCTGCTCGAGCTTCTCGCGGCCGCGGGTGGATTCGGCCACACGCTGCTCGGCCAGTTCCGCGCGCTTGCGGCTGACGTCAAGGAAGTCCTGCAACTCGGCGGCGAGCTTCGTGAAGATGCCCACGTCGTCGTCGAAGTCGTGCAGCAGGCGTTCGACGATGGACTTCACCTTGTCGAAAAGGCGCCCGTCGCGGTCCGCCTCGACCGACCAGCCCTTCGCGGCATCGGCCAGCGCGTCCAGCAACTGGCGCGCCGGATGCGTCTTGTGCGCGAACATGCGCCGGTCGAGCAGGGCGACCTTGAGATAGGGAATCTGCAGGCGCGCGAGCATTACCTGCATCTCGGTGGGGAGGTTGTGGTCCTCGAGGATGAACTCGAAGAGCATGCCCACCAGATCGATGGTGTCTTCGTCCATGCCCGACACGTGCGCGGTCTGCTGGCCGCGCAACTGGCCGATCTGGACGAGCAGTTGTTCTTTCAGCTGCGCCACGTCGCGTGTGACATCGGCCTGCGTGGCCAGCTGTGCCGCCTGGTTGGGCAAAACGGCGATCTGGCTTTGCAGGAGGGTGAGTGCGCCGAGCAATTCGGTGGGGCTCGGCAGCGGCCCCGTGGCAAGCGGCGTACCTGGGGCGCCCGTGCCGCCATCGCCACGCCGCGCGGAGAAGAGGGCGTGCAGCGATTGCATGAATTCGGCGGCCGCGGCATCCGTGACCGGTGCGGCGGCCTGCGCCGGCGCTGCGGCGGACACCGGGCCGATGGGCGCGGGCGCATCGCTGCGGCGGGTGGGAATCTCGTGGCGCAGTTGCGGCAGCACGCCCGCCGCGGCCAGTTCGTTGTTGATATCGTCGTAGAGCTCGTCGATGCCGGCGAGAACGTAGCGGTCGAACAGCTTGTAGATGATGAGCTTGACGCGGACCTCTACCATCAGCTCGCGCATCGCCTGCCGGAACGCCGCGGCAAGCGAGGCCGGCCCGACGGGATTGCTGGCATCGTCCATGCGGGTGCCGCCGCAGATCACCGAGAGGCGCTGGTTCACGGCGAAGAGCGCTCGCGCGAGGCGCTGCTCGTTCTTGCCGATCATGCTGGTGATCGCGAGCGATTCTTCCAGCTCGTTCTCGCCGACCAGGCTGAGTTCGATATTGGCGAGCGGACGTGCGCCGGCGTCGGTGTCGGGTGCGCGCGTGCGGCCGGAGGAGAAGTCGGCCAGATCGCGGGCGACCTGGCCGAGGAAGGTGCGCTCGACGATCGCGCGCTTCTTGCGCACCTCGCGCATGCCGTCGAAGAACTGCGTCTGCGCGGCGTTGTTCTCGGCTTTCTCGGCCAGGTCGAACAGCGCGTCGTCGATGTTCTCGAACATGTTCGAGGCAAGTGCGTGCAGCCGCTTGGTCGCGAGCCCGCGCACCGTGACCAGCAGCGCGCCCACGCGCTCGCTGCGCGGGTCGAGGCGCTGACTCAGGTCGACGACGTTAGACGGCTCGCTCGCGTTATTCATCGCGCATCCTGGATGTGTTTCTGGCCCCCGCCCGAGGGGCCATTGTGCGGGAACGAATGCTTTATAGCGTGACCCGCGTCACGGATTTTGTGCGCGATTGCTTTCCGGAGTAAAGCCCGCCAGCTGGAGCGTGCCGATGCCCGCCTCTGGCAGCATGACCGGAATGCCGTCTTCCACCCGGTATACGACCTGCCCGTCGGTGGTAATGAGGCCTTCGGAGACGGGATCGGCCACCTTTTCGCCGGCCACGGTATCGACCGAACCGGCGCGGATGGCCTCGTTCAGCTGATCGCGCTCCTTCGCCGAAAGCGGGCGGAGGGGACGCTTGCTGACCGGGCAGCAAAGAATGTCGAGAAGACGCTTGTCCATGGCATTGGCCGCCGCAAGGGGCCACCTGATGAAAAGGAATGCCTTTACAATAGCGACTTTTGGGTGCTCCGGCCATGACTTCCAACGGCGGTAACGAAGCGGACGCGCCACGCGTAGGCGTGGTGATGGGCTCGCGTTCGGACTGGGAAACGATGGAACACGCCTCCTCCACGCTGGCTCGTCTGGGCATCGTGCACGAGGTCAGAGTGGTCTCCGCCCACCGCACGCCCGATCTCCTCTTCGACTACGCCGCCACGGCGCGTGATCGGGGTATCCAGGTCATCGTCGCCGGGGCCGGCGGCGCCGCGCACCTGCCGGGCATGCTCGCCGCCAAGACCCCGCTGCCGGTGCTGGGCGTGCCCGTGCAGTCCAAGGCCTTGAATGGCATGGATTCCTTGCTCTCGATTGCGCAGATGCCGGCCGGCATTCCCGTGGGTACGCTCGCCATCGGGCGCGCGGGCGCCGTCAACGCGGCCTTGCTGGCTGCGTCGATCCTGGCCTTGCACGACGCGGAAGTGGCTGCGGCGCTGGACGAGTTCCGCGCGGCACAGACCCGCACCGTGCTCGACGACCCGGATCCGCGCACGTGAGCCGCGCACTTCCCACCGTAGGCATCCTTGGAGGCGGCCAGCTGGCTCGCATGCTGGCGCTGGCGGCGTCGCCGCTCGGCCTGCGCACCCTCGTGGTCGACCCCTTGGCCGACGCCTGCGCCGGCCAGGTGACCGACCTCGCCGTCGCCGACTGGAGCGATACCGCCGCACTGGAGGATTTCGCGCGCCGCGTGGCTGCGGTCACCTTCGACTTCGAGAACGTGCCTGCCGCCGCCGCCGAACGGCTGGCGGCGCAGGTCGCCGTCCACCCCAACCCGCGCGCGCTGGCCGTGGCCCAGGATCGGCTGGCGGAGAAAACCCTGTTCCGCGAGTCTGGACTGAACACGCCCGAATTCGCCGCCGTGGACAGCCGGGACGATCTCGCCGCCGCTGTCGGGCGCATCGGCCTGCCGGCCATTCTGAAGACTCGCCGCCTCGGCTACGACGGCAAGGGCCAGTTCCGCCTGAAGACGCCGGCCGACATCGATGCCGCCTGGGCGGCCCTCGGCGAGGCGGGGGCGAAGCACGGCCTCATCCTCGAGGCCTTCGTGCCCTTCGACCGCGAGCTTTCGGTACTGGCTGTGCGGGGGCGCGATGGTGAATTCCGCACCTGGCCGCTCACCCGTAACTGGCACGTGGACGGCGTGCTGTCGCTCAGCCTCGCGCCCGCTCCCGGCACGTCGGACGAACTCGAACAGGCCGCCGTCGCGCAGGCGAGGGCGATCGCCGAACGGCTCGATTACGTCGGCGTGTTCGCCCTGGAGCTTTTCGTTCGCCAGGGCGAGTTGCTGGGCAACGAAATGGCGCCGCGCGTGCACAACTCCGGTCACTGGACCATCGAAGGGGCGCACACCAGCCAGTTCGAGAACCACGTGCGAGCGGTACTCGGCCTTCCGCTGGGCGACACGGGCGTGCGCGGGGCCAGCGCCATGCTGAACTGGATCGGCGAACTGCCGGATCCCGCGCCGGTGCTCGCCACGGCCGACGGCCACTGGCACGACTACGGGAAAGAGGCCCGCCCGGGCCGCAAGGTCGGCCACGCCACCATCTGCGCCAGCGACGCCGGCAGCCTGCGGGCGAAGCTCTTGCAGGTTGGCGTCGGGCTCGGCCGTGAGGCGCAGGTAGCCCCGGCGATCGAGGCACTAGGCTGACCGCAGCCCTGTAGGAGCCGCTATAGCGGCGAGAAGTCGCTCGCCGCTATAGCGGCTCCTACAGGGCAAGAAAAAAGGCCGGGTCGATCGACCCGGCCTTTTTTTACGAGCGAGCCAGCAGACTCAGGCCAGGTTCTTGGCCGCGAATTCCCAGTTCACGACGCTCCAGAAGTTCTCGAGGTACTTCGGGCGGGCGTTGCGGTAGTCGATGTAGTAGGCGTGTTCCCACACGTCGGCCGTGAACAGCGGCTTGTCGCTGCCGGTGATCGGGGTGGCGGCGTTCGAGGTGTTCACGATGGCAAGCGAACCGTCGGGACGCTGCACCAGCCAGGTCCAGCCGGAGCCGAAGTTGGCGGCCGCCTGCTTGTTGAACTCTTCCTTGAACTTGTCGACCGAGCCGAAGGCCTTGGTGAGCGCGTCGGCGAGCTTTGCCGGCGGCTCGGCCTGCTGGGATGCCGGGCGCATGGAGTTCCAGTAGAACGTGTGGTTCCACGTTTGTGCGGCATTGTTGAAAATGCCGCCGGAGGACGTCTTGACGATGTCTTCCAGGGACTTGCCCTCGAACTCCGTTCCCTTGATCAGGTTGTTGAGGTTCGTGACGTAGGTCTGATGGTGCTTGCCGTAGTGGAACTCCAGGGTCTCGGCGGAGATATGCGGCTCCAGGGCATTCTTTTCGTAGGGGAGCGGCGGCAGTTCGAACGCCATAGCGGGACTCCTTAGCGGTGGCTGGGGGAAAGTGGGTAGGCAGGGAGGCGGGGTGCCGGCACTGCTACACTATGCAACTAGTCGCATTCTAATGATGAAAACCGAGCTATGGACGTCGTAGACGAGATCAAGGCCATCGTGGCGGCCCATCCGATCGTGCTTTTCATGAAGGGCACCCCGGAATATCCCACCTGCGGCTTCTCCGACCGCGCGGTAAAGGCCCTGCAGGCGGCGGGTGCGACGTTCCACGATGTGAACGTGCTGGCCGATCCGCGCATCCGCGCGGGCCTGCCGCATTACTCGAACTGGCCCACCTTCCCGCAACTGTTCCTCCTCGGGGAATTCATCGGGGGCTGCGACATCGTCGAGGACCTGCACGCCGCGGGCGAACTGAAGCGGATGGCGGTCGACGTCGCGGGGGCCGACTCGTGAGTGCATTGCCTCACGCGCGCCTGCCGGTGGGGTGGGCGCCAGCGCCTGGCGCGCTGGCCGGGCGCGTCGTGATCGTCACGGGCGCCACGGGCGGCCTCGGCGGCGAAACGGCGAAGGCCGCGACGCGTGCCGGCGCCACCGTGGTGATCACCGGGCGCAAGGTGCGTGCGCTGGAGAAGGTCTACGACGAACTCGTGTCCCTTGGCGGCGGCGAGCCTGTCATTCATCCGCTCGATCTCGAAAGCGCCACGCCGGCCGACTACGCGGCGCTCGCCGAGGGCATCGAGAACGAGTTCGGTCGCCTCGACGGCATCGTGCACGCCGCGGCGCATTTCAACGAGCTCACGCCCATCGCCATGCACAAGCCGGACGACTGGCTGCGCGCGATGCAGGTGAACGTGTCCGCGCCCTTCGCGCTCACCCAGGCCTGCATGCCGCTGCTCACCCGGGCGAGCGACAGCGCGGTGGTTTTCGTGCTCGACGACCCCGACCTCGTGTCGCGCGCGCACTGGGGTGGCTACGGCGTGTCCAAGGCCGCCGTGGAGCGCATGGCCGCCGTGCTGCATGCCGAGAACGGCCGTGGGCCGATGCGCGTGCACGCGCTCCTTCCGCCGCCCATGCGCACGGCCTTGCGCCGTGCGGCGTACTACGGCGAGAACACCCTCGAAAAGCCGCTGCCCACCGCATCGGCCGATGCCATCGTCTATCTGCTTTCCGGTGCCGCGGCGGACGTGCGCGGCGCCGTGCTCGACACCCGCAATTAAGGAGCTCCACCCATGGAAACGCAGATGACGACGTTGTCAGCGGGCATCCTGCTGTTCCTGATCATGGATCCGCTGGGCAACATCCCGCTGTTCCTTGCCCTGTTGAAGGACGTGCCGCCGCAGCGCCGTCGCAAGGTCATGGTGCGCGAACTGCTCATCGCCCTGGCCGTGCTCGTGGCTTTCCTTCTCGGTGGTCAGTACATCCTCAAGGTGCTGCAGCTGCGCCAGGAATCGGTGAGCATCGCCGGCGGCATCGTGCTGTTTCTCATCGGCATCCGCATGGTCTTCCCGCCGGTGGAAGGCGGCGTGTTCGGCAAGCCCGGCGAAGGCGAACCCTTCATCGTCCCCATGGCCATTCCCGGCGTGGCCGGTCCGTCGGCCATGGCCGCGCTGCTGCTGCTCACCAATTCCCAACCCGGACGCACGGCGGAGTGGGGTATTGCCTTGTTCCTCGCCTGGCTCACCACGGCGATCATCCTCCTCAGCTCCACGTTCCTGTTCCGCTGGCTGGGCGAAAGCGTGCTCACTGCCATGGAGCGGCTGATGGGCATGTTGCTGATTGCACTGTCCGTACAGATGTTTCTCAGTGGCCTTTCCGCATACCTGCATATCGCCGTCTGATCGACGTCCGGCACGTTGCCGCAATAACATACGCGGCGGTAGGGTTACTGTCATAATTGCCCGCGAGCATGTGGACGTCTAAGGGAGCCCAAGCCATGCTGAGCATCGATCAGACCTTGCTGGAACGCATGCCGTGGTTGGCGCAGCATCCGCGCCTGCGCAAGCCGCTGGTCGGCATGCTAGAAAGCCTCGCGCACGAAGACCGCTTCAACCGCACGCTTGCGCTGGCCGGCGCGGCCAAGGGCTTCGAGTTCTGCGAGAAAACGCTTGAAAATCTCGGCGTCAGCTGCCGTGTCACCGAGCGCGAGCGGGAGAACATTCCGGTCGAAGGCCCGCTCATCGTCGTCGCCAACCATCCGCTGGGCATGGTCGACGCCATCGCCCTCATCCAGCTCATCGGCTCGGTGCGCCGGGACGTGCGCATCCTGGGCAACGACGTACTCGCCGCCGTGCCCCAGCTCGGTTCGCTGCTGCTCCCCGTCGACGTGTTCGGCAAGGGCGCCTCGTCGAGGATGCGCGCGGTATTCCGTGCCATCGAAGCGGGAGAAGTGCTCATCATGTTCCCCGCGGGCGAGGTCTCGCGGGTGCGCGCCGGCGGCGTGCGCGATGGCAAGTGGTCCGACGGCTTCGCGCGTATCGCCATGCGTGCCGGCGTGCCCGTGCTGCCCGTGCATATCGCCGCACGCAATTCCGTGGCGTTCTACGGTCTATCGATGCTGGCCAAGCCGCTCAGCACCGCCATGCTTCCGCGCGAAGCCACCTCGGGTCGCCAGCGCGTGGGCTTCCGCATCGGCAAGCTGGTGGACGCCGAAGAACTGAAGCAGGCCAGCGGCGGCTCGTCCGAACAGGCCGCCAAGCTCATGCGCCGCCACGTGTACCGCGTGGCGCGCCAGCGCGGGCTGGTCTTCGGCGGCCAGACGCCGCTCGCGCATCCGGAACCGGTAGAGCGGGTGGTGGCGGAACTGGACCAGGCCGAGTGTCTGGCCGAGCTTGCCGACGGCAAGAAGATCCTGCTCGTGCGCGGCTCGTCGGACAGCTACACGATGCGCGAGATCGGCCGCCTTCGCGAACTCACTTTCCGCCGGGTGGGCGAGGGCACCGGCAAACGGCGCGACCTCGACGCCTACGACCCGCTTTACGAACATCTGGTGCTGTGGGACGCGAAGGCACTGCGCATCGTGGGCGCCTATCGCTTCGGCCACGGTGGTCGCCTCATCGCCGAGCACGGCATGAGCGCGCTGTATACGTCGAGCCTGTTCGATTATTCGCCGGCGCTGGAGTCCCGCCTCGCGCAGGGCCTCGAGCTCGGACGCAGCTTCATCGCCCCCGCCTATTGGCGTTCGCGCGCTCTCGACCAGCTTTGGCAGGGCATCGGCTTGTACCTGCAGCGCCACCGCGAACTGCGCTACCTGTTCGGGCCGGTGAGCATGTCGGTCACGATGCCGCGCGAGGCACGCGAGTGGATCGCGGCCGCCCACCAGCATTTCTTCGGCGCGCCCGGACTGGCTGCCGCCCGCCTCCCGTTCGTGATCCCGGAAGCCACCTTCGAATCGGTGCGTCGCGAACTGGAAGGCCTGGACCCCGCGGCAGGCCTGGGCAAGCTTAAGCACCGGCTCGACGCGCTGGGCGTCACCCTCCCGGTCCTCTACCGGCAGTACGTGGATCTCGTGGAACCCGAGGGCGTGCAGTTCCTCGCCTTCGGCGAAGACCCGGAGTTTTCCGGATGCGTCGACGGCCTGGTCATGCTCGACCTGGCCTCGCTGAAGCCGGCCAAGCGCTCGCGCTACCTCGGCAAGAACTGACGAGCCACGCCGGTCTGGCGCTGCCAGCCCCCGCAGGATGTGTAAGGTGGCTCTTACACTGGACTGCCTTCACATCCCATGTTTTCCGAAAACGGCTTGAAAAACAGCCGTTTGGCTCCGCGCAACGCCCGAGTAGGAAAAAGTGGTATTTATCAAATGGGCGTGAAAACGTTACAAATCTGTCATACAATGCCGTTAAAGTTGGCTTAACAACTGTCGCCACCGCGCCCACGGATCGGGCCGGGCCATACCGAGACGACGCAGCCAGAGATTGGGGTAACCGAACGCAACCACGAGACCGGCCATTGGCCCGGTATCCGTTCGTTCGGCCGAAAAATTTTCATTGCAAGCCACAGGGTCGACCATTAATGAATAGCCGAGTCCGCGCCAAACTTCTGCCGTTTGCGATCGCATCGCTGCTCGCGGCACCTGCCTTTGCGCAGGAAACGTCTTCCACGATCAGCGGCCGCGTCGTCGATGCCAATGGTCAGCCGGTCGCCAATGCCACCGTGGTGATCGTGCACGAGCCCTCGGGCACGTCGAAGACCACCACCACCGACGCCAGCGGCCGTTACGCCGCGCAGGGCCTGCGCGTGGGCGGTCCGTTCGATGTCACGGCCACCAAGGACGGCATGCCGTCGGTCCGCCAGGACAACGTCTACCTGCAGCTGGGCAGCGACACGGCCGTGAACCTCACGGCGGCCGCGGCCAACACCGCCGACGCCACCGCGCTCGGCGCGGTCACGGTCTCGGCCGTCTCCGGCCAGTTCACCTCGGAAAACAAGGGTCTCGGCACCAACATCTCGCAGCGCGAACTCAAGGCCGCGCCGTCGCCGAGCCGCAACATCGCCGACATCGCGCGCCGCGACCCGCGCGTGAACGTCGACCACGGCACCGGCGCCATCTCGGCCAATGGCCAGAACACGCGCATGAACAACATCAAGGTTGACGGCCTTGGCGTGGGCGACCCGTTCGGTCTCAACTCCACCGGCATGCCGACCGTCGGTTCGCCGGTGTCGCTCGACACGATCGACTCGTTCAACATTTCCACCGCCAACTACGACGTCGCTTCCGACACCGTGGGTGCGGAAATCAACGCGGTCACCAAGTCGGGCACGAACGAATTCCACGGCTCGGTCTACTACGGGTTCAAGAACGCCAGCAGCATGGTCGGCAAGGCCGGCTGGCTCGACAACAACCGCGACTACACCGAGTTCGATCGCAACTGGACGGCCGGTGCCACGGTCGGCGGCCCGATCATCAAGGACAAGCTGTTCTTCTTCGCGGGCTACGAGAAGGAAGAAGTGACCGGCCTCAGCTCCGGCGCGGTGAACGGCCTGGATCCCACGCTGGCGAACTCCACCATCAACAAGGTGTCGCCGGGCGACCTGCAGAGCATCATCAATGCCGCCAACGGTCTCGGCTTGCAGCCGGGCTCGCTGGGCGCTAACGCCGGCACGCTCACGGACAAGCGTTACATCGCGAAGATCGACTGGAACATCACCGACGGCCACCGCATGAACCTTGCGTACTCGCGTACCAAGGAAGTGAAGCCCAACCCGCAGGGTAACGGCGCCTCGACCATCGGCCTTTCGAGCTACTGGTACACCGTTAACTCCGACATCAAGAACTACACGCTGCAGTCGTTCGACGACTGGACCGACAACTTCTCGTCGGAAACCAAGATCGGCTACAGCGACTATTCGCTGAATCGTTCGGTGCCGTACCAGCAGCCGCAGATCACCGTGCGCCTGAACAACACCGGCTTCGGCACCAGCGCGACCGGTCCGACGATCAACCTCGGCGAAGACCAGTTCAGCCACTACAACTCCGCATCGGTGAAGAGCCTGAATGCGATGTGGGCGGGTACGCTGTACCTCGACGACCACACCATCAAGGGTGGCTTCGAGTGGGAGCGTAATCGCATCTACAACCTGTTCGGCCGCACCGAGTTCGGCGCCTATACCTTCGGCAACAACGGCCTCACCAACTTCGGTCCGGGCCTGTACAGCAACTATTCGCTGTACCGGCCGGCACCGGGTTACTCGCTCAACGACATTGCCGCCCAGTGGGAACTGCGTCGTCAGACTTTCTTCCTGCAGGACACCTGGCAGGCGACGGATAACCTTTCGGTGCAGTACGGCTTCCGCGTCAACAAGTACCTGACCGACGACAAGCCGCTGTACAACGCCGACTTCCAGCGCTCGTTCGGCTTCAGCAATGCCAACACGATCAACGGCAGCAAGCTGGTCGAGCCGCGTCTGTCGTTCAATTACACCTTCGACAGCGAATACAAGACGCAGCTGCGCGGCGGCGTGGGCCTGTTCCAGTCCGATCCGCCGACCGTGTGGATGACGAACCCTTACCAGAACAACGGTATCAACATCGTCACCTATTCCTACGATCGTCAGCGAGACGGCGTCACTTGTACCCTGGGCAAGCAGAACCTGCCGTGTCCGCCGTTCAGCTCGAACCCGTTCCAGCAGCCGACCAGCGGCTCGGGTACGGTCCCGCAGCAGGCCGTCGACACCGTCGACAAGAACTTCAAGCTGCCGAGCGTATGGAAGTCGTCGCTGGCCTTCGATCGTGAGTTGCCGTGGCAGGGCATCATCGCGAGCATCGAATGGCAGCACCTCGAGGTGCAGGACGGCATCCTCTACCAGAACCTCAACCTCGGCGCGCCGACTGGCATCATGCCGGACGGTCGCTACACCTACGCCGGTTGCATCGGTGGCTCGACGCCGCTCGGTGGCCCGACGGGTGCGACGTGCACGGGTGCAAACGCCAACGGCTCGAACACCGGCGGCGCTAACGCCCGCTATCGCCAGAACGGTCGCTTCGCGCAGGGTGTGACGTACCTGACCAACACCAAGAAGGGCGGTGCGGATACGGTGACGCTGTCGTTCACGAAGCCGATGGAGAATGGCTGGTCGTGGAGCGTCGCGGCGACGGGCGGTCACTCGACCGAAGTGAACCCGGGCACCTCGAGCCAGGCCACGTCGAACTACTCGAACAGCGCCTGGTACAACCCGAATGAAGACGTGGCCTCGACGGCCAACACGAACATCGCCAAGCGCCTCAACGCTTCGCTGACGTGGCAGCACAACTTCTTCGGTGATTACGCCACGACGATCAGCGCGTTCTACGACGGCCACAGCGGCGTGCCGTACAGCTGGATCTTCGGCAACGATTCGAACGGCGACAGCTACTCGAAGGACCTGGCGTATATCCCGACCCGCACCGATGGCACCACCTTCCGCAACGCGAACGGCACGGCCCCGGCCTCTCAACAGTTGGTGGACCAGTTCTTCAACTACATCCAGAGCGACGACTACCTGCGCAAGAACCAGGGCAAGGTGGCGAAGCGCAACGGCGCCACGTCTGCCTGGGTGAACCAGATCGACCTGAGCCTGAGCCAGGAAGTGCCCGGTATCTTCAAGGGCAACAAGGGCGAGATCCGTCTCGACATCTACAACTTCCTGAACCTGGTGAACAAGGACTGGGGCCAGCAGTCGTACATCGGCTTCCCGTACACCCGCACGCTGGCCAACTTCGGCGGTGTGGATCCGACCACGGGCAAGTACGTGTACAACCTGCCGACCGACGCCAACGGTAACTTCCAGCCGGGCACGAAGGCCGTCTACGACGCGCCGACCGACAACAGCGCGACCAAGGTGAACCCGGTCTCGCGTTGGTCGGCCATGCTGACCCTGCGCTACACCTTCTAAGCGAAGGATTCGCTGAGCGACAAAGGCCGGCACCCGAGAGGGTGCCGGCCTTTTTTTGGGCGGGCTTGACCCCCGCCGACCACTCGCGTGATCCTAGGCGGTCCGCTCCCACCCCGGGGCGGGGTTCGCCGCTAATTCGCGGTCAGAAGGACAGGTAACACCATGAATGCCATTCAGTTCGGGGAGCCCGTCAGCGGCAAAACCGTCAGCGCCCGCGTCTCGCCGGCCGGCGGCCTCGACATCCTTTCCCGTAACGAGGTGGCCCGCCTGCGCGACGCCAGCGGGTCGGGCCTGCACCAGTTGCTGCGCCGTTGCGCGCTGGCGGTGCTGACCTCCGGCAACCTCTCGGACGATCCGGGCACCATCTTCGAGCAGTACCCGGATTTCGACATCCAGGTGCTGCAGGAAGATCGCGGCATCAAGATCGAGTTGAAAAACGCACCGGAGCAGGCCTTCGTCGACGGCCGCATCATTCGCGGCATCAACGAACTGCTCGTGGCCGTCGTGCGCGACATCGTGTACGTGTCCACGCAGCTCGAAGCCGGCGCCTTCGATCTCGACGACACCGTGGGCATCACGCATGCGGTGTTCGAGATTCTGCGCAACTCGCGCATCCTGCGTCCGCAGGTAGATCCGAACCTCGTGGTCTGCTGGGGCGGCCATTCCATCTCGCGCGACGAATACGAATACACCAAGCGGGTCGGCTACCAGCTGGGGCTGCGTGGTATGGATATCTGCACGGGGTGCGGTCCCGGTGCGATGAAGGGCCCCATGAAGGGCGCCACCATTGCGCACGCGAAGCAGCGCCGGAAGGGCAATCGTTACATCGGTATCACCGAGCCGGGCATCATCGCGGCCGAATCGCCCAACCCGATCGTGAACAACCTCGTCATCATGCCGGACATCGAAAAGCGCCTCGAGGCGTTCGTTCGTCTCGGCCACGGCATCATCGTGTTTCCGGGCGGCGTGGGCACGGCAGAGGAAATCCTGTACATGCTCGGCATTCTGCTGCTGCCGCAGAACAAGGACATTCCTTTCCCGCTGATCTTCACCGGCCCGCAGGATTCCGCCGCATATTTCGAGCAGATCGACCGCTTCCTGCGGCTGTCGCTGGGTGACGATGTCGCGCGTCATTACAAGATCGTGATCGACGATCCAGCCGCCGTGGCCCATGCCATGGTTTCCGGCATCGATAAGGTGCGCAACCACCGCCTGGACAACAAGGATGCGTTCTTCTTCAACTGGGCGCTCGACATTCCATTGTCGTTCCAGCAGCCGTTCCGGCCCACCCACCAGGCCATGGCGTCGCTGGCCCTGCATCGCGGTCGTCCGCGCCACGAACTGGCGGCAGACCTGCGCCGTGCGTTCTCCGGCATCGTCGCGGGCAACGTGAAGGAAGAGGGCGTCAAGGCCATCGAGCAGTACGGCCCGTTCGTGATCGACGGCGAAACCGAGATCATGCGCGCGCTCGACGATCTGCTGAAGGCGTTCGTGGAGCAGCATCGCATGAAGCTCCCTGGCGGTACCGCGTACGAGCCCTGCTACGTCGTTCGTACGTGAGTCAACGGCCGGGATCGGCGGTTGCCGATCCCGGCCTTCCCGTCGCTGAACGGGACACGCGAAAAGCGCCCTTGCGTCACGCGTTCTAGACGGTATGACGCGCGAGGATGCGGCCACCGGACCACGGCGGAGACCCGCAATGCTTTTCACCATCCTCATCATCGTCCTGATCATCGCCCTCATCGGCGGCCTGCCCACCTGGGGCTATTCGAGCGGCTGGGGTTACGGCCCGAGCGGCGGCATCGGCGTGATCCTCGCGATCGTGCTGATCTGCTGGCTGCTTGGTGTGTTTTGACGGGTGACGCGTGAACAGTGAACCGTGAACCGTGCGAGATTCCACTTGCGGTTCACTGTTCACGGTTTACTCTCTCGCCATGCCACGACCGTTTCGCCCCGTTCCCGACACCGAGAAGCCGCATCCCGGCACCGCGCCTCCGCCGCTCGAGCACGAGCCCGTGGAGCGGCCGGGGCCCGATCCGGATACGGACGGCGAGCCCGTGGAGCCCTGATGGCTTTGCGTCGACCTCGCTGGCCCGGCGCCGTGCTTCCCCGATCCTTCTTCCATCGCGATGCGCGTGTCGTTGGACCCGAGTTGTTGAACAAGGTGTTGGCGTGTGCCGACGGGCGGGCGGGGCGTATCGTGGAAGTGGAAGCCTACGTCGGGGCCATCGACCCGGCCGCGCATACGTTTCGCGGCAAGACCAAACGGAACGCCGTGATGTTCGGTCCACCGGGGCACATGTATGTGTACTTCACCTACGGCATGCACTGGTGCTGCAACACCGTCTGTGGCGACGAAGGCGAAGGTTCGGGTGTACTCATCCGCGCGCTCGAGCCCCTGTCGGGTATCGAGCGGATGCGCGAGGCGCGGCCCAAGGTTCGGCGTGATCGCGAACTGTGCAGCGGTCCGGCACGCCTGACCCAGGCGCTCGGCATCACCGGGGAGCAGAACGGCATCGACCTTGTGCGGGCGCGAGACGGCTATACGGTACTCGACGACGGCACGCCTCCACCGGAAAACGTGCCGGGCTCCGCGCGCATCGGGATTCGCGAGGGCACCGATCTTCTGTGGCGGTGGTTCGTCGCGGGCAATCCCCACGTGTCCCGAGCCTGACGAAGCGTCGCGCACGGCGCCGGCCGCTTGGATCGCGCGCGGGAAGCGATATACCCTCCGCACATCCCCAGCCAGACAAGGAGCCGCCATGAAGCGCGCCGTCGTCGCACTCGTCCTCGCCTCGGTCGCGGCTACCGCCGCCGCGGCCGACACGTATCGTTTTGGGTCGCAGGTGATCTCCACCGGCGACAGCGAAGGCCGCCTGCGCCAGGTGGCCGGCAAACCCGACCGCGAGACGCCCATCGAAACCCGCCGGGGCGGGCTCGAGGGCTACCGTCTGGAGTATTACCGACGCGGCAAGTCGGTGCAGATCGAAGTGATCGACGGCAGGGTGGCTTCGATCACGCAGCTGGAGAATTGACGGGCGAAGCGGTTGCCCGGCTGGAACGAGGCCGCATCGTCAGAACTCGTTCCACACCGCTTCCTCCAGGACTCGCTCTTGCCGGGGAGCGGCAGGCAGCGGCTTGGGCGCGGGGCGCCGCACGTCGGCGGCGACTTCCGCTTCCATACCCGCGATCCGGAAGAAAGCGACTTGCCGGGTCAGCGCTTCGGCCAGATCCAGCATCTGCTTGCTGGCCGCACTGGCTTCTTCCACGAGTGCGGCATTCTGCTGGGTCACCTCATCCAGGGCCGTCACGGCGTCGTTGACCTGCTCGATGCCGGCGGACTGCTGGAGCGATGCGGCAGCAATGTTGTTGACGATGCCGCTCACGCGAGTGGCACTGCCGCCGATCTCTGCCAGCACCTGTCCGGTGCGGCCGACGAGTACGGAGCCGCCGTCCACGCGTTCCGCCGCCTCGGCGATCAACCTCTTGATGTCGCGTGCCGCCGTGGCGCTGCGCTGGGCCAGGGAGCGCACCTCCGAGGCGACGACAGCGAAGCCCCGTCCTTGCTCGCCCGCGCGGGCCGCTTCCACTGCCGCATTGAGTGCCAGCAGGTTCGTCTGGAACGCGATTTCGTCGATCAGGACCGCGATATCGCCGACGTTGCGGCTGGTGCGGGTGATTTCGGCCATGGCAGCCACGGCTTCGTCCGCCACGCCTTTTCCGGCCAGCGCCTCGTCCTGGAGCGTCGAGGTAAGAGCCCGCGCGGTGGCGGCGCCCTCGGAGTTCTCCCGCACGGTCGCAGTCATTTCCTCCATCGACGCTGCCGTCTCTTCCAGCGAAGAGGCCTGTTCCTGCGTGCGGCTGGACAGGTCGTCCGTGCCGGCCGACACGTCGCGTGCCGCGTACGCGACCTGCTGCGCATTGGTTCGCACCTGACTCACGATGCTGGTCAATTGTTCGTCCATGGCCGTCAAGGCGCGCAGCGTATGGCTCAGTTCGTCGCTGCCGGTCACCTCGAGCTTGTGGTTCAGCTCGCCCTGGCTGATGCGATGGGCCAGATCCCGCGCACGCAGCAGCGGACGCATGACGGCTCGCGCTAGCGCCCAGCCCAAGGCGACCACGAAAAGCGCCGAACCCAGTAACACGGCAACCGTGACCCAAACGGTGCGCCGCTCCCGAGCCCCGGCCTCTTCGAATCCTGCCTTGGCCTGCTCCTTGTTCAGCGATACCAGCGCGGCGATCTGTCCGGCCGCCTGATCGAGCACGGGCGCGACGTGTTGAACGTGATAGGCAATGCCATCCTTGTCGCCGCGGCCCAGCTTCTCGAGCAGCCATCCAATCTGTTCTTCCGCCGCACCGCGCGAGGCAACGAAGGCTTTCGCCCGCGCGCGCTCGTCGTCGCTTGTGACCAGGGCCGGGTAATACGCGCCCCAGTCCTTGTCCAGCCTGTCATGCGCCGCCGCGACTCGTTGTCTGGCACTTGCCACCGACTCGGGCGTGCCGAGGAGCATCGCCCGGTTCACAGCGTTGCGCTGTTCTGCAAGGTCGTCGCGGACATCCGTGACGTGGACGATGGGCATCAGGTTCGTGTTGTAGATCGCCTCCAAGCTGACTTGAGTCCGATTGAGGGCGGCCAGCCCCGTGAGACCAATGACGATGGCGGCAAGTAGGGCCGCGGCCATGGTGATCACGATTCGCCATTTGATGGTCATGCTTTTGCCTGCACTGAGTGAGTATGGGCTAACGGCAGACCGATGCTGTGCTTTAGGGGGAAAGATGCCGTAAGTCGCTGATATGGCGTGTGAATCTTCATGTTGCTTAGGTGCGGCTTATAGCGATTCGCGGATGACGTTTCGCGGCCCGCCGAGACGTACGGCGCACTCGGGCGCGCGCTGGCCCATGTGGTTACAGACGCGCAACCCCAAAGGGCACCGGCATTCAATACCCGCAGTGCCCGATCTGAGCCATGGTGTGGGCGTAAGGGAGCATGCTTGACAGCCATGCGTCAGTTCCACAAAATACGCAGCTCCCCGCCCGAATAGCTCAGCCGGTTAGAGCACTTGACTGTTAATCAGGGGGTCGTTGGTTCGAGTCCAACTTCGGGCGCCATATTCGAAGGCCTTGCAGCAATGCGAGGCCTTTTCTTTTGGCTCGACGGCAAATTCCTCGCCTCCAGCACTGCCGACCTCGATCTCTGGGATACCATCACTGCCTTTCAATTCTGAGCGCGCGTGGTCGAATGCCAGCTAGATCCGACGGGACTCCCGCATGAACCAAGCTTCCCTCTCCGCCCTCATCTGGTCCGTCGCCGACCTGCTGCGCGGCGACTACAAGCAATCTGAATACGGCCGGGTGATCCTCCCGTTCACCGTGCTTCGCCGACTTGACTGTGTGCTGCAGGCCAGCAAGCCGAAGGTGCTGGCGGAAAAGAAAAAGCGCGAGGCGGCCGGATTGGACCCGGACCCGTTCCTGCGCCGCGTGTCGGACGTGAAGTTCTACAACGACTCCACGCTTGACCTGCCCACGCTGATGGGCGACCAGGACCACATCGAGTCCAACCTAACCAGCTACGTGCAGGGGTTCTCGCCCGAGGTGCGCGAGATTTTCGAGCGCTTCGACTTCGCCACCCAGGTCAACCGGCTGGCCAAGGCCGACCTGCTATACCTGGTCACCGAAAAGTTTGCCAATTTTGATCTGCACCCGGACCGGGTGGACAATGTGCAAATGGGCCTGGTGTTCGAGGAGCTCATCCGCAAGTTCGCCGAGTTGTCGAACGAAACAGCCGGTGAGCATTTCACCCCGCGCGAAGTCATCCGGCTGATGGTCAATCTCATCTTCATCGAGGATGACGAGGTGCTGACCCCTGGCAAGAAGGTGGTGCGCACGATCTACGACCCCACTGCGGGCACAGGCGGCATGCTTTCCGTGGCCGCCGAGTTCCTGCGCGACCACAATCCGGACGCGCGCCTGTCGCTCTATGGCCAGGAACTCAACGACGAGTCTTATGCCATCTGCAAGGCCGACATGCTGATCCGCGGCCAGGACGTCACCAATTTGGTTCCCGGCAACACACTCAGCGACGACGGCCACGCCGCGCGGAGGTTCGACTACATGCTGTCCAACCCCCCGTTCGGGGTGGAGTGGAAGAAGGTCGAGAAGGTGGTGCGGAAGGAACATGAGGAGAAAGGCTTCGACGGCCGCTTCGGCCCCGGTCTGCCGCGCGTATCCGACGGTTCGATGCTGTTCCTGCTGCACCTCGTGTCCAAGATGCGTCCCACAGTGGACGGCGGCAGCCGCTTCGGTATCGTCCTCAACGGCTCGCCGTTGTTCACCGGTGGCGCCGGTAGCGGCGAGAGCGAGATTCGCCGGTATCTCCTGGAGAACGACCTGGTGGAGGCTATCGTCGCCCTGCCCACCGACATGTTCTACAACACCGGGATCGCTACTTACATCTGGGTTGTCTCTAATAAGAAAAAGCAGGATCGCAAAGGCTACGTGCAGCTCATCGATGCCGGCACCTTCTGGCAGAAGATGCGCAAGAGCCTGGGGTCCAAGCGCAAGGAGATGAGAGATGAGCACATCGACGCGGTGACCAGACTGTTCGGCGACTTCAAGGAGGCGGAACTCGCTACTGTTTTCGACGCTGACGGTAAGGAGCAAGGCCGCCGGATCATCCCTGCCGCCGAGTCTGCTCCCGAACCGCCACCTGGCGGCAAGGTGAAGGTGGCGCCACTCGCACGCATCTTCCGCAACGAAGCCTTTGGCTACACCACCATCACCGTGGAGCGCCCACTGCGCGATGAGCAGGGCAAGGTGATACTGAACCAGAAGGGTAAGCAAAAAGGCCAGCCGCAACCGGACAGCAGCCTGCGCGATACAGAGAACGTGCCGCTAGGCGAGGACATCCGGGCCTACTTCGAGCGCGAAGTGGTGCCGCATGCGCCTGATGCCTGGATCGATGAGGCCAAGAGCAAGATCGGCTACGAGATTCCCTTCAATCGGCACTTCTATGTGTTCGAGCCGCCGAGGTCGTTGCATGAAATCGATGAGGAACTAAAGGCTGTCTCTGCGCGCATCATGACCATGCTGGGTGAACTGGCGGAATGACCGCGCAGACCATTCAAGCCCAGCCCAAACACGTTCACCAGGGCGCCTGCGTCGGGCTTGCTAACCCTCTGGCTTTTTCCAGCCTCACCGTCATGCCAGCGAAGGCTGGCATTCAGTGTCTTTGCCCGCTCGGAGCGCACTTGTGAGTCTGCCGCGCTATTCGAACTACAAGGACAGCGGGGTGCCGTGGATAGGAGAAGTGCCTGAGCATTGGTTGGTGCTTAGGATCAAGACATTCACCGAATTTTGCGGTGGCGGTACGCCTAGCCGCGACAACCTTGCATATTGGAACGGCGACATACCCTGGATCTCGCCGAAGGACATGAAGTCTGAGCGAATCGCGGCGGCCGAGGAGTGCCTTACCTCAGAGGGTCTTCTGAACAGTTCGTCCTCAATGGTGGACGCGGGACGACTACTTGTGGTCGTGCGTTCGGGAATTCTGAAGCACACCATTCCTGTTGCGATCAACGAGGTTCCCGTGGCGCTTAACCAGGACATGAAGGCGCTCGTCTTCTCGGAGAAACTGGCGACGAGTGACTTCATCCTGCGGTGGATACAGGGGCTCAATGACGCGCTCTTGCTTGCATGGGGGAAGCAGGGGGCCACGGTAGAAAGTATCGAACACGCTTATCTTGCCAACACGCCGGTTCCATTGCCGACTCTGGACGAACAACGCGCCATCGCCACCTTCCTCGCCCGCGAAACCGCCAAGATCGACGCCCTGATCACCGAACAGGAAAAGCTGCTGGCGCTGCTGGCAGAAAAGCGTCAGGCCACTATCTCCCACGCCGTCACCCGTGGCCTCAATGCCCATAGCTCCCTGCGGGACTCAGGCGTCCCATGGCTGGGTGAGCTGCCCGCACATTGGCATGTGAGGCGCGTCAAATGGCTAATCGAATCCATTGAGCAGGGGTGGAGTCCGCAGTGTGAAAGCTATCCTGTGGAGAGTGCGGATGAATGGGGTGTTCTCAAGGTTGGTTGCGTCAATGGTGGTGCATTTGATGCGACTGAGAATAAGAGGCTTCCAGATGGAGTCGAGCCGATTAGGGCCTATGCACTGAAGAAGGATGATCTCTTGATTTCGCGCGCGAACACGCGTGAACTCGTCGGAAGTGCTGCGGTTGTGCGAGAAGATCATTCCAATCTGTTTCTATGCGACAAATTGTACCGTGTGAGAACAGATACCGGCATTTGCTTACCGTGGTTCTTGGCCGCGTTCCTCGGTACCCCGCTTGCTCGGTCGAGGATTGAAGTTGAGGCGACCGGTGCAAGCAGTTCAATGTTGAACATCGGACAATCGACGATTCTAGAGCTCGATGTTCCGCTTCCTCCGCTCGAGGAGCAGCTTCTAATCAGGCGCATTGTTGCTGATGAACTTGTTCAGTTGGATGAACTCGTTGCAGAAGCTAAGAAGGCGATTCACCTTCTGACTGAGCGCAGGAGGAGCCTAATTCTTGCTGCTGTGGCCGGTCAGATCGACGCGAGGCTCGCTGCAGGAGCGAGAATATCCAAAGCTTATGAGTGACATTCAACTGTTTCGACTCTTCTCAGGGGCTGCACAGGAACTTTCCGGTCGCGCGGCAGTGGGGGAAAAACATCTACAATCCCTGATCGAGGCGCAGATGCCCATCTTCCTTGGTGTGCGTTTCCTCGCCACCGAGTACGTCACCGGCAAGACGCACAAGGGGCGGATCGATTCGCTGGGATTGGACGAGAACGGCTGCCCGGTGATCGTCGAGTACAAGCGGCACAGTAATGAGAACGTGATCAACCAGGGGCTGTTTTACCTCGACTGGCTGATGGATCACCGTGCCGAGTTCCAGTGGCTAGTGATGGAAAAGCTGGGCAAGGATGTGGCCGAGCAGATCGACTGGTCCGGCACGCGCCTGTTGTGCATTGCTGCTGACTTCACCCGCTACGATCAGCACGCCGTGCAGCAGATTCCGCGCAACATCGAACTGATCCGCTACAAGCTGTTCGGTGATGATCTGCTGCTGCTCGACCTGGTCAACAGTGTGAGCGTGGACGATGCGACCACCGCCAAGATCAATACCACTACCTTGGTCAGTGGGCCAAAGTCCAAGCCGGCCGGAAAGGACAAGACGGCGGAGGAGCAGGTCACCCAGGCGCAGCCGGTCATCAAGGAGGTCTACGCGGCCTTGTCCGGCTATCTGCTGGCGCTGGGCGATGACGTGCAGGAAAAGCATCTGAAGCTCTACGTCGCGTTCCGGCGCCTCAAGAACTTCGCCTGCGTGATCCCGTACCGGGACAAGCTGCTGGTGATGCTGAAACTGGACCCGGATACCGTGGCGCTAGAGGAGGGTTTCAGCCGCGATGTGCGCAACATCGGCACCTGGGGCACGGGCGATCTGGAGCTGTGTCTGCGGACCATGGCCGATTTCAATCGGGCCAAGCCTTTGCTGGACCGTAGTTACGGCGAGAACTGAGCAGAGGCAGCGCAAAGCGCCTGGCGAAAGACGTCCCGGGCCCTTGCTGCAAGGTTCGCATTCAGCGATATTCGCAATTCGCGAATTGCGAATATCGAGCCCGGACTATGGAACTGAAGCCGCAGGACCTGTTGGTATTGCTGAAAGCGGCGGCCCATCCCGGCCAGCGCTGGACCTATGCCGCGCTGGGTGAAGCGTTGACGCTCAGCGCCTCGGAGGTGCATGCCAGCGTAAAGCGTGCGGTAGCCGCAGGGCTGGCGGTAGCGCGTGGACGCGGCGACTGGGCGCCGGTGCGCCCAGCGCTTGCCGAGTTCGCTGTCCACGGCGTGCGCTATGTGTGGCCTGCCCAGCCAGGGCCGGTAAGAAGGGGCGTGCCGACATCGTTCGGGGTGCCGCCGCTGGCAGGGGTGATTTCTGCCGGCGCGGATGAGGTGCCGGTGTGGGCGCATGCGGCCGGTGCGGCCAAGGGCCCCAGCCTGTCTCCGATCTATCGTTCCGCACCGCAGGCTGCCTTGCTCGATCCAGCCTTGCACCGACTGCTGGCCTTGCAGGACGCGATCCGCGCGGGGCGAGCACGCGAGCGGTCGCTGGCTACGGACCTGTTGACGAAGGAACTGGAGAATATGGATGCGCAGGGATGATCCGAACCTGCCCACCCTGCGTGTTATCGCGCAGGCCCTGGGCGATCTATGCGAGCAAGTGGTGTTCCTGGGTGGTGCGGTGGCTGGCTTGCTGGTCACCGACCCGCTGGCCGAAGGCGTTCGCGCCACCGTCGACGTGGATGCCGTCGCACAGGCCGGGCGGGCGCAGTTCCAGCGCCTCCAGCGCGAACTGGCGCGCCGCGGTTTCCGCGAGGATGCGGCCAGTGGTGTGATCTGCCGCTGGATTCACCACGATTCTGGCGTCGTGTTCGACCTTATGCCGGAGGGCCCGGACGTGTTGGGATTTGCCAACCGCTGGTATCCCTACGCCGTGGTGACCGCGCAGTCGGTGGCGTTGGACGAAGGGTTGCGGATACGAGTAGCGACAGCCGTGGCCTTCGTGGCGACCAAGCTGGAGGCTTTTGCGAGCCGCGGGCGGGGCGATGTCCTCGGAAGTCACGACCTTGAAGACGTCTTGAATATTGTCGACGGCCGCGAGGAACTGGTGCAGGAGGTGGCCGGGGCCGCGGCGGATGTACGGCAGGCTATCGCGACGGCGTTCGCCGGTCTGCTTGCGCGGCGGGGATTTCTCGACGTGCTGCCGGGCCTGATCGCCGAGCCGGAGCGTGCGGATATAGTAGCTCGCCGTCTGCAGGCTATGGCGGAAGGAAGCGAATCCATGGGGGAAGGTCTGGCATGAGTCTGCACCGCGAGCATCACTTCGAGCGAGAGATCTGTGAACATCTCGCCAGCCATGGCTGGCTTTACGCCGAGGGCGATGCCGAGCACTTCGATCGTGCCCATGGCTTGTACCTGCCCGACCTGCTCGCTTGGCTGGAGGGCACCCAGCCGGACAGTTGGGGGCGGCTTGCAAAGGCACATGGCCCGGCCATGCCGGAGCGTCTTGCCGAGCGCGTGCGAAAGAACCTTGATGAGCGCGGCACGCTGGAGGTGCTGCGCCGGGGTGTAGAAATGATCGGCCTGAAGGCGCCGCTCGCGCTGGTGCAGTTCAGGCCGGCGCTGGCGATGAACCCGGACCTAGAACAACGCTACGGGGCTAATCGGCTGCGCGTGGTGCGGCAGGTGAAGCACTCACCCAACAGCCCGCACGACGCAGTGGATCTGGTGCTGTTCGTCAACGGCATCGCCGTGGCCACGGCGGAGCTGAAGTCCGATTTCACCCAAAGCGTGGGCGACGCGATGGATCAGTACCGCTACGACCGCCATCCGCACCCGAAGGCCGGGGTGGCCGAGCCACTACTGTC
>Ga0065165_1000113_pt1 | contig 135963 bp, 112 predicted proteins | sample AraplaMF_Cvi_mMF_FD_63813 | JGI IMG/M metagenome (GOLD analysis project Ga0065165, IMG submission 63813) | Arabidopsis root microbial communities from the University of North Carolina, USA - plate scrape MF_Cvi_mMF (version 2) (version 3) | ecosystem: Host-associated > Plants > Roots >... | reverse complement strand
CGAGCCGCGCAGCGGCTCCTCTCTTCGCAAGGAACGACGCAAGTCTTCGCGGCGAGGGGGACGGGTGCTGGCTTCCAAGCAACGGCGCAGGCGCCGATGCGATGCCGCAAGGCGAGCCCATCCTACGAAGCGAACCCAGGCAAGGGCCGCGAGATAAGCCGCTCCCGCCCGCCAAAATTCCACGAAGCACCCAAAAAAAAGGGCGCGGATCGCTCCGCGCCCTTTCGATACGTCCGAAGACGCTGGTGCTTACTTGCCGCCGCCGTCGGCCGGAGCCTTGCCAGCCGGCGTGGCTTCGGTCTTGAGCAGTTCGACGTCGAAGATGATCGTCGCGTTCGGCGGGAAGCCGTTTTCCGGCTTGGCGCCGTAGGCGATGTTCGACGGAATGAACAGCTTGTACTTGCCACCCGTCTGCATCAGCTGCAGGCCTTCGCGGAAGCCCGGGATCACCGCGGCGAGAGGAATCTTCGCCGGGCCGGCCGGCTGGTGGTCGGCCGAGGAGTCGAACTTCTCGCCGTTCACGAAGGTGCCGGTGTAGTTGATGGTGACCGTGTCGTTAGGACCCGGACGCTGGCCGGTACCGGCCTGGACGACCTGGTACTGCAGACCCGACGCCGTGACCTTCACGCCCGGGGCGCTCTTGTTCTTGGCGAGGAAAGCGTCGCCTTCCTGCTTGTTCTGCGAGGCGACCTTGTTGTACTCGGCTTCGGCCTTGACCTTCAGCTGGGCGACGAACGCCTCGCGAACGGACTTGGCTTCAGCTTCCGACATGGTCGGCTTCTGGCCCGACAGGGCGGCCTGCAGAGCCTTGGCGACCGTGGCGGCATCGACTTCCTTCGCCACGAGCGGCGGAAGCGAGCTGGCGAGGTCCCAACCCACGACATAGCTGGCCTTCTGCTTGTCGACCGGTGCCGCGGAGGCAGCCGGCTTGGCGGCCTGGGCGGATGCGCCCGCGGCCGTACCCAGCGCAACCGCCAGGGCGACGGCCGTCATCGTGGGACGCAAAAAGTGCTTCATTCGATACTCCCTCTCTTGGAAAGATTCGGCGACGCCGCCGGTACACCTCCTTGTGGAGGCGGAAACGCCATTGTGCGGTGGTTCGCGTCCAGCTTGCAATGACGGGGCGAGAGACAGGCTTTCACACGAAAAGTTCAGGAATCTTTCAAGAAAGGGCCAATCCGTCACTCCGGATGGTCTTGCCCCGGTTTTTCCAGGGTATCCCGGATGGCTGCCTGGAGCCGGGCATGGACCTGGACCAGCACCCGCCAGAGGAGCCAGGTGAGCCCCACCCCTACCAGAATGAGCACCAGCGCCACCTCCCGAGGAGGAAGGATGGTCGAGGCGAGCGCCGCCACGAGGAGCCCCATCACCGCCATGGCGGCCAGCGGAATGATGCGCCCGAGGACAGAGCGGATCCGGAAAGTGCGGGCGCCGAAGCGGTCGGGGATGGACAATTCGGCAAGAAGCATGCCCAGCGCACCTGCCTTCCGGTAGGTCGCCACGATCATCGGCAGGGACAGCAGAGCCGCCAGGGACCAGGCGAGGCTGCGGCGCACGGTGGGCTCGTCGGTCAGGAGATCGAGATGGAGAAATCCGCGCCGGTAGGCGAAGGCCACGATGATGAACACGGCCACCACCAGTGCCGTGTTGATGATCACATGCCAGACGAGACGGCGGATCATCTTCATCACGACAGCGCCCTGCCCTTGCAGGCCCAAGCTGCCCATCCACTCCGTATAGGCGCCGAAAACGCCCGTAACGCGTTTCGGTAGCACTCTTCCCAGGAAGACGGCCAACGGATCGGACGAACGGATCAGGTAAGGGGTCAGGAAGGTCGTGATGGCCGACACCGCCACCGCCACGGGATAGAGAAACCCGCTGGTTACCTTGAGGGTGAGCCCCAGCGACGCAATGACGAACGAGAATTCGCCGATCTGCGCCAGGCCCATGCCGACACGCAGCGATGTGCGCCCGTCGTTACCGGCGACGAAGCTGCCGAAACTGCAGGTGATCACCTTTCCCAGCACCACGGCGACGGTGACCACGGTGATCGGCCAGGCGTATTCGACCAGGAGCTCCGGATCGATCAGCATGCCGATGGCGACGAAGAACACGGCGCTGAACATGTCGCGCACCGGCATCACGATGCGCTCGATGCGCGCCAGGCTCTTCGACTCGGCCACGATCGCGCCGATCATGAAGGCACCGAGCGCCACGCTGTAGCCCAGTTCGGTCACCAGCAGGCAGAAACCGAAGCAGATGCCGAGCACCGCCACCAGCAGCACGTCGTCGCGGCTCACCTTCGCGATGTAGTCGACCACGCGCGGCACAAGAAGCAGGCCCACCACCAGCGACACCGCCATGAACAGGCCGAGCCGGCCGACCGCCGCCAGGGCTTCGCCGGCCTCGACGCCGCCGGTGCTGGCGATACCCGTGAGCAGCGCCATCAGCACGATGGCCAGCAGGTCTTCGACGATGAGGATGCCGAACATCAGCTGCGCGAAGCGTTCGCGCTTGAGCCCCAGGTCCTCGAGCGCCTTCATGATGATGGTGGTCGAGGAGATGGAAAGCATCGCGCCCAGGAACAGCGAATCCATGGCCGACCAGCCGAAGAAGCGGCCGATCTCGTAGCCGATCCACACCATCAGCACGATCTCGGCGAAGGCCGCCACCAAGGCGGCGCCACCCACCGCGCGCAGCTTCTTGAGACTGAATTCGAGGCCCAGCGCGAAGAGGAGCAGGATCATGCCCAGCTCCGACAGCGTGCGGATGGTCTCTTCGTCGTGAATGAAGATCACCGGCAACGTGTGCGGCCCGACGAGCAAGCCGGCGATGATGTAGCCCAGCACGACAGGTTGTCTGAGGCGCTGGAAAAGCACCGTGGTGAGCCCGGCCACGAGCATCACGGTGGCTAGGTCCTGGATGAAGACGATGCCGTGCATGCGGTTCCCTGTAGATATATGCGAACAGGTTAACCCGTGCGCGCTCGTTCCAGGCGTACATCGGCGAACGAGGCGATAAACAATGGTTCCATGCAAGTGCTCGCCGAGCCTCGGCATTCTCGAAGCGTCGAAAAAAAATTCAAAAAAAGTGTAATGAATGCTTGACGGAATCCCGCCCCGGCCGTAATCTTTGCGGCTCCCAAGGGGGCCATAGCTCAGCTGGGAGAGCGCCTGCATGGCATGCAGGAGGTCGCCGGTTCGATCCCGGCTGGCTCCACCAACTTCTAGTACGTCCCCATCGTCTAGAGGCCTAGGACATCACCCTTTCACGGTGGCGACCGGGGTTCGAATCCCCGTGGGGACGCCACTTTCCGGCCCGCCGGAGAGTGTCAAGGACGAGAAGGAAGTTGGTTAGCGTTGGGAAGTTGGAACGTAGTGTGGAGCGGTAGTTCAGTCGGTTAGAATGCTGGCCTGTCACGCCGGAGGTCGCGGGTTCGAGTCCCGTCCGCTCCGCCATTACTTCCAAAGAAGAATCCGCCGTTGGGCGGATTTTTTTTGTCCGCGTTTTGGGGAGACGGGAGACGAGAGGGATTCGTCATCGCCAGCGCGGAGTGTCTCGCGTCCGCAAGCGCCCGCCGGCTGTGCCGCCCCCAACTCCCAACTCCCATCCCCAGTCTGCGTCTCAAACCCTCTCCAGCGTCCCAATCGAATGCCCCTGCTCCGCCAGGTATTCCAGCCAGCGGCTGAGGAAGCCGTTCATGCGCAGCCGATGCTGGAACACGGTGTGCGCCGGCGGGAACGGCCCGAGCACATGCGTGAGCTTGCGCCCCGGATGACAATGCATCGCCTCCGCCACGTGCGCATCGGTGTACATGCGCAACTGCGCCGACGGCGAGGGTTGGCCCGTCGTCTCGTCGAGGAAGTCGTAGGTGAGTTCGAGTTCGAGCGTGTAAGGGTGTTTTTCCTGGATCTCGAGCAGGACCTTCAGGCCGTCGTCCACATCCGACACATAACGGCCCGGCGCCAGCCGCTGCGGCGCGAACAAGCGCGCCAGGCGGTGATAGTTCTCGGCATAGAGCCCCATCAGGAACTCGAAGCGTCCCGGAATGAGGGCGGTTGGGCGTTCGATGACGGCAGTCATGAGTAAGGTGGCGGCTCCGTAAGATGCTCGTTAATACATGTGGCGCTCGATACCGAGGTATTCGAAGATCTTGCTCGAAATTTCCTCGATCGACGTGTGCGTGGTGTTGAGGACCGGTATGTTTTCCCGTCGCATCAGCCGGTCGGCCTGCTCCAGTTCCCAACGGCATTGTTTCAACGTGGCGTAGCGGCTGCCGGGACGGCGCTGCTCGCGTATCTGCGCCAGGCGGACCGGGTCGATGGTGAGCCCGAACAGCCGACTTCGATAAGGGCGGAGGCGCGTCGGCAGTTCCAGCTTGTCGAGGTCGTCGTCCGTGAGAGGGTAATTGGCGGCACAGACGCCGTAATGCAAGGCCATGTAGAGGCAGGTAGGGGTCTTGCCGGACCGGGACACCCCCACCAGCACCACGTCGGCCTGGTTGTAATCCACGTCCAGGCCGTCGTCGTGCGCCAGGGCGTAGTTGGTTGCCTCGATGCGGGCCTCGTAGCGCTCGAAGTCCACCAGGCCATGGGAGCGGTTCACCGCGCCGGACTGCTTGGCGCCCAGTTCGGCCTCGAGCGGCTCGATGAAGGGGGCGAACACGTCCAGCATCAGCGCCCCGCTTCCCGCCACGATGTCGCACAGGGTCCGGGACGTCATGGTGTTGACCACGATGGGGCGCTGGCCGTCCTGGGCGTATTTGGTCTTGATCCGCAGGCAGGCGGCCTCCGCCTTCGACGGGTTGTCGATGAAGGGGAGCCGGTGGGTATCGAACTGCACCCCCTCGAACTGGGCCAGCATGCTGTTGCCGATGGTTTCGGCCGTGATGCCGGTGGAGTCGGAGATGAAGAACACGGTGCGGCGCATCGGGCGTTTTCCCTGCGGGTGGTCCATGGAGGCCACCTTAGCTCAAGACGCCGCAATGACAATGGACCCCGCATGCTCGCTGAACGTTTGTGCATCGCGCCTTGTTTCGCTGCCGACCCGGCCACGACAATGAGCGGCTTTTCCAGCGCGGCCCGCCGCCGATCCGACGAACCGATGTGAGGATTTCCCTTTGAGCGACCTGGTACTCTGGCTCGACGCGCTACGCATGACCGACCTGGGCAAGGTGGGCGGCAAGAATGCCTCCCTTGGCGAGATGATCGGCAACCTGGCGAAACTGGGTGTTTCCGTGCCGGGCGGCTTCGCCACCACGGCCGACGCCTTCCAGACTTACCTCGAGAAGAGCGGCCTCGCAAAGCGCATTGCCGAGCGTCTGGCCACTCTCGACGTGGACGACGTGGACGAACTCACCCGCGGTGGCAAGGAGATCCGCGGCTGGATCGTCGACACCGCCCTGCCCGCCGACCTCGAACAGGCCATTCGCGAGGCTTACGCCAAGCTCTGCAAGGATGCCGGCGCCAGCGACATTGCCGTGGCCGTGCGTTCTTCCGCCACCGCGGAAGACCTGCCCGACGCCTCCTTCGCCGGCCAGCAGGAAACCTTCCTCAACGTGGTCGGCATCGACGACGTGCTGCACAAGGTGAAGGAAGTCTTCGCCTCGCTGTACAACGACCGCGCCATCGCCTATCGCGTGCACCAGGGCTTCAAGCACGAGGACGTTTTCCTTTCCGCGGGCGTGCAGTTGATGGTCCGCTCCGACGTCGGCGCCTCCGGTGTGCTGTTCACCCTCGACACCGAATCCGGTTTCCGTGATGTGGTGTTCGTCACCGGCTCCTACGGCCTCGGCGAAATGGTCGTCCAGGGCGCCGTGAATCCCGACGAGTTCTACGTCTTCAAGCCCACGCTGCGCGAAGGCAAGCCGGCGGTGCTCCGCCGCAGCCTCGGCGCGAAACAGCAGCGCATGGTCTATTCCGACCAGCCGGGCGAGCGCGTGCGCATCGAGGAGACCCCCGCGCAGGATCGCCACCGTTTCTGCATCGACGATGCCGACGTGGAAGAACTGTCGCGCCAGGCTCTGGTGATCGAGAAGCACTACGGCCGCCCCATGGACATCGAATGGGCGAAGGACGGCCACACCGGCAAGCTGTACATCGTGCAGGCCCGTCCGGAAACGGTGAAGTCGCGCTCGCACGCCACCACGCTGGAGCGCTTCCAGTTGAACGAAAAGGGCAAGGTACTCACCGAAGGCCGCGCCATCGGCCAGAAGATCGGTGCCGGCAAGGCGCGCGTCATCCGTTCGTTGTCCGACATGAACAAGGTACAGCCCGGCGACGTGCTGGTGGCCGACATGACCGACCCCGACTGGGAGCCGGTGATGAAGCGCGCCTCGGCCATCGTCACCAACCGCGGCGGCCGTACCTGCCATGCCGCCATCATCGCGCGCGAACTCGGCGTGCCGGCGGTGGTCGGTTGCGGTAACGCGCTGGAGGCCATTCCCGACGGCACGGATGTCACCGTATCCTGCGCCGAAGGCGACACGGGCACCATCTACGAAGGCACGCTGAAGTTCGACCGCATCACGGCCGATCTGGGCGCCATGCCGGAAGCACCGCTGAAGATCATGATGAACGTGGCGAACCCGGAGCGCGCGTTCGACTTCGGCATGCTGCCGAACGCTGGCATCGGCCTGGCGCGCCTGGAGATGATCATCGCCAGCCATATCGGCGTGCATCCCAAGGCGCTGCTCGAATACGCGAAGCAGGACGCGGAAACCAAGGCCCGCATCGATGCGCGCATCGCGGGCTACAAGGATCCGGTGTCGTTCTATGTCGACCGCCTGGGCGAAGGCATCGCCACCATCGCCGCCTCGGTCTATCCGAAGCCGGTGATCGTGCGCCTGTCCGACTTCAAGTCGAACGAATACGCCGGCCTGCTCGGCGGCTCGCGCTACGAACCGCATGAGGAAAACCCGATGATCGGCTACCGCGGCGCCAGCCGTTACGTCGATCCGGGCTTCGCCGAGTCGTTCGCGCTCGAATGCAAGGCGGTGAAGTACGTGCGCGAGACGATGGGCCTCACCAACGTCTGGGTGATGATCCCGTTCGTGCGCACGCTCGACGAAGGCCGCAAGGTCATCGAAGTGCTGCGCCAGAACGGCCTGGTCCAGGGCGAGCACGACCTGAAGGTCATCATGATGTGCGAGGTACCTTCGAACGCCCTGCTGGCCGACGAATTCCTCGAGATCTTCGACGGCTTCTCGATCGGCTCGAACGACCTGACCCAGCTCACCCTCGGCCTCGACCGTGATTCCAGCATCGTCGCCCACCTGTTCGACGAGCGCGACGCAGCAGTGAAGAAGCTGCTGGCCATGGCGATCGGCACGGCGCGCGAAAAGGGCAAGTACGTGGGCATCTGCGGCCAGGGCCCGTCGGATCATCCGGACCTTGCCGAATGGCTGATGGACCAGGGCATCGAATCGATGTCGCTGAATCCGGATACGGTGGTCGATACCTGGCTGCGGCTGGCGAAGAAAAAGGCCGGCTGAGGCATTGAACGGCGGGGAAACCCGCCGTTCTCATGTAGGAGCGCGCCCTGCGCGCGACATCTTTTGAGGCCATGCCTTGGGGTTCGCGCGCAAGCATCCATACTGGCGCGAAAGGATGTCGCGCGCAGGGCGCGCTCCTACACGTGTACTGCCACACCTGCCGCGCGATAGCGCGCCAGGACCGCCGCATCGGTGTCGGCAGCCACAACAAGGTGCGCGATCGCCGTGACCGGGGCCGTGTGATGCGTGGCGGACGCCACCAGCTTGTCGGGCGTGGCGATCGCCACCGTTTCCCCGCTGGCCTCGATGATCGCCTGCTTGAACACGGTTTCCTCCTCGTCGTAGGTCCACAGGCCACGTTCGGGATCGATCGCGCATACGCCGGGGAAGCAGAGGTCGGCACGAATGTCCTGCGCATGCCGCACCGTGCGCGAACCGATCGCGCCGCCTATGCGCGCATCGACGCGCCCTCCCAGCAGGATCACCTCGAAGCCGGGGCGCCCGAGCACGGCCATCGCGACGTCCGGCGCGTTGGTCACCACCGTGAGATCACGATGGTCCGGCAGCGCCTTGGCCAGCGCGGTGTTGGTGGAACCGGCGTCGACGAACAGGATCTGCCCTTCCCCGACCAGCCCCGCTGCCACACGGGCGAGGGAACGTTTCAGTTCCGAACGCTCGCGATGCCGCTCGTCCAGGGGAGCCACATGCTGCATGAGCAAGGCACCACCATACACACGGCGGCACAGGCCCTGCGCCGCCAGGTCGCGCAGGTCGCGGCGTATGGAATCTTCCGAGACACGGAATTCGTGGGCGAGGTCGGCGGCCACGACCTTGCCGTCGCGCCCCAGCCGCTCGAGGATCAGTTGCTGCCGCTCGCGCGGAAGTGTGGTTTCGGGCGTCGCGTTCATCGCGGAAGGAAACCCAGCTCCACCAGCTCGGCCCGCAGTTGGGCCGGGGTTTGGAAGTGGATGCCATGGATGCCGAGGGCTTCCGCGGCCACCACGTTCGCCTTGTTGTCGTCGATGAAAACAGCGCGCGTGGGATCGATGTCGTAGCGTTCGAGCAGGGTCTGGTAGAGCTTCGGATCGGGCTTCACCATGCCTTCCTGGCCGGAGACGACGATGCCGTCGAACAGCGCGAGGAAGTCGAAGCGCTCGATCGCCACGGGGAAGGTCTCCTGCGACCAGTTCGTGAGACCGTAGAGCGGATGCCCCGCTTCCTTGAGTTCGCGCAGGATATGCAGGCTGTCGTCGATGGCGCCACCCAGCGTTTCCTCCCAACGATGCTGGTAGGCCGCGATGAGCTCGGCCTTGGTCGGGTGTTCCTCGGTGAGGAGACGAACCGCTTCGTCCCAGGAACGGCCCGCATCCTGTTGCAGGTTCCATTCCGGCGTGGTGACTTCGGCGAGGAACGCCTCCATGGCCGCCTCGTCGTCGCCGAACAGCTTGCGGTAGAGGTAGCGTGGGTTCCAGTCGATAAGGACCCCGCCGAAATCGAAGATCACGACATCGCGTTTGTTGTGCATGGTTGGCTCCTTAACGCCGCGCGATGGACGCGCAGGCCGAAACGACGACGAGCAGCACGGCCACGCCGGCAAGGGCGGCGGAGAGGCTGCTGTGCTGGGCGACGAATCCGATGGCCGCGGGGCCGGCAAGCATGCCCGCATAACCCAGCGAGGTGACGGTGGCGATGGCGATGCCAGGCGAGGTTCGCGGCTGGCGGCCCGCCGCGCTGAACAGCACGGGGACGATGTTCGACGCGCCCATGCCGACCAGCACGAAACCCAGGAGTGCCGCAGGCCCCCACGGCAGCATCGTGGCGAGGAAGAAGCCCAGCGCGGCGAGGAAGGCGCCGGCACGGACGATCGTCACCGGCCCCACCGAGGCGGTGATGCGATCGCCAAGGAGGCGTCCGCATGCCATGGCGATGGAGAAAGCCGCATAACCCAGGCCGGCGAGCGAGGGATCGAAGCCGCGCGAATAACGCAGGAACACCGCGCTCCAGTCCAGCATCGCCCCTTCGGCGAGGAACACCACGAGACAAAGGAAGCCGAGCAGGATCACTGCGGCGGAAGGAAGGCGGAAGATGGAATGCTTTTCGTCCGTGTCGTGCAGGCGAACGATGAAATGCCGCCATTGCGTGGCGACGATCGCCAGCAGGCCGCCGGATACGGCCAGCGCGCCACTGGTCAACGGCATGCCGGCTTTCAGCAAGGCGGCCATGCCCGCCGAACCGACCAGTCCGCCTACGCTGAAGAGGCCATGGAAGCCCGACATCATCGGCTTGCCGGCATGTTTCTCCACATCCACCGCATGCGCATTCATGGCGACGTCGACCACGCCCAGCGACGCGCCGAAGAACCACAGCGCCGCACCCAACCAATACGCATCCGGCGCCATCGTCAGCAGGGGCAGCGCCACGCATACGAGCAAGGCACTCACACCGATCACGTCGCGATTGCCATAGCGGTGGGTGAGGAACCCCGCCAGGGGCATGGCCATCACCGCGCCGAAGCCCATGCACAACAGCACGAGGCCAAGCGTGGCTTCGTCAAGGCCCAACCTGGCTTTCGCATAGGGAACCATGGGCGCCCAGCTGGCCATGCCGATGCCGGAGAGCAGGAAGATGAGGCGGGTGGCGCGGGCGGGACGCATAGGTTTCCTTCGAGGAGCGAATGCGCATCACTGTACGAAATCGTGCAATAACGTGCAAACAATTTTCCGCTTGCACCGCACCTCGTACATCTGTACAAATGTACGCATGTCGACACCTACCCTTACAGATCGTCAGCAAAAGACCCTCGCCTTCCTGCGGGAATACCTGCAGAGCCAGGGCCTCCCGCCCACGCTGCGCGAAATCGCGGAGGCTCTGGGCTTCTCCAGTCACAGCTCCGCCCAAGCCTGTGTGGAGTCGCTGGTCCGGAAGGGTGTGCTGGAACGCTCGCCGCAGCACCGCGGCCTGCGCCTGCCCGCGGGCGACACCGGTTATCGGGGTATTGCCGCCGCCAACGACCTGCCTCTGGTCGGTCGCGTGGCCGCGGGTTCACCCATCCTCGCCGAAGAAAACATCGAGGCGCAGCTCGAAGTCGATCCCGCGCTGTTCCGCCCGCGCGCCGACTACCTGCTTCGCGTGGTGGGCCTGAGCATGCGCGACGCCGGCATCCTCGACGGCGACCTGCTCGCCGTGCACAAGACCGCCACGGCGAACGACGGCCAGATCGTCGTCGCCCGCCTCGACGACGAAGTGACCGTGAAGCGTCTGAAGCACGAGCGCGGCCGCCTCCTTCTGCTTCCCGAAAACCCCGACTTCGCTCCCATCGAAGTCGATCCTCGCCGCCATGCGTTCGCCATCGAAGGGCGTTACGTCGGCATCATCCGCAGGACCTGACCATGAACGCCATCGCCTCAACGCCCCTCGCCCAGGTGCTCGACCATCCCGGTATCTGGCGCCGGTCTGCCGATCGCCAGCCACGCGTGCGCGCACTGGCCACGGGCTGGACCTCGCTGGACGCGAAGCTTCCCGGCGGCGGCTGGCCGCAGGGCGCGCTGAGCGAGATCCTGTACGAACACGATGGCCTCGGCGAACTGGATCTGGTCATGCCCGCGCTGGCCGCGCTTACCCAGGAACATCGCCGGGTGATCTTCGTGGCACCGCCTTACCTGCCCTATGCGCCCGCCCTCGCGGCGGCCGGCGTCGATCTGCGCTTCCTGCACGAAATCCACGCCGGCAGCACCGAGGCCGCATGGAGCATGGAACAGTGCCTGCGCTCGGGCTGCTGCGGGGCGGTGGTCGGCTGGTTGCCCGACATCGACTACCGTAGCCTGCGCCGGCTGCAACTGGCCGCCGAAAGCGGCGACGCCTGCGCCATGCTCTTCCGTTCCGCCGAGCATGCCGCACAGAACAGTCCGGCCGCGCTTCGCCTCAAGGTCAGCAACAGCGACGAAGCCACCTATGTGGATGTGCTCAAGTCGCGAGGGCTGCTGACCACCACCGCTCCGCTGCTGCGCATGCGGGCCTGATGGAGGCCTTCATGACGTCGCGTATCCCACGCCGTCATGACGGACGCGCCGTCGTCGCCATTCTTACGCAGCCATGCTTTGGGCCTGTCTCCGTTTTCCCGGCTTGGCGTTCTCCGCCGCCTTCGCCGCGGTACCGGAGGCAGGCCCCTCCGCCCTGCTGGACCACAAGGCGCGCCAGCGCCTGATTGCCGCTGCGAACACCGAGGCCTCATCACTCGGTGTTCGTCGCGGACAAAGCCTCGCCGCTGCGCGCGCCTTGTGTCCCGCTCTCGACGTACGCGCCCGCGATCCCGCCGCGGAAGAACGCCTGCTCACCGAACTGGCTGCCTGGTGCTACCAGTTCAGCGGACATGTGAGCCTCGTGCCGCCAAACGCGATCCTGATGGAGGTCGGGGCCAGCCTGCGCCTGTTCGACGGCTGGCCCGTGCTGGCCGAAAAGCTGCGTAGCGGCCTCGTCGAGCAAGGTCATGCGCACACGGTGGCGGCGACGCCGTTCGCCGCCGCCTCCTGGGTTTTCGCCGCCAGTGCGGACGGCATGGTGTTGCCCGACCACGAAGGCGTACGACGCATGCTCGGCGCCTTGCCGCTGGCACAGAGCGGGTTGCCCGCCGTAGCCGTGGCCTCGCTGCAGGCGATGGGCTTCCGCCGTCTCGCCGAGGTGATCCGCCTGCCGCGTCCCGAACTCACCCGGCGCATCGGGCGCGAGGGCGTGAACTGGCTCGACCGCGTGCAAGGGCATGCCTCCGACGTCTTGCCCGCCTGGCAACCGCCGGCCAGCTTCCGGCAGAAGATCGAATTCGACGCCGAGCTGGACGGCAGTCAGCCCCTGCTCTTTCCATTGCGCCGCCTCACCCGCTCGCTCGCCAATCTACTCGCCGCGCGCGACGGCGGCGTGCAGCGCTTCACCCTCACCCTCGAACACGCCCGCGGCGAAACCACCCACATCGTCGTGGCCATGGCCGCGCCGCAGCGCGATGCCGAGCGGTTGTTCGAGCTGGCCCGCACGCGCCTGGAGCGCGCGTCCCTGCCCGCTCCCGCACGGGCGATCGAACTGGACGCCGCCGAACTGCCGGTGTTCCGGCCACCTGTGCGCGACCTGTTCGAGCCGGTGCGGGGCGATGGCCTGGACTGGCCCACTCTCGACGAACGCCTGCGTGCCCGCCTGGGTGACGCCGCATTACGCCAGATCGCGCTGGTCGCCGATCACCGCCCCGAATATGCCTCCCGCTATGGCAAGCCCACCGACACGGTGTCGCCGCCGCGCCAGCGCCGTCCGCTCTGGCTGCTGCGGCGGCCGCAACCGATGCGACCGGAACCGGCCGCCGTGCTCGCCGGTCCCGAACGTATCGAAAGCGGCTGGTGGGACGGTGGCGACACGCGCCGCGACTACTACATCGTGCGCACCGCGCAGGGCCAGCAGGCATGGGCCTACCTGCCGCCCGGCACGCTGGACGGCTGGATGCTGCACGGCTGGTTCGCCTGAGATGTGCAGCAGCCATCGTAGGAGCGCGCCCTGCGCGCGACAGCTTTTCGTACCAGTCCTCAGCTTTACGCGCCAGCTCCATGTCACGGCCTCAACACATGTCGCGCGCAGGGCGCGCTCCTACAGGTCTGCACGACGCTACTCATGATGCAGATCGATACCGCGAACCTGCTTCCAGCCAACGACGAGGACACCGACGTCCCCGCCTACGCGGAGCTGCACACGCTCAGCGACTTCAGCTTCCAGCGCGGCGCGTCCAGCGCGCGGGAACTGTTCGAACGGGCAAAGGCCATCGGCTATTCCGCGCTGGCCGTCACCGACGAATGTTCCCTTTCCGGCATCGTGCGCGGGCTGGAAGCCTCGCTGGAAACCGGTCTTCCAATGATCGTCGGCAGCGAGTTCCACCTTTCCGACGGCACCGTGGTGGTCCTGCTGGTGGAAGACGAAGCCGGTTACACGGAACTGTGCCGGTTGATCACGCTCGGCCGGCGGCGTGCGGCCAAGGGCCGTTACGAACTTCACCGCAGCGATCTCGAAGCGCTTGGACCCGGCGTATGCCTGCTATGGGCCCCGGGCCCTTACACCGCCACGGACGCGGCGACGCATGAAGCACGGGCCACCTGGGTGGCCGCGCATTTCGCGGGGCGCGCGTGGCTTGCCGTGGAGCTGCACCGCGGCCAGCACGACACCGCCGACCTGGCCGCGCTGCGCCAGATCGGCGAACGTCACGGCCTGCCCTGCGTGGCCGCGGGCGACGTCCACATGCACCAGCGGAACCGTCGTGCCCTGCAAGACGTGATGACGGCGATCCGCGTCGGCAAGCCATTGTCCGAAGCGGGGCATGCCCTCTTTCCCAACGGCGAGCGCCACCTGCGCAGGCGCGAAACGATCGCCCGCATCTATCCTCGCGAGCTCATGGAGGAAACTCTCGTCGTGGCCGCGCGCTGCACCGGTTTCGATATCCGCAGGATCCACTACGTCTATCCGCGGGAACTGGTGCCCGAGGGTCTGGATCACGCCATCCACCTGCGCCGCCTGACCTATGAAGGCGCAGCAACGCGCTGGCCCGACGGCGTTCCCCCGTCCATCGTCGAACGCATCGAGAAGGAACTGGCCCTCATCGCGCACAAGGCGTACGAAGCCTTCTTCCTCACCGTGCACGACATCGTCCGTTTCGCGCGTTCGAAGCAGATCCTTTGCCAGGGGCGCGGCTCGGCCGCCAACTCGGTGGTCTGCTTCTGCCTGGGCATCACCGAAGTGGATCCTGCCCGCGTCTCCACCCTGTTCGAGCGCTTCATTTCCATCGAACGCGACGAGCCGCCGGACATCGACGTCGACTTCGAGCACGAACGGCGGGAGGAAGTCCTCCAGTACGTGTTCGACAAATACGGGCGGGAGCGCGCCGCTCTCGCCGCCACGGTCATCAGTTACCGCAGCAAGAGCGCGGCACGCGACGTCGGCCGTGCATTGGGCCTTTCGGAAGACCAGCTCGACCAGCTCAGCCGCGCCTATTCGCATGCCCATGGCGACGTGTCCATCGTCGAACGCCTGAGCGAGCGAGGCTTCGATGTCGGCAGCCGCACCATTCGCCAGCTCATGCTTCTGGTGGACGAACTGGTGGGCATGCCGCGGCATCTCTCGCAGCATGTCGGTGGCTTCGTCATTTCCGACACGCCGTTGCACCACCTGGTACCGGTGGAAAACGCCGCGATGGACAACCGCACCATCATCCAGTGGGACAAGGACGATCTGGAAACCATGAAACTGCTCAAGGTCGACTGCCTCGCCCTGGGCATGCTCACGTGCATGCGCAAGGCGATCGACCTGCTGCGCGCGCAGGGCGGACCGGATTACCGGCGGCTGGCCGATATTCCCGACAACGACGACGCCACTTACGCGATGATCCAGGAAGCGGACACCGTCGGCGTGTTCCAGATCGAATCACGCGCGCAGATGTCCATGCTGCCTCGCCTCAAACCCAGGGAGTACTACGACCTGGTGATCCAGGTGGCGATCGTTCGCCCCGGCCCCATCCAGGGCGGCATGGTTCATCCCTACCTGGAGCGGCGCAAGCTGCCCCCGCACGAGATCGTCTACGAGAAGAACGTGGAGGAAGTACTGGGGCGCACCCTTGGCGTGCCCATTTTCCAGGAGCAGGTCATGGCGCTCCTGCAAAAGGTGGCTGACTTCAGCGCGGACGAAGCAGACCACCTGCGCCGCTCCATGGCCGCGTGGAAACGGCGCGGCGGCCTGGAGAAATTCGACGGGAAGATCCGCCGGAACATGGCGAAGAACGGTTACTCGCCCGAGTTCATCCAGCAGATCATCGACCAGATCAAGGGCTTCGGAAGTTATGGCTTTCCCGAATCGCATGCGGCAGGCTTCGCGCTCATCGCTTATGCGTCGTCCTATCTGAAATGCCATTACCCGGAAATCTTCACCTGCGCGCTGCTCAACAGCCAGCCCATGGGTTTCTATGCACCTGGGCAACTCGTGGCCGACGCGCGTCGGCATGGCGTGCAGGTACGGCCACCGGACGTCACGGCCAGTCATTGGGATTGCACACTCGAGCCCATCGAAGGGCATCCCGGCAAGCATGCCCTGCGGCTCGGACTGTGTCTGGTGAGCGGTTTGTCCGTCAGCCTGGGCGAACGGATCGTCGCTGCGCGCGCAGCAGCCCCCTTCCGTGACCTTGCCGACTTCTCCCGCCGTGCCTGCCTCACCCGTTTCGAACGCGAACGGCTCGCCGATGCCGGCGCGCTTCGCGTGCTCAGCGGTCACCGCCATCGCGCTCGCTGGGAAAGCTCGGGCATCGAACGCAGCCTGCCCTTGATCGATGCCGTCGCGGAAACACGCCCTGCCCTGCGGCCACCGACGCTTGCTGAAAATGTGTTCGCCGACTACGCCACCTACGGCCTGTCGCTGGCCTCGCATCCCCTTCGGCTCATTCGCAAGAACTTGCTGGCCCGGCGTGTGCGGCGCGCCGGCGATCTCCAGGACGAACGCAACGGCACCTGGTTGCGTCATGCCGGCCTCGTCACCGTGCGCCAGCGCCCGCAAACCGCCAGCGGCATCACCTTCGTCACGCTGGAAGACGAGACCGGCCAGGTCAACGTCATTGTTCGCCCAAAGGTGGCCGAAACCTGTCGCCATGCCCTGCTCGATGCGGTATTGCTGGCTGTCGACGGGCAGTGGCAAGCCATCGATGGCGTACGCCATCTCGTCGCCTACCGTCTCCACGACTTCAGCGATCTGCTGCCGGAACTCGGAGCGGTCTCCCGCGACTTCCATTGACTGTTTCAACGACGCGCCACGCCGCCGTCGCTTAACGCTGCCTAATTTTCTCCTGAATGGTGACCTAAGAATTGCTGCTTTGCGAAGACCAAAGCGGGTGCAAAGGGGATAGCGTCAGCACACCGTTCCATGTCCGGTCTTACCGGTGAGCGATGTCCACTGCGCCGGGCATCGCATCTTCCCCAAAGGCGCCACCTGTTCCAGGAGATTCGTCATGCGCAATACGAAACTGATCGTCGCCATGGTTGCCGGCTGTATGGCCGTGAGCGGTGCCGCATTGGCCCAGAGCGCTGCGTCGCAGACCGCTCCCTCGCCCTCGTCTACCGCTGCCACCCACATGCAGAGCGACCACGACTCCATGAAGAAGAGCGACGGCTCAATGAAGTCGGAAGAAGGCGGCGCCATGAAGTCCACCCACAAGAAGCACAAGATGAAGAAGGAAGGCGCCACGTCCGAGCCCGCGAAGTCTTCCACCGCGGGTATGTAATCCATAAGACGAAGTCGCTGGGCCCCTGCCTGCGCAGGGGGCGACGGCAGCTGGCGTCGTGCCTGCGCAGGCGGGGGCACCAGCGACTTCAACGGAAGTCAGTCCACTTCCGGCAGCACGCTGATTTCCTCGTCGCCGATAGTCACGACCTGACCGGCGCGCACCTTGTACGTCTTGCGCAGTTCCTGCACGCCGTCGACGGCGACAAGTCCGTCGGCGACCAGATGCTTGCCTTCGCCGCCGCTGGCGGCAATGCCGACCAGCTTCAGCAGCAGGTTGAGTTCGACGTAATCGCCGTCGAGGCGGAACTCATGAAATGCCATGTCGCCGGCCTCAGTACACGATGACCGAACGGATGGACTTGCCCTCGTGCATGAGGTCGAAGGCACGATTGATGTCTTCCAGTCCCATCGTGTACGTGATCATCGGGTCGATCTTGATCTCGCCGCCCATGTAACGCTCCACGTAGCCCGGCAACTGGCTGCGGCCCTTCACGCCGCCGAACGCCGATCCGCGCCACACGCGGCCCGTCACCAGTTGGAACGGGCGCGTGCGGATCTCCTGGCCCGCACCGGCCACGCCGATGATGATCGACTCGCCCCAGCCCTTGTGGCAGCACTCCAGAGCGGCACGCATCACCTCCACGTTGCCGATGCATTCGAAGGAATAGTCGACCCCGCCATCCGTAAGATCGACGATCACCTGCTGGATGGGCGTATCCGGGTAGTCGCGCGGGTTCACGCAGTCGGTGGCGCCGAGCATTCTCGCCATTTCGAACTTCGACGGGTTCGTGTCGACCACGACGATGCGTCCCGCCTTCGCCATGACCGCACCCTGCACCACCGACAGGCCGATGCCGCCCAGGCCGAACACAGCCACCGTGGCGCCTGGCTCCACCTTGGCGGTGTTAAGCACCGCACCAATGCCGGTGGTGATGCCGCAGCCGAGCAGGCACACCTTCTCCAGCGGAGCGTCCTTGTTGATCTTTGCCAGCGAAATCTCCGGGAGCACCGTGTATTCGCTGAAGGTGCTCGTACCCATGTAATGGAGCAGCGGCTTGCCGTTGAGCGAAAAGCGCGAGGTGCCGTCCGGCATGAGCCCTTTGCCCTGGGTAACCCGGATCTTCTGGCACAGGTTGGTCTTGCCCGAGCGGCAGAACTTGCACTCACCGCATTCCGGGGTATAGAGCGGAATCACGTGGTCGCCCGGCTTCAGCGAGGTGACGCCCTCGCCCACCTCTTCGACGATTCCGCCACCCTCATGGCCGAGGATGACGGGGAAGGCGCCTTCCGGATCGTCCCCGGACAGGGTGTAGGCATCCGTATGGCAGACACCGGTGGCGACGATGCGCACCAGTACTTCGCCGGCCTTGGGGCCCTGGACGTCGATTTCCTCGATGGACAGCGGCTTTCCGGCTTCCCAGGCGACGGCGGCGCGAGACTTCATGGTGCATTTTCCTCAATGACGTTGATCCGGGATTCTAGCTGCACACCGCCCGCCGAGCCCTTCCGTGCACTTCAGTGAACGCCTACAAACATCCGGGGTGGTATGGAGGCCCGAATTGAGTTAAACTAGGGTTAACGGATACGGCCCACCCGGCGAACGAAAGCCTCAGGTAAGGGCTCCGCGGGTACCAGGATCGGTTCTCGGCAGAGGATTTTTTGAACCTTTTGCTTACAACCGCTGTCCAACCTTTCGATGCCTGGAAGCCCTTGTAAATGCTGGGGCCGCCCATAGAAAGGGGGCATAGAAAACTCGTTAGTTCAGAAATTCGACACGAAAACGCTGTGACGAAAGCCTAACGAACCGATTGTTCACCAAACGAAACGGACCAGTGCCGCCACGCGACTTCTCGGGAAGCTCGTCGGGGGCGTAAGGTTCCCGCCACGCCAGAGACCGGCGGCGTTGGCGACAGAGCTATCGAGACATCCGGTCGGTATTGACTGGGAGACATCACATGAACGAACTGCGCAACGAATACGGTATCTCGACCTACGAATTCGCCGCCGGCGCCAATAGCGACGGTAGCTTCGACCTCTTCGGTGGCGAGATGGACGGCTATGACTGGCTCGGCGAAGTCGCGAGCCGCCTGAGCGGTGACGCCGTCTAAGTCGCATCCGCGCCGCATGAAACGAAGGCCCGCCTGAATGGCGGGCCTTCGTTTTGTCAGGATGCCTTCCGGGCCCTGGTTCTCGCCGCCTTCTTCGCGGCCGTTTTCCTTCCCGCCGCGCCCTTCGTGCGCGCCGCCTTCTTCGCGGAGGCCCACCGGCTGGACGCGCCCCTCTTCGCGGCAGCCTTATGCCCTTGCGCCGAAAGGGCCCGCTTAGACGCGGCCGATCGCCCTTCCCGCTTCAACGCCGCCGTACTCGCTCTGGACCGTGCCGCGGATTTCCTGGCGGTGGTCTTCTTGGCCGTTGACTTCCGTGCGGACGACTTGCGAGCGGAGGTTCCAGTGGCCCGCTTGCGGCTGGCCGACTTCTTGGCTGCAGTTCCTGCCGAGCGCTTCCGGGTGGAGGCGCGCGAATCCTGCACCGCTTTCTTCTTCGTGGACTTGCTTGCGGATTTCGACGGCTTCGCCTTGACGCCGTCGCGCCGCGCCTTGGAAAGGCCGATGGCAATGGCCTGCTTGGCCGAGCGCGCGCCGTGCTTTCCTTCGCGAACGTGCTCTATTTCCTCGCGTACGTATTCTCCGGCCTGGGTCGAGGCCGACTTCCCTTCGCGCTTGTCTTTTCGTGCCCTGGCAGTGGTTTTTTTCTCAGGCATGACTCGAATCTCCTATGAGGGAGTGACGGGTGTCGTCGGAGCACGAGACTGCGCGTGCATTTGTGATCCGCATGTATCGCCCTTGTCGGCGGCAGCAGACGAATCTCGCTTGCACGTCAATGGCCAGGTCGCAACAGATTACGAGGGTGAACGGGAGCGCACGGACGCTTCACGCGTCGATAAGGACGTTGGGGGTTAAACAGTGCGCACTGCGAATGGCGCAGCATTGCGAGGAGTACACCATGGACAAGAACCGTACCGAAGGCATGAAGCACGAGATCAAGGGCAGCGTGAAGGAAGCGGCCGGCAAGGTCACCGGCAACCATGCGAAGGAAGCGGCCGGCAATATCGAAAAGAACGCGGGCAAGGTGCAGCGTGAAGTGGGGAAAGCTGCCGATCAGGCGCGCGACAAGGATCGCCACCACTGATGGAGCCTTCCAGCATCGCGCACGCGGGAGCCATGAGCTCCCGCGTTCGTTTTCAGACAGTCGCGCGTATCGCCACTCGCCGTGCGTTCAACCTGCTTCTCAGCCACCGGTTGGCGGGTTCGGAGAAGCCGCTGGCCACGAGCCGGCCCAGCGCCCAGGAAAGAAGTACAACGGGCGGATACCAGATCCAGCCCCAGGCCTGATCGGTCGCGGACAAACGCGCCAGGCCAACGAGGGTGAACACGACGAACATGTGCGTGAGGTAGATCTCATAGCTGGCCCTTCCCATCGCACCGAGCCAGCCGAAGCCGCGCCAGGACTGCCCACCTTCCGAAGAGGCAAGCACCAGGCACACGGCGCCCAGAACGAGCACCAGCAGGTAACCCTCGCCGATCGCATGCCAGAGCGGCGCCCCGCAGAACATCACCACGCCTGTAGCCGCCAGTCCCGAAAATGCCAACGCCCTCCTGCGCCACGGCACAACCGAGCTGCCGGCACGCTGGTCATCCGGCCAGCGTGCCGCTGCCAACGCGGCGAGGACGCCGGCGGCAATCGCCCCCATCCCCGGGAGGTACGCCTTCTCCTGCCAGATTTCGTTACCCACGATCGCGGCGCGGGTGAACGGAACCGACACCACGAGTACGCCCAGCAACGGAACGAGCCAGCGCGTACGCCCCAAGGACATGCACACCAAGGGGAAGGCCGCGTAGAACACTTCTTCGATCGACAACGACCAGAGGACGTCCCAGCCCCCTGGTAACCAGCCCGTGCGTCCCTCGTAAAGATTGAGCGTGAAAGTGAGCGCGGAAGCCGTGGCGCCCAGCGCGGACTGGCCGCTTCTTTGGATCACGTAGTTCGGCACGGCCAGCGCATGGAGGATCAGAAGCACGGCCACGAGTGCCAGGAGGCAAGGAAGTATGCGGGCGGCACGGCGGGCATAGAACGCCCGCCAGTCGATCGCACCGAGGGTGCCGTCGCGCCGCAACGTGTGGCGCGTGATGAGAAACCCCGAGATCACGAAGAAGATGAAAACCGCTTCGTAGCCGTTGTAGACAAGCCCCTTGAGCAAGGGGATCGGCAGCACGCTTGCCGCCTGTGTCTTGTGCAACGGGATGCGCAGGCCGAGGTGGTGGACGACCACCAGCAGAATGCTCGCGCCACGCAGCATGTCGATGCCGGCGCTGCGCGGGAGAGTCGATTCGGACATGGCGGCTTCCCCCGGAAGATGGGGAATCATATCGGAACCGCCGGAGGCCGGTGCCCGCCCTCGGGCACCGGCGAGAAGGTGGGTGGTCGGTCAGCTGCAGCCGCGCACGAGCGCGATGAGGATCAGCACCGGAATGGGCACCCCGAGGATCCACAGCAGCACATAGCCGATACCGCCTTTCTGTTTGCCGGGCTGCGGCGTGATGTCGTCGTTCATGCTTGTAGCTCCTGGTGGATACGGCGACGACGTTCCATCGTGGGACGTGGAATGTATGTGACAGATGCGCCACGGCATGTTTCGCAACGACGCCGCCTTCGCGCGCGGAGGATTATTCCGACACCAGATCAACGGCCCGGAACATGTCGAACCGATTTCCCGATCCCTTCGCCTTCCTCCCGGACGATTCGCCCACGGCGGACGAGATCCGCGCGTTCGACTGGTCGCGGTCACCGCTCGGACCGGTGGAGGGCTGGTCGTCGGCACTCCGTGCCATGCTCGCCACGGTGTTCGACTCCCCCCAACCTATGTTTCTTTCCGCGGAACCGGGCGGGGTCTTTTTCTTCAACGATGCCTGCCGGCCGCTCCTCGGCAGACGTGTCTCGGGCGCCCTCGGCGGGCGGCTCGACGAGGTATGGGTCGACGTGTGGGACGACATCTCCGGGTATGTAACGCGCGCTATGGCCGGCGAAGGCAGCACGCGCCGCGACCTTCCGCTGACGATGACGCGCCATGGTTTCGTCGAGAACACCTGGTGGACCCTTTCCTTCGCGCCGCTGCGAAACGAGCGCGGAAACGTGATCGGTTTATATGCGTTCACGAACGAGACGACCAGCGCCGTGCGTTCCGGCATGACACTGCGCGAGCTGAACGCGTCGCTCGAACGGGAGATCGACGCGCGTACGCGCGAGCGCGACCAGATCTGGGCGGTCTCGCCCGATCTCTACATCGTGATGGCGCGCGACGGACGGTACCGCAACATCAATCCGGCCTGGCAACGCGACCTGGGCTACGAGGCGAGCGACCTCGGGAGCATGGCCTTCGGGGAGCTGATTCATCCGGACGACCTCGACCGTGCACGCGACGCGATGGCCCAATTGCTCGAGGGCGACACGGTGCAAGACCTGGAAGTTCGCCTGCGCGCCAGCGATGGCAGCTATCGCTGGTTCGCCTGGACATGCGTACCCGATGGCGAACTCGTCTACGGCATGGGGCGCGACGTGCAGCGCCGGCGCGACATGGAAGACCAGTTGCGGCATGCACAGAAGCTCGAGGCCCTGGGACGCCTCACGGGTGGCATCGCCCACGATTTCAACAACATCCTGGGCGGCATCGGCGGCGCCATCGAGATCGTGAGCGAGCGTATTGAGAGCGGCCGGCTGGAGAACACGCGTCGTTTCCTCGACGCTGCGCACGGCGCGGTGAACCGCGCCGCCGGCCTGACCCATCGTCTGCTCGCTTATGCCCGTCAGCAGGCGTTGTCGCTCTCGGACGTGGATGCGAACGCCATCGTCCGTGGCCTGGACCTGCTGCTTCGCCCCCTCCTGGGCGAACAGGTCGTGTTGGAGCTGCGCATGCAGCCGGATCTGTGGCGCACCTTGTCGGATGCGAGCCAGCTCGAGAGCGCCATCCTGAACCTCGCGATCAACGGCCGCGACGCCATGCCGGCGGGCGGCACCTTGTGCATCTCCACGCGGAACGAATCGGCGAGGAACATCGGCCCGGGCCCCGCCGACTATGTGGTGATCTCGGTGGCGGACACCGGCACGGGCATGTCGCGGGCGGTGGTCGAAAAAGCGTTCGATCCCTTCTTCACCACCAAGTCGATCGGCCAGGGCACGGGGCTCGGGCTCTCCATGGTCGACGGATTCGCCCGGCAAACGGGTGGGCGCGCCATCATCGAGTCGGAGCCCGGCAAGGGCAGCACCGTGAGCCTGTGGCTGCCCCGTCATGCAAGCAAGGAAGAAGCACCGCACACGCACATCGACCGTGGATCGCGCCACGGCGGCGGCCGGCGGGTACTCCTGGTGGAAGACGAGCACATGCTCCGCTCGCTCGCACGGGAGGTGCTCGAGGAAGCGGGGTACACCGTGGAGGATCACGCCGAGGCATCGTCGGCGCTCCGCAACTTGCGAGACACATCGGCGCCGGACATCCTGGTGACCGATATCGGGCTGCCTGGCATGGACGGGCGGCAGTTGGCGCAGTCCGCGCGCCAGGTCCTGCCGGATCTCCCCGTGCTGTTCATCACCGGCTACGCGTGGGAGGCCTTTGCGGACGCTCCCCTCCTGCCGCCCGGATGCGCGATCCTCGGCAAGCCGTTCTCGTTGTACGCCCTCGTGGGCGCCGTGGCCGATCTGGTCGACGGCACGAATCCCTAACGCCGGCCATCCATTCCCTTGACCCAGCGGCCCCGAGACTTCAGGGACCCATGGAGCGCCCGATGAATCGTTCGCGTTACTACGCCCTGATTGCGCTCATCGTCGCACTGGTAGCCATCTTCGTGGTCGGCGCCATTCACCGCGGCGGCCCCGCGGGGGACGTGCCCGACGACGGCGAGCGTGCGCCTTCGACGCGGCCTGCCGCCGAGCGCTAAGCCGTTTCGGCCTCGGCTCGCGCCGATGGCCGAGCGGCATCATGCGAGGCCGCGGCGCGTTGCATCGCCACAAGGAAATCCGTGCCGTAGCGCATGACGAACGGCGCGACCGTTCCGGGCATGAAGCCATCCGGCCATGCGGCGCCTTCCGGCTGGGAACGAACTTCGGTCGAGCGGACGAGCGTGAATCGACTTGCCATGGCCTTGACGGCCCCCTGTTGGTATTCCCCCAGAGAGCCGTACTAAAGCAAAACCCCGGGACAGTCAATTCCCCCGGGGTCGCGCCAGACCCGCCCGGCTACAGCTTCACCCGCACCCCGAGCCTGTAGAAGCGCCCTATCACGCCGTTCTGCGCGTAGGTGGGGTTGTAGTTCAAGGCGGCGTAGTTCAGCGGATCGAAGGGTGCCTTCTTGTCGAACACGTTCATCACCGAACCCGTGATCGCCACCTTGTCGGTGAGGTCGTAGCGCCCGGTCAGGTCGAAGTCGGTGAACGACGCCATGCGGCAGTCGCCGGGCACGTTCGCCCCGGTGTCGGTATTGGTCGAGAAACACCCGGTGGTGATGTCCGGCGCGGTGAGCTTGATGCCGCTGGTGTAATACAGGGTGCCCGTAATGGTTGTCCGGCCGAACTGGATACTGTTCGCCCAGGAGCCGCGGTAGCGGGGCGTGCCCGCGCCCGACGAGACGCCGTACGGGCCGTGCGTGCCGACGAACTGCAGTTTCGTACCGTCTTCCAGGGTGAGCCGCCAGCTGATGATCTTCGTGAGGTTGAGCTCGCTGGTGAAGCGCACGTTCTCGCTGAAGTCGTGTCCCGCCTTGAGGTTCAGATCCAGCCCTTTCGTCTCCAGCGCGTCCTGGTTCACGTAAGGAGCGGCAACGATCAAGGGGCGCGGCAGCGCGTTCGGCGCGGCCGGATCGGGTACGTCGGCCACGATGGCCGAGGCTTCCGGCAACGGTTCGCCCGCGTAATAGGCGTCCAGCACCGCGCTCGGACTCTGCTGCGCGATCACACCGGTCTTCTTGATCCGGTAGTAGTCGAGCGAGGCGCTGAAGTCCGGCATGGGCTGGTACAGCACACCGAATGTCCAGCTCTTGGATTTCTCCGGTTTCACGTCGGGGTTGGCCCTCGTGAGGAACGCAAGACCATAGGGTTGCACGTAGCCACTGTTGTTGTGCGCGGCCTGGAAGTCCTCCGGCGGCGTGTACGTGGCGAACCCCTGGGCCTCGCTCGATCCGTTCTCGGCGAAGCTCGGGGCACGAAAGCCCTTCGAGAACGTGCCGCGGAAGGCCAGTTCGTCGATCGGCTTCCACTTGATGCCGATCTTCGGCGAGAAATTGTTGCCGAAGTCCGAGTAGTGGTCGAATCGGCCCGACACGTTCACTTCCAGCGATTCGAGGAACGGCGCGTCGAGTTCGACATAGGCGCCGGACACGGTGCGATCGCCCTTGACGTGAGCGATGCCCAGCCCCTGCGCGCGAAGGCCGGGATTGAGGTCCGGATCGTCCTGTTCCTCGTGACGCACGTCGATGCCGGCAGCCAGGCCCAGCGCACCGCCGCCGAGGTCGGCCAGGGGCCGGTTCACGCGGAAGTCGAACTGCTGCAGGTCGCTCGTGGACGTCTTCCGCAACTGCGGCGACAGGGAAGCGAGCACCGCCGGCGAATTCGCGCCCGGGTCGAGGAAGTTGTAGGTGCCGTTCGTGACGACGTCGATCAGGCGGTCATAGTCGAGGAACCCATTGAGTCGGGTGTCGAGCGACGAGTGGTTGAACACCAGCGCCGTGTCGTAACCCCAATCGCCCCAGTAGCCGGTGAGGCCGCCCACGATGCGCAGATTGTGGTTGTCGTTTTCTCCGCTGGCCAGGGCGCTGGGGAACCCGAAATTGATCAGCGCCGCCTTCCCCTCCGCGGCGAACGGATTGTTCGGATTGAGCGAGCCGTCCGGCAACGTGGCCGGCAGGGCGATCGAGTTCGTATTGCGTGGCGTGCCGGCCTGGATCTGCGCCGGCGGGCCAGGGAAGGAAGTTTTCACCTCGTAGTAGCTCGCCGAGACGTAGGCCTTCGAGCGCTCGCCCACCTTCACGGTGAAGCGTCCATACACCCCACGACGATCGGTGGTCGGCTGGATGGCGGCATACCGGGCGAAGTTCTGTGCACAGTAGCTTCCAGGATTGGCGGGATCGTCGGTCACGAGTGTGGAACGCGGACCGCAGGCACCCAGCGGTTGGGCCACCGCACCGGGATCCGCGACGCCGGAGGTGACGTCTCCGGGCCGCGAAAGCGTGCCGGGCGTCACCGACCCGTAGATCGAGCCGGAGTTCTGCGAAGGCTGGCCGCCGATGAGGTTGTTGCCGCCGCTGCGCCGGATGTCCGCGGTGTTGTAGGGGTACCCACGCTGACGGGTGAGGATGTCCTCGTCCCTTTCATATTCAGCGCTGAGGTAAGCGTTCCATCCGTCCTTTTGCAGGTCGCCGCCGCCGAACAGCACCGTGGCGCGCTTGGATGTTCCACCGCCATGTTGGGATGTGCCCACTTCGGCGCTGAGTTCCGTGCCCTGGTAGTCCGGCCTGAGGATGATGTTGACCACGCCCGCGATGGCGTCCGCACCGTACAGGGACGACGCCCCGTCCTTCAGCACCTCGATGCGTTCGATAGCGTTCGATGGGATCGTATTGAGGTCGACAAAAGATCGCTGGCCGTCGTCCGCCAGTGGATAGTTGGCCGCACGCCGCCCGTCGATGAGCACCAGCGTGGAGTTGACCGTGAGACCACGCAGCGCGACGCCGGACGCACCAGCGGCGAAGCCACCGGTGAACGATGGCGGTATGGATCCGCTGTTGTCCGCAGAGACCGCCCGCACTACGTCGGACACGGTGGTGAGGCCGCTCTTCTGGATCTGCTCGGCCGTGATGGTGGTCACCGGCGAAGGCGTTTCCACGTCGATGCGCGGTAAAGCCGAACCGGTAACGTTCACCGTGGCCAGCTCCGTCGTCTGCTGTTGTGCGGGCTGAGCCGGGGCGGCCGGCGACCGAGGCTGGGCGTCCTGCGCACCAACCTGGCCGCAGGCCAGGGCGGTGGCGATGGACAAAGCGAGACCGCGACGCCGGAGCGCCTTGTGGGATGTCGGTTTCATTGTGAGTCTCCGAAGCCTTAGGGGAGTGGGGCTGGGACTTCGCGGCTCCGGGAATGGGCCGAAGGAAACGCATCATTCACAGGCACGCAAGGAAAACTTACGCCGCGTGAACGGGGCGCACCATCGGCCATTCGGAATATATTGCGGGGCAGTGAAAAGGGCGCGCGTGGCACGCCCTATGCACGATATGCGCGAGCAGAAGCAGGCGGAGTCACTCGTCCTCGCCGGGGTCGAAACCCTCGCGTTCCTTCATCAGCGCACGCGCCGCTGTGATGCCGAGGCGCATGCCTTCCTCGCAGGCTTCCTCTTCCCGTTCGTGCAGTGTCGTGCAGAGCTTTTCCTGAATTTCTTCGCCGTCTTCGCTGATGACATATTTGCCGCGCCAGCGGCCGGGCTTCGCCACGTAACACGAGCCTTCAACGTCGAAGTAACCGATCTTTCGATGCGTCATGGGTGGGGTGATCCTCCTTCTCCACCCCCATCCTATGCATCGTGCATCAAGGCGATGTGCAGTGCTATTGCAGACCGCTGACGGGGCGCTTCGCGTTAGACTCGAACTCGCGCCAGATACCGTCCGCGCCTTCCACCGACACGAGCACCTGCAGACCGTTCTGCGCGCCCAGAAGCTTCGACTGCTGAACCGCGTAGGCGATGGCGGCCACCCGCGTCTCGAAGTTCTGCGTCGGCACGCCGTTCATCTGCACGTGCCACAGACCCGCCATATCCGGGTGGAACGGAATGTCGTAGATCACCATGGCCATGGAAGGAAGTGGATAACCTCTCGGGTCGTGCCGGACGGAACTGCTGAACCGACAGAGGCGCAAGATTATCCTTTCCATATCACGCCCACAACGGAAGAAACGTATGCCATACCTTCACGCCGGGATCACGCGCTAACGGGGGTCCTCGTAAGTACCCGGGCTGCGATCGGTCGCTCGCCATTCCGGTTGGCGCTCCCGCTTCGCATCCAGCAACCCCTGACGCACGCCTTCGAAGTCCCGGTCGGACGTATAGACGGGCGACCCCGGCTGCTGGCGCCAGGACTCGGCAAGCGACCCGGCATCCACGCCATCGAAGCCGATCTCGTCCACGAGCTTCAGCACCGTGGCCTTGGCGTTGGCATCGTCACCGGCCACAGGCAAGGCGATTCGCGACTCCGCGCTCGACGGCTTACCTCGCGTCCCCAGATGTTCGGCGAAGATGTTGTTGAACGCCTTGATCACCGGCCGGCCGATGCGCTCGGCTACCCACTGACTTTCCGGCATGCCTTCCTCGATGGCGTCGATGCGCCCGTCGCGCTGCTGCGGGTAGTAATTGCCCGTATCCACCACAACCGTTTCCGCCGGCACGCCTTCGAAAAGGTCGGGCGGCAATTGCGGCACCTTCGATTCCGGAATGGTCACGATCACCACATCGACGCCGCGCACCGCCTCGTGCGCCGTGACCGCCACGGCACCTGTCTCGCGCTCGATATCGGTAAGGGTTTCAGGCCCCCGCGAGTTGGCGATGAGTACCTCGTGTCCGACCTCGCGAAAGCGGCGGGCCAGCGTGTGGCCGATGTTTCCTGCTCCGACGATACCTATCTTCATGCAAACGATCTCCGCAGGACGATTCCTCTTATCTTCTCCAGTGAGCGTGAACGCCGGGCGAGCGAACGGTGAGCCGCTGCGTCCGGATCCTGCCAGAATCGCCGTCATGTCCGCCCCCGCCCGTCTACGCGTCGCCCTCCTCCTGGCCTGGCTGTCATGGCTGCCGCCGGCCGCCGCTCAGCAGGCCCCTCCTCCGGCGAGCGTGCCAACCCTGGAAGCGGTAACGGTGCAAGGTGAGCAGCCGGGACCGGGCCTGTGGCGGGCCACCCGCGACGGGCACACCCTCTTCATCCTGGGCAGCCTGTCGCCTCTGCCGAAGGACATGACCTGGAAGACCGACGAGATCGATGCCGCCCTCGCCCATGCGGGCGCCCTCTTGTCGTTGCCACGTGTCCGGATCAAGCCCAATACCGGCTTCTTCGGACGCCTTGCGCTGCTGCCCTTTCTGATCGGCGTGCGCAACGCTCCGGATGGCGCGACGCTGAAGGACACGGTGCCGCCGGACGTCTACGCGCGCTGGCTCGCCGTGAAGGCGAGATACATCGGCAACGATCGGGGCGTGGAACGCTACCGCCCTATCTTCGCCGTGCTGGAGTTGTACAAGTCGGCCGTGAAGAAAGCCGGACTCGGCAAGTCGGGCGAGATCGTCCGCGCCGTGGGCGACCTTGCACGCAAGCACGGCGTAAAGGAAGTTCCCGTGGAGTACACGCTGCTCGTGGACGACCCGCGCGCGGCCATCCGCTCGTTCAAGCGTTCCACGCTCGACGACGTCTCCTGTTTCGCGCAGAGCGTCGACAACATCGATGCGCAACTCGCGGACATGACCCGGCGCGCGAACGCGTGGGCGACCGGCGACATCGCCGCGCTGCGCGACGAGCGCAGCGAGCGCCAGCGCACCACCTGCATGAACGCGGTGACCGAAGGTGGTGTGGCGCAGCGCATCGGCCTTGCCGATGTGCCCAAGGCGGCGCGCGAAACGTGGCTCGCCACCGTCGATGCCACCATGGCCGTCCATGCACAGGTTGTCGCCATCGTGCCGATCGACGACCTCCTGGGGCCCGAGGGCTACCTCGAGGCCCTGCGCACGAAGGGCTACGCGGTGGCTTCGCCCGACGATCCGGATTGAGCCGGGGGTACGCCTCTGCGTATGGCCGCCGAAAAATCCTCGCTCGCACCGGCAGCGAGCGCGCGTGCCGTAATGCGTCCCCTGGCCCGCCATTCCTCGATGCTCAGGCGCCGGTCCAGCGCGCCCGCGTCGCGCAGGTATTCCGGAAGGTATCCCGTCAGCAACAGGCGAAGATCGAGAGGCAGCGCGCCGTCGATCCGTTTCGCCATCCGGTAGACGATAGTGGTGCAGTTCGACGTGACGGTGTTGTAGAACCGGGGCGCATGCGACAGGGCATTCGCTTCCCGCACGTACGAGACGAAGAGCGAGCGCATGGCCTCGGACGTCATGCGCAAGGGGAAGACATAGGCATCTTCGCCGCGAACATTGGTGCGGACGCGCACGATGTCGCGTTCCTCGGCAGCGATAAGCACGAGCTCGAACTGCCGGAAGAAGCCGCCCACCTCGGAGAACGCTTCATGGCGCTTGCGCCGTATCTCCACCGAGAACACGACATGGCGGCCATCGTCGAAGCCGAACGAGAGCATGGCGTGTGCGATCGCCTTTCCGGACCAATAGGACAGGATGGCGTCCGCTCCCGATAGACGATCCAGATCGTAGCTTCGTGTTTCCCAGCGGACATCGTAGTCGTCGTCGCCACGCCATGCGAAATCGCGCACGTCATGGAGCACCACGCGATTCCCCTGCACCTCGCCGTGCAGTAGACGGGCCACGTCGTCCGCCCACGGCCGGTCGTTGCGCGGACGGATGGACGCCCACCAGGACAGGAGCACGGCATGCGCGACGAAAAAAGCGGACAAGGCCCATGACGAGCGCCACACCAGCCACGAAATCCAGACCACGCAGCAGCCCACCATCCAGAGCGCGGCGGCGACGAGCCTCGCCGCGCGTGGCGCGGGAAACCGGATGGCGAGCGCGAAGGCGCCCCAGCCCCCGGAAAGCACGAGCAACAGGCCTGCGAGCAGGCCGGCGGCGCCGCGAACGAGCAAGCTCCACCGGGTCATGGGGATAAGGTCATCGCAGGCCGGGAAGGGACGAATTCACGGACTTTCCCATGGCCTTGACGCGAGGGCAACACGGCCTGCATGCCGTCGGAGGAACATGGCAATGTCCTTCCCACCAGGAGCCTCCCATGAGCCGCTTCGACGACCGCTACGGCAAGCCCCGCCACCTGCCCGACGACGCTGTCTGGACCCGACCGGGTAGCCGGAGAGACGACGACATGCGTTATCCCGGCGACGAGTTCGGCGGCACGTACGGCCACCGGGAACCACGTGAGCGGGGTGGCAGCCCCTACGACGCCGGCAGGGACGTCGCGGGCGGCAGGGATTACGGACCCGGTGACGATTTTTCCGGTGGAGCGTGGTCAGGCCGTCGTCAGGATTCGGACGACGACGGGCGCTACCCAGGCCACCGTCGGTTCGGCGGCCACCATGGCTACGGTGCGGATCGCTCGCACCCCGGGCACCGCGATTTCGGACGCGGCAACGACGAGCCACGCGCCTGGACGGGCTCCGGTTACCCGGGCGGTTATCGCGGCGTGGGCCCGAAGGGCTACGAACGCAGCGACGACCGTATCCGCGAGGACATCTGCGAGCGGCTGACCGAGCACGACGCCATCGACGCATCGAGCATCGAGGTACAGGTGTCCGGTGGTGTGGTGAAACTCACGGGCGAGGTGCCGGAGCGCTACATGAAGCACCTGGCCGAGGATGCCGTCGCGAACGCTGTAGGCGTACGCGACGTGGAGAATGGGATACGCGTGCGGGGCGCCCGGTCGGGCGAGCGAGGGATGTTCGACGAGCCGTCGCTGGGTTGAGGGACGCTCTCACGCGCCCAGCGAGATCTAGATCGCCCGGGGCGCGCTCGCCTCGCGGATCGCGTCGGCGAGTTCATGGGCGCTATAGGGTTTGCAGACCAAAGGAGCCCGATAGCGCCCGGGAATGTCCACCGCCATGGAACCGGTAGCCAGTACATAGGGAATGCCCCGACGTTTCAGCTCGTCAAGGGCCGGGTACGCCATGACCCCCTGCAGGTCGAGGTCGACCACCGCGACGTCGCAGCGCTCCACATGGGCCACACGGATCGCTTCCTCGATACACCCGGCACACGCGGCCACGTCGTAGCCGAGACGCTCCGCGAGGAGGTCGGTCAGCGCGGATGCCAGACCGGAATGATCTTCAAAGACGATGGCACGGGGGGAGGCTGTCGTGTTCATCGGATAGCCCTGGATCAGTAGCCGAAGCTCAAACCTACTCCCGTTTTCCCGTGGCGGCCATACGTCCGAGTGAAATTCGCGCGGTTTTTTTTGCACTGCTTCACGAATGCGACAACGCGACGTCGTTTGCCACGATTCAAGACGTTTTTTTTACCAGAGGTCATGTTTTCGTAACGCGTCGACCAGGCGCCGCGACGTGAAGTCCAGCAGTTTTCGCCGGGCATAGGTATGCCATGCGAGCCAGGTCAGCAGTTTGTCCTTCCACTTGTCCGTCGCCACGCCATACAAGGCGTCCAGGCGTTTGCGAATCGCGGGCATCAGCGAGAGCGGATCGAAGGCCCCTTTCGGCCAGTCGGGCAGGCCGTCCTCACGCATCTGCGGGTGGCAAGGCCCAACCAGCGGAATCACCGGTGCGTGCAGCACGCCGTCGCGCTCGCGGAGATACCCGGCCAACGCGGGATCGGCAGCCCACTCCGCGACGATAGGGTTGTTGGCGGGCACGAGGAAATGCTCCGCCAGGAAACGTTGCGCGTTGCGCCGGCCGAGCAGGAAATCGTGGTGCCGATAGGCCTGGGCGAAGAAGCCCGAGAAACCGCCCAGCGCTCCGGCCGCGAGCGCACGGCCGCCCAACCATCGTTCCCCGCCGCTCGCCGCGGGCCGCGTCGGCGCGATCAGGAAACGGCTGTAGACGGCATCGTCCATGGCGAGCGCGATCTCGCGGGGCTTGAACCGAGCCTGCTGTTTCCAGGATGCGAATAATGCCGTGAGTGCCTCGAACACGTTGATCGACGCGGCATATTCCGGTCCGAGGTCGTCGGGCTCGGGAAAGGGATCCACCATCAGCACGATGCGGTTCACTTCGTCGCCGCGGCGCGGATTGCGGCCGAGGGTGCCCGCCAGTTCCGTCCGCGCCAGTTCGAACGGCTCGTTGTCCATCGCCCCACCGTCCACGCCCACGAACCGGTACATCGCGCCATGACGGTCCCACGCATCGCGGCGAGGTTCGATCGGCACGACCCGCGAGACGCCCTGCTCGTCCGGAACCACCACGCTCCGTTGCATGTAGTCGCTCCAGCGTCGTTCCACCTCACGGTAGCGCAGCCCACCGGGAAACGCCGACGACGCGAGCGCGGCGTTCATCAGCGATGTCCAGGCCCGGTCGGGCAGCTTCTTCGGATGCGGCACGTACAGGTCGTCCGGATACTGCCAGGCGCGGTCGTATGGCCCCTGCCCCGTGTCGATCGCAAAGCGCAGGTAGTCCTCGTGCGCCACCATGCTGTGCACGGAATCGGCACTGCCCCCCGCGAAAGGTACGGCATAGGGTACCCCCCGAAGGTTCGTCACCGTGAAGACGAGCTTCAGCGGGTTGGCCACATAAGGCCGGGAGGCAGCTTCGCCCTCGAAACGCAGCACCTTCGCGGCAATTTCGTCCAGGCAACGCGTGTCCAGCAGCGACGCGATGGGAGCGTTCTTGTCGGCCAGGTCGTCCGTGCCGAGGAAGCCGCGGATGTCGACCTGCTTCACCCACACGTCGTAGAAGGGGTTCGCCGGCGCGTCCAACTCCGCGATATGCATGTGGGGAAAGGCATAAGGCAGTGCCACTGCGGAGATCACCCCGTTGATGCTACCGGCCGAGGCTCCGGAGATGTCCCTCAGCAGGACATCGTGCGTGGGCACGGGAAGCTTCCGGGCCTTCGCGTCGTACCAGTGGTCGAGCGCTTCGTAGAGAAAGTCCAGCACGCCCGCGGCATAGGCCCCGCCGGAAACGGCGCCGGCGAGCGCAAGGCCCAGCTCGAAAGTGTTGTCACGCGGAGGCGGCGTGATTTCGGGGTGCGCCAGGGGCAGATCGGTGTCGGGCATGTCCGCTCCATCGCCGTTGGTCGATGCATTATCGGCGACGAGCGGCCTACGAAACGCGAACGCTTGCCGCGTTTCGCTATCTGGCCATCCACTGGGCCGCCAGTGCCAGCGCGGCCGGCAGCGCCTGGACGTAGAGGATGCGGCGGCTGGATGTCACCGCGCCCCACAGCCCGGCGACGACGACACAGCCCAGGCCGTAGAACACGAAGGCCGTGGCGAAGGGTTCGCGAAGCAGCAGGCCCAGCAGGAGAGCGACCACCAGGAACGCGTTGTAGAGGCCCTGGTTGGACGCGAGCACCGCGCTATCCCGGGCGAAATCGGCGCTGATGCCGAACACCTTCGGCCCTCGCGACCGCCAGAGGACCATCTCCAGGAGCACGATGTACAGATGGATCAGGATCACCAGCGTGGTGAGCAGGGTGGCGGCGAGCGTCATGCGGAATCCTTGCGTGGAGGTCCAGACAGCGGAGGATAGCGCCATGCCTGTCGGGCATCATCCTTAGGCCGGATGGACGATTGCATCCCGTGCCGGGTTCGGCGCTACTAGAAGCGATGTGCAAGAACCTGCCGACCCGGGAAATCTCCCTGGAGGCCCTCGGGCTGCTCCAGGCACTGCGCTACCGCGATTACCCGGAAGCACAGCTGCGCGCCAACCGCATGGCACGCCGCGCGCTCCAGCACGACTACCTCAAGGTCGCCGACGCCGCCGAGAAAATCGAGGCCCTGCTGACCGACGGCCGTCCGAATGCCATGGAGCTGCGGATCGCGCTTCGCGGTCTGACGAAGTCCGTAGGAACGATAGCTCGGGAATGCGGCGCTTCTGCCCGGTGACCCGATCTCGCCTCATCCGGGGGATGCACGGTGCCGGTTCTTGCCTTACGCTGACCCGCAGCATCGCTATCGGGAGCATCCATGACAACCCACAGTGACGGCATCGACCCTTCGGTGCCACCCAGCGGCACTGGCTGCGTCGAGTGCGAGCAGGATGGCGGGTGGTGGTTCCACCTTCGCCGTTGTGCGCAATGCGGCCACATCGGCTGCTGCGATGACTCGCTGTCGAAGCACGCCACGAAGCACGCCGAAGAAACCGGCCATCCGATCATCCAGAGCTTCGAACCGGGCGAGGACTGGTTTTACGATTACCGCACCGGCGAGGGGTTCGACGGACCGCAACTCGCACCGCCGCATAGCCATCCTGCGAGCCAGAGCACACCGGGGCCGGAGGAACGCGTTCCCCCCAACTGGCAACGTGTGCTGTTGCGTGCGCAGAGCCGCTAGCGACGGTCCGTCGCCTCAGCCGAAGAACCGGGCCTCGATCTCGACGGCCAGCGGCTCGTGCAGGCGTATGGGCTGTTCCTCTCCGGGGAAGAGTTCGTAAGGCACGTACACCATGCGCGCGAATCCGGGCGCTTCCACATGCACGCGGATGCCGTTCTCGGCAGCAGGCGCGAGTTCTTCGGGAATGACGACATCGGCGACGAGCGCGACCGCCGCCACGTTGCCGCTCGATGCAGCGGAAGCGAGACCCTTCGCCACCACCTGGTACACCGCCTGCGCTTCCGGATGCTCGGAGTCGTCGGGTTCACCGGCGGCCGCGGCGATTTCCCCGGCCTCCGTGATCGATCCTCCGAACGGAAAGAATTCGCCGCTCTTGGCCAGCATCTGCTCGGCGAACTCGACCACGAAACCGAACAGGCGGTTCACCGGATTCTGCGTCTCTTCCATCGAAAGCTTCCCAAGGGCGACAGGCGGGCCATCGTACGCCATCGGCTTCGGTCCTGCTCGACCGCCCGGGGAATGCGACATCTCTCGACGGTCATATGCAGCAGCGCCCTGGCGGCCTCTTGCTGCCAGCCTGGGTCACCGGCCCGCCCTTCATCAGCGGATCGACCATCGAAGCGTGCGCCTTGTAGTAAGCGATGTTCGCCCCGCTCGCATTCTTCGAGGAAACGAACTGGTCGTGAATCATCGCGCCGGACGCCTCGTCCGGGCCGTACAGGGTCGCCTGTCTGGCACTGGCCAATGCGTAGATCGCCGTCATGTATTCGCGGCGGGCGAAGCCATGGCTCTCGACGATGCGGGCAAGCCGCGGTTGCGTGGTCAGCACGCGATCAGCGATGTCGTCCAGGGAACTGGAGTACAGCTGGGCGAACACCCAGTCCTTGTCGAGCCGCGCCTTGCGGGCGTCGGCGGACACGGCCAGCAGCCGCTGCACCACGTCGTCCGTGATCCGGTAATCCTGCATGGCCGCATGATTGGCGGCGGGAAGCGGCGGCGCCTTGGCCCGGCCTTCGGCATGGACCGCCGAAAGGGACACGCTTATCGACAACAACATCGCCAGGAACGGATATCGCATCTTCATGTCGGGCCTCGTAGTTCGTGGCCTCACCCCGTGAGGACACTAGCGCACCCGAAGCGCAGACACAAAAAAACCCGCTTTCGCGGGTTTCATTGCGATCCGGTTGAGGTTGTCCGGATCTTGCGTTGGTGCCCAAGGGGGGACTCGAACCCCCACGACCTAAGCCGCTACCACCTCAAGGTAGTGCGTCTACCAATTCCGCCACCTGGGCATAACTTTTACTGCGTGTCGCGATTACTTCTTGGCCGGTTCGGCGGGAGCCTGGGTGGCTTCCTGCTTCGGGGCCGGAACATCGTTGTTCGCTGCGGGCGCCGTGGCGGCGGGTGCGCTGGGCACGTCCGACGCGGCCGGGGCTACCGGAGCGTTGTTGGCGGGAGCGGCCGGGGTGGTGACACCCGACATCACGCCGAGATCCGCGGCCGGCTGGGGATTGCCCGTACGACCGAGGTACATGCCCATGCCGAGGCTGAGCAGGAAAAACAAAGTGGCGAGCACTGCCGTGGCGCGCGTCATGAAGCTAGACGAGCCGCGTGCACCGAACACCGTGGCGGATGCACCGCCGCCGAAGCCGGAACCTGCCTCCGCACCGGCGCCGCGCTGCATGAGAATCAGCACGATCATCGCCGCGGCGATCAGGATATAGAAAACGCTGAAGAGAATGAACATGTCTTCTTGGTTTGCCGTGTCGCGATTATCGACGCGCCGCGGCGCATATATCCAGGAAATCGGAAGCCACCAGAGCGGCGCCGCCGATGAGTCCCCCGTCCACGTCCGGCTGGGCGAAAAGTTCGGCCGCATTGGCCGGCTTGACGCTTCCGCCGTAAAGCACCCGGGTCAGGAGCGAGATATTAGCATCCTTTTTTGCCAGTTGGCTACGGATGGCGGCATGAATTTTCTGCGCCTTCTCCGGCGTGGCGGTGAGGCCCGTACCGATGGCCCACACAGGCTCGTAGGCGACCACTGCCTCGCGGAAACACGCTATGCCGCAGCTGTCCAGCACGGCGCCCAGCTGCCGCCGGATGACCTCCTCCGCCTGCCCTGCCTGGTGTTCTTCCAGGGTTTCGCCGACGCAGAGGATGGGTTTCAGTCCGGCCTTGCAGGCGGCCTCGAATTTCTTCGCCACCAGCGCATCGCTTTCCCGCTGATACTGCCGCCGCTCCGAATGGCCGACGAGCACCCATGAGGCACCGACGTCGGCGAGCATGCCGCCGGAGACCTCGCCGGTGTATGCGCCGGGCACGTGGTGCTCGGAAAGATCCTGTCCGCCGAAGCCCAGGCCACGGTCGCCATAGCGGTCGCTCAATTCGGCGAGGTAGACGTCGGGCGGGAAGACAAGCACATCCACGCCGTCGGGCCGGTTTTCCACGATCTCTCGGACGAGCGCGTCGGCCATGGCGCGGGACCCATGCATCTTCCAGTTACCGGCGACCAGCTTCTTGCGCATGGGAGCTTCCTGGCGTGGAGAAAGGGGCGGCAGGATAGCGGCGGCACCGTCCCCGGCAAAGCTGCATTGCCGCATGGAGGGCACGCGGTGCGCCGTTCACGGAGCGTAACGCATCGGTCGGGCATTTGACCTGATCGTTGCCGGCTTCGATCATCGTCCCATGCGCACCCTGAGAATCTTCTTTATCGCCCTGCTGATGGCCTGCTCCGGCGCCGCCTTCGCGCAGGCCGACGACCTCACCCCTGCCCAGCAGATCGACGCCCTTCGCGGCCAGCTCGACGCCATCGAGAAGGCCATGAAGGACGACAAGACTTCCAACCAGGACATCGACGACCTGCGAGGGAAGGCCCTGGACGTGGCGAGTTCGGCACAGAAAGTGTCCGGCTCCCTGCAGCCGGACCGAGATGCGGCGAAGGCGCGCCTCGATCAGCTGGGCCCCCCGCCCGCCGCCGGCACGAAGGAAGCGCCGGAGCTGGCCTCGGCGCGCAAGGAGGCTCAGAAGTCTTTCGACGCCGTCGACGCGCGTATCAAACAGGTGGACGGCATCGCGCTCGAGGCCCAGCAGACCGGCAACCAACTGGCCGACCTGCGCCGCACGCGCTTCCAGGAAACGATCTCGCAACGTACGAACTCGCCGCTGTCGCGCCCGTTCTGGTCCGACCCGGCCGCCGCTTTCCCCCGCGACTCGGCGAACCTGCGCGCGTTCGCCGACACGGTGAAGAGCGACCTCGCCAGCAGTTGGAACACCGGTAACCGCACGGCGCTGATCAGTTGCGTCCTGTTCGGGCTGCTGCTGATGACGGGCGTGCGTTTCTATATCGAATCGCGCGTGCGCAGCCTTACCGCGAACCGCATGCCCCCCGGACGCCTGCGCCGATCGGCCTTGATCGTGGGCATCGCGCTCACCTCGACCCTGACCACGGGACTGGGCACGCAACTGCTGTACACCGGCCTCAACTGGAACGACACCTTCAGCGAGGACACCGACGAGATGGCCCGCGCCCTCGTCCGCATCGTGTTCTTCGGCGCGTTTGTCGCCGGCCTGGGCCGAGCGCTCATCTCCGCGAAACGTCCTTCCTGGCGGCTGCCCGCCATACCCGACGAAACCGCGCTCGCGCTGCGCCGCTTCCCCATGCTCATCTCGCTCGCCGTGGTGCTGTTCTATTTCCTGAAGGAACTGAACCGGACGATCGGCACCAGCCTTGCCGCCACCGTGGTCACAAGCAGCCTGCAAGCCATCGCGCTGACGTTGCTCGCCGCCGTGGCACTCCTGCGGCTCAGCCGCACGCATCATCACGACGTCGACGGTACGCCGCCGCCCCCGCGGCCGATCTGGGCCAGCCTGTTCATCGCGGCCGCGTGGATCGCCATCGTCGCTTCGTGGATCGGGCTGCTCACGGGTTTCATCGCCTTTGCCTCGTTCATCGCGGGCCAGGTCGTATGGACGGCGATCGTCATCGCCGCGACCTACCTCGCCATGCGCCTCGTGGACGACCTGTTCGAAACCCTTCTCTCGGAGAAGGGCCCCATGAGCGCCCGCGCCCAGGCGGTGTTCGGCACGCATCCGAAGCTGCTCGACCAGGCCGGCGTGCTGCTGTCGGGCGTGGTACGTCTGGCGCTGTTCCTGTTCGGCCTGACGGCCGTGATGTCCGGCTTCGGCGCAGGGGCTTCGGACATCCTGGCGCTCGGCAGCAAGCTGCAATCGCTGAAGATCTACAATGTCGAACTGAAGCCCAGTCAGATCCTCAGCGCGATCGCCCTCTTCTTCCTCGGCTTGCTGGCCGTGCGGGTGATCAAGAACTGGATGTCCGAGCAATATCTGCCCCGGACGAACCTCGATCCCGGCATGCGCAGCTCGCTCACCACGCTGCTCGGCTACGTCGGCATCGTGGTCGTCGTGGCCATCGCCCTGCTCGCCATGGGCCTTTCGGTGCAGAACGTGGCCTGGGTGGCCTCCGCCCTGTCCGTCGGTATCGGTTTTGGCCTTCAGGCGATCGTGCAGAATTTCATTTCCGGCCTGATCCTGCTCGCAGAGCGGCCGGTAAAGGTCGGCGACTGGGTGGTACTGGACGATGCCGAAGGCGACATCCGGCGGATCAACGTGCGCGCCACGGAAATCCAGGTGGCCGACCGCTCGACCATCATCGTGCCGAACTCGTCGTTCATCACGAAGCCCGTCCGCAACATGACGATGGCCAATCCGCAGGGACGCGTGCTGTTCAAGATGCCGATGCCCCTGGACAGCGACCCGCTCGCGATCCGCGAACTCATGCTCGCCGCCATGCGCGACCACGCCTCAGTGCAGGAAACCCCTTCGCCGCTGGTGATGCTGGACAACGTAGACCATGCCGCGATGACCTTCATGGCCATCTGCTACGTGGGCAGCCCCCGCGACGTGGGCGGCGTGAAGAGCGACCTGCTGTTCGACATCATCGCGCGCCTGCGCGGCGCAGGCATTCCGCTACTGCGCCCGCAAGATCTGGTGTTGCGTTCGGGCGGTGGCGTGGGCGATCTCATCGGCCCGACCGGGGCCGACGCGCCGAAGGCTTCGACCGATCCGGACGCGTCAACCTGACCGCCGGCCGAAAACGGTAGGAGCGCGCCTTGCGCGCGACAGCTTCTCGCGAGAGAGCAACTGGGCCTGTTACGTACGGCCCCAAAAGCTGTCGCGCGCAGGGCGCGCTCCTACAGGCCCGATCGTCAGTCGGTGACTGGCGTGAGGCGCAGGTCCTGGAAGTCGAAGCTGAAGTCGGTCAGCGGCGACACCGGCTCCATGCGCACTTCGCGCACCTTGCCGTCCTGATCGAGCGAGAAGTTGACGAAGGCGTCGCCGTTGAGCGAGCGATCGTTCCAGTGGGCGATGAAGGTATCGTGCTGCCAGGGTTCCAGGGTGCCCTTGAGCTGCGCCGTCTTCGCAAAGCTCATCGAGAGCTTGCCGCCCTCCTTCGTCACCTTGACGTCCCCGTACCAGGGATCGCGGTACGTGCCGGCATAGCCGTCGAGCGGGAGCGAGGGCTTCGCGCCTTTCATGCGCGCCGCCTCGTGTTTCTTCATGCTGTCGTCGGCACCCGCCTCGGCCTTTTTCACGCTCGCGGCGTAAGCCGCATTCCAGTCCGTTTTCGGCGCATCCATGAAGGCGTCCAGCGCACGCATCGTCACTGCCTGGAAAGCCGCACCCGATTCCTGGTTGGTCAGCACCACGATGCCCAGTTTCAGGTCCGGCACCAGGGTCAGGCGCGACACCATGCCCGGCCAGCCGCCGGTGTGCCATACGAGCTTGTGGCCGCGATAGTCAGAGACGAACCAGCCTTCGCCGTAGCCATAGAAGTTGGGCTTCGTGGCCGCGAGTTCCGCCACGCTCGGTTCGGAGATGCGGATGGGTGTGAGCAGCGACCACATCTCCGCCTGGCGCTTCGCGCTGAAGAGACGCTGCTCCTTTCCCGAGGCGTCGGTATAGGTGCCGCCCGCCAACTGCATGTTCATCCACTTGGAGAGGTCGTGCACGCTGGAGTAGATGCCGCCCGCGGCCTGGTTGTTGTTCCACGACATGGGCGCGACCGGCTTCAGGTCCTTGAAATCGAACTTCGCATGCCCGGTGGCGATGTCGTCGTTCGGCCCGATGCTGTCGGGTGCATGCGTCTGCGATTCCGTCATGCCCAGCGGCGCGAAGATGCGCTCGCGCACGAAGTCGGCCCATGGCTTGCCCGATACCTGCTCGATGACGAGGCCTGCCACGGCGAAGAGGATGTTGTCGTAAGCGTATTCCGCGCGGAAGCTGTTGGTCAGCGGCACGTGCCGGAGGCGCTGCACCACTTCCTGTGTGGTATAGGTCGTGGCCGGCCAGTACAGCAGGTCGCCCGCGCCGAGGCTCAGCCCGCTGCGATGTGCCAGCAGGTCACGGATGCGCATCTCGCGGGTGACGTAAGGGTCCGACATCTGGAACCACGGCAGCCGGTCGATCACGCGGTCGTTCATGTCCAGCTTCTTCTCGTCCGCCAGGATCGACAGCGACGCAGCGGTGAACGCCTTGGTGTTCGACGCGATCGCGAACTGCGTATGCGCATCGACCTTCGCCGGTTCGCCCAGCTTGCGCACACCGGAGCCCATCTCGAGAACCGTCTTGCCGTCCTTCACGATCGCCACGCCGATGCCCGGCACGTCGAACTGCTTGCGTGTCGCATCGACGTAGGCGTCGAAGTCGGCGAGCGCCGCTGGCCGGGCGGCGGTGGACGGCGAAGGGCCTCCGTCGGGTTGCTGCGCCTGAGCGGCGAGTGCGAAGACGAAACCGGTGACGCCGAAGGCGAGGAGGTGGCGAAGGCGCGACATGGACGGTCCCTGCGGCTGGAAAGAGCCGAGACTAGTCCAAGCCGCGCCCCCGGCGAAAGGGAGCGATCAGGCCTTGCGTTTCTGGCTGAAGATGACGCTGCCCAGGATGATCGCGCCGGCGATGGCCATGGTCGGCGTCAAGGCCTCGCCCAGGAACATCCATGCCCAGCCCACGCCGAACAGCGGCACGAGGTACGTGGAGGTGGCCGCACGCGGCGCACCGATGCGCTGGATCAGGCGGAAATAGAAGGCATAGGCGAGCCCTGTCGACAGCACGCCGAGCGCCACCACCGCGAGCCACGACTTCGCCGGGATCGGGGTCTCGGGCCAGGTCATGGCTGCGAGAGGCGTCATGAGCAGGGTCGCTCCGAGCAGGCACCCGGCGGCGACGGCCGTCGGCGCGATGTCCGACAGGTACTTCTTGATGAGATTCGCTGCCAGCCCGTAACAGAACGATGCGGCGGCGCCTGCCAGCGCGGCGGGTGCCACGTTCTCGCCTGCGGTGCGGCCGCTGGCCAGGATCACCACGCCGACGAAGCCCGCGACCAGCGCGATGGCCTTGCGCGTGCCGATCTTCTCGCCGAAGCCGATGAAGGCGACCAGCGCGGCGAAGAGCACCGTCATGCTGTTGGCAATGGCACCGATGCCCGCGGGAGCGCGTTCCGCGCCCCATGCGAACAGGGTGAAGGGAATGGCGGCGCTGAGTGCGCCCAGCGCCAGCATCTTCCAGAGGTGGGCAACGCGGATGACTGACCGCGCCCGCCATAGCAGGGGCAGCAATATCGCGGACCCGAAGGCGAGGCGCGTCGCCACCATCGGGAAGGGGCCGAAGTCCTTCGCCGCAACGCGCATGAAGAGGAACGAGCCGCCCCAGATCGCACCGAGGGCCACGAGTTCGGCCGGCGTGCGCCAGTCGCGCGCCCCCGTGGCAGCGAGCGAATCGACTGGGCTTTCTGCAACGGACGACATGCGGAATCTCACAAAAGGTCGAGGTGTATTGTCACTGGAACGGAGCGCCCGACAAGCGCAACGTTTGCAAGGCAGCCTCTCATCCGATTCATCCCTCCGGGCGGGGCTTATTCGACCCCGACGAAACCGCCGGTCTGGTGGGCCCATAGCCGGGCATACAGGCCACCGCGGGCGATCAGCTCGGCATGCGTGCCGGTTTCCACGATGGCGCCCCGCTCCATCACCACCAGGCGGTCCATCTTCGCGATGGTGGACAAGCGGTGGGCGATGGCGATCACCGTCTTGCCGCGCATGAGGACCTCCAGGCTTTCCTGGATCGCGGCTTCGGCCTCGGAGTCGAGCGCCGACGTGGCCTCGTCGAGCACCAGGATGGGAGCGTCTTTCAGCAACACCCGTGCAATGGCGATGCGCTGGCGCTGGCCGCCGGAAAGCTTGACGCCGCGCTCTCCCGCGTGCGCGTCGAAACCCGTGCGCCCGTCCCCGTCGGAAAGCCCGGGAATGAACTCGTCGGCGCGCGCCTGGCGCACGGCTGCCAGCAGCTCGGCCTCGGTCGCGTCGGGACGACCGTACAGGAGGTTGTCGCGAATCGAACGATGCAGCAGGGAGGTATCCTGGGTCACCACGCCGATGTGCGAACGCAGCGATTCCTGGGTGACCTTGGCGATGTCCTGGCCATCGATGGAAATGCGGCCTTCCTCCAGGTCGTAAAGGCGCAGCAGCACATTTACCAGCGTGGTCTTGCCGGCACCCGAGGGGCCCACGAGGCCGATCTTCTCGCCCGGCCGCACGATGAGGTCGAGCCCGGCGATGACGCCGCCCGCCTTGCCGTAATGGAAATGGATGTTGTCGAAACGGACCTCGCCGCGCGTGACCCGCAACGGCACGGCATCGTCGCGGTCGAGCACGGTGCGTTCCTGCGCAATCGTGGTGATGCCGTCCTGCACGGTACCCACGTCTTCGAAGATGCCGTTGACGACCCACATGATCCAACCGGACATGTTGTTGATGCGGATCACGAGGCCCACCGCCAGCGCTACCTGGCCGGTGGATACGTTGCCCCTGACCCACAGCCAGAGCGCCAGGGCGCTCGTGCCTGCGATCAACAGGCCATTGAGCGAGGTGATGGATACATCCATGCCGGTGACCATGCGGCTGGACGATCGCACCTTGTCGGTCTGCTCGCGCATGGCCTCCTGCGCATAGGCCTCCTCGCGATGGGTGTGCGCAAAAAGCTTCAGCGTCATGATGTTGCTGTAGCCGTCGACGATGCGGCCCATCAGCTTCGAACGTGCCTCGGACGCACGCCAGGAACGCTCCTTCACCCTCGGCACGAAGAACACAAGCATGCCGATATAGCAGGCGATCCACGCCACGAGCGGCAACGCCAGCCGGACGTCGGCCCTGGCGAACAGGTAGACCGAGGTGCCGGCGTACACGGTGACGTACCACAGGGCATCCACCACCTGCACCGCGGATTGGCGCAGCGACGGCGCGGTCTGCATGATGCGGTTGGCGATGCGCCCGGCGAAGTCGTTCTGGAAGAACGACAGGCTCTGTTTCAATACATAACGATGGTGCTGCCAGCGCACCATGGTGGTCATGCCTGGGCTCAGTGCCTGGTTCACCAGCAGGTCGTGCAGCCCCATGGCCAGGGGGCGCAGCAGCACCACCACGAAGCCCATCCAGGCGAGCGTGCGCCAATGCGTCTGGAAGAACACCGCCGCGGGCGTCTTCTGCGCCATGTCCACGACGCGGCCGAGGAAGTCGAACAAGGCGACTTCGATCAGCGCTACCGCGAGGCCCACCACCAGGGTGGCCGCGAAGATTTTCCACACCTGACGCAGGTAGTAGGCGTAGAAGCGGACGACGCCCTTCGGCGGGGCCCGGTCGGGCGCCTCGCGGAAGATGTCGATAAGGGATTCGAACCAGCGGAAGATCATCCGCGCATTCTAGCCCCTCCCCGCGACACCGGCGGCACCGTGGCGGCCAGAAGCCATGGTCCCGGCGGCGTCAGGGGAGCGACGTTGGCCCGGGAGCAAGCGCCTTGTCGGCAGCCACGAGGCCCAACCCCAACGCGACGAACAACGCCGCCACCACCGCCGCGTTGAGCAGGGCCGCGGGGTAGCCGAGGCGGCCCACGTCCAGGAACGGATACGGGTATTCGTCGACGATGGCCCCGCGAGCGAAGGTCCACAGGGCGAACACGAGGGGGAACCAGAGCCAGCGAGCCGCGTCGCGCCAGACCAGGGTGCCGTGCGGCAACAGGGCGAACCACCACACCAGATAAAGCACGGGCACCACGTAATGCAGGGAACGGTCGGCGATGAGTTGCGGGCCCAGCGGATGCCACAGGGAACGCAACACCGTGACGTACACCAGGGCAGTCACCGCGATGCACAACGCCGCCAGACCGCGCATGCGCGGCGTGCGCAGGATGCGCAGCGGCGTCCAGTTGCCGCCCGTCGCCGCGGATGCGGCAACCAGCGCCACCAGCAGATTGGAGAGGATGGTGAAGAAACTGAAGTAGCGCACCGTCACCGCGCCCAGCGAACCGGACCAGACGATCAGCCAGTACTGCAATACGAGCGCAGGCCAGGCCACCGCCGCGACAACGATGGCGAACAGGTCGGAGACGGCAGCGGTTCGGCGGGACATGGAGCGGTCCGTCAGCGGGGCCACCTATTATTGCCGCGATCGCGGTCCGGAATCTTGTGGTCCGGGTCGATTTCGGCACGAACGACCTTCCGCCCGCCGGGCACCGCGATGTCGAAGCGCTTGTGCTGCTGCCAGGTCTCCACGGGCACGCGGATGTCGCGCGTGGAGTTGTCGTCCAGCGTCACGCGCAGCGTGGCCGGCATCACCAGCGGGTCCAGGTTCGACACGGTGACCACCGATCCGTCGATCTTTTCCACCGCCATGTCCAACTGCCAGTTCTTCTCGAACCATCCGCGCCAGAACCAGGACAGATCCTCGCCCGCTTCGCTTTCCATCAGGCGGAAGAAATCCGACGGCGAAGGGTGCCTGTAGGCCCAGGTGGCGATGTACTTGCGGAACGCGGGATCGAAGCGCTCCGGCCCGATGATCTGTTCGCGCAACAGCACGAGCCCCAGCGCCGCCTTGAAGTAGGTGGCGGGATGGCGGTACTTCTCCTTGACCATGTCGGCGCCGATCAGCAGCGACGGCGCGTCCCGGTCCGCGAGCAGGGGCAGTATCTCGTCCACCGGGTTGCCGCCCTTCGGCGCGTATTCGCTGTCGCGCTTCGGCGCGAACTCGCCGTGGTTGAAGGCATCGGCCTCATACACGTCGATGAAGGTGTTGAAGCCTTCGTCCATCCAGGCGTTACGGCGCTCGTCGCTGCCGACGATCATCGGGAACCACGTATGGCCGATCTCATGGGCGGTGACCATGTGCAGGGGTTTCGCCGGCGCCTCCATGGGATCGAAGACGATGCCCGGGTATTCCATGCCGCTCGCCGCGGTGCCCGCCTCGTTGATCGCCACCGGATAAGGATACGGATACCACTTGCTGGAGAAGTGCTCCACCGCGGCCTTCAGGTATTCGGTCGAGCGGCCCCAACGGTCCTGGCCCACGCTTTCCACCGGGTAGACCGACATCGCCAGCGCGGTCTTGCCCCCCGGCAGATTGATGCGCGCCGCGTCCCAGACATACGCCGTGGAGGCTCCGAAGGCGACGTCCCGCGTGTTCTTCATGCGGAATTTCCAGGTGAGCGTACCGCCCTGTTTGGGGCGACTGGCCGGATCGGCGACCTCGGCCGGCGTGCGGATCATCACCGTGCTGTCGCTCTGTCTCGCCTTGGCCAGGCGCTCGCGCTGCGTGGCGGTGAGCACGTCGTCGGGGTTCACCAGTTCGCCGGAGCCGGCGACGATCATGTTCGACGGCACGGTGATCGCGTAATCGAAATCGCCGTACTCGAGGTAGAACTCGCTGTTGAGATAGGGCGCCGTGTCCCAGCCACGCAGGTCGTCGTAGACGCACATGCGCGGATACCACTGCGCCATCTCGTAGATGTTGCCGTTCTTCGAGGGGGCGAAGCCCGTGCGTCCGCCGAAGTCGCCGGGCAGATCGTAGGAATAAACGATGGTCAGCGAAATCCTGCCGCCCTTCCCCGCCAGCGGCGCAGGCAGCCGAACCTGCAACCGGGTATCGCTGACGACGTACTCGGCCTTGCGGCCCTCGACGGTCACCGAGCCGATGCGGTAGCCGTCGGTATGCCTCTTCTCTGTCCTGTCAGAAGTGAAATTGCCGCGGGCGTCCGCGGTGAACCGATTCTCGTCCAACTGCAGCCAGAGCACGTCCAACGCGTCGGGGCTGTTGTTCGTGTAGTGGATGATCGCCTTGCCGCTCAAGGTATTCCTGGCCGGATCCAGCGTTGCCGCCAGGTCGTAGTCGGCACGGTTCTGCCAGAACATCGGCCCTGGCATCCCGCTGCCGGAACGGTACGCATTCACCGGCTGGGGATACGAGAACGGCGCGAACGTCTCGCGCGGATCGAAGTCTGCAGCCATCACGCCGCAGGCGCCGGCGAGGGCGGCTGCGGCGAGACAGGCACGAGCGAGGAATTTCATCGGCTGCTCCCTGGGGACGACCCTCGAGCGTAACCGGCAACCGATTTCCGACTCCAGCGTGCCGAAAGTCAGGTCAACGAAGGTCGACCTTACGGTTCTCACCCGCGTCAGGGGTTCCTCCGGTAACCCGGGCCTTCAGGTAATCGAAGGCAAGCACCATTTTGGACGACGGCGCATCCCAGTATTCCGCCGTGTCCACATCCACGCGAAGCAGCGCGAGGTCGGGATCGTCTTTGCCGTCGGGAAACCAAGCCTTCACCCAGGCGTTCCAGTGAGCCTCGATGGCCGCGCGGTCCTCGACGATCACGGCCCTGCCCGAGAGCGACACGAAGCTGTTGTCGGCGGCGCTGGCATAGGCGACGTTCACCTCGCGGTGGCCTTCGACTTCGGCGACCTTGGGCGAACTCTTTCGCGTGAAGAACCACAGGCTTCCGTCGAAGCCCTTCTGCGAGGCGACCATGGGCCGGCTGTAGAGCCGGCCGTCGCGCTCGCTGGTCAGCATCGCGACGCGGGCATCCTTGATGAGAGACCAGATGCGGTCCAGTTCGTCCTGGCGGGTGTCGCCCATGGCAAAGCTCCTGCGAGAGAGAAGCCACACCGTCCCACCCCGCCGCTCAAGGTCTCGTCAAGCGCCGGGTGCCTCGGCACGACGCCGCGCTCACATCGTCCCTTCGGGCCTTGCGCGCCGGCGCACGGCACACGCCCGAGGTCGACTTCGCGCGCCGCAGAACGCACTATTAGGCGAGTGCATCCCAACGTATACCTTGCATATGGCCGGGGTATCCGCATATTCCCCCACGTTCATACATCGAGGACCCCACGCATGAAAATCGGTTTGATCGGACTCGGCCGCATGGGCGGCAACATCGCTCGCCGCCTGATGAGGGACGGTCATCAGACCGTGGTCTACGACAACAACCCTGCCGCGCGCGAAGCGCTGGCGAAGGATGGCGGTGAGGCGGTCGACTCGCTCGAGGCCCTGGTGCAGGCGCTCCCGTCGCCGCGCGTGGTCTGGGTCATGCTTCCCGCGGGCGAGATCACCGAAACCACCATCGCGAAGCTCAGCGACCTGATGGGCAAGGACGATATCGTCATCGACGGCGGCAACACCTTCTACAAGGACGACGCGCGCCGTGCCGAAACCCTTGCCGCCAAGGGCCAGCACTATGTCGATGTGGGCACCTCCGGCGGCGTGTGGGGCCTGGAGCGCGGCTACTGCATGATGATCGGCGGCGACAAGCCCACCGTCGATTACCTCGATCCGATCTTCAAGACGCTGGCCCCGGGCGCCGGCGACATCCCGCGCACGGAAGGCCGCGAAGGCCGCGATCCGCGCGTCGAGAACGGCTACATGCACGCCGGTCCGGCCGGTGCGGGTCACTTCGTGAAGATGATCCACAACGGCATCGAGTACGGCATGATGCAGTCGTTCGCGGAAGGCTTCGACATCCTGAAGAACCGCAATGCCGCGCATCTTCCGGAGCGCGAGCGCTACGAACTGGACATGGCCGACATCGCCGAGGTCTGGCGCCGTGGCAGCGTGGTCTCCTCGTGGTTGCTCGACCTCACCGCCAGCGCCCTGGCGAAGGGCCCGGAACTCGACAACTACTCCGGCTACGTCGACGATTCCGGCGAAGGCCGCTGGACGGTCAACGCCGCCATCGAACAGGCGGTGCCGGCCGAGGTGCTCACCTCCGCCCTCTTTGCACGCTTCCGCTCGCGCCAGGACCACACGTACGCGGAGCGTCTGCTCTCCGCCATGCGCATGGGCTTCGGCGGGCATATCGAAGGCCGCGGCAAGCCGCCGAAGGAAGGCGAGCATTCCTGACGGGCCAGCATAACGCCACACCTTACGCGCTGTAGGAGCGCGCCCCGCGCGCGACAGCTTTTCGCGGTGAGCAGCAGGCCCTGACACGTTTCGCGAAAAGCCGTCGCGCGCAAGGCGCGCTCCTACGGGTTCACGGATCAGCCCCGTCGAGTTCCCGCAGACGCTCGCGCCATCGCTCGGGCGTCTGCGGCTTGATGAACAGAGCCACGATAGGCAGGCCGGCTTCCTTGGTGCGCGACTCGATGGTCCGCACCACTTCCTCGATCTGCACCGTCGTCAGGCGATCGTCGAACGCCGCCGAGATCGCCACCAGCACATGGTCGGGGCCCACCTGCAAGGTGAGCACACCGTTCACCGCCTCCACGCCCTCCACGCGCCCGGCAATGCCGCATACCTTCGCCAGGAGGTTCGGCGTCGCGGGTTCGCCGATGAGCAGGGCCTTGCTCTCTCGCGCAAGCAACGCCGACGCCAACGCGAGCACCACGGCAATACCGATCGAAGCCCAGCCGTCGATGCGGGCATCGCCGGTAGCGTGTGACAGGTAGATGCCCAGGCCGGCAATGGCGAGACCGAGCAGTGCCGCGGTGTCCTCGAACAGCACGGTAAACGTGGTCGGGTCCCGGGTGCTGCGGAATGCCTCGAAATATCCCAGCCTGCCCTTCTTCCGTTGCACGCTCTTGAGCGACAGCCACCAGGACGTGCCCTCGAACAACACGCCCACGGCGAGCACGGCGTAGTTCAAGGTGGGATCGCGCAACGGCTCGGGCGACCGGATATGGCTGACGCCCTCGTAGAGGGAAAAACCCGCACCGAGCGCCAGCACCAGCAACGCCACGATGAAGCTCCAGAAATAGAGCTCGCGCCCGTAACCCAGGGGGTTCTCCCGGTTGGGCGGCAGCTGCGAACGCCGCAGGCCGTGGAGCAGCAGCACCTCGTTAACGCTGTCCACCAGCGAATGCACGCCCTCGGAAAGCATGGCCGAACTGCCGCTGATGGCCGCGGCCACGAATTTGGCGACGGCGATGCCGACGTTCGCGGCGAGCGCGGCGTAAACGACGAGCTTCGGACTATGGGCCATGGGCCGCATCCTCTCCGGATATATGTAATGGCCAGGTCAATCCTTCAACATGCACGACGAAAAAAGGCCGCGCCTTGCAGCGCGGCCTTTTCGTTTGCAGAAACCCGCCGCGATTACTTCGCGAAGAGGTGCTCCACGCCGGCGCGTTCCTCACGCAGTTCCTTGTTGGTCGCGTCGATGCGGGCCTGCGAGAACTCGTTGATCTTCAGGCCCTGCACGATGGCGTACTTGCCGTCCTTGACCGTGACCGGATAACCGAAGATCACGCCCGGCTCGATGCCGTAGGAACCATCGGACGGAATGGCCATGGAGGTCCAGTCGCCTTCCGCGGTGCCCAGGGCCCAATCGCGCATGTGGTCGATGGCGGCCGAGGCGGCGGAGGCCGCCGAGGAGGCGCCGCGCGCCTTGATGATGGCCGCGCCGCGCTGCTGGACGGTGGGGATGAAGGTGTCCGCGTACCAGGCCTGGTCGACCTGCTCCAGCGCGGCCTTGCCCTTCACCGTGGCCTCGTGCAGGTCGGGGTACTGCGTGGAGCTGTGGTTGCCCCAGATGGTGACCTTCTTGATCTCGGTGGTGTGCGCGCCCGTTTTCTCGGCAAGCTGGGACAGCGCGCGGTTGTGGTCGAGTCGAACCATGGCGGTGAAGCACTTCGGATCGAGGTCCGGAGCGTTCTGCTGGGCGATCAGCGCATTGGTGTTGGCCGGGTTGCCGACGACCAGCACGCGCACGTCGCGCTTGGCGTGGTCGTTCAGGGCCTTACCCTGCGGACCGAAGATGGCGCCGTTAGCTTCAAGCAGGTCCTTGCGCTCCATGCCCGGACCGCGCGGACGCGCGCCGACGAGCAACGCGTAATCCACGTCCTTGAAAGCCACGTTCACGTCGTCGGTGGCCACCACACCGGCAAGGGTCGGGAACGCGCAGTCGTTGAGCTCCATCACCACGCCCTGGAGGGCGGGCAGCGCCGGGGTGATTTCGAGCAGGTGCAGGATCACCGGCTGGTCGGGCCCGAGCATGTCGCCGGCGGCGATACGGAACAGGAGGGCATAACCGATCTGGCCGGCTGCGCCGGTGACGGCAACGCGAACGGGTGCTTTCATCTTTCGACTCCTAGGAATACCGCGGGGGACTGATCAGGTGAGCTCGGCGAAGAATTCGACGATGCGGGCCATGCCCTTGTCGAGCGCTTCGTCGGAACAGGAATAGGAAATGCGCAGTGCGCGGGGCTCGCCGAACGCGGAGCCGGGCACGCAGGCCACGCCCTTGGCTTCGAGCAGTACGGCGCAGAAGTCGACGTCGGAGTCGATCGCCACGCCGTTGTGCTTCTTGCCGAAGGCCACGGAGATGTCGGGGAACGCGTAGAACGCGCCCTGCGGACGCGGGCAGACCACGCCGGGAATGGAAACCAGGGCGTTGTACACACGGTCGCGCTTCGAGGCGAATTCATCGCGCTTCGCCGCCGGAATGTCCTGCGGGCCGGACAGCGCGGCCAGGGCGGCGGCGGTCACGACCTCGGGCAGGCTGGTGATGTGGTTGGAATTGAGCGTGGTGACGGCGAGCGCCACGGCTTCCGGAGCGGCGATGAAGCCCACGCGCCATCCCGGCATGCCGTAGGTCTTCGAGAGCGAATCGACGAAGATCACCCGGTCCTTCAGTTCCGGGCGCACGTGCACGAAATTGTGGTAACCCACGCCGTCGAACACCATCGTGTTGTAGATATCGTCGGTGATGACCCAGGTGTCGGGGTACTTCGCGATGACGTCGGCCAGCGCGGAAATTTCCTCGCGCGTGTAGACCATGCCGGTGGGGTTGGACGGATTGTTGAACAGGAACACGCGTGGCTTGCGGGCCAGCGCGGCATCGAGCTGCGCGGGCGTGAGCTTGTAGTGCTGCTCCGGCGGGCACGGCAGGATGTTGATCTTCGCGCCGACGATTTCGGCGATGTCGAGGTAGCTGGTCCAGTACGGCGCGGGGAAGGCGATTTCGTCGCCTTCGTCGAGCAGCGCCTCGGCCAGGTTGTAGAGCACCTGCTTGGCGCCCACGCCCGTCGAAACGTTCTTGCGGGTGTAGCCGGTGAGGCCCAGGGCCTCGATATGCGCGAGGAAGGCGTCGATGAGGGCGTCGGGGCCGCGATTGCTGCCGTACTGGCCGGAATCCTTCGCCAGGGCCTCGCGCGCCGCCGCGTACACGTGGTCGCCGGGTAGGAAGTTGGGCACGCCGATCGAGAAGCTGACGATGTCGCGACCCTCGGCCTTCAGGCGCTTGGCCTTCTCGGCGATGACCATGATCGCGCTGGGCTTGGCACGACCGATACGCTTGGCGAGCTGCGGCATCGTTTCCTCGACTGGGAATGGGGCAAAGGCCGCCATTTTAACACGGCCCCGCCGTCGTCCGCTGCCCAGTGGGCTTGTAGGAGCGCGCCCTGCACGCGACATCTTTTGAGGCCCAGCCCCGGAGCTGGCGCGCAGGGATGCAGACCGTGGCGAAAGGCTGTCGCGCGCAGGGCGCGCTCCTACGGATTCCGCGCGAAAACGCGTTTTCGCGCGGGAAAGCGCCAGCGATCAGCGCGCGTCGAGCACCGCGTTCCACTTCGCCACATTGTCGGCCTGGGCCGCCAGCAGCGCGTCCACGTCGCCGGAGACTTCCACCTTCTCGATGGTGTCGTCCTGGCGGATCGCATCGACCACCTTCTGATCTTCCGGACCGACCACTTCGCCGAACACGCTGTGCTTGCCGTCCAGCCACGGCGTCGCGCCGTGGGTGATGAAGAACTGCGAACCGTTCGTGCCCGGGCCGGCATTGGCCATGGACAGGACGCCCGGCTTGTCGTGCTTCAGGCTGCTGTTGAACTCGTCGCCGAACTTGTAGCCGGGGCCGCCGCGGCCCGAACCTTCCGGGCAGCCGCCTTGGATCATGAAATCGGCGATCACGCGATGGAACGACAGGCCGTCGTAGTAGCCGCGCCGGGCCAGGTTCACGAAGCTGGCCACCGTCATCGGGGTCTTGTCGTCGTGCAGGCGCAGGTGGATATCGCCCTTGTTCGTCTTCATGGTGACGTTGATGGTCATCGCGCTTCCTGTAACTCGTTGAAATGCGGGCAGGCACGTTGCCGCGTCCCGCCCGGGGGGATGCAAGGCTACCGAAGATGGCGCCCTCGTCACAGGACTTCAAGCGAGAAAACGTGACGACCGTTCAGGCGCCGGGCAAGGCCAGCGCCGTGGCGGTGAGCGCGCCCGGGCCGCGTGGCCGCGTATCGCGCACAGCGGCGTCCTCGGGCAGTGCCCTGCCCTCCGCCACGTGCGCCCAGGCCCGGTCGAGAGCGGCATGGCCGAAAGGGAGAAGAGGCACATGGCGGTCGCCGAAATCCGGAAACGCCAGGAAGGCGTCGAAGTGCTGGACGTGAGGCACCCTCCAGTAGACAGGGGAGCGCCCGGCGGCACGTAGCCATTTCACGTATGGGTCGGACGCGAAGGCGACCGGAATCAGGCCGTCCTGCGCACCATGCACGACGAAAACAGGCAGACCCTCGCGCGGCAACGCGGCGGCCGTGGCGCTTACCGCCTGGCGCAAGCGTCGTGCATCGGCGCTCTGCCCCGTCCACAGCTCGCGCAGGCGGAGGTTGCCCGGCAACGTGGGATCCATGGAGACATCGGTACCCCCGGCAAGCACGATGCCGGCACCGGGCGGCGTTCCGGAGCCATCGGCCCACCATGCCGCGCGAACCATCGCGTCCACGGGCCGCGCCAGGCCACCCGTGTGCTGCGGCCGATAAACGTACCCGCAGGGCATGTCACCGCATGGCCGCCGCAGGTAGGCGGAGGCGTAGGCCACGGCGACCGCGCGCCACAGATCCAGCGAGGCCGACGATGCTCCCACGGCCAGGGCCTCGTCGTGCCAACCCGATGCCCGCAGCAGGGCAAGCGCTTCCTCGCCTTGCGTGGCCGGCAGCGTCGCGGAGAGATGCCCGTGGGCGCGCAGCGCGGCGCATCGCAACGCCCATGCCGGCGGCTGTGCGCCGGCCACGCGGGCAAACGGCAGCCCGTCGAATGTCGGCGCTGCCAGCGCCGCCGGCAGGAAGATCGCCGCTTCGGTGGCATAGTCGTAGAACGGCCGCCCGTGACCTTCCACGTGGATGTTCGGCGCCATGGCCACCACGGCCGCCAGCATGCCCTCGGTATCCTCGCCCGCCGCGCGCAGCACGGCGCCGCCACCATTCGACAGGCCGGTGGCAATGATCCGGGTGTTGTCGGGCGTGAACGGCGCCTCATCGGGAAAGGCCTCGTCGAGCATGGCGAGGCCAAAACGTGCCGCCTGCAGGACATGCCGGCCCCAGTCGGCTTCGGGATTGTCCCCGGAATGGGCATGCTTCACGGCGATGCCGGCTTCGGTCGTGATACCGGCCGGCTCGAACTCGAGCGGCACCTGCCCGGCCTTCGCCCGGGTACCGTCGAGCGCCACCCCACTGCCGTCCGCGCCGTCGAAATAGCCGCTTCCCGCCCCCTTGTCGGTATACGCCACCGCGCAACCGCGCGGCAGCCCCCATGCGCCCGCTACCGCGATGGAGCCATAGATTCCCCGCGTGCCGGGCGAAGCGGTGACGACGAGGCAGCGCCTGGCGCGATCGAAGGCGTCGGGCACCTGCACGAGAACACGATGCGATGCGTTCGCGCCGGCAAGCCTCGCGAATGCCATGAATTCCCGCCCCGGCACATCCGGTACGCTTCCATACACGGTGCCGAAGCCGCCGAGCGGGCCGAGATCGGCGATGCCTTTCCAACTGCTCTGGATCGCGCGACGGCGCAGCTCGGCCGGTGTCGGCGCGGCCGGCACGGCGAAAGCCGCGGGCGCACCGGCGAGGCCACGCAAGCCAAGGCCCGCGCTCAGCAAGTCGTCGTTGCCGCGATGCGTGGTGACACGCACCTCCTCGACGCTCTCGATCGAAAGCATGGCACCTTTCCCAGAGTTCGAGGCTGTGACGATGCTGGAGTCCGTTGGCCGGCGCAAGGCAGTGCTCGTGTAAGGCCACCCTTCGCACCACGGCGATATCCGACGACGCGCCTCGCGGTCATTCGGACGCCGCCCCGCTGCTATCCTCCCGCGACCGGCTGGAGCCGGACGAATCCATAGGGGAGAGCAATGATTGCCCGTCGCACCGTCGTGATGTCCGCCGCCCTCGTCGCGGCTCTTGGCCTTGTCGCCTGCCACAAGAAAGACGAAGCCGCCGCCGCCGATCCGCAAGCCGTCGCGGCTGCGCAGACCGCCATCTCGGCCCCTGCGTGGATGCGTCAGCACCTGCCGGCCCAGACCGTCGCCTACATGCGCATCCCGTCGCCGTGGGCCATGCTCGGCGGCGTGCCGAACGGGCGCCCGCTGGATGCCGCGCTGTCCTCGAAGGCGCACCTGGATGCCATCGCGCGCATCCGTCACAGCATGGCGAGCGACAAGGCGCTCGCGGACCTGAAAGTCGCGGGGGTGGTGAACCTGCTGCTGAACGATCTGCGCTCACCATTGGAAATCGCACTGGTCGACCCACTCGGTATCCCGGCGCCCACGTCGCGCCTCGTGCTGACGGCGCTGCTCGACTACCCGTCCGTCGATGCCTTCAATGCCCGCATCGCGAGTCTCGACGCGTCGACGCCATTGCTTGCCGCGCCGCTCGATGCGCAGGGCAACGGCCAGCTCACCAGCGGCGGTGCCGTTCGCTACGTCGCCGCGGAACACCGGCTTTGGATCACCCAGTCGGCCCAGGCGCCGAGCGACAAGGCGACGTTGGACGAGGTGCTCGCCTCGTTCGGTAAGTCCGCACCCGGGGCGGCGCCCGCGACGCTGGCGGCCCTGGAGCCGCGCATCGACACCTCCGGCGAAGGCCTGTTCGGGTGGATCAGCGTACGCGGCATGGGCGGCATCGCCGCCGCGCAGGCCGGCGATACCCCGTTCGGCCGCCTGCCATCCGACTTCGCCTCCAAGGCCGACGCCATTGCCTTCGGGGGAGGCACGGTCGATGGCCGCGCCCAGTTCCGCATCGTCGCCCACGCACCCGGCGCGCGCGCACTGCAGTATCTCGCCCCGTCGGCATTTTCGCCCACCTTGAAAACGGTGGGCGAACCGCGCTGGGCGATGACCCTGTCCCTTCCGGATGCGAAGACCTACCAGGCCTTCGAGGGCAACCTGAATCTGGATTTCGGGGCCGAGGCGGCGCAGCACTACCGCGCGGGAGTGGAAAAGATACGTGCCCGCTATGGCGCCGGCCCGGCCGACTGGTTCCGCTGGTTCGGCCCCGAAATGGTGGTGTTCTCCGACGACGCCGGCCTGTTCTATGCGTTGCATACGCCCGATCGCAAGGACTGGTACGCGCGCATCGAAAGCATGGCGGCGAAGGGTTGGAAAACCGGGGTCACGAAAGTCGACGGCACGTCGGTTCACTGGCTGTCGATGCCGGGGCCCGGCGAAGCCGATCTTCCGCCCAACGCACCGGAATCGCTCAAGCCGTTTGCGGCCTTCCTTTCCCGGCTCGGCGGTCGCTCGTACTGGGTCGAGGACGGCGACTGGGTCGTAATGGCGAAAGTGCCTCAGGCCCTGGCCGACCGTGCGGCCGCGAATCCGGGCACGTCGCTGGTCGACTGGTTCAAGGCCCGCGCCTACCCGGGCACGCGAACGCTCGTCGGCTTCACTGCCACCACGCGCGACGCGCAGCGTGAGGCCTACTACTCGTACATCCAGATCCTCCAGGTTCTCGGCAGCGCGGTCGGCGCGGACATCGACATCAGCACCCTGCCCTCCGCACATACGTTGCGCCTTCCGGAGAAAGGCGTGATCGGCGCTGCGCTCGAGGTGGACGCGGATACGCTCGCGGTGTCCTTCACCTACGAGCAGAGCCCGGTGGAACTCGTCGGCGAGGTGGGCGGCATGGGGCTGGTCGCCGGGACCGCCATCGTGGCGGCCATCGCCGTGCCGCAGTACCAGGAGTACACGTTGCGCAGCCACGTGGCCTCGGCGCTCGACGCGGCCTCGGCGGCCAAGTCGGCCGTGGCGGAAGCGCGCCTGCGCACCGGCAAGTTCCCTGGCAGCAACGCCGCCGCGGGGCTCGGCACACCGGAGAGCCTGGGCAACGACTTCGCCGGTTCGGTCCAGGTGGGCGCGGGCGGCGAGATCGTGGTCACCATCGACGCGAAGCCGCCGCGCAAGGCCGATACCCGGCTCGACGGCGGCACCCTCGTGCTGACGCCGCGCGTGCAGGGCCATTCGATCGCCTGGGGTTGCGCCGGCGAAGGTATCGACCAGAAATACCTGCCCACGACCTGCCGCGACCAGCCCCTGGAACCGTAGGCCGGACGGGCGGGGCGTCGGCCGTCCCGCCCCGTCATGCGAACGCCGCCAATTTCCTTTATAATCGGCGGCTTCCCATACCAAAGAGGTGCACCGGCTGAAGGCCGGCGCATGACGCATGTCGATCGAAAACCTGCGCAATATCGCCATCGTGGCTCACGTCGACCACGGCAAGACCACCCTCGTCGACCAGCTCCTCAAGCAGTCCGGCACGCTCAACGAGCGCACCGTGCTTGCCGAGCGCGTGATGGATTCGAACGACCAGGAAAAGGAACGCGGCATCACCATCCTTGCCAAGAACACCGCGATCACCTGGCAGGGTAACCGCATCAACATCGTCGACACCCCGGGACACGCCGACTTCGGCGGCGAGGTCGAGCGCGTGCTGTCGATGGTGGACACCGTGCTGATCCTCGTCGACGCGATGGACGGCCCGATGCCGCAGACGCGCTTCGTGACGCAGAAGGCGTTCGCGATGGGCTTCAAGCCCATCGTCGTCGTCAACAAGATCGACCGTCCGGGCGCGCGCCCGGAGTGGGTCGTTGAACAGGTGTGGGACCTCTTCGACCGCCTGGGCGCCACGCCCGAGCAGATGGACTTCCCGATCGTCTACGCGTCGGCCCTGAACGGCTACGCCTCGCTCGACCAGGATGCCCGCGAAGGCGACATGACCCCGCTGTACCAGGCCATCATGGACCACGCGCCGAAGCCGGACGTCGATCCGGACGGCCCGTTCCAGATGCGCATCAGCCAGCTCGACTACAACAACTTCGTCGGCGTCATCGGCATCGGCCGCATCCAGCGCGGCACGCTGAAGAAGAACATGCCGGTGGCCGTCATCGACCGTGAAGGCAAGAAGCGCCAGGGCAAGGTGCTGCAGGTGCTGGGCTTCCTCGGCCTCGAGCGCATCGAGCAGGACACGGCCGAAGCCGGCGACATCGTCGCCATCTCCGGCATCCAGGAACTCACCATTTCCGACACCGTCTGCGCGCTGGACACGCCGGAAGCGCTGCCGCCGCTGACCGTCGACGAGCCGACCATCAGCATGACCTTCCAGGTCAACAACTCGCCGTTCGTCGGCAACAAGGACCTCTCGGGCGGCAAGTTCCTCACCAGCCGCCAGATCCGTGAGCGCCTGGACCGCGAGAAGGTGCACAACGTGGCGCTGCGCGTGGAAGACGGCTCCGACGCCGACAAGTTCCTCGTATCCGGCCGCGGCGAACTGCACCTGTCGGTGCTGATCGAGAACATGCGCCGCGAAGGCTACGAACTCGCCGTGTCGCGTCCGGAAGTCATCATCAAGGAAATCGACGGCCAGCTCATGGAGCCGTACGAGCAGCTGGTGGTGGACGTCGAGGAGATCCACCAGGGTCCGGTCATGGAGCGCCTGGGCATCCGCAAGGGCCAGCTCAAGAACATGGAACCGGACGGCAAGGGTCGCGTGCGCCTGGAGTACATGATTCCGGCGCGCGGCCTCATCGGCTTCCAGAACCAGTTCAAGACCCTCACCCAGGGTTCGGGCCTGCTGTTCCACGTGTTCGACCATTACGGTCCGAAGGAAGAAGGCCAGATCGCCAAGCGCCTCAACGGTGTGATGATCGCGAACGCCGCGGGCACCACCCCGGCCTATTCGCTCGGCCCCCTGCAGGAGCGCGGCAAGCTGTTCGCGGCGGAAGGCGATTCCGTATACGAGGGCCAGCTCATCGGCATCCACTCGAAGGACAACGATCTCACCGTCAACGCCATCAAGCCGAAGCCGCTGACCAACATGCGCGCCGCCGGCAAGGACGACGCGATCCAGCTCACCCCGCCGATCAAGTTCTCGCTCGAACAGGCGCTGGACTTCATCGACGACGACGAACTGGTCGAGGTCACCCCGAAGGAAATCCGCCTGCGCAAGAAGCACCTGACGGAAAACGACCGTAAGAAGGCGTCGCGCGGCCAGGGCTGATCAAGGCTCGCACGCACGTAAGAAAGCCCGGCATCGGCCGGGCTTTTTTTATGGGCTCTTTGTCGCACGTCCAGGGCATCGTCGGTTCATTCGCCAAGGCGAATGCATGTTTTTAGCGGCTGGCGCTGCTTTCGGTTCGGACGGTTTTGCGCAGAGCCTGCGGCTCGGACGGTGAGGCCCGAGCCTTCGGTGTCCACCCTCGCTGCTCAGACAGGTCCTCCGCGTTCGCAAAGGAAAGGCCGCTGGCGGGCCTATGTACCTATTTGGCCTTCGGCCGCTCTCTTGTGCGGAACTCGCCTCGAGGGTGGACACCGAAGACTCTCGCGTAACCGAGGCGAATGGTCGGGAAAGCCGCCCCGGCAATACCGTGATGCCGCGCGTGCCCCCCCACCGTCGTGCCCGCGCAGGCGGGCACCCAGCGACTTTCAGCGCGCACGATCACCGAAACGACTATCTGCGCGGCCTCGAAGACAACACGCCACCTCACCGTCCGCCGCCAGCACCCGTCCCCCAGACCACGGCACAAGCGCCGCGCGCGATGCCGAAGGCGAGCCCACCCTACGAAGCGAACCCAGGCAAGGGCCGCAAGAAAAAGCCCCCGCGCACCTACGGCGCGCGCATATCCACCAGCTTCATCAGCAGGTCGATCTGCTCCTGCTGTTTCGCCAGCAGCGCCGTGAGCTGTTCCGTGCGCATCTGGTCGAGCTTGTCGTGCAAGGCCATGATTTCGATCTCCGCCTTCAGGTTCACCTTGTAGTCGTTGGTGGCGTCCATTCGGTCCATGGCGGCCTGGCGGTTCTGGCTCATCATGATGACCGGGGCCTGCACGGCGGCAAGCATCGACAGCATCAGGTTGAGAAAGATATAGGGATACGGATCGAACGGTTTGTGCAGGACGTAGGAATTGAGCACCGTCCACAGCAGCAGACCGATGGCGAAAAGAATGATGAAGGTCCAAGAGCCTCCGAAGCGCGACACGGAGTCCGCCAGTCGCTGTCCGAAGGTCAGGTCGGAGTGGAACTCGGCGCTCACGTTCTCCGCTACGATCTTGCGCTGAGCGAGCCTCTCCAGGAGCCACCGTTCGGCATGGCCGAGGTCGCCGAAGCTCTTGGCGAACCACTTGCGTGCCGCCTGCTCTGTGTTCTGCTCATTGACCGTCACGGCGGATTCTCCTGGGACGAGGGGATTGCCGCGCACGCTACCACGACCCGCGTACGGCGGGCTTTCATGCTCCTGCCACGACCTTGCGAAAGTCAGCGCCGGGCCGGGACCGTCCTGCTCGCGAACGGCGGTGCAGCCGCATCGGCTGCGCGCAGCTCGCTCTCCAGCTCGCCGCGTAACCGCGGCAGGTACTGGGGATACTCACGGCGGACAAAGGCGATGAGGCCCTCCCGCACCTTGCAGCGGAGATCCCACGAGCTGCCGGAATCGGCGGAACTCACCAGAGCGCGCAACTGCATCGCCCGTTCGTTGCTGTCCACCACCTGCAATACAGACACCCGTTTGTCCCACTCCGGCGCCTGCTCGCAGAGCCGTTTCAATTCCGCGCGAAGCGGATCGAGGGGGAGCCCATAATCGAACCACAGCATCACCGAGCCGAGGATCTGCGAACTCGTCCGTGTCCAGTTCTGGAATGGGTTTTCGATGAAATACTGCAACGGCACGATCAGTCGCCGTTCGTCCCAGATGCGCACCACCACGTAGGTGCTGCTGATCTCCTCCACCTTGCCCCATTCGCCTTCGATGATCACCACGTCGTCGATACGAATAGGCTGGGTAAGCGCGATCTGTATGCCTGCAATCAGATTGCCGAGCACCGGCTTCGCCGCAAGACCGACGGCGAGACCGGCCAGTCCGGCGGACGCGAGCAGGCTCGCTCCGAACTGGCGCACAGCGGGGAATGTCATCAGCCCCACGCCGATCCCCAGCACCACCGTGACGACCATCGCCGTGCGGCTCAGCACGCGCACCTGTGTCTGCAGGCGCCTGGCCCGCAGGTTGTCCGCAAGGTCGATGGGATTGAAGCGGGACACGGCGGCTTCGAGCGCGCCGATACAACGCACGACGAACCACGTAGACGCTGCGATCAGAGCGACGCCAAGAATATGTTCGAGCCCATCGACCAGGCGTGCCGGTTCGTCGGGCGCCGCGCGGAATGCAAGGAGCAGCATCGCCAGCGGAAGGATCGCCTCCAGGGGCGCGTTTGCCCGTGCGACGATGGAGGCTCCCATCGGATGGCGGATGGCGAAGCGCCGGAGCAGCACCTGCACGAGCCTGCGGAAAATACCCGTGGCGGCCAGCGCAATCGCGACAATCAGCGCAAGACGCGTCCACGGATGCGCGAAATCAAGCATCCAGTCGGGAAAGTTCATGGCGTCCTAGCCTAACGATACCGATGTCCACGTTTTGTCGGCATGCTCGCGTAACATTCGCGTATGACAACGCCCGCGCTCAACGACCGCTTCGTCCTTCCCGACCTGCTGCAATACGGCCTGCGCGTCGTTTTCTGTGGCACGGCCGCGGGCACGCGCTCGGCGAGGGAAGGTGCATATTACGCGCATCCCGGCAACATGTTCTGGCGCACATTGTTCGCCGTCGGCCTGACACCGCGACTGCTCGCGCCCGCGGAATACCCGTTGCTGCCAAGTTTCGGCATCGGCCTCACCGACCTTTCCAAGTTCCACCACGGCAACGACGCCGAGCTTCCCGCCGATGCATTCGACGTGGCGGCACTACGCCGGAAGATCGAGCAATTCGCTCCTGGCGCCATCGCGTTCACCAGCAAGCATGGCGGCACGGCGGCTCTCGGCAGAGGCATCGCTTACGGCCTTCAGGAAGGACGATTCGGCGGCGCACGCGTCTTCGTGCTTCCCTCACCCTCGGGCCAGGCGCGGAGGTCGTGGGACCTTCGCGCCTGGCAGGCGATGGCGGATTTCGTAAAGGCACCGACCCACCGTCGATAGCGTGAACCGAGCCAAGCCGATGACGCTGTTGAGCGCCACCGCCGCCGTGACCTTGGTCGGTTTCCTGAACCTGATTGTCATTTTGATGGGCAAACGGCAAGCCCTACCTCGAGGCCATATGACTCACCCGCCCGGCGCGGAGCGATAGGCGCGCACGTCGGCGGGCGACACCGCGGTTGCCTTGTTCGACCATGCCTGCCGGATATACGTGACCACCGCCGCCGCATCGTCGTCGGTGAGCTTCTGGGCGAACGGCGGCATCGAGTAGGGTCGCGCATTGCCTTCGGTGACAGGAGCGAAGCCGCCCGACAAGACGATGCGAATGGCATTGATGCCCGTGGGCTCGGTGACCGAGACGTTGCCGTCCAGCGACGGATACGCATCGCCCTTTCCGCGCCCGTCGTCGGAGTGGCATCCGGCGCACTGCTGCGCATAGACCTTCTGGCCGCGCAAAGCCAGGTCTCGCGCACCCACCGCCGATTCGCGTTGCCGCTGGGGCCCGCGATCCGGCAGGGATTTCAGGTACGTGGCCATGGCCTGCAGATCGTCGTCGTCCAGGTGCTGGGTGCTGCGCACGACGACTTCGGCCATGGGCCCTGCCGCCGTGCCCTTGGCCGACCTGCCGGTTTTCAGGAGGGCGACCACATCGGCTTCGCTCCATCCGGCTAGGCCGCCATTCGGGCCCATCGAGAGATCGGGCGCGTACCAGTTCTGCACCGGGACGATGCCGCCGGCAAGGAACGGCTCCTGCACCATCGCACCGAAGCTGTTGCGCCGTGCGTGGCATTCGTTGCAATGGCCGAGCCCCTGCACGAGATACGCACCCCGATTCCATGCGGCGGACCGTTTCGGATCCGCAACATATTCGCCCTCGTCGAAATAAAGGGTGCGCCACGCGCCCATGAGCGAGCGCATGCGATACGGCCAACGCAGCGTGTTGGATGTCTCGACGCTCTTTATCGCCGGGAGGCTGCGCAGGTAGGCGAAGATGGCATCCGTATCCGCACGCGTGACCTTGGTGTACGAGGTGAATGGAAAAGCGGGATAGAGCGACATGCCGTCGTGTGCGACGCCGGAATGCATGGCCCGATAGAAATCGTCGGCGCTCCAGCCACCGAGGCCCGTCTCGCGATCGGGCGTGAGATTGGGCGCGGGAATCGCTCCGAACGGGGTCGGCACGACGCTCCCGCCGGCGAACGGCTGGCCGTTGCGCGGGGTGTGACAGGCGGCGCAGTCGCCCAGCGTGGCAAGGTACTGGCCGCGTTGCACGTCGGCCGAAGCACACGCGGCGGTGGCGGAGAGCAACAGGGCGAAGCAGGCGAGCAGGCGGCTGGATGTCTTCATGATTCAGCCTCCGAGCACGCCGCAGCGGAGTGGCGGCTTGACGCTTCCCGCCGGCTCAGGATGAGTGTTGTCCGGCACCGGACGCTGGGCCAGCCACGCCGCCACCGCGCTGATGTCGGCGTCGCTGAGGCGGTTCGCGATGGTCGCCATGCAATCCGGCGCTACCGTGCTGCGTGTGTCCGTGCGCCATGCGCCGAGTTGCGCACTGATGTAGTCGTACGGCAGACCGACGAGGCCCGGTATGTCCGGTTGCACTCCCGTGAGGTTCGGCCCGTGACAGGCCATGCAGGCAGGCACGCCACGCTGGGCATCGCCACGCTTGGCGAGTTCCTCGCCCCGCGCCATCGCGGCGGCGGAGGTCGCCGGAACCGGATGTTTCGCATATGGCACCTCCTGTCCGGCGAAGTATTCCGCGATCTCCCGCATGTATGCGTCGGTCAGCGGCGCCACCATGTATTCCATGATCTCGTAGTGGCGGAGCCCTCTCTGGAAGTCCTGCATCTGCCGGTGCAGGTAGCCGGCGGGCTTTCCGGCGAGACGGGGATTGAAGCCGTTGTCACCACCCTCGCCGCGTTCGCCGTGACAGCTCGTGCAGGCGGCGATGCGCTGGGCCAGGGTGTCGGGTACGGCCGGCGAATCGGCGGCCGGCGCCGGAACGGCGCAGAACACGACGGCCGCGACAAGCAGCCGGCGAAGGAGACGACGCATGGGGTACTCCCTGGTGTAACGTTGGCGGGCCCGCGCATGGCTCTCGCGCGAGCATGGCTTTGAGCCAGTATATGCCCGGTGGCACCCGGTTAAGATGGGTGCGACGCTTCGTCCGATCGAAGGGGAAAACGATGCAGCATCGCTGGACCAGGCCCTTGGCGCTCGCCGCCATAGGGTTGTCGTTCCACTTGGCTTCGACGGCTCGCGCCCGTGAGGCCGGAGAGGACGACGCTTTCGCTTCCATCGCCACCGTGCACGCCGCCTATGCATCGGGCACGCTGACGCCGGAAGGCCTGACACGTCTGCTCCTGGACCGGATCGCAGCCATCGACAAGGCCGGGCCACGCGTGAATGCCGTGCTGGAGACGAACCCCGACGCGTTGCAGATCGCGCGCAGCGTGGGAAGCAAGGGCCCGCTGGCCGGTATTCCCATCCTGCTGAAAGACAACATCGATACGGGTGACCGCATGATGACCAGCGCAGGCTCGCTGGCGCTCGCAGTGAAGCCCGCGCCGCACGATTCCGAAGTGGCGGCGCGCCTGCGGAAAGCGGGCGCCATCATCCTGGGCAAGACCAACCTCAGCGAATGGGCGAACATGCGCTCCAACCACGCCACCAGTGGCTGGACGGCGCGGGGCGGCCTCACCGTCAATCCGTACGTGCTCGATCGCAACGCGTGCGGTTCGAGTGCGGGCTCCGGCGCCGCGGTAGCTGCCGGTCTCGCCACGGCGGCCATCGGCAGCGAAACCGACGGGTCGATCATCTGCCCGGCATCCATGACCGGCCTCGTCGGCATCAAGCCCACCGTCGGGCTGGTCAGCCGCAGCGGCATCGTGCCCATTTCGCACAGCCAGGACACCGCCGGCCCGATGGCACGCAGTGTGGCCGACGCGGCCGCGGTGCTCAGCGCCATCGCAGGACCCGATGCCCGGGATCCCGCCACCGCGGAAGCAGGAAAGCACGCCACCGATTACACGAAGTTCCTCGACCCGGATGCGCTACGCGGCAAGCGCATCGGTGTGGTACGGCAGCTGGCCGGCATCGAGCCGAATGCCGACCGCGCACTCGAACGCACCATCGCGCTGCTGAAGGCGCAAGGTGCGACCGTGGTCGACAACGTGGAGATACCCCACCTCAAGGAGTTGAGCGAGCACGAAATCGACGTGCTGCTTTACGAGTTCAAACACGACATCGCGGCCTATCTGGCGACTCGCCCGGACCAGCCGATGAAGACGCTGGCCGACCTCATCGCCTTCAACGAACGCGAGGCAGCGAAGGAAATGCCTTGGTTCGGCCAGGAACTGTTCCTCGCCGCGCAGGCGAAAGGTGGCCTCGACGATCCGGCCTACGTCGCCATGCGCGACAGAAACCAGCGCCTCGCCGGGCCGGAAGGTATCGACGCCGCACTGAAGAAGGACAAGCTGGACGCCCTGCTTGCGCCGAGCTGGGGCCCGGCCTTCGTGAACGACCTGGTGCTCGGCGACCACGTCGTCAGCGGCGATCCGACCGTGGGCGGCGTCTCCGCGCCGGCCGCCATCGCAGGCTATCCGTCGATCACCCTGCCCGTCGAGTTTGCGCACGAGCTACCCGTCGGCGTGGTGTTCTTCGGCACGAAATGGAGCGAGCCGACGCTGATCGCGATCGCGTACGGCGTGGAGCGGAAGGTCGCTGCGTTCAGGCGGCCGAAGTACCTGCCGACCCTGCCGGTCAGATAAGGCGAAAAATGTAGGAGCCGCTATAGCGGCGAGAGCAACCTGGCGACACCTTCGCAAGGTTTCCTCGCCGCTATAGCGGCTCCTACAGTTGAAACGCGGATGCTGAGTTGTATCAGGCCGGGACAGCGGCCTTGTTCGCGAACTCGCGCACGATCGGTGCGAGCTTCGGATCTTCCAGCGCCATGGCCATGGTGGCGCGCACGAGGCCGGCCTTGTTGCCGCAGTCGAAGCGCGTGCCTTCGAAGCGATAGGCCAGCACCTTACCCTTGTCCTTCAGCAGGTTCTCGATGGCGTCGGTAAGCTGGATCTCGCCGCCGGCGCCTTCCTTGGTGTGCTTCAGGTAGTCGAAGATCTCGCAGGGAAGGACATAGCGACCGACCACCGCGAGGTTGGACGGCGCGTCGGCGGGCTTGGGCTTTTCGACCATGTGCGTGATGACATGGGTGCGATCGTTCAGCCTTTCCTTCGCGTCGACGATGCCGTATTTGTCGGTGTCGTTTTCGGGCACCTCCTCCACGGCGATGACGCCGGCCTCATTGGCCTCCGCCACCTCGGCCATCTGGCGCAGCGCGCCCTTGCCCTTGTTCCAGATGAGGTCGTCCGGCAGCATGACGCCGAAACGCTCGTTGCCCACCACCGGTGCCGCGCGCAGCACCGCGTCGCCAAGGCCCAGGGCCTCCGGCTGCGTCACGAAGACGCAACGCACGTGGCGCGGCAGGATGCCGCGAAGGATGGCGAGCAGTTCTTCCTTGTTCTTTTCGGCGAGCTTTTCTTCGAGCTCGTACGCCTTGTCGAAATAGTCGGCGATCGCGTGCTTGTAGCGATTGGTGACGAACACCAGCGTGTCGGCACCCGCGTCCACGGCCTCGTCCACCGCGTATTGAATCAGCGGACGGTCCAGCACCGGCAGCATTTCCTTCGCCACCACCTTCGTCGCGGGGAGGAATCGCGTACCGAGGCCGGCTACGGGAAATACGACCTTGCGCAGGGGTTGGGTCATGCAATGTCTCCACTTTCGTTACGGCGTAGCGGCAGTACGTTGTCGGTCTGCGGCTCGCTCCAACGGAAGGACGGCAGCAGCTGCGACACGCACCGGCGCAGGGTTTCTTCGTCGAACGCGGACACGGCCTCCTCGGCACGCGCCAGCTGCGTCTGCAGAAGCTCCCAGGACACCTGGCGATGCTGGGCCTGGAAGATCTTCGCGTGGGTCGTGCTCGTGTAGTTCTCCAGCGGGTGGAACAGTTCCTCGAACAACTTCTCGCCGGAGCGCAGCCCCGTGTACACGATCTGGATGTCCGAGCCCGGCCGCTTGCCCGCCAGACGGATCATCTGCTCGGCGAGGTCGCGGATCTTCACCGGGTCGCCCATGTCGAGCGCGAAGATCTCACCGCCCTTGCCGAGACTGGCCGCCTGGAGGATCAGCTGGCAGGCCTCGGGAATGGTCATGAAATAGCGCGAGATCTCCGGATGGGTGATGGTCACCGGACCGCCCTGCCGGATCTGCCGGCGGAACAGCGGGACCACCGAACCGGCGGAGTCCAGCACGTTACCGAATCGCACCGTAATGAAACGTGTCGAAGTATGCGCTGCGAGGTTCTGGCACCAGATTTCGGCCATGCGCTTGCAGGCACCCATCACCGAGGTGGGATTCACCGCCTTGTCGGTGGAGATGAGGACGAACGACTCCGCCCCGCAACGCACCGCGGCATCGGCCACGACGCGGGTTCCGATCACGTTGTTGCGGAAGGCCTCGCGCAGCTGGCCCTGCAGCATCGGCACATGCTTGTAGGCCGCGGCGTGAAAGACGATCTGCGGCTGGGTTTCCTCGAAGAGCCGGTTCACCGCCATCGCATCGCGGGCATCGGTGAGCACGCCGTTGAAGATCAGCTCGGGATAGGCGGAGGTCAGCTCCTGACCGATGCGATAGAGGTTGTATTCGGAGATTTCCACCACGGTGAGCGAACTCGCACCGAGGCGCGCCACCTGGCGGCAGAGCTCCGAACCGATCGAGCCGCCGCCCCCGGTGACCAGCACGCGACGGCCGCTGATGTTCTCGCGGATGGCCGTCCAGTCCAGTTCCACCGCGTCGCGGCCGAGCAGGTCCTCGATGGCCACTTCCTTGATCTCGTTGAACTGCGCGCGCCCCGCGACGACGTCTTCCAGGCGCGGCACGGTGCGGAACGGCAGGCCGGTGCTTTCGCAGAAGGCCACGATCCGGCGCATCTGCGCGGTGGTCGCGCCGGGCACGGCGATCAGCAGCATCTGCACCGCCACGGCCTTGGACAGTTCGGCGAGTTGGTCCACCGTGCCGAGCACCGGGATGCCGCCGATCTGCGCACCGCGCAGGGCCAGGTTGTCGTCGACGAAACCTATGACACTGTAACGGCTGTCCCGGCGCAGGTCGCGCGACAGCGCCTCGCCGGCGCGGTCGGCACCGACGATGAGCACCCGCTTCGTGGGCACCGACTGGAACAGATCGATGCGGCTGTCCTTCCAGAACCGGTAGCTGAGGCGCGGAAGTCCAAGCAGCACCACGAGCACTACCGGATAGACCAGCAGTACCGAGCGCGGCACGCCGTCGAGGCGCGCGTACATCACCATGGCCAGACCGATGATCAAGGCGCCGATCACCGTGGCACGGATGATGTTCCATAGATCCGGAAGGCTGGCGAAGCGCCACACCCCCTTGTACAGGCCGGTCCAGTTGAAGACCGCACCCTGGACCAGCAGCACGATGGGGAATTCCATCGGCAGGTAGGTCACCGGCGCGAGGTCCGGCATCAAGGCATAACGCAACGACTTGGCGATCCACCACGCCAATGCCGACATGGCCAGGTCGTGCGCCACGACCGCCGTGCGGGGATGAATGATGCCTATGAACTTACGCAGAAACATGTCGCTCCCTTCGACGCAAGCCGTAACGCTTGCCAGTACGCCAAACCGCTGCCCCCACCACGTACACCGCCGCAAAACAGGCCGGCGCCACCGCTGGTGAGCGGAACGCGATCCATGCGACGGGAACACAGACGAGGACGTTCCAGGCAAGGTAACCTGCGGCCACCCTCCGATGCGACGTTCCCCGTCTCACGAGCCACTGATAAAGGTGCTCGCGGTGCGGAGTGTACCAGCGGGCACCGCGCAGCATTCGCACGAGCAGCGTCAAGGTCGCGTCGATGACGAAGGCCGAGGAAAACACCAGCGTCGGCCAGAGCAAGTTCGTGCGAAATGCCCACAACATCGCCGAGAGCGCAAAAACCAGCAGCCCCAGCGTCCCGCTGCCCACGTCGCCCATGAATATCCGCGCGGGCGGGCGGTTGAACCACCAGAAACCGAGGGCAGCCGTGGCCATGGCAAGCCCTGCGTAAGCAATTGCGGGATTCCCGGCGGCCCAGGCGAGCGCTCCGACGGCCGTTCCGAAGAAGATCGCCTGCTGCGCGGCCAGACTGTCGATACCATCCATGAAATTGTGGAGGTTGATGGACCAGACCCCGGCCAGCAGGAGCGGCACGGCCCACCACAGGCTCGCGGTGCCCGTGGCGACGGTCACGCAGAACAACAGCGTTGCCGCCAGCTGAATGAGCAAGCGAGGGCGGATGGGCAGCGAGCCGTGATCGTCCAGCCAGCCGATGGCCGCCACGGCGATGGTCGCCACGGTGAAGGCACCCACCGTGGCCGCCCCCGGCGACCCGGGCAGCAGCAACAGGCACGCGGGCATACCGACGACAGCCCCGAGCACGATGCCGATGCCGCCACCGCGTGGTGTGGGCATCGAATGCGAACGCCGACGGCCGGGCGCGTCGAGCATGCCGCGCCGGTGCGCATAGGCAATGGCCACGCGCACGCTGGCGAAGGAAGCGACGAACGCCGCAACGATGCAGGCGATCGGCAGCGAGGCGGCGTCGGCAGGGAGACGCGTCATTCGTTCGCGACGCCATGAATGGGGCGTACCGTGCCCCAGCTCTTGCAGCTCGGGCATTGCCAGTGGTGCGCCTTCGCGCCAAAGCCGCAACGGCTGCAGCGATACATGGCCTGGCCTTCGAGGAGCTTGCGAGTGAGGTCGCGGAGGATGAGGTAATTCTCGCGAGCCTCACCGGACACCTTGTCCATCGTGGCATCGATCAACGCCATGAGGCCACGCACCGAGGGGCGCTTACGCAACTGCCCGGTGAGGAAATCGATGGCCGTACGCTCGCCGTCCCTGCCTTCGTACAGCCGGGTGAGCGCGAGCACCGGCGAGATGCCGTGGTAGCGCTCCATGATTTCGCGCAGGAACGCTTCCGCGCGGTCCATCTGACCCGAACGCGCATAGCAGTTGAGCAGTGGCGGGAGGATCTCGGGGACGAAGGCGATGTCGGCGGCGATCGCGGCTTCGTACGACGCGATCGCCTGCTCCAGTTCGCCGTCTTCCGACGAGAGCCGGCCGGCGATCATGTGCGCGCGCACGCAGTTCTCCTGACAGGCGAACGCGTCGCGAACATAGTCGCGCGCCTCGGTACGCGCACCGTGCTGACGTGACTGCTCGGCGAGCTCGCAATAGAACTGGGCGATCATGGCCGACTCGTCTTCGCCGGTCATCGCCTCGAGCCGGCGTGCATGGTCGATCGCCTTGTGCCACTCGCGCTCGTGCTGGTAGATGGCAATGAGGTGCCGCAGCGCCGAAGGCGCCAGGGCGTCCATGGCCACCAGATCGGAGAACAGGGTCTCCGCGCGATCGAGCAGCCCGGCGCGCATGTAGTCCTCGCCGAGCTCCAGCAAGGCCACCGTTTTCATCTCGTCGGAAAGGCCCTGACGCGAAACGAGGTGCTGGTGCAGGCGGATGGCCCGGTCCACTTCCCCGCGCTTGCGGAAAAGGTTGCCCAGGGCGAGATGGGTCTCGACGGTGTCGCGGTTGTACTCGGCAAGACGAAGGAACACCTCCAGCGCCTTGTCCTGCTCCTCGTTGAGGAGGTAGTTGAGGCCCCGGAAGTAATCGGAAGACAGCTCGTTGACACGCGCCCCCGAGCGCTTCACGTGACTTCGTCGGGCGAGCCACCAGCCACAGGCGAAAGCGACGGGAGGAACGAGCGCCAGCAACCAGATCGGATTCATGCGGTGGTCGTGCTCTCCACCTTGCGCTCGCGGCGGCGGCGCCGGCGATGGCCCAGCGACGTACCGAGCCAGGCGGTGACGCCGCCCAGGATCCAGCCCAGCAGAACCGCCGAAAGCATGGCCCCGCCCTTGGGGAGCGAAAGCTGCGCGAAGCCCAGGTCGAACGACGCGAGATCGGCGTTCAGCGCGCCGAAAACGACGCCGGCGGCAATGAACAGCAGTAGGAAAATGATGGCGATCAGACGCATCCGGCGACTGTACCCGAATCCTGAATGGCATGGTGGGCCACGATTACGAATTCATACAGGTTTTGTAGCCTGTGTGTGCTCGTGGCGTGCTCGAGGGTTGTGATGGGGGATGGGGGATGGGAAACGGGGGCGGCACGGCCGGCGAGCGCATGAGGGCACGGGGAAGTCCGCGCTGGCGCTGACGCATCCGCTGCGTCCCCGCTACCCTCGCGCTTACGCCGGGAAACGCGCCCCCACTTCCCGTCCCCCATCCCTATCCAAAAAAAAGCCGCGCTACTGCGCGGCGTTCGTTCCCTCGATGAGGTTCACGCGTTCGCGTAATTCCTTACCGGGTTTGAAATGTGGGACGTGCTTGCCCGGGAGGGCTACTGCCTCGCCGGTCTTGGGGTTGCGGCCCATTCGCGGCGGACGGAAGTGCAGCGCGAAACTGCCGAATCCGCGGATCTCGATGCGCTCGCCCGTCGACAGGGCCTGGCTCATCTGTTCCAGCACGCTCTTGACGGCAAGCTCCACGTCGCTGAAGGCAAGATGGGTCTGGCGCCGCGCCAGCGCCTCGATCAATTCCGACTTTGTCATGGGTCCCCTGGCGGTTCTCGAAGCTGACGCTATGGATCTGTTCAACACAGCGAGGGGCGGGTTCGCCGCCCCTCGCCCGACGGTTAGTCGGCCTTGTTCATCTGCTCCTTGAGGAGCGCGCCGAGCTTGGTGGTGCCACCGGCGGCGGACTGGTAGTCGGCCATGGTGTCGGCCAGCTCTTCCTCGTCCTTCGCGCGGATCGACAGCTGCAGCTGGCGGCCCTTGCGATCCATGCCGGTGAACTTCGCCTCGACCGAATCGCCCACCTTGAGGTACTGGGTGGCGTCGTCGACGCGTTCCTTGGCGATGTCGTTGGCACGGATGTAGCCTTCGACACCCTCGCCGAGGTCGATGGTCGCACCCTTGGCGTCGACTTCGCGGACCGTGCCCGTCAGGACCGTGCCGCGCGGATTCGTGGCCATGAACTGACCGAACGGATCCTGCTCCATCTGCTTGATGCCGAGGGAGATGCGCTCGCGCTCCGGATCGACGGCGAGAACCACGGCCTCGACTTCGTCGCCCTTCTTGAAGTTGCGAACGAGGTCTTCACCCGAGGCCTGCCACGAGATGTCGGACAGGTGAACGAGACCGTCGATGCCGCCTTCCAGGCCGATGAAGATGCCGAAGTCGGTGATCGACTTGATCTGGCCGGACACCTTGTCGCCCTTCTTGTGCATGGCGGCGAAGGCTTCCCACGGGTTCGAGCGGGTCTGCTTGATACCGAGGGAGATGCGGCGACGCTCTTCGTCCACGTCCAGGACCATGACTTCCGTCTCGTCGCCGACCTGAACCACCTTGGCCGGATTGACGTTCTTGTTGGTCCAGTCCATTTCGGAGACGTGCACCAGGCCTTCGACGCCCGGCTCGATCTCGACGAAGCAGCCGTAATCGGTGACGTTGGAGACCTTGCCGAACAGACGGCTGCCGACCGGGTAGCGTCGGGCGATGGCGACCCACGGGTCGTCGCCGAGCTGCTTGAGGCCGAGCGACACGCGGTTGCGCTCGCGGTCGTACTTGAGCACGCGGACGTCCAGTTCGTCGCCGACGTTGACGACTTCGGACGGATGACGCACGCGCTTCCACGCCATGTCGGTGATGTGCAGCAGGCCGTCGATGCCGCCGAGGTCGACGAACGCGCCGTAATCGGTGAGGTTCTTCACCACACCCTTCACGACCGCGCCTTCGGTCAGGCGTTCGAGCAACTTCTCGCGCTCTTCCGAGAACTCCGTCTCGACGACCGCGCGGCGGCTGACGACGACGTTGTTGCGCTTGCGGTCGAGCTTGATGATCTTGAACTCGAGGTCCTTGCCCTCGAGGTAGACCGGATCGCGGACCGGACGCACGTCGACGAGGGAGCCCGGCAGGAATGCGCGGACGTCCTTGATGTCGACCGTGAAGCCGCCCTTGACCTTGCCGGAGATCTTGCCGGTGATGGTCTCTTCCTTGTCGAACGCCTGCTCGAGGTCGTCCCACACCATCGAACGCTTGGCCTTCTCACGGGAGAGCTTGGTCTCGCCGAAGCCGTCTTCGAGCGCGTCGAGCGCGACCTTGACCTCGTCGCCCACTTCCACTTCCAGCGCGCCGGACTCGTCCTTGAACTGCTCGATGGGGACGATGCCTTCGCTCTTCAGGCCGGCGTTGATCACCACCACGTCGTTGCGGATTTCCACAACGATACCGGTGACGATGGAGCCGGGCTTCAGCTTGGAAATGGCCTGCTGGCTCTGTTCAAACAGTTCGGCAAAACTTTCAGTCATGTTGATTCCAGGGTTATGAAAGGTCGTACCCGGGCCTGCGTACCTTCTTGAACGCAGACGAACGGGGGACCCGCCGGTAGAGGGTGCGCGGAGGTACCCGGATGGGAGCCCCTGCACCGTTGCCAAGAGCCCGCGCACACTGCGCGGACACCGATGCCGCGACGCGCCTTACGGACGCACCACGGCGAATACTTTCGCCACCACCTCGTCGATGGGCATGCCGGTGGTATCGATGACCACGGCGCCTTCGGCGGGCTTCAACGGGGCGACCGGCCGCGACGCGTCCCGCTCGTCGCGCGCCTCGATCTCTCGCTGAAGGGTCGCAAGTGTAACGCTTAGCCCCTTATCCTTCAACTGCTTATAGCGCCTTTTCGCACGCTCCGCCGCGCTGGCCGTAAGGAAGAACTTATGGGCGGCATCCGGAAATATCACCGTCCCCATGTCCCGGCCGTCGGCGACCAGCCCCGGCGCCTTGCGAAACCCGTGCTGGAGGTCCACCAGGGCCTCCCGGACGGACGGGATCACCGCGATGGCCGAGGCGGCCGCGCCTGCCGTTTCCGTGCGTAGCTCGTCGGTGGCGTCGTGGCCGTTGACCAGCACCCGGGTTTCCCCGCCGTCGGTGCTGGGCTGGAAGCGGATCTTTACCGTCCGGGCGCAGCGAGTCACCGCCTCGGCGTCGGAAAGGTCGATGCCCTCCTCGCCCGCCGCGTAGCCCACGGCCCGGTACAGGGCGCCGGAGTCGAGCAGACGCCAGCCCAGGCGGTCCGCCACGAGGCGGCTGATGGTTCCCTTGCCGGAGCCGGAGGGGCCGTCGATAGTCAGGACGGGGACGGCTGCCGGATGGGCCATGGGATCAACCTCGTTCGCGAAACCCGCATGATATCGCGTCGAGGCCCCCCGCCGGCGGCAGGCATGCGCTATGGAGACGAAGGCTCCTACATTTTTCCGGCGACCCAGGTGGCCACCGGGAGCTCGCCCATCAGATCCGCCATGCCGATCCCGCCCCCCTGCGAGCTTTCGGTGCCGAGGACGTCGTGCCAGTCCCCCTCCGGCAAGGCGAGGGTCGTACCGGCCCAGCGGGAGCCCGGGATGGCCAGGGTGTCGGCGCCTCCCAGCCACTCGGCCGTGTGCCGCGCCACGGCCACGACGAGCCTCTCACCGCGATGCTCCCGGATGAACGCCAGGACGTGGTCCGCCGCCAGGCCGGTGGCCGTCAGCGGTCGGTACGTGCCGCGGGCGAACAGGTCCGGGTGATCCCGCCGCAACCGAAGCAGCCGCGCGATGACTGCCTGCTTGATCGTGCCATCGCGCCACCCCGGCAGCGCCTCGGCCGGGCTCGCGTCCCTCGCCAGCGAAGCCGCCCGGGCGGAGAAATCGACGGGACGCCGGTTGTCCGGGTCGACCAGGCTGAAGTCCCAGCGGTCCGTTCCCTGGTAGAGATCGGGGACTCCGGGGGTGGTGAGGCGCAGCACGGTCTGGGCCAGCCCGTTCGCGGCGCCCGGCGCCGCGATGTAGCTGGCGAAGGCGGCGAGTTCCTCGGCGCAAGCACTGGACAGCAGGCTGCGAAGGAAGTCCTCGCACGCATCTTCGTAGGGCTCGTTCGGCGACGTCCAGCGGGTCCAGCGCTTGGCCTCGCGCAGCGCCTTGCGCTGCCACGCCGCGATGCGTGTCGCGAACTGCTCCATCCCCTCGTCGTCGCCCGGCGTCAGGCCCAGGGGCCATGCGCCCACGAGCATCTGGTAGAGCATGAGTTCGTCCGCGGCGGACGGCGCCATCCGTCCGTCCTCGGTGCGCTTGCGGAAATCGGCGTGGCGCATGCGCCAGCGTTCCACGGTGACCACCCAACGGCCCGCCACTTCCGATAGCACCGCAATGCGTGCCCGCAAGTCTTCGCCGCGTTTGTGATCGTGCGTGGCGGTCGCCAGTAGGTTGTGCGGCAGGACCTCGGCACGCTCCACGCAGCGCCGGTGGAACTCCTCGACGGTGAGCGCCAGATGCGCGGCGTCCACCCCTACCTCGTTGCGCGAGAGCAGGCGGCCGTAGCGATACCCGGCCGTGTCCTCCACGGCCTTTGCCGCCACCGGCGACGTAGCCTGCTGGAAGACGGCGATCGCGCGCTCGCGCGCTCGCCGGACAGGGCCGGGCGGCAGACTGCGCGGGGCTTCGCCACCGAGCCACCTCGCGACCAGGTGCAGCAGCTCGACGTCCTCCAGGCGGATCGTGCGCAACGCGCCTTCCACGGCCCGTGCGAACACGGACTCGTCGAACCCATCGCGCCCCGCTCCGCCGGCATAGGTGCGGTAGACGGGAAAATGCACCAGCAACTCCACCAACACACGGCGAATCGCAGCCAGGGAAACGTCGCGCGTGGCCACGTCGGCGCGCGCGGAAGCGAACAGGGCACGCGCCGTCCGGTCGAGCTCCGCCTCGAAACTGTCCACGAGGATCTGCCGGCGAGCGCGCACCGCCTGCGTGGCGAAGTCCGCGCTGTCTCCCGTGAGTTTGCGCCACAGTTCGGTAAGCGGCGCCTCGCCCGCTTCGTCGTGCAGCACGGCCGATACCTGGTCCATGAATTCGTAGCCCGTGGTGCCGTCGGTGCGCCAGTCGAGGCGCAGGGACTCGTCGTTCGCGAGGATCTTCTCCACGACGAGATACGCCCCGTCGCGCGGTGCTTCCGGCGGGCGCTGCGGGCGCAGACGGTCGAGCCGATGCCGCAGCTGGCGGCAATAGCGCCGTGGATCGGCCAGGCCGTCCACGTGATCGCAGCGCACGCCATCGATCAGCCCTTCCGCATAAAGTCGGAAGATGGTTTTGTGCGTGTCCTCGAACACGCTGGTGCGTTCGATCCGCAAGCCGGCGAGTTCGTTGATGTCGAAGAAGCGCCGGTAGTTGACCATGTCGCTGGCCAGCTTCCAGAACGCCAGACGGTAGTGCTGACGTTCGATCAGCGCATGCAGCGCCGCCCTACCCTCCTCGGTGGCGGGATCGTGCGCGGCCTCCGCATCGCGTGCCAGCGCCTTCGTCGATGCCGGCGACAACGGCAGGTGATCGTCGTAGACGCGCAGCATCCATTCGTCGCGGCGCAAGGCAAGGCGGATGTGTCCCTCGCGCAACGTGGCGTCATAACCCGCACCGAGAATGGGAAGCAGCACGCGGCCCCGCAGCAGGGGATCGGGCGCCTGCCAGTCGATGTCGAAATAGCCGGCATAGCGGCTTTCGCGCCCATGGCGCAGCACGTCCATCCACCAGGCGTTCTCGACGCCGACGCCCATGTGATTCGGCACGATGTCCAGCACCAGGCCCATGCCGCGTGCGCGGAGTGCCGCGACCAGTCGACGCAATGCGTCTTCGCCGCCCAGTTCCGGATTGACCTCGTGGCAGTCGACCACGTCGTACCCGTGCGTGGACCCCCGGCGCGCACGAAGGATGGGCGACGCATAGAGGTGACTCACGCCGAGGTCGGCGTAGTACCCCACCACGCTCACGGCGTCGTCGAGCGTGAACCCCGCATGGAACTGCAGGCGTGCGAGTGCGCGGGGCGGGCTCATGAGCGGTTCCGTGTCTGGTCGATCGTGGCGCAGACGGCATGGGCGATCGGCCCGTCGAACAGCCGTGACGACGTATCCGGCATACGCCGGCGCCAGTTCGGATGCACGGCGTCGGTCGGTCCGGGAAGATTGGGCTGCTCGTGCAGGCCGAGCACATCCTCGACGGGGAAGATCGCCAGGGGTGCCGGGGTCAGGGATACATGATGGGCCGCGGCCCAAACCACCGGCGAGATATCGTCGGGCGCGGGAGGAGAATCTTCGTTCCAGGCGGAGCCCGAGGCAAAAAGCGCATGCCACAGCTGCACGCGTTCGCGTTCCCGCTGCGTGGTCTCGTCCACCGCGGGGTCGTCCAGTCCCGTGCGCTTGCGCCACTCGACGTCGCGTCCGCTCCACCAGCCCGCCACGGTCGACACGTCGTGCGTGCTGGTTGTCGCCATCGCCTTGTCCGACCAGGCGCCCGGCGCGATGAAGCCGCCGTCCGCCGCGCGTTCGAACCACAGCACGCGAATGCCGAGCACGCCCTTCTCGGCGATCGCGTCGCGGAAATCGGAGGGCACGGTGCCGAGGTCTTCGCCGATCACGATGGCGCGGTGCAGGTGCGATTCCAGCGCGACGAGTCGCAGCAGATCGGTCAGGGGATAGCGCACATAGGCCCCTTCGGTGGCACCCGCCCCGTGCGGCACCATCCACAGGCGCTTCAGTCCGAGGATGTGGTCGATGCGCACGCCGCCAGCATGCGCAAGCGCCGCGCGCAGCATGCCGATGAAGCCGCGAAATCCGCTGTCCCGAAGACCGCGCGGCGAGAACGTGGTGAGGCCCCAGTCCTGGCCGAGGCGGTTCAATGCATCCGGCGGCGCGCCCACCGATAGTCCGGTGAGCATTTCAGCCTGGTGCGCCCAGGCATGGCTGCCGCCGGAATCGGCACCGACGGCAAGGTCGGCGATCAGGCCGATCGCCATGCCGGCATCGCGTGCCGCCTTCTGCGCGCCTTCCAGGCCTTGCCTGGCAAGCCATTGCAGCCACGCGTGGAACGCCACCTCACGCGAGTGTTCATGCGCGAAGGCTTTGACGGCCTTGCTCTGCGGATCGTGGAACTCGCCCGGCCATCCCTGCCAGCCGCCCGGACGACCGTGCGCGGTGAAGTCGGCATGCAGCGCCTCGAAACGGGCATGCCTTTCCAGCGGCTCGCCCTGCTCGCGGCGAAAAGCCATGAATCGCTCCGAATGCGCGAGGTCGGCAGAGGCGCCTTCGAAGATCGAGCGTAAGACGGTCATGCGCGCCCGTGCGGCACGCGGCCAGTCGATGAGTTCGAGCCATTCCAGCTCGGCCAGTTCCTGGCGCAGGTTGTGCGAATCGATCACCGCCCGCACGGTCTGCTCGCCGTTGCTCCGCGCGGGATCGATGTACAGGCCGTTGAGGAACAGGCGGCTCGAGGGCGCATAAGGGCTGTAGCGCTCGGGCGCGGCGGCAAACAGGGCATGCAGCGGACTGATCGCGAGCGCATCGGCACCCTTCTCGGCCGCCGCCTTCGCGCAGACTTCCAGCGCCGTGAAATCGCCGATGCCACCGTCGCCGGGCCGCCGCAGACCCGACACCTGCACGGCCATGCCCCAGGGGCGGCGGGAGGCCGTCTTGATGTCGCCTACGCCGAAGGCGCGACGTGGCGCTACCGCCAGGGTGGTTTCCTCGTCGCCCAGCCGCAGCGTGTAGTAGCCCGGAATCGCAGGCGCGTCGATGCCGCCATCGCCCGCGGCCAGGCTGCCCTCGCTTATCTGTGTATCGCCGTCGGCGACGATCTTCCAGGGCCGCGCCCCCGTGGCCGGGGCTACCTCGAATCGCGTGCCCGCGTCGGCGGTAAGCATGCGCGGGAGCCGGACTCCGCGCGCCTCCTCGTCCAGTCTCCGCAGGCTGTCCTCGACCTCGTCCGCGTGATCGGCCGCCAGGCCCAACGCGCGAAGTACCGCGCGCAGCGTGTCCGCCGGCGTCGTCTGCGGACGATCGAGCGCGTCACGCCAGTGCACGTCCACGCCGGCACGTTCGGCCAGCAGTGCGAGGCGATCGTCGAGGGGTGCGTTCACAGCGTCAGGACTCCAGACAGGCAAGGGTACGGCGTGCCGGAAGCAGGCCGCGCGAGATGGAAGCGACATCGGCGGCGTCGCCGTGAAGCCATGCCGCCGATGGCGACGGAGTTCGATCGACGGCGACATCGTCGTCGCCCACGTTCACGAACAAGGTGAGCGAGGCGCCGCCCAATGCCCACGAGGCGACGAATGCCTTCGCGCCCAGCGCATGCGCACCGACGCTTCGCGCGTCTTCGATGTGCGGCGCCACATGCTTGCGCCGCAGCGCGATCAGCTCCCGTACCAGCGCGCGGCGCTTCTCGCCCAGGGCACTGTCGCGCTCGGGAATGGAAGCGGTGAACGTGTCGTACTCGTTGGGGTCGGGAATCGTTCCCCCGGTAAACCCCGCGAACGCTTCGAACTCCTTGCGCCTGCCTTCGCGCACGGCCTTGCGCAAGTCTTCGTCGGGAAAATCGGTGAAGAACAGGAACGGCGTGCGACTCGCCCATTCCTCGCCCATGAACAGCATGGGCACGAACGGCGCGAGCAACAGCAAGGCCAGCGCGGCTTCCACCGTTTCCGGCGGCACCAGCGTGCTCAAGCGGTCGCCGAAGGCGCGGTTACCGACCTGATCGTGGTTCTGCAGGAAGTTGACGAAGCGCGCCGGCGGAAGGTGGGCGCTCGGCTCGCCGCGACGGCGTCCCCCCATCGTCTCGCCCTGGAAGGCAAAGCCTTCCGTCAGGCTGCGCAAGAGCTTCTCCATCGAGGGCTTGTAATGCGCGTAGTAGCCCTCCTCCTCTCCCGTGAGCAGCACGTGCAGCGCGTTGTGGAAGTCGTCGTTCCACTGCGCGTCGAAGCGGGAGCGCCCCAACAGGTGGGCCTGGTTGGCTTCGTTTTCGAGCACGAGGTGCACCTGCCGCTCGGGCCCCACGGTGGCACGAACCCGCCCTGCCAGCGCCGCCAGCCAGCCCGGATTGCCGATCGCGTGCACGGCATCGAAGCGCAGGCCATCGAAACGGAACTCGTCGAGCCAGTACAGGGCGTTGTGCACGAAGTAATCGCCCACCTGCGGCGTGGCGACACCGATGGCGGCGCCCCATGGTGTATGCGCCGCCTCGTCGAAGAACGGCGAGGCGTACGCACCCAGATAGTTCCCATCCGGCCCGAAGTGGTTGTAGACCACGTCGAGGAAAACCATCATGCCCAGCCCGTGGGCGGTGTCCACCAGCGACTTGAGATCGTCCGGTGAGCCGTAGGCGGCGGCAGGCGCGTACGGAAGCACACCGTCGTAGCCCCAGTTGCGTTCGCCGGGGAATTCGGCGATCGGCATGAGCTCGACGGCCGTAATGCCCAGCGAAGCCAAGTGGGGCAGCACCATCTCCACGCCGTGGAAGCCACCAAGCGCGCCCACGTGCAATTCGTAGATCACGGCCTCGTGCCACGGGCGCCCCTTCCACTCCCGATGACGCCATGCGTAACCCAGCGGATCGGTGACCACACTGTAGCCGTGCACGTCGCCCGCCTCCTGCCGACGGGAGGCCGGGTCCGGAACCACGAGGCCATCGTCGAGCCGGAACCGATAGCCGGTGCCCACCTCGGCCGGGCACACGCATTCGAACCATCCGTCGTCGAGGGCTCGCATGGGCGCCACATGTCCGTCGTCGCATTCGATGGACACGGCTTCGCGGTCGGGGGCCCACAGGCGGAAGCGCGTGCGCCCGTCGCCCAGCACCTTGAACCCGTAGGGCATCGCGTGGATATACCCGTCACTCATGCGGTTCGGTCCTCACCGTTGCCGCGAGCAGCACCACGCTGCGGCCTTCCACTTCGATCGTCGGTTCGCTCCACGCCACTTCCGGGGCGGCCGGTGCCGCGCTGTTGCAACGAAGGCGCCAGTTTGCCCCCGGCTGCGGCAGATGGAACACGTGAGTTTCCGTCGTGCCGTTGATCATCAGGAGCGTCACGTCGGCGCGCTTCTCGCCCTGGGCCTGGGCTCGCCGCAGCGTCAGGAGACGACCCTCGGTGAAGCCCCAGGTGTCCAGCGTCATCTCCGCACCGCTCTCGTCGAACCACATCACCTCGCGCATCCCGGGCACCACCTCCGTGTCGCCACGAAGGAAGTGCGCGGCGCGCAATGTCGGATGCTGCTCGCGGAGCTGTGCCAGCCGCGCCACGAATTCGGTGAGTTCCCGGCCGCGGTCGGACGTCGCCAGCTTCCAGTCGTACCAGGAAACCTCGTTATCCTGGCAGTAGGCATTGTTGTTGCCCAGCTGGGTACGCCCGAACTCGTCGCCGCCCAGAAGCATCGGCGTGCCATGCGAGAAGAAAAGCGTGGCGAGCATCGCGCGCTTCGCCCGGTCGCGCGCGGTGCGGATGCCCTCGTCGTCCGTGGGGCCCTCGACACCGTGGTTGTAGCTTTCGTTGTCGTTGCCGCCGTCCCGGTTGTCCTCGCCGTTGGCGTCGTTGTGCTTGTCGTTGTAGCTCACCAGATCTTCGAGCGTGAAGCCGTCGTGCGCCGTGACGAAGTTCACCGACGCCCACGGCCTGCGGCGATGGTGATCGAACAGCTCGCCCGATGCCTGCAGGCGGCCGGCAAGGGCTCCACGCATGCCCGCCTCGCCTTTCCAGAACTTCCGTACGTCGTCGCGGAACTTGCCGTTCCACTCGCCGAAGCCGGGAGGGTGGTTGCCCAGCTGGTAACCGCCGGGGCCGATGTCCCACGGTTCCGAAATCAGCTTCACGTTGGCGAGTACCGGATCCTGGCGCATCGCGTCGAACAGGCCGCAGTTCGGATCGAAGCCGTGCTCCTCGCGGCCCAGGCTCACGCCGAGGTCGAAACGGAAACCGTCCACGTGGAAGGTCTGCACCCAGTAACGCAACGAGTCCATGACCAGTTGCAGCACGCGCGGATGCGCCGTGTTCACCGTGTTGCCCGTGCCGGTGTCGTTGATGCAGTACCGCGGGTTGTCCGGCATCAGCCGGTAGTAGCTCTTGTTGTCCAGGCCGCGGAACGACATGGTGGTGCCGAGTTCGCTGCCTTCGCAGGTGTGGTTGTACACCACGTCGAGGATCACCTCGATGCCTGCCGCGTGCAGCGCCTGCACGGCGGCGCGGATCTCGTTCAACGCGCCCTCGGCGAGGTATGCCGGCTCCGGCGCGAAGAAGGCCAGCGTGTTGTACCCCCAGTAGTTGCGCAGCTTCATCTCGGTCAGCCGCCGGTCTTGCACGAAGGCATGCACCGGTAGCAACTCGACCGCGGTGACGCCGAGCTTCACGAGATGGTCGATGACGTACGGGTCCGCCAGGGCGATGAAGGTGCCGCGTTCATGCTGACGAATGCGCTTCAGGGTGCGCGTGAAGCCCTTCACGTGCGTTTCGTAGATGACCGTCTCGTTCCATGGCGTGTGCGGCCGGTTGCCCTGCGTCCAGTGCATGGGCTCGTCCACCACCACCGCCTTCGGCATGGCGGCCGCGCTGTCGCGGCGGTCGAACGAAAGGTCGGCACGGGGTGACGACACACGATAGCCATGCAGGGCATCGGACCAGCGAACCTGCCCGTGCAGGAGACGCGCGTAGGGATCGAGCAGCAGCTTGTTCGGATTGAACCGGTGCCCTTCCTCCGGTGCATACGGCCCGTGGGCGCGGAATCCGTACAGCGCGCCGCCGCGCACACGCGGCAGGTAACCGTGCCAGACCTCATCCGTGCATTCGGGGAGGTCGTAGCGCGCGATTTCCCGCTTGCCGGAGGGATCGAACAGGCAGAGCTCCATACGCTCCGCATGAGCGGAGAACACCGCGAAATTGGTGCCCATGCCGTCGCAGGTCGCCCCTAGCGGGTGAGGCGAGCCCGGCTGCATGCGTTCGGGTAAGGCAGGCATTCGTACTCCTGATCAGTCGGCGACGAAGATGACGGTGGCGAGCGGCGGCAGGCTGAGAACCAGCGAGTGCTCGAAACCATGGGCCGGAACGCCCTGCGCATGCCGCTCGCCCTCGTTACCGACGCCAGAACCGCCGTATTCGGTGGCATCGGAGTTAATCGCCTCCCGCCAGCGGCCACCCTCGGGCACGCCCACGCGGAAGCCATGGCGAACGGCGGGTGTCATGTTGCTCACGACCAGCACGGGTCGATGCCCCTCGGCGAAGCGTAGCCAGGCGAACACGCTTTGCTCGGCATCGTCGCCGATAACCCAGCGGAAGCCCCGGGGATCGGCATCCCACGCGTGGAGCGCCGGCGCTTCCGCGTAAACCCGGTTGAGGTCCCGAACCAGCTTCTGCACACCCAGGTGCAGGGGTTGGTCGAGGAGGTCCCAGGCGATCTGCGCGTCGTGGTTCCATTCGTGCGGCTGGGCGATCTCGCCACCCGTGAACAACAGTTTCTTCCCCGGATGCCCCCACATGAAACCGTAGTACGCCCGCAGGTTCGCGAAACGCTGCCATTCGTCGCCGGGCATGCGCCCGAGCAGGGAGCGCTTGCCGTGCACGACCTCGTCGTGCGACAGCGGCAGCACGAATTTCTCGGAGTACGCGTAGACCATGCTGAAGGTCATCTCGCCGTGGTGCCAACGGCGATGAATGGGATCGCGCGACATGTACTCGAGCGAATCGTGCATCCAGCCCATGTTCCACTTGAAGGTAAAGCCCAGGCCGCCCTGCTCCACTGGCTGAGTCACGCCCGGCCAGGCGGTGGATTCCTCGGCGATGGTCATGCAGTCCGGATGGCGCTCGGCCACCAGCTGGTTCACGCGACGGAGGAAGGCGATGGACTCGAGGTTCTCGCGCCCGCCGTATTTGTTCGGCACCCATTCGCCGTGCTTGCGCGAATAGTCGCGATACAGCATGGACGCCACCGCGTCCACGCGGAGGCCGTCCACGTGGAACCGCTCCAGCCACGCCAGCGCACTGGCGATCAGGTAAGCCGATACCTCGTTGCGGCCGAGATTGAAGATCAGCGTATTCCAGTCCTGATGGAAACCCTCGCGCGGATCGGCGTGCTCGTACAGCGGCGTACCGTCGAAGTGCGCGAGGCCATGGATATCGGTGGGAAAGTGCGCAGGCACCCAGTCCACGATCACGCCGATGCCTGCCTCGTGGCAACGATCGACGAAGCGGGCGAACGCATCGGGCGTGCCGAACCGCGACGTCGGCGCGAACTGGCCGAGGGGCTGGTAGCCCCATGAGCCTCCGAAAGGATGTTCCGAGATCGGCAGCAGCTCGATGTGGCTGAAGCCCATGCCGGCGACGTAGGGAATGAGGCGCTCGCCCAATTCGTCCCAATGCAGTTCGCCTCCGTCCTTCCCGCGCAGCCATGACCCGGCATGCAACTCGTAGATGGAGATCGGCGAGCCGGCGTGGTGGAGCGCGCCACGGCGCCGCAACCAGTCGTCGTCCGTCCAGTGGAAGGCCGAGGGATCGGCGACGATCGATGCCGTCGCCGGCGGCAGTTCCGCGGCCAGCGCGACGGGATCGGCCCGCTGCGTGAGCGAGCCGTCGGCACCCCAGATTTCATACTTGTATCGCGCCCCCGGCAACAGCGCGGGAACGAACAGTTCCCATACGCCGGCAGGCACGCGTTTGCGCATGGGATGGCGGCGGCCGTCCCAGCTATCGAAGTCGCCGACGACGCTCACCCGCTTGGCATTGGGTGCCCATACGGCGAAGCGCACGCCGTGCACGCCGTCGATCGTGACGGGATGCGCGCCAAGGCAACGGAACAGTTCGATGTGCGTGCCTTCGGAGAGCTGGCGCAGGTCGTCCTCGCCCAGCAGCGTGCCGAACGCATACGCGTCGTGCGTGTCGTGCGCGGCCATGGGCCAGTGCACCCGCAACCGGTACGCTTCGTCGCCGTCGAGGAAGCCGGCGAAGAGCCCGCCGGCGTGGATATTTTGCAACTCGCCGAGCACGCGTCCTTGCGCGTCGATGAATTCGACGCTCCTGGCGCCGGGCTGCAAGGTGCGCACGACGCGACGGCCTTCGATGCGATGCGGCCCCAGCAGCGCGAACGGGTCGCCGTGGCGACCTTCCACCAGCGCGTCCACGGCGGCGGCGTCATGCAGTCCGTAGGTACGTGGATCGATCACGAAGCATCCTCCCCATCCACCGCCGGCTCGCCACGTGCGATCCGCAACAGGCCGTGCACGGGCACGTCGAGCCAGCCGGGGCGATTGGCCGCCTCGTAACCGATCTCATACGCCGCTTTTTCGATGACGAAGAGCTCGAGGACGTCGTCCAGTGCCTCGTCCGCGATCCAGGGCACCTGTGCCGCCGCGAGGACGGAACGGTAAGCGTCGAGGAACACCCGTGACGAACGCGCGCGGAACCGGGAGAGGAAGCTGCCGAAGCCTTCGTCTTCGACCGGGGCCAGGCCATCCTCGCCACGGCGCGCCATGGCCGCGGCATAGTCGAGCGAGCGGAGGAAGCCCGCCACGTCGCGCAAGGGTGAGGTCTTGCTGCGCCGCTCCTCCAGCGACCGTGCCGGCTCGCCTTCGAAATCGATGATGTACGCGTCGTCCTGCACCACGAGCACCTGGCCCAGGTGGAAGTCGCCGTGCGTGCGCGTGGTCAGCGCGTCGCGTCCTGCCTCCGCCAACCTCTCGATGCGTTCGTCCAGCCTGCCCGCCAGTCCACGCAGGCTTTCCGCTTCGGCGGCGAGGGCTTCCGGCATGTCGGCCGTCGAATCCAGGGACATCAGGGCCTTGCCCACCTGCTCCCGGACCGCTTCGCGCCATGCCTCGACCGTACCGCGGTCCGCCGGCGCGGGCGAGAAGGCCGGCAGATCGCTCGGCCTGGCGAGCAATGCATGCAGTTCACCCAGCCGCCTGCCGACGGCGGCGGCGAACGCGTCGTAGCCGCCTTCGATTTCGGTCTTCCTTTCCTCGTCGCCGGAGTGGCTGTACTCGTCGTAGCTGCGGCGCAGGAAATCCAGGGTCCAGCGCCACGCGTCGCCCTGGTTGCGGAGGAAGCCCTGCAGCACCGCCAGCGTGGTCCGCTCGCCCTGCTCGCCCACGCGCACCACCTCGCCCAGCAAGGGAGCGGTGTTGGCATACCCGTTCTCGGTGAGGAACCGGCCCATTTCGACTTCGGGATTCACGCCGGGTGACGTGCGGCGGAACAGCTTCAGCACGCCCGCGTCGTGCAGGATCATGGAGCTGTTCGACTGTTCCGCGGTGAGCCAGCGGTTCTCGATATCGTGGTTGAAGGTGATGCCGGTGAAGGCGGCCGTGGTTTCGAAACGCACCGTGCCGCCGTGCATCGGCAACTCCGCGTTCTGCTGCAGGCCGATGAGCAGGCCGCTGGCGAACGCCTCCAGGGCGAAGCCGTCGGTCAGGAGGCCGATGCGCCGGCCCCGGCGAACCCGGGCCAGGGCCATCTGTTGCGCGCGGGCGCTCGGATTCTCGTCTTCCCAGACGATACCTACCGGCAGGCTGTAGCGTTCCTTGCCGCCGTCCGACAGTGTCGCTTCCACCTCCGTGAGGATCAGGTCGTCGCCGCGATCCGGCCAGGGCACCGCATAAAGGATGCGCACCGACTCGATACCGCGGTCCTTCGCCGCGAACCAACGCCGGACGGCGAGGTAGCCGGGAAGCACCTGTTTCTCGATGACGCCACGATGGTGTGCCATCACCGGGCCTTCCACCAGCGCACCGCGGAGCACGAGCGTTTCGTAGTCAGGCATGGGCTCGGCCGGTACTTCGTGCCAGGAAGGCATTTGCGCGTTCGGGCAAATCTGGAACGCGTAGAAACCGTACGGCGGCACCGTCAGCAGGTACGGCAGCTGGCCGACGGGCGGGAACGAGGAACCGCCCATGATCTCGATGGGCACCTGACCGTCGAACGCACCCAGGTCGAGTTCCACCGCCTGTAGCGAACGGGACATGTTTGCCACGCAGAGCACGTGCTCGCCCTCGTATTCGCGCAGGTAGGCGAGCACCTTGCGATTACCCGGGTAGAGGAACTTGAGCGTGCCGCGACCGAACGCCTTGTAGCGCTTGCGCACGGCAAGCATGCGGCGCGTCCAGTTGAGCAGCGAATGCGGATCGCGCGACTGGGCCTCGACGTTGATCGCCTGGAACCCGTACAGCGGATCCATGATAGGCGGCAGCACGAGGCTGGCTGGATCGGCGCGGGAGAACCCGCCATTGCGGTCCACCGACCACTGCATCGGCGTGCGTACGCCGTCGCGGTCGCCGAGATGGATGTTGTCGCCCATGCCGATCTCGTCGCCGTAGTACAGCACCGGCGTGCCCGGCATCGAGAGCAAGAGGGCATTCATGAGCTCGATGCGGCGGCGGTCGCGCTCGAGCAGCGGCGCAAGGCGGCGCCGGATGCCGAGATTGATGCGCGCACGGCGGTCGGCGGCGTAGGTCTGCCACAGATAGTCGCGCTCGTTGTCGGTGACCATTTCCAGGGTCAACTCGTCATGGTTGCGCAGGAAGATCGCCCACTGGCAGTTCTCCGGAATCGCCGGGGTCTGCCGCATGATGTCCGTAATGGGGAAGCGGTCCTCGCGCGCGATGGCCATGTACATGCGCGGCATCAGCGGGAAGTGGAACGCCATGTGGCATTCGTCGCCGTTGCCGAAGTAGTCCTGCGTATCTTCCGGCCACTGGTTGGCCTCGGCCAGGAGCATGCGGTCGGGATAGTGCTGGTCGATCTCCGCGCGCATGAGCTTCAGGATCGCGTGGGTCTCCGGCAGGTTCTCGTTGTTCGTGCCCTCGCGCTCGATGAGGTACGGCACGGCGTCGAGGCGCAGCCCGTCCACACCCATGTCGAGCCAGAAGCGCATCACGTCCAGTACCGCCTTCAGCACCGCCGGGTTGTCGAAGTTGAGATCGGGCTGGTGCGAGAAGAAGCGATGCCAGAAGTACTGGCCGGCCACCGGGTCCCACGTCCAGTTCGACTTCTCCGTGTCGAGGAAGATGATGCGTGTGCCGTCGTAGGCTTGATCGGTATCGGACCACACGTAGAAATTGCGGGCTGCGGAACCTTTCTTCGCATGGCGCGCGCGCTGGAACCAGGGGTGCTGATCCGACGTGTGATTGATGACCAGCTCGGTGATGACACGCAGGCCACGCGCGTGCGCCTCAGCGATGAAGCGCCGGGCATCCGACAGCTTGCCGTAGTCGGGATGCACCGCCTTGTATTCGGCGATGTCGTAACCGTCGTCGCGGCGCGGGCTCGGATAGAACGGCAGCAGCCAAAGCGTGTTCACGCCGAGTTCGGCGATGTAATCGAGCTTGTCGATCAAGCCCTGAAAATCGCCCACGCCGTCATCGTTCGAATCGAAATACGACTTCAGGTGCACCTGGTAGATGATCGCGTCCTTGTACCAGAGCGGGTCGCTCGAGAAGTCGGGGGCGACCGCTTTCTTCTTTCCCTTGGTTCGGGTTGCCATGGATCAGACTCCGGGAAGGCGCACGTGCCACACCGCATACGGCTGGCCGAGGCCGAGCCATACGTGCTGTGTCGAGCCGCGCCAGCTTAAAGATTGGTCGTGCAGGAGGTCCTGGACGTCGAGGGTAGCGTTTGCGGAGAGTCCCCAGTCCGCCAGCGGCAGGGACAGGTCGGCCGCTTGCGCGTTATGCGGGTCCATGCTGATTGCCACGAGGACGAGGTCGTCGCCCGCGCGCTTTTCGAAGAACAGGACCTGATCGTTGTTCGCGGGTAGGAAGCGCACGCCGAGGTGCGACTGCAGGGCGGGGTGCGACCTGCGTATGTGGTTCAGCCGGGTGATCTCGGCCACGATGTTCCCCGGCGCATCGAAGTCGCGCACGCGAATCTCGTATTTCTCGGAATCGAGGTACTCCTCTTTTCCGGGAATGGGTGCGGACTCGCAGATCTCGAATCCCGAGTACATACCCCACAGGCCGGAGAGCGTGGTGGCCAGCGCTGCACGGATGAGGAAGCCGGGCCGCCCCGAGGTCTGCAGGAAATACGGATTGATGTCGGGTGTGTTGACGAAGAAATTAGGACGGAAGAACTCCTTCGGCGCGGTGGTGGTCAGTTCGGTCAGGTAGTCGATGAATTCCTGCTTCGAGTTGCGCCAGGTGAAGTACGTGTACGACTGGCTGAATCCGACCTTCGCCAGGCGATACATCGGTTTGGGGCGCGTGAATGCCTCGGACAGGAACAGTGCGTCGGGGTACTTGGCGCGCACCCGCGCAATCATCCACTCCCAGAACGGGAACGGCTTGGTGTGCGGATTGTCGACGCGGAACGTGCGCACGCCCTCGCCCGCCCAGAACAGCACCACATCGCACAAGGCCTGCCACAACGACGGCACGGCGCCGTCGGCGTAGAAATCGACATTGACGATGTCCTGGTACTTCTTTGGAGGATTCTCGGCGTACTTGATGCTGCCGTCCGGCCGCCAGTCGAACCATTCCGGATGCTCCTTCAGCCACGGGTGGTCCGGCGAACACTGGATGGCGAAATCGAGGGCCAGTTCCAGTCCGTGCTCGTGCGCGGCGTCGCGCAGTGCGCGAAAGTCGTCCAGCGTGCCGAGCTGCGGATGGATGTCGGTGTGCCCACCATCGGGGGACCCGATGGCGTACGGGCTGCCGGGGTCGTCCGGGCCCGGCGTGAGGGTGTTGTTCGGCCCTTTGCGGAACGCCTTCCCGATGGGATGGATCGGCGGGAAGTACAGCACGTCGAAACCCATGTCGCGAATCGCCGGCAGGCGCGCGATGGTGTTCCGGAACGTGCCGTGCTTCGATTTCGAAGGCGTCATCGAACGCGGGAACAGTTCGTACCAGCTGGCGAAGGTGGCCTCGCGCCGATCCACTTCGAGGGGGAAGGCAGGCGTGCTGCTGGACTGCTCGCGCGGATCGGTGGCCGTCATCAGCGCGAGCGTGCTCTCGGCCAGCAACAATTCCAGCCGCTCCTCGCCTTCGCTTTTCGCTACCGCGGCGGCGAGATTGCGCAGCGCCTTCGCCTTGGGTCCCGTGGCGCCTGCCGCCCGCTTTTCGACCAGCAGCCTGCCCTCTTCCAGTTCCAACGCGAGCGGGACACTCGCAGCGTGCTTCACCTCGATCTCGTGGCGATACGTGGCGAAAGGATCGCGCCACGCCTCGACTTGGAATTCGTAACGGCCGATACGCGTCGGCGTGAAAGACGCCGTATGGATATCGTTGTTCACGAGGACCATGGGGACCTCGCGCCACGCTTTCTCATCCACTGCCCGATAGCGCAGCCGGGCTGCGAGCACATCGTGGCCGTCCATGAACACGTCGGCAGTGACCGTCACGGCCTGACCGACGATGCGCTTGGCGGGAAAGCGGCCGCCGTCGACGGTCGGCTGCACCGCCTCGATCATGACGCGTGCCGCGCGCGCCGCCTCCTGGAGCCAGTCTTTCTGCGCCCCGGCGCCCAGCTTGCGCTTGATCGGAAGCGAGGGTGTGCCGCGCAGGGTCAATACTTCGCCCGGGGACAGCACGATGCTCTCCCCCTGGTCGAAGACCTTGCGGCCGTCGGGTGCCGTCCAGGGTGCGAAGTGCGTGGCGGCGCCGATCAACGCATCGGCCGCCTGGACAGTCACCGCACGGTCCAGCGAGGCATTCACGAGGGTGAGCGTCGCGCCCGGCGAGGTGCGCGGGTCCGCTGCGTCCAGGGTGAGGAAGGTCGCGATGCCACCGCGAACGACCACCTGCGGGCGCGCGGCCACCGTCGTGCCGACCGCTGCGTTGGCCGCCCTCACGATCGAGGAGATATCCAGGACACCGTCCTTGGCGAGTGCGGACGGCGTGAGCGCACTGCCCCGACGCGGATCCAGCGCGTCGTGCACCGCGTATTCGAAGCCCATCGGCATCATCCAGCCCGCGGGAAATGTGGCGCCGAAGGCGACGGCGCGCCCGTAGGCGTGCTCCAACTGGTTCTCCTCGCCCAGTTCGTCCCCGAGTCGCTTCGCGAACGGCTCTTCGACGCACGCCAGCGCCGGCGCCACCGCGGCCAAGCGCTCCGCTTCCTGGGCAAACCAGGGGGCGCGAAAATCCCACCAGTTGGCGGACGACACCACGGCGTCGAAGCCGGCACCCTCCAGGGCGGCCAGTTCGTCGGGGGTAAGACCCGGGGTCCACGCCAGGAAGGACACCCGCGGCGCGCCCGCGCGGACGGCGCCGGTCAACGTCTTCCACACCGTCGCCCGCAGCCGCTGCGGATGGACCACGCGGAAACCCGACACGCCGGCCTCGATCCACTTGCGCAGTCGCTCCGTCCACCATGCGCTGGCGGCGTCGGCCACGTCGGGATCGTTCAACCGCCAACGCACGCTGTCGCTCTCGCTGGGAGTCCAGCGCGGGTCCGGCGTGCCGTGCTGTGCCGCCACCGTGCGGAACCATTCCGGGTGCTCCGCACGCAACGGCGCGTCGGCCGAGAGTTCGTCGAGCGGAAGGTCCAGCCACAGTTCGAGGTCGTGCGCCCTGCACGCTTTCGCAAGCTGGGCGAGGCGCGTGGTCGCGTCGCCGTCGTCGAGCGCGGGGTTCAGGCGGTCGAAGTCCCGCGTGACGAACACGTCGCCGCAAGGCGACGCTGCAAACGGCGGTGCGATAAGCAGCTGACGGAAGCCGAGCCCTGCCGCATGTTCGATCCATGCGTTCCAGGCGGTCAACGGCCCCGCAAGAAGGGGATGCAGGTAATAGATACGAAAGGGCGCGCTGTGGCTGGCCTGCATGTGACTCGCGTTCCTGGGGAATGGACACAAGCATGCCGGGCCGGATGTATGCATCGTGCCAATGACCCGGGCACGCGAAGGCTAGGACAGTGACGCATCAGGGCGTTGCGGGAGTGTGAATGCGCCATGGCGCATCGTGCGCCACGAAGTCGCCGGGCCCTGCCTTCGCAGGGGGACGGGGGGCTAGATCGAGCGCATGGCCCTGGCGATGGCCTGTTCGTCGTCGCCGGGGTTCTGGCTCAGTAGTTGCGCCGCGCCCTCGCGGTCCGCTGCCGGGCGGTTCTGGCCCAGTTTCCATTTGCCCTCGATGCGGGCGATGGGAAAGCGGATGCCGACGATGCCTCGAAGCATCGGGGCCACATAGTCGGCCGGAGCGTCGCTCAGCTTCCAGGGCTGCGCCTGGCCGCTGTCGTGCTCGGACTGGTCTGTCAGGCGTGACAGCAGGTCGAGGAGGCGATCCGGATCGGTGAACGTCTCCGGCATGCCGTACGCATGCACGGCGATGTAGTTCCAGGTGGGCACTTCGCGATGGTGCGTGGCCTTGCCGGGATAGCCGTTCGGCGAGATGTATGCCTGCGGTCCAGTGAAGATGGACAGGACTTCGCCCGCGTGGCGCGTAATGTGGTCGTTGCCGCGCGCCACGTGGGCGTAGAGAGTGCCCAGCGGGCCTTCGTCCCGTGCCAGCACGAAGGGAAGGTGCGTGGCTTCGATGCCACCCTCGCCCGCCGTCACCAGCGTGCCGAAGGCATGCTCGCGGATGGCCTCGTGCAGTACGGGCAAGCGTGCTTCGACGAAATCTCGCGGCGTGTACATCGTTATTGTCCGAACTTGATCTCTTCGCCTTCGTGCCCGCGGTCCCAGCCGCGAAGCTCGTCGCGAATGTGCGCGATGCGCTGGCGCCCGAGCGCGTTGCGCTCCTCGTCCAGCACGAGGCCGTCGAGCAGCTCGGCCAGGCGCTGCGCGGTGGGCAGCATGGCGTCCCAGGCGTCCAGTGCGGGAACGGGGCCCGGCAGCGCCATGAAGAAAGAGAGGCCCGGGGTCTGCAACGTGGCGATGCGGGCCATGTCGAAATTGCCGGGCTTCACGAGGTTGGCCACGCTGAAGATCGGCCCCTGCTCCGGATGCCCATCCACCAGCCGGTGATAGATGCCCATGTCGCCGAATTCGAGCCCGGCCTTCTCGGCCGCTACCACCAGATCGCTGCCGTTGAACTTGCTGCCCTCGCGAGCGACGACATAAAGGCTGACGATGCGTTCGACCGGCGCGTTGGCCGGACGGCGGCCAAGGTCGGAACGGGGCGGCGTCCTCGGCGGCGGCGCTGGAGCCGGGGCGGGGGCGGGTGCGGGTGCGGGCGCAGGAACCGGCGCGGCAGCCACCGGTTCGTCCACCTCGAACGGGAGGTCCAGGCGGGGATCGATGCGGCCAGTGCGTGCCTCGGGCTCATCCGGCAAGACGGGCGCGGCGGAAGCGGTGCGCTCGCCGGCGAGCGAGGCGCCAAGGCGCTCGAGTTCCGCGCGCAAGTCCACGTCGAGTTCGCCCTGGGCAGGCCGAGGATTGAAAAGCGGATCGTTGGCGTCGTCGTCTTCGCGCGCGCGGAACGATGTCAGCCCGTCCTCGTCGGCGTCGTTTTCCGCCTCCCCGCCGAACACCGGTTCGCGCCGCTCGCGGGAGCGCTCCGTCTGCTCTGGCATGGGCTTGCGCCGCCCCTGCTCCTTGCGCGGCTGCCCGAACAGCCAAAGCAGCACGAGCACGACGATGCCGACGAACAGCATCGGGATGCCTACTGCGGGATTCCAGGCGAGGCCGATGGCGGGATTCATGGATACGATTCCTCAGGTAATGCTCAGGCGACGCCGGCGAGTTTCGAGGCCTCGGCCAGGTCGACCTGGACGAGACGCGACACGCCCGGCTCGCGCATGGTAACGCCGCAAAGCTGGTGCGCGGCCTCCATCGTGGCCTTGTTGTGGCTCACGAAGATGAACTGCACCTTCTCGCTCATCTCGCGCACCATGGCCGAGAAGCGGCCCACGTTGGCTTCGTCGAGCGGTGCGTCCACCTCGTCCAGCAGGCAGAACGGTGCCGGATTGAGACCGAAGATGGCGAACACCAGCGACACCGCGGTGAGCGCCTTCTCGCCGCCCGACAGCAAGGTGATGTTGGACACGCGCTTTCCCGGCGGGCGGGCCATGATGGCCACGCCGGTGTCGAGCAGGTCGTCGCCGGTGAGTTCCAGGTAGGCATGGCCGCCACCGAACAGGCGCGGGAACAGTTCCTGCACGCCTGCGTTCACCCGGTCGAACGTTTCCTTGAAGCGCTGCCGGGTTTCGCGATCGATCTTCTTGATCGCGCCTTCCAGGGTTTCCAGCGCGCCGGCGAGATCGGTGAGCTGCGCATCGAGGTATTCCTTGCGCTGCGACTGCTCCGCGTGCTCCTGAATGGCGGCGAGGTTCACGGGCTCCAGCCGGGCGATCTTCTGCGAGAGGTCGACGAGCTGCTGCTGCCAGCGTTCCGGCTCGGCGTCCTCAGGCAGTTCGGACAGCAGGGCCTCGAGTTCCAGACCCGACGCGACGATGGCCTGCGCCAGCTGTTCCGCACGCAATTGCAGGGCCTGTGCCGCGAGGCGCTTCTCCGAAACGCTTTCGCGTACCTGGTTGAGCACATGCTCGATGCGCTGGCGGTCCTGTTCCAGCTTGCGAAACTCCGCGTCGCAGTCTTCGAGCGCGCGACGGGCCTCCACGAGCTGGCGGTCGACCAGCAGGCGCTGGTCGAGGTAGGTTTGCCGTTCGGCTTCCAACTCGGCGATCGGGTCGGAACCCGCGGCGAGCTGCTGATCGATCTCGTCGCGGCGCGCCACCACCTGCCGCAGCTGCGTGTCCAGGCGCGCCAGCGCCTGTTCCAGCGAGGTGAGCGCGGCACGCTTGGACTCCATGCCCAGCGCGAGCTGGTGTGCCTGATCGGCAGCCTCACGCGCGTTGATGCGGGCTTCCTCGCGCGCTTCGAGCAGCTCGCGGCGCTCGTTCTCCAGCCCGCGGCGTTCGTCTTCGCGATCGCCCATGTGTCCCACGGCCTCGTCGAGCCGCGCGCGGGCTTCGCGCGTCTGACCCTCCAGTTCGTCCAGCTGTTCGACGATCGTGGAGATTTCGCCGCCCACCTTTTCGGCGCGCGCGCGGGCCGTTTCCATCTTGCCGCGATGGCTCTGCAGCTGCCCCGCGAGTTCGGACAGGCGGCGATGCGCGGCGTACAGATCGCGCTGCGCGTCGTCGCGCTGGCGTTCGGTTTCGAACTTGCGCGTGCGCAGGCCTTCCAGTTGTTCCGTGCGTTCCTCGATGGCGGCCTCGAGCGTTTCGATCTGCTCGTTGAGCTGGCGCAGGTCGCGTTCGCGGGCCAGTACGCCCACCTGATTGCCGGAGGCGCGGCGTATACGGACCCAACCCGGGCCCATCCACGCGCCGTCGCGCGTGATCACGGACTGGTGAGCGGCCAGCGAGCCCACGCGGGCCGCGCCTTCTTCCACCGAGTCCACCACGTAAATGTTGCCCAGCAGGTTCACCGCCGCGAGCGGACCGCGCACATGGGCGGCCAGCGTACCCGGGCTGCCGGGACCGCCCGTGGCGCCCGCGAACAGCGCCACATCGGCCTCGCCCAGCGAGGCGAACTCGCCGGCGAGCGCGTCGGGCGCCTCGACCAGCACGCCGTCGAGCACGCCGGCGAGCACCGTCTCCACGGCCGATTCGTAACCGGCATCCACCTGCAGCGATTCGCCCAGGCGACGGGAGCGATCCAGGCCAAGGCGCGCGAGCCAGCCCGTCGCCGCGGATTCTTCCTGGCCGAGTGCCGCCGTCTGCAGCGCTTCGAGGGACGCCTGGCGGCCGCGCGCGGTCTGCAACTGCTGGCGGGCGTCGTTCAGCGCCGACTGCACCTGACGCTCTTCCTCGAGGGCGCCCTCGTAGGCTGACTTGTGCTGGTCGAGCACCCCGCCCAGGTGTTCGACGCGCTCGCGCTGGGTTTCATGCTCGGTGTCGAGCTGCTCGGCCGCGGCGTCCAGCGCGGCGACGTCGGTGGCGCGCTGCTCGGCTTCCAGTGCCTCGCGGCGGCGCGAGAGGTCCACCGTCTGGCGGTCGAGGTAGGCGAGCTTGGTGCGCTCCACCTCCGCCGCGCGGCTGGACTCGGAGGCGCCGCGCGTATGCGCGTCCCAACGCTGCTGCCAGTCGGCCAGACGGGCCTCGGTGGCGCGCTGCGCCTCGCCGGTCTCCTCCTGGATCTGTTGCAGGGCCTCGAGCTTGGGCTCGCCTTCGGCAAGCGCCATGCGCAAGGTTTCGATCTGCTCGCGGTCGGCCGCGATATGACCTTGCAGTTCCTCGTGCTCGCGTTCGGCATCGGCGCGGGAACGGGTGAGCCGTTCGCTCAGATCGCGGTTGTGCCGCACCTGCTGTTCCACGCGCGCGATCTCCGCGCCCACCTTGTAGACCTCGGCCTGCACCTGGTTCAAATGTTCGCTGGCGCCGTGGTGGCGCTCGCGCACGCTTTCCAGCTGTGCCTCGGCCTGCCGCTGCGATGCGAGGTGCTTTTCGATCTCCAGTTCGGCGTCGCGCAGACCGGAGCCTTCGCCCTCGTGCTGGCGGTGCAGGCTCCGGTATTCGAGCGCGCGCAGTTCCGCTTCGCGTCGCGTATGTTCTTCCTTGAAGGCCTTCCAGCGCTCGGCGGCGCGGGCCTGGCGATTCAGGTGTTCCAGTTGTTTTTCCACCTCGTCGCGCACGTCGCGCACGCGGTCGAGGTTCTCGCGGGTGGACTTGATGCGGCTCTCGGTTTCCTTGCGCCGCTCCTTGTACTTGGAGATGCCCGCGGCTTCCTCCAGGTGCGTGCGCAGTTCCTCGGGTGCCGCCTCGATGATCTGGCTGATCATGCCCTGCTCGATAATCGAGTAGGAACGCGGGCCGAGGCCGGTACCGAGGAAAAGGTCGGTGATGTCGCGGCGGCGGCAGCGCGCGCCGTTGAGGAAGTAGGCCGACTGGCCGTCCCGGCTCACCACGCGCTTCACCGAGATTTCGGCGAAGCTGGCGTACTCGCCCTGAATGGTGCCGTCGCCGTTGTCGAAGATGAGCTCGACCGCAGCCTGGCCCACCGGCTTGCGCGCGCTGGACCCGGAGAAGATGACGTCGGTGAGAGAGTCGCCACGAAGGCGGCTGGCCGCCGACTCGCCCATGACCCAGCGGATGGCGTCGATGATGTTCGACTTGCCGCAGCCATTCGGGCCGACGACGCCGGTCATGTTGGTGGGCAGGTGCAGCGTGGTGGGGTCGACGAAGGACTTGAATCCCGCCAGCTTGATCGTGGTCAGACGCATTATGGTTTCCGTTGGGACGCGGCCGCGGGCCCCGCTCGGGAGCCTCCCCTCGGCTGATCGACCACTTTGCCAAAGGGGGGCGGAGCGCGCAATACGCGAGGTTACATGAGAATGCCGCTGTAACCTATTGAAATGTGGGCAAGGGAGCTGTTCGCACGGGATTCGATTGGCGTCGCTTCACACGTTTGGCTCGCCTGACGGCCTCGCATCGGCGCCTTTGCCGTACTGGACTGGGGCCAGGTTTTCTCGCCGCCATGGAGGCTCCTACAAACACGCGCACGACCCCAGCTGCTCGAGCACAACCTACCGTCGTGCCTGCGAAGGCAGGCACCCAGCGACTTGAGCGCGGCGACGGTCACCACCGAGGGCACAAACGCGCAGGAACGCGCGCTCCTACTCTCCGGGCGCCTTTGCCTCGATCGACAGGGCGTGGATGCCGTCGGGCATCATCTCGGCGAGGGCCTCGTACACCATGCGATGGCGCTGGATCGGGTTCTTGCCGGCGAAGGCGGGGCTGACGATCCGGGCAAAGAAGTGGCCCTTGCCCTGCCCTGAGTGCCCCACGTGCTTGTGGCCCTCGTCGATCACGTCCAGTTCGACCGGCGCCAGCGCCTGCGTGAGCAGGTGGCGGATACGTTCGACCTTCTCGACGGTCACGGAAGGACCACCCGGAACGGACGGACCGCCACGTCGCGATAGACGCCCGCCTCGACATACGGGTCGGCCTCGGCCCAGGCCTTGGCGGCCGACAGGTCCGGGAACTGGGCCACGATCATGCTGCCGTCGAAGCCCGCCTCGCCCGGATCTTCCGAATCGATGGCCGGAAACGGGCCGGCCAGCTTCAGGCGGCCTTCTTCAAGCAGCGCCTTGAGGCGGGCAACGTGCGCCGGACGTGCAGCCATGCGCTTCTCAAGCGAGTTCGGATGGTCGAGGGCGACGATGGCATACCACATGGAACGGACTCCGGAATGACGAGGCTCAGGCCTCGGGACGCATGGTCGGGAACAGCAATACGTCGCGGATGGACGACGAGCCGGTGAGCAGCATCACCAGGCGGTCGATGCCGACGCCGAGGCCGCCGGTGGGCGGCAGGCCGACTTCGAGCGCGCGGATGTAGTCGGCGTCGTAGTGCATCGCCTCGTCGTCGCCGGCGTCCTTCGCATCCACCTGGGCCTGGAAGCGGGCCGCCTGGTCTTCGGAATCGTTGAGTTCCGAGAAGCCGTTGGCGATTTCCTTGCCGTTGATGAAGAGCTCGAAGCGATCGGTGATGCCCTTGTCGGTGTCGCTCTCGCGGGCCAGCGGCGAGACCTCCACCGGGTGGTCGGTGATGAAGGTGGGCTGGACGAGCGTGTGCTCGACGGTGGCCTCGAAGATCTCCAGGAGCAGCTTGCCCCAGCCGTACGACGGTTTCACGTGGATGCCGAGGCGGACGGCATGGGCGGCCATGGCCTCTCGGTCGCGCAGTTCGCCCGGCTTGATCTCCGGATTGAGTTCGAGCACCGCGTCTTCCATACGCCAGCGGCGGAAGGCCGGGCCGAGGTCGACGGTGGCGCCGTCCCATTCGATGACCGTGCTACCCACGACCTCGGCCGCAGCCGAACGAATCATGCCCTCGGTGAGGTCCATGATCTCGTGGTACGTAGCATAGGCCTGGTACAACTCCAGCATCGTGAACTCGGGGTTGTGTCGCGTGGACACGCCTTCGTTACGGAAGTTGCGATTGATCTCGTAGACGCGGTCGAAGCCCCCTACCACCAGACGCTTCAGGTAGAGCTCCGGCGCCACACGCAGGAAAAGCGGGATGTCGAGCGCGTTGTGATGCGTGGTGAACGGCCGTGCGGTGGCGCCGCCGGGGATCACGTGCATCATCGGCGTTTCCACTTCCATGAAGCGGCGCGGCTCGGATTCGAGCCAGCGGCGCACATGGCTGATGATCTTCGAACGAAGCGCGAACGTGCGACGCGATTCCTCGGTGACGATGAGGTCGACGTAGCGCTGGCGATAGCGCTGCTCGACGTCGGCCAGGCCATGATGCTTGTCCGGCAGGCCGCGCAGCGACTTCGTGAGCAGGCGGATGGACTCGACCTTGACCGACAATTCGCCCGTCTTGGTGCGCATGAGCACGCCGGTGGCGCCGACGATATCGCCGAGGTCCCAGCGCTTGAACGCTTCGTAGCCTTCCTCGCCCACCGTGCCTTGATGCACGAAGAGCTGGATACGGCCGGTACCGTCCTGCATCTGCACGAAGCTGACCTTGCCCTGCCCGCGCATCAGGATGATGCGCCCGGCGACGGCAACGCGGCGCGGCGCGGCCTCGATGGCCTCGGCGGTCCAGGTGTCCTTGTCGGCGAATTCGGCCTGCAGATCGCCGGCGAAGCTGTCCACCTTGAAGTCGTTGGGGTAAGCGATGCCCTGCGCCCGCAGCGCTTTCAGTTTCTCGCGACGCTCGGCGATGAGGCGGTTCTCGTCGGTGACGGCCGGGGCTTCGTTCGGCGGGGAGGCGGAGATGGAGGGCTCTTGGGTCATCGGACTGGCGTTTGGAGATGGGAGGTGGGAATCGGGGGCGCGACTGTCATCGTTTCGCGAGGTTTCGCTCGAGCGACTTTCGCAATCCTCTCAGGATTCTTCCAAGTTTGTCACAGCAGGCCGCTATGGAGGACTCGTCGGTGAGACCGATGTAACCCAGGCGGCCCGCAAGTTCGACCTGGGTCTCCACTTCAGCGAGCGAACCACGAGCCATTCCGATGAATCTGACGAAATCGCGTGTGGCGCCTCGCGCATGTCCTTCAGCAAGATTCGATGGGATCGAAACGGCAGCCCGCCTCAACTGCGAGGCCAGGCCAAAACGCTCCGAGGGAGGAAAAAGCTCCGACAATTCATAAACACGAACCGTCAATGCCATCGCCTCCCGCCACGCTTCCAGATCCCGGAAGCTGACAAACGAAGCACCCCCGCTTCCCATCTCCCACCTCCATGTGTGTCCTCAACCGGGCTAAGGCGACGCCATCCGGCGTGCCGCCATCCATCAGGCGTCGATGCGCTTCGAGCCGGCTTCGAGGCCGGCCTTGAGGCTGGCCTCGACGAATTCGTCCAGGTCGCCGTCGAGCACCTTCTGGGTGTCCGAGCGTTCGATGCCGGTGCGGAGGTCCTTGATGCGCGACTGATCGAGCACGTAGTTGCGGATCTGGCTGCCCCAGCCGATGTCGGACTTGGTGGCTTCCAGCGCGTCTTTCTCGGCGTTGCGCTTCTGGACTTCCAGTTCGTACAGCTTCGCCTTCAGCATCTTCATGGCGCGGTCGCGGTTCGCGTGCTGGCTGCGTTCGGTCTGGCAGGCCACGACCGTGTTCGTCGGGATGTGCGTGATGCGCACGGCCGACTCGGTCTTGTTCACGTGCTGGCCGCCGGCACCCGACGAGCGATAGACGTCGGTCTTGAGATCGGCCGGGTTGATGTCGATCTCGATGTCGTCGTCCACTTCGGGCGACACGAACACGGACGTGAAGCTGGTGTGCCGGCGGTTGTCGGAGTCGAACGGACTCTTGCGAACCAGGCGATGCACGCCGATTTCCGTTTTCAGCCAACCGTAGGCGTAGTCGCCTTCCACACGGAAGGTGGCGGACTTGATACCCGCGACTTCGCCGCCGGAGACTTCCATGAGTTCGGCCTTCCAGCCGCGCGATTCGGCCCAGCGCAGGTACATGCGCAAGAGCATTTCCGCCCAGTCCTGCGCCTCGGTGCCGCCGGCGCCGGCCTGGATGTCGACGAACGCCGGGGCGGCATCGAGCTTGCCGGAGAACATGCGCTGGAATTCGAGCTTGCTGACGCGGGCGTCGACCTTGTTCAGGTCGTCCACAATGGACTGCACCGTGGCCTCGTCGCCATCGGCGGCGGCCATGTCGAGCAGTTCCTTCGCGTCGTCGAGCGCGGCCGTCATCTCGTCGATACCGGTGACGATGGTGTCGAGCTGGGCGCGTTCGCGGCCCAGCTCCTGGGCGCGCTTCGGGTCGTCCCACACGTTGGGACTCTCGAGTTCGCGGTTGACTTCCTCTAGCCGTTCTTTCTTGACGGCGTAGTCAAAGATACCCCCTAAGCGACTCGACGCGGCCCTTGAGGTCCGCGATCTGCGCGAGGATCGGATTGGTTTCGATCATGGAGTTTGTGCCTGCTGTGGCGATGCGGCTGGCATCGGCGGAAACAGGGGATTGTAGCAAAAGCGGGAGGTGGGAGACGGGAAGCGGGGGCGCCCGCCGGCCGTGCCGCCCCCGCTTCCCGTCCCCCATCCCCAGCCTCTCAGACCGGCAAAGCCTCGCGGTGCACGCCGCGCACGGCCCGGCCCGAGGGATCGGCCGCGGCGGCGAACGCGGGGTCCCAGGCCAGGGCCGCCGGCGACGAGCACGCGATGGACTTGCCGCCCGGCACCGTCGCCGCGCATGCCTCACCGGGGAAGTGCTTCTCGAAAAGGCTGCGGTAGAAATACGCCTCTTTCGTGGCCGGCGTGTTGAACGGGAAGCGGGCAGCCGCTGCCGCGAACTCGCGGTCGGACACCTGCCTTTCCGCGTGGTCCTTCAGGCCGTCGATCCAGCCGTAGCCCACGCCGTCGCTGAACTGCTCCTTCTGCCGCCAGAGGATTTCCGCCGGAAGGGCGCCGTCGAACGCCTCGCGCAACACGCCCTTCTCGATGCCCTTGCGGGCCACCATCTTGGCATCCGCATCGAAGCCCATGGCGGTATGCAGGAATTCGAGATCGAGGAACGGCACGCGCGCTTCCACTCCCCAGGCCGACATCGCCTTGTTCGCGCGAAGGCAGTCGTAATACTGCAAGGCGTCGAGCTTGCGCACCGTCTCGGCATGGAACTCGCGGGCCGACGGCGCCTTGTGGAAATACAGGTAGCCGCCGAAGATCTCGTCCGAGCCTTCGCCGGAGAGCACCATCTTCACACCCATCGCCTTGATCCGCCGGGCGAGCAGGAACATGGGGGTGGACGCGCGGATGGTGGTTACATCGTAGGTCTCGATGTGCCGCACCACCTCGGGCAACGCATCCAAGCCTTCCTCCAGCGTGTAACGGAAGCCATGGTGCACGGTGCCGAGAGCCGCCGCAGCGATTTCCGCCGCCTTGAGGTCGGGCGAGCCTTCGAGGCCGATCGCGAAGGAGTGCAGGCGCGGCCACCAGGCCTCGGCGGCATCGTCGTCCTCGATCCGCCGGCGCGCGAAGCTCGCGGCCACCGCCGCCACCAGCGAGGAATCGAGGCCGCCCGACAGCAGCACGCCGTACGGCACGTCGGTCATCATCTGCCGGTGCACCGCCGCCTCGAACGCGGCCCGCAGGGCGGGGGGATCGATCGTCCGCCCTTCCGTCGCAGCGTAATCGCGCCAGGCCGGCGTCCAGTAGGGCACGGCCTCGCCGAGCAGGCTGTCGTAGACGTGGCCGGGCGGGAAAGGCGTCACATCGGCGCACACACCGACCAGCGCCTTCATCTCCGATGCGACATACAGACGCCCTTCCCTGTCGTGCCCCCAGTAAAGCGGACAGACGCCTAGGGGATCCCGCGCGACAAGGACCCGGCGGCGCCGTGCATCCCACAGGGCGAACGCGAAGATGCCGTTGAGCTTGTGTACGAAGTCGGCGCCATGCTCGCGGTAAAGGGCATTGATGACCTCGCAGTCGGACCCTGTAGTGAACGCATAGTCGCTGGCGGCGCGAATCTCGCGGTGGTTGTAGATCTCGCCGTTCACCGCCAGCGCCAGGTCGCCCTCCGGCGAGCGCAGCGGCTGCGCACCGCTGGCCGGATCGACGATGGCCAGGCGCTCGTGCACGAGGATCGCTCCGTCGTCGACGTACACGCCACTCCAGTCCGGCCCGCGATGACGTTGCCGCTGCGACAGTTCCATCGCCCGCGCGCGCAGGGCGACGAGATCGTCCCCGGACGAGAGGCCGAACATACCCAGAATCGAACACATAGGTCTTGCACTCCTTGTGAGAAAGCACGCAAAGAACACGCAAAGAAAAAGGCCCGCCTTGGGGGGGCGGGCCTTTCGTGATTCGGATGGTTTCGCCTGAAACCGCCTACACGTCGACCCTCCCGAGGTTCCGGGCACGGTTATTGGCGTTGGCGTTATTGGCGGCGATGCGAAGCATGGACCGACTAAAGCACGTTGCGCACGGCGATGCAAGCACCGCTCAGGCGGCGGCCAGCCGTTCCACCACGCGGCGATAGGCGTCTGCGGCTGCCGCTTCGGCCACATGGGCAAAATCGCGTACGCGCCACCGCCCTCCCACCATCACGTCGCGCACGAGCGGCGTATTGCCCGCGAAGAGGAAGCTGTCCACCACATCCGCCTCGTCCCTGGCGGCCAGCAACGGCGAACGATCGTCGAGCACGAGCAGGTCCGCTCGCGCGCCGGCCGCCAGCCTGGCGATGTCGCTGCCGGACGCCTGGGCACCGCCGACGAGGGCGCGCTGCCAGAGCGCCGTACCCACGCTCTCCTCGGGCAGACGCGCGGCGACGTTGCGGTGACGCGTCACCAGGCGCTGTCCGTATTCCAGCCAGCGAAGTTCCTCCACGGGCGAGACGGAAATGTGCGAATCCGAACCGATGCCGAACGTGCCGCCTGCATCGATGAAAGCGGCGAGCGGAAAAAGGCCGTCACCGAGGTTCGCCTCGGTCGTGGGACAGAGACCGGCCACGGCGCCGCTCTTCGCGATGCGATCGGTTTCCTGTGCCGTGAGGTGCGTGGCATGGATGAGTGTCCAACGGGCGTCCACGTCGGCGTGGTCCATCAACCATTCCACTGGCCGCGCACGACGCACGGCGAGGCAATCCTGCACCTCTCCGATCTGCTCGGCGATATGGATGTGTACGGGAAGCCCCCGGGCGATGCCCGTTGCGAGCAACGCGCGCATGGCATCTTCGGGCACGGCGCGCAGCGAGTGCAGCGCCATGCCCAGCGTGAACATGTCGTCCTGTATCGGCGCCAGGCGCTCCAGCAAGCTTACGAAGCTGCCGACGTCGTGCCGGAAACGCCGTTGCCGTTCCGAGAGCGGCCGGCCGTCGAAGCCGCCGGTCATATAAAGCACCGGCAGCAACGTGAGGCCGATGCCGGCCTCCTTCGCGGCCTCGATGAGCGCCAGCGACATGGCCGCCGGATCGGCATAGGGAACGCCGCGCGGCCCATGGTGAAGGTAGTGGAACTCGCACACCTGGGTATAGCCCGCCTTCACCATCTCCACGTACAGCTGTGTGGCGATGGCTTTCAGATCGTCCGGATCGATCGCCTCCGCGAAGGCGTACATGGTTTCGCGCCAGGTCCAGAAGCTGTCCTCGCCCGGTCCACGCCGCTCCGCCAGCCCCGCCATCGCACGCTGGAACGCATGCGAGTGAAGGTTGGGCATGCCCGGCAGCACGAACCGACCCACGCGCGTCGCGTTTCCCGCGGCCGCACCGAATCGTGCCGAGGCGACCTCCAGCGCAACCTCGTCCCCGGCACGCCATGCGCCTCCTTGCCAGAGAAAATCTGCGCTGACGACGGTATTCGACATGACGACATTCCTGCGAGCCGGGGATGCGGCATGGTACTCCGTGCCACCGTTGCACTGCGGCCGAAACTTTCGGGGAAGCCGGCGATGGGATCGCTGGCGCATAATAAGAGGATGAACGAGAGCAAGGCTTCACAGCCGCCCAAATTGCTGCTTCGCCTGGCCCGCCCCGCCGACGTTCCGGAACTCGTGGCGCTCACCGCCCGCGTGTACACGGCCGAATGGGGCCACTCGGCCGAAATGCTGCATGGCCAGCAGACGCACTTCCCCGAGGGCCAGTTCGTCGTCGAATACGAAGGCCGCATCGTGGGTTTCTGCGCCACGTTCCGCATCGCCGAGGCGGTGGCCCTTGCGCCGCACACCTGGATGCAGATCACCGGCGGCGGCTTCGCCTCGCGGCACGACCCGGAAGGCGACTGGCTCTACGGCATGGAGGTGGTGGTCCACCCCGACTACCGGGGCATGCGCATCGGCCAGCGTCTCTACATGGCGCGCAAGCGCCTGTGCACCGACCTCAAGCTGCGCGGCATCGTCTTCGGCGGCCGCATACCCGGGCTGGCGCGCGCCATCGGCCGCTACGGCAGCGCCGAGGCCTACGTGCAGGCGGTGGTCGAGGGCAGCCGTCGCGATCCCACGCTCAGCTTCCAGCTGCGCAACGGCTTCGAGGTGATCGGCCTGCTTCGCGGCTACGTTCCGTCCGATCACGAATCGCTCGGTTATGCGGTGCAACTGGTTTGGCGCAACCCGCACCGTCTCGACCAACCCGACATGCCGCGCGTGTCGCAAAGCCATCGGCTGCCCGACAACGTGCGGGTCGCGTCGGTGCAGTACCAGCAGCGCCGGATATCCTCGTTCTCCGAATTCGCCACGCAGGTCGAATACTTCGTGGATATCGCCGCGGACTACGACGCCGACTTCGTCGCCTTTCCCGAACTGCTCACGCTGCAGCTCCTGTCCATCGAGAACGCGGAACTGTCGCCGGTGGATTCGATCCGCCGCCTTTCGGAATACACCGACGAGGTCAAAGCGCTGTTCCACCGGCTGGCGGTGCACTACAACATCAACATCGTGGGCGGCTCGCACCCCACGCGGCAGCCGAACGGCGACATCCACAACGTCTGCTATGTATGCCTGCGCGACGGCTCCATCCATGAGCGCGAGAAACTGCATCCCACGCCGAGCGAGCGCAACGTCTGGAACATCACGGGCGGCGACGCGGCTGCCACGATCCAGACCGACTGCGGCCCCATCGGCGTGATGATCTGCTACGACTCGGAGTTTCCCGAGGTGGCGCGGCACCTCACCGACCAGGGCGCACTGATCCTGTTCGTTCCGTTCTGCACGGATGTGCGCGAGGGCTACCTCCGCGTGCGCTACTGCTCCCAGGCACGCGCCATCGAGAACCAATGCTATGTCGTCCTTTCCGGTAACGTGGGAAACCTCCCGGGCGTGAACAATTTCGATATCCAGTACGGGCAGAGCTGCATCCTCACGCCCAGCGACTTTCCCTTCGCGCGCGACGGCGTCGCCGCCGATTCCACCCCGAACATCGAAACCGTGCTGTTCGCCGACCTCCGCCTGGAGAACCTCGCCCGCGCGCGAAATTCGGGAGCGGTGCAGAACCTCAAGGACCGCCGCTACGACCTCTACGAAGTGCGCTGGGCGCGCAGCACGGAGGTGAAATGAGCGGCACGCCGGACACGGAGCCGGTTCCGGCTGCCTCGCCCCTCGAACGACTCCGCGGCCATGCCTGGCTTTCGCCGGCGCAGTGGCGGCGGCGCCTGCTGTTCTGGACCGGCGCGATCATGGTCGGGTTGTCCGCCGTCTTCTTCGCCAAGGCAGCCGACTTCGCGTTCGATCTGTTTCGCGGTGTTTCGTCACATGGCTGGTGGGTGCCGCTGGTCATCACGCCGCCCACGTTCGCCCTGCTCTGCTGGCTCACTCAGGGGGCCATGAAGGCCACCCGCGGTTCCGGCATTCCGCAGGCCATCGCTGCGCTGGAGGTCGAGGACGAAACCTTCCGCACCCGGCTGCTCTCGTTGAAAATCGCCGTGGGCAAGATGGCGCTCACGCTCGGGGCGCTTCTGGGTGGCGCCTCGGTCGGGCGCGAAGGCCCCACGGTGCATGTCGGCGCCGGTCTGCTCTATTCGCTCGGCCGCCGCTTCGGTTTCGACGAACCCGCCGCGGCGGGGCGCTTCATCCTCGCCGGCTCGGCCGCCGGACTCGCCGCAGCCTTCAACACACCGCTGGCGGGCGTCGTGTTCGCCATCGAGGAGATGTCCGGCACGTTCGAGCACCGCATGAGCGGCACCTTGCTCACAGCCGTGATCGTTGCCGGCGTCGTCTCCCTCGGCGTGGTGGGCAACTACGCCTATTTCGGCGAGATCGCCGCGGCACTTCCGCTGGGCAGGGCATGGATCGCGGTGCTGCTCACCGGTTTGGTGGGCGGGCTTGCCGGCGGGCTGTTCGCTCGCCTGATCCTGCCGTCGGCCCGGGGCTTCCGTGGCTTCGTCGCGCGGCTGCGTGGGTACAACCCGGTGGTGTTCGCCGGTGCCTGTGGGCTCGCGCTCGTACTGCTGAGCTTCCTCAGCACGCATGGGCTCTACGGCACCGGGTACGGCCAGGCACGCGACATCCTGCAGGGCCATGGCGATACCGGCCCCTTCTTCGGCGCGCTGAAGTTCCTCGGCAACATCGCCTCGTCGTGGGCCGGGATTCCGGGCGGCATCTTTTCGCCCGCCCTCGCCGTGGGCGCCGGCCTCGGCGGGAACATCGCCAGCCTGATGCCAGGCGCCGATCGCGCGGCCATCGTGCTGCTCGGCATGGCCGCGTACCTTTCCGGCGTGACGCAATCGCCGCTCACCGCCGCGGTCATCTCCCTCGAACTCACGGCCAACCGGCAGATGGCGCTGCCGATCATGGCCGCCTGCCTGCTTGCCCGCGCCGTGTCGGCGCTGGTCTGCCGCGTGCCGGTGTACAAGGCGCTCGCAAACCAGCTCGTGACGCAGTACGAAGAGGAACGCGCGCGGCGCGAAGCACCCGCCACCGAGGGCCACGCATGAACGTCGATCCGCGCTGGGACCACCTGCTGCTCGATGTCGGCCTGGCCACGCTGCTGGATAACGGCGTGCCCTATGGTGCCGTGGAACGTGGCGCCATCGGCTGGCGCGACGGAAGGATCGCGTTCGCCGGCCCCATCGCCGAACTGGCCGGCGAACCGCACGAACTCGCCCGTCATGTCGAGTCGCTGCCCGGCACCTGGGTGACGCCCGGGCTCGTCGACTGTCATACGCACCTCGTCTTCGCGAGCGATCGCGCGCAGGAATTCGAACAACGACTCGAAGGCGCGTCGTACGAAGAGATCGCCCGGGCGGGCGGCGGCATCGTCTCCAGCGTGCGCGCCACACGCGCCGCAAGCGAGGACGAACTGCTGCGCCAGTCGCTGCCGCGCGCGAAGGCGCTGCTCGCGGACGGCGTGACCACACTGGAAATCAAATCGGGCTACGGCCTGGAACCGGATGCCGAACGCCGCATGCTGCGCGTGGCAAGGCGCATCGGCGAGGAACTGGGCATCGACGTACGCACCAGTTTCCTCGGCCTGCATGCGCTTCCACCGGAATATGCAGGACGCCGCGACGACTATGTGTCCCTCGTCTGCGACATCATGCTGCCGTCGCTTGCGGCGGAAGACCTGGTCGATGCCGTGGATGCGTTCTGCGAAGGCATCGGCTTCAGCGCGGAAGAAACGGAACGCCTGTTCGCGAAGGCCGCCGCGCTGGGCTTGCCGGTGAAGCTGCACGCGGAACAGCTTTCCGACCTCGGTGGCGCAGCGCTCGTGGCGCGTTATCGCGGCCTGTCCGCCGATCACCTGGAGTGGACGAGCGACGACGGCGTGCGCGCGATGGCCGAGGCGGGCACGGTGGCCGTGCTGCTGCCCGGGGCGTATTACGCGCTTCGCGACACGCGACCGCCGCCGATCGACGCCTTTCGCCGGCACAACGTCGCCATGGCGGTCGCCACGGACCTGAATCCCGGCACCTCGCCGCTGCTGTCGCTGCGCCTTGCCATGGGCATGGCCTGCACGCTGTTCCGGCTTACGCCCGAAGAGGCATTGCGAGGTGCGACGGTGAACGCCGCGCGCGCGCTGGGCCTCGACGACCGCGGCACGCTCGCGGCAGGCCAGCGTGCCGATCTGGCCGTGTGGAACATCCGCCACCTTCCCGAACTCTGCTACTGGATCGGCGGCGATCTGCTCAGGGAAAGCCGGGTCGGTGGAGACCGCGTGTTGCCCTAGGCGCAATCCGCGGAAACTTTCCGAAAAGTTCCATCGATCCCTAGGTATCTAGTCCGTACCATCGTCGGCGCTTTGCCTGTCGCAAACGCTGAGGAATGTCGTTGAAGGGTTCATGGTCGTCCCTCACCGGGGCGCGCGTCGTCGTACGTCTCGTCGCCTGCGCTTGGCTGGTTTCCGCACTGGCCGCCTGCAACGGGCAGGAGCAACGAGAGGAGGAGCGTGCCCGGCGCGCACGGCAGATGCGCGACGTGTCGCGCATGCTCGACGCCATGGAGGCGGACAAGACGCCCACGGCATCGCAGTCCGTGCCAACCGCGCCGCTCTTTCCTCCCCACTCCAGCACGGCCATCGCAGCGAACGACGATCCTTCGCTGCCGTTGCTCGCAACGCTTGCGATCGCCGTGGCGGGCGGGCTGGCCGTACCGGCGTTGGCAACCTTCGCATGGCGCCGACGCAAGCGCCTCTTCGGCCGACGCCGGAACGCGTCGTCCGGTCGGCCTCCTGCGACCGATCCGCCGCGCACCCCTGCCTCCGTGACGCATCTCGACCGGGCGACGGTTCCGCCAGCATGGGTCTACCGCGGTTCGTCGTTCGAAACGCCGCCTATCCAGGTCGCCGACAATCCGGTGAATCTGCTCATGTTGCCCGTGGCGACCGCGCCCCCCGCGAGGGGCGACCGCTGGGAAACGTGCGTGCGCCAGGCACGTGCGCTTCCGCGACAGGAAGCCGATGCGCGGCTCGCGCACGCGGAGAACGAAGCGCGTGCGATATTGGACGACGCAGACGACCACGCGCGCCCCGAGTTGCTTGCACAGTGGATGCGGATCCGTCTCGCCCGTGCCGAACGGCTTTCCGGCGCCACGCGCCTGTTCGCGCTGCGCGAACTCGTCGCAGCCGTCGAAGGCGATCCAGCCGCGGCCGATCCTGTCGTGATCGATGCGCGCATCGAGGCGCAACTGGCGTGGGCATCCTCGATGCGGGGCGACGCCGCCGCTGCACGTCTCGCCGAAGCGGAGCGCCTGTGCACCCTGCTAACCGGCGGCGATTCCCGATCCGCCGCGCTCGCGTTACGACGAAAGGGCCGGGTATTCCTGCAGCGGGCCGAGCTCGTGGGAGGGCGGGAAGCGCTCGCCGACCTGGAGCGTGCACAGGCCTGCTTCGACGAGGCACACACGCTGTCGCCGGATGCGGAAACGGCGCTGCTCGTGGCGCGAACCGCGTTGCAGCGGGCACGCTCGCTATCGCCGGCGGATGCGGCGGACGCGTGCGCGCATGCACTCGTCCATGCGTTCCTGGCCGAACAGGACACCAACTGCCGCGTCGAAGCTCTTGCCTGCCGCCTCGACATCCAGTTGGCTTACGCCACGCTCGCCCTGGACGATCACGGGCACGCCGGGGTGACGACGTCCCTCGGACGCGATCTGGAAGCGGCGGGCCCACTCGCACCGGGCGCACGAGCGGTACTCGCCGAAGCCTGTCTCCGCGAAGGAAACCATGCGAAAGCCGCAGACTTGTGCGAATCGATCTGGAACGACGGCGGCGCCCAACCGAAGGTGCTCGACCTCTGGCGGAATGCCTGCCATCGCTGGGGTGACATCGACGGTCATGACCGACAGGCGCTCGCGCGTTCCCTCCGCCTACTCGCCATCGCCCGCTCCACCCTTTAACCCCACCGAGCCCCGCCATGCCCCCTCTTATCGGCACCACCCCACCTTTCTGGCCCACACGCTACGGCATCGCCGCCGCCGTCGCGGCCGACGATCCCGTGACCCGGTCCCTGCAGATCTACGGCGAATGGGCCGAACACGAAACCATCCTGCTCAGTGGACTGATCGAGGAAGGCCACACCGTCCTCGAATTCGGCGGCGACTTCGCCGCGCATGCTTTGTGGATGTCCCACATCGTCGGTCCGACAGGCGAGGTGCATATCGCCGAACCGCGCCGCATCCGTTTTCAGCAGGCTTGCGCAAACGTGGCCATCAACGGACTCGGTAACGTGTTCACTCACCCGGTATGGCTCGGCCGCGACCAACGCAGCGCCACCTTGAACACCATGACGAGGACCGACGGCACGGACACCCACGAAATGATTCGTATCGTCACGGTCGACAGCCTCCGGCTCGACGCGCTTCACCTGCTCAAGGTGAACCAGCCGCATGCACTGGCGGACATGCTCGCCGGCGCCACCGAAACAGTGCGCACGCACCGCCCCCTGATCTACGCCCGCCTTTCCGGCCTGGACACGGCCCAGGCCGAAGTGGATGCCATCAAGGCGCTCGGCTATCGCGCGTGGTCGCACGTGCCCTACCTGTTCAACAGCGATAACCACGCCGGGGTGGAAACGAACATCTTCCCCGGCATGGTCCAGCAGAATGTCATCGCCGCCCCGGCCGACAGCCGTTTCGAGTTCGCCGAGCGATTGGAGCTCTAGGCGACCGGGGCGTATCGCAGGCTTTTGCGAAGTCCAACGCGCAGGTGAACGGCCCTCTGGCCGAGCGGTGCGAAGACAGGCCGCAGTAAGCCAGGGCGCGTGAAGCTTCGCCCACACACCAAGGCAAAGGCATCCCCGATGTCGCGAGCATTCCTCGAGGTTTCCCTGAAGACCGTGCTGGCCGCCGCCGTCGTGACGGCACTGGCCGCCTGCAACCGTGAGCCGCCCGCGCAAGCCGCCGATGTGCCGCCACCGGCGGAAAGCGCGACGGCGCCGGTGCAGGCTGCGCCGTACCAGCGCCCCACGGCCGATCAGCTCTACGCTCTCGTGGCGCCCATCGCCCTCTTCCCCGACAACCTCGTGGCGCAGACGCTCGCCGCGTCGACGCATCCGGATCAGGTCGACGATGCGCGGCAGTTCATCCAGGATCATCGCGACCTCACCGGCTCAGCACTTATCGATGCTGCCGACAATCAACCGTGGAATCCCAGCGTGAAGTCGCTCGTGGCCTTTCCCGCCGTGCTCGACCAGATGGCGAACAACGGCGAGTGGACCGACGCCCTCGGCCAGGCTTACGCCAACGAGCCATCCGACGTGATGAATGCGATCCAGGTGATGCGATCGCGTGCGCAGGCGAAAGGCAATCTGAAGAGCACGGCGCAGCAGAGGGTGCAGGTGGTGGAACGCAGCGAGCCCGTCTCACAGACGCGGGTGGTCGAAACGGACGAAGACGAAATCGTCGCTCCACCCGCGCAGACCATCGAGATCGAACCCGCGGACCCGGGCGTGGTGTATGTGCCCGACTACGATCCGGACGTGGTTTACGGCGAGCCGGTGTACTCGCGCGTGTACGAAACTCGCTATGTCGAACGCGGCCCCGACTACCGCGATGCCGTCGTCGCCGGCGTCATCGGTTTCGGCACCGGCATTCTGGTCGGCGAACTCTTTGCCCACCACGACCACAGGGACCGGCCGTGGGGCTGGGACAGCTGGCACACGTCATGGGGTGGCTACCATGATGGTGGCCGCCCGACGGTGGTGTACGACAACCATCCCTATGTCGTGAACCGCACCGTGGTGAACAACCGTTACGTCGATCGCTCGGTGCATGTCGACAACCGGCATGACTTCGGCAACGTCTACAACCGCCCCGGTCCGCCGGTTCCCGGGCAGGGTCCGCTCCAGGGGCCACGCCCCGGGTTTGGCCCGCAGAATGCCGGCAATGCCGGCGGCCCTCCACAGCGGCCGGTCCAGCCGGACTACGCACACATGCAGCGTCCGACCTTCGCACCCAGCGCGTTGCACGCCACCGCGCCCAACGCGCGCCCGGCCCTGCCGCCGCCCCGCCCGAACACAGCGGAGGTCGCCCGGAGCAGTCGTCCGTTCCCGGGCGCACCGGGCCAGCCCGGCCAGCAGCCGTTCCAGCCGGGCCGCTTCGCCGATCGCGACCGTGCCGGCGAGCATCTACCGCCGCAGGCGCGAGAGGTTGCGGCGGCCACAGGAACACAGGGCCAATCGCATCCGACCCCGCACGTGCCGCAAACGCCGCACGAGCCGTTCCAGCAGCCCCACGCGCAGCCGCAGTTTGCCCAGCATGCGCCCCCGATGCCGCGCGAGAACTTCGCCGGGTTCCAACCGCAGCAGGCCCCGTCCCATCAGGAGGCGCCGCGATCGCACCCGCAGCCAGAGCAACATTTCCAGCCGCCCCGTCCGCAGCCCCGGGCCGAGCCCGAGAGGCCATTCGCAGCTCCGCGGCAGCAACCCGAGCAGCGTTTCGAGCCGCCCCGCGAGATGGCGCACGCCATGCCGCAACCGCGCCCGGAGGCACCCCACGCACAACCGCAGCGCCCGCAGCTGCAAGAACACCACGAGCAGCCGCACCCGGCCCCGCCGCAGCACCACGACGATCACAAGAAGCACGACAACTGACGCGATGGCGCCAACAAAAAGCCCCGCTTCGAGCGGGGCTTTTCGTCTCACGAAGAAGGACGACTTACGCCTTCTTGCGCGGTGCGGCCTTCTTGGCGGCAGGCTTGGCCGTGGCCGGCTTCGCAACGGCGGCGCCGGTGACGACGTCGATGTGCGGACGGGCATTGCCGTAGCTGGAACGGTAGATCTTGCCGCGACGGGTGCGGCGGTCGCCCTTGCCCATGGGAAACTCCTTGATTCGTAATGATGGAGAGGAACGGCCGGCCATCGTATCAGCGGCCGCGCAAAGCGCAAGTGGAGCGGTTCAGTGTACGTGGCCCTGGGCCTTGCCGCAGCCCGACTGCTCGTCCGGGCAGGGGCCGGGGTCGAACTGGACGGTGGCATGGTCTACCCGCCAACGCTCGCTGAGCATGCGCTTGATGGCCGTCAGCACGCGGGCCTGATCGGCGCGTTCCGCCCCAGGCACCAGCTCCGCATGCAGGGTAGCCATGCGCGAGCCCGCCGTGACCTGCCACACGTGCACGTGGTGGATGCTCACGATGCCGGCGTCCGCGCCGTGCAGCTCCTTCCGGACCACGGCCAGGTCGATGCCCTCCGGCGTGCCTTCCAGCAGGATGTGGCCGGATCGGCGCACCAGCGACCAGGCGCTGCGCAGGATCAGGAGCGACACCAGGATGGAGAGAACCGGGTCGGCCCAGTTCCAGCCCATCCAGCGCACCGCCAGTGCCGCAAGGACGGCGGCCACCGAGCCGAGCAAGTCGCCCAGCACGTGCAGGCTGGCACCCGCCACGTTGACGTCGTCGGGATCGTGGCCGTGCAGGACGCGCAGTACCACGACATTGGCGACGAGTCCGAGCGACGCGACCACCAGCATCACCCCCGAGAGGATGGGCTGGGGCGAGAAAAGGCGTTGCACCGCCTCATACACGATGAAGGCGACCAGGGCGAACTGCGTGAGGGCGTTCACGAAGCCCGCCAGCACTTCGATGCGCCCGTAGCCATAGGTGCGCCGGGCGTCGGCGGGCCGTGCCGCGAAGCGTGCGCCGAGGAAAGCCAGGAGCAGCGCCAGTGCGTCGACCAGCATGTGCCCGGCATCCGCGAGCAACGCCAGCGAACCGGACACGATGCCGCCGGCCGCTTCCAGCAGCAGCATCAGCAGGGTCAGGACGAACGCGAACAGCAATTTGCCTTCGCTCCTTCCCGCGCCATGGGCGTGATCGTGGTCGTGCGCATGGCCGTGCACGTGCGCGTGCGAATGGGTGTGATCGTGTGCCATGAGCGGAAGGCTAGGAAATAGCGGCGCGGTTACACAATCACGGATGCGCGCAGGACGGGCCATGGATGTGGCCGGCATGCTCCCCGCGATCGACGCGCAGGTTCACGAAATGCGCCGCCGCGACGAGCAGGCCCCCGCAGGTCACCAGCACGCTGTGCACGAGCAGCGAATGCGCATGCAGGAACGTGACGCCCAGCATCAGCAGAAGCAGACCGGGAATGGCGAACAGCAAGGGCAGCCGCCGGCGATGTCGCCGGTATCCGGAAATCAACGCGACGCTGGCGAGCACCGACGCGAAAGCGACGAAACCGGCCTCGAAGCGGTGGTCGGCCAGGAACGACAGGCCGAGCAGCGGCAACAGCGCGATGACGAACGGCAGCGCGGCGCAATGAATGGCGCAAAGGAACGAGGCGGTGGCGCCGAGGCGGTCGGCGGCATGCCACCAACGGCGAGGCGTTTCCTGCTCTGCGGACGAATCGGTCATGGAAGTCATAGCGTGACTTGTTGCACGGGTCGAGGCAAGTAATGATACTTTATAACATTGCAAAACCCAAGACGGAGTTCCACCCCGATGCGCAGAACCCTCATCGCCCTGGCCCTCGCCTCCAGCCTCGGTGCCGCCCTGCCGGCGGCCGCTGACGACCTTCCCCAGGACGGAAGCCCGGGAACGGACTCGAAGGCGGCCCAGGGCAAGGGCCGCAAGCAGGCCGAGAAGCTCGACGCCATCGTGGTCAATGCGGTGCCGCTCGGCCAGAGCGCCGACCAGATCGTCGCGCCCGTGGCCGTGCTCGCCGGCTCGGCCCTCGACGATGCCAAGGGCGTATCGCTCGGCGAAACGGTGTCCTCGATCCCCGGCGTGCAGACCTCGGCACTGGGTACCGCCGTCGGCCGTCCCGTGATCCGCGGCCTCGACGGCCCTCGCGTAGCCGTGCTGGAGAACGGCCTTTCGTCGCAGGACGTGTCCAACGTGAGCCAGGATCACGCGGTAACCCTCGAACCCTTCCTCGCCGACCAGATCGAGGTACTGAAGGGCCCCGCCACCCTGCTCTACGGTTCGGGCGCCATCGGCGGCGTGGTGAACGTGGTGGATGGCCGTGTGCCCGAGAAGGCGCCCGACAACGGCTTCGCCGGCCGCGCGGAAGTTCGCGGTGATTCCGTCTCCGACGGCAGGACCGGCCTCCTTCGCCTCGATGCCGGCGACGACCGCTTCGCCATCCACGTCGACGGCATGCACCGCGACAACGAGGATTACGACATTCCCGGCGGCACGCTGGCCAACAGCGCCGTGAAGACCACCTCGGGCTCGGTGGGCGCCTCTCTGCTCGGCACCTGGGGCTACCTCGGCCTTTCCGTCTCCCGCTTCCTCGACCTCTACGGCAGCCCCGCGGAACCGGGCGACGCCGCCGAGGGCGAAGACCCGGTGCACATCAAGATGGCGCAGACCAACTACACGCTGAAGGGTGGCCTGGTGAAGCCGTTCGACGGCATCGACAAGATCGAATTCAGCCTCGGCCACGGCGCCTACCAGCACGTGGAATTCGAAGGCGACGTGCCGGGCACCACCTTCTCCACCGACAGCAACCAGGGGCGCCTGGTAGTCACCCATGAACCCCTGGCGGGTTGGGAAGGCGCTTTCGGCGTGCAGACCCAGCATCGACGGTTCTCCGCCGTGGGCGAGGAGACCTTCGTACCGGCCACCGCGACCAACGGCGTGGGCGTGTTCCTCACCGAGCAGCGTGACTTTGGCCCGGTGAAACTGGAGTTGGGCGCGCGCCACGACAGGCAGAGCGTGGATCCCGACAATGGACCGAAGCGCGATTTCGCGCCGAACAGCTTTTCTGCCGGCGTGGCGTGGCGGTTCGCGGAGCAGTGGCACCTGTCGCTCAACCTCGATCACGCCGAGCGTGCGCCATCGGAGGAAGAGCTGTTCGCGAACGGTCCGCACGAGGCCTCGAACACGTTCGAGATCGGCAGCGATCTGGACAAGGAAAAGTCCAATCAGGCGGAACTGGGCCTGCACTTCCACGGCGACGTGGTCGAGGGCAAGGTGGCCGTGTATTACAACAAGTACAAGAACTTCATCTATCTCGCCGATACCGGCGAAGTGGAAGACGATCTCCCCGTACGCGTCTGGTCGCAGAACGACGCCACGTTCCGCGGCGCCGAAGCCGAGGCGACCTTCCACCTCGCCAGGGGCGCGTCGGGCAACTGGGACCTTCGCGTGTTCGGCGACACCGTGCGTGCCACGCTATCCGACGGCGGCGGCAACGTGCCGCGCATCCCGGCCGGACGCATCGGTTCGACGCTCAGCTGGAACGCCGACGGCCTGCGCGCCAGCGTCGGCGCGGTGCGTTACATGAAGCAGGACAAGGTGGCTGCGTACGAGACGGACACGGCCGGCTATACGCTCGTCAACGCCCACTTCGCCTGGACGTTCGTCAACGACGATCGCAGCCAGTGGGAAGCCTTCGTCGACGGCAACAACCTCACGAACCAGACGGCGCGTCCGGCCACGTCGCTGTTCAAGGATGTGGCGCCGCTCCCGGGCCGCAACATTTCGGTAGGCGTGCGCGCCTACTTCTGAGTTCCCGGCCACCTTGCCCCTCCTCCCTCCCCGGGGTGGCCGGAACGACATGGGGCGCCTCTCGGGGCGCCCCATGTTTTTTTGCGAGTATCAAGACCCGCGGCAATTCTTGCAGGTGCCGTGCACCTCGAGCGTCTGCGCCTGCGGGCGGAAGCCCAGCGCCTTCGCCTGTGCCTCGATCAGTTCCGCCACGCGTTCGTCGCAGACTTCCTGCGCGCCATGGCAGGTGTCGCAGATGAGGAACGGCACCTGGTGCGCCTGTTCCGGGTGGTGACAGGACACATAGGCGTTGATCGACTCCAGCTTGTGGATGAAGCCGTTCTCGAGCAGGAAATCGAGTGCGCGATAGACCGTGGGAGGCGCGGCATTGCCGTGTTTTTCGCGCAAGCGGTCCAGGAGGTCGTATGCCTTCACCGGTTTGCCGGCGCCGGCCACCAGTTCCAGCACTTCACGGCGCAACGGGGTGAGCCGCAGGCCGCGCTCGGACGACGCCTGTGCCACGGCGGCCACGAAGCCGTCGGCATCGTCGTGGTGGTGGTCGTGTCGGTGGGCGGCGTCGGTCACATCGATCTCCTCTTGCTCGTCATCCTAACATGCGGGCCGTTCAACGCTTTTTCGACCCGGGGAGCGGTGGCGGACCATCGCGGCCGGCGCGCGTCCGGGCGGCTGGCAGGGGCGGCGGCACGCGCCGGGGCAGGAACGGCACGATCCATCCGAACGGCCCCAGGACGAGCGAGGCGATCACCGCGGCCTTCAGCCTCCCGCGCCACCAACCCAGCACCGCTCCGACCACGATGAAGAGAATCTGCCAGAGGATCAGCTCGCCCCATGGCACCAGGGCCATGAGATTCGTGAAGATGTGCAGGAATGCGCCCGGCTCGGCCGGGTCCACCCCTTGCATGGCTTTCGCAAGCAGCTCGTCCACGATTTAGCAGCGTGTAGGAGCGCGCCTGCGCGCGACATCTTGTGGGGCCGTGAGCAGCAGGGCCTGCAGCTTTTCGCGAGAAGCTGTCGCGCGCAGGCGCGCTCCTACACGGCAACTGCGAGCATCAGCTGCCGGCACGTACCAGCGCTTCATCGATGCGTGCCAGCGCGCCGTCGCGCCCGGCCAGGTAGATCGTGTGCTCGATCGACGGCGACACCTGCGTGCCGGTCATGGCCACACGCAAAGGCGCGGCCACCTTGCCCATGCCCAGCTGCAGCGCGGCGGCAACACGCTCCACCGCGCCGTGCACGGCTTCAGGCGTCCACTCGGGCAGCGCGGCGAGTTCGGCCCTGGCGGCCTGGAGCGCCTTCGGCGCGGTGTCGTTGCGCAGGTGCTTCTCGACCGCCTTGTCGTCCCATTCCACGATGGGGCCGTACCAGATCTTCGCGCGCTCGGCCATTTCCTTGAAGGTCTGGACGCGATCGCGCAGCGCCACGACCACGTCGGCGGGATTCGGACCCTTCGTCGGATCGATGCCGATCTTTTCGAGGTGCCACGCGAGTTCGGGGCCGAGCGTCGCCGGATCGTCCGTCTTCAGGTAATGCTGGTTGAGCCAGGAGAGCTTGGTGAGATCGAACCGCGAGGCGGCCTTGTTGACGTCGCCGATGTCGAACAGCGCGGTCATTTCCTCCTGCGAGAAGATTTCCTGGTCGCCATGCGACCAGCCCAGGCGCACGAGGTAATTCAGCAGCGCGTGCGGCAGGAAGCCGTCGTCGCGGTACTGCATGACGCTTACCGCGCCGTGGCGCTTGGAAAGCTTCTGCCCGTCCGGACCGAGGATCATCGGCAGGTGCGCGAATTCCGGAACGGGCGCGCCCAGCGCGTTGTAGATGTTGATCTGGCGCGGGGTGTTGTTGACATGGTCGTCGCCGCGGATGACCTCGGTGATGCCCATGTCGATGTCGTCGACTACCACGGCGAAGTTGTACGTGGGGAAACCGTCGGAACGAAAGATGACAAGATCGTCGAGTTCTTCGTTGGACCACTCGATGCGGCCCTTCACCTTGTCGTCGAACACCACCGAGCCCGTGGTCGGATTCTTGAAGCGGATGACGCGGTTGGGATCGTCTCGGTACGGCTCGTTGCGGTCGCGGTAGTAGCCGTTGTAACGGGGCTTCACGCCCGCCGCCATGGCCGCGTTGCGCATGGCCTCGATCTCTTCCTTGGTTTCGTAGGCGTAGTAGGCCTTGCCTTCGCGCAGCAGTTGGTCGGCCACCTCGCGGTACCGGTCCATACGCAGGGTCTGGTAGTACGGACCTTCGTCGTGCACCAGGCCCAGCCACGCCATGCCGTCGAGGATGGCCTGCACGGCTTCCTGCGTCGAACGCTCGCGATCAGTGTCCTCGATGCGCAGGATGAATGCACCGCCACGCCTCCGCGCCTCGAGCCAGCAGTAAAGCGCGGTGCGCGCGCCGCCGATGTGCAGGTAACCGGTGGGGCTGGGAGCGAAACGGGTGCGAACAGTCATCGTGGGAGGTGTTTAGCGGGCAAAGAAGGTGGATTTTAGCGTAGTGGAGCGGTGGGAAGTGGGGCGGGAGATGGGGGATGGGAAGGGGGGGGCGCCTGGACGATCGTCAGAGGGCACCGGTGGCGGCACGGATCGAGAGTCAGCGCAGAGCGTCGGCTCCCTCATGCGTTCGACGGCTCTTGCGCCCCCACTTCCCATCTCCCGCCCCCGGCTCCACCCCATCCTGTCATCGCACGGTCACACGCCCATAACCGCCCCGACACGGCGCGGCGCGAGCATGCGGCAAGCCAGGCCATAGGGCATCGTCATGCGAATCGGCATCGTCACCGAGACCTACGCACCGGACGTGAACGGGGTCGCCCTCACCGTCCAGTCGCTTGCCCGCGGCATGGTCCGCCGGGGCCACTCCATCGACCTGATCCGGCCGATCCACCCGTCCACGCCGCCGCTGGCCGACGCGGGCATGGACGTGCTGGCCGTCGAAGGCGCCGCCGTGCCCCGCTACGCAGGGCTCCGCTTCGGCCTGCCCTCCCGCTTTCGCATCGAGCGCCGCTGGCGCGCCGACCGGCCGGATGCCGTCTATGTGGCCACGGAAGGCCCTCTGGGCTGGAGCGCCGTGAGCGCCGCCCGCCGGCTCGGTATCCCGGTCGCCACCGGATTCCACACCCGCTTCGATTTCTATGTCGGCCATTATGGGTTCGGCGCGCTCACGCCGTTCGTGCGGCACTATCTCACCCGGTTCCATAAACGCGCACAGGCGACGCTGGTGCCGACCGGTCAGCTTGCGGGCGAGTTGAACGAGCTAGGCCTGCACGACGTACGGGTGCTTCGCCGTGGCGTGGACACCCAGCGCTTCCATCCCGACCGCCGCAATGACGACCTGCGGGCGTCGTGGGGAGCCGACCGCGACACGCCCGTGCTGCTTTGCGTCGGGCGCGTGGCGCCGGAAAAGAACCTGGACGTGGCGATCGACGCCTATCGAGCGCTCGCCCGCCGCGTGCCGCAGGCCCGCTGCGTAATCGTCGGCGACGGCCCCGGGCGCCCGGCGCTCGAAGCCGCGCATCCGGACGTCATCTTCGCGGGAACGCGCCGCGGCGACGATCTGGCCGCGCACTACGCCAGTGCGGACCTTTTCGTCTTTCCCAGCCTCACCGAGACCTTCGGCAACGTGGTGCTCGAAGCCATGGCGTCCGGCATTCCCGTCGTGGCTTATGCCGAGGCGGCGGCGCGCGAGTTCATCCGCAACGGCCAGAACGGCATTCGCGTAGCCCCCGGTAACGAGGGCGGCCTCGTGGAACGCGCGGCCGTACTCGGCGCAGACAGCCACGCCCGCATCGCGATGGGCAACGCGGCGCGCGCCTCGGTCGCCGGGCTGTCCTCCGAATCGGTCGTCGCGGACTTCGAATCGATCATGCAATCCCTCGCCGAGGAGCACGTCCATGAACGCAGCACCGCCGTCGCCGCGTAGGGCGAACCTCGACCGGCGCATGTGCGTCGCCGCCAATCGCTGGGGCGCCCGGCGCGCCATCGGCGTCTTCTTTGGCGCCATCAGCCGCCTGGGCGACGGCGTGTTCTGGTATTCGCTGATGACCGTGATCGCGGTCGTGGGCGGCTGGCGCGGCGTGGCCGTCGCGCTACAGATGGCCGTCACCGGCCTGACCGCGCTCATGCTCTATCGCGTCCTGAAGCGCTGGACGCGTCGCCCCCGCCCGTTCCGCACCTGCCCCGGCGTGATCGCGCACGTACCGCCACTGGACGAATTCAGCTTCCCTTCCGGCCATACGCTCCAGGCCGTGTCGTTCACGGTGGTGGCCGTGGCGCATTACCCGGCGCTGGCGCCGTTCCTGATCGGCTTCGCGGCACTCGTGGGCGCGTCGCGCGTCGTGCTCGGGTTGCACTATCCGAGCGACGTGCTCGCCGCCACGGCGATTGGCGGTGGCCTCGGCGCGCTTTCGCTGTGGGCGGAGCGCGTGCTGCTCTGAATGGCATCGGCTCGCTGCCCGCCGTGTTTGCGCGCGCGTTTGGCGAGGTTTGATCGCCGCTATAGCGGCTCCTACAGGCGGGGCGGATTCGGGCGAAGAGCAGCAAAGGCCGCCCTGCGGCGGCCTTGTCCAGTCACGTTCCCGACCGTGCGTCAGGCCGCGGCGCGCGGCGCCTTCTGCAGGATGCCGAGCATGGCGCCGAGCTTGTCGCGCATTTCGCGACGGTCGACGATGACGTCCACCGCGCCGTGGTCGACAAGGAACTCCGAGCGCTGGAAGCCTTCCGGCAGCGTTTCGCGCACGGTCTGCTCGATGACGCGCGGACCGGCGAAGCCGATCAGAGCTTTCGGTTCCGCCACGTTGACGTCGCCCAGCATGCCCAGACTGGCGGACACGCCGCCGGTGGTCGGATGCGTGAGCACCGAGATGTAAGGCACGCCGGCGTCGCGCATGCGCGCAAGCGCCGCCGAGGTCTTCGCCATCTGCATCAGCGAGAACAGGCCTTCCTGCATGCGTGCGCCGCCCGTGGCGGAGAAGCACACCAGGGCGCTCTTCTCGGCGAGGGCTTTCTCGGCGGCGCGAGCGAACTTCTCGCCTACCACCGAACCCATCGAGCCGCCCATGAAGGAGAACTCGAAGGCCACGGAAACCAGCGGACGATCCAGCAGGCGGCCGGACATCGCGATCAGCGCGTCCTTCTCGCCGGTGTTCTTCTGCGCGGCGGTAACGCGGTCCTTGTACTTCTTCTGGTCCTTGAATTTCAGCGCGTCCACCGCTTCCATCTTCGGCCACAACTCGGTGGTGCTGCCTTCGTCGAAGAAAGCGGCCAGGCGCGCGCGCGCGGAAATGGCATGGTGGTGTCCGCACTTCGGGCACACCATCAGCGACTTCTCGAGCTCCGGCTTGTAGAGCACGGTGCCGCAGCCGGCACACTTCTCCCACACGCCTTCAGGCACCTTGCCCTTGCCGCCGGCCGCGCCGGGGGCGCGGGTCTTCGGCGTCATGATCTTCTGCAGCCAGTTCATCGTGTTTCTCCGAGTGTCTCTTTAGCGCGCGTCGAGCGCGGCGCGGATCGGTGCCAGGAAATCGCGTGCCCTGCCGACGGCATCCTCGGCCGAGGCCGCGCCCGAGAGGCGGTCGACCAGGGCACTGCCGATGACCACGGCGTCGGCGAATTCGCCGATGGCCCGGGCGCTGGCGGCGTCGCGGACACCGAAACCGACAGCCACCGGTGCCTTCGACCGTGCGCGGATGCCGGCGACGCGCTCGGCGATGTCGCCGGTGCTCAACTGGGCCGCGCCGGTGATGCCGGCGAACGATACATAGTACAGGAAGCCCGCCGCCGCCTCGCAAAGCAGCGCCAGGCGGCCCTCGGCCGTGGTCGGCGACGCCAGGAGGATCTGGTCCAGCCCGGCCTGCCGGAGCGGTTCCAGCACGTGCGATTCCTCCAGCGGGCAGTCCACCATCAGGATGCCATCGACGCCGGCTTCGACGGCATCTTCGGCGAACGCCGCGTAACCGTACATCTCGACCGGATTGAGGTAACCCATGAGCACGATCGGCGTTTCCGCGTCCGTCTCGCGGAACGCGGCAACCCAGGCCAGCACGTTGGCGAGGCCGACGCCTTTCGCAATGGCGCGTTCGCTGGCGTGCTGGATGACGGGACCGTCCGCCATGGGATCGGAAAACGGGACGCCCAGTTCGATGAGGTCGGCGCCCGCGGCCACGAGGCCGTGAAGCAACGCCACCATGCCGTCGGGCGAGGGATCGCCGGCGGTGACGAACGGAACGAGGCCGGTACGCCCAGCGGACTTCAGCGCCGCGAAGCGGCGTTCGATGCGGCTCATCAGAGTTCGATTCCTTCGCGCGCGGCGATCGTGTGCACGTCCTTGTCGCCGCGCCCGGAGAGGTTGGCGAGGACCAGTCCGTCCTTCGGCAGTTCGCGGGCCAGCTTGATCGCCTGGGCGATGGCGTGGCTCGACTCCAGCGCGGCGAGGATGCCCTCGGTGCGCGCCAGGAGATGGAAGGCCTCCAGGGCTTCGTCGTCGGTGATGCCGACGTACTCGGCGCGGCCGGCATCCTTCAGGAAGGCATGTTCCGGGCCCACGCCGGGGTAATCGAGGCCGGCGGACACCGAATGCGTCTCGACGATCTGGCCGTTCGCGTCCGACAGCACATAGGTGCGGTTGCCGTGCAGCACACCCGGCTTGCCCGCGGCGAGCGACGCCGCGTGGTGGCCCGTGGCGATGCCCTCGCCCGCCGCCTCGGCGCCCACGATGCGCACGTCGCGATCGTTGAGGAAAGCGTGGAACAGGCCGATGGCGTTCGAGCCGCCGCCGACGCAAGCCGTGATCACGTCGGGCAGGCGGCCGAATTGCTCCAGCACCTGCTCGCGCGCCTCGCGGCCGACGATGGCGTTGAAGTCGCGCACCATCTGCGGATACGGGTGTGGACCGGCGACCGTGCCGATGATGTAGAAGGTGTCGGAGACGTTGGTGACCCAGTCGCGCATCGCTTCGTTGAGCGCGTCCTTCAGGGTTTTCGAGCCCGAAGTCACCGGCACCACTTCCGCGCCGAGCAGACGCATGCGGTACACGTTGATCTTCTGCCGCTCGATGTCCACGGCCCCCATGTAGACCACGCACTTCAGGCCGAGCCGCGCGGCGACCGTGGCGCTGGCCACACCGTGCTGGCCCGCGCCGGTCTCGGCGATGATGCGGGTCTTGCCCATGTGCCGGGCGACCAGCGCCTGGCCCACCGTGTTGTTGATCTTGTGCGCGCCCGTGTGGTTCAGGTCTTCGCGCTTCAACACGATGCGTGCGCCGCCCACGTGCTTCGACAGGCGCTCGGCGTGGTACACGGGGCTGGGACGGCCCACGTAGTACTTCAGGTCGCGGTCGAGTTCCGCGATGAACGCGGGATCGTTGCGCAGCTTCTCGTACGCGGCGGTGAGCTCCGCCAGTGGCTCCATCAGCGTTTCGGCCACGTAGATGCCGCCATACTCGCCAAAGCGCCCCTGCGCGTCGGGCCAGGCGTGGAAATCCGCGATCTCGGTCATTGCGTTCTCGTCGACTTGAGCCGTCACGCGCTGGGGACGGCGCGCACGGCGGAAATGAAGCGTTCCATCTTATCGCTATCCTTGATGCCCGGCGACGACTCGATCCCGCTGGAGACGTCCACCGCCCAGGGCCGGGCGATGCGGATGGCGTCGGCCACGTTGTCCGCGGTGAGTCCGCCGGCGAGCAGCAGCGGTTGCGCAAGATCCTTCGGCATCAGCGACCAGTCGAAACGCTGCCCGCTGCCGCCCTGCTCGCCCAGGCCGTGACCGTCGAGCAGCAGGCCGGTGGCGCGCGGATAGTCGCGCAGGCGGGCCAGCGCCGGCGTGCCCTCGCCCATGGCGATGGCCTTGAGGTAGCGGACGCCGTAGGCCGCGCATTCGTCGTCGCTCTCCGTGCCATGGAACTGCAGCATGTCCGGGCGCAACACGCGCAGCACTTCCTCGATGAACGCGGGCTCTTCGTCCATCACCAGCGCTACCGTCGTCACGAAAGGCGGCACCGCATCGCGCAGACGGGCAGCCTGCGCCGGCTCGACGAACCGCTTGCTCTTCCGGGTCATCACGAAACCGATCGCGTCGGCGCCCAGGCGCGCGGCACGTTGTACGTCCTCGATGCGAGTGAGCCCGCAGCACTTGATACGCGTCATAACGTCACCTCCTGTGGCAGGTTCCAATGTGCTTCGTACAAGGGCCCGAGGAAGGTCAGGCCCTCGGCGGGCGCAGTGGCGCCGGCCACCTCGCGATCGCGGCCCTCGAGCAGTTCGGCCATCCAGGCCACGGGGCGTTCGCCGCGGCCGATCGGCAGCAGCGAGCCCACGATGTTGCGAACCATGTGATGAAGGAAAGCATTCGCCTCGATCTCCACCACCACGTGAATATCGTCGCGGAACACGCGAATGGAGCGCACGTTGCGCCGCGCATGCGTCGCCTGGCAGGAAATGGCGCGGAATGCCGAGAAATCGTGCTCGCCGACGATCGCCTGCGCGGCTTCATGCATCGCGTCGGCATCGAGCTGACGACGCTCCCAGGCGACGAAGCGCGCATCGAGCGCGGGACGAACGAAACGCGGCAGGATGCGATAGCGGTAGCGCCGTGCCCGCGCGGAGAAGCGGGCATGGAAGTCGTCGGCCACCGGCTGGGCCCAGGTGACCGCCACGCTGTGCGGCAGGTTCGAGCAGGCGCCGAGGATCCAGCCGCGCATGTCCCGCACCACCTCGGTATCGAAATGCACCACCTGGCACCGGCCGTGCACACCCGCATCGGTGCGGCCGGCCGCGGTGACCTCGACCGGCGTGTGCGCGACGTAGCTCAGGGCCTCCTCGAGCGCACCCTGTACGGTCTTCGCATGGCTGAGCCTCTGCCAGCCGAGGAAGTCGGTGCCGTCGTATTCGACGCCAAGGGCGATGCGCATGGGCGGTTCGTGGGGCGGTGGAAACCGGAAAGGTTACCACCTGCGGCAGACACACTGGCGCGCAAGGGCTGCCCGCGGGCTCCCTTGCGCGTCAGCGCGTTTCCCGCGGGGCTCAGGCGATGTCGTCGAGGATCCGCCTTGCCGTGTCCTTCTGCATCTGCGAGCCCTCGGCCAGCACCTCGTCGAGCATCAGGCGGGCGCCCTCGGCGTCTCCCATGTCGAGATAGGCGCGGGCCAGATCGAGCTTGGTATCGACCGGGTCGTCGCTGAAGCTTTCCGGATTGTGGTCCGCGATGGGCTCCTCGTCCGGGAACGTCGGTTCTTCGAAGCGCGGCAGGCCGGTCGACGAGGTGGCGGCCGCGTCGTGTTCTTCCTCGAAGGCCCAGGTGGAATGCTCTTCCTTCGCCTCGTGCTTCTCCCCGTCGAGGATGTCGCCGAAGCTCGCATGCGGCGTTTCGGCCGGCGCTTCGACGTACGGCGATTCGGGGGCGTCGACGTCGAACACGTCCGGTGCGTTCGGGCGGCGGTCCGCCTCGGCGCGCTGCACCGGCGTCAGGTCGAAATTGAAGTGGTATTCGCTGTGCTTCTGCGGCGTCGGAGTCGGGCTGTGGGCGTCTTCCTCGGGCCCGGTGACGTAGTTGCCCAGATCGAATTCCTCCAGGGCGGCGGCCGTGTCGGCGTGCGCCCCAGCGTGCAAGCCATCGTGTTCGTACGGTTCGTCGATCTCGTCCACCGGCGTACCACCGAAGAGCGGATGGGTCGGCGCGAGGTCCTCGCCCATCATCACCACCTCGCGCCACTCCGGCTGGTCCGGATCGGCCACGTGGGCAAACATGGCTTCCGCGGCGGCTTCGAAATGGTCGACGTCGCGACGCCCGTAATACAGGCTCACCAGTTCGAGGTGCAGGCCGATGTCGTCCGGGTGCTCGGCCAGCGCGTCGAGGATCTCGCGCTGGTCCTGATCCATCGCCTCGCCCGGCCGGCCGAAGTCGAACGTCGGTTCCTCACCGAAGCGGTCGGCGAGCGAGCCAGCGGCGACAGGGGTTGCCGCCTTCGGCTTCTTGCGCCCGAACACCGCGGCCACGAGCAACAGGAGGATGACGATCGCACCGCCGCCCCAAGCCCAGGGCTGCATGTACCAGGGATCTTCCTCGACCGGCTTCGGCACCACGACCGCCGGCTTGGCGACCGGCTTCGCGGCCGGTTTCGCGGCGGGCGGCGGAACGGCCGCCGCAGCCGGCTCCTTCAATGGCGCGGTGGTTACCGTCGAACCCGCGGCCGGTGCGGGCGTCGCCGCCACCGCGGAAGCCGCCGTGCCGGCCTTAGCCGGCGCGCTGGCCGCCGGGGCGGCGGGGGCCGCTGCCGGGGCTGCCGGCGTGGCGACCGGAACGTTCGCTGCGGTCGCGCCGCCGTTCTTCTGCGCTTCCGCCAGCTTCCGCTGGAGTTCGGCGATTTCGGAATCCTTGAGACTCAGCAGGCGCTGGTTCTTGGCGTTGATGTCTTCGAGTTCGCCGATGCGCGACTTGAGTTCGGCACCCTGCTGCTTCAGCGAGGCCACGTTTTCCTGCGAGGTGGCCAGTTCCTGGCGCAAACCCGCGACCTGCGCGTCGCCCGTGCCGCCCTTGCTGCCGGCACGGGTGGACGCGGCGTCGCCGCCCTCCTTGGAGGGCACGATGGCCAGCCGATCGCTGGAGGACTGCTTCGGCTTCGCTTCGCCCTGGCCGGCGCTGGTGGACGCCGCATCGGCGACGACCGAGGGCGCGCGGGCGGTACCGGCGCGCCAGCTTTCGTTCTGGCGGCGAACTTCGGCCAGCGCTTCGTTGCTGGACTGCGCCTGCACCTCGTCGGCCGAGGGAATGCGAAGGATCGCACCCGTCTTCAGGGCGTTCATGTTGTCGCGGTAGAAGGCGTCGGGGTTGGCCTTCTGCAGCGCCACGAGCATCTGGTTCATGTCCGCGCCGCCCGCATGGTCGCGGGCGATCGAGGAGAGCGTCTGCCCGCGCTGCACCGGGCCATAGGTGCCCGCGGCGGCCGCCGCGGCGGGCCTTGCGGCCGGCTGGGTGCGCGCAGGCCGGGCAGCGCCCTGGGAGGGCACGCGTGCAGGAACGTCGCTGGTCCGGGAAGGCGCCGCAGCGGGCGCCTGCGACGGCGCCGCGGGGGCGCCCGAAGCCGCCGCGGTGTTCAACGGCGTGCCCGGCGGGTCGAGCAACATGGTGACTTCGCGAATGGCCTTGTTGCCGCCCGACGACACCTCGACGAGGAAGTCGAGATAGGTGTCGCGCACCGGGGCGCCACTGGTGACGCGTATCACAGGGACGCCGGCGGCATTCTTCGCTACGGCGAAGCTCAACGACACGGGCAGACCGGCGCGGTTGAGCCCGGCGCGCGCAAAGGCCTCCTCGGAGGCAAGAGCCACGTGGACGTTGTCGAGGTTGCCCGACACCCCGCTCAGCGGAATCTCCGCCACGAGCGGCTGGTCCATCGTGGAATGGAGCTGGACCGGCCCCAGGTTCTGGGCCAGCGTCTGGCTACCCCAGGAGACCAGCGCCAGCATGATCGAAAGCTTCAACGTACGGTTCATCACTTTCCCCCGAACAAAACCCATGCCGACGGCGCGCCTCTCTCGGGCGTTCGGCCGCGAAGGCGCCACTGTAGTGCACCCCAGCAACAACTAACAATAGCGAGTACGGCTAGTTACGCGACAACGTTGAGGCGTTCGCGAGACTCGTACACGCTTCCCATGCAGTGCCCTACTTCCCCTGACCGGCCTCCAGCTGACGGCGCAGTTCCGCGATCTTCCGGTCCCGCTCCTCGATGTCGCGGCTGGTGGCCTGCGAGTCGGATTCGAGCGAGTCCACCCGCTTGCGGAGCTGCTCCACCTGGGTGCCTTCGTTCTTCTCGCGTGCACGAAGCTTCTCCAGCCTCGCCTGTTCGGCCGCGGCCGATGAGGTCGCCTGCGGCCGCTCGACCGCCGCCGCGAGCGGCGCACAGGCGAACAGCACCCAGGCGGCGACGCGGCAACGCATCAGAGATAGTCCTCGATCAGAATCTCGGCGATCTGCACCGCGTTGAGCGCCGCGCCCTTGCGGATGTTGTCGGCGACGATCCACAGGTCGAGGCCGCGTTCGTGCGAGATGTCCTCGCGAATGCGGCCCACGAACACCGGGTCCTTGCCGGCCGCGTCGCCCACGGGCGTGGGGTATCCCCCCGCCTTGCGCTCGTCCTGCACCACGACGCCCGGCGCTTCCTCCAGGAGTTCCCTGGCGCGCTCGGCGGTGATCTTGTCGCGGGTCTCGATGTGCACGGCCTCGGCGTGGCCGTAGAACACGGGCACGCGAACGGCGGTCGGATTCACCTGGATGGAAGGATCCTCGAGGATCTTCCGGGTTTCCCAGACCATCTTCATTTCTTCCTTGGTGTAGCCATTCGCCTGGAATTCGTCGATGTGCGGGATCACGTTGAATGCGATCTGCTTCGGGAACTTCGCGGTTTCGACCTCCTGGAAGTTCAGCATCTGGGCCGTCTGCTTGCCCAGTTCCTCCATGCCGCTGCGGCCGGCGCCCGACACCGACTGGTAGGTGGCCACGTTGATGCGTTCGATCCCGGCTTCGCGATGGATGGGCGCCAGGGCCACGAGCATCTGCATCGTGGAGCAGTTGGGGTTGGCGATGATGCCGCGCACGGTGTAGTCGGCGATGGCGTGCGGATTCACCTCGGACACGACCAGCGGAATGTCGTCCTGGTAGCGGAACTCGGACGTGTTGTCGATCACCACCGCACCGGCGGCGGCCGCCCGGGGCGCGTGCTCCCGGCTCACCGAGCCGCCCGCAGAGAAGAAGGCGATGTCCACGCCGTCGAAGTCGTATTTGGCGAGGTCACGGACGACGCAAGATTTCCCGTTGAAATCGACCGTACCGCCCGCCGAGCGCTCGCTCGCCAGGGGTACCAGTTCGCTGATCGGGAAATCCCGTTCGGCGAGGATCGACAGGAGGGTTTCGCCGACCGCGCCGGTCGCACCCACCATGGCCACCTTGTAACTCGTCTTCTTGCTCATGTTTCGCTTCGTCAGGCGTTGGGGATAAAAGGTCCGCTGGCGTCGGCCAGCACACCCGGGTTGAGGATCGAGGGTGGCCGGCCGGCGTGAGGACCATGCCCGAACGCCGCCAGCACATTGTCCACAGCCAGCGCAGCCATATCGCGACGTGTGTCGCGGCTTGCGCTGGCGATGTGCGGACTCAGCACGATATTTTCGAGTTGCAGCAGGCCGGGGTGCACCGAGGGCTCCCCTTCGAACACGTCCAGGGCGGCCGAGGCGATGCTGCCGTCCGCCAGTGCCTTTGCCAGGGCCGCGTCGTCGACGATGCCGCCCCGCGCGATGTTCACCAGCGTGGCCGTCGGCTTCATCGCCGCCAGTTCCGCCGCACCGATGGCATGCCGGGTCTGCGGCGTGAGCGGCAGCACCAGCACCAGGTGGTCGGACTCCGCGAGCAAGGTGGGTTTGTCGACGTACGTGGCGCGGCAGTCCCGCTCCAGGGTGGCATCCAGCCGCGAACGGTTGTGGTAGATCACCCGGCTGCGGAAACCGGCGGCACGGCGCGCGATGGCCTGACCAATGCGGCCCATGCCGAGGATGCCCAGGGTCTTGCCGTGCACATCGGCGCCCAGCCACCCATCGAAACGAAAACCCTGCCACTGGCCCTGGCGCAGCCAGCGCTCGGCCTCACCCACCCGACGGGCCGCCGCGAGCAGGAGGGCCCAGGCATAGTCCGCCACGGTTTCGGTGAGCACGTCGGGCGTGTTCGAGGCGCCGATGCCTGCCGCGGTCAGGGCATCCAGGTCGAGATTGTTGTACCCGACACCCAGATTGGCCACGAAGCGCAGGCGCGGCGCCGCCGCGATCGTCGGCGCGTCGATCCGCTCGGTGAGGCCGACGATCGCCGCATCGGCATCGCCAAGGCGAGCCGCCCTCTCGGCCGGAGTGAACGTGCGTTCCTCCGGTTCGGCGCGCACCTCGAAGTGAGGATGCAGGCGGTCGACGATGTCCGGAAAGATAGGACGGGACACCCAGACCTTCGGCTTGTTCATGGCTTCAGCCTTCGAAGGTGCCCGGAATTCGCGGCGGCACCACGCCGACGTCGCCGCACTGCGCGCGATGCCGCAGCGCCTGATCCATGAGCACGAGCGCCATCATCGCTTCGGCGATGGGAACGGCGCGGATGCCGACGCAGGGATCGTGCCGTCCCTTGGTCACCACTTCGGTGGGCTCGCCCGCCCGGTCGACGCTGCGGCCGGGAACGAGAATGCTGGAGGTGGGCTTGAACGCCATCGATACCACGACGGGCTGGCCCGAGGCGATGCCGCCCAGGATGCCCCCGGCGTGGTTGGAGAGGAAACCCGCTCCGGTCATTTCATCGCGGTGTTGCGTGCCGCGCTGGGCAACCGCCGCGAAGCCGTCGCCGATCTCCACGCCCTTCACCGCGTTGATCGACATCATCGCCGCCGCCAGCTCGCCGTCCAGCTTGCCGTAGATGGGCTCGCCCCACCCTGCCGGCACGCCGTCGGCCACGACGGTGACTTTCGCACCTACTGAGTCGCCGGACTTGCGCAGGGCGTCCATATAGGACTCCAGCTCCGGCACCTGGTCGGCATGCGGCCAGAAGAAGGGATTGCCTTCCACGACCGTGGCGTCGAAGCCGCGCGGAACGATCTGCCCGATCTGTGCCACGTGCCCGTGCACGGTGACGCCATGGCGCTCGGCCAGCCACTTCTTGGCGATGACGCCGGCGGCGACCCGCATGGTGGTCTCGCGCGCCGACGAGCGGCCGCCGCCGCGTGGATCGCGCACGCCGTACTTCTGCCAGTAGGTGTAGTCGGCGTGGCCGGGGCGGAAGGTATCGAGGATGTTGCCGTAATCCTTCGAGCGGGCGTCGGTATTGCGGATGAGCAAGGCGATCGGCGTGCCCGTGGTCACGCCCTCGTAGACGCCGGAGAGGATTTCCACATCGTCGGCCTCGCGGCGTTGCGAGGTATGCCGCGATTTGCCGGTGGCGCGCCGCTCGAGGTCGGCGCGAAATTCCGCGGCGTCGAGTGCGAGGCCCGGTGGGCAACCGTCCACCACGCACCCGATCGCCGGGCCGTGGCTTTCGCCGAAGGTGGTGACGGAGAAGAGCTTGCCGAACGTATTGGAGGACACGAGGGTTCCGGGGTCAGTGTCTTGCGGCGCGCACCGCGGCGATATCGGCGGCGTGCTCGACGAGATCGCGCCGTTCCAGCGCGAAGATGCCCATCGGCCCGACCTTGAACTCGAGCCAGACGAAGGGCAAGCGTGGAAGCAGCTCGACGAGCGCATGCTCGCTGTCGCCCACTTCCACGATGAGCAGGCCGTCGTCGCTGAGGTGATCGGCCGCCTCGTCGAGGATGCGCAACGTGATGTCCAGTCCATCATCCCCGGATGTCAGGCCAAGGACCGGTTCATGGCTGTATTCGGCCGGCATGGCCGCGTACTCGTCGTTGGTGACGTAAGGCGGGTTGGACACGATGAGGTCGTACACCTCGCCCTGCAGGCCGGCGAAGAGGTCGGACTTGACTGCACGCACGCGGCCTTCCACATGCTGGTACACGATGTTCTCGTTGGCGAGGGACAACGCGTCGTCGCTGATATCGACGAGGTCCACCTGCCAGTCCGGGTTGTACTCGGCCATGGCGATGCCGATGCAGCCGGAGCCGGTGCAGAGATCGAGCGCGCGCTCGACGTGGCGATCATCCAGCCAGGGGGTGAACCGGCTTTCGATGAGTTCGGCGATGGGCGATCGCGGCACGAGGGCGCGGCGGTCGCTCTTGAACTTGAGCCCGGCGAACCAGGTTTCGCCGACGAGGTAGGCCACGGGCACGCGCTCGACGATACGCCGCTCAATGAGGCTCAGCACGGTCTCGCGTTCGGCGGCCACGAGCTTGCCTGCGCCATAGGCGGGCGGCAGGTCGGGCGGAAGATGCAATGCGGACAGCACGAGGTGGGTGGCCTCGTCGATCGGATTGTCGTGACTGTGCCCGAAGGTGAGCCCGGCGGCCGAGAAGCGGCTGGCGCCATAGCGGATGAAATCGATGATGGAGGACAGTTCGCTGGTCACGGAGGGGAATTTCGCTGGGGCCGGTCCGTGAGTATAGCCGTCCGGGCGGCTTTCAGTGCTTCGGCCCCGGGTCGCTCGTGGCGGCACGGCCATCTTCGTGGTGCCCTGCGTAACGTCTCAGATAACGCGGCGTGGCCGGCATCGTGACGGCGACGTCGTACCAGCCGGCGCTTGCGGCGAGATCGAACGCCACTGTGCTGCTGCCGCCCGCGGGCACCTCCACCGTTTGCGCCGGTACACCGTCGTAGGCGTTCGCCACACGGCAGGTCGCCGGCCGCGAACCGCGATTGGAGAGCAGCACGTCGATACGTCGTTCGCGAGGCGCGCCGCGAACCTCCGCTTCGAGGGCATCGTCGGCAAAGCCCCGCAGGGCGCAGAAATAACCGTTCGGGCCGTGGATGCGACGATCGTACGCGTCCCCGGCTTTCGCGAGGTGCCAGCGGTCCTCGATGCGATCGCCTGCCGCGACGGCGTAGCGGCGGGGTGGGGCCTCGCGATGGAGGCCGTCGTAGACGAGGAAGGCGGCCCCAAGCCGACCCTGATTGTCGAAGGCGATGTGGCTGGCGCCCCCTTCCAGGCGGTGGCGAACGGTCCACGCATAGGCGAGGGGTCGTGCCGGACGCGTGCCGGGTTCCTGCGCCGGCATGGCCTGTTCGGCCGGAACGAGGATCGGTGCCTTCGCGCTCGAGCCGACAGGCATGCCCAGCTTCGGCATGACGTTGTCGCTCGTGCCGGCGAAATCGAAGGCGCTGGTGAGGTCGCCGCAGACGGCGCGGCGCCAGGCGCTGATGTTCGGCTCCTCTACACCGAAGCGCTTCTCGAGGAAGCGCAGCACGGACGTATGGTCGAAGGTTTCCGAGCAGACCCAGCCGCCTCGTGTCCAGGGGGACACGACGATCATGGGCACACGGTTTCCAAGCCCGACGGGTTGCAGGCCGCCTGGATCGCTGCCGGGCACGACGGGCGCGACAATCCGCGGGTGGCGATCCAGGTCCATGATCTCGTCGCGCAGGCTGGCGACGAGTTCGCGCGACACCATGCCCTCGCCTTCTTCCGCGCTCGACAACGGTGGCGCGGGGGGCACCACGTGGTCGAAGAAGCCGTCGTTCTCGTCGTAGTTCAGGAAGAGGACCGTGCGGCTCCACACCTTGGCATTGGCCGTGAGGGCTTCGATCACCTTGCGGATGTAATGGGCGCCATCGACAGGCGACGCGTTGGGATGTTCGCTGTACTTGTAGGGCGCGACGATCCAGGTGACCTGCGGCAGACGGTTGTGCAGCACATCGTTTCGCAGATCGCGCAGGGTGTGCGTGGACACGCCGTTGCGTACGAGCGGACCGGCCGGGTCGGCGCCCTCCTTCACCTGGTACCGCGCGAAGAATTCCAGGGAGTTGTCGGTGTAGTTGTCGGTCGGCGAACCGGGCTCGCCGGTGCCGCCCTGGTAGACCCGCCAGCTGATACCCGCCTTTTCCAGCCGCTCCGGGTACGTCGTCCACGTGTAGCCGTTGGTTTCCGGGCGCTCTTCGGTGCCAGGCCCGTTGTCCTTGCTCCCAAGGCGTCCGGAAGGGTCGGACGTGCCGCTCCACAGGTAGATGCGATTGATCGCGGTATCGGCAAGCGCGGAGGCGTGATAGGCGTCGCAGATGGTGAAGGCATCGGCCAGCGCGTAATGGAACGCGGCATCGTCGCGGCGCAGGTATGCCATGGTGAGCACGTCCTGCTTCTGTTCGATCCAGCGGTCGTTGCGGCCGAGGTTCCAGGCGCCATGCCCACTGCTCCAGCCGTGGTCGGTGCCCTCGTGGTGGTCGCCCGAGGCGTGCGTGTCGAGATGGAACGGATACACCCATGCCACGTCGTCGCCGACGCCGCGCGATTTCCAGAACTTGGTGTGCGTGGCCGTCAACGGCTGCCGCCATACCGGATCCCCGTTGGCGAGTTCGAGCACGCGCGGGTCGGCGAAACCGCGCACGCCGCGCAGGCTTCCGAAGTAGTGGTCGAAGGAACGGTTTTCCTGCATGAGCACCACCACGTGCTCCACGTCGGCGATGGTGCCGGTACGGCGATCGGGCGGTGTCGCCAGCGCCTCGGCGATCGCGGCAGGGAAACCTTGCGCGACCAGCGAGGCCGCCACGGTAGCGCCGGCGGTATGGAGGAATCGACGGCGATCGCGGGAAAACATGTCGATCAGTCCTTCGCGAGCGATTCGATCAGCGCCGCATGCAACGCCGGAGTGGCAGCGGCCACGACGCGGGCGCCACTGTCCAGGTCCAACGGCCGGCCTTCCCAATCGGTCACCACGCCGCCGGCGGC